>Ga0160492_100007_pt1 | contig 614704 bp, 535 predicted proteins | sample DID2MG_FD_108258 | JGI IMG/M metagenome (GOLD analysis project Ga0160492, IMG submission 108258) | Enriched soil microbial communities from UW Madison campus, WI, USA - DID2877_E24_FP2 MG | ecosystem: Environmental > Terrestrial > Soil > Unclassified | place: USA: Madison, Wisconsin | collected... | reverse complement strand
CTTTGGCATTAGCGGAAAAAGGCGTACATGCCTCGGCAGTTCGTTTATCACCATCCGTACACGACAAAGGAGATCATGGGTTTGTGCCGTTTATCATTTCGCAGGCTCGTAAACATGGTGTTTCGGCCTATCCCGGAAACGGGACCAATCGTTGGTCTGCCGTACACCGCTTAGATGCTGCAAGACTATTTCGTCTGGCCGCAGAAAAAGCAGCAAGAGGTGCTTTATATAATGCGGTGGGTGATACGGACATTGAAATTAAAAGGGTGGCCGAATTGATAGGTGAAAAACTCAACCTGCCTACAGCATCTTTATCAGAAGAGGAAACCGCCGCACACTTTGAATGGATGAGTCGCTTTATCGTGTTTGACAATCCGGCAACCAGCATAAAAACACAGGAATTGCTGGGCTGGCGGCCGAAACACATAGGATTGTTGGAAGACATGCAACAAAACTATTTTTAGCGTAAACGCGTTGCATAAAATATATTTACATAACAGGAATTTGCAACGAATGCTAACTAAGACCCTTCATATGTGAGTGAGCAAATTCGACTACTATAAAGTGGTTATATGGAGCAAAATCGAACGGTACGAATAAAAACCATCAGCGAATTTCACCAATTGAGAGGGTTGCCCAAGCCCGATCATCCGCTGATCAGCATAGTAGACTATGCTTCCATAAAACGCCCTGCAGACACCAACGAAGTAAACTGGATCTTTGACTTCTACCAGGTCTCGGTGAAACGGGGCATTGAGGGAATAATGAAATATGGGCAACAGGAATATGCTTTTGATTTTAATGAAGGGGTTATGTTTTTCATTGCACCTAACCAGGTTTTTAAAATCCAGTTAGGCAATCATACTACCAAAGAACGTTCCGGGTGGATGTTGCTCATCCACCCGGATTTCTTTTGGAATACCTCACTGGCCAGGAACATTAAGCGATACGAGTTTTTTGATTACTCGGTAAATGAAGCACTGTTTCTTTCCAATAAGGAAGAAAAAACATTGAATGGGATTATTGACAACATCCGGCAGGAGTATCACTCCAACATTGATCAATTTAGTAAACAGATCATTGTCTCACATGTTGAAGCCTTACTCAATTATTCTGAACGATTCTATCACCGTCAATTTATTGTAAGAGAAAAAGCCAATCACCAGATTTTGGAAAAACTGGAGGACTTACTTGCCCGTTATTTTGATAATGAAGAACTGATTTCAAAAGGTGTGCCTACGGTACAATATATTGCAGAAAGCTTGAACGTATCGCCCAAGTACCTAAGTGGTTTATTGAAAGTGCTTACCGGGCAAAGCACACAGCAACATATACATGAAAAACTGATAGAAAAAGCCAAAGAAAAATTATCTACCACTCATTTATCGGTCAGCGAAATTGCTTACGAGTTGGGCTTTGAGCACTCGCAATCATTTAGTAAGCTCTTCAAAACGAAAACAAACTTGTCCCCTTTGGAGTTCAGGCAATCGTTTAGTTGATGCTGAAACGAAATGTATATCTATCGTTTTCGAAAATTAGAGCGACAAGCTGCTGACGATAAATTGCTCCATTATACTTTAGTAGCTTTAATATTTTATGTAAAAAAATAATTATGGCATACTTATCATTGGAACCCTTTGTTCCGTCGGGAAAGGACTTTGGCAAAGCAAAACAGCTATTTCAGGAACTTGATTTTGAAATAGAATGGGAAGGTGGAGATCTTGTCGGTTTTCGCAATGGCAACTGTAGATTCATATTACAGCAATACGATAATAGAGCATTTGCCGAAAACCTTATGCTATCGGTCAAGGTAAGTAACATTGAGGAGTTCTGGGAAAGTGTAAAAAGAAAAAATCTTTCTGAGAAATTTGATATCCCGGCAATTGGGGAACCAACATTACAACCTTACGGTAAAGAAGTGAATGTTATTGACATCGCTGGTGTTTGCTGGCATTTTATTGAAGAGTTATACTAATTGCAAAAAGGCAACCTCTAGAAGTTTTGACAAATGACATAATAGCTGACCAGTTCCGCAGGGCTACTTTGCGGGGCGATTACGGGATAGTATTTACGTCGGCCGTCAATGTAAACGCATAAGTGCGTCGAGTAGAGGCCGTTTTTAGACGACTTAATGATGGTAGTTAATCTTTGGGGCGAGTGCTGTTGCCTTTGCACATGTTTAATATAACCTTCAATGTGATGGACGATTGCACCAGAGAATACTAGCAATTGAAATCGATACATCGTCGATATCGAAACGGATAATATGAATATTGGATAAGGTTATAGAACAAAGGCGCATCCTCAGAATGGTCAAGTCAGATAACGGTCCCTAGTTTAATTCAAATGACTTTGAGATATGGGGCAAACACAAGGAAATACAACTTCAATTAGGACAAATACAAATCCAGCGACTCGCTAGAATGCCAATAAGGATCATCTAACAAAGAACAATTATTTTTACAGCTTTCCAGAATGGTTTGAAACCCATTTACTTTGTTCAGCAACAACTTCCAATCCTTATAATAAGTATGTTTAATTACAAATAGTATAAAGCTTAACGGTGTTAAAACTCTCGAACACGGAATTCTAACATTTGGATTTGGGCCGATATGAAAATGTGAGTACGAGTGAACCAGTGGACTGTATCCAATACTGGAAAAATCGTATCGAATTAAGTGCGCAGACGTATTTATCGCTTGTTCATTTAAATATTGTTCATATTCATTCTCATTGATTTCTGCCATAATGGTGTTTAATTCGATATTCGACATCTCGGAAATCTCCTCATTCGTCATAAAAGAATTTAAATAGTCTTCTTTACTTGAATGTATCAATGGGTTTTGAATGTAAGCATATCGAAGCGTTGCATCGTCACGAAAGAATTGTAATATTGAGTCGTCAATCAATACTGCGGAATAGTCTCGATTCTCTATTGCTACCTGGTAAATATCCGTATGGCGGTTCGACTTAGCAACCTTCTTAGAATCGGGTTTTGTCGTTCCCACAAATGATGTTGCATCTTGTTTAAGCAGTTCCGCATCTTTAAGAAACTTCAAACTACTTTTCAGTGTTTCGGTATACAAAGCCGCACTGATCATTTTTTTTGCTTAGTTTGGTTCGCAATAATTCTCAGAATCTCTTCTTGAGAGACACCTGCTTTTCTTGAAAACTCTTCAATTTGCTTTGTTACGTCGTTTAAAAAAGACTGTTGCTCATTCATGCCACGTAAGATCGTCTTAGTGTCATCTTTACTAGGTTGTATAAATTTCAAAACGTAATTATTATCAATTAACCTTTTAAGTTCTTTTTTGCATTCGGCCATACTAGAACCCATTCCTGTCATTACTACCCAGCCTTTACTTCGAGTAATAGCCGTAAATAATTTATTTCTTTCAATAATTGAGTTCTTTTTTACGAATATTTGATCTATTCCAACTACATAGACCATTCCTGACTCATTACCCTTTGCCTTATTGATCGTCGATAGCGTTATATGATCCGCGATAGAATATGCTGTATTATTATATGCGGCTTGTAGTAAATTAAAAACTTTGATTCCTTTTCGAACTAGCTTCATTTGAATTTTATCAAAGTAAGAGGCAATGTTTGCTTGATCTAAGCCAATTACACATATATCGTCAGGTCTCAAATTTTGTTTTCTTATATCTTGCTCTATTTTATCCGCCACGTATGAACATTCATCTTCTAGCGATGAAAATTGCTCTGCAACAATTATCGAATTATCCTTGAAATACTTATTTGTTTCGCTGGGGCTATTTTTTTCTGGACGACTAATTTCCATTGCCTCTTTGTCTGCTGAATTTCCATTTCGTACCTCAAATCCTAAATCTTCCCAGTGCTTGTTATTCTCTAGTCTTTGAAGAACCCTGTCATTATAGATACCCAATCCCAAGGAAAATGCACTTATTAAAGCTATTCTCGGGTTTCGATAGCATCTGTGTAAAATTATATCCTGAAGTGAATTATCTCGTTTAGAAAAATCTACATAATACTCACCGTTCGCATCTTTTCCAAATGTCTCTTTTTCGTCCTGAATTTCAACATCAAAAATATTTTGGAAGTCATCATAAGCCCAAACAAGTCTTTCATTTTTTGTTATCTTTCTGCATACTCGATAAAAGAATTTAGGGAAATCCTGACCTTCATCGATTAATGTTAAATCGAACTTTTGCTTCAGGTTGTTTTTATCTAATTCTTCACACAGATAGCTAAATGGATCCTTTCTACTCCTTGACTTGGCTTCAGGAAAAGAAATTGGTATAATGCCATTTTCAAAACAAGTGTCTGAGTAAACGCCTTTTAATCCTTTGCCTCCCCAGCCATGCATAATTTGTATATTCTTCCAATTCGGCTCTCTATTTTCAGAAAAGTCTCTGTAATACTTTTCTATAAGGTACTTAATCTGACCATATAATGCCTTCGTAAAATACGTATAACAAATTAATGCTTCCGGGTTTTGAAGGTGGTATAATGCAGCTTTCATGGTCAGGATAATTGTTTTGCCTGACCCCGCTAGTCCTCGAATTCTTTGCGGTGAATCTATGATATTAAGCGCCGCTCTTTTTTGTTCAATATCAAAGACTGCTTCGTGATTTTGGATAATCGATAAAACGGCTCCCTTTGACGACGAATCTCTTTCAATATCTATTTTGCGGTCTTTTTTATGCCGAAGGTTTACAGTTCCTTCAATAGTCGCAACTAATAACGCAAACTCATGTTCGTCTAAAGTTTCTTGCTCATTATTCTTAATTACTTGGTGAACATTAGAGAGACCTACAAACTGTTCTGATACCTCTTGAAGAGTTTGAACAAACACAAATGGAGTAACCTTTATTTTTAAATCTCTTCTGCCTTTTCGTAGCTGCTCTTGTTTGCTGATTTTTGAGAAAATATGGGCGTCTAAACTATCAAGGCGGACACTCTCTGTGGCATTATAATCACGGACATTTTCAAGGCACCGAAAAAATAATACACCATATTTTGGGGATACAAACATAACGTGTGCCTGGACAATATCATCGGTTGTTTCCCCTCGATAAAAAGGGAAATTGTAATAAATATTTGCTTCATAATCTCCTGCTCCAATCGTATTTATTAGAAGTTTAGCTAGGATATCGTTGTTAAGCTTTAACTGATCTGCTATTACTTGCATTTTGGAAGAAATTATTATTGTTTGAAGTAATTACTAAGCAGGAGATCATGTATGATCGTCTTCTATGTGAAACTACTAATCTTGATGAAAATCTGTTACGTTCTTTAAAACTTTTGTAGCAGTCCATGCGTCTAAAATAAAAACGCCTGCAAATAAAAAAGCAGCTATAACTAAATAAGTCATAACTGCTTGATTTTCTTGCTCCCCCTGCCCGACTTGAACGGGCGACCCTCTGATTAACAGTCAGATGCTCTAACCAACTGAGCTAAGGAGGAATTTCCCCTTTCGGGGCAGCAAAAATAGGGATTTTCAAACATTTAGCGCAGTGAAAGGCATTTTTTTTAAGCTTTTTTCCACCATTTCTATTTAAAATTCCGCGCCTCCGGAATCCGCACCGACGGACCGCCCCTTTCCGCTTTCAACCGCCGCACATCTTTCCGGTAGTCCGGCAATTCACCGTCATTCTCGTCCGCACGGCTCAACGTCAGCACCGGCAAGTCCCCGCGCCCGCCACCGACCAGACCGGCCATCAACTTCGTAATATTGTGACACCGCTCCGCTATGATGTGCACTACCTCGCCCTCCCTTTGCAAACGCCCCTCGATCATCAGCAGTTTCGCCTGCAGAATTTCCTTCCGGTCCCGTTCAAACAGGTTGGCAAAGACCACCGCATTCACCACACCGGTTTCATCCTCCAGCGTCACAAAACATACCCCGCTGGCCGTACCCGGCCGCTGACGAACCAATACCAGTCCCGCCACTTTCACTTTTTCCTTGTCTTTCACCTGCTCCAGATCAGCCGCCGACCGGATCCGCAACAGTTCCAGCTTTTCCCGCACAAAACTCACCGGATGCGCCTTGATCGATAAGCCCGTACTGCCATAGTCCCGCACTACCTGCTCCGATTCACTGATCTGCGGCAGCGGGATCGCCGGCTCCTGTTCCGTTTCGGATGCCTGGCCGGCAAACAGTTTTTCGGGATGATCCGTCAACGCGGCCACCTGCCACATCGCGGCCCGCCGGTCCATATCCATCGACCGGAAAGCATCGGCTTCGGCCAACCGTTCCAATGCACTCACCGGCACACCCGCATCACATAAAGCCCCTACCGTACGATATCCTTCTCCGCGCCGCGTTGTAAGTTTTTCCATATCATCTTCCCGCAGCCCTTTCACTTGCCGGAAGCCTAAACGCAATGCCTTATATGCTCCCGCCTGCTCTTCGAGTGTATTGTTCCAGTACGAATGGTTCACATCCACTTCCCTTACCGTTACGCCATGTTTTCTTGCATCGATCACCAATTGCGCCGGTTGATAAAATCCCATCGGCATACTGTTGAGAATGGCCGCCGCAAATACATCGGGATAGTAACATTTGATCCAGGATGAGATGTATACCAGCAACGCGAAACTCACGGCATGACTTTCCGGGAAACCATAACTGCCAAATCCTTCCAGTTGCCGGAATACACGTTTGGCATAGTCTTCTTTATACCCATTTTTCATCATGCCGCTGATCAGCTTCTGCTCAAACGCACTCACCTTGCCGTGCGCCTTGAACGTAGCCATGCTCCTGCGCAGTTCATCCGCCTCTGCCGGCGTAAAGCCTGCAGCCACGATAGCGATCTTCATCGCCTGCTCCTGGAACAGCGGCACACCTAATGTCTTGTTCAATATCGCTTCTAACTCTTTCGACGGATACTCTACTTTCTCCAATCCATCGCGTCTCCGCAGATACGGATGCACCATGTCTCCCTGTATCGGGCCCGGTCTTACAATGGCCACTTCGATTACGAGATCATAAAATTTCTCTGGTCGCAACCTGGGCAGCATCGATTGCTGGGCACGGCTTTCGATCTGGAACACCCCGATCGTATCAGCATGACTAATCATCTCGTATACTTTCGGATCATCCTGCGGAATACTTGCCAGGGTATGCTCCAATCCGTAATGCTGTTTCAGCAGGTCGAATGTTTTCCGGATGCAGGTGAGCATGCCAAGCGCCAGCACATCCACTTTCATAAATCCCAAAGCATCGATGTCATCTTTGTTCCATTCGATGTTGATGCGGTTTTCCATACGCGCATTTAACAAGGGACACAATTCCGTCAGCTTACCCTGCGTGATTACAAAGCCTCCCGTGTGTTGCCCCAGTTGCCGCGGAAAGCCCATCATCTGACGCGTCAGTTGCAATACTTTTTTCAGATGCAAGTCGTTCGGACTTAATCCGGTTGCTTTCAGGCGCTCTTCATCGTACCATTCATCCGAGTAGGATTTCACTAGGCTTGAAAGTTTTGCCAGCAGATCAGGCGATAATCCCATTGCCTTCCCCACATCGCGCAGTGCGCCTTTCTGGTGTTGCTGCGTGACGGTAGCGACAATTGCTGCGCGGTCGCGACCGTATTTATCATATATATATTGTATTATTTCTTCGCGACGCTCGTGCTCAAAGTCCACGTCGATGTCCGGCGGTTCATTGCGGGCAGAGGAAATAAACCGCTCAAACAACAGATCAAATTTTGTCGGATCTACAGAGGTGATGCCGAGACAGTAACAGATCGTTGAGTTAGCAGCAGAACCGCGTCCCTGGCAAAGTATGCCGCGGCTGCGCGCTTCGCGAACGATATCTGCCACCGTGAGAAAGTAGGGCGCGTAGTTCATCTCGCGCACAAAAGTCATTTCATGCTGTATGTTTTTTACGATCTTGGCCGGTACTTTTGCTCCGAATAAACGTCTCGCTCCTTCCCAGGTCAATTGTATCAAACGCTCCAACGCCGGCTGTCCGTCGGTGATCTCAGCCGGGTATTCATATTTTAATTCATTCAATGAGAATGTGCAGGCCTCTGCTATTTCATTCGCACGTTTGATCGCATCCGGGTATTGCCGGTACAATCGCTGCATTTCTTCCACCGGTTTCAGATATCGTTCTGCATTTGCATGCAACCGGAAGCCGGCATCGTAGATCTTACATTTCTCCCGAACACAGGTGAGAATGTCCTGCAATTCTCTCCGCTCCGCTTCGTGATAGTGCACATCGTTTACCGCAACCAACGGCACATCGTATTGTTGCGATAATTGCCATAGCCGGTGCATTTTCTTCAGGTCATCGCCCTGGTAATATCTTGCCGCCGCGAGATATAGTTGCCTGCCCAATATTGATTGATATTCTTCTAGTGCAGCAACGAAAGATGTATCATAGTTGAACGAGTGATCGAGTTGATCCGGCGGCACCACGATCAGTTTCATGCCTTCGGCATGTTCGTATACATCTTTTTTATACAATTCGCATTGGCCTTTTTCCGTACGGAGATTGCCTTTGCTGAGTAAGGCACATAATCTCGCATAGGCATATTTGTCTGTAGGATATGCGAGCAACGAAGGGCCATCACGCAAGTCCAGTCTTGCGGCGGGAATAAATTTTATGCCTTTCTTTTTTGCTTCCACATGCGCGCGCACAATACCCGCCAGCGTATTGCGGTCTGTTATGGCAATAGCCGTATATCCTAACGCCGCGGCCTGCGCAATCATTTCTTCAGGATGCGATGCTCCGCGGAGAAAGGAAAAGTTAGATGTTGTTTGTAGTTCGCTGTAACAATTCAAAAATCAAATTTCAAAAGTCAAAAAAGTATGCATGATCCCGGGGCCTCGGGAGTGATTCGTCGATCGTGAATTTTTTTTCACGCAGAGGCGCTAAGGTGCAAAGACGCAAAGGTGCTATACCTTAAACCATACACCCTATACCTTACGCCTTCCCCCTGCTCTCAGGCGAAGATTCCATGCAAATACCAATGCCTTTGTCTCTTCGCATCATAATGCCCGTCGCGGAAAATCCAGAACCTTACTCCTTCTTCATCCTCCACTGTATAGTAATCCCGGTGATCACCGGATTGCAGCCACCACTCCTGCCCGATGCGCTCGGGACCATCGGCTCGTTTTACCTTGTGCAGTTTTCCTTTATACCTGAACAACATCGGCGGATAATCGGGTACAGGCGCCGTTACTTCAATGGAGACAGGCCTGGGAAAAAGACAAACCGGTCGCGGACGCTGAAGTGGCACCGGCCATTCATTGTTCTTATTTTCGGCAAACGGTTCAATGCGCATGTACGCTCTTTCCGGCCAGTAATGCGCCGCCGGTTGATAACGTTGTATTAATCCTTTTCCCAGTTTTCCTTCTATCCGGTCCAGCAGTTCTGCGAGTACCGTTTTATCCGAACTGCCCCCATCCCAAATCCGTTGTTGCTCAGGTTCGGCATCATCCACACGCGTAGCTTCGAGTACAAATAATTCAAATCCAAGATCAGGCTGCAGCGTATTTATTTTTAACGCCAACAGCTTTTGCAAATGCACCGGCTGCACCGATGGTCGGGTGGTATTGATTTGTATTTGTTGCACATGACCATCCACCCTGAAACATTTCAACACCGCCTCGCGCACACCCTTCCCTTCTTTTCCCAAACGTTGACAAAGTTTTTCCAATAGTTGTTCTATCGCCATCTCAATACCGGCTGCACTGACGATCGGATCGAGACAGGGCAATCTTTCTGCATAAGGCACCGGTGGCACCAATGGTTCCAGATGCCCGATCGCAAAACCCAAAGCCTGATCGAGCCGCTCCAGTAAGGTAGGACCAAAGCGACGCCGCAATGCTCTGCGCGGCATGCCCATGAACCGGCCTATCGGTTGAAGTCCGAGTTGCAACAGTTTGGCGATAACTGTTTCCTCGAGTCGCAGTGCCTGCGGCGGCAACGACTCCATTGCCTTTAGTTGTTCACCTGGTGCAATCCATTTTTCATCTGCATATCTTGCCGCGGCCCATGCAGCACCAATTGTATCCGCCATGGCCGCACGCGCTGCATAACCCCATCGCCGTAAACATTTTTCTATCGCTTCGAGATAAGGTTGTTCGCCGCCCCAGAGATGTGCACAACCACTGGCATCAAATGATAACCCATCCGGTTTGTCCATGGCCACAACCGGCGTAAACCGTATGCAGGCAAATCCCAAAGCCTGAATTATTTTTTCCAGCAATCCATTTTCTTCTTCAATGATCTCCAGCTCCGGCACCAACGCACGCGCATCCGTGATGGTCATGCCCTTTTGCAGACCCGCAGTCTCTCCTTTATAGTTTACTTCACGGATGATGCGGCGGTTACGTTCTACGCATTGAATTACTACCGGCCTGTTCGCCCGTTCGGCATTCCGCCGCGTATACCAATCTGTTTGCGGGTAACAAAACCATACCGCCACATATCTTGCACTCATGGTTATCCTGTTTTTCGCATCGGTATAATTTTTTTTGCAGGAACAGCTTCTTCCTTAAACGCAAACTGTCCGTCCCGCCACGTTACTTCCCAACTTCCCGGCTTACCATTACGCACTTTTAGCAGTTCCACTTTCCAGCAGGGAAATCCTACACCGGGCAGATCATTGTCTATCGATCCGGGTAACGATCGTATTTGCCAGCGCGCAATAGAAGTGCTATCGAGCACACGCGGTTGCGGACGTATGATCAATGCCGTAACACCACTCGATTCAACCGCGAGTTGTAACCGGCGCGATGCCGTAAAATCCAACTGACGCACTTCTGCCACCACCGCATTCAGCGGCGTGCACTTCAATGCTTCCTCCAATGTCCATAACACATCTTTTTCCCGTCGCAGATCTGCGAATAGTATTTGATGGACCGGTATGCCAAATGCGGCCAATGCCGGAGGATATATATTTCTGGCAGCACTTATCCATAAAGATGGATTGTCTTTTTTCAATAGTGTATGCAACAGACCCGTGATAAATCCAGATGTGGCAGCCATGTCTTCTGCACGTGCTGCTATGAATTCATGCACTGCGCCGGTAGCAAACATGCCATTGGGAAATGCATTATTCAACGGACCCAGCGCCGGCTCTGCGCATGCGCCGGTGAGAGGCCGGTAACCCTGCCAGCGCAATAACTCCTGCCGGAGTGCAGCAATATGTTCGGCATTGAAGGCGGCCATCTCATCAACATTTCAAAAACAAAGCTAAACTATTTAGTTTTTAATTACTAAGTAATTTAGCTGTAAAATAATAGGTTTTTCCTGGCGCTGTCAATTGTGAATTGTCAATTGTCAATACGGAAAACCGTATAAGAGCCTCACGAAGAGGCGTTAAGCCCCAACACAATCGGTTACTCACTTTTTGACTTTTGAATTTTAAATTTTGACTTATATTTGTAACCGATCGGTTACAAATATATTTTTTATGCGTCGAGATGTTTTTCAGGCAATAGCAGACCCTACCCGCCGCGCCATCATTGGCCTGCTGGCCAGCCAGTCTTTGAACCTCAATGCCGTGGCAGACCATTTCACCGTCAGCCGGCCCGCCATTTCCAAACACATAAAGATCCTTACCGAATGCGGACTCATTCAGGTGCGAAAGGAAGGACGCGAACGATATTGCCAGGCCAACCTGCACCAGCTTCAGCAGGTATCCGCCTGGATCGAGCAGTACAGAAAGTTCTGGGAAACCAAACTCGACGCACTCGAATCTTTTCTCAAGGAACAAAACCCCAAACCTTCATCTTAATTTTTTCCTATGGCACATCTTGGTCAACTCAGCCGGCAGCCCGATGGATACAAAGTAGTATTCGAACGATTGCTGCCCCATCCCATCCAACAGGTATGGAAAGCCATCACCGATCCCGCACAACTTCGTTTCTGGTTTACCGATATTGAAATGGATTTTCGCCCCGGCGGCAAGATCAGTTTTCATTTTGCCGATAAAGACCATTCCGTTTCGTATGGCGAGATCGTACAGATCGATGAACCACATTTATTTTCCTGGACATGGGAGCAGGAACTCGCGGAGTGGAAACTTTCCGAAGCATCTGCCAATAGCACCCACCTCGTGTTAACTTACAGTAAACTCACGGATGATTATGCCGTGAAAGCTCCCGCCGGTTTCCATGATCTGCTCAACCAACTGGAAGAACGATTGAATGGCAGCGAGACGGTTCATGCATTGGGTGAAGAAGATCACCAGTCAGCTACAGCATTGAGTTATGCTGCTGTTGCTTATGAAAAATTTCCCGACCTTATAAAAAATCAACCCGTTGTCACCGAACGCACAATTCCAGTAACTGTTGAGCGACTGTGGCAGGCATTGACCGACAAAGAGCAATTACGACAATGGTTTTTTAACCTCGATGATTTCAAACCTGAGGTCGGATTCCGTTTTCGTTTTCCCGGCACCGGCCATAAAGGCGAACAATACATGCATATTTGCGAGATCACGGATGTCGTTCCGCTGCGCAGATTACAATTCAGTTGGCGCTACGATGCGCATCCGGGTTACTCCATTGTAAATATTGAGTTGGGAGAAAAGGACAACCAAAGCTGGATAAGGCTCAGCCATCACGGCATTGAAACCTTCCCCAAAGGGCCGGATTTTGCGGCGGAAAGCTTTCAGGGTGGCTGGAACGAGATCATTGGCAAGATGCTGCCTGATTTCCTCGCAAAAGAAACAACAGTATAAATCACTGTTTCGGTGGATTGACAGACCGGGCAGGTATCGCATTTTTACGGATCATTAAATCTATAAATATGCGCTTCTGCCTGGTTTTTTTATTGCTGGCCGGTCTTGCCGCCTGCCGGAAAAGTAACAGCGATCAGAATTCTTCTCCCTATCGTGTGGTTTCTGCCATTCATCACCTCAACGGCGAAACAGATACCACCCGTTACGCCTACAATGGTAGAAATGTTGAAATACGGCAGGTGTACAGCCGCACGCCGTCAGATGTGTATCTCTCCCGTTATACGTTTGAAGGAAGCGGTTACCGGCTTGCCAGTTTCACCGGCACCACGCAAACACAATCAGGTTGGTTCCGCACCGGTTCAAATGGTTATATCGACTCAAGCCGTACGATCCGGCAGAACAGTACGATCAATAACACCTTGTTGTATCAATACGATAGTGAAGGAAAAGAAATCCGCAACCAGGCCGATTGGGGTACTTATAAAAATGATTACAGAAAGTTTTATCGTGATGGCAATTACAGTTATTGGTTAAATGATTATACCAATGTCTCCAACCCTTCGCTCAATCAGCGCGACTCCATTGCCTTTGAGTTTTATACCGATAAACCACAAAAAGATTTTTACAAAGGCCATTTGCCCGATATGTACGGCAAGCCTGTTACACACCTCGTTAAAAGCCGGCGCTATTATAATATGAACCGCAGCGGCGAATTGTATCAACGCTGGGAGTACAATTATCTCACCGATGCACAGGGATATGTTACACGCGAAGTATGGCTCATTTATACTTACCCCGGTGAAGTTTTATCCCGCAGCGACACAACGTTTTATACTTATGGCAGATAAGAATACTGTGTAAATATGCAGATGTGAAAAGCCTGCGCATTTTCACATTTACACACGGCCCCGCCGGAGGCGGGCACATTTCCACATTGTTTAATCCCGGCGTGGACCGGATTAAACCTCTCTCTCCCGTAATTCTTTCAGCAATTGCCTGATCGCTCCCAGGTGATACGCCATGTGCGGCACAAAGGCGAGCACCCCGGTCTCAAGCTGGCTGTCTGACCAATCTTCGCGTTCTTTCACTTTATCGCGAAAAGCTTCGGTGCGGTCTTCGATCTGCTCCATTAGTTTCAACCAGTCCTCTTCGTCGAGGTCTTTTGTTTTCCAGCTATCGGGCCATTTGCCGGTGGGCGTTTCACCATTCAAAAATGTCAGGGCAAAATCCAGTGCCCAATTAACATGACCGGCATGCGAAGCAATGCTGATGCCGTCTTTGCGTAGCGGCGTAGAGGCTTCTTTGCCTGAAAGCTCCTGGAGAGAACGCAAAATTCCCTGCCCGGGATCTCGGTCGATGATCCAGGTATACTCTCCGGTTCTGCCGATCATTATTTCTTCGAAAAGCGCGAGGTAAGCTTTTAATGAAATGGGATGCATAGGAGTAATAATGGTTTTAGGGATGAACAATTTAATTCATTTCAGACAAATAATATTCCCGCATTTGCGCAGGCGCCGGCGATCATGTATTTTGTCCCAAACTTTTCTATGATCATTCAGTTCACCGGATTGTCCGGCGCCGGTAAATCTTCTCTGGCTCAACAACTGCGCCAGATCGCGCAGCCTGATCACGAAGTGGTGATCGTGGATGGCGATGCCTACCGGCAGACCCTTTGCCGCGATCTCGGATTTTCAAAAGAAGACCGGATGGAAAATATCCGTCGGCTTGGCGCAGAAGCATCCCGGTTGAACGCTACTGGCAAAATCATCATCATTGCCGCCATCAATCCGTTTGACAGTGTAAGAAAAGAGTTGGAAGAAAAGTACGACGCGCTCACCGTTTGGATCCGCTGCGACATTCCCACTTTAGTGGAACGCGACACGAAAGGCTTGTATCGCAGAGCGCTGCTGCCGGAGGATCATCCGGAAAAATTACACAATCTTACCGGCATCAATGATCCGTACGAGTCCCCTGAATCCGCACACCTGATCGTCGACACCCATTTACAATCATTGGAAGAGTCAGCGCAGTTACTTTATCAGTTTTTGTTGGATAAACGCCAGGCCTCCAGCGCTTCGTAAGCTTTTATTGCAGCAGAAAATTTTTCCGGATCAACAGCCATTTCGCTGTCGCCCTTAAAAGATTCGTCCGGATATTTTGCATGATATTGTGAACGTTCCTGCCAGATGGCGCGTTGTTCTTCAGTGGGTGTTAATCCCGCAGCCACGCTGATCTTTTCCATCATCGACAGCACGCCGTCGCCATAGTTAACGAGTACCGCATGCTTATCCTGCTGTGCAATCGCCAAAAACCGCTGATAATATTGTTCGAGTACCGCTCCCATATATTCTTCACGGGTTGCCGATTCATCTTTGATGTCAAATAACCTTGCCGGTGACAATCCCTGCACGGCATGCATGCCCGGATTTTTTTTCTGCGAACGGATAACAGCTACCGGTTCGCGGTACAGCAGTATCAGCGGTAAGGAAGGAAACAGCTCGCGGTATTCATTGTAGTAGAACATGTGCCAGCTGTCCGTCTTAATAAAAAAACGTTGTTGTTCCGGATGACGTTGGTGTGTATGGAATGCGATAGCCGCGGACAACAATGCTGTGTCCGGCACATTGATATCAACGCCATTTTTTCCCATCAACAACTCATCGAAGAAAGGCACTTCCGACAACACAATATGCTCTTTTGATGAGGCGAGCAATTGCGATACCAGCGTGGAGCCGCAGCGCGACACATGAAAGATCAACGCGCCCGGATCAACCGGATTCGTATATTCTTTCCATTGTTTCAGCGCATCGGCATCACTCACCGATCGTTTCAACTGCGAATTCTGTGATGCCTGCTGGCACATACCGATCGTGCTGTCAAAAAACGGTTCGGTAAATTCTTTTTCACCCACATATAACCAGCGGCACAAGGCCTGGCCATTGTCTTGCACGAGGCGATAAGGAATCCAGTCGAGAAGCGCGGATTTGCTTTGCTGATCCATGATTATAACTCCGCCCACATGCGGAACAGGTTGCTGTGTGTTTGAAGAAGTAATTGTGTTTCGGGGGCCTGTGGTGCGCGCTGATGCAACATGGCATGTACCTGGTTGAGCTGAAACAAAATCTGCCGTTGCTCCGGTGATTTTACATTGCTCTGGATCCAGGTAACGGCGGCTACACGTTCGCCACTTGTTACTTCATTCACGCAATGCAGAAACTGACAGGGATAAAGAACAGCATCACCTTTGGCCGGTTTGAAATTGAATACACCACCGCCTGTTTGTAATACGAGTTCACCGCCTTCATAAGTGGAGGGATCGCTGAGGAAGATCGTCATGGCCAGGTCGGTGCGTATTGCCGGGTTGCCCATAACCGGACTATCCACATGCCAGCCATAATAACGGCCGGGTCCGTATTTGCTAACCAGCGGAGGAAAAATTTCTCCGGGCAATGCGGCGATCTGGAACAAGGGACTTTGCTGGAGAGCCTGGTGAATGATGCTGCGGATTTGTTCGAGTATCGTCGTTTCTCCGGCATCGAGCTGAAGGTTGTTCTTCACCTCTTTTGCTGCCATGCTGGCTGTGAGTTTGCCATCAACAAAATTTGCGCGGGAAATAAGGTTCTCGATTAATTCGAGTTCACCCGAACGAAGCAGTGTAGGGATATGAATGAATTGACTCAAGGGAAAAGGTTTTGGTTCAAATGTAACGCAATCATTTTACGCCTAAAAGATACATCATCCCCACCAACCCGCTTGTTCCATTTCCACAAAAACACCATCTTCTCTCCATTCCACCTTCCAGCGTTTGAGGAAATATCCTTCACCACTGGTGTTGCGTCCGGTGCGCATATCGAATTTGTACCGGTGTAGCGGACAAACAACCTGTCCCATGGCATCGATATAACCATCGGCCATGATGCCGCCGGCATGCGGACATTTATAAGCAAAGGCAAACAACTCTTCACCATGGCGGCCCACGCAAAAAGTTTTGCCTTTCACTTTAACCACGGCAATGCGGTTGGTAGCGAAATCAAGTTCGTTGGGATGTTCGGCGATTTTGTGCCACATGTCAATTGTCAATTGGCAATTGTGAATAGAGAGACGTCTGTCGTGAATAAAAAACCGTTGCTTAGCGCCTTTGCTCCTTATGCCGCTTTGCGTGAAATAGGTCCACGACGCATTTTGAATTTTGACTTTTTAATTTTGAATTAATAAAAAAAGTCTGTCTTATAAGGATAACGAATCCTGTACAGCTCTCTCACTTTTGTCAAAATCGTATTGCGCAGCTCGTCGATGTTGCGGCGTTCGATGGCGGAAATGAAAACGGCATTGCCATTTGTCTCGCTGTTCCAGCGTTCGCGGAGGTCTTCGAGAATTTCGCGGCGCGTGTCGTCGCTCAGCCATTCGTCGAAAGTGCGCTCTTCGTAGAGATCCATTTTATTGAAAATGGTCAGCACAGGTTTGTCGTGCACTTTCAGCTCCTGCAGGGTTTTATTCACTACGCCCAACTGATCTTCATACGCGGCGTGACTGATGTCTACCACATGCAATAAAATATCGGCTTCCCGCACTTCATCGAGTGTGCTTTTGAAACTCTCCACCAGGTGGTGGGGAAGTTTGCGGATAAAACCAACGGTATCACTCAGCAGGAATGGTGTGGTATCCAGCACGATCTTGCTGGTCGTTGTATCGAGTGTGGCGAATAACTTGTTTTCGGCAAACACGTCACGTTTGGACAGCAGGTTCATGATCGTCGACTTGCCGACGTTGGTATAACCCACCAGCGCCACGCGGATAAACTCGCCGCGGTCTTTGCGTTGGGTCTGTGCCTGCTTATCTATTTCAGCTAAACGTTTGCGAAGCAAAGAAATCTTGTCGCGGACGATACGGCGGTCGGTTTCGATCTCGGTTTCACCGGGTCCCCTGGTACCGATACCACCGCCGAGGCGTTCAAGGTGTTTCCACATACCGCGGAGGCGCGGCAGGATGTACTGGTATTGGGCCAGTTCCACCTGTGCGCGGGCCTGTGCGGTTTTTGCCCTTCGGGCGAAAATATCCAGGATCAGGTCACTGCGGTCGATGGTCTTGGCATTGAGTTCCTTTTCAATATTGTTGATCTGCGCACCGGTAAGCTCATCGTCAAAAATCACCAGGTTGATGTCTTTTCCGGTGATGTATTCACGAATCTCTTCCAGTTTACCTTTACCAACAAAAGTGCGGCTGTCGGGGTGTGACAATTTCTGGGTGAAGCGCTTGACGGCTTTGGCGCCGGCGGTTTCGGCCAGGAAAGCCAATTCATCCAGGTATTCCTGCAATTGCGGCTCTGTCTGGTCCTTTTGCACCATGCCTACCAGCACGGCCTTCTCTTCTTTCTCGATGACGTTCTTTTTCTCAATCATATACTGTGTCAAAGATACTTACTAAAACGGTGCCGCCGGAAATGAGGCCGTTTTGTATATTTGCGTAACTAATTACGTAATTAACTATGGAGTTTTACAGCCGCGTTGGAAAAATGGCCATTGGCAGCCGGTTGCGTCGTCTCAGTGAAAGGCTGACCGATCAGGCTGCCGCTGTTTATCATCTTTATGAAATTGATTTTCAGCCGAAATGGTTTCCGGTTTTTTATATGTTGTCGCAAAGAGATGGCATGACGATCACCGAAATTGCCGCGGAGATTGGCCACAGCCATCCTTCGGTCAGTAAAATCGTGAGTGAAATGCGCAAGGCCGGACTGATCGAAGGTCGCAAAGATGACAGCGATGGCCGCCGCAATCGTGTGGCGCTTTCAGCAAAAGGGGAAGAAATGCGGGAAAAAGTGAAAGAACAGTACCAGGATGTGGAACAGGCGAGCCTTAAATTATTGAGCGAGGCCAATCACAATCTCTGGAAAGCGATGGAAGAATGGGAGTACCTGCTGGACCAGAAAAGCCTGTTGCGCCGCGTGGAAGAAGCACGCAAGGAGCGCGAAAGCCGCGACGTACGGGTGATTGATTACACGCCTGCTTACCGCGATGCTTTCCGCGAATTGAACGAAGAATGGATCCGCACTTATTTCAAGCTGGAGCCAAGCGACCTGAAAGCCCTGCACCATCCGGAGGAATATATTTTAAATCCCGGCGGGCATATATTGGTGGCCATTGATAAAGCCGGCCAAGCCTTAGGTGTATGCGCCCTGATCCCGATGAAGGACGGGCCGTATAAATATGAGCTGGCCAAGATGGCGGTGTCGCCGGACACGCGCGGCCGCGGCGTGGGTCATTTATTGGGAAAAGCAGCGCTGGGCTGGGCGCGTCAGCACGGTGCGGAAAAGGTTTACCTGGAAAGTAATACGGTCCTGGCACCCGCGATCCGGTTGTATGAAAAACTCGGTTTTCAAAAAATAACCGGTTATCCCTCGCCGTACGAACGATGCAACATCCAGATGGAATGTATTTTATAAAAAAAGCCCCGCCATATGGCGGGGCAAATTATTTAAAAGAAGACTGTTCGGTTAAAGTCCGCTGAGCGTAATACCGATGGAGTACGGGCGGATTTCAGCTGCAACACCGTCTTTGAACAGGTTGGTGAGCTGATAAGAACCATAAAGCGTAAAGTGTCCCCAACCGATACGCGCCGTGGCGGCAATGCGGGTGGTATTGAAATAACGCTTGCTGGCTTCTTTGAGTGTGTAGTCGTTGAGTGTGTTGCCGCTGCGGGATTTAAGTGTACGGTTGCGGGTGTGTGCATTGAGCATGGTACCCACTTTTACGCCGAGAGCCGCTTTGAAGCTACGATCGCTGTTGTTTGGATCGGATACAAACCGCAGTTCGAGGGGAGCCTCGAGATAGGTTGTAGCGAGTTTTGTCTTTTTAAAATAGTTGGTATCGTTCAGGTCCTTGAAATCAAGGGTGGGCGAAGAGCCTTTGATATCAACGTATGTTTTACGGAAAATGATATTGTCGGAGCCGATGCCAACGCCGATACCCACACTCAGTTTAGGGTTGGACTTGAAGGGCAGGTCGAGCATGAAATAAATGTTCAGGCTCTTGGAAAAGCCGCCGGTGTTGATGGTATCGGGTTGTCCGGCCCATCCGGTATAGCCGAGTTGCACCATCAGGTGGTCATTGGCGCGACCGGCCCTTTTAAATGGATTGCTCTTAACGGTAACGGTAGAGTCTTGAGCGGAGGCGGCCAGCGTCATGGCGAAACCTGCGACCAGCAGAAATACTTTCTTCATAATGAATGCGGTAATGGGCAAATGTATTTTCATCCGTGGTTAATAAAAGGTTAAAGAAGACGGACAAAGAACAAATACCGTGAATTAGGCCGCAAATATAGTTTTTTGGGGTAGAAATACAGAAAAACCGCGGATCATGGGCGTTTTTTCACTTATTCTAAACTTACCCGTTTATTCTCCGGCTACCGGTTCTCCGGCATCCGATTATTGCAGTAAACACTATCAAATGGAGAAAGACACACTTCATACAATAATTGAAACAGGCTTTGCCTCGCTTGGCCGAAGACTCGATTCAATGGGGCAGCGCGTCGATACATTGGCGAAGCGCTTTGATTTTATGGAAACGAAAATCGATGACCTCGAAAAGAAAAACGAAATCGTTTCCCGTGAGTTAAAAGAATTCAGAACGTTTGCAGAAAAACGTTTCGACGATTTATGTATCAAAATCACTTTTCTTGAACAAGAGGTATACAAGATCGGAGCGGTGATTAATTATAATGAGCAGTATGAGAACATGAAGCGATTAGACTAAACGCTTTTCATTAAAAATTTAATCATAAGAAAAAATAATTCGCTCAGTCCTTACTCCGGTAAACAACCCGTATTTATACGAGCACGCTCACTCGTAATTATCCTTTCCGTTTTTTTTATCATATACACTCCTCGCTTTTTCAATGCTGTTCGCTAACCGCACAGGTAAAAAAACGGACCAGCCCGCATCATACCACCCTCATTCACTTTGATTAATTCTACATCCCTCTGAATAAAATACGGGTTCACATCCGGGTTAAAATACCGGTGTTTTCACTGGCACCTCATCTTAGTTTTGAACTCCCCGTTACCCATTTAGCTCTTACTTATTTTTTTATCCAAATACCAACAATGAAAACTCTTGACGTTCTCATCATCGTCGACCGACTCGTAGAAGTAGCAAGCGGTGATCTTTCCGGCAATATTTATCGCTGGAACTAATCAAACGCTCCTGAGCTTCATTTTTCTTTTCAACCAAAACTAATACTCCCATGCTTTGCCCCAGCGTAAATGACGTAAGCGAACGGCTTTCCGCAGCCTACTCCGATATGACCAGCTTTAAAGGCTACGCGTATCAATGCAACAATATCCGCATTGCCACCTTGCCCAAAGATCCCGACTGGCTGCCTCCCGTAAGAAACCGGATATCCCTACTCAGTGATCAGAGCGGTCTCTGGATGCTGGAACAACCCGGCATCTGGTCGCAGGTACTCCTGTCATTCACTACTTACACCAACCTCTTTGAAAGTTTTGCTAACAATATCGACGCCTTTACTACCAAAGAACATTGGATACAGGTGCTGCAGCAACTCGGCATCGCATTGAAGCAATCGAGAATTGCCACCGCTACCGTCACCGAAACTTATAAAACCCGTTACCTCCAATTCAAGAATCTGCAAACATTACTGGACCAGAGTATTCATGATGGCTGGAACGAATTGGGCGATGAAATAAAAAATATCAAAGCCATTGCCGCACAGATACAAAAACTCACCGACAAACTCGGCAACCTGCAGGATGATATGTCTGCCATCGCTTTGCGCAGCGGTCAATCCTATACACAGTCGAGTATGTCGATGATCTATGGACTGGTATCCGTAGCCGGATCAAGCGTATCCTTCTTATCCATGCTGGGGCTTGCCTTTACGATCGGCAAAACATTCTACGATATCTATCACGATAACGCAGAGATTGAAGACACGCTCAATAAACTCGGTGAAATGCAGATGAAAGCCAGCTTCGAAGCACAGGCCGCCGCCGCCACGCAACTCGTGTTACAAACCTGCTACAACCTCGAAAAAGAATTTCTCGGCCTGCAAAAGTCTTTGCCTTACCTCACTTCCATCTGGGAAGCAGAAGAGGGTAAGATCAAGGATGCAATCAACGCTTTGCACAGCGGTTCCGACCCCGCTCAGTTGTTTGCCATACAAAGCATGCCATCGGCCCTGGCTACCTGGAAAATGCTGGCGGGCTATTGCCATAAAATGAAACAGGATCCCATTCAAGGTGAACCGGTAACCATAAAAATTCCCAACAATCTTTAATAATCGTAAACTCAACCAAAATGAAAGCAAAATTTGCCCAAATGCCCGCCGCCAGATCCCGCGATATGCGTGTAGCCGGTGCCGGCGACGATGTTCCTGTAGATAAAAAATCGCAGACAGGATTTCTCTCCATGCAGATCGTGACGGCTTCCTGTCACTCGGTGCTCAACACGCAGTTTGTTCCCTTCACACCCAAACCCAAATGGTTCGACGATCTCAACAACAAGCTCGATGCGGCAAAACAAGTTGCCGGCGTATGGATCAACGACCTCGCGCCAAAAATTACCTCTGCTATTCCAAGGCATATCATCAACTATGCCACCACATACGAAGCCATGACCAACCAGATCCTGATGCTGATCGATAAGGATCCAACGGCAAAAGGCAAAGACAATCCGACCGTAAGACAAACCTTCGCCCTCATCGATGCGCTTTCCTCTGAAGTGGGTAAGATCATTGCGGACGTTATTGCCATGGAAGAAAAACTGCGGACCTGGGGCAAAGACATGCAGAAGGCGCACGACGAACTAAGCAGCGGCACGACCAATATTCAGAACCTCGAAATCGAACTTCAATCAGATATTGAAAAGATGAATTCGGCTATCAGCAACCTCCGGTCACAAATTGATGGCGAGAACAAAGCGATCGCCATCAGTGCCGGAGCGATCGGCGTGGGCCTGTTCATCGCGGTGATCGGTATTGCCTTTGCGCCGGTTACTGCGGGGCAGTCGCTGTGGCTGACCGGTGCGGCCGGAGCTGTAGTCATCGGTGGTGCGGTCACCTGGGGTGTGATGCAGTCAAAAATCAATTCGCAACTGGATCAGGTAGCAAAAAACCAGCAGAAGATTGCGGACGACAAACGGCAGATTGTTGCACTCAAAGGGTTGGAAATGGCGAGCAGTTCCGCTCTCACCTCCATGGCCAACGGCTTGCAGGCATTGTCTGACGTGCGTACGCAATGGCAGGTATTTGCCGGAGAACTCGACGGCGTAAAAGGCAAACTCGACAGCGCCAACGAAGAACTGTACGCGATCGTAAACAAAGCCTATGTACAGGGCGCCCAAAAAGAATGGAACCTCGCACTCGACTTCGCGCAGAAATTGGTAGACATCTCCAAACCTAAAGTGGAAAGCAAAACGCTGCCAATGTCTGATCAGAAGACAAAGGTTGCCTGATATTTCTCTCACAGTAAAGCCTTGCCTCCGGCAAGGCTTTTTTATTTTAAAAATTTATGGGAAACGATAACAAGATCATTCAACAGGTGAACCAGAGTGCCAATGCTATGCGGATGCTCAACGCTTCCTGCCAGGGCATTGTGGAAGTGTATATACAACCTTCGGAAAGCAACTGGTATAACGTTTTGGAAAATGAACTCGTGAATGCGCAACGGGTAGTCCGTGGCTGGCGGATCAATGGTTCTCTTTACTATGACCAATACATCCTGGACACTTCCATTGCTTGCGGTCAGAACTTTACCAACAACAAAGACATCATTTTGGCCTGTTTTGATACACTGATAGCAGGCAAAAATGATGAAGCAAAAAACCGGTTAGTGCACTTATTGCATCAACTGCTGGCACCGATAGCACAACTGAACGGCAGCATCAACGAATACGAAAACAGCCTGAAGGACTTCGCGATAAAAATGCAATCGGCCCGTGATGCCATGGCCAAAACCGTGAAAGAAATACAATCGCAGGAGGCCGCCTATCAAAGCCAGATCGAGTCACTCAACGGAAAAATTGCAGACCTGCAACGACAGATACAAGCCGACAGGGAAGCCATTGCCAGAGCGAAATCGGAAGAAACAAAGGCCATCGTGGAAACCATCTTCGGGATCATATTTGCGCCGGTTACCGGAGGCTTGTCACTGATACTGGCAGGCGTTGGGGTCAGCAGTATTGCAGAAGCCGAATCGCAAATGTCTGCCATGGCAATATCGATTGACAACTATCAGCAAAAGATTCAGCATGATCTGTCGACCATTCATGACGATGTAAAACAAATCGCCGTATTGCAGGGGTTGATCATGCCGGTATCCACCGCCATCCAGGACGCCGACCTTATTTCTACTGCATTGGACGGGCTCAAAATGATGTGGCAACTACAGGCCGACGAACTGAATAATATAACGGGGAAAATAACCAAAGCCGAAAACACGCAGGAATATATTGTCGGTAAAGCCTGGTTCATCTCGGCCTGTGCAGAATGGGAAGCGATCCATCTTAATTCACAGGCGATAAAGGATGCTCCGTTAAGAGTGGTGCATATGGCTGTTGCTTAAAAAAAATGTAATGGAATAAGTGAATTTATCGGCGAATGGGAAACCTATGAGTCTTTCACGGTGGCTGGAGGTGCAGCAGGCTATGGTTATCTGTTAAAGGTCGACGATTTTTGCAAACTCATTGTGTATGGTGTAGAAAACTTTGTAACCCATAACATAACACGTTGCCTTTGTATATGATAGTCCGTATTCAACATAATCGATTATCTGGATTATCATTAAATAAAGACGCTTATGCTCAAACAAGGAATGCAGCCAACTCATCCCGGACACGTATTGAAGGAAATATATCTTGATCCTTTAGGCATAAGTCAGGCCGATGCGGCCGGCAATCTTGGGGTTACCCGCAAAACGCTCTCGATGTTGTTGAATGGGCATCAGGGCATAAGTGCGGAAATGGCATTACGCCTGGGAAAAGCATTTGGAACAACTCCTGAGTTTTGGCTGAATATGCAATGCAATTATGATTTATGGAACGCCGGGCAGCATGTGAAACTTTCGCAAATCAAGGCTTTTCGTAAGCCGCGATCTATTGCTCGCGCAGTATAACTTTTCCCCAAATAAAAGCGGTTGCAAAAAACATCTGTATTCAAATCCTCCGCGAATCGCAGACCTTAACTCACCAAACTAAAAGCAGTAATTTTTTCAATCAGACCGACCTTGTTTTGCCGGTTGAGAATTCCTTTAGCCATAACATAAGCCCCACCTTGCTGATGCGCCTCGATAGCGGTCTTATATTTTTCAGCATCCAGGTTTGCACGTGTGCGGACTATCTCGTTTTCTATTAATACAGCTAAAGTCACCTCTCCTGATCTTCTTCCATCACATTCGATATCGCCATTTAAAGACTCGACCGTTGCATAAAATGTATCCGCAACCGCTTTCGTTGCGGGAGCCAGATAATTCTTTAGCTCCTGGAGCTTGGGTTTATAGTCAAAGGGGAAAGCCACCCTTTGAGGAACCGTGGGTACGGCATACATTAATGCTGAAGATTTACTCCAGTTAAATAACAACTCAAAGGGCAGTTCTCTTTCATCATCAAAAACTTTAATCAGGGCGTCACAGAAATTATAGCTGATTATAGGGTTTGTCTTTTTTGACTCCTCGATATACAATGCCTGGATCGAGTTAGTCTCTATTGCATCGATAATTGCCTGGGAAGATTGACTGATAACTTCTATGGTTTGTCTTCCTATCGGCATGTCCTCCCGGCCCGTATCGTTGAAAAAGGCTTTATGGGAAAAAACGTTTTCAAACGGAATAGAAACTTTTATGATAAAACTTCCCTCTTCGGTATGACGAAACTTTGTGTTTTTTATTATTTCCTGAGGTTCGGCTCTGTTGAGCCAGGGATGATACAACTGAGGATTGACGACAGTACTCGCAGCAGACAGAATCAGTTGCCGGGTAGCTGCTATTGTTTCGTAAGCCTCTTCGAACGAGATTGAATTCACCGTTTTATTCGCGGAATAAAACCGGAGTCCAATTACATCATCGTTGACCTCCCGGATATCTTCAGCGATAGCCTCAATTGATTTTTTATAATATTCGGCTAATCGTTTTAAACTCATATAAGCCAGTTCCTGAAACGAGGAAGAGGCAACCTCTTTTGGAAAGAGTAATTGCGTATTACTTCCATCGGGGCTGTTTAAAACAAATAAACCTTCCTGTAAAGCTTCTTTAACGAGGGTCCAGTTCAGGCTTTGTGCATAATCCCTGATTTCTATAGCACTTACATCTATAAACTTCATTTTGCGGAGCTTACATAGTTAGGAATCTTTTTTACTGCTGCCAGATTAGCTATCCGGATCAATTCTTCCGGCGTCAGAAGATGGGATCTTGGAATATATATGGTTTGTCCGGAGTCGTTTCCGGATTGTTCTGCTCCATACAGGCAAATCCAATAAGCAGCATGTTTCATTATCAACTCATCTTCGTCGCAATCGAGCCAATCCTTCGGATCTTTCGGAAGAAACAAGACAATCAATATTTTATAGATATCGCTGTCCTGGCTTCTTAGTTTATCATATCGTTTCGTATCGTCGATAAAATAACGGGCGTGTCCTTTATCCATGCCGGAAGAGCCCGAGGTCGCTTTTAGTTGAATGTTTAGCTGAATATGCTTGTGAAAGGGATGGCTGGTCACATTTCTGTAGTTTATTTCAGCATCAACGCCATGTCCATCGTCTTGCCTGTCACCTGGCTTGCAGCTCATTCCTGCTTTGCCCGCCACCGCGTGGAGGTAGGCGTAACTCAATTCCGCTTCTATGTTATTGATGGTAAGGGCCATTTTATCGAGGTTGATGAGAGCAAGATAAAACCTCAAAATGCCGGCTGTCGGTTATAAACGTTTAATTTTTTGCTTTCATCTCCAAAACAAAAAAAGCACCTACAGAAACGTAAGTGCTTAATATTCAGTGGACCCTGCCGGGCTCGAACCAGCGACCCTCTGATTATGAGTCAGATGCTCTAACCGACTGAGCTAAGGGTCCGGTGCCATAAAGGCAGGCGCAAAAATAGCTATTTTGACGGCATTTACAGGAACACCGTCTACTTTATTTCTTCAAATTCAATGTAATCGCCCTGGGATTTGGCAGCCGGCTGGGAAGCCGCCTGCTGATGCGGAGCAGCCTGGGCCGACTGATGCTGCTGACGCGCAGCCTGCTGAAATTGCTCCTGCACCTCGCGAAACTGCTTCCGCATCTGGCGCGAAGCACGATAAACCGGTATAATAAACCTGAAAACCAGGTTGTACAGAAACCAGGCAAGCAGTATATAAAGAATGATCTTAAACATCGTGCAACAAAACTACCATTGTTTGTCTTTTTATAACCCTGCCACAGATAAATAGTTCGTTAAAGGTTTCCGCATTCCCGGTAAAAAAGATATCCACGGTTTTTTGACATTTCTATCGTATTTCTCCTTACCTTCGCATCGGAATTAGACAATGGAAGGGAACGAAATCGTTCCCTTCTTCTTTTGCCCGATATGAACAATGAAACTATAATTTCCACAGTGACCGAAAAAATCGGCCCGCTGCTGGAACAGAACCCATCACATTTCCTGGTTGAGATCAAAATCAAGCCTACCAATAATATCAAGGTATTTATCGACGGCGACCAGGGAGTAGGTATCGACCAGTTGGTACGGTATAACCGGCAGCTCTACAAGGCTATCGAAGAACTGGGAACATTCCCTGAAGGCGATTTTTCGCTCGAGGTTTCCTCCCCCGGTCTCGATGAGCCCCTCAAACTGCAACGCCAGTACCTCAAAAATGTAGGCAGGTATGTTGACATCTTACTCCTCGATGGTACCAAACTCGAGGGTAAACTTACCGGCGCCGATGACACCAGCCTGACGGTAGAAGAAGAAAAGGGAAAAGGAAAGAAGAAAGAACTGGTTTCACATACGATCCTATTGTCAACGATTAAAACCACAAAAATTCAAATCAAATTTTAACCGGTAACCCGAAACAGCCAACTGTTCCGGAGCCAGATTTCAAATTTTGTTCTTATGGCAATCAATCTTATCGAAGCATTCCAGGAGTTCAAGGATGCGGAAAATATTGACCGTCCCACGATGATGAAAGTGGTAGAGGATGTGTTCAAGACCCTGCTGCGCAAAAAATTTGGTAGCGATGATAACTTCGACGTGATCGTGAACGCAGAGAAAGGTGACCTCGAAATCATCCGCCACCGCCTGATCGTGGAAGACGGACAAGTAGAAGATCCCCTGGCCCAGGTTGGTTACCAGGATGCCATCAAAGTTGAACCCGACTTTGAAGTAGGCGAAGATCTGTACGAAGAGATTGACCTGTACGATTTCGGACGCCGCGCCATCCTGGCCGCCAAACAAACACTGGCCAGCCGTATCGGTGACCTGAAAAAGAATGTACTCGCCAAGAAATATGAAGGACGCATCGGAGAAATCATCAGCGCCGAAGTTTACCAGGTATGGAAAAAAGAAATCCTCCTGCTCGACGAAGAAGGCAACGAACTGATCCTCCCCAAAAGCGAACAAATCCCACAGGATTATTTCAAAAAAGGTGAAAATATCCGCGCCGTTGTGAAGAAAGTGGACATGAAGAATAATAACCCCGTTATTATCCTCTCCCGCACTTCACCCGACTTTTTGGCCAAGTTGTTGGAGATAGAAGTTCCCGAAATCTTCGACGGACTCATCGTTATCAAACGCATCGTCCGCGATCCGGGAGAACGCGCCAAAGTAGCCGTAGAATCTTACGACGACCGCATCGACCCCGTAGGCGCCTGCGTAGGTATGAAAGGCAGCCGTATCCACGGTATCGTACGCGAATTGAAAAATGAGAATATCGACGTGATCAACTGGACCAGCAATACACAGTTGCTTATCCAGCGCTCCCTGACACCAGCCAAGATCACCAATATGGAACTCGATGCAGAGAAAAAACACGCCAACGTGTACCTCCGCCCCGATCAGGTGTCACTGGCCATCGGCCGCCGCGGTGTTAATATCAAACTCGCGAGCGAACTGACCGGCTTTGAACTGGACGTATTCCGCGACAACGAAGGTGAAGAAGAAGAATTTGACGTTGACCTGGAAGAATTCAGCGACGAAATTGAAACATGGGTGCTCGATGAACTGAAACGCGTGGGTTGCGACACTGCCCGCAGCGTACTCAACCTCACACCGGAAGAACTGGAACGCCGTACCGACCTGGAAAAAGAAACGATTTCCGAAGTACGCCGTATCCTGCAGGCTGAACTCGAAAGCGAATAAAAAACGCTCCCGACCGTTGCCTGCAAGCGCAGCGATGCAGCTTTCCGGTGCAGCCCGGTGCCTTATTGAACCCGTGTGAGAGCATTTGACTTTATAGACTATAAATAAACTGAATGTCAGAAACAACCACATTACGATTAATGGCTGCGGCCAAAGAGTTCAACATCGGTAAAGAAACCCTTGTGAACTTTTTGGTGGGGAAAGGCTTCAATCAGGATGACCTTAAACCGACCTCGAAGCTGACCGAGGAGATGTACCGTGCCCTGCAAACGGAGTTTCAGAGCGACAAGGCCGCGAAAGAAAAAAGCGACCGGGTAGATCTTCCCAAGGGCAACATCGCTGAGCCGCGCAAGAAGAAAGAAGAAGCAGAAGTCCTTTTCAAAAAAGAAGACAAGCCTTCCAAAACCGCCGAGCCCGCAAAGCCCGCCGTGGTGGAAGAAAAAGCGCCAGAGCCCGCTCAACCCGAAGCTCCGGCCATTCCCGAAGTAAAGGCAGAAGAACAACCAAAACAGGAAGAGGCCAAACCTGAAGCCCCGGTTACAGGTATCAGCCCCAAAATCATCGATAAGATCGACCTCTCCGCTATCGATTCTTCTACACGCCCCAAAAAGGTAATCAAGAAGAAAACCGAAGAGAAAAAAGAGGAAGTTCAACAGGAACAACCCGCTCAACCCGAAACTCCGGCCAAAGAAAAAGAAGAAGTAACAACGCCCGCTGTAGCAGCCGAAACTCCCGCAACACCGGCCGCTGAAGAAACAACCGGCGTTAAAGAGTCTTCCGAAGAAGAACAGGCTCCCGTTATCGAAAATATCAAGGCGGAAAAACTCGAAGGTCCCAAAATCCTCGGCAAGATCAACCTGCCCGTGGACAACGACACCCGCCCGAAAAAAGACGAAAAACGCAAACGTAAACGCATCCCGATCGAGAAAAAAGATACCAAAGCTCCCGACACAGGACGCAGCGGTCATCAGGGTCAGGGTGGCCAACGCCCACATCAGGGCGGTAATGCCGGTCGCGGTGGCAATCAGCGTGGCGGCACACAAGGCGGTGGTAACCGTCGCGGTGCACCCGTTCGCAGAGAAGATAAACAGATCGACGAGAAAGAGATTCAGGAAAAGATCCGGGAAACACAAGCCAAGTTGTCCGGCGGCGCCAGAGGCGGCAAAAATTTCAAGGCGAAACTCCGCCGCGAAAAACGCCAGGAAATGGCAGAAGCCATGGGCAACCAGACCGAAGACGGCAAGTTGCAGGTGACCGAATTCATCAGCGTGAGCGAACTCGCCAACCTGATGGACGTAGGCTTCACCGAAGTTATCAGCAAGTGTATGGGCCTCGGTATCATGGTTTCCATTAACCAACGCCTCGACGCTGAAGTAATCGAACTCGTAGCCAGCGAATTTGGTTTCGATGTTGAGTTCATCGACATGGATAAACAAGCCGAACTGGAAGAAGAGGAAGAAGATGACAGCCCCGAAGATCTCGTGCCTCGTTCCCCCATCGTTACCATCATGGGTCACGTTGACCACGGTAAAACCTCCTTGCTCGACTATATCCGCAACGCCAACGTAGTATCCGGTGAAGCCGGCGGTATTACCCAGCACATCGGTGCCTACGAAGTAACTGCGCCGAGCGGTAAGAAGATCACCTTCCTCGATACACCCGGTCACGAAGCGTTTACCGCGATGCGTGCCCGTGGTGCCAAGATCACCGATATCGCCGTAATCGTGGTAGCTGCCGACGACGCCGTGATGCCTCAGACAAAAGAAGCCATCAGCCACGCACAGGCTGCTGGTGTTCCGATGATCTTCGCCGTGAACAAAATCGATAAAGACGGAGCCAATCCGCAAAAGATATACGAGCAACTGTCAGGCATGAACATCCTGGTAGAAGAATGGGGCGGTAAGTTCCAGAGCCAGGAAATCAGCGCCAAAAAAGGCCTGAACATCGACCTGCTGCTGGAAAAGATCCTCCTCGAAGCCGAGTTGCTGGAACTGAAAGCCAACCCTAATAAGTTGTCCAACGGTACCATCATCGAAGCAACACTCGACAAAGGCCGCGGTTATGTTGCTACCGTTCTTGTACAAAATGGTACACTGCGCCAGGGCGACCTCGTAGTGAGCGGTCAGTATTTCGGCCGTGTAAAAGCCATGTTCAACGAACGCAACGAACGCAGCGAAGGCGCTGGCCCGTCAGCTCCGGCAGTAGTGCTGGGCCTGAACGGCGCTCCCCAGGCCGGTGAGAAGTTCCGTGTATACGAGGACGAAGCCGAAGCCAAAGAGATTGCCTACAAACGTGGTCAGATCCTCCGCGAACAGGGTATGCGTACCAAGAAACACATCACACTCGATGAGATCGGTCGCCGTCTGGCACTGGGTAACTTTAAAGAACTGAACGTGATCATCAAAGGTGACGTGGACGGTTCCGTAGAAGCCCTCAGCGACAGCTTGCAGAAACTGAGCACCGAAGAGATCGTGGTAAATGTGATCCTGAAAGGTGTAGGTGCGATCAGCGAAAACGACGTTTCACTGGCCAACGCTTCCGACGCCATCATCATCGCGTTCAACGTACGCGCCAACCTGCAGGCAGCACGCCTGGCCGAACAGGAAGGTATTGAGATCAAACAGTACTCAATCATCTATAACGCCATCAACGACGTGAAGGCAGCCATGGAAGGCCTGCTGGAACCGAAGATCGAAGAGAAAGAAGTGGCCACTGTCGAAATCCGCGAGGTGTACAAGTTCGACAAAGCTACCGTTGCAGGTTGTTATGTACAGGAAGGCAAGATCAAACGCGACGCCAAGATCCGCCTGTACCGCGATGGTGTACTGATCTACCCACGTACCGAAGGCGGCTTCGCCGAACTGGCGAGCCTGAAACGCTTCAAAGACGACGTGAAAGAAGTAGCCAGCAATACGGAGTGCGGTCTTACTATCCGCAACTTCGCCGACATACAAGTAGGCGACACCGTGGTGGCTATTGAAGAAGAAGAAGTTAAGCGAACACTTTAATAAAGCAAGGGGCTGGCCGCAAGCCGGCCCCTTTTTCATTTCAGACCAGAAAATATTTGTTAAATAGACCGCCCTCCGCACCACCAGTGTGCCGGCGGGTTTATTTTTGATACTATGCGTTTTATCCAAACTCTCCTGCTGGCTGCATGCCTGCTCACCGGAGCAACCGTATTTGCACAGGGTCAGTCTTTCAAAGCCGTGGCTGACAAAATCGTTGCCGTTGTTGGTGACAAGATCATCCTCCGCTCCGATATTTATAATTCTATCGCTGACGCACGCCGTCAGGGTGCCAACGTTCCCGAGAAAGCCGAATGCATGCTGCTGGAACAGGCCATCGTTTCCAAAGTACTCATGCTGCAGGCACAGAAGGACTCTCTGCCCGTTACCGACGAAGAAGTAGAAGCTGAACTCGATCAGCGCATCCGCTACTACGTTAACCAACTCGGCAGCGAAGACGAACTCGTACGCATGGCCGGCAAGTCCGTTTACCAGATTAAGGACGATGCCCGCGAATCGGTGAAAGAACGCAAATGGGCCGAAGCCATGCAACGCAAGATCGTAGAGAACGTACGCATCACTCCACAGGAAGCCAAAGCTTTCTTCGATAAAATTCCTTCAGACAGCCTGCCGTTCTTCGAATCGGAACTGGAAATTGGCCAGATCATTTTTTACCCGAAAGCTACCCGCGACCTGGAAGAATACATCGTTACGGAAATGAATAACTACAAACGCCAGATCGAATCAGGCTCCATTTCTTTTGAGGCGCTCGCAAAAAGAGTTTCGGAAGACCCGGGCAGCCGCGACCGTGGTGGCATGTACGAGATCAACCGCAACGACAAAGGCATGTGGGACCCCGTTTTCCTGTCTACTTCTTTCCGCCTGAAAAAAGACGAGATCTCTGTTCCCGTGAAGTCCGACCGCTTCGGTTACTTCCTGATCCAGATGATCGAACGCAAAGGCGACAAAGCAACCATCCGCATGATCCTGCGCGTGCCGCCGGTAACGAAGAATGAGATCCTCGCTTCTACTGTCAAACTCGATTCCATCCGCACATTGATCACTACCGGTAAAATGAACTTCAACGAAGCCGCGACCAAGTTCAGCGAAGATCCTTCCGTTAAGTTCTCCGGCCCTTTTATGATGAGCCGCGAAGGCAATCCTTATGTAACCATCGATCAGCTCGATAAAGAAACAGTAGCCCTCATCAGCAAAATGAACGTGGGCGATATTTCTCCCGCAACAGCTTATACCTCCGAAGAGAAAAAAGCCGCTGTGCGTATCGTTTTCCTGAAGTCCCGCACAGAGCCGCATATCCTGAACCTCCGCGACGATTACAACCGCATTGCATCCGAAGCACTGGAGCAGAAAAAAGCAGAGGTTATCGACAAATGGATGGCGACAAAAATCCCGACTTACTACATCATGGTGGATAAAACCACTTCTGAATCCTGCGAGAGTCTGCAGAAGTACAACAGCACCGATTCACGCGGATTTTAATATGGAAAAAACTGGCAGTGAGGAAAGTATGATTTAATCTTTCCCATTGTTGCTCCGGCGGACAGGTCTCACGGCTTGTCCGCTTTTTTGTTTTGTTAAGGTCCCGGAAAGTTTCTGCGAATGGACTAACTTTGCGCTTTCCTTCAACAATGAGCGATCCAATAAAACACGAATGCGGTCTTGCTTTTATGCGGCTGCGGAAACCGTTTTCCTACTATCAGCAACAATACGGCTCCGTCATGTGGGGACTCAACAAGATGTACCTCCTCATGGAAAAACAGCACAACCGTGGCCAGGATGGCGCCGGTGTAGCCGCTGTAAAGCTGAATGTTGAAGCCGGCTACCCCTTTCTCCACCGTATCCGCAGCGCCGCTCCCCAGGCAATTGCCGATGTGTTTCGCCAGATAGGTGCGGAAGTAGATGAACTGGCCCGCTTTAACCCGGAAGTGCACAAACACCCCGGACTCATGAAAGGACATATATCTTTCCTCGGTGAATTGCTCCTGGGTCATCTCCGCTATGGCACACAAGGAAAAAACAATGCTGAATTTTGTCACCCATTTATTAAACGTGACACGATTCCCAGCCGCAACCTCGCGCTGGCCGGCAACTTTAACCTCGTTAATACAGAAGAACTTTTTTCACTCATCAATATCGATCCGGGCGAGTTTCAACGTCAGAGCGACCTCGCGGCCATGATGGAAGTCATTCATCATTTCATTGTTAAAGCCGACGAAGAACAACCCGGTAACCCCGATGTAAAATCTGCCCTGCGCAAAGCCCTGCCCTTATTCGATGGCGGTTTTCACGTTGGCGGATTACTCGGCAATGGCACCTCTTTCGTTTTCCGCGACGCACATGGCATACGCCCTTCGTATTATTATATCAATGAAGAAGTGATCGTGGCCGCCTCCGAAAGAGCCGCCATCCGCACCGCATTTAATGTGGGGGAAAATGAAGTAAAAGAACTCATGCCCGGACAGGCACTCATTGTACAGGAAGATGGAAAATGGGAAATAGAACAGATCATCGAAGCACAGGAACGCAAGGCCTGCAGCTTCGAACGCATCTATTTCTCCCGTGGCAGCGATGAAAAAATTTACAAAGAAAGAAGCGCACTGGGACACAACCTGAGCGAACAGGTACTCAATTCCGTTAATCACGATTTGAAGAATACCATTTTCTCCTTTATTCCCAATACCGCCGAAGTAGCTTTCTACGGATTGCAAAAAGGATTGGAAGATTACCTGAACAAAGTAAAACTGGAGCGGATCCTAAGTTGGGATAAAGATTTCGACGAAGAGAAATTGTCTGAGATGATCAACCGCCGCATCCGGATAGAGAAGATCGCGATAAAAGACGTGAAAATGCGCACCTTCATCACCGGCGATGATGCCCGCAATGAAATGGTGCAACACGTGTACGATATCACTTACGGAACGGTTCGCCCCGGCGAAGACACCCTGGTGGTGATCGACGATTCCATCGTTCGCGGCACCACATTAAAGGAAAGTATCATCCGCATGCTGGCACGCCTGAAGCCGAAAAAGATCATCGTGGTTTCTTCCTGCCCGCAAATCCGCTATCCCGATTGTTATGGGATCGATATGAGCAAAATGGGCGACTTCATCGCATTCGGCGCCACCGTGGAGTTATTAAAAGAAAAAGGCAAAGGAGATTATCTCAACGAATTGCTGGAAAGATGCCGCGAACTGCAGCAAAACAATCAACTGCACACAGAGAACGTGGTTAAACAGTTGTATAAAACATCTACTACCGAAGAGATCAGCGAGCGTATTGCCAAAATGATCACACCACCCGATATCGATATTCCCGTTGAAGTGATTTTCCAGAATATAGAAAATCTTCACAAGTCCTGCCCCAGCAATCTGGGTGACTGGTATTTCACCGGCAACTATCCTACGCCCGGCGGAAATAAAGTGGTGAACAAGGCCTTTATCAACTACATGGAAGGGAAAAACGTAAGGGGTTACTGATCCTGTTCATGATTCTGATCATTAAAATTCATACTTAAGCGGTACACGCATTGCTTGTGCCCCGCATTCCTTATTTTAGCAAAAGGCGGCCCTCCCAACCAAGGGTCGCCTTGTATTTTGGTTATGCCCGTCTGTCACTGGTCTTGTTATTATTTTAAACCGTGAGAAATGAAAACGCTCATATTGGTCCGCCATGCTAAAAGTGACTGGCAGGATATTACACTCGATGATTTCGACCGGCCGCTGAATGCACGGGGAAAAACAGATGCGCCTGTAATGGCAGAACGTTTACGCAAACGCGGCATCGTGCCGGATTTGTTTATCAGCAGCCCGGCCAAACGCGCCCGCAAAACCGCAGACATTTTTGCCGAAACTTATGCCGTAGATAAAAATGATATCCTTTTTGAAAAGGATCTTTATCTCGCGCCTCCTTATGTTTTTACGGAAGTGATCGGCCGCTTCAAGGATGAAGGGAACATCGCGGTGATTTTCTCCCACAATCCCGGCATCACCGATTTTGCCAATACATTGACGAATGCGCGCATCGACGACATGCCCACCTGTGCTATATTCGCCGTAGAAGCGGATACAGATTCATGGGCTGCTTTTGATACAGCATCCAAGCGTTTTCTTTTTTGTGATTATCCGAAAAAACCGCAGGATTAATAATCGAAAAGCGCATCGATTCTTTTGGCTAACGTATGGTCTTTTTCTGTGACCACATCTCCGGCATCATGCGTGCTGAGCCAGATCTCTACTACATTATAGGCGTTCTTCCACTCGGGATGATGATCCATTTTTTCCGCCTCCTGTGCCACACGGGTCATAAAGGAAAAGGCTTCTGTAAAATCGCGGAAACGGAACAAGCGATACAGCTTGTTGCTTTTTTCTTGCCAGTTACTCATACCTGTATTATTTGCTGTAAAAGGCAGGAAAACCGTGCCACTAAAACACGAGGTGTTCTTTGTTTTTGATCTTTTCGTTAGTAAGCTCCGTTACCAGTTGTACTCCGTTGAGGCTGCGCAGGGAAGCCATGATTCCCTGGAAATAGTCATCGCTGACCGTATCGCCTTTCATGAGCCACAGAAAATCCAGGTGGCGGAATTCGGGCAACAGATATTCACCATCAAACAGATTGTTGTAGAGATAATGGCACAGTGAGCCGGTTGGCTCGGGATATTCGTATACGGAAAAAAAATATTCGCGTTTTTTACGGATCAGCTTGATCTCTATTTCATGATTGATCCGGAAATCAATCGCCATCAGGCTATTGAGATGCCAGCAAAATTGGTAATCTTTTACCGGCGCCATGATACCCAGCAACTTCGTTTCTTCGAAGAACTCATCCGTAAGATCCTGGGTATTCAGTGTCAGCTTGAAGGGACGTTCGGCCATGACATCGGTTGTTAGTGAAAGATACGCTATTTAAACGGGCTTAACCGTTTATCAGAATTCTACTTCTGCCGTCTTCTCTTCGTTGCCCCGTTTAAATTTCACCGTTGTCTTTTGCCCCTTATTGAATCCATTCAACGCTTTCATATAAGTCTCCATGTCCGAGATCACACGGTCACCAAGCTGTGTTACCACATCCCCCGCTTTGATACCCGCTTTTGCTGCTGGCCGGCCATCCGTTACGCCATCTACTTTTACACCTGTTCCGGTGAATGAATAATCCGGCATGATGCCCAATGTTACTTTAAAAGGCGTTACCGATACCTGCTGTTCGCGTGTTTTGAGAAAGGATAATTTCCCTTGTTTATCCAGGGTTTCTATCAGTTGGCGGATATGCTGAATGATCATCACTTCACCTACGTAATTGATTTTGTCAAAGTCGTCGCTTGGTTTGTGATAGTCGGGGTGCGTGCCGGTGAAATAGAATAATACCGGAATGTCTTTGCGGTAAAACGAAGTATGATCGCTCGGACCGGTACCACTTGAATCGATGTTGATATTGAAGTATCCTTTTTTCGCAGGTTGAATAACAGATGCCCATTGCGGTGAAGTACCATAACCGCCAATCGTCAGCGCTTTCGTACTGTCTTTCAATCGTCCCACCATATCCATATTGATCATGTAATTGGCCGCAGCCAGATCGATCGTTGGGTTTTGGGTAAAATATTTTGAACCAAGCAGTCCCAGCTCTTCTCCGGAAAAGGCAATAAAGAGATAGTTGTTCTTTTTGGCCTTGCTTGTTTTCAGTATGCGTCCCAGTTCTATTAAAGCCGCCGTTCCGCTTGCATTATCATCAGCACCGTTGTGAATCAGCTTTTCTCCGGTGCGCATCATGGAGTTTCTATCTTCACCATAACCCAGGTGATCGAAGTGTGCGCCGAGTATAACAGTTGTCGGAGCGCCGTTGTCGATATAGCCGACTACATTATGGCCGGTACGTTTGCGGGCAACGATCGATACATTCAGGTTGATCTCGAATGAAGCGGTAGGGTCGGAGAAAAAACGTTTAGCCACATCACGGCTCACATAGATCACGGGAATAGGCGTGGCTTCCGAACGGTCTTTCGGATCGAAGGCCAGTTTATCTTCCACATCGGAGGTGTTGTATAATACGATGGCTGTTGCCTGTTTGTCTGCCGCCTTCTTTGCATTGGTGCGGATATAATCGGCCAGATCGAAGTGCGGGTTGTGGCTGTTTGCTTTAATGATTTCGCTGAGATCAACAAACCAGGGCATGTCATCTTCTACCAAGGCAATCGCAGGCATGGCGTTGATACGGCCATCAGGAGAAAATGATAAAGGGAAAAAGTCGGTCCCCGGTTTCAGTTGATGATCATTGATGGAAAGAAATGTTTCAGGACCGATCTGTTTGCCATCGTTGATATCAAATGCCTGAAAATATTCCTGTGTACCCTTGGGCACCAGTCCTGCAGTACGGAATTGCTCCGCAATGTATTGCATAGCCAGTTCTTCTCCTTTACTGCCGGCACGGCGGCCTTCCAGTTTATCGTCCGCCAGGTAGGCAACATGTTGCTGAATATTGGTCAGCATTTCCTTCTCCGCCTTTTTCAGTTTCTGGGCTGAAGCGGCCGTGGAAATGCAAAGCAGGATTAAAACCAGTCTGGTACGCATACGCATCATAATATAACAACATTAATTGGTGCAAAGGTATTCAACACTACCCGGTTTTCCGGTTACAAAACGTTTGTTTTTCGTCAGTAATTCCGTGGTGGCCGGTAATGGCCGCTACCGGAAATGCAGTATTTTTGGCACCGCGGAAAGCAGAGCCGCCCTTATCAAAATATGACCAGCCAAAACAACAAGCGCTGTGCCGTAATCGGCGCAGGTGTGTCGGGAATAGCGGCGTCCATCCGCATGCGCAACAAAGGTTATGACGTAACGGTGTACGAAGCAAACAGTTTTCCCGGCGGCAAACTTTCCTCCGAAAGCAATAACGGTTACCGTTTCGACATGGGCCCGTCTGTTTTTACCATGCCTTCTTATGTCGACGAGTTATTCGAACTCTCCGGAAAAAATCCCCGCGACTATTTCAATTACACACAGTTAGATCCTGTTTACCATTATTTCTTCGAAGATGGAAGCAGACTTGACGCTTTTCATAACAAAGAAGGTTTTGCCGAAGCCATGGCCAAAACTACCGGCGATAGCAAAGAAGCCATCGTCAACTACCTCAATCGTACCGAAACGATCTATCGTTTGACGGATGAGGTTTTTCTGCAAAACTCTTTGCATAAATTCCGCAACTTCCTCACCTGGCCCGTATTACGCGGTATTCTCAACTTCGGAAAGATCGGCGCATTCGATACCATGAACGGCGCCAATAAAAAATCGTTCAAAGATCCGAGACTGGTGCAATTGTTCAACCGCTATTCCACTTACAACGGTTCCAGCCCTTACCTCGCTCCCGCCACACTGAATGTGATTGCCCACCTCGAGATCGCAAAAGGCGCTTATTATCCCGAAGGCGGTATGTATAGCATCACCCAGTCATTGGTAAAATTGGCAAAGGATATTGGTGTGCAGTTTCGCTTTTCCACACCGGTGAGAGAAGTTATCACGGAAAACAAAAAAGTCAGCGGCGTCCGCACCGACGAAGGAACAGAACAATACGACGTTGTGATCAGCAATATGGACGTTTACAACAGCTATCGCCTGCTGCTGCCCAATTTAAAGAAGCCGCGTAAAACGCTCGATCAACCCAAATCCAGCTCGGGTATTATTTTCTATTGGGGTATCAAAAAAGAATTCAGCGAACTCAGTTTACACAATATTCTTTTCAGCGCAGATTACCGCAAAGAGTTTGAAGCCATTTTCAAACACAAAACCATCGACAACGATCCAACCATTTATATCAACATTACCAGTAAACATTCACCCGAAGATGCACCTGCCGGCGGTGAAAACTGGTTTACATTCATCAATGTGCCTAACAACGATGGTCAGGACTGGGACCAGCTCATTGCACAGGCAAGAAAAAACATCATCACCAAGGTAAACCGGATGCTGAAGACGGATATCGAGCCGCTGATCGAAGCGGAAATGGTGTTTGACCCGCGCGTGATAGAGAACCGCACGTCGAGTGCGTTCGGCGCTATTTATGGAAACAGTTCCAACAACAAGTTCGCGGCCTTCCTGCGGCATGCTAATTTTTCCAAAGAAATCAAAAACCTTTATTTCTGTGGCGGCAGCGTGCATCCGGGGCCGAGCATTCCGCTCTGCCTGCTTTCTGCCAAGATCACCACCAATCTGGTAAAAGAACCTTAATGCCTTGATATACGGGCATTCCATTGCCCGGCATTCCGTATTTTCGCGGCGACGTAAATCTCCCTTATGAGCCATTCCGCCATTATAGAAATCAGCGAGCTCACGAAAAAGTTCAGGAATGCGACCGAGCCTTCGGTCAAGGGAATTTCGTTTTCCATCGAGCGCAATGAAGTGTTTGGTTTGCTCGGGCCCAACGGTGCAGGCAAAACCACCACCATCTCTATTCTCTGCGGATTGTTTCCGCCCACAAGCGGCACCGTGAAGATCGATGGAAAATATTTACACGAAGACTTAGCCTCCATCCGCCAGATCATCGGCATCGTGCCGCAGGACATTGCTTTGTATCCTACCCTCACGGCCCGCGAGAATCTTGATTTTTACGGCCACATGTATGGATTGAAAGGAAAAGAATTGCGCAGCCGCATCGATGAGTGGCTGGAAAAACTGGGATTGACCACCGCCGCCAACCGCCCCGTTGCCGGTTATTCCGGCGGTATGAAAAGAAGGGTAAACCTGATCGCCGGCGTTCTTCATCGTCCCAGCATTTTGTTCCTCGACGAACCAACAGTAGGCGTGGATGTGCAAAGCCGCAATGTGATCATCGAACATCTGCAGGAATTAAACAAAGAAGGAACAACTATCATTTATACTTCGCATCACATGGAAGAAGCGGAGAACTTTTGTACGCATGTTTCGATCATCGATCATGGAAGAATTCTGACGGAAGGCTCTCCTGCCAATCTCATAGCGGCACACCCCGGATGCAACAACCTGGAAACCGTATTTCTACACCTGACCAACCGTAAACTCCGGGATTAACATGATAAGCAAGCTACTCGCCACCATCCGAAAAGAAATCTGGCTGCTGCTCCGCGACCGCGTTGGCTTATCCATCCTTTTCCTCATGCCCATGATCCTCATCTTCGTGATGACGATGATCCAGGATGCGGCCTTTAAAACATTGAACGAAAAAGGTATTCCCGTTGTGTTCGTTAACCAGGACCGCGATTCCCTTGGCAGCATGATCGAATACGGTTTGCGCAATAATGATCTTTGTACGTTTTACGATTCCATCGATGGGCAACCCGCAACATTGGAATCTGCGCGCAAGGCCATTGCCGATGGGAAGTTTCTCATTGGTATCGTTGTGCCCGCCGGCGCTACGGCCGCCATCCGCGAAAACGTAACAGCGCTGATCGCCGAAACGATCGACAACAGCGGCGACACCGTACATTCCGATCCGTCTAAAGTTGCCGTCATTGATTCGGTGGAGATATCCATACTCATCGATCCGGTCACTAAAAAATCGTTCATTACCTCCATTACCAGCAATCTGCGTGAATTTATTTCGGAGGTAAAGACAAAGATCATGTTCGAGACGTTCTCGAAAGAAATAGCGGAGATCATTCCCGATAACAATGGCAAAGGTCCGCGCAATGCTTTTCAGCGTACGCAAATCATCCGTTACAACGAAGAATATGCTTCGCGCACATCCGATACGGTGGTGCCCAATGCCGTGCAGCACAACGTTCCGGCCTGGACCATCTTTGCCATGTTCTTTATCGCCATTCCGCTTTGCGGAAGCATTATGAAGGAAAAAAGTGAAGGCAGCGCATTCCGTTTGCATACGATGCCTACCTCTTATCTGTTGCTGACACAAGGCAAACTGATTGTATATGTAATGGTTTGCCTGATCCAGTTTATGCTGATGCTATCGGTCGGTTTGTATTTCCTGCCGATGCTGGGCCTTCCCAAATTAGTGTTGGGCCATAGCATGGCGGGCATTGCGGTATTAACGATCGCCACTTCGCTGGCAGCCACAGGATATGGTGTGTTGGTTGGAACGCTGGCTTCCACCGAACAACAGGGTGCAATCATGGGATCCTTGTCGATTCTTTTGCTTTCTGCATTGGGTGGCATCTGGGTGCCGACTTACGTAATGCCCGAAGCCATGCGCCAGATCAGCGTCTTTTCACCGCTGAACTGGTCGCTGGATGGTTATTATCAACTGTTCCTGCGACAGGGCGGGCTACGGGATATTTTGATTTATTCATTGAAGCTGTTCATGTTCTTCGTGATCACACTCGGTTGTGCCACCGCAGTTAATAAATGGAAACGGCGCATCTGACAACGCATCTTCAATTTCCCCTATCTTAGCAACTACACTATGGAAGAATCTGTGATCATAGCCGATATAAGGCAGTTTATTGAAACAAACATCCTGGCGGGCGGCGTTGAACTGACACCGGATACCAATCTGCAACAGGCAGGCATCGACTCGTTCTCTACCGTTGAGATTATCCTTTTCCTCGAGCGCAATTTCAATACACCTGTACCGGACGACAAATTACTTCCGGAAAATTTTCAAACCCTTCGCAGCCTGGCGCGCCTGGTCCGCGAATTGTCGGCTACTAACTGACCTTATGTCTGCGCTTCCCCGTAAAGTAATATTGAGTGGTTCGGATTGTTTTCATCTCGTACTGGACAAACACGCACATAAATACGGCACCGGAAGCAACGTGATGCGGATCGTTTTTCAATCGCACGAGAAAGTATCGGCACAACAATTATCCGCAAAACTCAATGCGTCTCCGCTTGTTCAGTGGCTATGCAACATACGCCTCCACAGTGGCGGACTATTCGGGCGACCTCATTGGGAATACACCGGCGGCAATCAGCTTATTCCGTTTTACGAACATCATTATGCTGATAAAGGGGAAATCCCTGTAACTCTTTTGCAGCGCGATCTTCCTTTGCGCCAGCAGCACTTTATAGAATGCGACCTGGTACATTATCCCGATGACACAACGGCTATTGTTATTTCCTGGAATCATATTTTACTCGATGGCCGCGGCATTGGTATGCTGATCCAGCACCTGAATGAATTGCATGAAGGACAGCCCGCCAGACCGGCCGATGTTTTATTTCCTCCTTCGGAGAAAAAAGCAAACTGGCCTGCGTATATCCGCAACATGTATCGCGTAAAAAGTTTTATCGAAAAATCGTCGCGCGCACCGATTGCTTCTGTTGCTTCGGGTTATGGTAAAGAACCTTCCCTGTTTCATACGCAGTTAGTTCAATTTTCTGTTGAAGAAACGGCGCGCATTCAGCAACAGGCCACGGCAGCAGGCGCAAGATTTGGTCCCAACCTTTTTTATTTATCCTGTTGCGCCCAGGCGGTGCGCGCCCGGTTGGATGAAAAAAATATTCCCGGTCCGTTCTGGATCCCCATTCCATATGACGGACGACTGCGCGGAGCATTCGGGCCGGTCATCACCAACACCGTTGCTTTTCTTTTTTACCGCCTGGAACGCGATCAATTGAATCAGCTTTCCACGACCGTGGCGGCCCTGCAACAGCAAATGACTGATCAGATGCGCGATAAAATGCCGCAGCGCTACAGCATGTTGCTCAGCATGATGCGGCACATTCCCCTGAATCTTTACTATTTCCTCGTCAACCGGCGCGGAAAGGGCGCTTTTGCCAGTTTTCTTTATTCTTCCACAGGCGACAGTTTCAACAAAATCGACCGTTTTATGGGTTTTCCGGTGGAACATGTCACCATTTATCCCTCGCCCACCTTCCCGCCCGGCCTCACTTTTTCCTTCCTCAAACACCGGGAAGCATTGAATATCAACATTGCATACTCACCCGATATTGTTCCGCAGGCAGACCTGCAACTACTTATAGCGCGGCTTCGTCAAATGCTGCTGGGCAGCGGATCTGAATGATACAATACGGTTTTTCACGGATATAGGAAATACGTATTTCGTGGGATTGGTCAAATGCCCGGAGAGTCGTAACTATGCCCTTCGAGCCCTTCGGGAGGCCGAAGTATCGGCCTCAGGGAACTCAGGAAAATTAGGGCACGAAGGAATTTCGGGTAACCATTAACCATGAAGCTTCAACGCACAGATATTCTTGTACTTGGAGGAGGCGCAGCGGGAATCGCTGCCGCTTCGGCCGCCGCCGACACGGGACTCGACGTGACCGTGGTGGAAAAAAACGGTTATGCCGGCGGCAAAGCCACTGCCGCTGAAGTGGGCACCATCTGCGGGCTGTACCGCTTTAGTTTTGATAACCCGGATTATATCGTCAAAGGTTTTGCACGCGATTTTGCAGAAGAACTGCGCACCCGCTCGGGCACTACCCCGCTCAGCAACGCATCCGGCCTTCATTATCTCCCCTATCATATCGACGTTTTCAAACAATACAGTTACGAACTGCTGACCACAAAAGGCGTTCGCGTATTCTTTCATAGTCATGTTACGGCCGTAACAGTTAAGGAAAAACATATCAATGCCGTTTTCATTCATACGCAGGAGGAAGGTGAAATAGAAATTCGTCCGCGTATCGTTATTGATTGTACGGGCGAAAGCACCGTTGCACGCCTTGCCGATCTGACGGTGATCAGAAGTGAGCACTACCAGGCCGCAGCGCAGGTTTTTACCCTGCAGGGAATCAAAGAAACGCATGAAGGAAAACTGGGCCTGATCCTGATGAAAGAACTTCGCCTCGCTATTCAACAAGGCAAGCTCGATCATTACTTTGATCGCGTATATGTGGTGCAGGGCTCATTGCATGATGGCACCGTGAGTCTGAAGATCGGCATTCCGGTGCCGGTTACCTATTGCCCCGGCAACCTCGATGCTCTCCGGGCATCGGCCTTTGATTTTATTTACCGCCTTACCACTTATCTCAAGGAAAATGTAGCCTCTTTCAAAGAGGTGACTATCGAACATATTGCTCCCGAAGTAGGCATCCGTGTTGGCCAGCGTACACATGGACGTTATGTATTGACAGAGGAAGATGTGTTGGGTTGCAAAAAATTTCCCGACGCTATTGCAGATTGCGGCTGGCCCATTGAAGAATGGGAACAGGACCGCCGCGTACATATGCGCTACTTCGAACCGGAAGAATTTTACCAGGTGCCGGCCCGTTGCCTCCGCGCCAACGGCATCGACAATCTTTATATGGGCGGACGAAATATATCTGCCACAGACGGCGCCATTGCCAGTGCGCGCGTGATCGGCATTTGTTTACAAACCGGCTATGCCGCCGGTCGACTGGCCGCCGCGCAATTACAAGGCATCTGTGCCGACAGCATCATTGAAGAAATTCAACTCGGTGCGGTTTACTCTTCCTGAAAACTCCATTCCCTTTTTAAATATCTTCACGAGATGAATCACCTCCCCGTATATGAGGTATTGCGCCAGGCCGCGATCAACTGGCCGCAACGCCCTGCTGTGATCGACGAATACGGCACCATGACCTTTGATATGTTGTGGAATGAAACGGAATTGATGAAAGCGCAGTTACAGCAACAAGGCGTAACCGCCGGCCATGCAGTTGGCATGAAAGCGCATAACGGCCGGTATTTTATCGTTGGCTTATTTGCCGTAGCGGGATGCGGTGCTGCCGTGATGCCACTCTATCATTTATTAAAAAAAGAAGAAACAGATCAGTGCATCGCCGATGCAGGGCTGCATTTTTTATTGGAAGAATACATTGGTATAACCAATGAAAATGACCAGCGCGAACCGATGGCCCTTTCCGGAGGTGGCTTTTATTTTTCCCCGACAACTATTAACGCAGACTATCCCTTTGCGCCGCATGTAGATCATCCGGTGTTTGTGCGTTTTACTTCGGGCACAACAGGCACATCAAAAGGCGTCGTGCTTTCGCAACAAACGGTGATCGAACGTATCGAAGCTGCCAACCGCGGCCTGGAGCTGGGACCGGAAGATGTGGTGGTTTGGGTTTTGCCCATGGCATACCACTTCGTCGTGTCGATTGTATTGTATGTACGTTTCGGCGCGGCCATTGCAGTGGTCAGCGATTTTCTCGCGCGCAATATCATCCGCATGACCAACGACCACAACGGCACGATGATCTATGCATCGCCCTTGCAAATACGATTGATGGCGCATGATAAAAGTGAAGAGCAATTGCCGTCACTGAAAAAAATTATCTCTACGTCCGCAGGTATTGGCGTGGATGTATGCAACGACTTCCGCGCAAGATTCGGTAAAGACGTGAGCCAGGCTTATGGCATTATTGAAATTGGCTTGCCCATGATGAACCTGCGCAAATCAGCGGAGCATCCTGATGCGGTGGGCTATGCATTGCCGGGATATGATATTGGTATTCTGGATGACAACTATCAACCACTTCCGCCGGGACATACGGGCTATCTGGGTATTCGCGGTCCGGGTATGTTTGATGCTTACCTGAAACCCGCCAAACGCAGTGCAGAGGTATTGGTCAATGGTTATTTTCTGACCGCAGATTATGCCAGCAAAACGGAAGATGGTTTGGTAAAAATAGAAGGCCGTGCGAAGTCGGTAATCAATGTGTCGGGTATAAAAGTATTTCCGGAGGAAGTGGAAGCGGTGATCGAAACCTATCCCGGTATTCTTCAGGCAAAAGTGAGCAGCGTTCCGCATCCATTGATGGGTCAGTTGATAGAGGCGGAAATTGTTGTTGAAAAAAATGCGGATATCAATATAGAAAAGGTCATGACCTGGTGCCGTCAGAAGCTATCCAATTTCAAAGCTCCGCAGCGAATGCGGGTGGTTGAATCACTGGAAATGACAAGCACGGGTAAGTTGAAACGATAAAGGTGATTTCCCTTTGCGCCTTAATTTCTTGGCGCCTTTGCGTGAAAAGCGGCGTCATTTCACGCAAAGCTGCATAAGAAGCAGAGACGCTAAGAAAAATATCCGCTCTTTTGAATTTTTACTTTTGAACTTTGAATTAAACCGGTAATTCCTCCCGGTCATGGTATCCAAACACCTCTACTTCGGGGTGCTCCTTCATTAACCTCCTGATCTTATCAAGACTTGCCAGTCTTTGTTCATTATCATCGGCTCTTGCTGTGGCCAGTGCAGTCACAGGATGTTCGGGATCTTCCAATTCTCCCCGTAAATAATAAGCATCACCAACATACAAAACCCAGCGATTATCTTCCTGTTCGATGGCTACACCACAGTGTCCGAGTGTGTGGCCAAACAACGGAACAAGATAAACGCGTGAACTGAAACCGAGTTTCACCTCGCGTGCTTCGAGGCCCATCCATGTTTCATCACCAGCCTTGTACGCAATGATTTCTGGGTTATGTGACAACTGGTGTGGCAGGTAACGCTGATTGCCGCTGTGGAAATTGGCGAGTTCTTCTGCGCCAACGTGTATGGTCAGGCCGGAAAAATCTGCGAGGCCGCCGATATGATCCGGATCGAGATGAGAGATCACGGCCTGCTTCACGAGCAGGGGGTCGAGTCCGAGCAGAGCGATTTGTTTATAAGCAGCGAGGTCTTCTTCCAATCTGAAACCCACGAGGTCGATGAGTGTCTGACCCACGCGTGTCTGCGGCTGTTGTGCATCGAGCATGCCCATACCCGCATCTACCAGCGCAAGGCCCGAAATATCTTCAAGCAAAAGGCAATGTCCGATCACATCGTCATTAACCCGTGTTACGATCTTGAGGCAATTGAGATGATGAATTTTCATACGTCAAAATTTAAAAGGCAAAAAAGACGAACAGCCACAATAAGGTTTAAGTTATTCGTTGCGTCTTTGCTCCTTACGCACCTTTGCGTGAACTGACGCGGCTTTTCACGCAAAGGCGCCAAGAAATTAAGTCGCAAAGATCAATGAAAGCTCATTCACCATTTTTGAATTTTTACTTTTGACTTTTGAATTGTTCTCTTTTGAGAACACGCTCATAAAGCGCCACGTTCATCATGATCAATAACATGCCGTAAAAAGTATCTTCAAAAGGAATGGTATACATGCGGATACCGAGGTTTTCCGCATCGTTGTATAACACCACCGGAATGGCCGTAAGGAAACCATTTACTATCAAAAACGGCACCAGGATAATGATATACGATACCACAAACGATACGGCATCAAATCCTTTGAACCAGGACTTCCATACATACACCATACCGATAAAAATTCCCAGGAAGAAGAAGGTCCAGGAGGTATAATATTTATCGTAGAAAATGGCGCCGGTAAGAATCGACAATACCGCTATCACCTGTAATACCCGGTCGCCCCACACCTTCTTTTTAAAATTGGGGAAATAACAACGGATGCATTCATACACAAACACACAGCAATACGGCACCACAAAAAAGAACAATATTTCCTCGATCGGCAAACCGAAGAGGTGATGATTGGTAATGTATTTTTCATTGAACGACCACACACCTTCCTTCGTAAAAAATGAATCCCAGGCAACATAAAGTGCAGCGGGAATGAGCATGGGAATAACCAGGTATTTCCACCTTTTGTAAAACGCTACTTTTTTATCAAAGCTAAGCGCCAACGGACCGGCGAGCGAGGCTGCCAGTATGATATAGTACGTGTAATGACTGTTCACGGAAAATCAGGATTCAGACTTTTCAATGGTAGGATAGTTGACTCCGCGGCCAGAAACTTTCCGTTTTTTGTCCGCCTGCACTTTCTCCCAATATTTTTTTGCCACCCAAAGCATCCCAAAGCTTTCGCCGTCATGTTTGTCCAGATGTTTGTGGTGCATCTTGTGCGCCCAGCGAAGCGTACGGATATAGGTATTGTTGCTGCGGGAAAACCATTTGAATCGCTGGTGGATGATTACATCGTGCACCATGAAATAGGCGAAGCCGTAAAGACTAAGGCCTGCTCCAATGGCAATGGACCAATAAGCCTGGTTCATTACCCCCAGCATGATCAGCAACCAGCTTGGAATAGCAAAAATGAGAAAGAAGGCATCGTTCTTTTCAAAAAAGCCCGGCTCTGGCTGGTGATGGTCTTTGTGCAGGTACCATAAAAATCCATGCATCACATAACGATGCAGGCACCAGGTAAAACCCTCCATCAGCACAAACGTGGCTAATGCAATGCCTATGTACAATAATATGCTCATGGCGCCGGATGAACGTTTAGGTTAAAAAGATGCGAAGTACCAGAAAGAACAGGAGTTGTATGAGCAACAAATTTACACCGAATTTATTATCCTTTGAGACTTTACACCAGTGAAAAATCGCAGCCAGCAGCATACTCACCAAAAACCAGGTGATATAGTTGTATACCGGTACGGATCCGTCACCGCCCCATTGCCAGTATCCCAATCTGATCGCAACAGGCTCCATCAGCCAGTCGTACCCCACAGCTAACAATGCCGTGACAATTATCTTTATCAGGGGTGCCGCGCCCGACAGCAACCGCCAGGTGGCAATAGCACTGATATATACGACCATGAACCAGTTGACGCCCAGCATCAGCGGCACACCCAATACTTTGATGCCCATGATCCAGCCATAATTATAGTGGCCGAATAAGGCCGAAGTCTGCACGCCCACGATCTCGACCGTCATGCCCGCCACAAAACAGCAAAGCACAAATATCCAGAATCCGGTATTGCGCGGCTTTTGCGTCCAGAACAAAAGGCCCATCATCAGTAAAAGATTGAAGGGCGTAGCGATCAAAAAAAACTCGTGCGGAAAAAATAACATGCCCACCGCTCCGATTACATGGAACAACGCAGCAACGGCTGTTGCCTTTTGATAAATGGATAAATTTTTAAGCACCGCTATTTTTTTCCTGTAAAAAGGCCACCAGTCTTGGAAGCGCGATCTTGAACCATTCGGTATATTTCTGCGGATGGGTTTGCATAGACTGCACAATTTCTTCAACAGGTTTGTAGCAATAATCGGCTACTTCGTCCGGATCGGGCGACACAGGTCCTTCGTAGGTACCTGTAAATACGTGGTCGTATTCGTGTTCGGTAAGACCGTTGTCGAAAGGTGCTTTGTAGACAAACGAAAAAGCATGTTGAAGCGGCGTATTGAACCCCATTTCTTCCTGCAATCGCCGCGAAGCGGCATCCGCTGTTTTTTCTCCGGGAAAAGGATGACTGCAGCAGGTATTGGTCCACAAGCCACCGCTGTGATATTTGCTCAATGCACGCTGGTGCAGGAGCAATTCTTTTTTTCCATTGAAAATAAAAATGCTGAAGGCCCGGTGCAGTACCGCCTGCCTGTGCGCTTCCATCTTTTCCATCGTTCCCAACTCCACATCATGTTCGTCCACCAGGATCACATCCATAGCTATAGTATATTGAACTGGCTTCGCACGCCGGCTTTTGCTACGATGTATGCTTTGCCGTAATTGGGAATGCGGATTCGCTGCTCGAGAATGCAGGAAGGCGCCGTTCGTTTTATTTTTTTGAAAAGAGACAGATAATATTTGTAAGCAACATACACCCCGAAGCGGGCTTTTACCGGTAATTCTAATATGCCTTTGTAAGCATCGTCAAAATCTTTCGCGATATCATCTTCGATCTCGCGCTTCATGTCGAGGGTGAAGTTGCGGAAGTCTACATCGGGAAAATAAGTACGGTTAAGATGTTCGTAATCTGCTTTCACGTCACGCAGGAAGTTTACCTTCTGAAAGGCCGCACCCAATGATTGCGCTGAAGGTTTCAATTTTGCATACATCTCGCGGTTGCCTTCGCAGAATACGAAGAGACACATCAATCCTACCACTTCCGCACTGCCATAGATGTATTCTTTGTATCCGCAGCTATTGTATTTTGTTTTGCTGAGGTCCATTTCCATGCTTTGGAAAAACGCCTCGATCAGCTCATGATCGATATTGTATTCGCGCACGGTTTTCTGAAAGCTGTGCAGGATCGGGTTGAGGCTGATGCCTCTTTCGATGGACGCATAGGTTTCTTTCTTGAATTCGAACAGGAGTGTTTCCTTATCGTATTCATGAAAAGTATCTACAATCTCATCGGCCAGGCGCACGAAGCCGTAAATATTGAAGATCGGTTTGCGGAGATCTGCATGAAGCAGCCGGATAGCACTGCTGAAGGATGTGCTGTACTTTTCCGTCGTGGCCTTACTGCACTGTTCACATAGATCATGAAATAGCTGCATCATCGCATTCAATCGGTTTAAGGACTGGTTATTCGTTTTGGTTAAAGATATGTCTGTCTGTTCGGCTATTAATTTACGCTTTTTTAGGAAACTGACACCTCCCGGGGTGGTTTTTCCTCCATTTGGCGGCTCCCTGGTCAATGATTGAAAACACGGCCAATTTCTCCCGCTACCACTTCACCACTGATCAGGCTGGGTGGCACTCCCGGACCCGGAACCGTCAGCTGGCCTGCATAAAACAGGTTCCTGACTTTCGAACTCCGGCAAGAGGGTTTCAATACTGCGGTCTGGCTCAGCGTGTTAGCCAGCCCGTAGGCATTTCCTTTAAAAGAATGATAGTCCGTCATGAAATCGCTGACGGAATAACTTTTCTTATAGATAATGGCATCCTCCACGGAAGTGCCGGTCTGTTCTTCATAACGACGGAGAATCTGCCTGAAATATTTTTCCCGCAATTCTTCCGTATCTCCTTCCAGCCCCGTGGCTACGGGAATCAGGAAAAAGAGGTTTTCGCAACCAGCCGGCGCTACCGTTGCATCGGTTACCGACGGTGCACATACATAAAACAAAGGATCCGAAGGCCATTCGCGCGAGCGATAGATTTCTTTTCCATGCACACCAAAATCCGTATCAAAAAACAAAGAGTGATGCAATATGCCGGGTAGTTTTTTGTTCAATCCCACATAATACAACAGGCAACTCGGTGCCATCACGCGTTTGTTCCAATATGATTCACTATAAGAACGGTCTTCAGGTGCCAGCAGTTTTGTTTCGATGAAATGATAATCTGCGGCTCCTACTACCACATCGGCTTCGAGGCTTCCTTCTTTTCCGGCTGCATCCGTATAACGCACGCCGGTCGCACGACCGTGACCCGTCTGAATGCCCGTGGCCGGTGTATTGAAACGGAATTTCGCGCCCTGTTCCTGCGCCAGTTGATACATTGCATCCACCACCTGGTACATGCCTCCCTGCGGATACCAGGTACCCAGACACATATCGGCATAGTTCATCAGGCTGTAAAGTGCCGGTGTATTTTCAGGAAGCGCTCCTAAAAATAAAACCGGGAACTCCATCAGTTGCTGCAGTTTGGGATCGCGGAAATATTTGCGGATATGCTTTTTCATATTGGTCAGCACATCCAGTTTGAATACTCCTTTTGCCACATCCCAATCCAGGAACTCGGCCCATGAGCGACCAGGTTTGTGCACGAGCTTGTTGATGCCTACTTCGTATTTGTAGGCTGCTCCCTGCATAAACTGATCAAGCTTTGCGCCGCTGCCGGATTCTATCGATTCAAATAACTGTTTCAGTTCCTCGTAAGATGCGGGAAGGTCCATTGGTCCGTCCTGCCAGTATACACGATAGGACGGATCTAACCGGTCAAGGTGATAATAATCGCTCACTTTTTTACCAAAACATGCAAAAAAGCGTTCGAAAACGTCCGGCATCCAATACCAGCTTGGTCCCATGTCGAAGGTAAATCCTTCGGCTTTCAGGATACGGGCACGTCCGCCGGGTGTGGCGTTTTTCTCCAAAACGGTCACATCCCAACCCGCGCGGGCGAGAAAAGATGCAGCAGAAAGACCCGCAAATCCGCTTCCTATAACGATGGCTTTTTTCACGAGGGACGAAAATAGAACTATTCAGCATAATTCTGCATACCGCAAACTGGGTAAAATATTGAATTATACATTAATAGATAAGACAACCAACCCGGCCCCCCACCCTTAAATCTTTGTATAAAATCGTAATTCGTAAACGGTTATAACCCGCGCGGGGTTATTTTTGCAATCGTTTTGTTGAAAAAAGAAAAGCTACATATCGCGCTCGTAGGAAACCCCAATAGCGGGAAAAGTTCCTTGTTCAATTGCCTGACCGGCTTAAATCAGAAGGTCGGCAACTTTCCGGGCGTAACAGTCGACAAAAAAACCGGGTTCATGCAACTGGGTACGGGCGAGGCTGAAATAACAGACCTTCCCGGATCTTATAGCCTGTATCCGCGCCGCCTGGACGAATGGGTAAGCTATAAAGTATTGCTGGGCCAGGACAAGACGGTGAAAGCAGATGTTTTTCTTGCCGTTGTCGACGCCAGCAATCTCCAGCGCAACCTTCTCTTTTGTACACAGCTCATCGACCTCAAACTCCCGATCGTGGTGGTATTGACCATGACCGATCTTGCCGCACGCAAGGGAATCAAAATCGATACTCCGGAACTTGAACGTGAATTGGGCGTACCCGTTGTTGCTGTCAATCCGAGAAAGCAAAAAGGCATTCCGGCTTTGAAAAAAGCGATTGAGCAAACAGCCCAGGGGCTTTACAAACCACCGGTCAATAATTTCATCGATCTGCAGGCACTTGCCGGCGCACCGGTCAGTGATCTGAAAAAAGAAATTCCCGGCATCGGTGATTACACCGCCATTCATTACCTGATCAATCACGAATCATTTGAATTGCCCGTGGATATGCAAAACCGCATAGAATCCATCGAGCAGAAAAATGCATTCAATCCAACAAAGACACAGGCCGAAGAAATATTACAACGATACAGTCGTATCAAACATATCATGCAGGTGGCGGTATCCGTACCCGATCCATTGCAAAAATCACGGGTCACTGAAAAGATCGACAACGTTTTACTGCATCGCCGTTGGGGTTACCTGATTTTACTGGCCGTACTCTTTTTACTTTTCCAAAGTGTATTCTGGCTGGCCAGTTATCCGATGGACTGGATCGACGCAGGCACGGCCTCCTTCAGCGGATGGTTGTCATCCGTGCTTCCCGAAAATGGCTGGACCGATCTGCTTATCAATGGTATCATAGCGGGGCTTGGCGGCATTGTCATCTTCGTACCACAGATCGCCATTCTGTTTGGACTCATTACCATATTGGAAGATACCGGTTACATGGCGCGGATCAGTTTTCTTACCGACCGGCTCATGCGCAGCGTTGGTTTGAACGGAAAAAGTGTAATGCCCATGATCAGTGGGTTTGCCTGTGCCATTCCCGCCGTGATGAGTGCGCGGAATATTGAAAACAGGAAAGAAAGATTGCTGACGATTCTCATTACTCCGCTGATGAGTTGCTCCGCTCGTTTGCCAGTGTATACCATTCTTATCGGACTGGTGATTCCCAATAATTATTTACTTGGATTCATTGGCCTGCAGGGCTTGGTAATGCTCGGACTTTACCTGCTCGGATTTGTAATGGCGTTGATCGTTTCTTATGTAGCAAAATGGTTTATCAACATCAACGAAAAAAGTTTCTTCATTCTTGAATTACCGGTATATCATTCACCACGCTGGAAGAATGTGTTGAATACCATGATAGAGAAGGCCAAGATCTTTGTGTTGCAGGCTGGTAAAGTGATCATGATCATCAGCCTTGTACTTTGGGTATTGCAATCATTTGGCCCCGGCGACCGGATGCACCGCGTTACAGAAAAATACGAAGCCGCACTCGCGCAACCGGGAGCCGACTCAACTCAACTCAAGTTTGAATACGACAACGAGCATTTGGAAAACTCCTATGTGGGCATTGCCGGTAAAGCCATCGAGCCGGTGGTAAGTCCGTTGGGATATGACTGGAAAATTGGCATTGCCCTGATCACCTCCTTCGCCGCGCGTGAAGTATTCGTCGGCACAATGGCCACTCTTTATAGCGTGGAAGATGACGGCGAAGAAAATGCGACACTCAAGGAAAAAATGCATGCGGCCGTTCGCGCGGATGGCACACCCGTATATAACCTGGCCACCGGACTATCGCTTATGGTGTTTTATGTATTTGCCATGCAATGCATGAGTACGCTCGCGATCGTTCGCAGGGAAACGCGCTCCTGGAAATGGCCGGCCATACAACTGGTGTACATGACGGCATTGGCTTATGCCATGAGCTGGCTGGTTTATCAACTATTCAGGTAAAGGCGTCCATTTATCTTTCGGTTCAAAATACTCCCACAACATCGTTGAAATTTTTCGCGTAAGGGTCCAGGCCTCGTTACTTTTCCGCCAACTGCGGTCCTTATTGTTTTTGGTAAAAATGCAGAAGATATAAGGATTGGTTGGTGCATTCACCAGCAACGCTTCATTCCGGGATTGATCCACGCAACCATTTTTGCTGAACACTTCGATATAAGGAGGAATAACGGAAATTGCTTCTTCCTGATCCCAGAAGTTGCGGCCCATGCAGCGCATCATGCGATCGCAGGCTGCAGGTGAAAAAATCTGGTTGCGATAAATCCGTTCAAAGATTTCTCCCATTTCTCTGGGCGTTGTTTGCCCCCAGCCATACATCTTGCGGATGTCTTCGCGGCCCGGCGTTCTGGAATTGACGCGTGTGTCTTTGAAACCAAGACTGTCTAAAAGTTGGTTGATGCGTGTGCCGCCACCTGCGAGGCCTTGCAACCAAAGGCTTGCGGTATTATCGCTGGTGGTCATCATCAGCATCATCACTTTTTTCAATCTTATCTTTTCGCCGTCCTTAAAAGAACCGAGAATATCTTCTCCGGCATAAAGCAAGGAGTCGCGGTAAATAATGGTTGAATCGTAGAACAATTCACCGCGTTCGAGCTTTTGCATAACGCCCAGCAGGATCGGTACTTTTACAATACTCGCGGTTGGAAAAATTGTATCCGCATTGAAAACGGCGATCTTTCCGGTTTTTAGATTTTTTACATAAATGCCGATATCGCCGTTGAAGCTTGACACTGCTTCTCGCAAACGGGTTTCCAGTTTTTTATCTGTATGCTGTGCAAAAGCTACAACGGAGAAAAAAAGGCCGGGGAACAGGAAAGCAAAAATTCGTCTCATTTCAGAAAGTCGATTACGATTTGACAGAATGCGCGGATGCCGGGTTTCATGCCGCTGTCATCCACAAAAAAGTCGGGTGTATGATGAGGCGGTGCTTTGGCCGGATCGTTTCCAACCGGCATGCCGCCGAGGTAAAAAAAGAAAGCGGGCGCTTTCGTGCCGTAATAAGAAAAATCTTCTGCGCCGGTTACCCATTCCCTTTCCTTTACACGATCCGCGCCCAACGCAGCACGCAGCGAAGGCAATGTCCGGTTGACCAGTGCAGGATCATTAAAAGTCACCAATGTTTTTGTATCGATCACTGCTTCGGTCTGCACGCCGGCAGCCTCGCTGATCAGGCGGATGGTTTTATAAAAATGTTCGTGCACCTGGAGTTGCATCGCACTGTCGAGTGTGCGGATGGTTCCGAGCATGGTACATTCTTCCGGAATAATATTATTACGTACACCTGACTGAATTTTTCCGACTGTGATAACAACCGGTGCTTTGGTCAATTCTGAATAACGGCTTACGATATACTGGAGGCCATTAATGATCTGTGCCGCGGCGGCAATAGGATCGGCGCCTTTCCAGGGTTGAGAGCCGTGGCTTGCGCGGCCTTTTATTTTAATGGAAAAAAAATCGGCCGCGGCCATGAAGGCGCCGGGTTTGTATTCGATCGTGCCCGTTTCAATATTTGATTCGATATGCAAACCAAAAACTGCGTCGACACGGGGATTTTCCATTACGCCTTCTTTTACCATCAATGCGGCTCCTCCTTCTTCTCCGTCGGGTGCTCCTTCTTCGGCGGGTTGAAAAATAAACTTAACGGTGCCTTTCAGTTCCGAACGATAGGCCGTCAATACTTCGGCAACACTCATCAGCATGGCCACATGTGTATCATGTCCGCAGGCATGCATCACGCCTACTTCTTCATTATTATATTGCGTTTTTACTTTGGATGCATAAGGCAATGGCACGCGCTCGGTCACGGGTAAGGCATCCATATCTGCTCGCAGCGCAATGCAGGGACCTGGTTTGCCTCCTTTTAGAATGGCAACGACTCCCGTTTTGGCAACCTGTTCTTTTACCTCCAAACCCAATTGCCGCAAATGATCGGCGACCAGTTTGGCTGTTTTGAACTCGCGGTTGCCGAGTTCTGGCTGCTGGTGAAGCTGGTGTCGCCAGGCAATACACTTCGGTTCTATTTTATCGATGGCATCGGAAACTTTTTTCGGCAGTTGCGCATGGGCAAACGCTGAAATAAAAAGAAGGGGCAGCAGCAGGCGCATTGGCTGGAATTTGTATGAATTTAGTTTAAATGTCGCAAAGCGAAGCATCATACGAACGGTCAAAAGTTTTTATAAAAAACGACGTCCAAAAAGTTATACCTTGTACGCCAAGAACCCTGCTATGTTACTGCGCCATTTTTCATTTCTGAAATCGGTACTGTTGCACGCCGTTACTGCATACGGCGGTCCGCAAGCGCACATGGGTATGATGATGAAAACATTTGTGCGGCAGACCCCTTACATTACGGAGCAGGAGTTACTCGAGTACAATGCATTTTGCCAGTTGCTGCCCGGCGCATCTTCCACACAGACAATTACGCTCATCGGTTATAAACGCGGCGGTGTTCCGCTGGCTATTCTTACACTGGCTATCTGGATCATGCCTGCCTGTCTTTTAATGGGTATGCTTTCGTTTCTGCTCCGGTACATCGACCAGCGGGCATTGCATACGGATATATTCAAATTTATTGCGCCGATGGCGGTGGGGTTTCTGTTATACTCCTGTTTCACCGCATTTCCACATGCTGTAAAAAATACGATCACCACGGTGATCATGCTGGTGGGCAGTCTCGTCACCTTTTTCTTTTTCCGTTCACCCTTTGTTTTTCCGGCGCTGATCCTTATTGGTGGTGTCACCACCAACCTCAGTCACAAACGGATTCCGCAGGTACATGAGAAACCAAGGAAAATAAGGTGGTGGAACTTCTGGTTGTTTGGTATCATCTTTCTCGCGGCTGGTGTACTCAGTGAAACGGCTAGAAAAAATGAATGGATCCATCGTAAGCCGTTGAACCTTTTCGAGAACACCTACCGGATGGGTAGCCTGGTGTTTGGCGGCGGCCAGGTGTTAATGCCGATGATGATCGAGCAATTCAGTGTGCGTCCGGAAGTGGTGAAAGAAAAAAACCCCAATGTAATTCAGATCGATAAAAATGATATGTACACCGGGATGGGAATCGTGCGTGCGGTACCGGGACCGGTATTTTCGATTGCGTCCTTTACCGGAGGGATGGCGCTGAAAGACATGGGGCCTGAAATGCAAACCGTCGGCTGTATCATAGGATCGGTGGCTATTTTTCTGCCGAGTGCACTATTGGTGTTGTTCTTTTTTCCGATCTGGAATAACTTGAAAAAATATGCGGTCATCTACCGTTCGCTGGAAGGCATCAATGCAGTAGTGATGGGAATCATGATTGGTTCCACCTTTTACCTGATGAAGGATATATCGCTCATAGATGTGAAGACGGTAAGCCTGATGAATATCGGTGTAATTGCCGGCACGAGTTTGTTGCTGGCCTATTCGAAACTTCCGGCACCGGTGATTGTGATTGTCTGTCTCGCTCTTGGTTACTTTTGGTAACAAACATTACTTTTTATAGTAGCCTCCCTTTTCGATCTCTTCCCTTACATTTTCAGGTACAAGATAACGGACGGATTTACCGTCCCGGATGAGCTGGCGGATTTGCGTGGCGGAAATCTCGAGCAGTGGAGCATTGGCCTGATGTAAATCGGCATTCAGTTCATTGTTGATCGGAAAGCCTGGCCGATCATAAACGTAGATTGGGTAATTGTTGATGATGAAGGAGGCGTTGTGCCACTTACCGAGATTCTGAAAACTGTCGCCACCCATAATAATACTGAATTCGTAGCCGGGATATTTTTCAGCAAGATGTGTGAGTGTGGTGGCGGTGTAGGATGGTTTAGGTAAAGAAAATTCTATATCGGATGCGCGCAGACGGTCGTCACCTTCAATGGCTACGCGTACCAGGTGCAGGCGATCGTACTCGTTGAGTAAGGTCTTGCTTTCCTTGAAAGGGTTTTGCGGAGAGATCACAAACCACACTTTCTGCAGATCGGTTTGAGTGAGCAAGTGGTTGGCAATGATCAGGTGACCGGTATGAATAGGATTGAAGGAACCGAAAAATAAACCTATTTTCATCTAAAATATTGAATATCAATCAATTGTATTTACAACAATGTGGCCAGCTTCGTTTTTTCTGAGGCTGAGTGTATAACCGGCGACGGCTACTGACACCGGATCTCCGAGTGGTGCAACATTTTCCACCACGATTTTTTCACCTGGCAGACAACCCATTTCCATGAGTTTCAGAAAAATTTCTTCTGACGTGAATTCCTTGATGATTGCTTCTTGTCCGGGCTTGAGTTCTGACAGTAATGTTTCCATGGTGTTGTATTCCTGCAAAGCTAACGTTGTATTCTGGGCTTTGTTTACGAATTTTGAAATTATGAATGCAACAGCAGCCTCACCCGTTTCTTTCTTTTCTGAGTATCCGGTTACACTTCGACATCGCCGCTTACTCAAGCAATTTATCGTCAGATTATTTCATAGCGAGGGAAAAAAACTGGAACACCTGAATTACATTTTTTGCAGTGATGAGAAGGTTTTAGACATCAACAAGACTTATCTCAAGCACGATTACTATACCGACATTATTACGTTCGAACTGCAGCCGAAGGGAGAGCCCGTACAGGGTGATATCTTTATCAGCGTAGAGCGGGTGAAGGACAATGCGCAACAGTTGGCGCAAACACAAACGCGCGAACTTCACAGGGTAATCTTTCACGGCGCTCTTCATTTATGTGGATACAGGGATAAAACGGCTAAGGAAGAAAAGCTGATGAGGGCAAAAGAAGACCACTACCTGGATAAGTATGACAAAGCTCTGCGTAAGGAAGGCAAATAATCTTGGATAAATGATAGTTGCAGAACCCCTTGAATCGTAATCAGGGGTTTTGGTTTTTCACCCTCCTCCCTTTCCTGGTTAATGTTCCACGTGGAACGGAGCTTTTATATCTGTCATTAGCTTCTACAGGCTGCGGTAATGATGACTCATCAGATACTCACGGGTCGTATACAGCTATCATGTAAGCCGGAGACTCCTTTTGGCCTATCTCGTTCCACGTGGAACAAATAAGATCACCTATCGATGCCATTGACTTGGCAAATTGATTTCACTTGAACATCCTTGTTGGAAGACCATGGAAGCTGGCTGCGTTCCACGTGTAACAGCACAACACCGTTCCTTTACCATCGATTCCGTTTATCACAACAACATTTGCCGCTTAATATAATTACGCTCCGGTAGAAGCAGTGTATTGTATTGACCGGCAAGGAGGGTTTCACGTGAAACAGACCCAAGAAATTACCAGCACTCTACATTTTCCAGTTTCATGCCTCGCCGCTACATCAGGCCAATGCTCAAATGCTTCACCCAACGTTTCCGCCGCCCCTACTGAGGAACAAACGGTCTATGTTCCACGTGAAACAGCTTGTTTATAGCATACGTCTTCGAAAAGGATAACAGTCTATGTAGGTTGTCCTCCTTACGCGAATCCACCACATTCCACGTGAAACCATATTATTAAGCATCCGGCAATATCAGTCCAGGGGCTACGACATTCCTGGTGGGTGAACTCCCGCATTAGTCCCTAAGACAGGAGACCTATTCTATACATTGATATGTTCCACGTGAAACCTCCTTCGCTCCCGCTTCTGATAATTAGTCTGAATGAAAGAGTCTATCCTTAATCGCTTTGCGTGTAACCCGGAATCAAGACATGCGCTTACTCGCCATTACCAGATTACCGAGTTTACCTATACGCCTCCAGCTCGTTCCACGTGGAACGAAGCAGTAGATCTCAACCCAAAAATGAATATTGTTTCACGTGGAACCTTTGATTTCCTCCTCACTCGAACCGGGTTCTCGTTTCACGTGGAACAAGGAGGCTCCTCCTTTTATCCTACCTTTGCACCCATGTTTCCCGAATACGATGTCATAGTAGTAGGTGCCGGTCATGCCGGTTGTGAGGCGGCAGCTGCTGCTGCCAATCTTGGCTCAAAGGTTTTGTTGGTAACCATGAATATGCAGACGATTGCCCAGATGAGCTGCAACCCGGCCATGGGCGGAATAGCCAAAGGGCAAATCGTTCGGGAGATTGATGCGCTTGGAGGTTACTCCGGTATTGTTACCGACAAAAGCATGATCCAGTTCCGCATGCTCAACCGATCAAAGGGACCTGCTATGTGGAGTCCCCGTACACAGAATGACCGGATGCTCTTCGCTGCTACCTGGAGAGAGATGTTGGAACAAACGCCTAACGTAGACTTTTACCAGGACATGGTAAAAGGTCTGGTTATTAAAGACGGCACGGCGCAGGGAGTAATTACCGGATTGGGACATGAGATCAAATCAAAAGCAGTAGTACTTACCAACGGAACTTTTCTCAACGGCATTATCCATATCGGGGAAAAGAACTTCGGCGGTGGCCGCGCTGCGGAAAAAGCAGCAACCGGTATAACAGAACAACTGGTTTCTCTCGGCTTCGAAAGCGACCGGCTTAAAACAGGAACCCCTCCGCGTGTTGATGGACGAAGCCTCGACTACTCAAAAATGGAAGAGCAGCCCGGTGATGACGATATCATTGGGTTCTCTTATCTGCCTGTTCAAAAACCAGCCAAACAAGTTTCCTGCTGGATCACCTATACCAATAATAAAGTACACGAAATACTGAAGACCGGCTTCGACAGAAGTCCCATGTTCGCCGGAAGGATTGACGGTGTTGGTCCCAGGTATTGCCCGAGTATTGAAGATAAGATCAACCGTTTTGCAGAGCGCGAACGCCACCAGATCTTTGTTGAGCCGGAAGGATGGAATACGGTTGAAATTTATGTAAACGGATTCTCAACTTCTTTACCAGAGGACGTCCAATACGAAGCGCTTCGTATAATTCCTGGGTTTGAGAATGTTCGCATCTTCCGTCCAGGATACGCCATCGAATACGACTACTTCCCACCTACCCAACTGAAGCACACATTAGAAACAAAACTAATATCAAATCTTTTCTTTGCCGGACAAATAAATGGTACTACCGGGTATGAAGAAGCGGCTTGCCAGGGTTTGATGGCCGGCATCAATGCGCATCAAAAAACAAAGGAACTGGATCCGCTGATTCTTCAAAGAAGCCAGGCTTATATCGGCGTACTCATCGACGACCTCATCAGCAAAGGGACCGAAGAACCTTATCGCATGTTTACTTCTCGTGCGGAGTTCCGTACATTGCTTCGCCAGGATAATGCAGACATAAGACTGACCGGCCTAAGTCACGCGATTGGTCTGGCGTCTGATGAAAGAATGGAACGGTTGGCCCAAAAAGAAACAGCCGTACAACAAATAAAAAAATTGCTTCACGACATCCAGTTGGAGCCGGAAGAGATCAACGGCTATCTTCTTTCTCTCGACTCTTCGCCTATTTCCGAAAAACAACGCGCAGAGAAAATTCTTCTCCGGCCAAATGTTGGCCTGGCGGAATTAATCGACCACGTTCCCAAACTTGCCGAACAGCTGAACTCTTTCAATAATGAAGCGCTGGAACAATCGGCCATCCAAATTAAGTACGATACCTATATCCAAAAGGAACGCGATCTTGTAAACCGGATGAGTCAATTGGAAAACCTGGAAATACCAGATAGTTTCGACTATTTCAAAATCCCGGCTCTGGGTAATGAGGCCCGCGAAAAACTGCTCCGTGTAAAGCCGCGTACATTGGGACAGGCAAGCCGTATCTCCGGGATCAATCCCAGTGATGTGCAGATACTAATGGTGTACATGGGAAGATAAGAATACGCTAACAAATCAAGCTTCTTTACCTGCGGCATTAATATTAGTTTTGCCGTTTGCACCGAACGTCATGTTTAATCCATTCCGGACATCGAGGTTATTGCTGCTTGGTCTGATCTGTCTTACAGGATTGATCGCCCCATCATATATATATGGACAATGTCCGACGCGGATCAGCACTTTTCCCTACACAGAAGGTTTTGAAGCAAACGATGGAAACTGGGTTACAGGTGGTACTGCTTCAGATTGGGCATGGGGTACGCCGGTAAAATCAATTATCAATGCAGCCGGTTCAGGAACCAAATGCTGGATAACCGGTGGATTGTTTGATAACTTCTATAACAACGGGGAAGCCTCCTGGCTTCGTAGTCCGTGTTTTGATTTTACAAACGTTACTCATCCCTATATTGCCTTCAAAGTTTTCTGGGAAACCGAACGCACCTGGGATGGTGCCAATTTTCAATACTCCCTTGACAATGGTGTAACCTGGATAACAGCGGGTTCTTCGGGAGATCCCAACAACTGTCTTAATGAAAACTGGTTTAACTATCCAACGATCAGAGGACTCAATCCTCTAACATCAAACACTGCCGGATGGACGGGCAGTAGCCGTCCGACGCAGGGAAGTTGCCAGGGTGGTTCCGGTAGCAACGGCTGGGTAACAGCCAAACACACTTTCCCTAATCTCGCCGGACAGTCTTCTGTTGTTTTCCGTTTTACATTTGGTGCAGGTACCACCTGTAACAACTTCAATGGTTTTGCAATAGATGACATTTTCATTGGTGAAGCTCCTGTGAACCAGGCGTCATTCACTTATACCTGTACTGGTAATCAGCAAGTATCTTTTACCAATACATCTACCCCCTGCCCCACTACCATTCAGTGGAACTTTGGTGATCCATCGACTGGCATAAACAATACATCAGCAGCAGCAAATCCGTCACACTTATTTTCCGCGGGTGGAACCTATACAGTAACATTAACTGTCGGTGGTCCGGACAATGCTTCTTCAACAACAACCCAGACAATCACCGTACTTGAATCTCAAGAGAACTTGCTTTCTCCTGTTTCGTGCAACGGCGGTAGCGATGCAGTAATGACTGTCGATGTAATCGGCGCCAATGATCCCGTCACCTATAACTGGTCAACAACGCCTGCACAAAATTCACAAACGGCAACTACTCTTTCCGCCGGAAATTATACTGTAACCGTATCAAGTAATAATGCCTGCCCCTCAAGTTCAACGTTTACACTATTTGAACCAACGGCAATTACACATACGGCCACAACCGTAGCCCCGGCTTGCAATACTGCAAACGGATCCATTGATCTTGCTGTGACCGGCGGCACTCCTGGTTATACCTATTCCTGGTCGCCCAATGTAAGTACAGGCTCACGCGCAGATAATCTTCGTTCAGGCACCTATACCATTACTATTACCGACTCCCGCAACTGTACACACACGGCTACGGTAATATTGAATGACCAAAATGCTCCGGTGATTACCGGGCAATCTTCCACCAATGTTTCGTGTTTCAACGGAACAAATGGAAGTATCACAACCACCATCAGTGGTGGTACTCCTGGCTATACCTATAGCTGGTCTCCGTCTGGTGGAGTACAGGCAAATGCAACAAATCTTTCCGCCGGCACTTATACATTAACCGCACGTGACCAATCAGGGTGCATTGCCCAATACACACAAACCATCACACAACCTGCGGCTGCATTATCCGTTACCACCTCAGTAGTTGATGCTACTTGTGGTAATAGCAATGGAAGTATACAAACAAATGCAACGGGTGGAACTACTCCTTATCAATATACCTGGACTCCAACAACCATAACCGGAGCGTCCGCAACAACGCTAACGCCCGGAAATTACAGCGTTACGATCACCGATGCTAATAACTGCACAACCAGCACACCGGTACTTACCGTACAAAATAGAGGGTCGATTGCTCCACTCGATTTAGGGCGGGACACAACGCTTTGCTTTGGTGAAACATTGTTGTTAGCTCCGCAGGGAAACTACCAATCCTATCTTTGGCAAGATGGCTCAACAGGTTCAACATTTCTTATCTCTGAACCTGGGACCTATTCACTCCGCGTTGAATCAACCGATGGATGTCAAACATCCGATGCCATAGTAGTACAGGTTAATCCCGCATGCAATGCCATCTATTTTCCAACCGCCTTTACTCCCAACAACGATGGGCGTAATGATCTGTTTGGTCCAATTGGCAACCTTGCCGGCTTATCGAACTATCAATTTTCCATCTATAATCGTTGGGGACAACGAATCTTCTTCACCAACGACCCTTACAAAAAATGGGATGGACGTGTACAGGGAACAACATCATCTTCTACTGTATATACCTGGTTTGCCCGCTTCTCATTGAATGGTGCATCTGTCGAAACCCGAAAGGGAACAATACTGCTGATACGATAAGCAAAACTAATGTATCGGGAAAGTGAAAGCCGTATAATAAACGGGTAATAAAATCAAAAAACATAAGTATTTATAACACGGCTATCGTTATGGCCTCTCCGATCTTTGTCCTGCCAATCAATAGCTATGGACTATACCGGAATCTGTTTATATTGTAATGAGCCGTTACGTGGACGGGCAGATAAAAAATTCTGTGACGATCAATGCCGTAATAATCATAATAACCAACGGAAGATCGCCGCCAATCCTTTCGTTCGCCATATCAATCAGGTACTCCACCGCAACCGGCGCATACTCGAAAAATTCTTACGCGGTCGCGTAAGTCATGTAAGAATTGAAAAGGCTTTGCTTGAGAGTACGGGTTTCAACTTTCAATATCACACCCATCTATTATCGCCGGTTGCAGATCAACCAGCTATCCGATTCTGTTATGAGTTTGGCTTTTGTGTTATGGGGAATGAAGTGATCCTGGTGAAACAGGAACATATTCTTCCTGGGTCCGTTGAAGAAATCAATCCGTTCGAATTAACAACTAAAAAAAATAAGAAGGCGTGAATTTGATTGTAATTATTGCTTAGCCGCTTGTCTTATTTTCACTGCTCCAACAACCAGATCTAAACTTTCATGTTGATTGTAACTTTTCAGCTCAAGCTATCCATTATCTCTAATTTAGTACTATGAGTCATCACGAGGGGTTCCAACAGCCAAACTCGGAAGAACCCGGTCAAAGACCAAAGCGAAAAAGAATAAAGTATCGTCAGAAAATAGAAAACATAATTGAAGACCCGTTAGAATTAAAAGCCAATAAGAGTTCTGCCAAAGCAAAAAGAATTTTCAGCGAAACAGAAAATCTGATCATCGAACTATGGTTTGACAAGCATTACCTCGATAGAGATCAACATGGAGATGAGTTGGGTAAACGAGACGGAATTGATAATAATACGGTTGAAAATCTTGTCCGCCGCTGCTTAAAACATATGATTACATACAGTACTTTAATAAAAGGATTTAACTTTCTAAATCAAAACCTTCAGCGGCATGAAAGACCAATTAGAATTGTGCTGCAAGATCAAACCGATCATGGCCTTCTAAGCGTTGTTATTGAAGCCCACTACGTTGAGCTTGCCAAATATGAAATAACTGTTAAAACAGCAATGTGTAAGGATGACTACTATCTATCCGATAACCAATATGCCATAGAACTGATTGGAGATGGTTCCGTTTTAAAAAAGTGTGATGTAAAAATTGTCAGAGAGGTCTGTGCCATTTAGTTGCATTTTTCAACCCAAGTAAGTAAATTTGTAAAGAAGATTTTTAATAAGACAGGGTAAGTATCTGGGAAGCCGAAAGGCAGGATTCTTAACTGGGAAGTCTTATTACTTTATATAGGCCGCAAGTTTGCGGCCTATAACTTTTAGGCAACCGCCCCTTGAAAAACCCGGCAGTATTGCCAGGTTATTCTGTGGTGTGGGGCGGGATCGAACCGCCGATGCGCCACGGCGACACAGGCACAAAGATTTTCAGTCCTTTTCCGCCAAAGGCGGATACCGCACTATCCAAAAATACCGGCATAAAAAAACCCGGCAATATTGCCAGGTTCCTTCTGTGGTGTGGGGCGGGATCGAACCGCCGACACAAGGATTTTCAGTCCTTTGCTCTACCAACTGAGCTACCGCACCATTATTTTTTCAGTCTTTTTCCGCCAAGGCGGATACCGCACCATTATTTTTTCAGTCTTTTTCCGCCAAGGCGGATACCGCACCATTATTTTTTCAGTCCTTTTCCGCCAAGGCGGATACCGCACCATTATTTTTTCAGTCCTTTTCCGCCAAAGGCGGATACCGCACCATCCTTCCGCAAGAGCGGAGCGCAAAAATAGCCGTTTTTTCGGAAAAAAGACATTTCCGCATCCTTTTTTCCAATTGTTTTTTACATGCCGTATTCACTCAAGAACTTGATTCGCATGATCTTCAACTGCTCCCAGTTGAAATCAAATTCCGCCAGTTCCTCTAAAGCCACCTGCAGGGAAGAAGTCTCACATCCCTTGAAGTATTCAATGATTTCTTCCTGTTCATGCTCGTCCAGCATCTCGTCGATCGCATAATCCAGTTTCAGCCTGGTTCCACTCGCTGCGATCGTTTCCATTTCCTCCAGCATCTCATCCATTCTCCAACCCTTGTTCTTCGCAATTGTTTCAAGAGAAACCTTCTTATCGGTATTTTGAATGATATATACTTTATTCCCACTTTTATTCACCACACTCTTCATCACAAAATCATCAGGACGTGTAATCTGATTTTCTTCCACATAACGCGCCACCATTTCCACAAAAGGCTTTCCGTAACGGATCGCTTTACCCTTGCTTACACCCTGGCATTTTTCCAGATCAGTAACACTCGTCGGGAACATGGTGGCCATGTCCTGCAATGAGGATTCAAGAAATATCACAAACGGCGGCAGATTTTTCTTCTTCGCTTCCTTCTGCCGCAATTCTTTCAACATCTCAAACAGTTTCTCATCAGTAGCAGCACCGGTACTTGTTTCCACCACCTCTTCATCGTCTTCATCGGCATCCTTGTACAGGTTGTTCAACACGACAGAGAAACTTTTCGGCTTTTTCAGGAATGCTTCACCCTTCTTCGTCAATTTCAACACACCATATTCTTCAATGTCTTTGGTCAGCAATCCTCCCAGCAACATCTGACGGATCAGTGAGTTCCAGTAAAAACCATCTTTATCATTTCCACTCGCAAATACTTCTATCCCTTCGTGGCGGAACATCTGAATCTGCGGTGTCAGTTTTCCACTGATGATTTGCACCACATATTCGGTGGCAAATCTTTCATCCAACGCTTTAACGGCTTTCAACACCAATTGTGCTTCCGTTTTCGCTTCCAGCTTTTCTTTCGGTTGCTTACAGTTATCACATTGTCCGCAATTCTCCTGCTCATATTCTTCACCGAAATAACTCATCAATACTTTACGGCGGCAGACTCCGGTTTCAGCAAAACCAACCGTTTCATTGATCAGTTGCGCGCCCACTTCACGTTCACTTAATGGCTTATCACGCATCAAATGTTCGAGTTTACTCACGTCTTTGTGTGAATAATACAGCACACATTTTCCCTCCAATCCATCACGGCCTGCACGGCCGGTTTCCTGGTAGTAGTTTTCTATTGATTTGGGAATATTATAGTGGATAACGAAACGGATATCCGGTTTATCGATGCCCATACCGAATGCGATCGTAGCACAGATCACCTGCACATCTTCACTGAGAAACTGATCCTGTCTTTCAGCACGGAGCTTGGCATCCAGACCAGCATGATAAGCAACTGCTTTTATACCGTTTGCCTCAAGCAGTGCCGCCATTTCTTCCGTGGTCTTGCGGTTTAATGTATAAATGATACCGCTCTTTTTCTTCATGCTTTTGATAAAGCGGACGATACTTTCGTTCGTCTGATTCTTCTTGATCTTCGGCAGTACTTCGTAATAAAGATTCGGTCTGTTGAAGGACGATATAAAGATATTGGGTTCACGCAGATCAAGGTTCTTCGTGATATCGCTCTGCACTTTGGGTGTGGCTGTTGCGGTCAACGCAATCACTGGTGCATCGGGATTGATCTGGATCATCATCTCACGAAGGCGGCGGTATTCCGGACGAAAATCATGTCCCCATTCTGAAATACAGTGTGCTTCGTCAACGGCAAAAAATGATATTTTAAGATCGGAGAAAAATTCAAGGTTCTCCTGTTTGGTGAGTGTCTCGGGTGCCACGTACAACATTTTTGTACGCCCGGTCAGCAGGTCATCATGAACCTCTTTGATCTCTTTTTTTGAAAGTGTAGAGTTGAGAAAATGCGCTACTTCATCGTTGCTTGAATAACCTCTTACCAGGTCAACCTGGTTTTTCATCAGCGCAATAAGTGGAGAAACAATAATTGCCACGCCTTCGCTAACCATAGCGGGCAGTTGATAACAAAGGCTCTTGCCGCCTCCGGTAGGCATGATCACAAAAGTATCGTGCCCGGCCAACAGTGATTCAATCGCTTTCTCCTGCGTGCCTTTAAATTTATCGAATCCAAAATTCTCCTGTAATGCTTTGTGAAGATCGAATCGTTCTTTGGGTGCAGCAGCGTCCTTGCTCTTCAGTTTTTTGGAACCTGTGGTTCGCTTTTCGGTTGATATAGCCATTGCTCAGTTTTTCAATCGCACTTCTTCAGTGGCGACATAAGTAAGGTACTTAATTTTACCCGTTCATGCCATCCTTGCGGGTGGTGAGATTCATGAGGAGGTTTAATACGTGACATTTGGCTGATTAGCCAGTGTGACGGGGCCCGTAACTAAGTGGGCAGCGAATTTACGAATCAAAGACGGTTTATTCAAGCGCTGAATCGTTAAAATTAAGTACATCGATTGCGAAATTCTTTTCATGATAAATACGGTTAATTTTGTACTCTTCATGAAACCGACTATTAAGCAAATTGCCTTACGAACGATTGAATTGGAATCACTTGCCATAGGTGGTCTTGCCAAGTACATCAACGAAGATTTTGAAAAAGCCGTCGATACCATCAGCCGCTGCAAAGGCCGCGTGGTCTTTAGTGGTATTGGAAAGAGCGCCGTTATTGCCCAAAAGATCGTGGCCACTTTCAATTCAACAGGTACTCCTTCGATTTTTATGCATGCCGCAGATGCCATTCACGGTGATCTGGGCATCGTTCAACAGGATGATATTGTTGTTATTATCAGTAAAAGCGGGGAAAGTCCCGAGATCAAAGTGCTTGTACCCCTGATCCGCAATTTTGGTAATACCCTGATCGCCATTGCCGGTAATGATCAGTCGTATCTGGCCCGCAGGTCCGATATCCTGCTCAATACAACGGTTGACCAGGAGGCCTGTCCAAACAACCTGGCTCCTACATCAAGCACTACCGCTCAATTGGTAATGGGTGATGCACTGGCTGTTTGCCTGATGGAAGAAAAAGGCTTCCGCAGTGACGATTTTGCCCGTTTCCATCCAGGCGGAGCGCTGGGTAAAAAACTCTACCTGCGCGTTTCAGATCTTTATATCAATAATGAAAAGCCTGAGGTCACTGCCAATCAATCACTTAAAGAGGTGATAATGGAAATGACCCGCAAACGGCTCGGGGTTACGGCCGTTACAGGCGACAACAAAGAATTGCTCGGTATCATCACCGACGGTGACCTTCGCCGGATGTTAAAAAATGATCTTACTATCAACGATAGTATCACTGCCTCCGATATTATGACCAAAAATCCCAAAACCATTCAAGCTGATCAATTAGCTGTTGAAGCATTGGATCTCCTGCGTAAAAACGAGATCACACAACTTGCTGTGGTCGACAACGGAGTGTACCTGGGAATCATTCACCTTCACGATCTTGTTAAAGAAGGTATTATCTGACGTCGGCCAAACATTTACTACGTAAAAAATAGATAGTTTTGCCGGTCTTAATCAAGCGTTAATCAACGTACATGAACAAACATCATTATGTAGCCATCATGGCCGGTGGTATCGGCAGCCGTTTCTGGCCGATGAGCCGCGCCAATCATCCTAAACAATTTCTCGATATTCTTGGAATAGGACGTACGCTGATACAGCAGACCTTTGACCGCTATAGCCAACTCGTTCCCGCAGAAAATATCTTTATCATCACCTCCAAAGAGTATGTTGAAAAGGTAAAAGAACAACTGCCCGGTATTTCCCCGGATAATATTCTTGCAGAACCTTCACGCAAGAATACAGCGCCCTGCATTGCTTACATCGCTTTCAAATTGTTTCAGAAAGATCCTAATGCATTAATGATCGCTGCACCTGCAGATAACCTCATTCTCGATACACAGGCCTTTATTGAAACGGCTAACAATGCATTCAGATTTGTAGATCATATCAATGCGTTGGTAACGATCGGTATCAAACCCACTTCACCCAATACAGGTTACGGTTATATCCAGCATGAAGCACCGGAAGCCGCGCCTGGTGTGCATAAGGTGAAAACATTTACTGAGAAGCCCAATCTCGAACTCGCCAAAACCTTTGTGTCCAGCGGAGACTTTCTCTGGAATGCCGGCATCTTTACCTGGAAAGTGAAAAATGTTATCGCTGCTTTTGAAAAATATCTTCCGGAGATGTATGAAGTATTTGCACCGGAAAAAGATAAATTCAATACACCCGAAGAAGCAGCAGCCATTGAATCCATCTATCCGCAATGCACCAATATTTCCATTGATTTTGGTATCATGGAAAAAGCGGAAAATGTATACGTAATCCCTGCTTCTTTTGCGTGGAGCGATCTGGGTACATGGGCCAGCGCCTGGGATAATATGGAAAAAGACTATTTCCAGAATGCTGTAGTCGGTGACCAGGTGATGGTAGTCGACGCCGGCAATTGCATGGTGCACGTACCCGATGGTAAACTCGTCGTTCTGCAAGGAGTACAGGACTACATCATTGTAGATACAAAAGATGTACTGCTTATTTGCAAAAAAGACAAAGAACAGGAGATCAAAGAATACGTTGCCGAGATCAAACGCAACAAAGGAGATAAATTCCTCTAATTATCAACTATGCCTTACCCCGTCAACCAGGTTCTCTTTATCGACATAGAAACCGTGCCGCAATATGCGGAATTTGAGGAGGTACCGGATGCATGGAAAGACCTCTGGCAAAAGAAAGCAGCCTCTCTGTTACGCTCGCGGGAAGATGAAACAATAGAAAGCATTTACCCGAGAGCCGGCATCTATGCTGAGTTTGGAAAAATAGTCTGTATCAGCTGTGGCTTTCTGCAAGGATCCGGTGATCAACGTAAACTCGTGATCAAATCTTTATCCGGCGATAACGAACCACAACTGCTGGCAGCCTTCTCTTCCATTCTCGATAAATGGAGCAACAACAATGAAGCGCGTTATCTCTGTGCGCACAATGGAAAAGAATTTGATTTTCCCTACTTGTGCCGTCGCATGATCATCAACAATATTCCACTTCCATCATTGCTGAATATCGCCGGCAAAAAGCCCTGGGAGATTACCCACCTGGATACATTGGAACTCTGGAAATTCGGTGATTTTAAAAATTACACCTCACTCAATCTGCTGGCTACTGCACTCTCTATCCCTACACCCAAAGATGATATAGATGGAAGCATGGTATGGGAAGTATACTGGAAAGAACGCAACCTCGACCGTATCGTCACCTATTGTCAGAAAGACGTTATTACCCTGGCGCGTATCTTCCTGCGGCTGCAGGGCGAACCGGGCGTAGACGATCAACAAGTCGAATTTAAAAACTAATACCAATGGATATCGAAGTGATCAGAGATTATTGTCTCTCCAAACCGGATGCGCTGGAAACACTACCCTTCGGACCGGATACACTTGTATTCAAAATAAACGATAAGATTTTCCTGCTACTGCCGCTCGACCCGGAGCAACCTCAATTCAATGTAAAATGTGATCCCGATCTCGCGCTCGAACTGCGCGAATCCTATCATGCCGTGCAGCCGGGTTTTCATATGAATAAAAAACACTGGAATACGATCATACTCGATGGAAGTGTTCCCGCCAAACTGATCAAAGAATGGATCGATCACTCTTATGAACTCGTAGCCAAACCAAAAAAGAAAAAATAAGCCACCAATTTTTAACAAGCCATCACCAACATGAAGAAGTTACTTTTTGCAGCAACCATGCTGTTATTATCCGTATGTAGTTATTCACAGAATTATCAACTCATCAGCGGGGATCAAATAAAAGTAAGTAAATACTCATCCGACCTCGACATTGTAGCCAGCGACAAAACCGGTAATTATTTTGCCGAACAAAGATGGTCCTGGAACCTGAGAGCAAAACTTTATAAATTCGATAAAAACTACAACGATATTTATGAAAAAGATTACCGGAAAGAATTGCGTGGCTCCATCTTTCGTGGCTTCTACCCGATCGACGAAGAGCTGGTGATGTTTTCCACAGAGTATACCAGGAAAGAAAAAACGTTCACCTTATATGCCCGCAAAATCAACAAGACCACTGGCGAAATAAAACAAGACGCCAAAGAGATCGGAACCTTTCCTCTGGAAGATAAACGTGATGATTTCGAAGTAAAATTTGCACCTGTTTCCAATGGAAAAAAATTACTTTTTGCTGCCAACGTTTCCAATAAAGACAGGGTGTCTTTAGTTACCGCGGTACTGGATCCGCAACTAAAAAGAGAAGCCACGGCTACCATTGATTTTCGATTTACGCCTAAGCAATTCAGTATCCAGGATGTATTTTATACTGCCAATGAAAAGATCGTTGTACTGGGTAAAGAATCGGAAGAAACACAGGTTGGAAAACGTAAAAGGAAACGCTGGGTATTCAAACAATATATATTGCACATTTACACAAAAGCAGGAAAAAAAGAAAAAGAAATTCCTATTACCGCCGATCAGCGTTTCGCTATTAGTGGAAAACTTATCGAGCATACAGATGGCACATTAGCTCTTGCCGGCTTTTATGCCACCGATCCCAAGAAAAAAGATTTAAGCGGATTTTTCCTGAGCAAAATAGACACAGATAAAAACGAATTACTCCTCACCTCTTACAAAGAGATCAATGCTTCCATGATCGGCCAGAACTATACAGAAGATGCAGATGACGATAACGACGATGATAGCAAGAAGTCCAAAAAAGAAGAAAAGAAAAAGGATGACGACGACGAGGAAGAGGAAATACCAAATGATTATGTTCTCAAATCTGTACTGATCAATCCGGCAGACAACTCGATGGTTATTACTGCAGAAATATCACAGCTACATGTTTATCAAACACAGAATAGAAGCGGTAATATGACCACCTATACTACCGTTTATAGTTATACAACAAAAGACATTTTACTTATAGGACTTAACGCCGAGGGAAAGGTTAAATGGGTCAACAGTATTCCAAAGAAACAACAGGAAAAATACGAGAATCCCAATATCACCCGCTCAGAAGAAGATTATTTCTCAGGAAAAACTGCCCACCCTTATTTTTCCTCCTTTGCTGCCCTTATCAATAAGGATAAACTCATCATTCTGATGAATGATCACCAAAGCAATAATGTTAATCCCGAATATGGACACAAAGTAAAACGTGTGTATAATTTCAAAAAGAAAAGTAATTTTTACGGCATCAGCGTTGACCTGGTAACAGGCACCATGAAACGTAAAATGATCTACGATAATTCATCCGATGGTATCATGATGCCAAGAAGCGCTTATATTAATGGTAGTACCATTTTAATACCAGCAACCCGGGTCAAAATGTTTGGTAAGAATGAATTGAAAATGTCTCAACTAACAATAAAATAAAACACAGGCCTCCTCCGGGAGGCTTTTTATTTCATCCATTCATCCTGTAAATTGCATATCATGACAACAGGTATACAATCTAAACTCCCCGAAGTAGGCACTACCATCTTCACTACCATGAGCGCACTGGCCAATGAACATAAGGCCATCAACCTTGGGCAGGGTTTTCCAGACTATGATATGCCCGAACAACTCATGTCCCTGGTTAATAAAGCCATGCATGACGGTTTCAACCAGTATATGCCCATGCAAGGTTATCTTCCCCTGCGTGAAGCCATTTCCCAAAAAGTATTCAGTCTTTATAATGCCCCTGTAAATCCCGATACGGATATCACCATCACGCCGGGTGGCACCTATGCCATTTATACCGCGCTGACAACCGTATTGAAACCTGGTGATGAAGTAATCGTATTCCAACCCTGTTACGACAGCTATATACCAAATATCGTACTCAATGGCGCCACACCGGTATTCGTCGACCTCAGTTTTCCTGATTACCGCATCGATTGGGAGGAAGTGAAAAACAAGCTCACTCCGCGCACAAGGATGATCATGCTCAACAGCCCACACAATCCAACCGGCACCATTTTATATCCGGAAGACCTGCAGCAATTGGCAGCGATTGTAAAGGATACCTCTATTCTTATTCTCAGCGACGAAGTTTACGAACACCTGATTTTTGACGAACTACCACATCAAAGTGTCTTGCGTATTCCCGAGCTGAGAGAAAGGAGTTTTGTCTGTTTTTCCTTCGGAAAATTGTATCACTGCACCGGATGGAAACTGGGTTATTGCATAGCACCTGCAGAACTGATGACCGAGTTCAGAAAGGTTCATCAATTCAATTGTTTCAGTTGTCATTCTCCTTCCCAGGTAGCATTGGCAACCTATCTGCAGGACCCTTCTACTTATAATTCGTTGGGAAAAATGATGCAGGGCAAACGGGATCATTTTGCGGGCCTGATGCAATCATCCAGGTTTGATCCACTGCCTTCACATGGTAGTTATTTTCAATTGTACCGCTATAACCGTATTTCGGAAGAAAATGATGTGGCGTTTTGTAAACGTATAACCAAAGACTACGGCGTTGCAGCCATACCTGTCTCCGTATTTTATCAGCAGTCAACTGATCACGGGGTTATCAGGTTTTGCTTTGCAAAAAAAGAAACCACATTGGAAGAAGCCGCTTCAAGACTGCAGCGTATCTGATTACAATCCTGCCTTTGCACTGATCTCCAGCATGCGTTCGATCGGCTTGCGTGCCGCGAGACGGAGTTCTTCTTCCATCTCAATGGCCGGCTGCTCGTATTTCATGCAGAGATAGATTTTCTCAAGCGTATTGCGCTTCATGTGCGGGCAATCGTTACAGGCACAGCCATTATCGGGAGGAGCTGGTATAAACGTTTTACCGGGGCTTGCCTTCATCATCTGATGCAGGATGCCTGTCTCTGTAGCCACGATGTATTCCTGCGCATCATCGGTCTGGGAATACTTCAGGATGCCGGTTGTGGATCCAACATAGTCTGCAATCCGCAGAATAGGCTCTTCGCACTCAGGGTGTGCCAGCAATTTTGCATTCGGATATTGCACTTTCAGCTTCGTAATTCTTTCCAGGCTGAAAATTTCGTGCACCATGCAGGCTCCATTCCACAGAACCATGTTGCGTCCGGTCACCTTGTTGATGTAAGCACCGAGGTTTTTGTCTGGTGCGAAAATGATCTTCTGGTCCTGCGGGAAACTATCCACGATGATCTTGGCATTGCTGCTGGTAACGATCACATCGCTGAGCGCTTTGATGCCGGCACTGCAGTTGATGTAACTCACCACCACGTGGTCTGGATGTTGCTCTTTGAAACGTTTGAAAAGCGGCGGCGGACAGCTGTCGCTCAGGGAGCATCCCGCTTTTAGATCGGGGATCACCACTTTTTTTGTTGGGTTAAGGATCTTGGCAGTCTCCGCCATGAAGTGTACGCCGGCAAACACGATCATGTCGGCTTCGGTCTTTTCCGCCTGCTGCGCAAGACCGAGGCTGTCGCCGATGTAGTCTGCGATATCCTGGATATCCGCGTCCTGGTAGTAGTGCGCGAGAACAATTGCATTTTTTTCCTTCTTCAACCGCTCGATCTCGGCAAACAGATCCAGTGTCGGATCTACTTCGAGATCCAGGAAACCTTTGTGTTCAATTTCAGCGGAAGCAGAGGCGAGCATTTCTGTGTTCATCGTCACAATTTTTTTTCGACAGTGCAATGTTACGAACCCGGCAACCCAAAAAACAAATTTAAAATTTGCAGGCCCGTAGTATTAGAACTAATAATAAGTAATAAATAATTTATATAAAAACCCTATTATTATTATGGCTGTGAATTAGTGGGTAACTATTTTTTAAAAACGGTTTTCGCGTTTGGAATTGTCGTTATTCACAATTTGATTTCCCTTATTAACATCCATTTATCACGACTGGTTTGAATTTGAGCCCGATTTCCACAATCGTGTGGATTAGTGCTGATGAAAACTTTCTGAGCCATTTTTGCGCCGTTGAATGTGGATTGTTGTGGAATAACTGTGCGTCTTTGCACCGCGTTATAAAAAATTAACTTTCGAAACTGTTTACATCCCACTAATCCTGTTCCATATCAACGTTTCACGCAGGGTTATTCACAGTTTTCCAGCTCTATTCACATGCCCGTGGGGAGAAATAGTTGTTATTCACGGGCCAAAGCCAAACTAAAATCTACAACTGCTAAAAACTAACAAGTGCTATTTTTACGCAAAATCTATCGCTATATGAAGGTACTAAAACTGTTTTTGCTCGCTTTTGTCCTCTTTTTCTCCTCGCTGGCGCGCGCCGACGAAGGAATGTGGTTGCCCTTGTTGCTGGAGAAACTGAATGAACAGCAAATGAAGAGCCTCGGCATGAAGATCAGCGCCAAGGATATATATAGTGTGAACAACGGAAGCCTGAAAGACGCTATCGTGAGTTTCGGCGGCTTTTGTACCGGCGAAGTCATTTCCTCCAAAGGTCTTGTACTTACCAATCACCATTGCGGGTTCGATGCCATCCAGAACCATTCAACGCTTGATAATAATTATATAAGGGATGGCTTCTGGGCACGTAATTATGCCGAAGAAATCCCGAATCAGGGCTTATTTGTCACTTTTATCGCCAGAATTGAAGATGTCAGCAAACTTGTACTGAATGGTGTAACCAGCAGTATGTCTGAAAAAGACCGCCAGGCGCTGATTGAAAAAAACATAGGTCTGGTAAAAAATGCGGCTAAAAGAGAAGCTTACCAGGATGCTTTTATCCGCGGATTTTTTGAAGGCAATCAGTATTATATGTTCGTTACCGAGACTTATAATGATGTGAGACTGGTAGGTGCACCGCCTTCTTCGATCGGAAATTTTGGAAAAGACACAGACAACTGGATGTGGCCACGTCACACCGGCGATTTTTCACTTTTCCGTATTTATGCCGGAAAAGACAACAAACCGGCCGCATATTCGACAGAAAACGTCCCTTTTGTGCCAAAAAAGTCACTTTCTATTTCACTCGATGGAACGGCGAAGGGCGATTTCACCATGATTTTTGGCTTCCCCGGCCGCACTACGGAATACCTGCCTGCAGTTGCCGTAAAACAAATAGTAGAAGTAAACGATCCGACAAAAATCGCTATCCGCGACAAAGCACTCGCCGTGATCGATGGTTTTATGCGCAGCGATGAGCAGATAAAAATTCAATACGCCGCTAAATATGCCGGTATCGCTAATGCCTGGAAAAAATGGCAGGGAGAAGTATTGGGCCTTAACCGTACCGACGGTGTTGGCAAAAAGAAAAAATATGAAGAAGAATTCAACCGCCGCGTACTGGCCAGTGCGCAGTTGAAACAACAATACGGAACCGTACTCGGCGATCTGGAAAAAGCTTATGCAGAACTATATCCTTACGGTATAGCGCGTGATATATATGGTGAAATAATCCCGAAAATTGAGCTTTTTACCGTAATTCAGCAGCTAAAACAGCTAAAAGCGGCCCAAAATCAGGGAGAAGCGGCTTTTCAGGCACAACTGCCAAAAACCAAGGAACGCCTCCGCGAGTTTTATAAAGAATATGACAGCCGCGTAGATGTAAAACTTTTCGAAGCGCTGATACCTATATATATAGGACAGGATTCTGCCTATTCCGCGCCCTCTGTTCGCCAAAAATCCGCCGGCTACGCCGGTGATTATGCGCGCTGGGCCCGGGAACTATACACTACAACCGTGCTGGCAGACGAAAATAAAGTGCTTGAGGCGCTGGATAAAGATCCCGCAGGCCTGCTGAATGCCCTGGCCAATGACCCGGCCGTGGCTTTGCAAACCGAGCTGGCGCAGAATTATTCAGCCAAAGTACTTCCCCGCCTGACAGAAATCCAGGCCCGCATCAACGCTCTCCAGCGCACTTACATGCAGGCGCAGATGGATGTGATGACGGAGAAAAAATTCTATCCCGATGCCAACAGCACGCTTCGGGTGACTTACGGTACCGTGAAAGGCTACGAAGCCCGCGATGCGGTGACTTATGATATTCATACTTATCTCGATGGCGTGATGGAAAAATATGTGCCCGGCGACTACGAATTTGATGTGCCGGCCAAACTCCGCGAACTCTACCAAAAGAAAGACTATGGTCAGTATGGTGCGGCCGGAAAAATGCCTGTTTGTTTTATCGCCGCCAATCATACCACCGGCGGTAACAGCGGAAGCCCGGCACTGGACGCCTACGGCAACCTGGTTGGTCTCAACTTCGACCGGGTGTGGGAAGGGACAATGAGCGATATTAATTACGATCCGTCGATCTGCCGGAACATCATGGTGGACATACGCTACGTATTATTTATTATAGATAAATATGCCGGCGCAGGCCACCTCGTGAAAGAAATGAAGCTGGTTCATCCGAAGAAAAAGAAATAGTTTACAGCCTCTTAGCAGACCCCGCCGGACAGGCGGGGTTTTTTATGGGATTGATTGGCGGAAGGCGTGCATTCACGCTGATTTCGTGAGTTTTCCCCAATTTGTTCATAACTTCAAAACCCCTATTTTTGCCATCCTTTTTATAACCACTAATACTATTATGTCAGTTATTCAGCAGATCCAGGAGAAGTACGCCAAAGTAATGGCGGTTATCATTGCCCTGGCCCTCATCACGTTCGTGGTAATGCTTGCTTTTGAGAATGGCAACACCATCTTCGGCGGTCCTTCCAGTGTGATTGGTAAGGTAAACGGAGAAAAAATCGATGTGAATGAGTTTGGCGAGGAGTTCAAAAAAATCGAAGACCGTTTGCAAGCGAGCCAGCAGACTTATGGTCTTACAGGTCCTGCCCTCACGCAACGTGCGTTGCAGGAAACATGGGACAGAGAAGTAAACAAGATCCTGCTTAACGATGAAGCTGAAAAACTCGGTATCGGTGTTTCTACTGCCGAGCTTGATGACATGTTGTTTGGTGTTAACCCGCCTGCAGATGTTCGTCAGATGGGTACCGATCCGCAGACAGGTCAATACAATGCCGAAGCAGTTCGCCAGCGTATCAACGAAATCAAAAGAGGTAAAGATGTACAGATGAAACAACAGTTGAACGATTACCTCGTTGAGCTGCGTCAGATGCGTCTTTCTGAAAAATACAATTCACTGCTGCTGAACAGCATCAACTATCCGAAATGGATGATTGAAAAGCAGAACCAGGATAATGCGGAAATCGCAAAAATTTCTTTCGTTCGTCAGACCTATGCTGCAATAACTGACTCCAGCAAGATCACTGATAAAGAGATTGAAGATTATGTGAACAAGCACAAGAAAGATTTCAAACAAACAGAAAGCCGTTCTATCGCTTATGTTTCTTTCAGTGCGTTGCCAACTGCTGACGACACTGCTGCTACACGTGAAGCAGTGGTGAACCTGAAAGCCGAATTCGATTCTACAAAAGACCCAGAGTCTTTCCTGGTGCGCAATGGCTCATCAATGGACTACTCTTCTATCTATTTCCCTAAATCCAAACTGCAGCAAGCCAACCAGTCAATCCAGATGTCTAACAAAGACACGCTGTTCAGCCTGGCCAAAGGTGCTGTATATGGTCCTTACCTCGATGGCGGTGCTTATGTACTGGCAAAAATGATCGACATGAAAGTGCTGCCTGACAGCGTTAAATGCCGTCACATCCTGCTGGGAACAACCGATCGTCAGGGTCAGCCGATCATGGCAGACTCAATTGCCAAATTCAAAGCCGACAGCGTTGCCATGGCGATTGCACGCGGTGCTTCATTCGATTCTCTTGAAGCGAAATACAGCACTGACGAAGCAGCCGGACAGGAGAAAGGTGTAATGACCTTCGCTTCTACCGATATCCAGGGTGAAGGCTTTGCTAAAGAATTCGGCCAGTTCATTTTGTTCGACGGCAAACCCGGCGATAAAAAAGTAGTGAAGACCAACTTTGGTTATCACTATATCGAGATCATGTCGTTCATCGGCACAGAGCCTCACTACAATATTGCCTACATGTCGAAGAACATCGACGCCAGCCAGACAACAACCAATGCTGCTGACGCCGCTGCTTCCAGCTTTGCCGCTACTGCACGTGATGCAAAAGAATTCGAAGCTGCTGCAGAAAAACTGCGCAAAGAACAAGGTATCAACAAAAACGTGGCGATGAACATCACACCTGCTTCTTACGAGATCCAGGGTCTTGGTTTCTCCCGCCAGTTTATAAAGAATATCTATAAGGCGAAAAAAGGACAGGTACTGGCGCCGGAACTGGTTGGCGAAAACTACATTGTTGCCCTCGTTACTGAAGTGAACGAAGAAGGTGTACAATCTGCTTCTCAGGCCCGTCTGCTGGTTGAGCCACTGCTGCGCAACAAAAGAAAAGCAGAGATCGTGAAAAAGAAACTGGGCACCATCACTACTCTCGAAGCAGCCTCTGCTGCCCTCGGTGGTCAGCCGATCGAAGTAGCCGACAGCGTTCGTTTCACCGGCTCTTCCTCTTCTATTCTCGGTTTCGAACCCAAAGTGATCGGTGCTGCTTTCAACAAAGCAAACGCCGGCAAAGTGGTGACCACTGCCATCGCCGGTTCACAAGGTGTATATGTGATCCGTGTTGACAATGTAAGCGCAACACCTGTTGCTGACGCCAATGTTGATGAGCAACGCAAATCACGCTACGAGCAGGCTAAAATGCAGGCAATGTACCAGGCGCCTCCTTCACAGGCCCTGAAAGAAGCCGCCAAGATCAAAGACTACCGCGGAGAATTCTATTAATAGTGAATCCCGAAAGAATATCGAAACCCTCCGGCACTCCGGAGGGTTTTTTGTCAACAAAAGAGCCGGAACCTTGTTATTTTTATAAGCAAAACACATCATGGAAGGTCCTATTGTCAATAAAGTAGCGCAAAGTGAACTGATCACGCTGGATCTGGAGCACTACTATCCCGCGGCACCAACAGCCGTCTTTGATCTCAAGGACCATCTTTTCATGGGGCTTATCCTGAAAGAAAAAGATTTCCGCGAAGCGCTGAAACAAACTGATTGGGAACAATACCGCGATAAGAACGTCGCCATCACCTGCTCGGCGGACGCCATCATTCCTGTGTGGGCTTATATGCTGGTAATGACTTATCTCGAGCCCGTGGCGTTACAGGCGATCGCCGGTACCGAACAGGAACTTCACCGGCATTTATTCCTGCAGCAACTGGCCACACTGAAGCTGGAAGAGTTTTCCGACAAACGTGTTGTGATCAAAGGTTGCGGAGATGTGGAGATCGGACCATTTGCGTACGCAGAAGCCACGCGCCTGCTGCGCCCCATTGTTAAAAGCCTGATGTACGGAGAGCCCTGCAGCACCGTACCCGTTTATAAAAAGGCTATACAACGCTGATACATCAGAACCAGCCTCTCCGCTTAAAAATATACAACATCGCCAGCGGCACGATAAACATTCCGCCTACGGCGAAATAAAACCCCCATTGGTGATGGGCATAAGGTATGATATCGAAGTTCATTCCGAAGATGCCGCCGATAACTGTTGCCGGCGCCAGCAGACAAGTCACAATCGTCATTACTTTCATCACTTCGTTTAGTCGCAGGTTGACGTTGCTCATATATAGATCCTGCAAACTCATCATTACATCCCGGTAGTTTTCGATGAGATCGAAAGCCTGGATAATGTGATCGTGAACGTCTTTGAAGTACTTGGTCGTGCGATCGTCGAGCAGATCACTTTCGCTGCGCACGATGTTGCCGATGAGATCGCGCACCGGTGCGATATTTCTTTTTAATACAATTAATTCCTTGCGCAGTTGGTTGATTCTCGCGAGTGAGCGTTTATTACTGCGTCTTACCACTTCTTCTTCCAGCAATTCGATGCGGTCTCCGAGTTTGTCCATTACGAGGAAATAACTATCCACGATCATATCGAGCATGGCATAACAGAGATAATCCGCGCTGCGGCCCCTTGCTTTGCTGGTGGTCAGCCGCAGCCGCTCACGTAAAGGATTAAAAACATCGCGACTCGCATCTTCCTGGAAACTGATAACAAATTGATCGCCGAGTACGATGCTGAGCTGTTCCACTTCTACAGTCTGCTTTGCTTCATTGTAATAAAGCATATTCAACAGGCAAAGCATCACACCTTCCACTTCGTCCATTTTCGGGCGTTGGCTGACGCTGAGAATATCTTCGATCAACAGCGGATGAATGCCGAAATATTCGGAAATAAGGTCGATATCGGCTTTGCGAAGCCCGTCTATATTGATCCAGCTAACGCGTTTGCTTGATTTGAAAGGAAAAGCTTCATCGACTTTGTCGAGTTCTTTTTCCACGATGGTGTCGGCATCGTAATCAAAAACATGCACACAAACTTCTTCGGCTTCTGCACGTTGCGGAACGATCGTGGGATTGACAGAAAGAATTTCTTTGGTCCGCTGGGTGCCGAACAAATTGGGCAGGTAGAGATACTTCAGGTATTTTTCCGGGCGCAATTTCACATTCATACTTTAAGGTAAAAAATAATCCCCACATGACTGTGGGGATCGATGCTTTCGTGTGTGGAAGTGTGAGCACGAAACGCATAATCAATACCAGAAACACATTGTTTACCGGAACGAAGATCAGCGTATCGCGGCGTCCGGCTATACCCGGCCCACGGTATTTTTATTGGTCAGTGAGAATCGTTTTTGCTTTTTGAAGATCTTCCGGCGTGTCGATGGCCACGCTCGTGAATTCAACCTCGGCCATGCGGATGGTGACACCATTTTCAAGATATCTTAGTTGTTCCAGTTTTTCCACCTGCTCCAGGCGACCGGGCTGCCATGTTGTAAAATCCAGCAGCGTTTGTTTGCGAAACCCATATACGCCAACATGTAAAAAATAGGGCGCAGGCACCGCAGGATTTGCAGCGAAGGGAATTACGCTGCGGCTGAAATATAAAGCGTCATTGAATTTATTCACCACCACTTTTACACAACTGTTGGCCAGCAGCTCTTCGGCCTCCGTGATTTTGCGGATGAGCGAACCCACGCGCACCGAAGGATCGTCAAACAGCCGTACAAGCTTTTCCAGCGGCTCTTTGCGGATAAACGGTTCATCGCCCTGCACATTGATCACAACGTCTACGTCCATGTCAGCAATCGCTTCTGCAATGCGGTCGCTTCCGCTCTCATGTTGCTTCACACTCATCACGGCTTTTCCACCGTGCGCTGTTATTTCTCCGTAAATAATATCGCTATCCGTAACCACAATCACTTCATCAAACAAACCTGTGGCCACCGTTGCGTCATACGTATGACGGATCACCGGTTTATCGCCGAGCGTCTGCATTAGCTTAGCGGGAAATCTTGTGGCAGCATAACGTGCCGGAATAAGCGCAATTACTTTCATGGTGTAAAAATAATGGCCGTTGTTCTTTAATCGCGCAATTTCTGAAAAGGCCGTTTCATTAAAGACATGAAGTCTTCGTCTTTTTCATTGGGATAATAGCGGTCGAGGCCATAGCGGATTTCTTTGGGATCCATTTTCATAAAGGTGCCCAACAGCCGGTCCCAGAAGGAAAAGACAGCGCCGTAGTTACTATCTGTATAAGGTTGCTTCCAGTGATGATGCACTTTGTGCATATTGGGAGAAACAAGAACATAACTCAGCGCCTTGTCCAGTTTTTTCGGAAGACTGATATTGGCATGTGTGAATGCTGTAGCGATTACCACCAATGTCTGGTAGATCATCACTCCATACATGGGCGCACCGGAGACGAAGATTAAGAGCAGGAAGAAAACACCGCGCAGCAGGCTATCGCCCGGATGATGCCGCAATCCTGTGGTGACATCCACATTATTATCGCTGTGATGTACCAAATGGAAACGCCATAACACCGGCACTTTATGCATCACCAAATGCACAAGCCAACTGCTGAAATCGAGCGCCAGCACAGAAATGATGATGGCGCCGGCAATGCCCGTTCCAAACCAATGGATCAGTCCGAAATCGGCTTCACGGCACCAGTCTGAAAGTTTGACGATCAGGATGGCGAGTAGTGTATGAATGACGAGGTGAATGCAGGTAAATCCGAAATTAACAGCGGCGTGCCGTAGTTTGTTACGCTTGTATTTCATGGGCAACAAGGGAATTGCCCCTTCTATGATCCAGAAGATCAACAATCCACCCACAAGAAAAGCCATCCTTTGGCCCGGGCGTTGTTCAAGCGTTGAGAAATATTCAATAATGCTGTCCCACATGGCAAAAAAATCAATAGGTAATTTACGAAAATCCGGTCAAACTCAGAGAGGGGTTTCGTGGCCACAATCAAAGCAACGGTGGACTTTTTTCACGGGAATGGCATAATTACCCAATAAAAAGGTGGAAATGGCGCTTATCCAGTTGCTGATTTTGCGTGGCGTGCTGATTTCTTCGGTGTTGTGCGATCCGCATTCGGAGCAGGCATGGTGGGATTTATGTGCCTGTTCGAGGGAGGCGAGAATTTCCTGTGCCCGGGGCGCCTGCACATCGGGTACCATGAGTTTGATGCCGCCGAGCGCCTGGCTCCAGATGGGCATCATGGTCACGGTGTTTTCGTCCATCAGCCAGCAGCGGATCGATTCGGCTTCCAGCCTTCCCATGGCCAGGTGTGCCGTTACGTAGTTTTCGTATGCCGCTACCGGGACGTATTTCATGATGAGGTATCAGGCGTAAGGTATAGGGTTTTAGGTAACAGGCATTAAGTTAATTCAAAAAGCTGATTCAATTAAAGCGAAGCCATTCACGATTGACGATTCACCATTCACGCAAAAAGCCCGCCAATAGCGGGCTTTTTGACAAGTCTTTGTATTAAAATTACTGGTTCAGCATCAGTGGCATTACCAGCATCAGGAGTTCTTCGTTTTCGTCCTGCTCGGTCGGTTTCAGCAGACCGGCTTTGGTAGGAGTGGACAATTCAATATTCACTTCATCACCTTCGGCTGCGTTGAGCATCTCGATCAGGAACTTGGCGTTGAAGGCAATTACCAGGTCTTCACCGTTGTACTGGCACTTCATGCGTTCGTTACCTTCAAAGCTGAAGTCAACGTCCTGCGCGGTCAGTTGCAGCTCGCTGCCGCTGATGCTCAGTGCTACCTGGTTGGTGCTTTTGTTACTGAATACACTGATACGGCGCAAAGCACTCTGGAAATCGGCCTTGTTTACCGTAAGACGGTAAGGGTTGTCTGCCGGAATCACCACCTTATAATCAGGGAAACGCGCGTCGATCAGGCGACAGCTCATGCGTGTGGTTCCGTGCTGTACAAACAGGTGGTTGCCGTTGTAGCTCAGGGTGATCTCGTCTTCGTTGTCAGGGATAGCGGCCTTCAGCAGGTTCAGCGGCTTACGTGGCACGATGAAGGTGTCTGATTTGGGACAGCTGGCATCGGTACGTTTGTAGCGTACGAGACGGTGCGCGTCGGTAGCCACAAACTGAATTCCTTTTTTATCGAGTTCAAAGAACACGCCGGTCATGGCAGGACGCAGGTCATCGGTGCTGGTCGCAAACAATGTTTTGCTGATAGCGGTAACGAGCGCTGTAGCCGTCATGGTGAAAGACGAAGTATCGTCTGCGGCTGGTTCTTTGGGGAAATTGTCCGGATTTTCGCCCATTACCTTGTACTTACCATTATCGCTGGTGATTTCGATACCGAAATTCTTGTCGATGGTAAAAGTGAGGGGCTGATCGGGAATATTTTTAAGGGAATCGATCAGGATTTTTGCGGGGATACAAACCCGTCCGCTGTCTTTGGCTTCTACATCCAACTGTACACGCATAACGGTCTCGAGGTCCGTAGCTACTACAGTCAGGGTATTTTTGTCAATCTCGAACAGGAAATCCTCAAGGATAGGTAATACCGTATTGGCATTGATAACGCCGGAGATATGCTGCAACTGTTTCAGTAGTGCAGATGATGACGCAATAAACTTCATAATAAAAATTGAATGGGGCGAAACTAAACTTTTTTTGGCTAAAAAACACGGCCGGACAGGCCCGGCATACCTCAAACTTATCCTTTTTTCCGCATGCAGATATTAGGAACTGTTTTGTACCTTCCTTGACCAAATTCCTGTACTATGTTCGATAAACTGTTTGGCTGGGGAAAAAGAAAGGATGAGCCTAAAACCAAGGATCCGGAGATTCTGTTTGGACGATATTCTGATAATAACAAGTCCGTGGCCAAAGTGGCCCGCTGGACCGACGCTGATAACCTCTTTAAGGAAAAAAAGATTCCCGAAAGTATCGACGCCTTTTTCGACTACCTCCGCGACGATAATGCCCAGAATGTGGTTTACGAACGCAATGAGGCTCAGGGACGGTTTGAGTTTTACCAGGGTTCTAAAATTGTCCGCGGCACATTCGACGACAGCCGCCTGCAGGCGGAGGTAACCCTTGCCGGTATGCCACAGGCCTCCGTTCCCGTTATGCGCCGCCTCCTGGAAATGAATTTCAGCCTTTATTACAGCCGTTTTGCACTGGACAATGAGCGGCTTTGCATGCGTTTCGACAGCAATATTGCCTCCGCCAGCCCCAGCAAATTGTATTACGGACTGAAAGAACTTTCCACCAAAGCCGATAAACAGGATGACCTGCTGGTGCAGGACTTTTCCATGCTCCAGTCTATCGACAGCGAACACATACAACCTCTTCCCACACACGAAAAGGAAGTTAAGTATCAATACATGCAGAAATGGATCCAGGAAGTGCTGGATGCCATTGCCGCCACTGACGCCGATAAATTTTCCGGAGGAAATGCCTATCTCCTGCTTTCACTGGCCTACCGCATCGACTTTCTCGTGTCGCCCGAAGGGCAACTATTGAATGAACTGGAAAAAATTTCCGCCATCTATTTTAAAAAAGATGAACGCCAGCCGACCGAAAAGAACCGCGACATGATCGAAGCGTTCCGCAAGCTGCAGGCCAAGACCAAAGAAGAAATTTTTCCTTACCTGTTTCGCTCCAAATACACTTTTGCCATCGTTGCACCACAAGTGCATAAAACACTCGCCGACTCCATACATGCGAGCAACCAGAGCATGACCTGGTACCGCGATAACAATTATCCATTTTATGGCAACGGCATCATCGAATATGGACTTTCTTACGCGCAATATTCTTACAGTCTTCCGCGGCCCATCACTGAGTTTTTTCTGTTATACATGCGGATAAATTATCCTGATTTTTTCCTGGCGCTGGGCTTCACCGGCGTATACTACGATGTTGCAAAAAATGAATTCAACATGGCGCTGATCAACGATCAGATCTATGCTATACAGGAAAGATGGAGGGAAAAATATCCGGCCATGGATTTCAAAGCAGCCAATCTGCGCCAGGACAGCCTGATCAATTTCAACCATAGCTTTACCAATGAAATTGAATTTCTGAACATGGAGTCTCAGTAAAGAGACACAGCTCAACCTATCAAACAAATGGATCCACAACAGATAATAGAACAGTACCAGAAAGCCATCATCCAGATAGCGACACCAACCGGCACCGGTACTGGTTTTTATATAAAAGAATTTGACCTTATCGTTACCAATGACCACGTTGTTGATAACAATGCCGAAGTAACCATTGCAGGAAAAGCCTTTGAGAAAACACTTTCACGCGTATGGTACACCGATCGCAAACACGATCTTGCCTTCCTCGAAGCACCACGTGATGTGGAGTTACCCGAAGTAAGGCTCGGCCGCTACGAAGAACTGAAAGACGGCGACCTTGTGGTGGCCATTGGTCACCCTTATGGCCTTAACTATACCGCTACGCAAGGCGTGATCTCCAAAGTAGACCGCATCCGCGACGGATTGAAATTTATCCAGATCGATGCAGCCATCAACCCGGGCAACAGCGGCGGTCCGCTGGTGAATAATACCGGCGAGATCATCGGCGTCAATTCCTTTATCATCAAAGGCGGTGATAACCTCGGGTTTGCATTACCCGTTTATTATCTGCGTGAAGCGCTGCAGCTTTATCAACCCAACCGCGGACAGGCATCCTGCCGCTGCTACAGTTGTAATTTTCTTGTAACGCAAGCCAATATCGACTCAGCCAAATATTGTCCGAGCTGCGGCACGGAAGTACAACTCCCGGAAATTCCGGAGAAAGAACTGGAGCCCATGGGCGCCGCCAAAACCATTGAAGAAATACTGCGCGAATTGGGCAAAGACGTAAAACTGGCGCGCGAAGGTGTGAACAACTGGACCGTCAAAGAAGGTTCTGCCAAAATAAAAATCGCGTACAACGCAGAAAACTTTTTCATTGCGGGTGACGCCTATCTGTGTCAATTGCCCACCGATCCGGTACAGATCAAACCGCTGTACCAGTTTTTGCTGGAAGAAAATTACCAACTCAACGGACTGGTGCTGAGCTGTGTCAAAAACAACATCGTGCTTTCGCGCATTATCTACGACCTCGATATGACCCGCGAAACCGGCGTGGCAGAATTTCGCAACCTGTTGCAGAAAGCCGATTACTACGACGACCGTTTGAAACAGGAGTTCGGCTGTACCGAAAGACTGGAAGAAATATAGGTAACAAAAACTACAGGCTGTTTATATCCGTATAGCTAAACAGTTATACAGATGAAACCGCAACCAATTTTATTCCTTTTTTCTTTCGCAACACTGCTTGCTTTTCCGGCATCAGCGCAGGACACGCGCGCCTTCAACCAGAACGCTTCGCGCAGCAATCACACCCGCATACGATCTGCTCCTTTACAAAATGAGCTTGTTTTTCAGGCATCGGGCGGACAAGCCAAGGCTGTGCAGGAGAATGCCTCCGGTCATTTTACGCCATCCGCAACCATCGGTTACTTTAAATCAAGAATAGGCGCTACCCTCGAGGGAGGCTATTTCCCTACAGATCCCGGCTTCGACCTTAAAAACTATTCCGCCGGTTTTCAGGATTTTACTACCACCGATCTTCGGTCGTCGAAAGGGGCCTGGTACCTGGCCATCGGTCCGGTCTATCGTCAGCCCTTACCCGCCAACCTGCAACTGCAGGCAGGCATTGCGGGAGGCATTCGCAAAAATTCTTTCGCAGAATTTTCCGTCACAGATATTTCTTCCGGAGAGTTGATCGCGGATTATAACAATTCACAAAAAGAAGACATACGCGTGAAACCTTTTCAACTGCTGATCAAACCAACAATCCGCCTGGAATGGTTTCCCGGCAATGGTTTTATCGGCATGCACATTTATGCTTCGGGCCTCATCAATCCCACCGAACAATCGGTGAGCGTGCGATACAAAGACCTGTCGCGTGTCAACTATAATGCATCGCAACAGGAAATCCGCGCACAGGTGATGAATGCACCTTTCATCTCTCAAACAATAAGCACGGCGAAAACCACGATGAGTTTTGGTGCCGGTATTTCCTTTCGTTTGAAAACAAGACACGAAACAGCAAAAAATAGTATCAGCAATATGCGCTGATGTTTTGGACGGTTTCAGCTGAGCAAAGCAGGTTTCCGGAAGGAAGCCTGCTTTCATGTTATGACGTAGTTTTGCATGATGTACAAAAAGCAGCTGACGAAAGAACAGGCGTTACAAAAACTAAAACAGTACTGTGCTTACCAGGAGCGTAGTCACAGTGAAGTGCGCGACAAACTTTATCAGCTCGGTGTGTGGAAAAGAGATCACGACGAGATTATCGGGACACTTATCGAAGAAGACTACCTCAACGAAGAACGTTTTGCCATTGCTTACGCAGGAGGAAAATACCGGATGAAACAATGGGGCCGCGTGAAGATCAGGTATGCACTCAAACAAAAAGAGGTGAGCGAATACCTGATTAAAAAAGCATTGAAACAGATTGACGAAGATGAATACAGGGTATTATTGGAAAAAATTGCAACAGAGCGCTATATTTCCCTGAAAGGGGAACAATACCTCGTCCGCAAAAAGAAAACACTCGACTACCTCATTCAGCGAGGCTTCGAACATGAATTGATTCATCCTGTGGTAGAAAAGATCACTGCGAAAAAGAAAGAATAAAAAACCCCGGTATTTGACCGGGGCTTTTCATTAATTAAAGGATGACAATTTTTTCGGTATGTACGAACTGATTTCCCTGTATCCGTACAAAATAAACACCTGTTTTCAGCATGCTGACGGGTTGCAGGAAGAAGCCCTGCTGACCACCGCGTTCCGAACGTAAAACCAGTTGCCCGGTGCCATTGTAAATCTGGATATTTTCTACCGGATCAGAGCTGTTGATCCGCAGTTGGCCGTCATTGATCATTGTGGGATAAACCTGTATGGCTCCGTTGCCTTTTCCGCCCAGCGCAATAACGGCGGAATATTCATAACGGTTGTCGATACCGTCGGTCCTCAAACGATAGAACAAACGTGTGGAGGCCGGTTGGCTGAAATGATAAGTGGTGCGACCGGATTGATTCAGGGCGGCCACTTCGCCGGCTGCTGTCCAGTTGCCACGGCCATCGGTACTTTGCTCGATCACATAACGGCTCAATGAAGATTCTTCTTCCGTGATCCAGGTAAGTTCATGCGAACCGCGGTTGTCGATGCCGCTGAAGGAAATCAATTTCACGGGTGTGGTGATCAATACCGTCACTTTGGATACCACACCTGTATTAAGGTTGGTAACGTACAAAGTGCCGTCGGTCGCTTCACTAAACGAAGAAACACCGCCGCCCATACCAGCTTGAGTAGTTACGGTAAACCCGCCGCCACCATCTGGTGTCATTTTCCATAAAGTGCCGGAGAAATAATCCGTAAACAGGTAATAACCTTGTAAGGTTGGGAACTCGGTGCCTCTGTAAACAAAACCACCTACAATCGAGCGGCCTTGCGATGGATTAAGGTATTCGTATACCGGCAGCACATCGGTTGCGGTTACCGTATCGCAATCCGCAATGCCCGGGGCGTTTACATTCACCAATGAGCCTTCCATGCAAGGCCAGCCGAAATTGGCACCGAACGTACCATTGGCCCGGCGGCTGATCTCTTCCCGCGCGCCCTGTCCCACATCGCCTATCCACATATCGCCGGTGCCGCGGTCAAAGCTCCACCGAAACGGATTACGCAATCCCCATCCCCAAATCTCCGGAACAGGCACAGGAAGATCGACATCCATACGGATCATTTTTCCTAACAACGAAAGCGGGTTCTGCGCAGAGTTGTCGGGGTTGTTGCCACTTCCGCCATCGCCGGTAGCGAAATAGAGAAAGTTTAATCCGAGTTCCGTACGGAACTGCAGATGCCCTCCATTGTGATTATCGAAAGGTTTGGGAATACTGACCAGCGAAGCGCCGACCTGTGTTGCGTTGGCAACATTGGGGTTGGCTGATACCTGGTACTTGGCAACGGTAATGTTGCCGTTAAGTGCATTGTAATACACAAAGAAAAACCCGTTGGTGGCATACTGCGGATGAAAGGCCATGCTTAACAATCCCTGTTCGCCGGTACTGATAACAGAAGCGGAGATGTTGAGAAAAGGAGTTGCTAATAACTGCGTACCATCCCATATACGGATGGTGCCTCCTTTTTCTACAATGAATAGCCGCCCCGACGCATCGCCGGGTGCAGTAGCTACTTCCATTGGAGCTGTAAGGCCCGACACGACGGGAACATAATTGACGGTGGGTTGGGCACCGGGGTGGAAAGAACAAAGAAGAAAAAGAAAAGAAATGGCGGCCTGCTTACGACGGGGTAAACTTATACGCATAAGCAAAGGTTTTTGTAGGATAAATCCCGCAAAATCAGTGCCCATCCGCATTTCAACGCACTAATACCTATTCAATCATAAACTTGTCGGTCTGACGCCAGTCTTTACCATAAAAAGTAATTAGGTACATACCCTTGCCTAAAGAAGGAATTTGTACGGGAATAAAATCCCTTCTTCCATTCACATCTCTTACAACAGCCTGTGTACCATTACCAGAGGTAATGACAATGCGCTCAACCGGCAAATCGGCGATCACATTTACTACATCGCCTGTTACCACCGTCGGATATACCTTAACGGGTTTAATCATTTTGTTGCCCGCCAGTACGGGTTCTGTATATACAAATTGCCCGTTAGCCGTTTCTACCTTCAACCGGTAGAAGCGCGCAGTAGTATCCTGCACATAATGACGCAGTTTGTATACACCACCCTGGCTTACAGGATTGCCTGCAGCGAGATAGTCTCTTTCATCATAACTATATTCGACTGTAAAACTGCGAATTCCCTGGTCGCGCAGTACCTGCCATTGTACATCGTTATAATAACCATTCCGTTGAACACTCAACGTCACATCTTTGGAGGGTTGAACGACAGGGATATTTGCTTCAGGACGCGTTTGGTCCTTTTGATTGATAACATATTGCTGAGCCTGTACACGCGCACTCATTGTCATCATAAGAAAAAAGCCAGCTACTAATGGAAAGCTGGCTTTTACAGAGGGTAAAATTGCTTTCCGCATAAAAATGTATTTGATATAAAAGATGCAAAATGGGTGCCTGCTGCGCCATTGCCATAAGAAAAAAAGCTAACGGCTTTTTAGTCAGTCTTTTCCGGGCAAACGCATGTATCTTTAACCTTCGCATTACCGGTCTCTGCGCCGGGGAACAAAAACCCCATATTCACATGCAAGATTTAACAGTTACACTGGTGCAAACCAACCTGGTTTGGGAGGATAAAAATGCCAACCTCGCAGCGCTTGAAGAAAAGATCAAAAGCATCGGGGGAAAAAAAGAAATAGTGATACTGCCTGAAATGTTCAGCACCGGCTTCAGCATGCAGCCCTCTTTACTCGCTGAAAAAATGAGCGGAGAATCCGTTGAATGGATGCGCAGAATAAGCCGCGACGAACGCGTGATCCTTACAGGAAGCCTGATCATTGAAGAAGACGGCGCCTTTTACAACCGGTTACTCTGGGTATTGCCCAACGGTCAGTACGGTATTTACGATAAACGCCATCGTTTTGCATTTGCCGGAGAAGATCAGTCTTACACGGCAGGCAACAAGCGACTCATTGCTTCCGTAAAAGGATGGAAAATAAACCTGCAGGTTTGTTACGATCTGCGCTTTCCCGTGTGGGCAAGACAACAAACAGAAGCTGAACCGGAATACGATGTACTCGTGTATGTAGCCAATTGGCCCGAACGACGCAATACCGCGTGGAAAACATTATTACGCGCACGCGCCATCGAAAACCAATGTTATGTGATCGGTGTGAACCGTGTAGGTGAAGACGGCAATGGCATTGCACACAGTGGTGACAGCATGGTCATCGATCCGCTCGGAGAAATTCTTTATCACAAGGAAAATGAAGAAGACGTGTTCACTCTTACACTCGATCGCGAACACCTGGAAAAAGTAAGACGTCAATTTCCGTTCTGGAAAGATGCGGATCCGTTTTCTTTGTTGCTCTGAGACTGCCGGATCAATTGCATCACCTTTTCCATTTTATAATCGGCTCCGCGTTGTATCGCCTCAATGGTAGGACCGGAATAGATTTCCGGCTGTACGCCTCTGCCATTCTTGGGCAAAGTGTGATCGATCACCAGGCGGAACAGTGGTAAGCGAAAGCGCACGCCGGTTTCCGGCAGCGTAACATCCGGAATCAGCCAGGCAGAATTGCCATAGGCACCACCGCCTGTTTCCTCACCCACTACCGTTACATTATCCTGTTTGATCAATGCGCCGGTGAAAAGTGTGGTAGCGGAAAAAGAATTACCACCAATCAGAATATACACTTGCCCGTCATAATGGTTTTTGCGATGCGGTTTGAAACGGTGTCTTTCAAAATACCGGAAATGATACAGCCCATCTTTTTTGCGTGGCGTAAAGAAGGTCATGAACATCCGGTTGAAAAAATCCGATTCAATATAACGGCTGTATTTTTTTCTTTTGGTAACAGCATACAGCGAGTCCGCCACCACAAAGGATTTATCGGAGATGTAGCGCGTAAGATTGGTGGAGTTGGTCACGCTTCCGCCTCCATTGCTGCGTACATCAATCACCAGGTATTGTATATCATACTTGCGCAAAGCTTTGAATGATTTGCGGAAAAACTTTTTCAACTGCCATCCGCGGCTGAAAGAATTGAGGTCCATCACGGCCATGTGGTTAGCGGTATCCATGCGCAACAAGCGCATATTGTTCATCCGCATCCTGCGCCGCTCGCGTCGTGAAGGTTGTGGTTCTTTGGGTTCTGCCACTACATTTCTCCGGCGTACGGTATCGGTGCCCGGATAATAGGGCGTGATGCGTGTCTGTTTCATCTGCCCGAGACTATCCTGGTACAGGATATCATAAAAACGCGGAAAACCATACAAAGACGTATACATGGATCCGAACGAGCCTCTGTTGCTCAGGCTCTGGTATTTGTGCGTGGTATTGTATCCGTCCGTAGAAATGTAATTGAAGAGCGTGTCGGTCAGTTGTTTTGTCGTAAGCCCATTGATGCTGCGGATGAGCGTGCCTCGTTTCATCAAAGAATCCTGCCGCAACAGGCTTGCAGCTACAACCATTGTATCATTCCAGAGCTTCATGCTCAAAGGAAAAATGCGGCCGATGCGAACGGTGTCTAAATATTTGGTGTACGAGCGCGAGGGACGCACGGAGGTGTGTCCGCAGTTGATCTTCGCAATCACATACGATAATACTTTTCTGAATTCGGGCTCAGTCAGCGAATCGCGGAGACGGCTTCTGCCTTCATTGAAATAAAAGTTCATGCTGTCGCGCGAGGTGTACCAATACAGGCTGGGATGCGCTTCTTCCAGGATGTGGCGGCAGATATCATAATCCTTCTGCAATTGTGTGGGCGCGTATTTACGATTGGCTGTAAATGACGACTTACCGGCCTTGCAGCCGGTAATCAACAAGATCACTGCTATGTAAACAAAACACCTCATGAAGCCATGCAACAGAAAAGATAATAAGAAAATAGCAGGAAAACGGTTTCGGCTCAGCTTCCTTTCAGGGCATTCCATCCCTGCGCCGTAATCGGATGACGTGATCCGCCGCGGGTAATGATGTTGGCGCCTTCTTCCGCATCCGTCATGTAGCCCACCACGCTGATGTTTTCGTTGAGCACCAGCTTGTCATAATCGTCCTGTGATACGGTGAACAGCAGTTCATAATCTTCGCCACCACTCAAAGCGCAGGCGGTAGGGTCTATTTCAAATTTGAAAGCGGCCTTTTTCATGTCTTCCGAAATAGGGATTTTATCCTCGTACAGCACGCAACCGAGGTTGCTGTCTTTGCAGATATGCAGTACTTCCGAACTGAGGCCGTCGCTGATGTCCATCATCGCCGTAGGCAATATATTTTGCTCCGCAAAAAAATCCACGATGTCGCGGCGTGCTTCGGGCTTCAGCAAGCGACCGATCACATAGGTTTCATTTTCCAGATCGGGTTGTACGCCCGGGCTTTCCATGAAAATTCTTTTTTCACGCTCGAGGAACAGCAGGCCTACATAAGCGCCACCGAGATCGCCGCTGACGCAGAGCAGGTCGCCTTTGCGGGCGGTGCTGCGTTTTACAAACAGGCCGGGCGTTACTTCGCCTATGGCCGTTACGGAGATTACAAATCCTTTTGAGGAGGATGTAGTGTCGCCACCAACAAGGTCTACCTGGTAGGCGCTGCAGGCTGCGTATACGCCTTCATAAAATTCATCCAGCGCCTCGAGGCCAAAGCGGTTGCTGATGCCGATGCTCATCGTTATCTGCGTGGGCGTGGCATTCATGGCATAAATATCACTGAGGTTCACCACTACGCTTTTGTAGCCGAGGTGTTTCAGTGGAGTGTAACCGAGATCAAAGTGTACGCCTTCGATCAGCAGGTCGGTGCTTACCACGGTTTGTTTACCAAAATGATCGATAACAGCGGCATCATCGCCCACACCCAATACGGAGGAAACGTGATGCAATTCAATATTGCGGGTCAGGTGATCGATCAACCCGAATTCACCCAAAGAAGAAATTTCTGTGCGGTCGTTACTCATAAGTAATGTCGTTGGTATTAAAGTTCTTTACGTGCGTTGATCACATCCAGCAGTTCATCATGGATCTTTCCGTTGGTGGCCAGGATGCGGTGCTGGTACGGGGAGTAATCATTTCCTTCAAAATCCGTTACACGGCCGCCGGCTTCTTCCACGATCAGGAAACCTGCCGCGCTGTCCCATGCCTGCAATTTATGTTCATAAAACCCATCGAACCGTCCGCAGGCAACCCAGCAAAGATCGATAGCCGCCGCACCGAGGCGACGTACGGGAACGCCCTTGCGCACCAGGCGCTCGAAAACCTCAAGCGGTCCGTTGGGCATATTGATATAGGTATAAGGAAAACCGGTAACGAGGCAGGAATGCAATGTTTCGTGCTGGTCGCTTACACGGATAGGACGGCCGTTAAGTGAAGCGCCCTGTCCTTTTTCTGCGAAAAATAATTCATCCATATGCGGATTGTACACACCGCCCATGATCACGGAGCCTTTATGTTCCAATCCGATCGACACGCAGTTGATCGGAATACCGTGCGCAAAATTGATGGTGCCGTCGATGGGATCGATGATCCATTTGTAATCCGACTCCTGTTTTACTTCGCCGGTTTCTTCACTCAGGAGGAAATGATCGGGAAAAGATTGGCGGATCACGGCAAAAATGGCCTGCTCGGAAGCATGGTCGGCTTCGGTAACGGGATTGTTAACCCCTTCTTTATTGGTAATCTTAAATTCTTTATTAAAAAAACGGGTGATTTCCGCCCCGCCGGCCTGCAACGCCTCCAGTAATACTGTTTTAAGCATACGCAAAGATACTTAGAGAAGGTGTGTTTTTGGGGTTACCGCTGGTTTAACTTTCTTTGCAGGGAATAATCTCAAACCGGACCAACTTGGATTTATCCGTTATCATAGTTAATTACAACGTCAAACATTTCCTGGAGCAGTGTCTTTACTCGGTGCGCAAAGCCTGTAATGGCCTGCAGGCGGAGATCCTGGTTATCGACAACCGGTCTGCCGACGGCAGCCTTGCGTATCTGCAACCGGCCTTTCCCGACGTGCAGTTCATTGCCAACAAAGACAATGTCGGTTTTGGAAAAGCCTGCAACCAGGGACTGGCCATTTCCAAAGGAAAATATATTTTATTCCTCAATCCCGATACCATCGTTCCGGAAGATTGTTTTCTGCAATGCCGCGATTTTATGGAAGCGCATCCCGATGCAGGCGCATTGGGCATACGCATGCTCGACGGCAGCGGCCGCTTTCTCAAAGAATCCAAACGCTCCTTTCCCTCCCCACTCACTTCGTTTTTCAAACTTGCGGGATTGACGAGTTTGTTTCCGCGGTCAAAAGTGTTTGCACGATATCATTTAGGGCATCTGGAAGAAAAAACGGATCATGAAGTAGATGTACTGGCCGGCGCTTTTATGTGGATCCGCAAATCGGTGCTCGACAAAACCGGCGGCTTCGACGAAGCCTTTTTCATGTATGGTGAAGATGTGGATCTCAGCTACCGCATTCAGGAAGCCGGATTCCGCAATTATTATTTCGCGGGCAGTTCCATCCTGCACTTTAAAGGCGAGAGCACCAAGAAGGGCAGCATGAACTATGTGCGCATGTTTTACCAGGCCATGAGCATCTTTGTGCGCAAACATTATGGCGGCGGCAAAGCGGGACTATTCAATATATTCATTCACCTGGCCATCTGGATGCGCGCGGTGCTGGCGGCCATCGGCAGTTTTATAAAAAAAGCCGGATTGCCGCTGATCGACCTTGTATTAATTATCGGCTCGTTCTGGATCGTGAAAGTGATCTGGTCGGGATATGTGCGGCCGGATATTCAATACTCATCACAACTATTGTGGATCGCTTTTCCCGCCTTTGCTTTTTTCTACCTCGTGGCTGCTTATTACGCCGGATTGTACGACAGAAGATATCATCGTTCCGAACTCATCAGTTCCACTTTGTTGGCCACACTTTTTTTATTGGCAGGATACTCGTTGTTGCCGGAGCAATACCGTTTTTCGCGCGGCATTATTTTATTCGGCGCATTGCTCGGCTTTTTATTGCTGACATTGTTGCGAAGAATATTGGTGCGCATGGACGTATTGCAGGAAACGCGCAAAGAAGAAGAACACATCACAACTGTTGTTGTGGGAAGTCCGCAGGAGTATACGGAAACACTGCAACTGATGAAAGAAGCCGGATTGCAGGAACGTGTGCTGGGCCGTGTTGGTATTAATCCAAATGAAAATGGCGCCATCGGTTATTGGAAAGACCTGGTTTCCCTCCGGAAAATGGTGCCCTTCCGCGAGATCATTTATTGTGAAGGAGCGCTTCCTTTTGAAGAGATCGTGAATAATCTTGCTGCGCAACCTGCGAATGTAAAAATGAAACTGCGCGCGGCGGGCAGCAGAAGCATCGTGGGCAGTCATTCAAAAGACGATGCAGGCGAAGCGCTGTCCGGCGAAAACGGATTTGCGCTGAGCGATCCGCACAACCGCCGGTTGAAACGCCTGATCGATTTTGGCCTGGCCTTGCTTGCACTACTGACATTTCCCATTCAATTGATATTGGTAAAAAAACCGTTTCACTTTTTGTATCGTTGTGTGCAGGTGCTCGGTGCGCGCAAAACATGGATCGGCTATGCGGGAGGCGGAGCTGGATTGCCTGCATTGCGTCCTGCTGTAATCGCGTCAAACGGACTTCCGGTATTGACGCAGCAATTAACGGCAGAAAGTTTGCAGATGGTAGATTACTGGTATGCGCGGGACTATCGCCCGCTGCAGGATCTGCGTTTGCTGTGGCGTTCATACCGCCGGCTGGGTAGTTAAACTCAAGCGGGGATTACACTATATTCGCACCAATTAACGCAAGAACTATTTCATTAACTTTAGGTTTTAGGCGTGTTGCATAACATATGGCTACGATAATTGATATTAAAATACCCAAGGCGATTGCCGCTGCACTGCGTATACCTCCCAACGACGCACGCCGCCAACAACTGCGCGTGCTGAAAAAATTGCTGAAAAAAGCCCGGTTCACTGAATTCGGACAAAAATACCGGTTCGACGAAATCCTGCTCAACCGCGATCCCGCACAGAAATTCCAGGAACTGGTTCCCGTTCACGATTACAACAAGATTTATGAGGAGTGGTGGAAAAAAACGCTCGACGGAACGCCCGATGTTACCTGGCCCGGCAAAATAAAATACTATGCACTCAGCTCCGGTACCTCCGAAGCCTCGAGTAAATATATTCCCATTACCAAAGAATTATTGCGCAGCAACAGCATCAATTATGTGCGGCAACTGATCAGCGTATTTGGTTATGAAGAAGCTAACCGCAAAGCGCTCACACGTGGTTTCCTGATGCTTGGCGGCGCCACCGATCTGCAAAAAGGTGAAGCCGGCTGGTTTGCCGGTGACCTCAGCGGCATCCTCGCGAAAAAAAGACCTTTCTGGTTCCAGACGTTTTACAAACCCGGCGGCCGCATCGCTGCCATGAAAGACTGGAATCAGAAACTGAGTGAAATAGTTGAACATGCCAAAGAATGGGATATCGGATACATCGTAGGTGTGCCGGCCTGGTGCCAGATGTGCATGGAAATGATCATCGAGCGCTACAAGGTGAAGAACATTCACGAGATCTGGCCCAACTTCGGGGTATTTGTCCACGGCGGTGTGGCCTTCGAACCTTACCGCAAAGGATTTGAAAAATTACTAGGCAGACCAATCGTTTATATCGAAAACTATTTATCCAGCGAAGGATTTATCGGTTATAAGATGCGCGAACATGCCAGGGGCATGCAGCTCATTCTCAACAATAATATTTTCTTTGAATTTGTACCGTTCGACGATAAAAACTTCGACGCCGATGGCAAGATGGTAGAAAAGCCGGAAGCATTGATGATTCACCAGGTACAGGAAGGAAAAGAATATGCCCTGCTCATGAGCACCAACGCCGGCACCTGGCGTTATCTCATCGGCGACACCGTGAAATTTGTGGACCTTGAGCGCCATGAAGTGGTGATTACCGGCAGAACAAAACACTTTTTAAGTCTCGTAGGCGAACACCTCAGCGTGGAGAACATGAACAAGGCGATAGAGGAAGCCAGCGAGCAATTCAACATCAGTATACCGGAGTTCACCGTGGTAGGATTTCCCTACGAAGGTTTCTTTGCACATAGATGGTACATCGCCACCGACGATAAGGTAGACGCGGAGGCGTTGCGCAAGCATATCGATCAGACTTTGCGCAATATCAATGATGACTATGCTACCGAAAGAGACAGCGCATTGAAAGAAGTATTCCTGGAAGTGTTGCCGGAAGAAAAATTCATGCGATTTATGGAACTGAAAGGAAAACTGGGAAGCCAGCATAAATTTCCACGGGTGATGAAGGGGAAAATGTTAGATGAATGGAACCGATTCCTGGAAAAGGGATCACTGACCTGATTGTTAACCGGCGTCTCCGTTGCATCGCCACACTCGACAACGTATGATTGAGGCCTTTCTGAAAGGAATTACACTTGGATTGTTACTGAGCATTACTGTTGGCCCGGTCCTCTTCTCTATTATCAAACAAAGCCTGAACAGTGGTCACCGCGGCGGCATGGCCTTCGTGCTTGGCGTATCGGCGAGCGATATTGCCCTCGTGCTGGTGAGCAATGTATTCAGTGAACTATTCAGCAGCATCAGCGCACACAGAACCGGCATCGGCATCGCCGGCAGTATTTTCCTGATCGTAATGGGCGCTTATTTTCTCTTCTTTAAAAAAATCAAAATCAACGAGCAGGGACAACCTTCTCTGATCAAATTCCGCAAACGGGATTATGCCCGGATCTTTTTGTCGGGCTTTTTCATGAACACACTCAACCCGGCGGTATTTCTCTTCTGGTTAACCACTTCCACTACTGTTGTCAACCATACGGTGGAGCAACGCATCGTTATCTTCCTTACCTGCCTGGCCTTTGTACTGGCTGGCGACATGGCCAAAGTAATGCTGGCCGGCAAAATCCGCAACCGCCTCACACCGCATAATATTCACCTGGTAAACCGCATCAACGGGATGATCCTGATCGGGTTTGGTATTGCCCTGATCTGGGGACTGCTGACCTATGCGAAGTGATTATTTTTTAACAAAAAACTGCTGGATTGATTCGTAAGTTTGGGCCATGCGCCCGCTGCTTATTTTAACCATTGCCCTTTTTTATATCACCGAGCTGTCGGCTCAATACTCTCCTACTCCCAGCTATTTATTTATCAAAAAAGGCATCAAGAAAAAACGCACCTACACCGAAGGAGATTACATCATGGTGGAAATGCGCAACGATTCCATTCATGCGGGCATGATCACTTTATTGTATAATGATACGATCTTCCTGTTTGGCAAACCGGTGCCCGCCAGAGACGTAAAAGCAGTATTCATTCCCCGCCGGAAAAATAAATTTCCTGTTGACATTAAAACACTCGGGCTGATCACGGCCGGTTCGGCTATGGTGGCCGGAGGGCTGATGCTGAACGGCCAGGAAAAACGTGACGAAGCATTGATCACCGGTTTTGCGATGGGCTATGGATCGCTCCTCACCCAATGGGGCGGCCGCGGGCTCTTCAATGCCGTACGGCGGAAGAAATTCCGGATGGGAAACAAATTCAGACTACAGGTTCTCGACTTTCATATGCCCGGCCGCAAGGGATTTTAAACGGGAAAGTATAATATTGCAGTGCATGGCAACAGTCGGAATATTTTCCAATATATGGCGATGGACAAAGCGGATCCTGCTCATCTTATTCATCGCGCAATTCGTTTACATCATCCTGCTCAGATGGGTCAATCCGCCAATCACCGTTACACAATTTGTGAGCTGGGTGTCGGGTCATGGATTGAAACGCGATTATGTAAGCCGCAGCAATATTTCCTTTGAAGCAAAGCTCGCGGTAATAGCCTCCGAAGATCAATTGTTCGCCGATCATCGCGGTTTTGATTGGAAGAGCATTGAAAAAGCGATGAAGTACAATGAAAAGAAACCGGGCCGTCAGCGCGGAGGAAGCACGATCAGCCAGCAGGTAGCCAAGAATGTATTTCTGTGGCAGGGCGGTGGTTATTTCCGCAAAGGATTGGAGGCCTACTTCACTTTCATGATCGAGACATTCTGGAGCAAGGAAAGAATTCTCGAAGTGTACCTCAATGTATCAGAAATGGGTGATGGCATATTCGGCATTGAAGCGGCTGCGCAATCCTATTTCGGCAAACCGGCAAAGGACCTCAACCGGCGCGAAGCGGCATTGGTTGCGGCTTGTTTGCCCAGCCCGAAACGATACAAAGTAAAACCACCCTCACCGTATGTAAGTGGCCGCGCAACAAAGATTGCGCAGCAGATGGCCTTTCTGTTTCCCGATCCTGACATAAGGGAAATAATAGGACTGGAAGTAAAAAAGAAAGAAGAGCCGAAGACTCAATCCACCAAAAAATGATCCACGGCGCGGATGGCTGACGCTAAACGTTCCTCGTAGTTACCACCGATCTCTACCCAGGGTGTGGACTGATTAACCAATAAATCTTTATAAATATTGAACAGGCGCTGACGTGAAATGAGATCCGGATGCTCGCGCAACTGATCCGGTTCCCAGGGCAGGTCGATATCGCAAAGCAGGTAACCATCGTAATGGCGGGTAGCGATCTGATCGAGAATAAACTTGTGACAACGATCGAAAACAAACTCGCCCCAGACTTTCATCACATACATATCAGTATCGATGAATAAAGGACCGTTCGGTTTATCGCTGTTTAATTGCGCTTGCGCAAACTGATCCTCGAGTGCGAGTTGTCCTTTGGCAATCGGGAGAAGAGCTTCGTACGTATACTGCGGACCATTTTTCAATAAATATTCCCGCGCAAACTCCGGGCACCACGACGTGCCGTAATAAGTAGCGAGCTGCGCACTTAAGGTGCTTTTGCCGGTGCTTTCGGGTCCTATGATGACGATCTTTTTAAGCATGCGCTCTTTTCCTCCATTCCATTAAGCCCCAGACAGCCATGGCTAATAACACCACATAATAAACGCTGGTGAATACAAGTCCTTTTACAAAATACAACGGAACGGAAGCGATGTTGGTGGCGATCCACCAATACCAGCTTTCCACTTTTTTGCGGGCCATCAGCCACATGCCGGTGAAAGCGGTGGCAGTGGCAAAGCCGTCGCCCCAGGGAATAACGCCGTCGAAAAAGTTATTTTTCAAAGAGGTCAATGCAAAGAAAAGCACGGCATAAAGGGCAATGAAAAAGCCGAGTTGTTTAAGGATCATGCTGCGGCTGGAGAATGTGACGCGCAAAACATGCTCCTGCTGTTCATTTCTCCGCGACCAGAGAAACCAGCCATACAAACTCATGATCGTGTAATAAATGTTGACCGTGGCCTCGCCGATCAGGTGATATTTAAAGCTGAGATAAACATAGATCATGGTGTTGATAAGGCCGGTGGGATAAACAAGAATATGTTCTTTGCGGCTGAACCATACACTCACAATGCCGGCAATAACGCCGATGAACTCCAAAGGAGTTGTTTCGCGAAGCTGGCTGACGAATTGATCGATGATCTCGGAAAAATTCAAATTACTTTTTTTCGGGATTACGGTAACGCTGGTAAGGCCGAAGGTAAGTAATGCCTTTGTTTGTACGAAAACGTGTACCGATCTGGTGCCATTGCCCGTCTGTTGTGCGCTTCCATACCAGGAAATGCAAATGCGGAAATGAAGTGTAACCGGTATTGCCACTGAGGCCGATGAGCTGACCTTGCTGAACGGTATCGCCCACATTTACAAAGGCGCCGTTGGGCGACAGGTGCCAGTAGCCGGCGCGGGTGCTGTCGTTGTGTTGAATGATGATCATGTTGCCGTCGAGGCGGTACTTGCTGTTCATGCCACCACGTGTGCCGTCTTCTTTCACGCGCACCACAATACCGCCTCTTGCGGCGTGGACCTTGGTACCTTTCTTCATATTGAAGTCGATAGCCGCGCGTTCCTTGTGCGTCATGGAGGAAAAATAACCTTGTATCACACGGTAACGCTTGCCGGGCGCAAACGGAAGCGAATAAACGTAGCTGGTGTCGTCTTTGATCTTACCTTTTTGCAAACCGCGGAAAGTACTGCGTTCGGGATTTTTGCTGACGGCGCAACCAATGAACAGAGCCGGTATTAGAAGGGATAAGAGCCATTTCATCTTTTCAAATATCCCAATAATCGGACAGAAATCCCGGCGAAACGGCTGGAGATCGCCAATGGGGCGGATTCTTAAGAAAAATTTCACGGAAAATTTATCAGGAACCTTCTTCGCACATTTTTTTGAGATTATTTAAACCTTTTTCGAATTGCTGTCCCATGTGTTTCATGATAAAAGGTCCCATGAGGCGGGCAACCGGCCAGGCAAATTTGCCATTGTTCTGCCAGGTGACTTTGGTATTGGTATCGTGCCAGGGTTCAAAGAGCCAGTTGTCGTTGGCGATGGAAGCGAAGGGTTTGATGAATTGCAATTTGAAATGCACATGCCGTTCGTCGAGAGAAGTAAGGGTGAGGTGGCCATTGCCGACCTTGGGTCCGTTCCATTCATAACGGTGGCCGGGTTGCGAAGGCGTGCCGGTGATGGTCTTGGTGGCTTTGGGATCAGACTGCTGCCAGGGATTCCACTCGCTGTAATGATTGAGATCGCTGATCTTGTCTTTCACAAAATCCACCGGACAGGTAATAACCGTGTTTCTTTCAATATTGTAAGAAGAAGGCAATACTGCTGCGATAATGAGCAGCAGTGCTATTAATCCGATTATACTATAAACGACGATCATGGCCGGGGCTTTAAAAATGAACAGATAAGTTAAGACAGGGAAAGTTAGGAAACAAGTTTGGTGTGGGAACGGCATCACCGGCTTTGTTAACGTACACTTAAACAGAAAGATACACGAAAAAAAGCAGTGACCGCGTTATGTAAAAGAAGCGCCGCTTACATCCTGTAAAAAAGCAAACAAGATGAAGAAATTTATTCTCCTTATAGCAGCCGGTTTGATGAGCATGAGCCTTTGGGCAAAATGTATGAGCAGCGGGCTTTATTTTTTCCCTTCGGGAAATGCGATCTCTTCTAATCCCATTATCGTGATCGATGGATTTGCAAGCGACCAGCAAACGATACGCGACCTTTCGGGCAAACATACCGCCTGGCTCGTGGCCGGGAAGGAACGCATCAAACTGATTGTACAGGAAACACACGAAGGGCAATACGGTCTTACACAGGCACTGCTGCGCCCCGAACATCCATTGAAAAAAGGCGTGACCTATAAATTGGCTATCGATGGTATGAATAAGAAAGATGCGGAAACAAGACTGCGCCGCTACCAGGATAATAAGTGGACCGCCATTACCTGGACCGTAACGAAAGAAGAAAAGACCTACGCCAAACCGGAGTTTACTTCTATACCGGTGAAGACGGGTGAAGAATATACGATGTTTGGCTGCGGCCCTGCGATGTATGTGAATTTCAGTGCCGGTATAAAATGCGAAGGCGAATACCTGGTGAAAACGGTGGTGGCCGATAAAGCTACCGGTAAAGAAACTACCTGGTACCTGGGCGTGGAAGATGGCAAGATTAAAATCGGACACGGCATGTGCAGCGGTGCATTCAGCTTTACGCCGAAGAGTTCTTACACGGTCTACTTCCAGGTGATGAATGAAAAAGGTGATGTGTCGCTGATCAGCGGACGCCCGATGAGTTTCGATGCACCAAAAATGAGTTGATAATTCCCCTTATATGAGCCGTTCCATCTACGCCGGGATCATGTTGTTAAACGTGGTCCCGGATTTTTTTGGGTAAATAAAAAACCTCCGCACGAAGGCGGAGGTTATGATCAATTGTTAGATGGCATTTTTGCCACGAGCTTTAATACCTGGTCGTGGATCCAGCTTTGGGAGCGCCGGAACATTCGTTCTGTTACAAAGCGGCGCACTTCTTTTTCCGTGGCCAGCTCTTCGCGTTTTTCCCAGAGCTCTTCGAGTACTTCGTGTGTTAACTGATCGGCGGCTTCCGGCACTTTGGTAAAGAAACGGCCTAAACGATACAATGGCTGATGCAGTTCGCTCGTATAATGAGCAAAGCTGCTCATGTTGTGAATAGGATTCATAAACGGGACACTATTTGCATAATTCAAAATAGACGTCTCCCCCCGTCAAATAGCCGGTTTTGCTATCTGCTCAAATTTATTCAAAAAAAACTCCATTAGACGGTAATAATCGTTTAAAAGACTAATTATATACCCATTTAGAATATAATATACTGTCAATCAATTATTTGAGAGAATTTATATTTGGGCGGGGACAATAATAGTATGGAGGAAATAACGAAATATAACAGGATAAAAGCTGCACTCGCAGACGCGGGAAAGACGAACAGACAACTCGCCAACTTTATGGGCGTTCACCCAACTACTGTATCTGATTGGTGCACGAACAAAAACCAGCCGCGCTTTCCCGAGCTTTTCCAGATTGCCGAATTTCTCCAGATAAATGTCAGGCTTCTTCTTTTACCTACATACTGGGATGAAAGAAGTATTGCTGCAGAAGATGAACCGGTTTTTAAAAAGCCCCGCAAGAAAAAAGCGGCCGCTAAAAAGAAAAGCCGTAAATAAATCATCGTTGCGCGGAAGCCTGTATTTTTAGCCAAACCATTTTTAAAAATGAAAATAGCCGTTCTCGGTGCCGGCATGGTGGGCCGTGCCATCGCCGCCGATCTTGCCGCACAACATACCGTTACCTCCTTTGATATCAGCCAGCCCAATCTCGAACAACTACAACAAGCTGCTCCCGATGTAGAAATACGCCAGGCAGATCTAAATGACTACACACATTACGATACACTACTCGCGCCGTATGAACTAGTAGTAACGGCTGTTCCCGGTTTCATGGGTTATGCCGTGCTGGAGGCTGCTATCCGCGCTGGAAAAAACATCGTAGACATTTCCTTTTTCCCCGAAGATGTATTGGCGCTCGATGCACTGGCACGTGAGATGGGCGTAACCGTTATCACCGATTGTGGTGTGGCGCCGGGCATGAACAACTTCATCATCGGTCGCTACAACGAAGAGATGGCCATCAAAGAAGCACTCATCTATGTAGGCGGTCTGCCGCAGGATCCGCAACCACCGTTTTTATACAAAGCACCTTTTTCTCCGATTGATGTAATAGAGGAATATACGAGGCCCGCCCGCCTGGTAGAAAACGGAGAGATCGTGGTGCGCCCCGCCCTCAGCGAACGCGAACTGTTATCCTTTGATGGCGTAGGTGAACTGGAAGCGTTTAATACCGATGGTCTGCGTTCGTTGTTATTCACGATGAAGCATATTTCCGATATGAAAGAAAAAACATTGCGTTATCCCGGTCATATCGATCTCATTGTGGCATTACAAACCGCCGGCTTTTTCAATACCGATGCCGTAAAAGTTTCCGGGCAAACGATTCGCCCGCTGGATTTCAGTGCGGCTTTTTTAATTGATCAATGGAAACTGCAACCCGGCGAGCAGGAACTGACCGTCATGAAAGTAGTGGTGAAAAGCGAAAGCCAGACCGTGATCTATGAACTGCTGGATAAATATGATGAGGCTTCGCAAACCTCTTCTATGGCGCGCTCCACGGGTTATACCTGTACCGCCGCTGTCAATCTTATTGCCAACGGATTATTCACCGAGAAAGGTGTTTATCCTCCCGAATTAGTCGGCCGTCACAAGCAATGTTTTGATTTTGTGTTGCATTATCTCGGCGAACGTGGTGTGCATTGGCGCAAGACCATGCGGCCGGTGGGTGTGTAAAAGAACCATCAGCCCGGACCCGGCGTTTTATTTTTTCTTGGAAAAGTCAGCAGCTGCTATGCGACGCTGGGCCAATCATCCAGGATTTCTACATCTTCTTTTATTCAGCTTTCATTTCGATAGCATCGGGTTACGGTGAGTTCTATTCACTATTTCGTGCGCTCTCCGTAAATCTGTATTTTATTACAGATTGAGCTTCAATACCGATGACTTAGGGTGCAAAAACCCTATAATCTGTATTATATTACACTTTCTTGGTAATGCTGAGGACAATTCGCTATTTTTGTTTAATAATAAGTAATATAATACAGATGGATGCCTTGCTAATTGGAAAGACATTTAAATCGCGGAGAGTTTTCTTAAAGATCCGTCAGGAGGATCTTGCAGAAATGAGCGGAGTATCGCTTAAAACCATTCATTTTGTCGAGAACGGAACGGGAAATCCCTCGCTGGCAACGCTTATTAAAATCGCGGATATCATTGGCCTGGAAATTCTGGTGCAAATAAAAACATTGAATAATGGCGAAAGCGGGAGTATTCTATAACAAACGATTTGCGGGCACACTTACCAAAGATGTCTCCGGAGTTTACCGTTTTGTCTATGACGACGAGTACTGGTCAGATCGGTCAATGCCGGCAATCAGTCTTACGCTTCCCAAAGCTCAACAGGAATATCAATCCGACCAATTGTTTTCATTTTTTAGCGGCTTGCTGGCCGAAGGAATAAATAAAGATATTCAATGCCGGTTATTGAAAATTGATGAAAACGATGATTTCACACGCCTGATTAAAACAGCAGGAGAAGATACAATAGGTGCCATCACAATTAAAGAGATAAGCGATGAAGTGTAATGGTTGTTATAAGGATAGTGCTGATTCCTATTGCAGGCGTTGCCGGCAACAATTATTCGATGGCAACAATATATCGCACATATTGGAATTCGACCCGCCCTTAGCGGATAACCTTTCTTTGTACCAGGAGAAAACCAAACGACTTTCTATTTCCGGCGTACAATTAAAATACTCCTTACGTTTTGAAGGGAAAAAGCTCGTGCTTACCGATACAGGCGGACAATACATTATTAAACCGATACCTCCTGCCGTTCAACTTGCTGAGGCAAACCAGGCTCCGGAGAATGAGCACTTAACAATGCAAATAGCATCACAGTTATATGGGATCAATACAGCGGCCAACGGAATTATTTATTTTAAAGACGGGACGCCGGCGTACATAACCAGGCGATTTGACCTGAGACCAGACGGTTCCAAATATTTGCAGGAGGACATGGCACAAATCAGTAATCGCAGCAGGCAACGGAATGGTGAAAATTTCAAGTATGAAGGTACTTATGAAGAGATAGGGCTGTTGATCAAAAAATACGTGCCGGCCTCAATGCCGGCGCTCGAGAATTATTTCCGGATAGTAATCTTCAACTACCTTGTCTCAAACGGCGATGCGCATCTAAAAAATTTCTCCCTGATTCAAGGTGACATGGGAGACCAGCTGTTGTCTCCGGCGTATGATTTACTAAATACATTTATTCATGTGCCAGGAGAAACCGATACGGCTCTGCAGCTTTACAACGGAGATATCGACGCCCCTTTTTATAGTGTCTATGGATTTTACGGACAGGAAAGTTTCCGGGAATTAGGCAGAAAGATTGGCCTGCTTCCGCAACGTATTGAAAGAATCCTTACCCAGCTACTTTCAAAAAACGAAGAACTCCTCGAAATGATCCGCAACAGTAGTTTAGCTGACCGTGTTAAACAGCAGTACATTGAACGGGTAAATGATAAGATAAGAAGAATGGGAATGACACCAACCATGATTAGCCGGAGAATGAACAGTGAATTTCCTGGCGTATACGCACCAACTACGAAGTTGGCAATATTAAATTTTTTAGCAGGGAAACAACTCAAAGGATATTTTCAGTATACAAAAGACTCCCCGGAGCTGCAGAAAGATAACAAGTATACATTCGTTGATCTGTCAAAACCGGATGACATTGATATTATAGACGGCGATGCGCTGACTGCTATACACGATGTAGAAGACCAGACGCTGTGATACAGATAAACATCTTTCCAGGACCGTATGATCTCGCGGCCGGTAGAGGGATGTATAAAAGAAAACCCGCCATAGGCGGGTTAATTATTTCTTTATCGCGTCAGCTTATTCAGCTTCGGCTACTACTTCCTGTACTTCGGGGATCATGCGTTTCATCATGCCTTCGATACCTGCTTTCAGCGTGATCATGCTGGAAGGACAACCGGAGCAGCTTCCCTGCATCGCCAGGTTAACGGTACCTTCGGAATAGCTTTTAAACTGGATGGCACCACCGTCCATTTCAACAGCAGGACGCACGTAGTTGTCGAGCAATTCCTTGATGCGTTTTACCACATCATCATCGTCGGCGCTTACTTCGTTGCTGCTGGCAGGCTTCTGTACGGCCAGTTCCTCTTCGTTCACAACAGGCTTGCCTTCTTCCAGGTAATCCTTCAGGAACTGACGGATGGAAGGAATAACATCGGTCCACTCGGTATCGGCTGTTTTGGTCAGCGTTACAAAGTTGCTGGCGATGAACACCGCGCGGATGAAAGGGAAACCGAACAGTTCGGTCGCCAGCGGTGAAGGTTTGGCGCTTTCAATATCCGGGAAATCCGCGCTCTTGCCGGGGAACAGGAGTTTGTTAGCCACAAACTTCATGGTCTCGGGGTTAGGAGTCATTTCTGTATAGATACTGATAACGGGATTGCCTGTCTTGATCATAATTCACGGTTTATGCTGCAAAGTTAACAATAATTGATCGTAAAGGTTGAGCCGCGGGGCCAGCGCTTTTCGGGAAAAATCCCGGCCGGGTCGCATTTGCCCGCAAAAACCTGATCTTTGACCCCGGATAAAATTTCCCTTTCGGACATGAAAAAAATCTACCATCTGGCCAATTGCACTACCTGCCAGTCCATTATAAAAGAAACCGGTATCGACAAAGCCGGCATTGAAGACCAGGATATCAAGACCCAGGCCATCACCCCGGCCCAACTGGACAAAATGAAGGAAATGTCCGGCAGCTACGAATCACTCTTCAGCCGCCGCGCGCTCAAATACAAGGAAATGGGTTTGAAAGACAAAAAACTATCCGAAAAAGATTACCGCGATCTGATCCTGCAGGAATACACGTTTCTCAAAAGACCCGTCGTCATTTTAGACAAACAGATCTTTATCGGCAACGACAAAAAGAATGTGGCGGCCCTGAAAGAAGCCGTTGCCAAGCTTTAATGAACGGGCGGCTGATCGGCCGGGTTCGCTGTTCCTTCAATAATGGAAAGCAACTCGGGCTTTTCTTTTTTCTCCCGGGTTAAAACATAGTTGGCCAATACTACACTCGCCAACATGCAAACGGAGCCGAGCGCAAAGTGTATTCCGGGAAAATGAAATGGCGCCTTGCTACTCGTAAAATAGGTAAACAGGTTATTCATGATCGGCGGACCGATGATTGTTGTCAGGCTCATCAGGCTCGTTAAGGCTCCCTGCAATTCACCTTGTTCATTCGACGAAACGTGTCCTGCTAATACTGATTGTAGTGCCGGTCCCGCAATACCACCGAGGCAGTAAGGAATGAGAAATGCATACATCATCCAGCTTTGCGTAGCAAAAGCAAATAACATAAGCCCCAGAGTATACAGGGAAAGGCCGAGGTAAATACTTTTTTCATTTCCCAGTCGTGGGTTAATCACGCGTGTGAGGCCGGCTTGTACGCCACCAACCAGTACACCTACTACTGCCAGTGAAATGCCTACCATTTTTTCCGACCAGTTAAACCGGTACATGGTAAAAAAGCTCCAGTTGCCCTGTACGGCCTGCGCGCCAAGATAGATCAGGAAAAAGCAGATGGCCAGTCCGCCGATCTCGGGATGTTTGTTGAGAAACTTGAGCGAACCGATCGGGTTTGCACGTTTCCATGCAAAGGCACGGCGGTTTTCTTTTGAAAGAGATTCCGGCAAAACAAAAAACCCATACAGGCAATTGATGAGACAAAGTGCCGCCGCTGCATAGAACGGAGCACGGATGCCCCATCCTGCCAGCAAACCACCCAATGCCGGGCCGATCACAAAGCCAAGTCCGAAGGCGGCACCGATCAATCCGAAATTCTTCGCTCTTGTTTCGGGCGTACTCACATCGGCGATATAAGCTGCCGCCGTTGTAAAACTTGCACCGGTAATACCGGCGATGATGCGGCCGATAAAAAGCCAGCTATAAGCCGGAGCCAGCGCCAGGATAATATAATCGATACCGAAGCCAAGCAGAGAAAACAACAACACCGGGCGTCGTCCGTAGCGGTCGCTTAGGTTGCCGATCACGGGTGCAAAAACAAATTGCGTTAACGCATATACCGATAGCAACCACGCACCATCTGCGGCGGCCTCATTGATCGGAATGCCTTTCAACTCAGAAATAAGATCAGGCATCACGGGAATGATCAATCCCCATCCCATCACATCGATCAGCAGTGTAATAAAAATAAAACCGATAGCAGCCTGGCGGGGAGATGAACTACGCATAAAAGAAGGTTGAGCGCTGCAAATGTGATCAATTTTTGGTTGATACGATAATTATCGTGTGAAAACAGGCATGTTTTTGGAAACCTATTTATTAACATAGTTTATAGAAAGCCCTGCAATGCGTTGGTTATCTTTGGCCCCCGTGTCCAAAACGACTAACAGTATCAGTAGTCTGGGTATTTATTTTCACACAAAAAATGACAGTTTATGAAGAGTAAACTAATGCTCGCCCCTCTGGCCTTAGGAGTCTTAATGCTCGGCTCCTGCGTAAGTCAGAAAAAATTTAAAAAGTCTCAGGCCGATTATGCTGCCCTGCAAACTCAGTACACAACCGTGCAAAGCAATCTCACTGATTGTAATAATGAGAAGGACGCACTGAACCGCCAGAAGTCGGCGCTTGAAACGGAACTCGCTAACCTTAACAGACAACTTGATCTGCTGAAGCAGAACAACACACAAGCGCTGAAACAACTGGAAGACCTGTCCGTGATCAGTGCTTCACAAGCCGAAAGCATCCGCAAGTCAATGGAAAATATCGGTGCCAAAGACAATTATATCCAGACACTGCAACAGCAGATGGCCCGCAAGGATTCACTCAACATGGCACTCGTGATGAACCTGAAAGGTGCCATCGGCAACCTCGACGACAAAGACATCAACATTAAAGTAGATAAAGGCGTAGTATACATCGACATCTCCGATAAGCTGCTGTTTACTTCTGCCAAATACGACATCACCAAAGAAGCGAAAGTGGTGCTGGGTAAAGTAGCCACCGTACTGAAAAATCAACCGGACATCGAATTCATGGTGGAAGGTCATACCGATAACGTGGCTTACCGTGGTTCAGGTCAGTTGAAAGACAACTGGGACCTCAGCGTGAAAAGAGCTACTTCTGTTGTACGCGTGCTGCAGGATGAATATGGTCTGGATCCCGCGAAGATGGCTGCTGCCGGCCGCGGTGAGTACAAACCGATCGCCGAAAATTCAACCGCAGAAGGACGTGCCGCCAACCGCCGCACACGTATCGTGATCCTTCCTCAATTGGATCAGTTCTTCAAACTCCTCGAAACGAAGAAGTAATCAATATCATTAAGATTCGTTCCCTGACGATAGAAGGACGTGCTAATAGCACGTCCTTTTTTTGTGCTGTGGTTTGATTGTTGTATTAGGTTGTATGTAGTAGGTAATAGGTTTTAGGTAAAACAGCCGTTGACTATTCACACCAATCCAAGCCCAACAACATATTAAACCAACATGATTCGACACGCAGGACTATTATACATGGAAGATCTGGAAGAGCTGTTCACCGATGTGCAGTGTCAGCGGCTTTTTCCGGATCAGAAAACATTTGTCGATTGCATACCGAAACTACCGGTGGCGGAGATACTCGAACAATACCGGCAATGGAAACGACAGCCCGACGGAACGCTTGAAACGTTTATACTCCGGTATTTTGATTTACCCAGGGTAGTACCGCAGCCCGCCCAACCAATGGCGCGCAACATCGACGAGCACATTGCGGATCTCTGGAAAATATTATCGCGAGCCCCCGTAGAAAACACCGGCACATTGATCGGTTTGCCGTTTCGTTTCATCGTACCCGGCGGGCGCTTCCGCGAAATATTTTACTGGGATACCTATTTTACCATGCTTGGTCTGGCCGCAGCCGGAGAAACCCAGTTCATCGAAGACGTGGCCGACAATTTTGCTTTCCTGCTTCGCCGTTTCGGGCTTATTCCCAATGGCAACCGTACGTATTTTTTAACACGTTCGCAACCGCCGTTTTTCGCACACATCATCCGTTTGCTGCAGGCATTGAAAGGAGATGAAATACTGGTAAAATATATAACCGAACTCACGCTCGAATACCAGTTCTGGGTGCAGGATGCACAGCTGGTGACGGAGGAAGAACCCGTCAAACGCCGGGTCATCCGCATGCCGGACGGCGCATTATTAAACCGTTATTGGGATGAACAAAATACGCCCCGCGCGGAAGGATATGCAGCCGATCTCGCTTCGCATGAAGAAGCATCGGCCAAACCATCCGATCATTACCGTCATCTGCGTGGTGCCTGTGAATCGGGTTGGGATTTTTCCGGCCGCTGGCTCCGCGATGGAAAAACGATGCACCGGATTTATACCTGCGATTTAGTTCCCGTTGACCTGAATAGTTTGCTTTGGTACCTGGAAAGCACGCTGGAAGAAGCTTATCGCATAGATGGCAAATCCGAAACAGCCATTGGTTACGGGGAAAAAGCATCGCAGCGAAAAGCCGCTATCGAAAAATATTGCTGGCATCCGCAACAGCAGACGTTTACCGATTACGATCATCGCAAACAGCAGCCGTCAGCTTATCTGACGATGGCCATGGCCTATCCGCTGTTCTGCGGACTGGCCGGCGGGCAGCAGGCCGGGTTGGTTTTGGAAAAAATAGAAGATTTATTTCTTCAACCCGGCGGTTTGTTGACAAGCTTAAACGTAACCGGTCAGCAATGGGACGCGCCCAATGGCTGGGCGCCTTTGCAATGGATCGGTTACGAAGCCGCCATGCGTTATGAAAATGAAAAGCTGGCGCAAAAGATCAGGCACAACTGGATGATGAATGTGGAGCGGGTATTTGCCACAACGGGTAAGATGATGGAGAAATATAATGTAGTAGATATTTCGTTGTTGGCCGGCGGCGGCGAGTATCCCAATCAGGATGGTTTTGGCTGGACGAATGGCGTATATGCGGCACTGAAAAAATTACAAATGTGAAAATGTGTAAGTGTGAAAATGAAACAGCCGGTTTCTGTTAAGTAAATCACATTTGCACATGGTCCCGCCCCAAGCGGGCACATTTACACATTTCCGCCTTCGGCGGAATCACTTCACCTCTTCAAATACGCCGGTTTGTCTGTTCTTGCGCACATTATCCCAATTAAAATAGCGGCCGTTCATGGCAACATAAATACCGGGAGGTAATGTTTGTACAAAAGCGAGGGCGCTGCCGAGATTGAAAAGTCCGTCGGAGCTGCCGAATTTGATGGGGATCATGGCGCCGGTAAGTACGATGGTTTTGCTGGCGGTTACTTTTTGGGCGAGAATGCGGGCCGTATCGGCCATAGTATCTGTTCCGTGTGTGATAACAATGCGGTCTTCTTCGCAATTGTTGCATTGATGCACGATGAGGTCGCGGTCTTCATCGGTCATTTCAAGGCTGTCGATCATCATCAGGGTTCTGATCTCCACATCAAGGCGGCAACGGCCCAGTTCCAGGAGATCGTGCATGTGCGTATCCTTAAAAAACAACTGGCCGTTCAGTTCATTATACTCCTTGTCGAAAGTTCCCCCGGTGATAAAAATGCGGATAGCCATGGCTTGTTGTTTTGCCTGCGAAGATAATACCTAATTCCGGAGTCGCGCTTCTTCGAGGTCCAGTTCCCATTCGCGCTCGCGGATCAGCTCTTCGTTATACTCGCCGGTGTGACGATAATGATTGAGTTCGCGGCGGCGCACATCTACAATATCGAGCAGCATCTGACGGTAATGCGGAAGAAAATTGGACTTTTCTTCTTCGGACTCTTCCGTGGCCAATCGTTTTTTCGCTACTTCGATCATTCTTTCATAGCGGTCGCGGACGCGTTTATAGGTTTCGTGACTTTTCGTCTCTTCGGCGTAATTGGTATCGAGAAAAGCGAGTACCGATTCGGCCAGGCGGATACGCATGGCGAGCTGTTGTACTTTTTCCGGTTCTTCATCTACTTCAATGCCCAGCCAACGGATCAATGGAGAGAGGCTCAGGCCTTGTAATACCAGGGTCACAAGAATGACGATAAAGGCGATGAATAAAATAAGGTTGCGGTGTGGAAAGCTTTCACCTCCGGGCAAAGCCAGCGGAATAGCCAATGCGGACGCAAGGGAAACGACACCGCGCATGCCACTCCAGGCAACGAGGAAAACAGACTTCCAACTTGGGTAGGGTTCTGTTTGCCTGATCTTTTTGAACAACATCCGCGGAATGTAGGTGCCGGGAAAAACCCAGATGATGCGGATTAATATGGTGGCTATACTGATGATGATACCGTAGGTAATGGCTTCAGGAACGGAATAACCTTCGAGCCCGGCTGTGATCACCGGCAGTTCGAGTCCGATCAAAATAAAAACAAACCCGTTTAACAGGAACGTAAGCGTTTCCCAAAGGCTGACAATACTCATCCTCGATTCGTAAGTAAATATTTCCTGCGAACGATAGGAAAGAAAAAGTCCGCCGGCCACCACAGCCAGTACACCCGACCAGTGGAAGTGTTCCGCCGTGATATACATGATATAAGGCGTAATGAGCGTGATAGCAGCGTCGATCACCGCAGTGGTCGGAAAGAAACGATGCAGGATATAAACGACAATAGCAATGCCTATACCTACCGCAATGCCCATAAATCCAACAACAAAAAATGTTTTGGTCGCATCCCAGAAATGAAACTGGCTGGTGAGAATGGCCGCCAATGCAAACCGGAAAACGATCAAACTCGATGCGTCATTCACCAGGCTTTCCCCTTCCAGTATTGTGGTTACACGTTTAGGCACTTTTAACCCTTGTAATACGGAAGTAGCGGCAATAGCATCCGGCGGTGAAATGATGCCGCCAAGCAAAAATCCCAGCGCGAGAGGAAAATCGGGGATGATGGCATGCGCGAGAATGGCCACCGTGGCAGATGTAAAAATCACAAGGCCGAAGGCGAGCATGCTGATGGGCCGTTTGTATTTCCAGAACTCCTTCCACGCGGTGTTCCAGGCTGCCGAGTATAATAAGGGTGGAAGAAATAACAAAAAAACAATATCAGGGCTGATGCTGATATGCGGCGTGCCCGGTATCAGGCTGATGCCAAGGCCGGCGATAACCAGGAAAATCGGATAGGAAATGCGTAGCCGGTTGCTCAGCATGGTGAGCATGGCAATAATGAACAGCAGTGATAGGATCAGCAACAGATTTTCCTGGATCATAGAAGAAAAATAACCAAAAAGCCAGACAATTGTTGCAACTTGGCCGGGCCACGTAATAATTCGTAACTTTTACCTGAATTTTTGAGCTATGGAAAAGGATATAACCAGGAAATACACCAATGGTGAGGTTACCGTAGTATGGAAGCCCGCCGCCTGCATTCACTCCAAAGTTTGCTGGCAGACAGCCACCGGTTTACCCGAAGTATTTGACCCCCGCCGCAAACCCTGGATCATCATGGATAAAGCCGGCACCGAACGCATCGTGGACCAGGTGAAAAAATGCCCCAGCGGCGCGCTGAGTTTTTATTATAATAATGAAACGGACGCATCCACAGAAGTAACTACCGAAACCCGTGTGGAAGTGGTGGCCGATGGGCCGCTGATGGTTTACGGCAATCTGACGGTCAAAGACAAAACCGGGCAGGAAGAAAAAAAATTCCGCGTTACTGCATTCTGCCGTTGCGGCTATTCCCAAAACAAACCTTACTGTGACGGATCGCACATCACCGAAAAATTTTCCGGCTAGTCCGGTCACCTGAAAAACAACCGAACGATGGCTACCTACGAACAACTTTTTGAAAACAACCGTAAATGGGTAGAAGAAAAAAAAGCAGGCGACGCTTCTTTCTTCGACAAACTGGCCAGGGACCAGCAACCCGACTATCTCTATATCGGCTGCAGCGACAGCCGCGTGCCGGCAAATGAAATCATGGGGCTTGAGCCGGGCGAAGTATTCGTTCACCGCAACGTGGCCAATCTGGTCAATGCCACGGACCTCAATGTGATGTCGGTAATTAATTATGCCGTTGTACACCTGAAGGTGAAACACATTATCGTTTGCGGTCACTACAACTGTGGTGGCGTACGCGCTGCCATGTTGCCAAAAGACATGGGTATTCTGAATCCATGGCTTCGTAATATCCGCGATGTGTACCGCCTGCATAAAGACGAACTCAATGCCATCACCAATGAAGACAAACGATATGAGCGGCTGGTGGAATTAAATGTGCAGGAGCAATGCATCAACGTAACCAAACTTGCAAGTGTGCAGCAATCTTATGTGAAAAATAAATTTCCTGTTGTACACGGTTGGGTTTTTGATCTGCATACAGGGATATTAAAAGACCTGAATCTTGACTTCGATGAAATTCTCCGCGGCATCCAGGAAATCTATAACCTGACGGGCTCGGAGGAGTAAGTGCGGAGCGCATCTATTTCGTCTATTTTTTTCTTAACGCCATCAATGCCGTAAAGGATTTTCGATGTGTTGCATCCGAGCCAATCGAGGAGTTGAATGATGGTGTGATAACATTGGGAAGTATGTTCGGTTGAGATACTTCCTGTTTTGTTATCAAAGCAGATGGGTTCATAGTGTGCGATCCTGTTTCTAAGTTCATTTACACGAATCAGTTTTTTAAAAATGTCTTTCTGGCGGGTGCCAAAGGGGCGATTAATAAAAATATGCAAGAGGTTGCTACCTGCTGCTGCGTATTCTTTGGTGGAAAATTGAAAAACCCAAAATCCGAGGCTTAGTTTGGCTATTAATCTGTCGTGGGTGTAATTGCTGCCAAGCTTATGAATAGCCGTCTGAATTGCATGAATAGAGCCGTCACATCCTGGTGACGTATCAAAAAATCCTCCGGTCCCCGAAGCATCTTCAAGCCAGGTGTGTCCATGTATATTCTTAAAATGTCTGTCGATTGAGTTTCTCAGGATCACTTCAAAAATGCCGATTACCGAATAAAGCTTTTCCGATAATGCGAGATTCGCACGATAAAGTTTACGCGCTTTTCTTCTGTTATTTCCACAAGCATTCAGATACTTATTGAATCTTGAAGATGATACTGCAGTATGAAATAAACGATTGGGCATTTAAAAATATGTACTCATAAAATCACGGTAAAAATATCCTGATAAAAATTGATGACCTTGACTATTAACTCACGGAGGTTTAGTATTTTTACCGCGAAAACTGATATGCCGCTGTTTAACTTCGGGTTAATTAAGCTTTCAGGAAAGTTTTTAAAAAGGTCTCGCGTTTGTGAGGCCTTTTTATTTTTTTATAACTTCAGGTCATGATGAAAAAACTCTTCCTCCCTCTCTCCGGAGCAGTTATTCTTGCCGCCTGCGGCAACAAGACTGATGAAAACGACGGGCTTGCCGCTTTCAGCAAAGACAGTCTGGGTACACATATCGCACAATTATCTGCCGATTCTTTTTATGGCCGCAAACCATTCACCGAAGGTGAAGTGCGCACTGTTGCGTGGCTGGAAGAAAAAATGAAAGCTGCCGGTCTCGAACCGGGGAACGGCAATAGTTATGTACAAGAGGTACCGATGGTGCGCATCACCACGCAGGCCGACCCGCAGATGATTGTGAAAGGCGCGAAGGAAACTTTTTCCTTCGAAGGATTTGATGATTATGTTATCTGGACTGATAAAGCAGACTCCACCGTATCACTTGACAATACAGATGTAGTGTTTGCCGGATATGGCGTAGTTGCTCCGGAATATCAATGGAACGATTATGCGGGTCTGGATGTAAAAGGAAAAGTAGTGCTGGTAAAAGTCAACGACCCGCAGGGCGATGACAAACTTTTCGGAGGAAAGGCCATGACTTATTACGGTCGCTGGACCTACAAATTCGAAGAAGCGGCGCGGCAAGGTGCCCGCGGTTGCCTGATCATTCACGATACACCTGCTGCCAGTTATCCGTTTACCGTTGTGCAAAACAACTGGAATGGTTCACGTCTCCGCCTCGACGACCGCAAACAACCGGGCACTTACTGCGATGTGATCGGCTGGCTTACTACGCCGGCTGCCGTTAAACTATTGCAGGCCGCAGGTAAAGACAGCAGCCTGCTCGCTTCAGCCGATCATCGTGGTTTTAAACCGGAGCCTCTTGATGTAAAACTGTCGGCGCGCATCAAAGTAAAAACAGAATACAACGTTTCGCATAATATGGTGGGTAAGATCACGGGTAGCAAAAAACCTGATGAGGTAATTATTTATTCCGCGCACTGGGATCATCTTGGTGTGGGCAAGCCCGATGAAACAGGGGACTCTATATATAATGGTGCGCTCGATAATGCCAGTGGTACTGCGGGATTAATTGAATTGGCCCGCGCATTCAAAAGTTTAAACAGAGCACCGGAACGTACCATCGTTTTTCTCGCGGTAACAGCGGAAGAACAGGGGCTTTGGGGTTCGGCCTATTATGCCGCCAATCCGATTTTTTCGTTAGATAAAACGGTTGCTGCTATCAATATGGATGGTTTGAACTGGTATGGCGCCACAAAAGATATTACGGTTGTTGGCCGCGGGCAAAATGAGTTGGAAGATTATCTGCAAGAGGAAGCGGAGAAAAAAGGCCGAGTAATCGCATGGGAAGAAAAGCCCGAGGGCGGCGCTTATTATCGCTCCGACCATTTCAATTTTGCCAAAAAAGGAGTGCCGGCTTTGTACACAGGCTCCGGCGTAAATGTGATTGGTAAGGACAGCAGCTACGGCAGAACCCTTCGTGACGCATACGGAAAGGCGCACTATCATCGTCCCTCGGATGAATACGATCCTAAAACCTGGGTGCTGGACGGCGCTATTGAAGACCTGAAAATGATGTTCCTCCTGGGGCGGCGGTTGTCGTACGGCAATGATTGGCCCGGATGGAAAGAGGGTTCGGAGTTCAAGAAGATACGGGAGAGGAAGTGATTACAATACCCGGTCTGAAAAGTCACTGAAAATTAAAGAACTCCAAGCCTACCCGGTTATATTTTTATTCGCGATTCAAGAGTGATAACATGAAGAGTAAAAAGGTTGATATATCTGATCAACAAAATATCGCACTAGGGCTAATTCGTACAGGATATAATGACTACATCGCTGCAAGAGTTCTGCTAAACAAAAATTATGTCATGCAGGGTGTGATACTAGCAAGCACAGCGATGGAAAAATATTTCAAGGCATTGGTTGTATATTTTTCCGGGGTAATTATACCTGTTCACTTTGATCGATTCCATCTGATAAGAAAAGCTGTAGACGAAATTGGATATCAGGTTATTTTTAAAAAGATCGATTCGCGATTTTTTGAAATACTCACTCAGGCCTATCCGCTCCGTTATTACGATAACATTACGAAACCGACAACATTAGGGTTCTTTAAAAACCAGTTTTTAGGTGAACTTGATAGCGCCGTTTATTGGTTTGATCAAATTCTTCCAATCACTAATGATACAGGAGAGGTCATTTCACCATTAAGACAAGACCTAAAGGCTGGCAATCCTGATTTACTAGAAAATAACTGGATTGCTCATAAGCCCTTAGATAAGAAGAAATTCATGGAAACAAATTGTGAAGCTTTCGCTATTTATATTCATCCGCTAAAATTATTCTCAGAGGTACATCTGTCAAGCAAAAAGCTTAATTCAACCTATAATGACCGAATGTGGTTAATTACAATAAAACCTGATACTGAGAGTTGACAATCCCTTACAAGATGATAAATTATTATTTAGTGCTTATCAGTTGTAGGTTTTTTTCCCAACAACTCCAGATCCTGCAATTTTCTTCCAAACTCATCATCAGCGGCCAGCTTCAGAAAATCATCCTGAAGACCAAACACACGCAGTACATTGAAGTATGCGCCGAGAGAAACCCTGGGATTACCTTTTTCAATATGATACAATGTTGTCCGGTCAATATCTGCCCTTTCCGCAACCTGTATGGTTGTGAGTTTGCGACGTTTTCTTGCCAGCTTGATATTCTCTCCGGTTTTTTCCAGTATCTGCAAAAATCTTGGAAGGAGGCTCTGCTTTTTCTGACCCACTTGTTGTTTATTTTCAACAAAATAACACCAAATGTTGATATTATTCAGCGTTGATCATTTTACCAGAGCCAAAAAAGGACGCCTGAAGCGTCCTTTTCCCTTATAACATATTACAAATCACCAGTTGTTAAAAAATATTTCGAAAATTAACATATAAATAAAATAACCCTTACTTTAGCAATCCGGAAAACAAAAAAGGCCCTTCCGTAGAAACGGACTGACCTCTAACGATTGCTTGCCATATGAAAAATCTTCGAAATTAGAACTTATTGGCTGTTACCAGCTTGTCTGGCGCGGCTTAACTTGTACCTCTGACGATTATCACTTGCCTTGCCTTTAACGATTGCTGCCTTTTTCTTTGCTTCAACCGTACACCAAATTTACAGCGGCTAAACGAAGTCCGAAAGACAAGTTTGGCCGCTTTTCTTTATGCCTAATGCCCATTTACTACCTCCAAACCCTTTACCAGCAAGCATCTACATCAAATACCGGTATGATGGCCAACGGTTTTTTTGGTGTCAGAAAGACGATTAAAATAGTGCGCTTTTGACAATGATGTGATATCCACATCCGTGAAAAAGCAAAAAAGAAAAAATTGGCGGGCAAAATAGAATATCGCTTATTTTCGCAGGACGCTCTTAGAAATAAAAAAGGCCCTTCCGTAGAAACGGACTGACCTCTAACGATTGCTTGCCATATGAAAAATCTTAAAGTAGAACTTGGAGTTCCGGTTTTACCCGGATTTTTTCGAGGACTTCTTTTCTCAACTTTTTGACCTCTGACGTCTTGCCTCTTTCACAACGATTGCTTGCCATGTGAATCTTTTTTGCACCGTTGCTGATACGAAATTAATACACTTACAACGCTGCCCGTAAACAACTTACGGCTGGTTTATTTATCCCAAACCGGCTATCTTTGCCCGCAAATCCTTGCTGCTCGTGTATTTCACGTTAATTTCCACATGATGCCCAACCGGCCGGCCGACATATTATTTCAATTGATCCATTCGCTTGAAAAAGCCGAAAAGAGGCATTTTAAGCTCTATATCACACGCAGTTCAGCCAAGGAAAACCTCAAAGTCGTTCAGCTTTTCGACGCACTGGATAAAATGGAAGAGTATGATGAGCGTGTTTTGCTCAAAAAACTCCCTGCCGTTACCAAACCACAGCTCGCCAACCTCAAGATCCATCTTTACAAACAGATCCTGGGAAGCCTTCGCTTGCTGAAAGCCGCCGACAGCCTTGATCTTCAATTAAATGAGCTGTTTGACCACGCCCATATCCTGTACAAAAAAGGGCTGTTCCTCCAAAGCATCCGCATCATCGACAAAGCCAAGGAACTGGCTTACGAAAACCAGAAGTATTTCTTCCTGCCGCAACTCATCGCGCTGGAAAAAAGAATTGAAAACCTGCACGTTACCGGTAACTACGGCGAACGGACTATTCAGCTTTCCGTAGAAGCCAATACCGTAAATGAAAAGCTGGACATGGTGTCCCGCCTCTCCGATCTGGCGCTGCAGTTGTATGGTTTTTATATCCAGCACGGTCACGCCCGCAACGATGCCGACGAAGAACGCCTGGAAAAGTTCTTCCGCGAAAACCTGCCACCCGGTGCCCCCGACCGCGATGGTTTTTACGAACGCCTTTATCTCTATCAGAGCTATACCTGGTACGCGTTCATCCGCCAGGATTTCCTGATGTATTATCGCTATACACAAAAATGGGTTGACCTGTTTGATGAGTTTCCAGTGGCACAACGCGTGGAAACCGGACACTATATCAAAGGCATGCACAACCTGCTCAATGCGCATTTCGATCTGCGCAATTATGAAAAATTTCAGGTCGATCTGCAACGCTTCCAGGACTTTGCCGCTTCTAAACGGGTACAGCAGAATGAAAACTTCCGCGTGCAGTCCTTTGTGTACCTCGCCAGCGCCCGTATTAATTTTCATAACATCACCGGCACATTCAAAGAAGGACTCAAACTCGTGCCCGGCATCCGCGAAAAGCTGGCCGAATACAATATGTTCATCGACCGCCACCGCATCATGGTGGTGAATTATAAAATCGCCACGCTGTATTTTGGCAGCGGCGATTACAGTACCTGTATCGATTTTCTGCAGGACATCATCAACGAACCAACCGGTTTGCGCAGCGACCTCCAATGTTATGCCCGCCTGGTACACCTGCTCGCTCATTTTGAACTGGGGAATATGGACCTGATGGATTCGCTCACCCGTTCGGTGTATCGTTACATGTCGAAAATGCAGAATCTGACGGTGATCGAAGAGGAGATGTTCCGCTTCTTCCGCAATTCTTTCAAATTTACCCGCAACCAGCAACGCCCCGAACTGGAGAAGTTCCTGGAGAACGTAAAACACCTGGAAGGTAACCGGTTCGAAACAAGATCCTTTGCCTACCTCGATATTATCTCCTGGCTGGAAAGCAAGGTGCAGCAAAAACCCATGAGCGAAATTATCCACAACAAGTACCTGAAAAGCAAAAAAAGAAGATACGCGGGCGCGAAAGCCGCCTGAGGTTTACGATATTTGTGAGGGACCCGCCGGTTCCTTGGGTCGGCGTAATCTCCCTGACTAATCACATGAAAAGAATCATTACCATCTGTGTGCTGGCACTCACATTCGCTGGCATGAATCCTGTACAAGCCCAGAAAGATTGGGTAAAACAAACCATTGAAGGCACCGCATCCATTAAGTTTCCAAAAGCTGCTGAAAAACTCGGTGAGGCACCAGCCTATCAATACCAGGGCGCAGACAGCATTCATTACGTGGCCGGATTTATCGACCTGAATGAAATGGGCCTCGATTCCGCCACCGTAATGGCTTCGGCCGGAACCGATATGTTTTTTACCCAGGTACAGGAAGGTATCAAACAACAGGTTCCCGGGATCGAACTGACTACCGCAGAGATCAACAACTGGAAAGATTATCCTGCATACTATATGGTTGGCAAAGACGATAAAAACACCGAAATATTTATGCGCGTGATCTTCCTCGGCAGCCGCATGTTCTCGCTCAGCGTTACCGTTCCGGAAGGACAGTCATCCGTTTCAAAAGATTCGTTTTTTAATTCATTCAGCAACGAATAATTTCATTTTCAATATTTTCAGAAAAGCGGGAGATTTCTCCCGCTTTTTTTGCGTTAAAAAAGCAATCACAACGATATTTTATTGGCTGCTGTTTGCCCCGCTTCGTAACTTGCGCCCATGCATGACTATTTACAAGGTTTGAATGAGCGGCAACGCGAAGCGGTATTGCACAAGGACGGCCCCATCATGATCGTGGCGGGTGCCGGTAGCGGTAAAACCAAAGTACTCACCACCCGCATTGCACACCTGATGGCCTCAGGCGTGGATGCTTTCAATATTCTGGCGCTCACCTTCACCAACAAGGCGGCAAAAGAAATGAAGGAACGTATCGAAAAGATCCTGGGCAACAGCGAAGCCCGCAACCTGTACATCGGTACTTTCCACTCCGTATTTGCACGCATCCTTCGCTCGGAGGCCACACGCATCGGCTATCCATCCAATTTTACCATTTACGATACCGACGATGCCAAAGGCGTGATCAAAACCGTGATCAATGAATTGCATCTCGACGATAAACAATACAAGCCCAACATCGTTTATAATCGCATTTCCTCCGCAAAGAACGCATTGGTAACCGCCCGCGAATACGCGGAAAGTCCTGCGCTGATGCAGGAAGATATGCGCGCCAACAGGCCTGCCATTGCGCAGATTTATGACGCCTATGTGAAACGCTGCTTTAAGAACGGCGCCATGGACTTCGACGACCTGTTGCTGAAGTTTTATGAATTGCTCAGAGATGTTCCCGACGCACGTAACAAATACCAGGATAAGTTTCGCTACATCCTTATCGATGAGTACCAGGATACCAACCCTGCACAGTATGAAGTGATCAAGATATTGGGTTCACGTTATGAAAACGTGTGCGTGGTAGGTGACGACGCGCAAAGTATTTATTCTTTCCGCGGCGCTACCATCCAAAACATTTTACAGTTCCAGAAAGATTACGACGACGTGAAAGTGGTCATGCTCGAGCAAAACTACCGCAGCTCGAAAACCATTCTTAACGTTGCCAACGAAGTGATCTCGAATAACAAAGGACAGATCGAAAAGAAACTGTTCACCGACAACGGACAAGGTGAAAAGATCCGCCTCGTACGCACCATGACGGACAACGAAGAAGGAAAGTATGTTGCAGATACTATCCAGGAACAAAAACTGCGCAACCACTACGCCAATAAAGATTTTGCGATCCTTTACCGCACCAACGCGCAAAGCCGTGCATTCGAAGAAAGCCTTCGCAAAATGGGCATTCCCTATATCATGTACGGCGGCCTGAGCTTCTACCAGCGCAAAGAAGTGAAAGACATGGTGGCCTACCTGCGCCTCCTCGTTAACCACAGAGACGAAGAAGCACTGAAACGGATTATCAATTATCCCGTACGTGGCATCGGTAAAACAACCATCGACAAAACATTGTTGCTGGCAAATGAACAGGATATTTCCATGTGGGAAGTGCTGGAGAATGCGGCACAGCTTGGTTTCCGTTCGGGTACACTCGAAGCCATCGAGAACTTTGTAACGATGATCAAAAGTTTCGCCAGCATGCTGCAAACAAAGAATGCTTATGAAGTGGCATTTCATGTAGGCAAGCAGACCAACCTCGTAAAAGAATTATTCAACGATAAAAGCACCGAAGGTGTTGCGCGTTACGAGAACATCCAGGAGTTGATGAACAGTATCAAGGAATGGGTGGAAAGCCCGGACAATGAAGATGGTGAGGTGGTAGATAAAAGCCTCGGTTCCTACCTGCAACAGATCACCCTGCTCACCGATGCGGATAACAAAGATCCCAATTCCGATTCGGTAAAACTGATGACCATTCACGCGGCAAAAGGTCTCGAGTTCAGTTGCGTGTTCGCGGCCGGACTGGAAGAATCGCTTTTCCCCAACGCTATGAGCATCAACAGCCGTGAAGAACTGGAAGAAGAGCGCCGCCTGTTTTATGTGGTGATCACCCGCGCCAAAGAAAGACTCTGGATATCCTACGCCAATCAGCGTTATAAATTCGGATCGCTGATACAAAACGAGCCCAGCCGCTTTATTGAAGAGTTGCCTGATGAATTTGTCGACCGCAGTTTTGCCGGCGGTGGAAGCCGCAACAGCGGATTCTCTACTTCCGCATTCGACAGAATGAATGGCGGAGGCTGGGGTAAATCATCTTCGGCACAGGCGGAAAAACAATACGGTCCGCCACCTTCCCGCAAAAAAGATACACCACCACCTTATCTCGGTCCCAAACCTGTTGTACAAAAAGTAGTGGAACACAAACCGTCAGAAGATTTTGTACCAACCGATACATCCAACCTGCAGGTTGGTCAGAAAGTAGAACACCAGAAATTTGGTTTTGGTGAAGTGGTGAAGATGGAAGGTGCTTCACATAATCCGATTGCCACCGTAAAATTTGAGCACAACGGAGAAAAGAAGATCATGCTGAACTACGCCAAACTGCGTGTACTGGAGCAATAATTCAAACCGCTCCGCCCAGCACTTTCAATACATTATTTTTATAAAGCTTACCGATCGGGATGGCCGCTTTGGCCGTCTCGATCGTTTCTGCATTAAAGGAGCGTATGCCATTGATGGAAACGATAAACGAACGGTGTACACGGATAAAACCGGTTTCGGGCAACATCGCTTCTACCGAACTAAGCGATTGTTTGGTGATGAGCATGCCGCCGGTTGTAAATACCCGCACATAATCCTTCATACTTTCCACATACAACAGCTCCGATAACATCACTTTCACCATTTTGCGATCCACGCGGAAATACACAAACGATTCGGGTTGCGCTGAGGGCTGAGCCGATGGTCGTGCAGCCGGCGTGGGCATTTGTCCGAAAGCCTTGTCCACCGCGCGCAAAAAACGTTCGAAAGGAATTGGTTTTACGAGGTAGTCCACCACATCCAGTTCGTAAGCATGCAAGGCATATTCTGTATAGGCAGTGGTGAAAATTACTTTGGGACGATTCTTCAGGCTTTTCAAAAAATCAATTCCGCTGAGTTGCGGCATACGGATGTCGAGGAAAATAAGATCTGCCGATTCGCGTTGAAGAAAGCTGAAAGCTTCGAGGGCATTACCACACTCTCCCGCCACTTCGAGCGAAGGTAATTGTTCAATATAACGCCGGATGATCTCGCGCGCGGGCGGCTCATCATCCACAATCAGGCATCTTACAGAAGGGTTCTCAGACATGGTGCTGGTTTTCGGCGGCGATGGATCCGGGTTGTATTTGCCTGATACGTACCAGCTCCACTTTCATATTGATGATAAAAACTTCTTCTTCCTGCTGCATTTGTAACTCATGGCGGCCCGGATAAAGCAACTGCAAACGTTTACGTACGTTTTGAAGACCGATACCTCCGTTTTCTCCCGGAAGGGGGCTGCCGGCAGATTTTCCATTCAGCAATTTTAAAAAAAGCACATTGTCTTCGATGCGGGCCGACAACGTGATCCACGGTTGATCGATGATATCGCTGGTGCCGTGTTTAAAACTGTTTTCGATCAGCGGCAGCAGCAACAACGGGGCAATATACAATTCATTGTCCTGATCGGGTAGTTCAACATGCAGATCGAGGCGGTTGCCATAACGTACTTTTTCCAGGTCGATGTATTCCCTGATGAGGTGGAACTCGCGGGATAGAGGTACTACGGGCTTGTTGCTTTCATATAACATAAACCGCAGCATATCTGAAAGACTGGTTACCATTTTGGCGGCGGCTGGTGACTTATCCTGCGTAAGGGAAAAAATATTGTTGAGCGTATTGAACAGGAAATGCGGATGCACCTGTGCTTTCAATAACTGTAACTGGCTTTCGGTGTTTTCTTTTTGCAATTGCAGGTTGCGCTCCTGTTTTTCATACAATGTTTTCATGAGTTTAATGGCTACCGCAAAACCCGCAACCGTGATGCCTCCGCGCAAACCGGCCATCATGGCCATGTGAAAGGAAGCCCAGCTCGGCCAGAAAAACTTCCGCGGCTCCATCATATAAAAATCGGAAACGGTATTGATCACCGTGAACTTCACCAATGCCGAAGTGCCGGCGGCCAGTAAAAAGCAGCAAACCACCATGATCGCGGCCTGTCCGTATTTCTGCCGCATGATAAAACGCGGCACTACAAAATAGATCAGGAGATAAGAAAGCATGATGTGCACGATGAGGTAAACCAACGATTCCATCATGGACACGGGCAGATGCGAAAGATAATCGCCTGCTGTGCGTGCGGCAATGAATGAATACAGGAAGGACAGTGACAGCCACCACACGGCCCAGAAAGTAAGGTGACGACGCAGCCGCCATTTACGTTCCCTGGAAAAAATAAACGGGTATTGCTCCATAACTGACATAAAAGTAGAAATGGTTGTGTAAAATCGCCATTCAGGATGTTGGTTAATCGTCCAACGGTGGATTTCCGGCGACCAACGGTGACAAAATAAAAAAGGCCCGCCTGAAAAGGCCGGCCGTATGGGTAATTAAAACATCGTCAGTTTTCGAGCGCCTTCCGGACCATGGCCGTTTCGTTGCCGGATTTTTGCTGCTGCCAGGCAACCACGGCCTGGTCCAATACAGTTTTCAATTTCATCCGCACTTTACGCCGTTCCAGGTTCAGTTTTACACCGCTGAGTTTTTCTTCGTACACCAGCACGCCATCATTATTATAAAAACGGATGCTGTGTTCGAGCGGCTTTTGTTTATTGGATTCAGCCACCCAATAACCCTGAGCGGAAACCCAGCGCGGAGTGCGGCCGGCAACCTGGGCAGAAAGCTGCATGGCAGCAAAAAGGATAAAAACGAAGAGGAGGATCTTTTTCATAATTCAAATTTTTGCATGTCGTCAATGAACCAAAACTAATCAGGCAAAAACGTTAAAGAATCCTAAAGTCGTCAGGATCAATCAGGAGGAGCATCGACGGCTGAATTTGGTCGCCGAAAGAGAAAAGGGCAGACGAACGTCTTTGGTCGACGATTCTTTTCGTAGACAGATAGATTTTTATCTATTGTACATAGAGAAATATTATCAAAATCTATAACTGGGGTTTCTATATTTGCACCCTCTAACAGAGTCGTCTCCGGCTCGGTCTTGCCTCCAACATAATTTTCATTTTAATAAATCATCATTGTAATGAGCAACAGAGTATTGTCCATCGGAAGCACCTTTCCAGCCTTTAAGAAGAAAGCAGTCGTATCGATCGAAAAAGGAAAAGAATTTATTGAACTGACCAACGAGCACGCCAGCAAAGACGGCAAGTGGACCGTGATGTTCTGGTGGCCGAAAGATTTCACTTTCGTTTGTCCTACTGAAATTGCAGAATTCAACAAAAAGACCAGCGATTTCGAAGACCGCGACACGGTGCTGATCGGCGCTTCTACAGATTCTGAATTTGTACACGCTGCCTGGAGAAGAGACCATGCTGATCTGCGCGACCTGAAATTCCCTATGCTGGCCGATACTTCCAAATCACTTGCTGAAGAACTGGGTATCCTCGATGCGGAAGAAAAGATCGCTTACCGCGCTACTTTCATCATCGACCCGCAGGGTATCGTTCGCTGGGTAAGCGTATACGACCTGAATGTAGGCCGCAATGTACAGGAAGTACTGCGCGTACTGGACGCACTGCAAACAGACGAACTGTGCCCCTGCAACTGGAAGCAAGGTGAAGAAACCCTGACTGCCCAGCTCAGCATGAATTAATTTTTTCCAAACAAGCCTGGTAAAAAGCCAGCTATACGGCTGGCTTTTTATTTACCCAAATAAAAATTTTATCATGAGTGCAATTGCAACGATACCCAACGAAACATTTGTGAACCTGCTGAAAGACCTGTTGCTGGAAGATTATATTCCGTCTTCTAATGCACAGGCGCTGATCCAGGCGGAAGCGCGCTACATCAAAGATCTCAAGATCAATGTTGGCAACGCCATCAATAACACGCAACAGTTGAACCGCAAGGAAGCGCTGCTGCTGGCACTGGCCGTAGCCGTGAACGAGCGCTTTGAACCATTGAAAGAAAGCTTCACGCGCCTGGCACAACAGGAAGGTGCAACCGAAGCGGAAATTGCCGAAGTAATCGCGGCCACCTCGCTGATGAATACCAACAACGTATTCTACCGCTTCCGTCATTTCATGAACAAAGATTCTTACAACAACCAGCCCGCAGGTATCAAGATGAGCCTGATGATGAACCCGGTGTTGGGCAAAGAGTTCTTCGAACTGCTGAGCCTGGCTATCTCTGCGGTGAATGGTTGCGAAATGTGTGTGTCTTCACACGAACAATCCGTACTGCAACATGGCAGCAGCGAGAGCCGTGTATTTGAAGCGGTAAAAACCGTTTCCATCATCAAAGGACTGATCACGGTGCTGGCTTAACCGGTATAACACATTTATAAATGAAGGCCACGTTAAACGTGGTCTTTTTTTGTCTGTATATTTAGCTATGAAAAAAATTGCCGGTCTGCTATTGCTGATGATAGCTTTTGTTGCCCTGTCTGCACAACCCACTTCCGATTTTTTTACGGTGAATGCGGATAGTTCCGTTATACGATTGACAGAAAAAGGCGCGTCGCTGCTGGCTGCCCTGCCGCTGAAATGTATTGAACAGGAATATCCGAATAAAACCAGTCACACCTCGGCATCGGATAACGATCATGTGCTGACGCCGCGTCAACTGCATCCGTCGTTCTACGGCTGTTTCGACTGGCACTCGAGTGTGCATGGTCATTGGATGCTGGTACGTTTGCTTCGCCTGTATCCGCATTTGCCCGAGGTCCAAAAAATCCGTGCCATACTCGACAGCAGTTTTCAACCGGCAAGGTTGCTGAAAGAAACCGAATACTTCGACAGCCGCTACAACGCAAGCTGGGAGCGTACTTACGGATGGGCCTGGTTGCTGAAACTCGACCAGGAACTGATCGAATGGAAAGACCCGCTGGCGCGTCGCTGGCATGCAGCTTTGCAACCATTGACGAATAACATCAAAGATCGCTGGAGAGCATATATAAAAGTGCAAACCTATCCTAATCGCACCGGTGTGCATCCGAATACCGCATTCGGATTGGCGTTTGCGCTGGACTATGCGCGCGCTGCAAACGATACGGGATTTGCGGCAGCGGTAAAACAACATGCCATGCGTCTTTACAGCCGCGACAAACAAGCACCTTCGAGCTGGGAGCCGGATGGAAGTGATTTCTTTTCGCCCTCATTGATGGAAGCGGATCTGATGCGCAGAGTATTGGGGCCGCAGCAATTCATGAAATGGTTCAATAATTTTATGCCGTCAAACGGACTTCGGCATCTCACGGTGCTGCCGCATGTATCTGACCGCAGCGATTACCAGATCGTGCACCTGGATGGACTGAGTTTAAGCCGTAGCTGGTGCATGCAGGGCATTGCGCGTGTGTTACCTGCTGCTGATCCGCGTAAAAAGTTGCTTCAACGTTCTGCAGTTCAGCATCTTGCCACTTCCATTCCGCAGGTGGCCGGAGGAAATTACGGTGGCGAACACTGGCTGGCCAGTTTTGCTATCTATGCGTTATCTGCTGTGGAATAGTTATCCACAGAAATCCGTTGTTGGAACAGAGTTTGCAACCTCGTGCATGATTTCCGCCGTTCTTCTTAGTGTGAGAAATGTGTTTGTTATGGCAAAGGAGAAACAACCATATAAAGAAGGAAGGAACTGTTACTTTATAACCTTCAACACCGTAGACTGGGTCGATGTGTTTATACGGCCGGTATACAAGCAGGTGATCGTACACTCCCTCAATCATTTTATCCATCAGCAAAAGTTGCCGGTATACGGTTGGTGCCTGATGACGAATCATCTTCATTTGATCATGCAGCCCGGCGAGGGTTATGATATGGCTACTTTTGAAGAGGAATACAAACAATTTACCACGAATAAAATAATGGAAGCCATCGATACGGAGCCGGAAGCGCGACGTAAATGGATGACGGGTCTTTTCCGCGAAGCGGGAAGTTTTTTCAGTACGGCTAAAAAACTGCAGGTGTGGCAAAATGTTATCGATCCTGTATTTATCGAAACCACACGTCCTTCCCAATTGGTAGAACATATCGAATACATACAACAGAATCCGGTCCGCGACCGCATTGTGGAAACTGCTGCGGACTACTTATACAGTTCAGCGCGTGACTATGCAGGTTTGCGTGGATTGGTTAATATTACAAGATTGCCGTTTGTAGAGCAGCAGCTTGCTGCAATTGAGAACATGAACGGAGGATTTTTTCTAAAATATGTCAGGAACTAGCGCTTTTTTAACTTCCCTGGTTCGTGTATACACGAACCAGGGAGTCGATAATTACTACCTGCAAACCGATCGCTGAATTAACAAAACCGCACAGTTCTGCCGCGTATATTTGCAGCGCAATTTGCTGCTGCTACATGCCGTCAAAAAGAAAAGGAAAATCGCGCCGCCGTTTTGTGCTTATCATCAGCACGCTTCTGCTGTTACTCTTCGGCGGAATGATGTTCTATAAATGGATCGCTTACCGCAAAGCAAAACTCACCCGCTATAAAGAATTCGGCATCGCTATTCCCGACGGTTTTGGTATTCACGGCATCGACGTATCGCGCTACCAGCACCTTATTGCGTGGGAAGAAGTGAAGAAAATGGAAGTGTGGAACATCAAAATGGGTTTCGCATTTATCAAAGCAACCGAAGGCATCGGCAACATGGACCCGCAATTCCGCCGCAATTGGCAAAAGTGCCGGGAGAATGATATCATCCGCGGCGCCTATCATTTTTTCATTCCTACAAAAGATGGAAAGTTACAGGCTGAAAACTTTATCGATAAAGTAAAACTAAGACCCGGCGACCTGCCTCCCGTACTGGATGTGGAAACAAAACTCAGTGCCAGTCCCGCCGCCTTGCGTCGCGAAGTCAAACGCTGGCTGGATGTGGTGGAAGAACACTACGGCGTGAAACCGATCATCTATACCAACGCAGATTTCTACCGGCAATATTTAGGCGTCGATTTCGATCAATACCCGCTGTGGGTGGCGCACTATTATGAGCCACGCCAGCCGCGCATCGGAAGGGCCTGGCATTTCTGGCAACATAACGACAGCGGCCAGGTAAATGGCATTACGTCAAAAGTGGATTTCAATGTATTCAACGGCGATTCCGCATCTTTCCGTGCACTGCTGGTGCCCGGCGCGCCGGAAGAATAAGTAACTTGCGCTTCAAATCATTTGACTTTATGGAACCGGAGCAGGAACCCGATGTAAGGAAATACTTCCTGAAAATTATCAACACAGCGTCGTCACTGTTGCTGTGGCTGATCTTTATCATCATGACGGGACTGCAATTCGGGTTGGCATTCAGCGGACGCTACCCGGCCGTTGTTACCGGGATTTATTATGCCATCATTGCAATAGGTTCGGCCTTTCTCATCCGTTATTACATACGCCTCTGGCGTAAACCTTAGTCGTTTCCACTTTTTTCTCCTACAAACCAGTGTTCCTTGTTTTTAAACAAAACATTGAAGGTGGTAAGTGAACCATAGCAGCGGGTGATGTACTGCTGGATATTGACTTTCTCTTCGTCGCTCAGTTTTTTGTGGCTGTTGATGTTTTGTTCCAGTACGCGCAGGCGGTCGCGGAGCATGACGATCTTGTGAAAAAAGTCTTCCACAGGAATTTCCTTTGGCTTGAGTTGTTTGTCGGCCGGTTGAAGAATCAGCGTGCCGCCGGTCCAGCGTTCACCCAACTGTACGGGTTCGCCGAAGCCGTTCCACAGGCGGAGAATGCGGAGCATGGAAGCTTCCATATCGCTGAGTGTTTCAATTTCCTGCGAAACGTTTTCGGGAATGATCTCGTCGAGTTGCGTATCTGTTTTCTCTACTTCTTTAACACCGTGGTGGATAAAGGAAATAAGATAACTGGCATAGCGCACACCTACGATTACGCCCGGCCCGTATAAAGTATGTTGCAAACGGGTGCCGATACCCAGCGTCAGTTGTTGTTCTTCCATAGCTCAATTTTTACGGCGATGAAGATAAATGAGCCCGTTTTATTTTTCCTGTTTTTTATAAAAAAGAGAAAATCCGGTGGTTTGTACCGTCGAAAAGCCGTTTGGTGTATCGTATTTCCCGGCCGCGGGCAGGTGGAATAGGTTTGTGTCAAATCGTAAAAGACATGAAACTCAATCAAACTATCTGCTGCCTGTTGCTGATCGCCGGACTAACCATGTGTACCTCTGTGCAGGCGCAGCAGGTGCCTTCGAAAGATTCGATGGCCGCCGTAGCGGACTCAGCAAAAATCATGAACGGCGTTACCGTTTCTTCCAAAAAAGAATTTATAGAACAGGCTGCGGGAAAGATTACGCTGAATATGGCGGCAAGTCCGGTAGCAGCCGGTGGCAATGCTTATGAAGCCCTGCTGCGTGCGCCGGGAATGTTTGAGCAGCAGGATAACCTGCAATTCCGGGGCAAATCGGTATTGGTATTGATCAATGGCCGGCCTTCGAATCTTTCCGGGCAGGAACTCAAGGCGATGCTGACGGCCACACCGGCCGGCGGTGTGGAAAAAGTGGAAATACTGACCAATCCTCCTGCGCGCTATGATGCACAGGGCGATGTGGTGATCAATATCAAACTGGTAAAAAATAAAAGCTTCGGTACCAACGCCACATTAACGGCCGGTGCGGGCTGGGGCAATTACGGGAGATACAATGGCGGTCTTCTCGCCAATCACCGGAATAAAAAGATAAACGCTTATGCCAGTTACGATCTGCTGCAAAATACGCTCTACAATAAAACGGACTTGCGCCGTACAATGGACGCGAGCACACTAATCCGCGAATCCGATTTTACAAAATACAAACGTTTAAATCATAGTTATCGTGCAGGCATGGATTATGAAATCGACAAATCAGCCACCGCAGGTGTGATGGCAAGAGGCATGTTGCTGTATCGCGACAGAAACTCTACCAACCAGGTAGTAAAAGACAATATCCATAATGGCATCGATTCATCGTCACGCGTGTTTACGGGCGGCCGGACAGCCGTCAATAATATTTCCGTAAACGCTTATTACACCAAACAACTGAACAGCAAAGGCAAAGAGCTGACAGTAAACGCCGATTATTTTTCCTATGATAAAAGCTGGAAGGACCAGGTTTCAACTATCTACGGCGATGAAAACGGCGATGCTTACCAGCCGGAGTATCTCCTGCGCAACAACTCTCCTTCTTCCATCACCATATACGGTCTGTCTGCAGATTACACCCATCCCGTGAAAGAAGGAAAGGTTACCGCAGGATTGAAAACATCGTTCAACCGCTCCGACAATAATGCCGGCTGGGAATTTCTCGACGGCAATAATTGGAAAACAGATGTGCTTCGCAGTAATCATTTCATTTACCAGGAGAATATTTATGCCGGTTATATCAGCCTCAATAAAAAGATCAAAAAATGGAGTATTGAAACAGGCGTGAGAGCGGAGTATACCTTCACGGAAGGCAATTCCAGAACGCTTGATCAAAAGAACAGCAACCGCTATTTTAAACTCTTTGCTTCGGCTGCCGTACAGTACCAGCTTTCACAGGATCAGCAGTTCGGTGTTTCTTACCGCCGGAAAATTAACCGCTTCGGTTTTGATGTAATGAATCCCTTTACCACGTACGTAAGTCAATACAGTTATATACAGGGCAACCCGGCTATACGTCCTTCTTTTTCTGACAATATCGGTTTATCTCACACGTACAAGAATAAACTGGTTACTTCAATCGATTATAGCCATATTTCGGATGTACTGGCTCCTGTGTTTAAAAAAGAGCCGGGAAGCGAAGTGGTGATCAGCACCCAGGACAACCTGCGCAGTGCCGGGCAGCTAAGCTTATCCCTTTCTTATATGGAACAGTTGTGCAAAGGAAAATGGAGTATGACCAATACCATCGGTGCCGTGTATGCCGCCATCAATGACCCTGACGGGCTGGATAAAAAGACAAACACCACCGGTGCTTATCTCAACATGACCAACCTGTTGACCTTTAAAAAAGGTTGGACCGCAGAAGTTTCGGGCAGTTATTTTTCTGCTCTCACCGTTGGGGTGATGCATTTCCGTCCGCAGGGATCCCTGAATATTGGTGTATCAAAACCGGTATTGAAAAACAACGGACGGTTGACTTTTAATATCACCGATCTGCTGAATGTACAGGAGTATCACTATACCGTTTCGTCTTTTGGTGTAACATCTGCTGCCGGCATAAAACCTGAAACCCGCGCGGCACGACTGACATTTACCTGGAAATTCGGCAACAAAAATGTGAAGGCGGGCAAAGCGCGCAGAACGGGTATTGAAGAAGAAAAACAACGGACAGGCAGCAATTAAGCGGACATCCTGAAACCGAATAGCTTATTTTGCAGGAAGGATATTGGCGTTATGAAAAAGACCGTTGCCATACATGCGTTTCTGTGGCTGCTCTATGGTTTGCTTGAATACCAGGCTTATCCCGATGCGCGGGTGTTGCAATTGAATATCTTCTTTCTGCTTCGCATGGCGCTGTATATAAGCATCTTTTATTTTAATGCGCTTTTTTTATACGACCGGCTGTTCAAACGCAAATCAGTTGTGCAAGGACTTTTTTACTTACTGATTTCGGCCGCCGCTTTTTATTTCCTGCTTTCCCGGATCTTTCATGTTTTTTATTTCGATGTATATGAAGAACGGTTAAAAGGCATAGGAAACCTGAATCAGAAGCCGCTGACGGCGGAGCAGATTTCGAATTCAGTGGCCATGATAGCCGCCATCTATTACCTGTTTATTTTTTTAGCTGCGTTGTTTTATTGGCTTTATCGCCGCGTGAAAATTACGAGCGCGACGGCGGAGCGGTTGCGACGTGAGAAACTCGAAAAGGAAAATGAAACCATCCGTTTTCAGAATATGTTTCTCCGCTCCCAGATCAATCCGCACTTTTTGCATAACACACTCAATTTTTTTTATGCAAAAGCATTGCCCTTGTCACCGGAATTATCAGAAGGGATTCTCACACTGTCCAATGTAATGCGGTATTCACTGCAGCAGGAAGAAGATGAGCAGGGGCTGGTGCCGCTGGAACGGGAGGCGGAACATTTACAAAATGTCATCAACATCCACCAGATGCGTTTCAGTCAGCGGCTGAATATCGATTTTACCATACAGGGACCGATAGAAAAAGTAAAAGTGATCCCGTTGGTGTTTATCACGTTACTGGAAAATGCCTTTAAACATGGCGAGATGCTGAATGAAGCTTCTCCGTTGACCATTGTGCTGGATGCCAAAGAAGAAAGCGGCCGGGTTTTGTTTACCATCCGCAACCGTAAGAAAAACGGTCCCAAAGAAATTTCTCACGGAATAGGCATTGAAAATATCCGCCAGCGACTGAAAAACATCTATAAAGACAATTATATTTTTCAGATAAAAAACGAAGGAGAATTGTACGAGGTGGAGGTGGAATTGCCGTTCAGTTCAACGAATAAATCAAACCCATAGCATGATTTCCTGCATAATTGTGGACGACGAACAACATGCGATCGATGTGCTGGCCCATTTTGTGAACCAGACGCCGTTGCTGACACTCAAGGGTACCACAACGGATCCGCTTGAAGCGCTGCAGTTGATCAACCGTGAACAGGTGGATCTTATTTTCCTGGATATACAAATGCCGCATATCAGCGGTATCGACTTTATCAAAGCGATTAATGGTCGTTGCAAAGTGATTCTCACTACCGCCTACAGCGAGTTTGCTGCCGAAGGTTTCGACCTCGAAGTGGTGGACTATCTGCTGAAGCCAATCCCCTTACCGAGATTTCTGAAAGCGGTACAGCGTGCCGCCGCAATTTTGGCCAAAACAACTATTCCCGAAACAGAAGCGGACGATTACATTTTTGTAAAAACGGAATCCAAGGGGAAAATGCTGAAGATCAACCTGGCCGATATCGACTACATCGAGGGAATGAAAAACTATGTGGCTATTCATACGGGTGATACGAAAACACTGGCACTGCTGAATATGAAAGACCTCGAAGACCGCTTGCAGGGAAAATATTTCATGCGCGTACACCGGTCTTATATTATAGCCATCGGAAAGATCACCATGATCGAGGGTAACAGAATAGTGCTGAAGAAGGGGCAGGAAATTTTGTTGGGTGATAGTTACCGTACAGCTTTTCTGGAAGCGATGAAAGGAAAACTAATGACCGGAGGCGGCAAATAAACCGGCTCAATTCTCTTCGTCTTCCATCATATAATCTTCGGGGCGCCAGGCGATGGCCGGAGGCAATCCTTTCTTATAACGATCTGCGGCATCTTTGATATGCTTCTGGAAAGTGTATTCATCTGCCTGCAGGGCAAACTGATAAGGCGGTTGGTATACCTGCATGAAGTAATCCAATGAGTCGCCATCAAGCTGACTCAGGCGACGCACCAGCCCTTTGTTGAAACGGTGCTTGATGTATTTTTCTTTTTCTTCAGTAAGCAGCCTGCGTTGAAAGGCCTGCATCTGCCGGTTTTTCTTAAACCGGAACATATTAATAATAGCATTGAGATCGAAGCCCACTCCTTCGCTGTTGACCGATGGGGTGATCTTCGGTTTGCTGTAGTTGAAAACTTTCGCGTAGTCCTGGCGGTTCTGAATCGAATCCTGCCGGTAGTTACGTGGTTTCACTTTCACTTCGTCCAGCATGGCCACATTTACCGCCAGTGCAATATCAAAATTGATGGAGAGGTTCATTTTGGACACGGGAAACTTTTGGGTGGGTTTGCCCAGGTAACTGAACCAGATGGAGTCTTTGTCGGAGGCATCGATGATATAATCGCCGTTATTATCGGTCATGGCACCTTTGCCGGAAGTAGAGAGAACGCTCACCGCGGGAAGCGCATAGTTGCGGGAGCTGTCGTAAACGGTGCCGCGCACCTTATATACGGGCGTTCTCGGTTGTGCCCGCAGCAAAGCGGGAATACAGCCGAGGACCAGTAAAAGAAGTATGAATAGAGTTTTCCGGTTCAAAAGCGCTCAATTAGCAGGCAAGTAACAAAAGAAAGTGCAAAATAAACGCTAAGAGTGACGGCGCGTGTTGAGAATTACTTTTTCCGCCTGTTCGGGATAATGCTGGTGTTCCAGTTGATGAATGCGCATGGCGAGTGAATCGGCGGTATCGTTTTGCATCACGGCACAACGGGCCTGGAAGATGACGGCGCCGTGATCGTAATGTTCGTCTACAAAATGAATGGTAATGCCGGATTCGGGATCGCCGGCGGCCAAAACAGCTTCGTGTACAAAGCGGCCGTACATGCCTTTGCCGCCATAATTGGGCAATAAAGCGGGATGTATATTAATAATAGCACCGGAAAAAGCGCCGGTCAGGGCCTCTGGTACTTTCCAGAGGAAACCTGCAAGAATAATAAAAGAAATGCCCGCTTCGCGGAAAACGGGAACGTAGGCGTCGCCGCGGAAAAAGCGTTCTTTTTCGATCATAAGCGTGGGAATGCCGGCTTTTGCGGCGATATCGAGCACGCCGGCGCCGGGTTTATTGCAAACGATGAGGGCGATGCGAATGTTCGGGTGCTGCCGGAAATGTTCGATCATGCGGGCGGCGTTGCTGCCGGCGCCGCTGGCAAAAACCGCTACGGCGATGCGGTTATCCACAACAGCGCCGCCGAGGCCCATGCGTTTGCCCATTTTTTTGAGGTAGCTGATGAAAAAGCGGAACTGACCGAAAGGAATGCTGACGATGAGCACGGCCAGCGGCCAGATAAGCGTAACGATAATAATATATACGATGACCCAGAGCCAGGTGGCATTGATGCCCAGAGCGCTCATAATATAGCGGCCGGCGATGCCGGTCAGGCTGCCGCCAATGGCAAACGTGCAGAGGATCAGGAGAACCCGCAGGCCACTGACCTTCCATTTTTGCTGAAGTCCCTTGAACATGCTGTGAATTTAGAAAAAGCCGGATGGTGAACAACGGCCCCGCAAAAGTGCGGAAAAAGCCGCATTTAATTTTGTGATTTTCACATTCGGTTTGAAACCGCGAAACGCCTGACTGATTCATGACAATCAAAAACAGGCAGTTGGGAAAAATACCCATAAATCGCCTGAAACGCAATGTGGTAGCGGGTTTAAAAAATTTTCAAATTGTTGTCCATTTGTTAAGTTCGTGGCTTATTTTTGCACCCGGTTAGAGCTTTTTATCCACATTTTTGATCAATTGTGTTTATGATTCCTTGTAAGCCAACACTTCAAAGACTAACGCTGCTGTTTCTCTCGATTTTCGTTTTATCGGCGGTGACTGTTAGTGCGCAAGATGGTAAGACCCTTTTCGTGAGCAAGTGTCAGAGTTGCCACGCGCCTGATATGAAAACCAGCAGCACCGGCCCGGCTCTCGGAGGTGTGGAAGATCGCTGGCCTGACAAGCAGAAACTGCATGAATGGATCCGCAACAACAAAGCGTTGATCGCTTCAGGTTATCCTTATGCAGTGGAGATCTCCAAGTTTTCTCCTACATCAATGGACCTGTTTACCACGATCACCGATCCTGAGATCGATGCGATCCTGAAGTATATTGATGACAAATTCACAGGAAAGCTTGACGGTCCTCCTCCTCCTCCAGGTGACGGGGACGGAAAAGAATCTAACCAGAACGCCGTCATCTTCGGTGTTATCTCCCTCATCCTCGCGCTGATCGCCTTCATCCTGATGTATGTTAACAGCAACCTGAAAAAGCTGTCTGACGATGCAGAAGGTATCGAACGCCCCGAGCCTGTTCCTTTCTACCGTAATAAAGTATACCTGGCACTCTTCGCCATCGTATTGTTTATCGTAGGTGGATTCTTCGTTTCCAAAGGCATGATCGGGCTGAACCGTCAAACCGGTTACGCGCCTAAACAACCTATTTACTACTCTCACAAAGTGCACGCCGGCATCAACCAGATCAACTGTCTGTATTGCCACGGCAACGCATGGGAAAGCAAGGCAGCCGCCATTCCATCTGTGAATGTGTGTATGAACTGTCATAAGACCATTCAAACCTACTCCAAAGGACCTAAGCTGTACGACAACGAAGGAATGGAGATCAACGGTACGGCCGAGATCGCCAAACTGTACGAGTACGCTGGTTTCGATCCGAAAAAACCGGATGCCTGGGATCCTTCCAAAGCCAAGCCTATCGAATGGGTGAAAATTCACAACCTGCCTGATCACGTATACTTCAACCACAGCCAGCACATCCGTGTGGGTAACGTGCAGTGTCAAACCTGTCACGGTGATATCACCGGAATGGACGTGGTACATCAGGCTTCTGAACTGAGCATGGGATGGTGCGTGAACTGTCACCGCGAGACCAAAGTGAACTTCAATTACTCTGACAGCTCAGGCAACCAGTTCTACAGCATCTACCAGAAATTCCACGACGATATCAAGTCCGGTAAAATGGATAGCGTGAGCGTGAAAGATATCGGTGGCCTGGAGTGCCAGAAATGTCACTATTAATCGCTGCTGCAGGACGGTCCTGCTTACTGATAATAAAATTTTAGTTTAAAAACAGCGGGTTGATCAAGTTAAAGACCGCTGCCAATTCAGATAATATGAGCCAAAACAAGTACTGGCAAAGTTTCGCAGAGGCAAATGATCCGGAGAATTTCAAAGGCCGGAACCAGGATGAGTTTCGCGAAGAACTGCCGTTCGAAGATTTTGATGGCAAGGGCCTCATCGACGCCAAGGCTCCCCGCCGCGATTTCTTAAAATACCTGGGTTTCAGCACGGCAGCCGCCACCCTGGCCGCCAGCTGTAAAGTGCCCGTACGTAAGGCCATTCCATTCGCCAATAAGCCTGAGAACATCGTTCCCGGCGAGGTTAAATATTATGCTACCACCTACATCCAGGACGGTGATGTGGTGCCTGTTCTCGCACGCGTGCGCGACGGTCGCCCTATCCTGATCGAAGGCAACGACCTTTCTTTTGTGAAAGGTTGTACAACTGCCCGTATCCAGGCTTCCGTACTGGACCTGTATGATAAAAACCGTGTTACGCATCCCAAACACAAAAAAGGGAATGAGTTCACGGAGATCCCGACTTTTGAAGCGCTCGATAAAGAACTCGGTGCAGCCATCCGCAACGCAGGTGGTGAAATCGTTCTCCTTACCGGCACGATCAACTCTCCTTCCGCACTGCAGGTGATCGCCGACTTCAAAGCCGCTTACCCCAACTTCCGTCACGTACAATACGACGCAGTTTCTCACTCCGCTATGTTGCTCGCCAACGAAGCAAGCTTCGGCAGCCGCGCAATCCCGACCTATAAGTTCGAGAATGCACGCAAAGTAGTGGTGAGCTTCGGCGCCGATTTCCTCGGTACCTGGCTGAGCCCTGTAGAATTTTCTCACGGTTTCGCCCTCAACCGCCGGATCAATGAAGACGATCCTAAAATGGTTCGTCACTTCCAGTTTGAGAGCTTCCTGAGCATGACCGGCGCCAACGCCGACTACCGCTTTAACCACCGTCCGTCTGAAACTGGCGCTGTGGTGACTGCACTCGCCGCTGCACTCGGTGTTCCAGGTGTTGCAGCTCCCTCTATCACCGATGCCAAACTGAAAGCAGGCATCGAGCAGGTAGCCAAAGAGCTGAATGCCGGAAAAGGTGAAAGCCTCGTTGTAAGCGACAGCAACGATGTAAACGTTCAGGTACTGATCAATGCGATCAACAGCCATATCGGTTCTTACGGCACTACCATCGACTGGTCTGCTCCCGTTAAGTACCGTCAGGGTATCGACAAAGACCTCGCCGACCTGGTTGTTGCCATGCAAGGCGGAAGCGTAGGCACGCTGATGATCTACGGTGCCAACCCTGTTTACACCTGGCCCGAAGCCAAAAAATTCGAAGACGCACTCAAGCGCGTTAAAGTTTCCATCTCTTTCAGCGACAGAATTGACGAAACAACTGCGCTTTGCCAATACATCGTTCCTTCCAATCACTACCTCGAAAGCTGGGGTGATGCCGAAGCACGTGCCGGTCAGATCGGTTTTGTACAGCCTACTATTTTCCCGCTGTTCAAAACACGTCAGTGGCAGGAAAGCCTGCTGATCTGGGCGGGTAAAAACGAACTGTTCGAAGATTATTTCCGCAACTTCTGGATCGCACGTCTGGGTTCTGCCGACGCTTATAACAAAGCGCTGCAGGACGGTGTATGGACGGCTGCTGAAGCGACAACAGCTTCTGCCGGTTCGTTCAACGGTGGTGCTGTTGCCGGTGCCGTAGCGGCTATCGGAGCGGCTCCTAAGGGCGGCGCGAAAGAAGTGGTGCTGTACCAGAACGTAGCATTGGGTTCAGGTTCTCATCCGGGTAACCCCTGGCTGCAAGAATTGCCAGATCCGATTACCAAGGCAACCTGGGACAACTACGCCATGATCTCTGCCTCTACTGCAGACGAACTGAAAATCGATTATAAGAGCAACGATTACGAATACTATCCCAACAAACCGGTTATCAAGATCAAAGCGGGCAACCTCGAAGTTGAATTGCCGATCCTGGTGGTTCCCGGTATGGATAAAAACACGATTGCTGTCGCCCTTGGTTATGGCCGCGCGGCCAGCCTGGGTCCGGTATACGAGAACGTAGGTAAAAACGTATATCCGGTTTCTTCTTTCAACGGCACAACGGTTAGCCTCTACGCTGCCAATGCAACGGTGGAAAGAGCCGGCAGAAACGAGAAGATCGCGCAAACGCAGATCCACACCAGCTACGAAGACCGTGTGGACGTAGTACGCGAAACAAGTCTCGCCAGCTTCATCAAAGACAAACACGAGATCAAAGACTACCGCGATAAACTGGTCAATGATTACGCTAAAAATACCGGCAGCTTCCGCAAAGAAGCCACGCTGTATGGTGATCATGAAGCACCGGGTATCAAGTGGGGAATGAGCATCGACATGAACGCCTGCTTTGGTTGCGGCGCCTGTGTGATCGCTTGTCATGCTGAAAACAACGTACCGGTAGTAGGTAAGAGAGAGGTATTGCGTTACCATGATATGCACTGGCTGCGTATCGACCGCTACTATGTATCTGACGAAAAAGATCCTAACGAACTCAAAGGCGTGGTATTCCAGCCGATGATGTGTCAGCATTGCGATAACGCTCCTTGTGAGAACGTTTGTCCGGTAGCGGCTACCAACCACAGCAGCGAAGGCATCAACCAGATGGCTTACAACCGCTGTATCGGTACACGTTATTGCGCCAACAACTGTCCCTACAAAGTACGCCGCTTCAACTGGGCTGACTATACCGGAGCTGACAGCTTCAAGAACAACCAGGATCAGGAACTGGTGGGTAAACTCGACATTGCCGTTCACCACATGAACGACGACCTGACCCGCATGGTGCTGAACCCTGACGTAACTGTTCGTTCACGCGGTGTGATGGAAAAATGTACTTTCTGCGTACAACGTCTGCAGGCTGCCAAACTGGACGCCAAGAAAGCCGGCGAGCCGCTGAAAGACAAACACGTCCGCCTCGCCTGTTCCTCTGCCTGTGCTGCCGACGCTATCGTATTCGGTAACGTTAACGACAAAGACAGTGCGATCAACGAGGAAAGAAGAAAAAATCCGCTGCGTACATTCTATGTACTGGAGCAGATCCACACCCTGCCTAATATCAGCTACCTGGCTAAAATCCGCAACACCGACGAACTCATCCCGCGCAAAGGCGCACACGGTGGTGGCGGACACGAAGAAGGTGGTCATGGTGAAGAGAAAGGTCATGGAGAAGCACATGCAGAACAAGGACATGGCGAAAAAGAACACCAGGAGTCTAAATTGCCGTCGACTCAGCCGGCAGAGGCTCATCACTAAGATATAAAACGGAAGCCCGTCTGCGGACGGGCCTCCTTCAAAGCTCTTTTGATATTGTAACGACAGGCCTGTGCAGGTTTAATTACTTACACTTCGCCTTTTTCCCGCTATCAGTGACTGCCATAGCAGTAGGATAAACGGAAATGCCCGGTTCTTTTGTTGGAAATGCGTACTGGAATATCCGGTCGCGAAATCAAGAACAAGGAAACGGAAAAAAAGTTTGAATGCTGTTTTAATCCGAAAAGATTATGGTGGCAGACAAACAACCAAACAGCTTTTACTTATTCGGAAATATTATTTATGTCTTTACTCAGATACGAATCACAGGTCAGACCGCCGATTGTGGATGGTAACAAGGATTATCACCAGGTAACAGAGGACATTTGCCGCCCGGTGGAAACCAAGCCGTCTAAACTCTGGTGGGTTGGGTTTATTATCTCCCTTGGTCTTTTGGGTTTTGGTTTCGTTTCCGTAACCATGGAAGTGATCTATGGTACCGGTCAGTGGAACCTGGGTAAGACCATCGGCTGGGGTTGGGATATCACCAACTTCGTATGGTGGGTAGGTATTGGTCACGCGGGTACACTGATTTCCGCGATCCTTCTCCTGTTCCGTCAGGGCTGGCGCACCGGTGTAAACCGTGCGGCGGAAGCGATGACCATCTTCGCGGTAATGTGTGCCGGCCAGTTCCCTATCTGGCACATGGGTCGTGTGTGGAATGGCTTCTTCGTACTGCCTTACCCCAACACCCGCGGTCCGCTCTGGGTTAACTTCAACTCTCCGCTGCTGTGGGACGTATTTGCGATCTCCACTTACTTTACTGTATCTCTTCTCTTCTGGTACTCCGGTCTGTTGCCCGACATGGCTACGCTCCGTGACCGTGCCAAGGAAAAATGGCGCAAAGCATTCTACGGTGTTGCAGCATTCGGATGGACCGGTAGCACCAAACACTGGCAGCGTCATGAAGCGCTTTCACTGGTACTGGCAGGTTTGAGTACACCACTCGTACTTTCCGTACACACTATCGTATCATTTGACTTCGCTACCTCTGTCATTCCCGGCTGGCATACAACTATCTTCCCGCCTTACTTCGTGGCTGGTGCGGTATTCTCCGGATTTGCGATGGTACAAACGCTGTTGCTGATCACCCGTAAAGTACTGGCACTCGAGGACTATATCACCATTGAGCACATCGAAGTGATGAACAAGGTTATCGTGTTGACCGGTTCTATTGTAGGTATCGCTTACCTGACCGAGCTCTTCATGGCCTGGTACAGTGCGGTTCCGGGTGAACAATTTGCCTTCTTTGAAAACCGTCTGAACCTGAACAGCCCTTACGGATGGAGCTACTGGCTGATGATGGGATGTAACGTACTTTCTCCGCAGATCTTCTGGTTCCGCAAAATGAGAAGAAACCTGCTGGTTACCTTCTTCATGAGTATCCTGGTTAACATCGGTATGTGGTTCGAACGTTTTGTGATCATCGTTACTTCACTGTATCGCGACTACCTGCCCAGTTCCTGGAGTACGTACTATACGCCAACTATCTGGGAGATCGGTTTCTACCTCGGTACATTCGGTTTGTTCTTTACCTGTTATTTCCTTTTCTCCAAATACTTCCCGGTTATCGCGATCGCTGAGATCAAGCATATCCTGAAGAAAAACGGTGACAACTATAAGAGCCACATGGATGAAGTGGAAAACAAATCGATCGACAAGTTTGCGGATGACGAACTGCACCACGGTGATCATCATTGATCAGCGGCAGTTCAACAGTTCTTTTTGATAAAAAAATAGTTGACCGGCTGCAAAGCAGCAAGCGGTCCATGACATAAAAACAACGGGTGAATCCGTTCACCCAGGCTATAAAAGCTATAAATAATGAGCGTTAAAAAATTCATCGTAGGCAATTTTTATGACGAGGCGGTATTGTTTCCCGCTGTCAAAAAAGTGCGCCGTGCCGGTTATAAGATCCATGATGTGTACACGCCATTCCCTATTCACGGTCTGGATAAGGAGATGGGCCTGAAGGACACGAGCCTTCACGTGGCAGGTTTCATCTATGGTATCACCGGTACTACCACTGCAGTGAGCTTCATTACCTGGGCCCTTACGGTGGACTGGCAGATCAATTTCGGTGGTAAGCCGTTCTTCTCCCTGCCTGCGTGGATTCCCATTACGTTTGAGCTGACCGTACTGTTTGCGGCGGTGGGCATGGTACTTACATTCTGCTGGCTGTGTCAGTTGGCACCTTTTGTAAAGAAAGACCACTTCAACCCGCGCAGCACCGACGATACATTTGTAATGGCTGTTGAATGCACCGACAAAACCAGCGAAGCAGAAGGGATTGCCTTTTTGCAAAGCGTTGGCGCAAGCGAGGTGAGCGTTCAATACCGCGAAACCGGCTGGTGGCTGGGTCGTTACGACCGCGACACCACCCGTTTTGGTAAAAAAGTGGAAGCTGCGGTTTAATCCGGCAGACAGTATTAAAAAGTATTCATTCGGACGATATACAACTACAATGAAAAAACTCTTAACGATAGCAGGATGTGCGTGGATGATAACCGTATTGCCCTCCTGCGGCGGAAATGATCAGCCGGGACGTGCGTATGCTCCTGACATGGTGTATAGCCGTGCTTACGAAACATATGGTTCTACCGAAGACATTGCCAAGGCCGGTGCTTACTACAACGAGCGTCCTGTTCCTGGTACTGTTGCCCGGGGTGATGCATTTCCTTACCCGTTGAAGCACGATTCGATCGGTTATGCGCAATCGGCTACTTACCGCAATCCGCTGTCGCCCGATTCCATTAATATGAAAGAGGCGGAGCGTCTTTACCTGATCAACTGTGCAATCTGTCACGGTTCCAAACTGGATGGCAACGGTCCTTTGTTCAACGGTGGCGATGGTCCTTACACGGCAGCGCCCAAGAATTTTATGGATGCTGCCATGAAGGAAATGACGGAAGGCACCATGTTCCACTCCGTTACTTACGGAAAAGGGCAAATGGGTAGCTATGCTTCACAGTTGAACACCAAGCAACGCTGGATGGTGATTGCATATATCAAGTCCAAGCAGGGTGGAGCAGCCGGTGCAGCAGCACCTGCCGCTAAAGACAGCGCTGCCGCAACCACTCCTGCACCAGCACCTGCTGCCGGAGCCATGGCACCAGTAGCTGCCAAGTAATTAGAGAACCAACTATTTGAAGAAATTTAAAAGAACATAGGATGTCATCAATTAGGGAAAATTTCGCTCCGACAAAAAAGTACAACACGCTCGCCTTTGCGTTGATGGCGGTGGGTATTATATCCATCATTGCGTTGTACATCTCTACGCATGGAGGCACAGGCAATGAGGAAGAGAAAAAACTGCAGGACGCGCGCTTTTGGGCGAGCCTGATGCAGAACAGCGTTTTCTTTCTGCTGATTGTGAACGCAGCCATGTTCTTTATCTGTGCAACCACACTCGCCTGGGGTGGCTGGCAATTGTCGTTCCGCCGTGTGACGGAAGCGGTTTCTGCCTGCGTACCGGTTCTGGGTGTAATAGCCGCGGCCATCCTGCTGTCCATTGCTTTCGGCAGCAACCACACTATTTACCACTGGACTGATGCTGAACACGTGCAACATGATGCGGTGCTGAATGCGAAAAAAGGTTTCCTGAACAAAGGTTTCTATACAACGGTAACATTGCTTACCGTGATTCTCTGGTCTGTACTTGGATGGAAAATGCGCCAACTGTCCCGCAAACTGGACAACGAGCCGCTGAAGACCATGGAAGAAAAGAAAAAATATATCTGGAACAACACCGTTTGGGCGGCCGTATACATCGTGGTATTCTCTCTCACCATCATGTCTTCACTTCCCTGGTTGTGGCTGATGAGTATCGATGCACACTGGTACAGCACCATGTATAGCTGGTACACGTTTGCCAGTTCATTCGTAGCCGGTGTGGCCCTTATGACCCTGTTTGTTGTTTACCTGAAAAACAATGGTTATCTGCAATACACCAACCACGAACACCTGCATGACCTCGGTAAATTCATGTTTGCGTTCTCCATCTTCTGGACATACCTCTGGTTCTCTCAGTTCATGCTGATCTGGTATGCCAACATTCCTGAAGAAACAATCTACTTCAAGCCCCGCGTTGAAGGCGCTTACAGCGGAATTTTCTGGATCATGTTCCTGATCAACTTTATTGCACCGTTGCTGATCCTGATGAGCCGCGATGCCAAACGAAACTATACCACGATCACCTTTATGGCCGTATTGATCATCTTTGGTCACTGGCTGGACTTCTACCAGATGGTATTCCCGTCTATTTCGAAGAATCCGCCGCTGATGGTTGCTGATTTTGGTGTGGCGCTCGGATTTGTAGGTCTGATTCTTTTCATGGTGGGCAGAACGCTTTCTAAGTATCCGCTGGTTCCGAAGAATCACCCCTTCATCAAGGAAAGTCTTATCCACCATACATAATATTGGTGGCCGGACAGCAGTTCTTTAATTGAAATATGAATGATATCGGCCATCGGGCCGGAAACTGGAAACAGCATTAATTTTTGGAATTTATACAGCTATGCAAACTTTCTTTATTATAGCGATCCTCGTACTCGGCTTTCTGATCACCTTTCAGATTGCCAAGGCAAGTGAATATGTATCGGTTATCCGCGGCGAAGAGAAGTCCCGTAAGCAGACGAATAAGATCAATGCGTTTCTGCTGCTGCTTTTCCTGATCGTGGGATTAATCGGCGTGTGGTATTGTAACGATCGTCTTGCAGGAAAGATCCTGAAGATCGGTGAAGCTTCTTCCGATCATGGTATCCTGGTAGACCGCATGCTGAAATACACCCTGATCGCAACAGGCGTGGTATTCGTGATCACACAGGGCCTGTTGTTCTGGTATTCTTTTAAATACCAGGAGTCTGACAAGCGCAAAGCATACTATTTCCCGCATGATAACAAACTGGAGTTGATCTGGACCGTAGTGCCCGCTATCGTACTGACAGTACTGGTAGGCTTCGGTATCGTTTACTGGTACCGCATCACCGGCCCGGCTCCAAAAGAAGCCATGATCGTTGAAATAACCGGTAGCCAGTTCAAATGGGAGTACCGTTATCCGGGAGCTGACAAAGAGTTAGGTAAAAAGTATTACAAGAAGATCAACCCTGAAGAGCAAAACCCTCTTGGTCAGATCTGGGAAGATGAATTCAACCACGACGACGTGTATACCAGTGGTCAGGATGAGCCGCTTCACCTGGTGGTAAACAGACCTGTAAAACTGATCATCAATGCGAAAGATGTAATCCATGACGTAGGTCTGGCACACTTCCGCCTGAAAATGGACGCAGTACCAGGAACACCTACTACCATGTGGTTCACACCGACCAAAACCACCGAGCAAATGAAAAAGGAAACGGGCAATCCGGACTTTGTGTACGAGATTTCCTGCGACCAGATGTGCGGAGCCGGTCACACCAGCATGCGTGGTACCATCGTTGTGGAAACGCAGGAAGCGTATGATCAATGGTTCGCTTCTAAAAAATCACAGTACGCTATGATGCTGGAAGCCAAGAACCCTCCTGCTGCTGACTCAGCCGGCGCGAAGCCTGCCGCACCCGCAGCCGACACTGTTAAAGGCCTTGCCCAACTGAAATAATAAAATGAAGAAACCGGGCGATACGTGTAGCCCGTTAAAATAAAAGATTATGAGCGACGCATTGCATATTCAGCCTGAAGTGGGTACCTCACACGGAGCACATCATGATGAGCACCATGTGCACCACCACAAGGAAACGTTTATTACAAAGTACATCTTCAGTCAGGACCACAAGACCATTGGTAAGCAGTTCCTGATCACGGGTATTATCTGGGCGATCATCGGCGGTCTGTTTTCAGTACTGTTCCGTTTGCAGCTCGGTTTTCCCGATCAGACCTTCCCGATCCTGGAGACATTCTTTGGTAAATGGGCTGAAGGCGGCCGTATCAAACCCGAATTTTATTACGCGCTGGTAACCATGCACGGTACCGTACTCGTGTTCTTCGTACTGACTGCTGGTCTTAGCGGAACCTTTGCGAACCTGCTTATTCCTCTTCAGGTTGGTGCACGTGATATGGCGTCGCCGCTGATGAATATGCTGTCTTACTGGTTCTTCTTTATGGCCAGTGTGGTAATGATCGCTTCCATGTTCATTCAAACCGGCCCTGCCGCAGGCGGGTGGACGGTCTATCCGCCGCTAAGTGCGCTGGGCGAAGCGTCGATCGGCTCCAAAGCCGGTATGGATATGTGGATCATCGCCATGGCGTTGTTTGTGGTTTCACAGTTGCTCGCCGGTCTGAACTACGTTTCCACTATTTTGAACATGCGTACCAAGGGCATGAGCATGACGCGCCTGCCGCTGACTGTATGGGCGCTGTTCTTCACTGCCGTACTGGGTATCCTTTCCTTCCCTGTACTGCTTTCTGGTCTGATCCTGTTGTTGTTTGACCGCAACCTGGGTACCAGTTTCTATCTGAGCGACATTTATATCGGTGGTCAGGCCCTGCCCAACGAAGGCGGTAGTGCCATCCTGTTCCAGCATTTGTTCTGGTTCCTGGGTCACCCCGAAGTATATATCATTCTTTTACCTGCGATGGGTATGGTGTCCGAAGTATTGTCGGTTAACTCCCGCAAGCCCATCTTCGGTTACATGGCGATGCTCGGTTCAATGTTCGCCATCTGTATCCTGGCGTTCCTGGTGTGGGCTCACCACATGTTCGTAACAGGTCTGAATCCGTTTCTTGGATCGGTATTCGTACTGCTTACCCTGCTGATCGCGGTGCCTTCAGCCATCAAGGTGTTCAACTGGCTTACTACCCTGTGGAGAGGTAATATCCGCTTCACACCGGCCGCATTGTTCGGTATCGGTTTTGTAAGCCTGTTCATCTCCGGTGGTCTGACCGGTATCTTCCTCGGTAACTCAACGATCGACATTCACCTGCACGATACCATGTTTGTGGTTGCTCACTTCCACATTGTAATGGGTGTGGCTTCCTTCTTCGGTATGTTCGCCGGTGTTTATCATTGGTTCCCCAAAATGTATGGCCGCTACATGAACAACACGCTCGGCTATATTCACTTCTGGGTTACCATGGTCGGTGCTTACCTGATCTTCTGGCCGATCCACTATCAGGGTCTCGCCGGTATGCCACGCCGTTATCTTGATAAGAGCGTATGGGTGAACTTCAGCCAGTTCCACGAATTGGATAAAATGATCACCGTTGTATCGATCATCGTATTTGCGGTTCAGCTGATGTTTGTATTTAACTTCTTCTATTCCATATTCAAAGGCCGTAAGGTTACTACACAGAACCCATGGGGTGCTACCACGCTCGAGTGGACTACCCCCATCAACCCGGGCCACGGCAACTGGACTGGTGAGATTCCTGAAGTACATCGTTGGGCTTATGACTACGGAAAAGACGGAAGAGAATTTATTCCGCAGACAGAACCGGTGGGTGCTAATGAAAGCAAACACTAAGAAGTAAAAAGTCAAAATTCAAAAGTCAAAAGTGTTACAGAGGGACGACCATTTTTGAATTTTTACTTTTGAATTTTGAATTATAAAAACGGAAGCGGGATGAACAAGATCAAGGATTATTTACAGTTAGTCAAGCTTTCGTTGAGTATAATGGTGGTGTTCAGCAGTGTGATCAGTTACCTGCTGGCGCCCGGAGTGGAATTTGATTGGTGGCGGATCTTTTTGCTCTTTGCAGGTGGATTACTGGTAACAGGTAGTGCCAATACGATCAATCAGGTGGTGGAAAAAGATACGGACGCGATGATGAAGCGAACCGCAAACCGCCCGATTGCTTCCGGCCGGATGAGTGCCCGGGAAGGATGGGGTTTTGCCATCTTCACGGGTGCGCTTGGAGTTTTTATCCTTGGTAATTACTTCAACTGGACGGCGGCTGGTATTGCTGCATTCAGCCTTTTCCTCTACGCGTTCATTTATACGCCGCTTAAGAAAGTCAATTCTATTGCGGTAATGGTGGGCGCGGTTCCGGGAGCGCTTCCCTGCCTGATTGGCTGGGTAGCAGGTTTTGCTCCGGGGGAGGAAGTCGACTGGCTGGCCGGCGGCGTTTTATTCCTGATCCAGTTTTTCTGGCAGTTTCCGCACTTCTGGGCTATTGCCTGGATTGCGCACAACGACTACTCTGCTGCAGGTTTCAAACTGCTGCCGGCAGATAAGGGACCAACACGTTTTACAGCATTGCAAACAGTGATTTATTCACTGCTGCTGCTGCCGGTGACCATGGCGCCTTATTTTGATTTTGTCGGCATATGTACGTTTGATACAACGGCAGGACTGATCGGCCTGATGCTGGTGATCGCAGCCAACCTCTTTATGGTCATGCGTTGTGCTATGCTGTATGCCAAAATGGACATTCCTTCTGCACGCCGCGTGATGTTTGGCAGCTACTTGTATCTGCCCGTTGTACTGCTGGCGCTGTTGCTGAGCAAAGTGTAAGTTGATTAAAACACGGAGCCGTTAATACGGCCTCAAAGCGATAAAAATGGTAAGTGAGTTGAATATCAGTGAGCATAAGACCCCGGCAAAGGGCAACGGACGGAAAATGCATCCCCATAAGTTCACACTTTGGGTGGCGATTGCAAGTATCCTGATGATGTTTGCCGGTTTGACAAGCGCTTTTATTGTAAAAAGCAACCTGGTTGGCTGGCGCACGGTGACCATGCCCGATGTCTTCTGGATATCAACGGCCGTGATCGTGGCAAGCAGCATCACCATGCAGATGGCGGTGCGGGCCTTCCGTCAGCGCGTGATGCAGCAATACCGGCTGCTGACCGCCATAACAGTTCTTTTGGGTCTGGGATTTGTAGTGCTTCAATGTATGGGCTTCCATGAACTCTGGAAAAACAATATCCGGTTCATCGGGGCTTCGGGCGCAGGACAGTTCCTGTATGTGATCTTCGGTCTGCACGCCATCCACGTACTCGGTGGCATGGTAGCGCTGGTGATCATGTTCTGCAGAGCGTTCTTCGGCCGCGTGAAACAATACAGTCCTGTGCCGGTGGAAGTAATGGCTACTTACTGGCATTTCGTAGATATTCTCTGGCTGTACCTGCTGGTTTTTTTCCTGATTGTAGGATAAGCAGCAGCCGCACCAAAACATAATTAGGCATTTTTTTTAACTATTAGTATGGCAACAACAGTTTCGACACATCAGACCAAATGGTGGAGCGGGGGCAAAAGTCCCTTCAATGTGGAGTATGGCAAGGTGATGATGTGGTACTTCCTGATGAGTGACGCATTTACATTCGGCGCATTCCTGATTTCGTATGGCACTATCCGTTTCAGCCAGAACTTCTGGCCGGATCCCAACGTGGTGTTCAATGCGTTTCCGGGTGCGGGCCACGCCAACCTGCCGCTGGCTTTCGTGAGTGTAATGACCTTTATCCTCATCATCAGTTCGGTAACAATGGTACTGGCAGTACATGCCGGTCACAAAGGCGATAAAGCAAGTGTGGCCAAATGGCTTGCCTGGACTATCGTTGGTGGTATCGCGTTCCTCGGCTGTCAGGCATGGGAGTGGCATCACCTGATCACCGGCGAACATGCAACACTGATCGACGGACAGATTCAACTGGTAGGCCAAACTACCACTGTAAACCCCTGGGGTCAGTTGGTTGCGGCTGGACCGGAACTCACTGCGGCCCTCAGCAATTCCGATCAACATGTATTGGCCAACCTTGCACACGAGCACCACATTTCACAACTCGGTCATGCCGAGCTGATGAAGCTGCCCAAGCAGGACCTGGTAAATATGCTCAGCAATGCCGAACTGCATATCCGTGAAAAAGGACCTGTTGCCTTCGGTGGATATTTCTACGGCATCACCGGTTTCCACGGTTTCCACGTATTCTCCGGTGTGATCATCAATATCGTAATGCTGATCATGACCCAGAAAAATGTATTCGAACGCAGAGGACATTACCTGATGATCGAAAAGGCTGGTCTGTACTGGCACTTTGTAGACCTGGTATGGGTATTCGTATTCCTTTGCTTCTACCTGATCTGATCCGGGAGCGGCTTTATCAAAAGAGATTTAACTTAATTAACAGATACCTTATTTCAACGTTATGGAGCATACATCATCAGAGATCACGTTTCATCACCACACAGATGATGAAACATTTAAAAAGAAGGTAAAGAAAACGACCATCCTGCTCTCGATCATTACGATCATCGAATTGCTGATCGGTCTGGTTATTTATAATATTCATAAAGGCGAAAACCCCAGCGAATTCCTGGTACTGGCTTTTAAAGGAATGGTTTGTATACTGACCATTGCAAAAGCCTATTACATCGTGGCGGTATTCATGCACCTTGGCGATGAAATCCGCAACTTCATCATGACGATCGTGGTTCCGCTGATGCTGTTTATCTGGTTCATTGCGGCGTTCCTGATCGATGGTAATTCTTATAAAAACCTGCGTAACGACTACGACAAGCATTTTAAAGAAACCACTTCGCCCAGACCACACCACGGTCACGAAGCACCGGCTAAACCGGAAGCTCCGAAGCCTGAGCCCGGCAAACAATAACAAAAGTTCAACCGAACGCATAGTAAGAGTAAGAAGTAAAAAATTGGCCAACTCCGTTTTTTGCTTCTTACTTTTGCATTTTAACAGGTGACCAATTAATCTGATCTGTGAACAAGAAAGCCTTATATGCGGTTCTGATAGCCCTCTTCCTCCCGCTGGTTTGTTATTTCATCGTAAAAAATTATAGCGAGAAAGCAGTGGCCATGCCCCGGCACTATGTGCTGGACTCCGTTAATGTGTCCAAGCGGAACGGTAAAATGGTAACGGACTCGGTATGGCATCGTGTGCCCGACTTCACGCTGATCAATCAGCAGGGCGATACCGTATCCCTGAAAGACCTGCGCAACAAAATCATCATCGCCGACTTTTTCTTTACGCATTGTCCTACCATCTGCCCTGGTATGACCATGAACATGCGTAAACTGCAGCAAGCCCTCTCCAACGGACAACGCGTAGGCGACCGCACCAACAAAGACGTTCAGTTTATTTCTTTCAGTATCGATCCCGAACGCGATTCTGTTCCGCAACTCAAGTCATGGGCAGACCGTTTCCAGATAGATCCGGACCAATGGTGGCTGCTGACCGGCGATAAAAAGACGATCTATGATCTTGCTATCAACCACATGAAAGTAGGCGTGGAAGACGGCATGGGCGTCGACACCAGCTTTTTCCATTCCGACAGGTTTATCCTTATCGACAGCAACCGTTATGTACGTGGCTACTATCGCGGACTTGACTCCGCCTCTCTCAATCAACTGGCGCAAGACCTGGTGATGCTGACGATGGAAAAAGACAAATCGAAAAAAAGCTTTTTTGCAGGAAAACTTCAGATCATGGCCGTAGCGTTTTTGCTGGCTATTGCCGGTGTGGGGCTGTTCCTGTTTGTATTCAAAAAAAATAAACCCACCAATGCTGACAGCCGCCTGGAAAAAGAATGATAAGAAGGCACGTATTCTCATCTTCACCTTCTCTATTGTAGTGTTTCTGCTTGTAACGGCGCTCAGCCGCGTGTCGTTAGATGTGGATCTCGGATTCGACGTACATATTTTCGCGGCAATCAACGCGGTGATCAATAGTTGTGTATCGCTGCTGTTGCTTGCAGCATTGATGGCGGTGAAAGGGAAAAGATACCTGGTACATAAAAGACTGATGATGGCCGCGATGGTGTTGTCCATTTTGTTTTTGCTGAGTTATGTGACGCATCACCTGCTGGCCGGAAACACGGAATATGGTGGTGAAGGGATCAGCAAAACGATCTATTATATCATCCTGTTCACCCACATTCCGCTGGCGGGCCTGATCCTGCCCTTCATTTTGTTTACTGCTTACCGCGGCCTTACCGGCGAATGGGCTGGTCACCGCAAGCTTGCCCGCATCACCTGGCCGATCTGGTTTTATGTAGCCGTTACGGGTGTGGTGGTTTACCTGATGATCAGCCCTTACTATTAAGGTGTAAGGCGTAAGGTGTAAGGTATAAGGCGTGAGGTATAGGGTTTAGGGCGTGATAGCCGTGAGCATTGTTCACCATTGACGATTCACTATTCACGATTGACCATTCGCTCTTTTGACTTTTGACTTTTTAATTTTGAATTAATATGAACGCCTTTGAGGTACGCGGGGGTAAACCGCTTTCGGGCACCATCACTCCGCAAGGTGCCAAAAACGAAGCACTGCAGATCATCAGCGCCGTGCTGCTTACGGCTGAGCCTGTAACCATCACCAATATTCCCGACATCCTCGACGTGAACCTGCTGATCGAATTGCTCGGGGAAATGAATGTAAAACTGGAGCGCGTTTCGCGCGACACCTGCATTTTCCGCGCCGATGATGTGAACGTCGATTACCTCCATAGCGAAGACTTCCGCAAAAAAAGCGGCCGCCTCCGCGGTTCCGTTATGCTGGCCGGCCCCATGCTCGCCCGCTTCGGCAAAGCATTTATTCCCAAACCCGGCGGAGACAAGATCGGCCGCCGCCGCTTAGATACACATATTCTCGCCTTTGAAAAATTAGGCACCCGTTTCGACTATAATGCCGAAGACGGCTTTTTCCATCTCGATGGCACCAACCTTCACGGCGCAGACCTCCTGCTCGATGAACCTTCCGTAACCGGCACCGCCAATATCGTGATGGCCGCCGTTCGCGCAAAAGGAACAACAACGATCTACAATGCCGCCTGCGAACCCTACATACAACAGCTCTGCGGTATGCTCAACCGCATGGGTGCACGTATCAGCGGCATCAGCAGCAACCGCCTGGTGATCGAAGGCGTGGACGAACTCGGCGGCACCACACACCGCATGCTGCCGGATATGATCGAAGTGGGCTCCTTTATCGGACTGGCAGCCATGACGCAAAGCGAAATCACCATCAAAGAAGCCGGCATCGAACATCTCGGCATCATTCCCGATAAATTCCGGCAGCTCGGCATTCAACTCGAATACCGCGGCGACGATATTTATATTCCTGCTCAGAAAGAATATACTGTTCAGCGTTATCTCGATGGCGGCGTGTTGACCATCTATGATCATCCCTGGCCGGGCTTCACACCGGATCTGCTGAGCATTGTATTGGTAACGGCCATTCAGGCAACCGGCAGTGTATTGATCCATCAGAAAATGTTTGAAAGCCGCCTGTTCTTTGTCGATAAACTGATCGATATGGGCGCGCAGATCATTCTCTGCGACCCGCACAGGGCAGTGGTGATCGGGCTCGAACGCCAGCAGCAATTACGCGGCATCACCATGAGCAGCCCCGATATCCGGGCAGGCGTGGCCTTGCTTATTGCGGCACTCAGCGCAGAGGGCAAAAGCGTGATACAGAACATCGAACAGATCGACAGAGGTTATCAATATATCGATCAGCGATTAATTGCACTTGGCGCAGATATTAAGCGGTTGTAACGAAAACAGTTTTTTCTTTTCTTTGCACATGGCTTCTGTTCAACAAAAGATCATCATCATCACCGCACCATCGGGCGCCGGTAAAACGTCCATCACCCATCATCTGCTGCGTCAGTTTCCGCAACTGGCGTTTTCCATTTCGGCGGCAACCCGCCAGGCCCGGGCTTACGAGCAGGATGGGAAAGACTATTATTTCATCACACTCGAGGACTTTCAGCACAAAATCCAGCACAATGAATTTGTGGAATGGGAAATGGTGTATGAGGGGAAATATTACGGAACATTAAAAAGCGAGTTGCAGCGCCTTTGGGACCATGAACAGTGCCCGCTGCTGGATATCGACGTGAAGGGCGCTATCCACGTGCAGCAACAATATCCCGAAACCTCGCTGTCCATCTTTATCGAACCGCCCTCCATCGACGAATTAAAGCGCAGACTGCTCTCCCGCGGCACAGAAACCGAGGAAACGCTGCAGGCGCGGGTCAATAAAGCCTCTTACGAACTGTCTTTCAAAAATCATTTTGACAAGGTGATTCTCAACGACGATCTTCCCAGGGCCTGCGCCGAAGCGGAAGCCATCATCCGGGAGTTCCTGTCATGAAACACCAAACTTTTTCTATCTTTAGAATATGATAGAGTGGAAGATCATTGTTTGGTTTATCCTCACGGTGTTGCTGATGGGTTTCTTTGCAGGTATTGAAATGGCATTTTTCAGTGCCAATCGCCTGAATATTGAACTGAAACGCAAGCAGGGCAGCGCCACAGGCCACCTGTTGGGCAAATTTGTCGACTCTCCCGCTACTTTCCTGGGTACTACACTTATCGGGTTTATCATTTTCCTGGTTTTTTTCGGATTGCAGATCAGCACCGTGCTGCAGCCCATGTGGAAGTATTTCAATGTAGGTTCTGACCTGGTGCACATCCTTGTGGAAATCGTTATCGCCACCTTCCTGGTGCTGATACTGGCCGAGTTTATTCCCCGGGCCATTTTCCGGGCGCGCAGCAATACCTTACTCAGCAAACTGTCCATCGTCACCAATTTTTTCTACCAGATGTTCCAGCCGCTGGCAACGGGACTTATTTCGCTGGCGGAATGGATGCTGAAATATGTATTCAACGTAAAACTGGACAAAACAAAAGAAGCCTTTAACCGGAGTGATCTGCGGAATCTTTTCCAGCAAAATCACGGCGACGACGACCGGCAGGAGCGCAATACACAATTACTGGAAAACGCGCAGGAGCTGCCGCGTGTGAAGATCCGCCAGTGCCTCGTGCCACGCAAAGAGATCATCGGCGTGGATATTACCATTTCCATAGAAGACCTGATTCAGCGCTTTTCTGAGACAAAACTGAGCAAAATGGTCGTTTATGACAGCAATATCGATCATATTGTAGGATATGTGCACGAACTCGATCTTTTCAAAAGACCGGCCACTATCCAGGAAGTGCTGCTGGCCATACCGGCTGTTCCGGAAAGCATGAGCGCCGCCGACCTGATCAACAAGCTGAGCCGCGAACGCAAAAGCATCGCGTGGGTGGTGGATGAATTTGGCGGCACGGCAGGAATTATTACCATGGAAGACGTGCTGGAAGAGCTGTTCGGGGAAATTTTTGACGAATACGATACGGAGCAGTTTGTAGAAAAACGCATTTCCGAAACGGAATACATCTTCTCCGGACGCCTCGAATTGGACTATCTCGAAGAAAAATACTCGTTTGTATTTCCCGAAAACGACGCAGAAACGCTTTCCGGATATATCATCGGCTATCATGAAACCATTCCGCGCCAGAAAGAACGGATCATTATCGATGATTATGAATTTGACGTACTCAATGTCAGCGACACCCGTATCGAGATGGTAAAAATGAAAAAACTGAAGTAATCTCCGTATCGTAGGTTAAACACAGGCATGTATTGCCGGTTTCCCTTTAATTTTGACATTTCCTAAATTAATTGAATGGCCCTTCTCGACTTTTTGGACAAGCGGAAAAAAGATTCCCAGGCGGAGATGTCTTTCATAGATCACCTGGAAGAACTCCGCTGGCACCTGATCCGCTCGGTGATCGCCCTGCTTATAGGCGCCATTATCGTTTTCTCTTTTACAAGTTTTGTGGTGGATACGGTGCTGTTTGGTCCGACCAGGGCCGATTTTATTTCTGCAAAATGGCTCTGCAGTCTCGGGCACGCAATCGGCATCGGCGATACCCTTTGTTTCCAGCAGGTAGACGCAAAGTTTCTCGAAACGACCATGACCGGTCAATTCGTGGCCTCGTTCACACTCGCATTCATTGGTGGGTTCATCCTCGCCTTTCCTTATATCTTCTGGGAACTGTGGCGTTTTGTAAGCCCCGCGCTTTCAGACAAGGAACGCAGGACGACACGCGGTGTAATTTTCTGGGTATCGCTGTTGTTCTTTATCGGCGTGGCATTCGGCTATTTTATCCTTACACCTTTCATGGTGAACTTCTACTTCAATTACAAACTCAGCGATCAGGTTACCATCATGCCAACCTTCTCCGATTACCTGGAGAACCTGATCTATACCACAGTGGGTATCGGTTTGTTATTCCAGATGCCGCTGCTGATGGCCGTGCTGGCAAGAGTAGGCATTGTTACGGCGAAATTTCTCCGCAAATACCGTCGTCACGCATTTGTGCTGATCGTAATCGCTGCGGCTATTATCACACCCTCAACAGACCCCTTCAGCCTCACTATTGTAGCTATTCCGCTTTATTTGTTATTTGAAGCCAGTATTGTATTGGCCTCACGCATCAACAAAAAACAGAAGGCCAAAGAAGACGAGGAGTGGAGCTGATACGCAGGTAATCTTCTTATCTTTACGGCCTTAATAAACCGGTTATGATGAGTACTGAGTTTGATCTCTCCAAGCCTGTTGCCATTGGCAGCGACCATGCAGGATTTGAATACAAAGAAGACCTGATTTCCTTTCTTGAAGCGAAAGGTCTTGCCTTTAAAGATTTTGGTACTTATTCCGCAGATTCGGTGGATTATGCCGACTTTGCACATCCGGTAGCCGAGGCCGTTGAAAGCGGCGACTACGCATTTGGTATTCTGCTGTGCGGAAGTGCAAATGGTGTGGCTATTACGGCGAATAAGCACCAGCATATCCGTGCCGCCATCTGCTGGGGTGATGAACTGGCAAAACTCGCGCGCCAGCACAACAATGCCAATGTGATCTGCATTCCCGCGCGTTTTGTACGCGAAGGCGATGCGGAGAAAATGGTAGACAGTTTCATGAACACCGCGTTTGAAGGTGGCCGCCATGAACGCCGCGTAGAAAAAATAGCCTGTAACTAACCGACCGCTCATCATACGAAATTCGAATGCTCAGACTTTTCAATTAAGTTTGAGCATTCCTCTTTTAAACACATACCACATGATCAGAAAATCAGTACTTCCGGCCCTTCTGCTGCTGAGCCTCACGGCTACCGCGCAAAAGAAGAGCCGTCCCAGCACTTACGCCGCAACGATCACGGCCGCAGATATGAGCCGGCACCTGCACATCATTGCCGGAGCTGAAATGGAAGGACGTGACACGCCTTCGCCGGGTTTGGAAAAAGCCGCTTCTTACATTGAAGAGCATTTCAAATCACTCGGACTGCAGCCCGGTAACAACGGCAGCTATCGGCAGCAATACCCGTTGTACAAAGATTCCATGACCGCCACATCGCTGAGCGTAAATGGAACAGCCTTTGAAATAGGGAAAGATTTTTTACCCAACGCACAATTCAATCACCATTCAGGTCTTCGTTTTTCTGAAGTAGTGTTTGTGGGTTATGGTATTGTGGATGGCGATCTGAATGCCTATAAAGATCTCGATGTTGCGGGCAAGCTGGTGATGATCGCAGATGGGATGCCTGAAGGATACAAACCTTCGGCTACAGGTTTTCGCTCTCCCGGGAATATTTTTGGCAAACTCGCAGCTGCCCGCGCGCGGGGTGCCGCAGCGGTACTGGTTGTGTCTGCCAATTTCCCCCGTAAAAATGTACAGATGCAATCCTCTTACCAATTGAATGGCTATCAGGCTTCCGTATATCCTCCCACCTATAGCATTTCGCAGGCCCTGGCTACCAGTATTCTCGGTGCCGGTACAGAGAACGTACTGGACCAGGTGAAGAAAAATGGTATTGCTTCAAAAATATACAAAGCCGATGTGTCGCTGCGTTATGAAGTAGCCACCAAACAAGCTTCCGCATCCAACGTACTGGCACTCCTCGAAGGCACGGATAAAAAAGATGAATACGTGATCATCACCGCACACTACGACCACGTAGGCAAGCGCGACGATGGAACGATCTATTACGGAGCTGATGATGACGGCAGCGGTACTACGGCCATTCTTGAGCTGGCTGAAGCATTTGCCAAAGCAAAGGCAGCAGGCAAAGGACCACGCCGCTCCATTGTATTCATGACCGTAAGCGGTGAGGAAAAAGGACTGTGGGGCTCTGAATACTACTCCAATCATCCCGTATTCCCGCTCGATAAAACGACGGTGGATCTCAATATCGACATGATCGGCCGCATCGGCGACGAATACAAGGCAGACAAGGACTCCGTGAACTACGTGTATGTGATCGGCGACGACAAACTGAGCACCGATCTGGCTCCGATCACCGACCAGGTGAACAAGCAATATGTAAAAATGAAACTGGATCGTAAATACAACGATCCGAATGATAAAAACCGCTTCTACTACCGCAGCGACCATTACAACTTTGCGGATAAGGGTGTGCCGGTGATCTTCTATTTCAACGGCGTGCATCCCGATTACCACAAGCCTACCGATACGCCGGACAAAATCAATTATCCGCTGATGGCCAAAAGAGCGCAGCTGGTATTTTATACGGCCTGGGAAATGGCCAATCGCAATGATATGCTGAAGAGAGATTTGAAGCTGCCGGAGGGAACCAGGAGATAAATTTTCTCCGAAAATTTATCTCCTGGAATGTGCCCTTCGCCCGAGGCTTCGGGCAAGCTCAGGGGCCATGTGTAAATGTGAAAATGGAAGAGATAATCCAAGCTTAAAGGTACTTCATTCACCATTTACACATTTCCGTATTTTCACATTCCGCCAAAGGCGGACACATTAAAAAAGCCCCGAGAAAATCTCGGGGCTTTTTTCTTACCATTTCAACAACCAGGCGAAGATCAGCGGTACAACAATTGTTGCGTCGCTTTCTACAATGTATTTTGGTGTATTGATATCTAATTTACCCCAGGTGATCTTTTCGTTGGGAACGGCACCTGAATAAGAACCATACGAAGTGGTGCTGTCGCTGATCTGGCAGAAATAGCTCCAGAACGGTACATCATGCCACTCGAGATCCTGGTACATCATGGGTACCACGCAGATCGGGAAGTCGCCGGCGATGCCGCCCCCGATCTGGAAGAAACCAACGCCTTTGCCACCGGAATTCTGACGGTACCAGTCGGCCAGCCACACCATGTATTCAATGCCATTCTTTACGGTGCTGGCCTGCAACTCGCCTTTGATTACGTAGCTGGCGAAGATGTTGCCGGTGGTGCTGTCTTCCCATCCCGGAACAACGATCGGAATATTTTTTTGCGCAGCGGCCACGATCCAGGAGTCTTTGGGATCGATCTCATAGTACTGCTCGAGTTCGCCGCTCAGTACGGTTTTATAAAGAAACTCATGCGGGAAGAAACGTTCGCCTTTTGCCTCTGCCTCTTTCCATTGCTTTACCAGGTGTTTCTGCAAACGGCGGAAAGCTTCTTCTTCGGGAATGCAGGTATCGGTAACGCGGTTGTAATGATTTTCGAGCAGGTCCCACTCGTCCTGTGGTGTAAGGTCGCGGTAATTGGGAACACGCTTGTAGTGTGAGTGTGCTACCAGGTTCATTACATCTTCTTCGAGGTTGGCGCCAGTGCAACTGATGATCGCTACTTTATCCTGGCGGATCATTTCTGCCAGTGAGATGCCTAATTCGGCGGTACTCATAGCGCCTGCCAGGGATACCAGCATTTTTCCTCCTTCGGCCAGATGGGTTTCATAGCCTTTGGCGGCATCCATCAGGGCGGCTGCGTTGAAGTGGCGGTAATGATGTTCGATAAACTGCGAAACAGGACCTCTGCTCATGATATAGTTTTTTTAAGATGTCCCGCCGCAAAGCGGCGGTGAGGTGGCAAAATTACAGCTTTACCACAAATACAAAGCCCCGTGTCTCAAAAGATCACGGGGCTTTTTTACCACACACCAAAACTAATCTATAAAAGAGAAACTATCGCCTTGATTACAGTTTGGTACTTTTCTGGTACTGCGCCCAGTCTTCACCGTTCATCGACTTGAGAACGATCTTGTTATTGCCGTTTTCAAGTGTTACGACATAACCGGTACCATCAAAATTGCTTACTTCAAAGAGATCGGAAATCCAGTATTTTTCATAATTGCCACGCAGACTTTTTTGCAACATTACAGGCAGGTCGATGGAGCTGATGTTGCGGGTAAGTCCGATCATTTGTCCTTCTTTATCATAGTATACGGAAACATACTTGTTGTTGTACAGGAAAGATGCGCGGTAAAGGTTTTCGCTTTGTGTCCACTCTACCTGTGAGGCGGTAGCGAAATCTTTTTTAAAGGCGTCCAGTACTTTGTTGTCGATTGTGTTGTCATTGGCCATTGCGCTAACAGATGCGATGATGAAGGCCAGCATTACGAATAACTTTTTCATGTGTTTGTTATTTATCGGTTTGGTTTTTTTGTTTGTTTGAAAGTATGACGGGACAAAGGTATTTTTTGTTACACCGCATTTCAAGCCAATTATGATTAACGGAGCCCGATGTTAAACAACCTTAACGCGTTACTCCGTTCATCATTTCGCGCATCCGCTCGTAAGCTCAAAAGCGCGTTGCCTGCGATAATAACCGGAAAAATTTTTTTCTGATTTTTCTTATAGCTGCGGGATATAAAGTTGGATTAACAAATCATTAAGAAGAATCACTGTTACCCTTTGCTTGCTGTTAACATCTCTCACCTGCAGCGTGGTAATGAAGAAGTGGTGCGTTTTATGTATATTATAGTATAAAATCAGGGTTATTAATTTTCTTGCGCACGCATATCTGTCTTTTGACGATCCGGAGGTACTGGCCGGCAATCTTTTCAGCGACTTCGTGAAAGGCCGGCGGCAGTATGATTTTCCGCCGGGCATAAGAAGGGGCATTCTGCTTCATCGCATGATCGATAGTTTTACCGACGATCATCCTAGCGTGCACGAGGCAAAGGAAATTTTCCGGCCTCTTTACCGTTTATATAGTGGTGCCTTTATCGATGTGGCCTTTGATCATTTCCTGGCCAACGATGAAAATGAGTTCACGGATGCTTCACTGCTGGCATTTTCTCAAAAGGTTTACCGGCTTACCGAACAGAACACCACCTGGTTTCCGGCAAAGTTTGCGGGCATGTTTCCTTATATGAAGCGGCAGAACTGGTTATATGATTACCGCAAGCGTCAGGGGATCTTCAATAGTTTCGAGGGGCTGGTAAGACGGGCGGCTTATATGTCTGAAAGCCTGCCCGCTGTGCAGTTGATGCTGGATAACTACGACTACCTGCAGGAGTGTTACGGAAAATTCTGGCCGGAGCTGAAAGCCTTTGCGGATGCGCAATACCGTCAATTAAGTAAAAAAGAAAATCCATAAATGGTAAGTACACGGTACTTTGCTTTGTTATTTTTGCAATTCGTATGATAAAACAACTGTTCCTTTCTTTTGTGATGGCAGGCGCTGTGCTGACAGCCGCTGCACAAACAGCCATGCCGCCCGCCGACAAATCTCCGCTTGATATCAGCTACTACCCGGTCGATTATCCGATGCTGAAGATCCAGGGAAAAGTAACTGAATCGCCCGTTGCCCGCGTTGTATACAGCCGTCCGTCGAAATCCGGCCGCAAAGTATATGGCGGGTTGGTGGAATACGGAAAAGTATGGCGTCTCGGAGCCAATGAGGCGACGGAGATAGAATTCTACCGTAATGTCAAAATCAATGGCAAGACTGTTCCCAAAGGACGTTATACACTTTATGCCATTGTGGAAGAAAATCAGTGGAACTTTATCATCAACAAGGACACCGATTGCTGGGGTGCTTTTAAATATGATGAGAAAAAAGACGTAGTGCGCATGCAGGTGCCTGCCAGAACCATTACGAATACAGAGGAACTGGTGAGCATGATGTTTGAAAAAACAGCAACCGGATTCAACCTGGTAGTTGCCTGGGATAATGTACAGGCTGCACTGCCGATCACGCTATAATAACTGATCCTGCATGAAGAAAGTATTGTTCATCTCCTGTCTCTCTCTTGCGCTGGCAATGGTCATGTCCTGCAACCAGCGGCCGTCCACGAAAAAAGCGCAGGAGGACTCTGCCCGCTCACGTCCGTTGCCGGCTCATATCCGCGACACTGCAGCGGGAACGGTCAACAGTTATGCGCCGGTGGATATTTCCCCGATGGACATGAGTTATTATCCGAAAGACTATCCGATCCTGAAAATTGCATCAGACAGTAATATAAGTGCAGACATGCGGGTGATCTACAGCCGTCCGCATCTCAACGGGCGACGCCTTTTTCATGATGTGGTAAAATACGATGAGCCCTGGCGCCTGGGTGCCAACGAGGCCACAGAGATCGATTTTTTTCATCCGGTAAATATCCAGGGTACGCGCGTAAAAGCGGGCCGTTATATTATCTATTGTCTTCCGCATGAAAATACCTGGACGATCGTGCTCAACAGCAACCTCGATTCATGGGGGCTGGAGCAGGACCGCCAACGGGACGTTTACAAGTTTGATATTCCGGTGGTGCACAACAACCCGATGGTGGAGTATTTTACCATGGTATTTGAGAAAAAAGAGGGGGGTGCCAACCTGGTAATCGCCTGGGATGAGGTAGTGGCAAGGCTGCCGATTGACTTTAAGTAAATGTGTAAATGTGCCCGCCTTCGGCGGGATGTGACGATGTGGAAATAGAACAGCCGGCTTATGCGTTAGCTCTTTCCGATTTCCACCACCGGTAAGCCAGTACACTGATAATAGCTAATGGCATGAAGGCCAGATAGAGAATGCCTGTATTCATACCCGTAGCAGGGCGTTCGCCCATTTGTTCTGCGGTACGTGTACACACAGAGCACTGGGCCAGGCTGCTCAACGATGTGCCCAATAACAAAAGCAGGGAAAGTAAACAGATCAGGAGCCTCTTTTTCATGGTCACGGTGGGATTTGTGCAAAGGTAGCCATTTTCGTATTTCCACATCCCGCCGAAGGCGGTATATTTACACATTGTTCATATGTTCCGTAATCCCTTTTTCCGCCCAGATGATTTTCTTATCCACGGCGTCCTGCATCATGCGGATGTTGCGCTCTTCAAGCTCGCGTGAGGCTTCTTTGTGGTATAAATGATAGCTGATGCCGCCAAATTTGAGGAATTGTTTGCGGATGCCGGCATTGATCAGGCGGATGGCAATTTCACTGTCCTCCCTTCCCCAGCCCAGAAAAGCTTCGTTGTACCCGTTCACCTTCAGCAAATCCTGCTTCCAGAAGGCCATATTACACCCTTTTACATAGTATTTATGTTTGCCCTTGTTCTTGTAGCGGCGGGATATGAGTTTGTGAACGGAGGCAAAAGGAAGATGGATGCCATTTAAAAAGTTGCGGTCGTCTACGGAATGTTTTTTTACATCGATGCAGTTCGCCTTAAATAAGGCTTCGGTTGTTTGTGGAGAAAGCAGCACGCGGCTTCCGGTGGTAAAATGTCCTTTATGGGCGAAATTCAAATGATCTTTTACAAAATGACGATGCAGGATAAGATCACCATCGATCTGGATCACGTATTCGCCGGAGGCGGCGGCAATGCCTTTGTTGCGGATGCGCGAAAGCTGAAATCCTTCGTCGGGTTGCCAAACGTGTTTTACGGGCACCGGCGATTGCGCCATGAAGCGGTCCACCAGGTCGCCCGTTTCGCCGCGGGAGCCATCATCAGCAATAACGATCTCGTCGGGAAGAACCGACTGACGCAATACACTTTTCAGGCAAAGGTCCAATGCCTGCGGCCAGTTATAAGTTGATATCAGGATCGAATTCGTTGGCATGGCTGCAAAATAACAAACCTCAGGAAGCTTTTGTATCTGTAACGGGAAGATCGTCGGCAAAATCTATGGGAGGCCGGAAGGTAACCGATGCCAACGAGGAGCTGATGAGTGTGCGGATAAAAGCCATGCGGTGGTCTTTTCGCTTCATTAACAGCGAAAACGGCCAGGTGAAGACCCGTTTGAACAGGTTGCGCCAGTAACTGCCTTCGCCTTTGAACATCCGGCGGATATAAAGATCATTGCGAAGCCCGTGTTTGTATTTCCATAAATTATTGGCACCGTCCGTGAAGATATCGCTGGCATAGTTGACCGGTGTTTTGTGGATCACAATGCTGTCGGTTACCAGTGCGCCGCTAAATCCGTGCTTGCGGATACGGCGTGTATATTCATAATCATCTCCCCAGATAAAAAATTCTTTGATGGGCAGTCCCACTGCACGCACCGCTTCCCGGCTTACCAGCAACGAAACGAAAGAGTTGAATTCCACGGGAACGACCTGGTGTTGTGCGTAAAACGCTTTGTCTTTTTTTCCTGTGAAGTGCTGAAGTATAACCTGCCTGTTCATGAGGTGTGGCGTGCGGTCGGTGAACAAAACCTGGCTTCCGAAAAAGCCGAATTTGTCACCCGCCTGCGTTGCCACGGCAGCGGCATCGAGTAGTTTTTGCAAAGCCGATGGTTCGGGAATCGAATCGTCGTCCATGATCCAGGTCCAGTCGCTGTTGAGATGGTAGGCATGGCGGAGGCCTTCATGAAAGCCCCAGGCGCCACCCCTGTTGGGCTGCGTGATCACGCGGAGACCGGGTTGGGTAGCCAGCCAGTCGCCCGTGCCATCGGTGGAACTGTTATTAATGATCAATATTTCGTCGGAAGGACGTGTCTGCGCGCGGATTGCGGCAATACATTCTTTCAACAACCCAAGGCGGTTGTAGGTAATAACAACTGTAATTATGTGCATATTCTCAGTGACGGTCTAGTATATCTTTTCCAAATATACGTCCTGCCGCGCTCATTGCCGAGCCAATAACCTGATGCATATCATAATATCTGTACTCGGCCAGTCTTCCTCCAAACAATACTCCTTTTTCCGCCTGTGCCAGTTGGTCGTAGGTACGGAATATGGCCATGTTTGTATCGTCGTTTACGGGGTAGTAACATTCCTTGCCGGGCGTCCAGGTTTCGGGATATTCATAGGTGATCACCGTATGGGGCTGGGTGCCGAATTCGAAATGTTTATGCTCGATGATGCGAGTGTAAGGCACCGCGGCATCGCTGTAGTTCACTACTGCATTACCCTGGAAATTATCCGTGTCCAGGCGCTTGTGTTCAAAACGCAGGCTGCGGTACTCGAGTTGGCCTTCGCGGAAATCGAAGTAAGCATCGAGCTGGCCGGTGTACACTACCGTGTCGGCCAGTGATTTGAAATAATCGCGGTCTGCCAGGAAGTCCTGTTGCAGGCGCACTTCAATTCCCTCAAGCAGGCCTTCTGTTATTTTATTGTAACCTCCGGCAGGGATGCCCTGGTATTTGTCGGTGAAATAATTATTGTCATAAGTAAAACGCAAAGGCAGGCGGCGGATGATAAAGGCCGGTAATTCGCGTGCAGATTTGCCCCATTGTTTTTCCGTGTATTCGCGGATCAGTGCGTTGTAAACGTCGGGACCTACTAGGCGAAGGGCCTGTTCTTCAAGGTTGGCAGGTTCTTTTCCGGCGTACGGCGCTGTTTGTTCTTCGATCTTTTGTTTTGCTTCTTCCGGTGTCACCACTCCCCACAATTGGTGAAAAGTGTTCATGTTGAAAGGCAGGTTGTACAATTTGCCTTTGCTGAGCGCAACGGGGCTGTTGGTGTAGCGGTTGAATGTGGCAAAGCGGTTAACGAAGTTCCAGATGCCCGTATCGTTGGTATGAAAAATATGTGCGCCGTAAGCATGTACGTTGATGCCATCTTCATCGCGGCAGAAAATATTGCCACCGCTGTGGTCCCGCTTGTCGATCACCAGGCATTTCTTTCCGGCTTTGCGGGCAAAATAAGCAAACGTAGCACCGTAAAGACCGCTGCCTACGATCAGGTAATCATATTCCTTCGTTGCTGCCATAAGCTAAAGGTAAGGGGCTTCTGCGCATTATTGCTACTTGTTCACGAAGGGCTGGATAAGTTGATAAAGATTCTGTGAGCCGTCGGTTTCTGCGGCAATTTTTTTTTGAAGATCTGTAATGGAGATATCCTTCATCCGGGATGCCTGGATAAGATGGTAGGCTTTTTCGGCCAGCAGCCAGTTTTTTCTTTCGTTGGGCAAATGAAGGGAGAGATAATGATCGATGGCGTTCCAGAGTTTTGCTATGCCGTTGGCTTCGAGCCCTTCGAGTGCCTCAGGGGCCGAATGGCCGGTGTCTGAGTTTTTCGAAGTGCTCCCGGTGGCTGAGGCTCCCGAAGCCCCGGTCGCTATCGTCTTGATCACCGGAATTTCTATTTGCGTCCGGGAAAATGCGGGCGCCAGCATCAGCCGCAGGTTTTTGACAAAAGCATCTGCTCCGGGCCGGTCGCTTTTGTTGACGGCAAAGATCTGCGCAATTTCCATCAGCCCGGCTTTCATCGTTTGTATTTCATCGCCGGCTTCGGGCACTACAACCACTACGGTCACATCCGCAAGTCCGGCAATTTCAATTTCGCTCTGGCCCACGCCCACCGTTTCTATAATGATGTAATCGAAAGCGGCGGCTTTCAGTACGTCCGTGATTTCGATGATCTTCGGGTTGAGGCCGCCCATGGCGCCGCGGGTGGCGAGCGAACGGATATATACATCGGGATGCGTGTACCATTGATTCATGCGTATGCGGTCGCCGAGCACCGCACCCAGGTTGAAGGGCGAAGACGGATCCACACAAAGCACGGCCACCCGTTTTTTTCGCCGGATCAGTTCACCTACGAGTGCATCTGTCAATGAACTTTTACCGGCACCCGGCGGGCCGGTGAGTCCAATAACTTTTGTGGGAGAATCGGCGGGCAATGACAGCAGGAGCTCTTCATAGCCGGGCGCTTCGTTTTCCACGAGCGAGATAGCTCTGGCCAGTTGCCGGATATCACCGGCGCGTATGCCTTGCAGAAAAGATGACGCCATAAACCAATTGATGTTTCGGCAAAAATAGGCGTATTCATTAGCAATCATTGCTCAAACGGCATGGAATTGGGGCAGATAAAACCTCATCCGATTAACTTTACAGCATGACAAATTTTATTCCTGTGTTTCCGTTGGGACTGGTAGTATATCCGGGCGAACATTTGAATCTGCATATTTTTGAACCGCGTTATAAACAACTGATCAAAGAATGCCATGATAGTGGAAAATCGTTCGGTATTCCCACCGTGATCGATAATAAACTGCAGGACCATGGCACTTCGGTAAAAGTGCTTGAAATAAGCAAAATATATCCCGACGGAGAAATGGATATCCGCACGGAAGGCCAGGAGGTCTTCCGCATACTCGAGGTAATCCGTGACATACCCGACAAACTTTACAGCGGCGCGATCGTGAATTATCCGCCGAATAACACGCGGATGCTGCCCGGCGTGCTGGATCAGTTGATGCAATCTATCCAAAAGCTTCACGAGCTGCTGCAGGTGAAGAAAGACATGCGTATTCCGGGCCGCGATCCCGACGCCTATGCCATCGCACATCATGTGGGCATGTCGCTGCAGGAAGAGTACGAGTTGCTTTGCCTTTTTGATGAACGTCAGCGGCAGGAATACCTGAAACGTTTCCTGGAAAAAGTATTGCCAACAGTAGCCGGCATGGAGCAATTGAAGGAAAAAATCCGTTTAAATGGCCATTTCAGGTCATTTCCCGGCCTGAAATGGGAAGAATAACGAGTTTGTGGTTAATCAGGCTCATCTCCCTATCTTGCACGCATGTCCACAACACTTTGTTTTGATTTCGGCAACACCCGCAGAAAAGTAGCGGTATTCCGCGATGCAGAAATTGATAAGGTGCTGGTATTGCCGGATGACAGTTCAGGTGTGATCAATGCCTTGCTGGATGAATACCGGCCGTCCAAAACCATTCTTTCTTCGGTTATCGAACATAATCCGGAAATGGAAACTTTGCTGGCAGGCCGGTCCAAGTTTCACCGGCTGAGCCATCTGACCAAACTGGATTTCACCACGCCGGTAGGCAAACCCGAAACCATCGGTGCCGACCGCCTGGCGCTGACAGCCGGAACGGTACGTTTTTATCCCAAACAACACAACCTGGTGATTGCGCTGGGCACCTGCATTACCTACAACTTTATCAATAAGTTCAGGGAGCTGGTCGGTGGCGGCATTTCGCCGGGCCTGGAAATGCGGCTCAAATCGCTGAACCATTATACCGCCAAGCTGCCCGTGGTGGAAGCAGACAGCAACGTGCCATTAATCGGCTATGATACCCGCACCAACATCCTTTCGGGAGTGGTGCTGGGAATGGTCTATGAAATGGATGGATTTATCGACGAGTACCGCAGTAAATTCGACAACTTTAACGTGGTCTTAACCGGGGGTGATATGGTACATTTGGCTCCGCACCTGAAAAACAAGATATTTGCAGACCCCGATTTAATCTTTAAAGGCCTTTATGCGATTAGCGAAGTTAATAACCCCTAAGAGGATCAATACATTAGGAGTTATCAAGATAACGGCACTGACCATGCTGACTGTTTCAATCCTCCCTGCTGCTGCACAGGATAATTCTCCCTATTCGCGATATGGTCTCGGCGATCAGGTACCTTCCGTCAATATTGTTAACCGCAGTATGGGGGGTGTAAGCGCCGGATTTACAGATCCTTTTACTATCAATTACGCCAACCCGGCTTCTTATAGCTGGTTTCAGTCGTTCAAAGAAGCGCGTTCTCCGAAACTGGGTTCCGGTCGTGCCATTCTCGACGTAGGCATCAATTATGAAAGCCGCACATTGCGCGAGCCCAATAACAACAGCCCTGTCGGAAAGTTTACGGCCAGCAACCTGCTGTTCTCACACGTGCAGATCGGTGTGCCGCTGCGTTCCAACTGGGGTCTTTCCTTTGGCATCCGCCCGGTAAACCGCATCAGCTACAACATGATCAAGCGCGAGCGCCTGACGGATCCGATCAGCGGAACCAATATCGACTCTGCACAAACCCTGAGCGAAGGTGATGGCGGTGCCTATATGCCCAACATCGGTACCGGTATGCGTTTCAAGACTGCCAAGAACCAGTGGCTCAGCATCGGTGTAACCGCAGGGTATCTCTTTGGTAAAAAAGATTACGCTACACGCCGCGCCTTTATCAACGACTCCATTGCTTACAATGCGGGCAACTGGCAAACAAAAGCTTCTTACGGAAATATTTTCTTCAATGCAGGTCTGCAGTATGTGATCAATATCGACAGCCGCCTCTCTGCAACAATCGGTGCTTATGGCAACTGGCAACAGAAACTGAAAGCAACCGAAGACCGCATCCGCGAAACATATTATTACGACGAAGCGGCTGGTTATACGCGTCTCGACAGCGTATACGAAGACCGCAATATTAAAGGTGATATCATTTATCCTTCTTCCTTTACTGTGGGCTTTATGCTGCAGAAGCTGCCTAAATACGACGGTGAAAAAAGAGAAGGAGGCTGGTCGCTTGGTGTGGACTTCAGCCAGACCCAGTGGGACAATTACCGTTACTACGGCAAAGTTGATTCCGTTCGCAATCGCTGGGAACTGCGATTGGGTGGTGAACTGCGCCCCGCTCCAAACCCCAACAGTTATTGGAGCAACGTAGCTTACCGCGCCGGTTTCTTCATTGGTCCCGATTATATTCATGTACGTGAAAAACTTCCGATGTATGGCATCACGGCCGGCATCGGTCTGCCTCTCGTACAGCCGCGCAACAGCCAGGCACGTAATCAGTACACGCTGATCAACCTCGGATTTGAATACATCAAACGTGGCAACAACGACAACCTGCTCCGCGAAAATCTTTTCCGTTTGTCAGTAGGTATGTCGCTGAGCGATCTGTGGTTTATCAAGCGCCGTTACGATTAAGGCATAAGGAAGAAGGCATAAGGTATAGGGTTATTGGTAATAAGTTTTAGGTAATAGGTTATAAGTAAACAGCCAGGCTACTTATTTACTCCCAAGACTTCAGGATAACAATTCACCATTCACTCTTTTTGACTTTTAAATTTTGAATTATCCTCTGAGCTCATTCCGCCGGATCATGTTTGCCGGCAGCTTTATCGCTGCCTGCTGGAGCCTGATTTCCTGCGGAAACAGCCAGGCAGAAATTGATGCGCTGACAGAGAAACGCGCTATACCCGAGGAAGCACACGATATGCAAAGCTTCCTGAGCCAGGACGGCCGGTTAAAAGCAAAACTTACCGCCCCACTGATGCTACGCTGGCAGAATGGCAAGTCGGGTCACGGTGATACCATCTCGGTTGAATTTCCCAACTCATTACACGTAGATTTTTTCGACGATAGCGCACGCCTCGAAAGTAAAGTAGACAGCAAATATGGCATCTACTACGAAAACCTGGCAAAGGTCTACCTCCGCGACAGCGTACTGGTGACCAGTGTAAAAGGCGATTCTCTCTGGTGCCACGACTTGTGGTGGGATCAAAACCGCAAATTATTTTATTCCGACACTACGGCGGTATACAAAGCGCCCGGCCGCGATATCATGGGAACGAAAGGCATTGAAGCCACCCAGGATTTTTCCACCGTTACCTTCAAATATCCCATCGCCGACCTCAAGAACAATGAGGAAGGATCTGTTCTTCCACAGTAAATCCGTACCGCCAAAAGAGCTTGTCTTCTACGCGCAAAGAATCCTAACTTTAGCCAACACAATTTCTTAAATAGTATGGAATACAGATACATGGGCCGTACAGGCCTGCAACTTAGTGTACTTTCTTTCGGTAGCTGGGTAAGTTTTCACAAACAGATCGATGATAAGATTGCCGATGAACTGATGGGCATCGCCTATGATAACGGCATCAATTTCTTCGACAATGCTGAAGTATATGCATTAGGACAAAGTGAGGAAATGATGGGCCGGGTGCTGAAGAAAAAAAACTGGGACCGCAGTTCTTATGTTGTCAGCAGCAAAGCATTCTGGGGATGGCGCGGCACCGAAAATAAACCCAACCAGACAGGCCTGAGCCGCAAGCACCTGACCGAAGCCTGCAACGAAGCACTGCAACGTTTACAACTCGATTACCTCGATCTCTATTTCTGTCATCGTCCTGACAAGAAGGTACCGATAGAAGAAGTTGTATGGACAATGCACCAGCTTATTCAGCAGGGAAAAGTGCTCTATTGGGGGACATCTGAATGGAGCGGCGTTGAAATCATGGAAGCACATCGTGTAGCACAGCAATACGGGTTGATCGGACCAACCGTAGAACAGCCGCAATACAATCTTTTTGAAAGACAAAAACTGGAAAATGAATTCCAGATGGTCTTCAATACCGTTGGTATGGGAACGACCATCTGGAGTCCGCTGGCATCCGGATTGCTGAGCGGAAAATACAATGATGGCATACCCGAAGGCAGCCGCTTTGCATTGGAAGGATTCGATTGGCTGAAAGACCGCTGGATTAAAGATGGCACCGTCGAAAAAGTGAAACAACTCGCCGTGCTGGCAAAAGAGTTGGGTGTTTCATTGGCCGAGTTAAGTATCGCCTGGTGCATCAGCAATGAAAATGTTACCACCGCCATTCTTGGTGCGTCACGCAAAGAGCAATTGTTGCAAAACCTCGGTGCATTGGCGGTCAAAGAAAAATTGACTCCCGATGTGAAAGAACGCATCGATCAGATTGTGCAAACCAAACCGGTGCTGCCGGAGTATTGATAAAATAAAACCGGTTCCGCACAAACGGAACCGGGATGTTTTGAGGGGCAAACCAGAAATTTCTTCTGTTGGACGGTTTCCTCAAAGGTTCACAAGGGTATATGGATTCAAACGGGGATGCAAAAAATTGAGTCACTCGGATTTTAATTAACCGGACAAAGCTAAGGTTCCGCTCCAACAGCCGCCAGAGGGTTATTAGGGAAAAAATGGCTTGCTGAATTTACCGGAGGGCTAGTAGAAATACGCGTAATACCAGACAACGCATTGTCATAAAATACGATTATCAACTAAAAGTTTAATTGCTATGTCATTGAAAGGGAAGACTATTTTTATCACCGGTGCCAGCAGAGGCATCGGTAAAGCAATGGCGCTGCGGTTTGCAGCGGATGGTGCGCGCATCATCATTGCGGCAAAATCGACGGAAGAAAATCCCAAACTCGGCGGCACCATTTTTTCCGCAGCAGAAGAAATCAAAGCTGCCGGTGGAGAAGCATTTGCCGTAAAATGTGATATCCGTTTTGAAGATCAGATCCACGAAGCCGTTACCAAAGGCGCAGAACATTTCGGCGGCATTGACATCCTGATCAATAACGCCTCTGCCATTTCCTTGACGCCTACAGAAAAAACGGAACCGAAGGCATTTGATCTGATGCACGACATCAATGTGCGCGGAACATTCTTTGTCACGCAGGCTTGTCTTCCTTATCTGAAAACAGGAAACAACCCTCACATACTTACGCTATCTCCTCCCGTTAACATCAAACCGAAATGGCTGGCCGGCCATATAGCGTATACGCTGGCGAAATACAACATGACATTGATGGCGCTGGGCTGGGCCACCGAATTCAAAAAATACGGTATTGCCTCCAACGCGTTGTGGCCCATGACCACAATCGACACTGCCGCTGTCCGCAATTTGCTGGGTGGTGATACTTTGGTAAAAATGAGCCGCAAGCCCGATATTCTTTCCGATGCAGCTTATGCCATTTTCAACCGCAGCGCCGGCGAATGCACGGGCAATGCATTTCTTGATGAAGAAGTGTTGAAAGAAGAAGGCATTACCGACCTGGATAAATATTCCGTTGTGCCGGGCGCGAAGCTGTATAAGGACCTTTTTCTGGACTGAACCAGGGAAGGTCAAAGGCAGAAGGTTTAAGGCATAGGGTAAACAACATTCTAGGGCATGTTCACCCCAAATTTTCAAACTTTCAAATCATCAAATTCGAATTTAGTTAAATATCTTTTTAACTAGAATTCAGCCTTCTATTGACTTTTAACACATTGTTCTTCCCTTCTGCACGGTGTTTGTACCATTAGACTAAAATCAATGGTTATGGATAAAATGCAGAAGCTCGAAATGATGGACAAGATATTGCGCGAACTGGAAGATGTTAAAAACAGCCAGACCGCTGTCCTCAAAAAAGTAGCCCAGATTGAAGCAGAAAACATTAACCTGGGTGTTGGATTACTGGACAAATCATTACCTGATGTACACGGAAGCGTAGACGACGGTATTGAAGCGATAACTGAACTGATGGAGCAATTCCAGGCTCATCGCGACAAATTTGTAAAAGATAACAGACTGGATGTCGTGGAAGAAACGGCCTCTTAAAAAAATCCCCTGCAGACCGCGGGGGATTTTTTTATAAGTCAAAAGTTACAATTCAAAATTCAAAAGACTGTTTATTAACAACGCCATTCACGATTCACGTTCTCCCTGTTGAATTTCGTCACTTTTCTCCGGACGCATCTGCGGGAAGAACAACACATCCTGGATCGATGGCTGATTGGTCAGCAGCATACAAAGACGGTCGACGCCGAAACCGATACCAGATGTTGGAGGCATACCATATTCCAATGCACGCAGGAAATCGTAATCGATGAACATGGCTTCATCATCACCACGCTCCATCAGTTTTACCTGGTCTTCAAAACGCTCGCGCTGATCCACGGGATCGTTCAGCTCACTATAGGCGTTGGCAATTTCCTTACCATTTACGATCAGTTCAAAACGCTCAACCAGTCCCGGTTTACTGCGGTGTTTCTTGGTTAGCGGACTCATTTCAACAGGATAGTCGATGATGAAAGTCGGCTGCACATAATGGTCTTCACATTTTTCACCGAAGATTACGTCGATCAGTTTGCCCTTGCCCATTGATTTATCAACGGGAAGATGTAACGCAGCACATACTTCACGCAGACCATTTTCATCCATTTCGCTCACATCATAACCCGTATGTTCTTTGATTGCATCATAGATGCTGATACGTTTGAAGGGTGCCTTGAACGAAATACTTTGATCGCCTACCTGCAGATCGGTACTGCCACATACGTCGATCGCTGCTTTTTCCAGCAATTGCTCGGTGGTTTCCATCATCCACAAATAATCTTTATAAGCCACATAAAACTCGAGAATGGTAAATTCCGGGTTATGTGTGCGGTCCATGCCTTCGTTGCGGAAGTTGCGGCTGAATTCATATACCCAGTCAAATCCACCTACGATCAGGCGTTTCAGGTAAAGTTCGTTGGCAATACGCAGGTAGAAGGGTACATCCAATGCGTTGTGATGCGTGATGAACGGACGCGCCAGTGCTCCGCCGGGGATGCTCTGCAATACGGGTGTATCTACTTCCAGTCCGCCGCGATCGTTGAGAAACTGGCGGATGGAGTTGATCAGTTTGGTGCGTTTCAGGAAGGTTTCCTTTACGTTGGGGTTGATGATGAGATCGGCATAACGCTGACGATAACGGAACTCGGGGTCTGTTACTTCGTCGAATACGTTTCCTTCTTCATCGCGTTTTACTACAGGCAGCGGCTTCAACGATTTGGCCAGCAGTGTGAGTGTTTGCGCATGTACGGATATTTCGCCGGTACGTGTGGTGAACACAAAACCTGTAACACCGATGATATCACCGAGGTCGAGGCCATGTTTTACCAATACATCCCATTCGCTTTTGTCTTCACCGGGATACAGATCGTCGCGGCGGATATACAATTGCAGAATGCCTTTGCTGTCCTGGATTTTTACGAAGAATACCTTTCCCTTGTCATTGATGCTCATGACGCGCCCAGCCACACACACATTGGCAAACGCATCTTTATTTTCTTCGGTAAATCCTTCACGGATATCAACCGAATAGTTGGAAACGGGGTATAAAGGAGCGGGATAGGGGTCGATGCCGGCCGCCTGAAGCTTCGCGAGCTTTTCGCGCCGTACCTGTTCCTGCTCTGATAAGTGTTGTACACTCATGGATCGTCTTGATTTTTTTTGAGAGGGCAAAGGTACTCCTTACGGCGCAGAACTGCAAAGCGGTGTCAGAAGCGCAGCTTGAACCCGATCGTGGGGAAGCTCATTTTTGGCATATGGATGTCGTCCACCTTCTCCGAACCAAAGGCTACGTCGCCGCGCAGGTATTTTCTTTTTTTATGCGCTGCTACCGCAAAAAGCGGAATACTCGTGAGGGCCAGAGCGGTGCCCGCTATCAGCAGTATCACTCCACCGATAATGTTCATATTGGGTTTATCCCATTCATTATTGGAGTTGTCGATGAGGATAATACCGGTTGTGATGGCCGCCGCACCGCCCACTGCCAGCACAATCGCGCTGGTGTTGAGGTGATGTACCCTGTCTTCTATCTGGGACTGGGATGGCTGCGGACGGACCGCACGCGGGCGAGTAGTGTCGGCAGAAGGAGTAAGAGCAGCCTGGGCCGTAAAGGTCGCCAGAAGGGTCAGCAATAGCAGAATCGATCGCATAATGGTTAAATTCGGGTAGAAAAATTACTTGTTTATGTTAAGACAAGGTAAAGACAGACAAAAAAATGGGACCGCTGCACACGAATTGGTCTGTTTGGTCGTCAAATAGGCTGCACGGCCCTCTGTCATCGTTAAATAAATGAATGTATGAAGAAAACTTACTTTTTCGCGTTTATCCTGGCTACCCTTGCGGCACCTGTTTACAGTGCTGCACAGATCAAAATTCCACAAGTATTGAAAAAAGGCTCTTCCGGCAAAGTAACCGAAGCCGAAGCCGGCCAGGGTGTTAAAGAAGCGCTGAGCCAGGGCGTGCTCAATGCCGTACTCAACCTCAACAAGACCGACGGCTTTTTCGGCAGCAATGTTTATAAAATGTTCCTCCCGGAAGATGCGCAGAAAATAGAAAAGACGCTTCGCGCGGCGGGCATGGGTGCGCAGGTTGACAAAGCCGTTCTTGCCATCAACCGCGGTGCGGAAGATGCGGTGGCTTACGCAAAACCCATTTTCCTCGATGCCATCAAGCAGATCACGGTTACTGATGCGCTGAAACTGGTTTCCGGTCAGAAAGATGCGATCACGCAATTTTTTAAATCGAAAACTACGGCGCAACTGACCGCGGCATTCCGCCCCTCCGTACAGTCGTCACTTGAAAAAGTGAATGCTACCAAATATTACACTGACATCGTTACCTCGTATAATAATTTCCCTACCACCTTTAAAAAGATCAATCCGGACCTCACCGGCTATGTGGTTGACAGGGCTGTGGCAGCTTTGTTTGACCAGGTGGCCCAGGAAGAAGCAAAGATCCGCGCCAACCCGATGGGACAGGCTTCGGATATTTTGAAGAAAGTGTTTGGGAAGTGACAAATGTGAAAATGTGCCGCCGCCTTGCGGCAGATGTGTAAATGTGTCGCAGGCGTAGGATACCAAGTGCGGAGATTTAAGGCTTTTTAAATAGCCCAACGTTCTACTCACCTTCGATAAGTCGGGAGGCACCGTATTAAGCCATTAGTTTTCGCTTTTTTTATTCCATTTCCGCATTTACACATCTCCACATTTTCACATTCCGCCGAAGGCGGTCGGCTCCCCGGCCAGCAGCACCTGCCACGCATCGGCTACTTTTCCCTGCAGCAACAATGTGCGGGCATGCAGGTGCAGTTCCTTTTCCAGGTCCTCGGGATTCAGGCTGTAATATTGAATGATCTGCTGAAGATGTGTATCGTGATAAGCGGCATCAACTACCGGCGGCTCGTGCACGTTGGCCAATTGACCTAATTCATTTCCTGTAAGTATTTTGCTGTTGCGGATGCCGGATGGTAATTGATCGATACCAATGCCGAGTTTGGTGTTGGGCTTTTCCACCATGAACAAGTTGCTTTCGTTTACGCGGCAATACCAATCTCCGCCGAGGCGTGCTACCAGCGGCAGTTTCCGCTGATCGATCTTCTTGTTTTCATCGAGCAGGCCGTCGGCAATATGCAATTGCAGTACTTCGCAGATAACCAGATTACCCGCACCACCCTCGTTGCCGAGCGGTTTTATTTCGAGCACCCTGCATTCCAGTTTTACCGGACTTTCCTTCACCATCGGCGGCTTCACTACATTCCCCGCCTCCGGCGTAAATCCCGCTTTGATAAATTCGTTGACACCAGCCGGATATTCACAACTGGCCAGCGATGTCTGCTGTACCATGTTTTCCGTTACCATATTAATGACAACCTCCGGCACTTCTTTCAGGTTTTCCAGCGTGTGTTTGGTGGTATTGTCGCGCACACGCCGCGACGGGGAGAAGATCACCACCGGTGGTTGAGAAGAAAAAAGATTGAAAAAACTGAATGGACTGAGGTTCACTTCGCCTTTTGCATTGATGGTCGAGGCAAAACAGATCGGACGAGGTGCAATCACGTGCTGCAGGTAGTATTGTCGTTCAACAGTGGAAAGTGTGGCAAGATCGAGGACCATACAATAAGAATTAGGGCACAAAACTAGCAGTTAATGCGAAAGTGCCGAAACCAAATAGCGCATTCAGAAAATATTCAGAATTGGTCTGTTAGCTTTGTAAGGTGAAAGTGCTCATCATAGAAGACGAACCCGAGCTGGCCGCCAGCATCACGGATTATTTGTCCGGAGAAAATTATCTCTGCGAAACGGCTGCCTCGTTCCGGCAGGCCATCGAAAAAATCAACGCTTTTGAGTACGACTGCATCCTGCTCGACCTGATGCTGCCCGGCGGAAACGGACTTGATATTTTGCAGGAAATAAAACACCGCAAACGCGAAGAAGGTGTGATCATCATCTCCGCAAAAGACGCGGTGGAAGATAAAATAAAAGGATTGCAGATCGGCGCAGATGACTATATCAGCAAACCTTTTCACCTGGCCGAACTCGCCGCCAGAATTTATTCACTGATCCGCCGCAAGCAATTCAATAATACCAACATCCTGCAACAGGAAGAAATTGAAGTGAACCTGTTGGCGAAGTCGGTACACGTGCATGGTAAAGTGGTGAATTTTACCCGTAAAGAACTGGACCTCCTGCTTTATTTCATGGCCAACCGCAACAGGGTCGTTTCCAAAACCGCCCTGGCCGAACATCTTTCCGGCGATATCGCCGATATGCTCGACAGCCACGATTTTGTTTACGCACATATCAAAAATCTGAAGAAAAAATTAGCAGAAGCCGGCGCAACCAACTACCTTAAGACAATCTATGGCTCCGGCTATAAGTGGGAATCATGACCAGGCTCCTCAATAAACCTCTCCGGGCATTTATCCTGTACTCACTGGTAGTGCTGGCCACCAGCATACCGGCGTACTATTTTATCATTGATTATATCTGGCGTCTGCAACTTGACGAGCATAATCAACTCGTGAGCGAAAAAGCACAGCATGAATTGACAACTATTGCGTTGAACGATACATTGCTGAAACAAAGTATCGAACTCTGGGATCGCATACAACCCGGCACCGCACTCGAGCCGGTGTCGCAAGCGGAAATGCGCCGCGACTCTATCTATACTGTTCTACGTCCCAATAAATATGATCCGGACGGATACATTAATCGTTTCCGGGGCTTATCCACTTATTTTACGCTTAACGGCAAACCTTACCACCTGGTCATTGAGACGAACGTGGAAGAGTCGGATGAAACCATTGCTGCCATTACCGTCGTCACTGTTTTCTTTTTTCTCCTGCTGCTCGGCGGTTTTATTATTTTAAATAAACGGATTTCGGTACGGCTGTGGAAACCCTTTTACCGCACGCTGGAAAAAGTACAGGGCTTTAACCTCAGCCGTCAGCAACACATTCAGTTCGAGGAAACCTCTATCAAAGAATTCAGTGAACTCAACGACGCTTTGCAGCATCTCATTGAGGCCGACATGACTGCCTACCGTCTGCAAAAAGAGTTCACCGAAAACGCTTCACACGAATTGCAGACACCACTGGCGATTATCCGCTCCAAGCTGGATCTGCTGCTGCAATCCAGCACGCTTACAAACGAACAATCCGACATCATCGAACAGGCCACGCGTGCGTTGTCGCGCGTATCGCGCATCAACCGTAATCTTTTACTGCTGGCACGCATTGAGAATAACCAATTTGCCGACCGGCAGCAGATTGATCTCAGCGGCATCGTAAACGAAAACCTGCTGATGCTGGATGAACATTTGTCCAACAAAGGCATTGAACGGGAGAAGGATATCGATGATGGTATTCAGATTACGGGGAACAGAACCCTGGTGGAAACGATGGTCAGCAATCTTTTACTGAATGCCATCCGGCACAGTCCGGCCGGCGGTAAAATAAAAGTGCAATTGTCGGCGCGGCAGTTGCGCATCTCCAACAGTGGCAGCGGTCCGTTGAAAGAAGAAGGCCTGTTTCAGCGATTCAGCAACATCTTGCACGAAAGTCCGGGCAGCGGCCTGGGCCTGGCCATTGTAAAACAGGTCTGCAACCGTTACGGCTGGGAGGTAAACTATTCCTATTCCCAAGATTTTCATGTATTTACGATCTGGTTCTGAATTCAGAATTTCTTCAAAATCGTTACTCAGCTTTGTGGTTGATTAACACACTGTCAATTGAAGAACGCAATGCTGAACCGCCACCGCTATGCCCCGGTTGCATGGCTGATTGTTATTGCCTTATCCATTTTTACGCTCACGCGCCTCTTGTTGTTGTTCAGTTTTTACAACGATATCCGGCCATCTGCCGGTAGTTTTATTACCGCCCTGCTCACGGGATTCGGCTATGATCTCATCACGTCTTTTTTTGTGGTGCTTCCGCTTGCGCTGCACATTACTTTTACAAGCGAGTGGATCTACGGCCGTTATGGCCGATGGGTCATGATTGCCTTGTTTGCCGCAGGTCTTTTCATAATCTTCTTTACAGGGCTTATACCAAAAGAGTTTAATAAACATTTGCCGCTTATTTTCGGCAGTTATGTCCTGCTCCGGTTGCTGATCTTCCTGCTGTTTTTATACAAAGGATATGCATTCAGGCTTCGCTGGCGTGCCACGGTATTGCAGGTGTGGTTGCTGATCTTCGTGTTTCTTTTGTTGTTCAATGCCGTGAGTGAATGGTTTTTCTGGGCAGAATTCTCCGGGCGTTACAACTTTATTGCCGTTGATTATCTTGTTTACACCCATGAAGTGATCGGCAATATCCGCGAATCTTATCCCGTGGGATGGCTGATTGCTATCACGGCGTTAGTTGCCGGGGCCATTACCTGGCTGCTGCGTTCGGCTTATCGTGGTTCGGTTAGCATGCCGGCTACCTGGCGTACACATATCACTGCAGTCCTTATTCTTTTTGGACTGCCGGCTTTGTCGGTGATGGCAGGTGACCCCGGATGGAAAAATATCTCCAAAGACAACTATACTCAGGAGCTGGGCGCAAATGGTTTTTATGAATTTGTAAGAGCCTTCGAACAAAACGAACTGGATTTCTATCGTTATTACGAAACCATGCCCGACCAGGAGGCTGTGAAATTGGTCCGGGATAAACTCACCACTCCGTATACCACCTGGTCATCCGATCCGATGAGTCTGGAGCGTACCATTCAATATCCGGAAGCGGAACAGAAAATGAATGTGGTGCTGATCAGTGTTGAAAGCCTGAGTGCAGATTTCATGGGGTCTTTTGGTAATGATAAAGGGCTGACACCCGAACTCGATTCGCTCGCGGCACGGGGATTATTATTCAGGGGAATGTATGCAAGCGGCACGCGCACTGTACGCGGATTGGAATCACTGTCGCTTGCACTGCCACCGACGCCGGGGCAAAGCATCGTCAAACGTCCGGGTAACGAAAACATGTTTTCGCTGGGAAGTATATTCCGCAGCAAGGGATACATTACGCAGTACCTGTATGGCGGCTATGGCTATTTTGATAACATGAATTATTTCTTTGGCCATAACAATTATGAAGTGATCGACCGGTCTGCCTTGCGAAGTAATGAAATACATTATGCCAATATCTGGGGCGTGGCCGATGAAGATCTTTTCACTCTCGCACTTCGAACGTTTGATCAGAATTACGCGGGCGGCAAACCATTTTTCAGCCATGTAATGACGGTGTCCAATCACCGGCCTTATACATATCCCGAAGGAAGGATCGACATTCCCCCAACCGCCCACAGCCGTGATGGCGCGGTGAAATATACCGACTATGCGATCGGCGACTTTATCCGTCGCGCGTCATCGCATCCCTGGTTTAAGAATACCTTGTTTGTGATTGTAGCAGATCACTGCGCTTCGAGTGCGGGCAAATCTGCATTGCCCCCCAAAGGATACCATATTCCCCTGATCTTTTATGCTCCCGGGCATATTGCGCCTACGGTGGATGATAAACTGATGGCACAGATCGATATAGCACCCAGCATACTCGGTTATCTGAACTTTGACTACAAGAGCCGTTTCTTCGGTCAGGACATTTTTCATCTTCCTGAAAATGCCGAACGTCGTGCTTTCATCAGCACTTACCAGGGGCTGGGGTTTCTGCATGATAGTTTGCTGGTGGTGCAATCTCCTGTGAAAAAAATACAGGTATACCGGCCTGATTTCAAAAGCAGCCAGGCGCAGGAAGTGCCGCGGGTTGACAGTCTTGTGCGCGAAGCGATGGCTTTTTATCAGACGGCCGCCTGGGTAATACGTGAAGGAAAATATAAGATTCGCTGAAAGGAGTAAACATTCAGAATTTCTACAAAATCGTGGTTCAGTTTAGTATAAAATAAGCCACATGCGAAGCCTGTTCACCACCTTACTGTTCCTGTCGTTTACCGTGTTCTCGTTTGCACAGCAGGATAGTATCCGGATCACGAAACCGCTGCACTTTTCAATGCGCCAACTGCAACTACCTGCGGGCCTGATCGCTGCCGGTGTTCTCAGCAATGGCAGGTCAGCAGAGTCTGTAAAAAATGAAGTACTCGAAAGCCGCAACAATAACCTTCCCGGATTTCATACCAAAATTGATAATTATCTGCAATACGCTCCGATTGCATTGGCTTACGGACTTGATGCATTTGGTGTGCCGTCACGCAATGATCTGCTGAACCGTTCGATCATACTGGCCAAGGGAGAACTGCTCATGATGGGCTCGGTTAATTTTCTTAAAAAAACAACGCACACATTGAGACCGGACGGCACGACTTATAACTCTTTTCCCTCGGGACACACGGCGCAGGCATTTGCGGCAGCTACTTTTTTATCAGAAGAATACAAAGACCGCTTGCCATGGATGCCTTATGCGGCATACGGTATTGCTTCATCCGTTGGTGTATTACGCATGGCGAACAACCGGCATTATGTAAGCGATGTGCTTGTTGGCGCCGGCATCGGTATTTTATCCATGAAGCTGGCTTACTGGACACATCAATATAAATGGGGCCGCAATAAACAACGTCTTCTTCCTGTGTTTTGATTATAAAAGAAAAGGCTGTCATCGACAGCCTTTTCTTTTATTCGAGATAACCGAATTTCCCTTTGTTGAAATCATCGTAAGCCTGTTGCACTTCTTCATAAGTATTCATCAGAAATGGTCCGTAAGCAAAGAGCGGTTCATCGATGGGTTCCCCGCTCAACACCAGGATCACACTGTCTTCCAGCGCTTCTACGCTGAAAGAGCTGCCGTTGTTTTCAAACAAAGCAAAATGATCAAGCGAGGCTTCTTCCGTATTATTGATGCGGACGCTGCCTTTTACTACCAGCAAACCGGTATTGTAATGAGCGGGTAAATCGAGATTCACCACAGCGCCTTTTTTCACCCGCAGGTTGTATACTTCCATTGGCGTGAAAGTATGTGCAGGCCCTTTTACGTCTTCATAGGAACCGGCGATTACTTCAACGGTTCCCTGATCGCCGGGTAAATGATACTGGCCCATTTTGGCGCGGGTGATCTCCTGGTATTTGGGTGTGGTCATCTTATCTTTTTGCGGAAGATTGACCCAAAGCTGTACCATTTGAAAAGGTCCGCCTGTGCGGCTGTACTCCGCATCATGGTATTCTTTGTGCAGGATACCGGAGCCGGCAGTCATCCATTGCACATCGCCCTCTCCGATAACGCCGCTGTGGCCTGCGCTATCATGATGTGCTACCTTTCCCTGATAAGCGATGGTTACCGTTTCAAAGCCGCGGTGCGGATGCACGCCAACACCCCTTGGTGTTTCACGGGCTGCAAAATCAATCAGTGAATTATAATCGAGCATAAAAAAAGGACTCATCCTTTTCTTTCCCATATTGTATCCGCCGGGAAAAAAGTTGTGTACCCGGAAGCCATCTCCCACCATATGCGGAGCGGGGGGAGCCAATACCTGCTGAACAGTTTTGATAGCCATGTCTAACTCCTTTGTTTTTAATGATACGGCAAAGCTACGTTGCGTGATGGCGGCGGGCGTTGATGTATGGTAAGATGGTGAATGGTGAATGGTGAATCGTCAATAAAACAGCCACTCTCAGCGCTTTTGCTGCTTATGCTGCTTTGCGTGAAACCTACTGACGTGCTAACCCGATGCCTTACATCGTGTGAGTCGTCAATAAAACAGCCACTCTCAGCGCCTTTGCTCCTTATGCTGCTCTGCGTGAAAACTACGGACGTGCTAACCCAATGGCTTACATCTTGTCAATCGTCAATAAAACAGCCACTCTCAGCGCTTTTGCTCCTTATGCTGCTCTGCGTGAAAACTACGGACGTGCTAACCCGATGCCTTACATCTTGTCAATCGTCAATAAAAGAGCCACTCTCAGCGCCTTTGCTCCTTATGCTGCTTTGCGTGAAACATATAGGGTAACAAAATCCCTCTCCCTTTGATATAAAGAAAAAATCGCGCTGCGGCGTGATACATCTGCTCATCAAACGCTTTGTATATGAAAACGCTAATCATCAGCTCATTTTGCCTCTTAATCAGTTATATGGTGACTGCACAAACCAAAACCAAAGAACCCGGCCAGTGGCAGGCAGGTGTTTTCGGTGGCGGCAGTCAGCCACTGGGTACTTATAATGGAGATATCGGAAAGGCCCGCACAGGTTATACGGCCGGACTTTTCGCCGATAAATATTTCGGCGGCAATCACTGGGGCATCGGTATCGACGCACGTTATCTGCAACATGGGTTGCCCGCTTTCGATTCGGTTTTCTTTGGCAATGGATATATTGCTACCACGTTCAACTCTCCGAAATCTTTCCGGCACATGGCTTTTACATTGGGTCCCGTTTACCGCACCGCTGTCGGTTCGCTGGAGATCGAAGCTTTTGCCAAAGCCGGTGTTATGCTTCAGCAGTTTCCCAATTATACGCAAACCATGACCTATATAACACCACTCACCAGTGGTTCGATCGACCTCTTTAGTACCGCTAATCCAAAAGACGATCCGAAAGCCTGGGTAGGTGTAGGCGGACTCCGCTTCAATTATAAACTGAACGATAACTGGGCCGTCTTCCTGCAAGGTGATTACCTGAGCACCATCAGCCGCCGCTTTTCAAAAGACAGCAGCGAGTATTATGTCAGCTATCGTCCTGCGTTGAAGCCGCTTAATGCAAACGACATCGTGGACGATCCGCTGGCTTTTTATGCAGAGAAACCAGAATACGCGCGCACCTATACACAGGCAGTGAATCTCACCGCCGGCGTGAAATACATTTTTGGTAAAAAACATGAGCCCGCCGAACCGCGGCCGTTACCAGCGGTAGCAGAAGAAGTGGCCAAAACACCGGCGCCTGCACCGAAGAAAGAAGAAGTGAAGAAAGATATTCTTGTGGTTGTGAAAGACCGTCAGACCGGTTTGGCACTGAGTGGAGTGCGCGTTGATATTGCTTATGAAGGCAACACTTTTACTTCACTGACCAATGCCAATGGCGAAGCCGATCGCCTGAAAGAAGCAATGGAAGGAAGTTATGCCGCACACGGGGAGAAAAATGGTGTGGCCACCACAACAGTACTCATTACACCGGCAGACTTTAAACAAAGCGGCTCCGTTATTTACAAAGAAGTTTTTCACGATGATCCGCGCTTCACGCTTATCGGCGAAACCGTTGAATGCGCAAGCGAACAGAAATTGAAACACATCAACACCACACTCACTAACAGCGGCTCGCATACCAACATGAGCCAGGTATCCGATGGCGAAGGCAAATTCATTTATCAACTCGATCCCGCCACAGCCTATACGATTGTAGCCAACCAGGCCGGAAAATATTCACAAACAGAACAAGTGACTACTCAGGGACTGGATCGTACCAAAACGCTGTATGTAAGCCTTAAACTGGGCGTATGCAACTTGCAGCAGGGATCGACCTGGGTGTTGAAGAATATTCTTTATGACCTTGATAAAAGTTTTATCCGCTCCGATGCAGCAACAGTACTGGATAATGTGGTCAATATAATGAAACAGAATCCAACCCTGCGGATCGAACTGTCGTCTCACACAGACAGCCGTGGAAGTGATGCGTATAATATGAGTCTTTCCCGCAGACGTGCAGAGGCCGCCGTAAACTACCTGGTGTCGAAAGGCGTAGAGAAGAACAGGCTGACGGCACGCGGTTACGGCGAAACAAAACCGCTCAATGAATGTGTGAATGGTATAAATTGTAGCGAAGATCAACACCAGCAAAACAGAAGAACAGAGATCAAGGTGTTGTCTTATTAACTTATAATTCCCTGTGGCAACATGCATTAATACCCCGACCTGTGCGGGGTATTTGCTTTTTGCATATGTTGCTCCCGCAGGCAATACGGAGCTGCATTGTTTTTGCGAAGGGTCATGTGCCTCGTGGGTGGCCTGTTGGTCAGGAGACCAACAGGGACTGCCTTCCTTTCTTTGAACGCGCATTTTCAATTGAAGAGAAGATCGCCCTCGTTGGTCTCCCGACCAACGGGGCTTCAAGGTGAGCAACTTATAGTTTTTTATGCGAGGAGACCAACAGGGGCTGCCTTTCTTTCTTTGAGCGCGCATTTTCAATTGAAGAGAAGATCGCCCTCGTTGGTCTCCCGACCAACGAGGGCTTCAAGGTAAGTAACTTATAGTTTTTATGCGAGGAGATGAACAGGGGCTGCCTTTTTCCCTTCGTGCCTGTATTTTCAATTGAAGAGAAGATCGCCCTCTTTGGTCTCCCGACCAACGAGGGCTTCAAGGTGAGTAACTTATAGTTTTTATGCGAGGAGATGAACAGGGGCTGCCTTTTTCCCTTCGTGCCTGTATTTTCAATTGAAGAAATAATCGCCCTCGTTGGTCTCCCGACCAACGAGCATTTGGCGGGAAATAACACATAGTTATGAAGCCGCACTAATTTTTGCGAAGAGCCATGGCTCGTGCTCTGAAACGTATTAATAAGAAGAGAGCACCGGCAATTAAAATACCAGCTATCACCCAAACCGCTACCGGTTGCCGTGGGCGTATGAAGATGGACGTTTCAACACCTGTATAATTCAGCGGCGCCCAATACCAGGGATTCTGCCGGGAAAGAGAGGCGGTCTGCAAAAACTTACGTTTCGCCTGCGCCAGCGCGGTAATGGGACTATGTGTACGGTAAAGTTCTTCATAAAAAGCCTCTGACAACTGTGGCATCACGGCATCATCCACCTGCCATTGCGCAGCTACCACACCTTTTACTCCTTTGCTTAAAAAAGCTTTGTTGAGACTTTCCATTCCTTCGGCAGTAATCACTTTACCCGAGGCGGTCTGACAGGCGGAGAGAAATACCAACGGGCATTGCGTAGTCGTGTACTGCAGTTTATCCAACGTAATCGGTTGCGACAATACGAGATAAGGCTGTTGTCCGCTATCGGCTACGGCATGCGTGGCGATGTGCAATACCGCCGGTGTGTTCATGGCTTCCAGGAAAGCGGTTTCCGTAGCCTGTTCATTTTCTTTTACACTTGTACTGAAATGCCTGCTGATCTTTTGCTGTTCGTCACTGGCATAAGGCAGATCCGGAAGCGGACGTGTGTGTTTTGTTTTGCTGAAAATAGTAATACCGGCTTTGTCTTTCACATCCGTATAATCCAATGTATTCAGGAGAAGCGTATAAGTATAGCTGCAATTCTTTTTGGAGGCGATGAAATCATTGTCGCTGATGAGTGCATCTACGGGCAGGCCATACAATAAAGCGTCCGGCGAAATGATCCAGTTGCCGGCGGAAAGTTGCGACACATCCGGAATAAGCGAGGTGAGAATTTTTTCCGCGGTTGCGCGATAGACGGCAGGATCATTGTCATAAGCTGTGGGTCCCTGGCGGAAATAAGTTTGAATAAAAGCAGGCAATTGTTGTTTGACAACAGTCGTATCGGCGGAACGAAACGCGGTTAATTTTCCGTTGTGACAGGTAAAAGTATAGCAACGCGCACTGTCGGCCACCAGCCAGCTAATCAGGTCGTTGTTGGCGGATGAATTTTCCAGTGCTGATCTGAAATGATCGATCTGCGGGGCGGAAAATTGTTTGTCAAAATAATTTTCACTCAACTGAAACTGCAGCGCGATGTCTTTTACCTGTTCCTTGAGATTGCGGAGTTGCGTGCTGTCTTTTTCCAAAGCGATCTCTTCATATAAATAACGCAGTCGTGCAAAGGCAGCCTGTTGGTTGTCGCTGCTGTCGCGCTGCCAGTGGCGGGTGCGGTCAATTTCGAGTAATAGCTGACGGCCTTTTGAAAGTTCGGTGATCCAGAGCATCTTCAATGCGAGCGAATTTTTTTTATCAGCCGGAGCGCGTTCATATTTTTCCCATAAAAAATTTAAGGCTTCGTATAGCAGGCTGCGCGCATGTTGCGAGTTGTAGTAATTACTTTCCTTGCTGACGATGAGTTGTTGTACGAGGTAGTCATTTTCCACGGCCTGTACATAACAATCAATTGCGGTATCGGTGTTGCCCTGCGAGCGGTAACAGGCGGCGAGTCCGTGCAAAGCATCGGTGACGGTATTATCGGGAATGCGGCGGTTGCGTTGCTGCACACCGAAAAGTTGCAATACATGCTGGTAATCCTTTTCGGCATCGGCGTAGCGATGATTTTGCCTTCTTACTGCGGCGCGGGCTTCATAGAGCTTTGCTTTTTCCCGCTGTTTGTTGTCGGGGAAATGCTGTTCCAGTTGAGTGATGGCCTGTTGGATGGACGTTTCTGCTGCGTCGTACCGACCGGCTTCTGCGGCCAGGCGGCTTTTCAGCTCCAATGCGGCAGAGGCCCAGATCACGGAGTCGCCGGTTGGGTTTCCTTTTTGAAGAATCAATAGGGCCTTTGCATTATAAAGACCGGCCCTGTCTGTTTGTTGTTTGTCTCGGTACGACCTGGAGATATTGGTGTAAAGCAAGCCGGTAATGGCGTCGGGTTCCTGCTGGAGTGCCAGTCCCTGCCGGCAGGCATGCAAAGCGCTGTCGGACTGGCCTGTCTGCTGAAAAGTGATTGCGAGATTATTGTATAGCGATGGGAGAATGGAAGTATCTTTTTCTGCGAGTGCGGATCTGATGCTCATCTCCTGTAAGGAAATGGCTTTGGCAAAATCACCGGTGCGGGTATAAAGATTACCCAGCGGTTTGGTGATGTAATTATAAACATCGATGTTTTGAGGATGATATTGTTGCTGTGCGTCGAGCGCTTTTTCAAAATAGCGGATGCTGCCGAGCACTTGTCCTGCGTCCTTCAGGCAAAAGCCCATGTTGATCAGCAATAAAGTATAGAAGCGCTGGTTTTCCGGGTTGGCGGGCAGGGAGGGCAACTGTTGCATGAAAGCATCCGGATCATTGGTCACTTTTTCCGGAAAATCATAGGTGGTATCGATCATGGCTTTCAACTGAAGCCTGAGTGTGCTGTCGGGAACGGTTGTTGTTTTTTTCGGAGTGTTATGGTCATTGCGACAACCGGAGAGGGTTGAAAAGAAAACAACCGATATGATGAGCAGGATGCGCATGGTAATCCAAACCTACATAAAAAAGAGCTGCCTCCCGCAGGAGACAGCTCGTGACTGCTGAAAGGCACAAGGTTAATGGTTGGTTGCGTACCCGTTTTTAGTAATTGTCCAAAGCTTCGATCGCAGACTGTATGGCGGCCTCTGAACTTTCCACGAGGGTAACAGACTCATGCAGATTTGCGGTGATCGTAATGTCTTTTGAAGCGAGGTAATAATTGCCGTCTTTGATAGAAAAGACCAGCAATTTACCCTGGCTGCCGATGGGCATCATGTTGTCGTAGCTCTTTACGCGGTTGGGTCCGTCGGGAGTATAGAGTTGTGCAGTTACATTAGCGTCGTTGGGACAATAGAAAACAAATGTCTCACCGGTATAACCACGGAAGCTGGCGAGGGCGCCGGGATTGTTGTTGACGTCAACGGTAACGGTGGTTTTGGGGCTTGCGTTGGAATAGAAAACATCGCAATTAACCCAGCCGAGCTGACCGAAATTGAAAGTAAAGGCTTCATTGAACGCGCGTACTTCCACAGCGCCGTTGGGCATCCGTGCGGGAGCCCAGCCCAGTTGTTGAGCGCCGCCGACACCACCGATCTGTCCTTCCCAAATGGCGGTGATATCGCCGTTATTTTCTGCAGGCACGGCAATGGTGAGGGGTTGTGCCAATTGGCGGTCGAGTGCAACGCCGTTTTGTGTGGCTTCGAGGAAAAAGGAGCCTTGTGTTTCGAGCGGTGCGCCGGAAATGTGATTGGTATTGGAACCACCGAAGAGCAGGTCGCTGCGTTTGTAAAACTCGAGTGCGTTGAAAGTAATGTTACCAGTAACGGGCGAACCGCTGCGCGTGAAGGCATTCTGGGGAATGGTGATGCGGGTGCCGCCGCGTAATACGATGGTCTTGGGTAACTCGCTGGTGTTGAAGCTGACGGTCTGTAATTGGGGGCCGTGTTTGGCCATGAACTCGCGGGCGGTACGGGGGCGATTGTTATTGTCGTCGTCGTTGCTCTTTTTGCAGGAGCTGAAACCGAGAAGAACGGTGGCCAGGAAAAGGGCTGCTAATGTCTTTTTCATATAGGGGTTGTTTTAGTTATAAAAGTTGGTCTTTGGAAGTAGATCAACTGTCTGGAACTAATGTTACCCCTGGGGGAGGAAAATTTAAAGATCAAAATTCAAAGTTCAAAAAGAGTCAATGGTCAATCGGTAAATTCTTCATTCCTCTGCGCGAAAAATTCACGCAAAGATGCATAAGGAGCAAAGACGCAAAGAGATTTATAACCCTACACCTTAGCCCGAAGCTTCGGCCTTCTACAATCGCCACGCCCCGTACACCTGTACATACTGTCCCTGCTTGCCGTCAAATTGATAACGCGCGCCGATGCACGGACCTAATAATATTTTACCAATATTGATATCGGCAAAGGGACGGAAGCGAATAGGACCTGTGCCTCCTTTGTCTACATCCACAGTTTGCGAAAACTCGCGCTGCTGCCCATTTACAAACGGATAGATCGTTCTGTTTTCTTCTGCCGACAACGGCAGATCAAGCTTGCATTGCACGCCCGCTCCCACCGATACAAAGTGACCAATGTTATACCTCACTTGCACCGGCACCACATCAAGCCGCAACATACGCGTGGATACTTTTTTCTCATAAAAGTCGTAGTTGTAATCCACGCCATCGATCGTTACACGACCGGGCCGGAACACGCGGCCATAATCTGTCTGCTGTTGCACCGTACCGCCGTATAATTCCACCTGCCAGTATATTTTTTTATAAGGCGCCAGCGGCGATAGTCCCACACCCAACGACCAGGCCTGCCGGTTACGCATGCTATTGACCTCTTTGCCCAAGTCGCCATCTTGTATGCTCAATTGGTGCGCGGCAAATACAATCGGCGACAGACTTTTGCGGAACCTGCCCGTTGCCGTATTGGTAATGATCGGTTCATTTTTATCAAAGTAGATTGCCGTGCGCCCGCGGAATGCCTGGTTAGGCAGTTTCTTCCTCGGCTTTACCACAAAACGGATAAACCCCTTCGTGCTGTCTTCATTGGAGATGTCTTTGGCTTTGGTTCCGGGGAGACTGATCCAGCGGAAATTAAATACGATTGTTTTGTCTTCTCTCACCGTTTGCTCCCAACATCCGCGCGTAATACTATCCGAGCAAGGAGGACAGTTGGGTGAGAGCTGCAACAGCCTGAATGTGGAAGGATCCATGTTGGCCGGCAAATCTATTTCCAACCGGATGTTGCGCGCATCGCCCTCCCCATCATTCTGGAATTGCACTTTGTACAACATCTCTTTGCGTTTCGCCATCATGCGATAGCTCATGCGCGATTGCTTCAGCGACATCCGGTTCGGATCATGCGAGGCTACTACCGGCACTTCCAGCTGATGCACATAGGCATCGCCGCCATTTTCCGGAAAATAAATACCGGTGATCGTAAGCATGGCATTGGTATCCTTGAGCATCTCAGGTGTAATGTCATATTGAATAAAAGAAAAAGCTGATTTATCCGTTTCGCTTTTCACTGTATACACCTGCTTTGTGTTATACTGCGCAAATAATCCGCGGAAGTATTGATTGGCTTCGTCGGTGGTCACTTTGCGGTCCTGGCGGTTATTGTAGTGCGGACTACCGCTTTGTGTAACCGTGATCTGCGATACGGATGCCCAGAGTTTGGCGGCGTCGACACTATCGGGATTCAGTTGTTTTTCTCCGTAATAAGCAGAGGCATCGCGTTGTTTGAATCCACCGGGACCGTAAATCTTTTCATTGGTTAATATCAACAAATGTCCTTTGCCCTCGGGTGCGCGAAGCCCGGCAATCAGCAACAGGTCTTCGCCCGGAAGCGCATTGGTATTTTTTGCCAGTTGAAATACACCATTGGCAGAAAAGAAATTCTTCTCTGCATTGGATGGTGAGGTAACCGAAGCCATGGCTTCGGATACTTCATTTTGCCGTTTCACCGGCCGCGGCGGGCGTTTGCCATCATCATAGTTATTGACCGCGTATAATTGAACGGTATAGTTTCCGGGCATTGCATAACGGTGGCGTGGCATGGAGTCTGTACTAAAATGCCCATCGCCAAAGTCCCAGAGATAGGTATAGAAAGGACTTCTGCCACCCGGAATAACCTGCAGGGGCCGCAGTTTGGGTCTGAATTCAAAATCGTCTTTACCGGCCACGATCTCAAAACCGGCAGTACTATCAATTCCGGCGGGCAACTGCGCATAAGCTGGCGCGGCCATCGCGGAAAACAACAGGAATAGGAGCAGGGTCCTCATAGCTGACAGGTTTTTGGCGGTCTGGTTAGGAGAGCTGAGCATATATACTTCAAGCTGTTACGAAAAATAAGTAATATTTTTAAGTAATAAGTCAAAAGTAAAAATTCAAAAAGTGAGCAGTTATTGACTATTCATCATTGACCATACACACTTTTGACTTTTGAATTTTTACTTTTGACTTAACTCCCTCAATCTTGCATCAGGACCAACGCTATATCACTTTTCTACAGCAAAATGACGCCCGTGGTATCGGGGAGATTTACCGTTTATATGCAGATAAAATAAAACGGCTGATTGTTACCAACAGCGGCAGTGAAGAAGACGCGGCCGATATTTTCCAGGAGTCATTGGTCGATATCTACCGCATGAGCACGGAAAGCGATTTTGTACTTACCTGCCCTTTTGAAGCCTTTCTCGTATTGGTCTGCAAAAGGAAATGGCTGAATGTGCTCAAAAAGAACGGCAGAAGCCCGGTAACAAAGTCTTTTGACGATGTATCTTCTTTTAAACAGGAGGAGTGGGACAGCGCCGGAGAGTATGCCCGGCGTGAAGAGCGCGAAACAACGATCATGGAACTGCTGGAACAACTCGGCGATAAATGCCGGGAGATCATCAAAGCCTGCATGTCCGGCGATCACCAGGAAAAAGTAGCCGAGTCGCTCGGTCTCACCTACGCCTATCTCCGAAAAAAGAAAAGTGAATGCATGGCCGGCCTCGCAGCCCTTGCCCGCCAGCACCCATTGTTTAAATAGAAGCATGTCATGGAAAATTATTTCGATCAAATACAGGATTACCTCGACGGACAACTTTCTGCAGACGAGCAGGCTGCTTTTGAGCAGGAGCTTCGGGGAAATGCAGAACTGCAAAAGCAAACGGCCATCCGCCGCGAAATGCAGGACGTTATTACAAAACGATTGAAAGCAGAACAAGGTGTGCCCGCTCTCCGCAGCACATTGAAAGCAGTAGCGGCAACACAAAATAAACCCGCCGCCAAGGTCATACCCTTCCGCAGGATCGTGATTGGATTGGCGGCTGCAGCTGCTTTGATCTTTGCGGTGGTGATGTCGGGCGTATTCAATAATGATGGCATGGAGCTCCCGGGTATGGAAGCAACCATAAGCCGCGGTGTCAACAGCGATTCATTATTCAATGCCGCTTCGAAGGCTTACAATGATAAAGACTATGCCGCTTCAGCTTTATTACTGGAACAGGTCGTATCGGCGGATACGCAATCGGCAGCGGCACGTTATTACCTGGGTTTAAGTTATGTGGGAAATAAAGCCTGGGGACCGGCGGTGACGCATTTAGCGCGTATCTCTTCCGGCACCTCTGTTTATGCAGGCGACGCAGCTTATTTTGCCGCACTTTCATATGAAAACCTCAACGAAAAAACTAAAGCGAGGGAACAGGCATTGAAGGTTCCGCAGGCATCTCCTTATTATAAAAAAGCACAAAAGCTACTCGGCAGATTGTGATCCGGGTTTGAAATTTCTTCTCGCCAATTCCCGGCGCACACGGCTCAGCGATTCAGGTGTGATGCCCAGGTAAGATGCGATCATCCATTGCGGTACGCGAAGGGTAAGACTTGGATAACGCTCAACAAAATCCAGGTAACGTGTTTCCGCAGAAGCGCCGATCAGCAAACTTATCCGGTGTTGTTGCATGCGCACCAGGTTGTGCAGCGCTTTTGTATTAAATAGATTGAAGCCGGCAAAAGCCGAAACCAGTTCGAAAAATTCGGGCGTTAATACCACCAGTTTCGACTCTTCTATTGTATCAATGAAAATAAGCGATGGTTCGCCGAAAAGGAAACTGTTGCGGTCGCTGATCCAACTGTCTTCCGGCGCAAACTGAATGATGTGTTCGCGGCCGTTGTCATCTACTGTATAGGAACGCAATAAACCGTTTGCTACAAAGTATACTTCACTGCATATCTCATCCTGCCGTAAAAGCACCGTGCCTTTGGCAACCGTACGCTCCTGTATGGCATGGCTGACCGTGTCGAATTGTTCGTCAGTGAGGGCGCCTTTGGCGAGCAGATAGTTGCGGAAGAATTCAAAATTCAAAAGTCAAAATTCAAAAGTGAGTGAATCGTCAATCGTGAATAGTCAATGGTGAATAGTGAATTGTCAATTGTCAATGATGAATCGTCAGTAACGCCCAGCTATTTTACCTATAACCTAAAACCTATGGCCGAAGTGTCGGGCCTTACGCCTTAAACCTTAAACGCTCATTTCTTAAAGATAAAATACACCGCGCCGATCAGAAAGGCGAATCCTATCAAATGATTCATGCGCAGGGTTTCCTGCTTGAATACCACGATCACAAACACCGTAAACACCACCAGCGTGATCACCTCCTGCAATACTTTCAACTGCCACAGGTTAAACGGACCGCCGTTTTCCGAGAAGCCAATGCGGTTGGCCGGCACCTGCAGGGAGTATTCAAATAAGGCAATGCCCCAGCTGATCAGGATGATGCTGACGAGCCCGAGGTTTTGCCCCCATTTATATTCTTTGAACTTGAGGTGTCCGTACCAGGCCAATGTCATGAATGTATTGGACAGTGCCAGCAGTACAATGGTCAGGATAGCTTTTTTCATACAAAGTATTTTTTACTTACTCTGTTGCAGGTGTTTTCTTTTGAGCCAGTATGCTCCAGCTGGAATCTTCAGCCACAATCGTATTGGATAAATGTCCCAGTTGATCGATGGCCATTTCCACTTTATCATTTGCCTGCAACCACTGTTCCTGGTAATTCGGATCGTTCAGTTTGCCGGTGCCGTTGAGTTCGAGGAAACATCCGGTGCCAACGGTGCCGCTGCCGATCACATCGCCGGGATACAGATCCACGCCATAGGAGGCGCGCTCGATGATCTCTGCAAAAGTCCAGTCCATATCACCGAGATTGCCTTCGCTCACCTGAACGCCGTTTACCCAGCATTTCATTTTCAGGTTCCAGCTTTTGCCGGTATGATTTTCTTTCGCAGGAATTTCAAAGGCCTGCAATTCATCCAGCGTTACCAGCCAGGGACCGATAACGGTGGAGAAGTCTTTGCCTTTGGCAGGTCCGAGGTTCAGCAACATTTCTTCCATTTGAAGACGTCTGGCGCTCATGTCGTTCATGATCATGAGGCCGCCAATATATTCGTCGGCACGTTCGGCGGGAATGTTGCGGCCATGGCGGCAGATCACGATAGCCGCTTCCAGTTCGAAGTCGAGCTTTTCGAAATGATCCGGCATGGCGCGAAGTTCGCCGGGACCCTGTATGCCGTGATGATTGGTAAAATAGAAAATGGGGTATTGATCGAATTCCGGGATCATGTCCACTTTACGGTTGCGGCGTGCAGCAGCCACGTGCTGACGAAAGGCATACCCATCGCGGCAGCTTGCAGGAAACGGCACAGGCGCCAGCAATTGCAACTGATCCACGGGAATACCGCGGTTGCTGGTGCGCGTGCCTTCACGCAACATCAGCTCTCCCGCCTGCGCAATGTGAAAACTCTCGTCCCAGTAAGTAAGGAACATGTTCATACTATTGGGAAGATCGGGGTGCAATACTTCCATGTCATATACAAGGTTGTTCACCAGCACGCCCAATTGTTCGCGTTCATCTTTCAGGTAGGAGACCAGTTTCATCGGCAAATATTTGCCGCAAGTTAATGGGAAATGAGCAGCCTGCTGCGCCCGGCACCCTTTTTTACCTGAAGAGTTGTATCTTTTGCCAATGATACGCCTGGCTGTTTTACTGTCGTTCCTCTTTTCTTTTTATACCATGCATGCCCAAACCCCCGACTCGCCCTGGCTGCGCCAACTGCTGGAAGAAAATGCATCGCCGGCCCTGAAATCCGTATTGGCACAGCCCGACACCTTTCGCTATCAACTCATCTATACCCGCATCGACCGCGATAAAAACAATAAACCTTCTTTTACACATTTCTACCTCAACGTAAACAAAGACCGCTATTTCAATCCGGCCTCAACGGTTAAGATGCCACTCGCTTTTCTTTCCCTGGAAAAATTAAACCGCCTTAAAAAGGCCGGCGTCGGGAAATACACAACGATGCTCACCGATAGCGCCGCCCCTCCGCAAACAGCCGTGCTCACCGACACTTCCGCTCAAAACGGACTGCCATCCATTGCGCAATATATCCGCAAAATATTCCTGGTAAGCGACAATGATGCCTATAGCCGGTTGTATGAATTCCTGGGGCAGCAATACATCAATGAAACCTTGCATAAAAAAGGCTACAACGATACACGCATCACGCGCCGCTTCGTGCGGATGAACGAAGAAGAAAATCGGTTAACCAACCCGGTACGATTCCTTGATGATAAGGGGAAACTGCTGTATGCGCAACCTGCCGCCAAAAGCGAATTCAAATTCGACTTCAGCCAACGCAATCTCATCGGCCGCGCTTATTATGATCGCGACGAAAAACTGATCGATGAGCCGATGGATTTTACCACGCACAACAATGCCCCGCTGGCAGACCTGCAACAGTTATTGCAGTCGGTATTATTCCCCTCCTCCGTGGCGGCGAAGCAACGGTTCGATTTGACGGAAGATGATTATCAGTTTCTTTACCGCTATATGTCTGAACTGCCGTCGGAAAGCCATTTCCCTAAATATGATACCACCGAATTTTTCGACAGTTATACCAAATTCTTTTTCTTCCGTGCCGGCAAGGAAAAAATTCCATCACATATCCGCTCGTTCAACAAAACCGGCTGGAGCTACGGTTTCCTGACGGATGTATGTTATATCGTGGACTTTAAGAATAAAGTGGAATTTATGCTTTCGGGAAATATTTATGTAAACAAAGACGGCGTGCTCAACGATAATAAATACGAATACGACGAAACCGGTTATCCGTTTTTCAAAGAAGTTGGCAACATCATTTATAACCATGAATTGAAACGTCCGCGTAAACACCAGCCCGATCTGAAGAGCTGGAAGTTTACCTATGACTAACCAAAGCTGCTTGTGTATGAAAATCTTTTCTCTTTTGTTTTACCTGCTGTTTGCCACCGTTGCGGAAGCACAGCAAAGCTGGATACGCATTAACCAACTGGGCTACCTGCCCGATCTGCCCAAGGGCGCCGTCTGGTGTGCCCAAAGCGGCAATGTTCCTTCGGAATGGTCGTTACACGACGCCAAAACCGGGGCTGAAGTGACAAAAGGAAAAACACAGTCCTTCGGCGCATACGGTCCGTTCCGCCACACAGCGCGACTCGATTTTTCTTTTTATAAAAAATCCGGCAGCTATTATCTGCAGGCAGGCGAAACCCGCTCTGCCGTTTTTTCCATCGATGCAAATGTGTACAAAGGTGCAGCAGACTTCTGCCTGCGGTATATGCGGCAGCAACGGTGCGGCTTCAATCCGTTTCTGAACGACAGTTGCCACACGCAGGACGGCTATGTGCGTTATGGACAAAATATTCCCGACAGCAGTTATGTAGACGCGCGCGGCGGCTGGCATGACGCGAGTGATTACCTGCAATACGTAACTACTTCTGCCAATGCCACACATCACCTGTTGCTGGCGGGTCGCGACTTTCCGGCAGTGTTTACCGATAAACACCTGGCCAATGGACGCCCCGGCAGCAATGGCCAACCCGATGTGATCGACGAGGCAAGATGGGGAATGGAATGGCTGAACCGCATGTATCCCGGCGGCGATACGATGTACAACCAGGTGGCCGACGACCGCGATCATATCAGCATGCGCATACCGAAAGAAGACAGTCAATATGGAAAAGGCTATCAGCGGCCGGTCTATCGCATCACCGGCGAATCGCAGCAGCAGGGAAAGGGATGGAATAAAACAACCGGTACCAGTTCTACCGCCGCTAAGATCGCGGCGGCATTTGCACTGGCGTACCAGTCCGGCATCCATGTGGAAACAGCTGAAAAAAGTTACGCAAAAGCCACCGGCGCTTACCGCTTTGCCTTAAAGAAGCCGGGTGTAACGCAGACCGTCTCCGTAAAAGCACCTTATATCTATGCCGAAGAAAACTGGACGGATGATATGGAAATGGCCGGTGCGGCGTTGGCCGGCATGCTATGGAACGAGAACCAAAAATCCGTGGACGATATGCTTGACAGGGCGGTTGCCTATGCGATCAATGAACCCATCACGCCTTGGCTCGGTGCAGATACGGCCGCGCACTATCAATGGTATCCGTTTATTAATACAGGTCATTATGAGCTGACACGCCTGCTTCGTCAACGTGCGGCAAAAGCCAAAGGAGCAGAAGCGGTCTATTGGCAGAAAAAAGCTGATATGCTGATGGATTTTTATCGTACAGGCATTGAAAAGGTTTGGGACAAAGCGGGGCAGAACGCTTTCTACCGCGGTGTTCCTTTCATCTGGTGCAGTAATAATCTTACGGCGGCCTTTGCGATTCAATGTTTCTGGTACCGGAGCCTGAGTGGCGATAATCGTTATGCAGCATTCGAACAAGCCAATATCGATTGGTTATTTGGTTGCAACCCGTGGGGCACAAGCATGGTATATGGACTTCCCGCGCAGGGCGACACGCCGGTTGATCCGCACTCAGCGTTTACACATTTAAAAAAATATCCGATCGATGGTGGCCTGGTCGACGGACCGGTATATACATCAATCTATAAAAGCCTGATCGGTATAAAACTGCAGGACGAAGATGAGTACGCGCCCTTCCAGAGCGACCTGGCTGTTTATCATGATGACTACGGCGATTACAGTACCAATGAACCCACGATGGATGGAACGGCATCACTCGTGTATTTGCTGGCATCACGCGAGGCGAACAAAATGCCGGAGCATCTCGCGGCTAACAAAACGATGACCTATGGTGCTATTACCCGCGGAGATACGCGTACAAAGAAAATTGCATTGGTCTTTACTGCCGATGAATTTGCCGATGGTACGGCGGCTATCACAAAAGCACTGGCAGATAAAAAAATAAAAGCCTCTTTTTTTCTGACGGGGAATTTTTACCGGAAAAATAAAACAGCGGTGCAGCAACTGAAAAGCGGTGGCCATTATCTCGGTCCGCATTCAGATAAACACCTGCTTTATTGCAGTTGGGATGACCGCGATAGCCTGCTGGTAACGGAGGAACAATTTTCCGCAGACCTGAAAAAAAATTACGAAATGATGGCCGCTCACGGAATCCGGCGTGAAGACGCGGCTTTCTTTTTACCACCTTATGAGTGGTACAACGACAGCATTGCGGCCTGGACAAAAAAATCGGGGGTACAATTGATTAATTTCACGCCCGGAACAAGGAGCAATGCGGATTATACCTGGCCGGCGTTATCCAATTATCTCAGCAGCCAGGCGATCTATGACCAGATAGTGCGCTATGAAAAAGAATCGGCTTCGGGCCTTAATGGATTTATATTATTGCTTCATTTGGGTACGGATCCGGCGCGGAAGGATAAATTTTACCGCTTACTGCCCGCGTTGCTGGAATATTTGAAAAAAAGGGGATATGATTTTCAGCGGGTTGACGAGCTGCTGAAATGACACCAGGTTAATCGTTAAAATTTCCATTGAAAAAAAAATCAGGGTTTTTGCTGCGCTACGCTGATGCAAAAATCAAAGTATCTTTGCCGCATGCAATTCGAAAAGATTCACAATAAGGGGCAGGCCAGGTTGTTCAAGAACGATTACCTCGAGATGCTGACCAAAACACATCCGCTGGTGATCTGGGGAATGTATACTCCTGTGATCATTTATATGTTGTATTACAGCAATGCAACATTGCATTACAGCGCAGGGCGTGTATTCCTGACATTCCTGGGAGGTATTCTCTTCTGGTCATTTTTTGAATACCTCGCGCACCGGTTCCTGTTTCACTGGGTAAGCGACAACACGCGCATGAAGAAATTCATTTATACCCTGCATGGCAATCACCACCATTATCCGCGCGATAAGCAGCGCCTGTTCATGCCTCCCGTGCCCAGTCTGATCATCTCCAGCACGATCCTGGGACTGATGTACCTGGCGATCGGCACCAATTCACTGATGTTTTTCCCCGGTTTTATGCTGGGATACCTGATGTATGGCACCATGCACTACGCCATCCATGCCTGGAACCCGCCGTTTAAATGGATGAAAGGCCTGTGGCGTAATCACCATCTGCATCATTACAAAAACGAACACAATGGATTTGGAGTGAGTTCAACTTTATGGGATCATGTATTCGGAACGATGTTCGACCTCAAAAAAGAAAAAGAAGACAAGGAGAAAGTGAAGGAATTGATGTTTGGAAAAAAATAAACTTACCATTTCTCATCATCGGGAATAGAAGAGTCCCGCCGGCTGAAAGCCTGGCGGGATTTTATTTTTTGTGCCATTCTCTCCACCAGCAGGCCGGTAATCAGCACGGCGGAGTCTGCCTCAGGCTGCCCGGCCAATAGCGCTCTGAGCTTGTGTTCGCTCACATCCTGGCGATACAATAGGCTAACCAGCGCATTGAAGTCTTCGTTGATCAATTGCCTGATCTGCTCCGTAAGACGGTTTAAATCGTCGCTGGCGGGCTGTTGGGCTACCTGCTCGGCCAACTGAATAAGAGAAGTTGTTTCAGGCATAGGACTTAAAAATACGATTCAGGCTGGCGTAAAGAAAATGTTAAAGGAAGTACGAAGTATTTCTTATTACGAATATTCTCGTAATTTGCACAAGCAAAACCAACCACATGTTTAAGAAACTGCTTCTATTTCTGTTAGTTATAGCCTTTTCCCTGCCTGTATTTTCTCAGGGTTCCGTGAAAGGCAAGCTCCTCGATTCGGCCAGTAAACAGCCACTCGCATTGGCCACCGTTACCGTTTTCAAAGCGGCAGATACGGCCATTGTTACCTATCGCCTCAGTTCCCCTGACGGCGATTTTCGTGTACCCGGTCTGCCGCTTGGTATCCCGCTCCGCATGGTGGTTTCTTTTTCCGGTTACGGCGTTTACCGTCACGAATTCACCGCCACTTCCGACACGCCGGTCGTTGATCTGGGAAATGTTTACCTCGAACCCAATACCACTTCGCTGGACGAAGTGCTGGTGGTGTCGGAACGCCCGCCCGTGAGCATCAAAAAAGATACGATCGAGTTCAATGCATCGGCATTTAAAACATTACCCAATGCACTGGTGGAAGATCTCCTGAAAAAACTGCCCGGCGTGCAGGTGGATGCCGACGGCAATATCACCGTCAACGGCAAACCCGTTAACCGCCTCCTGGTAGATGGTAAAGCTTTCTTCGGCGACGATCCGAAGATGGCCACCCGCAATCTTCCCGCCAATGTGATCGATAAAGTGCAAGTAGCGGATGATAAAGATGAAATGCTGCGCAATGGCGATGATAATATCAACAACGTTGGAAAGGTGATCAATATCACACTTAAGAAAGGGGTAAAGAAAGGATGGTTTGGAAAAGTGTATGCGGGCGCCGGTACTGAATCACGTTATGAAGCAGGTGGCATTGCCAATATTTACCGCGACACGTTGCAGATAAGCATACTCGGTTATGCCAACAACCTCAACCGCCCCGGTTTCAGCTATTCCGAATTGATGCAGACGGGTGGCCTCGACCGCTCACGCGGATTGACGGGCAGCAACAGTACCAGCATCTGGCGCAACAACGCAGGAAGCGGGATCAACATCAACGGTGTCAGTTTTGGTGGCCTGACCAGTTACGGGGGCATCAGCACCAGTAAGGGCGCCGGTTTTAACCTGAACCATTCGCCCAGTTCCAAACAATCGATCTTCGCACAATATTTTTTCGGCAATGTGGTAGTGGATCGCATCAACACAATCAATAGTCAGCAATTTTCCGGCGATACCGTTATCACCAATAACAACCGCATTACCGGCGATGTGGTAACCAACGCACATAACATAGGCGTAGGCGCCAGGCTCAAACCCGATTCTGTTACGACCATTCTTGCCAACGCCAGTTACATGATCGGTAAAACGGATGAAGACCGTTTCAGCACCATCAGCAGCGATAACAATAAACTCGGACCACTCAGCGCCGGTAATATTTACCAAAACAATCTCAACAATACCTACTACTACAAGCACATGGTTAACGTGGTGCGCCTGTCGAAGAAAAAAGCAAACCGCCGCCTCACCTTTACCAATTACCTCGACATCAACAACAAGTTCGCTGACTTCCTCACCGAATCTGAAACACGCTATCTGTATCCGATCATTTATGACAGCCTGCTCTCGCAGCTTCGCCTGCAACGCATGCCCAGTACAACCACGCAAACAATTGTCGGCTACAGTGAGCCAATTACCAAATGGCTGATCTCGCGCAACTCCGTCCGCTATGAATACGAAAAAGTGGGCAACGGAGTGCGCACCCTGAATAAAGACGTCGATGGAAAATTCGAAGTACCGAATGAATTGTTGACCAATGATTTCAACCGTGAGAACAACCGCGTGGTGGCATCCTCAGGACTGGAGTTTAAATTCAAAGGGTTGACCATCACACCAGCCGCCCGCCTGCAATGGCAAAATATCAATAACAGGCTCGAAGGTGTATCGCCCGTGGTGCAGAAAAGAACCGATCTGTTGCCAAGTCTCGCAGTGGTCTACAAGCAACTTAACCTGAACTACACACGCGACGTGGTACTGCCAGGTTACATCTACCTGCTGCCGGTTACGGATAATAGCAATCCCTACTTTATCACCCGCGGCAATACATCGCTGCAGCCGTCCGACAGGCATTCAGTTTGGTTCAGCGGCTACACTAACGATGCAAAACGAAACCTGTACTTCAACTTTTACACACAGGGAACAGTAACCAACAATGATATTGTACAGCACGTGCAGGTAGATGATAAAGGTGTGCAGACTACTACACCGATGAACGCCGACGGCTCACAAAATGTCAGCATCAATTTCAATATTTCAAAGCAGTATAAATATAGTCAGCGTTTTACCTTTTCCTGGAATACCGGTGCCTGGGGACAAGTGGGTAAGAACCGTTTCATGTTCAATGAAGAAGCCAGCTGGCAGCGAAACATGAACCTTTCGAGCTGGTCGGGTATCACTTTAAACTTCAATGATAAGGTAGAATTTAACTCCAATTATTCTATCAACTACCAGCGCGTAAGAAACACCAACGAAGCGTTCAGGGAAATATCGGTTGTCAGCCATTGGTGGGAAAACCAAATGACCGTTCGCTGGCCAAAACATGTATTCTTCGAGAATGCGCTTAACTACACTTACAACAGTTCTATCGGTGGCGGATTGCCTAAAGATGTATTGCGCTGGAATGTTGCCGTCAACTTTACCTTTTTGCCCGGCGACGCAGCGGTGCTGAAGATAGGTGTGCAGGACATCCTCAACCGCAACACCAATATCTGGGTGCAGACCAACCGCAACATGATCACCACCACCAGCAACAACATTTTGGGACGTTATATGCTGGCAACATTTACGTATAATGTACGGCCTTCAATGATGAAGAAAAAAACCAGCAACCGCTTCTTCCTGTGGGATTAAAAGTGTTCGAGAATGCCGAGCGCAAACAGCGCAAAATCGTAGCGTGCCGGATCTTGCGGATCGAATCTTCGGAGACGCTCCGTGAGTTCCAGCGCTGCGAACCAATCGGTTTGCTTACGCTCCAGCAACCGGAACTTTCTCGCTACCCGTCCCACATGCAGATCGATGGGGCAGATAAGTTCCGAAGGATTGATCGAAGGCCAGATGCCGAGATCGACGCCGCGGTCATCATGCCGGACCATCCACCGGAGAAACATGTTGAGTCGTTTGCAGGTGGAACCGCGCTCAGGTGAAGCAACATGTTTACGGGTACGCGGTGGCGCATCTTCCAATGAAAAAAAATAGTGGTAAAAACCGGTCAGCATTTCTTCTACCGTTTTTCCATGCATGGTGAAGGCGGCTTCCAGCGAATCATACCGGTGATAATGATGACGGAAGAAGTCGATGAAGTAAAGAAGATCGGTGGGATTGAAAGTGCGGTGTTTAAAGGAAAGTAGTTTTTTGAGTTCAGCGGGACCTGCATGCAGACAAAAACTGTGCGGCTGCATCTCCATGAGTGAAAGTAATTCCCTGCTTTTGTTGATAATCGTGGTGCGGTTGCCCCAGGCGAAAGTAGCCGCAAAGAAGCCCGCTATTTCCTGATCCTGTTTTTTGGCAAATAAATGGGGAATAAGTACAGGGTCAGCCGCGATAAAAGAAGGACGATTATACTCATCCACTTTCTTATCCAGGAATTCTTTCAGCTTTTGCTCGGTCATGGTACAAAAATAAACCGCCGCAGGTAACTGCAACGGTTTATAAAAAAGTTCAGGGCTTTTAGTGGTGGTGCAAAAAATCTACACGGTTACACAGGGCTGCTGCCGCGGATAAGACGCAACAGGATAGCGATGATCGCGATCACCAGCAGTATGTGAATCAGACTACCGGCGGAGAAAACAAAAAATCCTAAAAGCCAGCCGATTATCAGTATTATCGCAATAAGGTATAACATGGCATCCGATTTAATTGTGAGGAAATTTCATGTCTTATACCTTTCTAAAGGCAGATACAATGCCAGATTATTAACCGATGGCCTGCTTCAGGTCTTCGATCAGATCTTCCGCATCTTCCACCCCAACGCTCAGGCGGATCAGTGAATCACTTAATCCGTTCTTGATCCGTTCTTCGCGCGGAATGGATGCGTGCGTCATGGTTGCCGGATGATTGATCAGCGATTCCACACCACCCAGGCTTTCTGCCAGCGAAAAAAGTTTGGTAGAACTCAGTACGCGGTTCACTTCTTCCACACCTTCTTTCTTCAGTTCGAAACTGATCATGCCGCCAAATCCGCGCATTTGTTTTTTGGCAATGGCATAACCCGGCTGGTCTTCAAAGCCCGGCCAGTATACTTTGCTTATACCGGGATGTGCACGAAGCCAGTGTGCAATTTTTTCACCATTGATACAATGTTGCTGCATACGAAGGTGCAATGTTTTGATTCCACGCAGCACGAGGAAGCAATCCATCGGTCCGGGAACGGCTCCGCAACTTTTCTGAATGAAATAAAGCTGGTCGCGCAACGCCTGGTCGTTGATCACGAGTGCGCCCTGTATCACATCGCTGTGACCGCCGAGGTATTTGGTGGCGGAATGCATGACGATATCGGCACCGAGGTCGAGCGGATTCTGCAGGTAAGGAGAAGCAAAGGTGTTGTCGACGCAGAGAATGGTGCCGGCCTCTTTTGATATGGCTGCAATGGCAGCGATATCCGTGATGTTCATCAGCGGATTGGTAGGTGTTTCCAGCCAGATGAGTTTTGTTTTTGGTGTAACGGCTGCTTTTACTGCCGCCACATCAGTCGTGTCTACATAACGGAATACGATACCGAATTTTTCAAACACTTTGGTAAACAGGCGATAGGTGCCACCGTACATATCGGCAGCGGCGATCACTTCATCACCGGGTACGAGCAGCTTGATAACAGCATCGGTAGCGGCAACGCCGCTGCTGAAAGCGAGACCAAATTTTCCATTTTCAATCACCGCCAATGCTTCTTCCAGCGCCTGGCGCGTAGGATTCTGCGAACGCGCATATTCAAAACCTTTATTCACGCCCGGTGATTCCTGTACATACGTTGATGTCTGGAAAATAGGAGTCATGATAGCACCGGTTGACGGGTCGGGATTAGCACCTGCGTGGATGTATTTAGTACCTAATTTTTTCATGATAATTCATTTACGGTAAAACAGAATGGCAAAGATCAGGGAAATAAATCAGTATTCATGGAACTGGCTCCTATAGCGCGTTTACCACTCATCCTCGTACAAATTCCTTTAACAAATCCTTAATCGCCGTAGTCACAGAAATATAACCATGCTTCGTACTTCGGGTTTAATTTTTCAATCATTGATAAAATGGTTTCAGATCGATTTAAGATAATTTAACGAATACACCTGTAACATTTCCCGGTTACCAATGATCTACAAACACATTGACTTCGCCTTGCAACGAAGCTATTTTAGCTGTGTCAAAACCTCCCTGTCATACAAAAAATTATTAGTTATGAAAACGCTTAGCTTAGTTGCCGCCCTGTTGATGACCTGTTTTACTTTCGCTGCTCCGTTGCCTGCCGGCAAACCTGCAGACATAAATGAAAAAATATTGAAAGCTTTCAAAGAAAGTTTCACCAACGCGCAGGAAGTGACCTGGCACGAATACAAAGATGTTTACCAGGCAAGCTTCCGCCAGGATGATGTACAGATGCGCGCCCAATATGATGAGCAAGGCAACCTGCTGAAAACGATCCGTTATTACGACGGCAGCCGTTTGCTCCCCGCCATCAAAACCAAATTGAACAAAAAATATCCCGGTCGTGAGATTGCTTCCGTAACGGAAACAACCGAAGATTCCGAGATCGGCTTTGTGATCAACCTGAAAGACGAAAACAAATGGTATATCGTAAAGTCAGATGTATACGGAAGACTGGAACTGGTCAATAAATTCAACCGCGGAGATAAGTAAGGTCAAAATTGTCAGAGGATACCTTTGCGTCTTGGCTACTTTGCGACTTTGCGTGAAAGCTACGCACGCAGAGCTACATAAGGAGCAGAGGCGCAAAGATAACTTCCTGGATTACTTTTGACTTATATAAGAGGCGGCGGCAAGGTATCTCCAGTCATAATTGCCGGGATCGTGTGCCGCTGTCGCTATTACCGGCTTGTTGAGAACAGAAGGCCGCAGAATTTTTTCTTTAACGAGTGTATTTTTTGCTTCGTGGATGAGTGCTGTCATGGAAGGCGCGCTCATCCATTTTTTTTGCGGAGGTTCAAAGCCCGTTTTGTCTTTGCGCCAGGTGATCGTTTCCGGCAAAATCTCTTTCATAGACTCGCGAAGCAACCATTTGCTCCACCCTTTCCTGATTTTGAAGTCCGAAGGCAGCGTGAACAAAAACTCCGCAAGTTCATGACTTAAAAAAGGCAATCTTACTTCGATGCCATGCGCCATGCTGTTGCGGTCGGCATAGCGCAACAACTCTTCTAGCCCGTTGGTAAAAGCATTAAAATGCAAAGCCCCGTTCAGGGTGAAGATTTCCGGCGTAGTATAATAAGCTTCCTGGCTTTGCAATTTTACAAACTCGCGCGTGAGGTCTTTTTGTTTCAATGCGTGTAATAAATATTGCTGTTCCAGTAGCACGGCGGCTATATCCGGGAACAAAGCGGCGATAATATTGCGGAAACCAAATGGCTCGGTGATGCCTTTTTCCCTTGCAGCATCCAGCTCTCCGCTCCGCCACAATTTTCTTTTGCGGAACAGTTCCTGCCAGTACCATTTATAATAACGCGGATATCCGGCGAGTAATTCGTCTGCGCCCTGTCCATCGATCAGTACCTTGGTTTGGTGCTGAGCGGCCAATCCATATACGCTGAATTGCGCAAAAATGCTTGATGAGCCGAACGGTTCTTCCTGGTGATAACAAAGCCGCTCCCATTCGCGCTCCAGTGAATCGGCATCAGGTGTAATGGTCTGATGTGCAAAGCCGAATTGATGACATACCTGTTGCGCGTGGGCCGATTCGTCGCGCTCGAAACCCGGAAAAGAAGCCGTAAAAGCCGTGAGTCCGGGATAACTTGCTGCATGAATAAGTGCGGCGATGCTGGAACTATCGAGTCCGCCGCTCAGCGAAGTACCGATACGTACGTCGCTTCTCAGTCGTCTGTTGACGGATTGACGAAGCAGATGATCGAACTTTTCCAATGCATCGTGGTCGCTGATCTTTTGCTGTTCATTGCTGTCGATCTCCCAATATTTTTCAATGACCGGCTCGGCGGCACCTGGTTTATAATAGAGGCAACTGGCGGCGGGTAGTTTGCGGATATTGGTATAAAATGTTTCCCCGGGATCGGCGGGATTTCCCGTATAGCCGATGGTGAGGAAATTGAAAAGCATTTTGCGGTTGTGTTCGCGCGGAACACCGGCGGCCCAGAGGGCTTTCATTTCGGAGGCGAACAACAAACTTCCGTTATGGAAATGATAGAAAAAAGGTTTTTCCCCGAAGCGGTCGCGGGCGGCAAAAAGCTCCTGCAATTCGCCGTCCCAGATAGCGAAAGCGAACATGCCATCGAAATAATCGACGCAGGCGGCGCCGTATTCCTGGTAAGCGGCGAGTATTACTTCGGTATCGGATTGCGTGGTAAAGTGATGCCCTTTTTGTAAAAGTGTTTCGCGGAGTTCTTTGTAATTATAGATTTCGCCGTTGTAAACGATCACGAGGTCATGTGCTTCATCCTCGCGGCGTTGCATGGGTTGTGCCGCGGCGGCGCTGAGGTCGATGATGGCCAGCCTGCGGTGGCCGAGCAGTACGCTTCCGCCGGCGTTATGCCAGTGACTTTCTCCGTCGGGACCGCGATGCGCGATGGCTTTCGTCATGCGTTGCAGTTGCTCCACCTTGTATTGGCCAGGGGCGGAAAGTATGCCGGCAATTCCACACATCTATAAAAGTAAAAATTAAAAAGGCAAAAGTCAAAAAACGTGATCGTCAATCAATCATTAAAAAAGCCGCATCTCGATGATGCGGCTTATAATTGAGATCCAGAAGTATAAATTATAAAACTGAAAGCGGCGAAGGCTGTTTACCTAAAACCCAGACCTTACGCCTTCTACCTTCTTACAGCGCTTCGGCTCCCATTCTTTTCGCTTGTTTGGAACGCTCGTTCTCATCGAGGATCACTTTACGCATCCGGATGAAATTAGGCGTTACCTCTATACACTCATCCTGCTGGATATACTCCATGCATTCTTCGAGGGTCATGAGTGTTTTGGGGGCGATATTGGTAGCATCATCACTACCGCTTGCACGGTGGTTGGTGAGCTTTTTCGCTTCCGTAGCGTTTACGATCAGGTCACCTGGTTTGATGTTCTCGGCAATGATCTGACCGATATAAACCTCTTCACCCGGATCTACGAAGAACGTACCGCGGTCCTGCAGTTTATCGATTGAGTAACCGGTTGTTTTATCTGTATTCTTAGACACCAATACACCGTTGTTACGTCCGGGGATGGGGCCTTTCCAGGGTTTGTATTCGCTGAAACGGTGGGCCATTACGGCTTCACCGGTGGTGGCAGTGAGCATCTGCGTACGCAGACCGATCAGACCGCGTGAAGGGATGTCGAACTCCAGGTGTTGCATTTCACCTTTTGTTTCCATCACCAGCATTTCGCCTTTTTTGCGGCTTACGAGGTCGATTACTTTGGAAGCAAATTCCTGTGGAACGTCTACTACCAGGTTCTCGTATGGTTCACATTTTTTACCGTCGATCTCTTTAATGATTACCTGGGGCTGACCTACGGTGAGTTCATAACCTTCGCGGCGCATGGTTTCGATCAATACACCGAGGTGAAGGATACCGCGGCCATATACCACGAGGCTATCACCTTCTTCGCTGTCTACTACACGCAGGGCGAGGTTTTTCTCGGTTTCTTTCATCAGGCGGTCGCGCAGGTGGCGGGAGGTAACGAATTTACCGTCTCTGCCGAAGAAAGGAGAGTTGTTTACAGAGAACAACATGTTCATCGTTGGCTCGTCCACGCTGATTACCGGCAATGCTTCAGGATTTTCCGCATCGGCAATGGTATCACCAATGTTGAAGTCTTCGATACCTACTACAGCACAAAGGTCACCTGACAATACTTCTGATACTTTTTTCTTACCCATGCCTTCGAAAACATAGAGTTCTCTTACACGCGTTTTGCGGATAGAGCCGTCTGTCTGCATCAGGGAGATAGGCTGACCTTCTTTAATGGAACCGCGGCTTACTTTACCTACGGCAATACGGCCGAGGAAAGAAGAGTAGTCAAGAGAAGTGATCTGCAATTGCAGGTTACCTTCCTGTACTTTAGGAGCGGGTACATATTTCAGGATGCCGTCGAGGAGCGGGTTGATATTGTCGATCTGGGTCAGCGAATCGTTGAACCAGCCGTTTTTACCGGAACCATAGTAAGTGGGGAAATCCAGTTGCTCTTCCGTAGCGTCGAGGTTGAAGAACAGTTCGAAAACTGCGTCGTGCACTTCGTCGGGACGGCAGTTGGGCTTGTCCACTTTATTGATAATTACAATAGGTTTCAGGTTGAGCTGCAAGGCTTTTTGCAGTACGAAACGTGTTTGAGGCATGGGGCCTTCGAAGGCGTCGACGAGCAGACAAACACCATCGGCCATTTTCAATACGCGTTCTACCTCACCACCAAAGTCGGCGTGACCAGGGGTGTCGATAACGTTAATTTTTACGCCGTTGTAGGTAACCGCTGCGTTTTTACTGAAAATGGTGATGCCACGTTCCCTTTCCAGGTCGTTGTTATCCATGATCAGCTCTCCGGTGTCCTGGTTGTCGCGGAATACCTTCGTCGCGTGCAGGATTTTGTCAACCAGGGTAGTTTTTCCGTGGTCAACGTGGGCAATAATTGCTATGTTTCTGATTTCCATAATGTTGTGTTTGTACGACCCGGTTTATCGCGCCAGCGGCGGGTCTCTCTGCTTTTCGAGGCGGCAAAGGTACATCATTAAAGTGGGGGCGACAAGTGAAAAGATCGTTATTACTGTATGGTGGCGGCTTTCAGCGCATTGCGCCTAAGGCGCAATGGGTTATAGGTAGTAAGTATTAAGTTATAAGTTAAAGCGGCTGTTTACCTAAACCTTATAACCTATTACTTATTAGCGGCTGTTTAATAACTTTATAACACAACTTTTCTTCCACAAACCCGCCAAAGGGTATAATTCTTGGACACAGTATATTCTCACGCAAAAAACTAATCCACTATGTCTTCGTACCGATGGTCGCGCCGAAACATACTGAAAGCATTGGGTATTACAGTCGGAGGAACTTTTTTTCCGTTTTCGCTGTGGGGGAAAAATGAAACCGGTGAACCGCTGATCCTTCCCAACGACAAACGCCACAAAACACTCGCCCGGCCGGTTACCGCTATCACACTTGGCGCCGGCGCCCGCGGAAACGTTTATGGTGATTACGGACTCGAATTTCCCGATCAACTCGATATCGTGGGCGTAGCTGAGCCCATCCCGCTCCGCAACGAACGCTATGCACGAAAACATAAAATCTCCGACGATAAACGTTTCAAAACCTGGGAAGATGTATTCAAACAACCCAAGTTTGCCGACGCTGTCATCATTTCCACACCCGATCAGTTGCACTACGGCCCCTGCATGGCCGCACTGAAAATGGGTTATGATATTTTATTGGAGAAACCCATTTCCCCGTCGGAACAGGAATGCCGCGATATTCTCGAACTCGCCCATAAAACCAATCGTATTGTGGCTGTTTGTCACGTATTGCGCTATGCGCCTTATTTTGTCAAGCTCCGCGATCTCATGCAAAGCGGTGCCATCGGCGATATAGTTAGCCTGCAGCATTTCGAGCCGATCGAGCATACACATATGGCGCACTCCTATGTGCGCGGCAACTGGCATAACAGCAAACAAACCACGCCCATCATCCTGGCAAAATCCTGTCACGACCTCGATATTATTAAGTGGATGCTGGGTACGGATTCCAAACGCATCCAGGCTTTCGGCTCGCTGAAATGGTTTAAAAAAGCGAATGCTCCCGAAGGCAGCACCGAACGCTGCACCGATGGCTGTGCCGTTGAAGGCAGTTGCCCTTATTCAGCGCTTAAAATTTATCACCGCAAACGTCATCGCACCTACGTATTCGATTTACCCGAAGACAAATCCAAACAAGGCGATGCCATTCTTGATTATCTGCGCACAACGGATTATGGCCGTTGCGTGTACCGCATGAACAACGATCAATGCGATCATTATACTACCAATATTCTTTTTGATAAAGAAGTAACGGCCACCTTCAATATGGAAGCCTTTACTCCCTGGGGCGGACGACGCACCCGCGTAATGGGTAGCCAGGGCTATATCGAGGGCGATATGGATCAGTTCACCGTTTGGGATTTCCGGACCGACAAATCCAAAAAATACGAGAGCAAAGTGCTTGATGTAGAAAACTACAAAAATGAAGGCCACGGCGGTGGCGACTGGCGGCTGGTGGCCGATTGGATCCAGGCCGTATCGCAGCAAAATGCCAGCCTGCTCACTTCTACCATCGACGCTTCCATCGAAAGCCATATCATGTGTTTCATGGCAGAAGAAAGCCGGTTCAACAACCGCGTGATGGAAATCAACATGTAAGCAGCCGTTTATTTCGCAAAAGCAAAACGGAGTCCTCCTAATACCCAGCGGCCCGGCATCGGCGCGCCCAGCAGATCGCTGTAAGAGCGGTCGAGTAAATTATCGGCCTGCGCAAATACCATGAGTTGGTTTTGCCAAACCGCCCAGGATACCTGCACATTCATCACAAAGTAATCGCGGGTGAGTTGTGCCTGGAGGGCCGGTGCCTGTTGTACAGCACGTTTTTTATAAAGCCCGTTTACGCTCATGCCAAAATGCCCCCATTGATACAGGGCTGAAAAGTTGGAAAGAAAACGCGCATGTGATGAAACGTACAAAGAAGAAGTGCCGTCGCTGCTGCGGCTATCGAGCCAGGTGATGCCTGCAGTCAATGAAAGCTGCCGGCCCCGTCCGAATTTCTCCACGTATTGTAAATCCGTTTCAAAACCCGAAGTTTCTACCCTTGCAATATTGCGCGCCAAAGCATACGTGCCGGTTGGTGAAAGGTTTTCTTTGCGCGGCATGTTGGCATAAACCGTGGTGACATAATCGATCAATTGACGGTGATACCGTTGGAAAAAAGTGGCGGAGAGTTTTAGTTTTTTATGGAAAAACCAATCGGCACCCGCTTCATAACTCCAGGAGTGTTCGGCTTTGAGATCAGGATTACCGATGCGACCGCTTGCGACAAAAGGTTTAGCGTAGTTGTTGAAGCGTTCGGTAAAGTCTGCATCGCGGATCGTTTTGCCGCCACTGGCGCGCCATTGCCAGGCACCCTGCCGCCAGGATGCCGTCAACTGAGGAATCCATTCGGCATCGAGGCCTTCAATAAATTCCGTACGCAGGGAAGGTTGTAATGTAAAGTGTTCGCCGATTTGCTGATTCAACGACACAAATGGCGCAGCCAGGTACAGTGAATGTTTACCGCGGTCATTGGAGTTGATCATTTTCTGTTGGTAATTAAAACCCGCCGTCAATGCGCCCGATGTATTGAGCTGATATTGGTACACCAATAAAGACTGGAAAAGTTTTGATTTGCTCTGATTGGCGAGTGATGATGGATTAAAGCGATACTCATCTTCCAGTGTTTTGTAACCCGCATCGAGTGATACCCGTGTTTTATTGCGCTGATAACTCAGGCGGGCCTGGTGCCACCACGAATTGACTTTTTCATTGGCGGTGTCGGATAAAAAGGAAGTATAAAAATTTTGCGCAGCAAAATCACGGCTGTCGAAGGCCCCGCGATAAGCAAGGCTCCAATATTGATTGAAAAAATAAGCAGCCGACGCCGACAAGGAGCGGTTATGAACAAAGCCGCGTATTCCGCGTTGCGGAACACCATTAGTATTGTTGACGAGCACACCGCCGCCCAATTGCAGTTTTCCACTGCGGTAAGTGCCACCGGCGCTTACCTGGCTGAAACCATATTCGCCGCCGGCCACGCGCCCTGAAAAAGAAGCCCCCGAAGGTTGTTGCTGACGTGCCGCAAAACTTTTGGTAATGATATGAATAACGCCGCCCACCGCATCGGCGCCGTAGATAGCGGAGGACGCGCCTTTCAATACTTCCACCCGGTCGATCTCTGCAGGTGTAATAGGAATGTAGCTGTTGAAATGTCCGGTATTCGGATCGTTGAGGCGCAATCCGTCGAGAATCACCAGTACCTGTTGGAAAGTACCGCCGCGTAAAACAAAATCGCTTTGAGCGCCGAGTGGTCCACGTGCCTGCGTTTCAACACCGGGCAGGTATCGGAGCAGATCGTCGATGCTGTGAACGGGAAGACCTGCCATCTGATCGCCGCGAACGATGCTGATATTGCGTCCCGTTTCGGAAGCGCGTTTTTCTGTAAGAGAAGAAGTAATGGTAACGCCATCCAGTTGTTCCTGATCCTGGGCATAAACAACTGTGCTGAATAATATAAATGCGAACAGGGAAAATTTATGTTTCATAGTGTGTTGTAAAAATCGCCGCAAAAGTAAGGAAGAGTTAAACAGCCGTTGTAAGTTTTAAGTAAAGGTTATGGGTATCCTAATGACTTATTACGTGAAACCGGGTAGTATTTTCACGCCAGGCCATTCCCTCTTTTTTGACTTTTTACTTTTGAATTTTGAATTAAAGGAACTCCGCGTCTTTACTCCTTACGCGCCTTTGCGTGAAAAGGGAGCCGCGATTTCGCGAAAAGACGCAAAGTAAGCCGGGTCGTATTTTCACGCCAAGCCCTTCCCTCTTTTTTGACTTTTTACTTTTGAATTTTGAATTAAATCATCTCCGCTGCCGGATCCCAAAAATGTTTTTCGAAATCAACGATGCGGTCGTCTTTCACGATTACTCCTTCTTTTTTCAATAATTTTTCCATGGCATCCGGCGGAGAAAAATGATGCTTGCCGCTGAGAATCCCCAGGCGGTTCACTACGCGGTGTGCAGGCACTTTGGGTCTTACATTGCCGGCGCCATTCATGGCCCAGCCGACCATGCGGGCCGACAAACCGCTGCCGAGTGCTTTTGCAATGGCACCATAGGAGGTCACGCGTCCTTTCGGAATCTGGCGTGCCACTTCATATACAAGCGTAAAGAAATTATCATCCGTTTTGCCGGATGGACGCACAGCTTTAGGTTGTGCTTTTTTCTTTTTGGATGTGGCCATAAGCGGATACGTTTATTCTTCGGTGGCGTTTTTATCCGGATTTCCTTTTGCACGTTGCTCGAGCAAATAGCTGCGCCGTGGTTCGGGCACGCTTTCGTAGGAGTAGGGGCAATGAAGGCAACCTTTCCCGCAGCAATAACCGCGTTCGAGGTGATATCGTTCGGTGAGGACAAATAATCCGTCCTCATTGATATAATAATGGACGCCTTCAATCCAATCCATCTGCCATTACGGTTTGTTTAAGTACCGCATCCTGTTCAAGGCCCGCCAGTGTTTCGGGTAAAGAAAAACACAGATAATGTATGCGGCTGCTTCCTGCTATATCCAATCCTTCATAATGGGTGCGGATAGAAAGTTCTGGATGATCGGCTGCCTGCTCGCGTACATGATCGAAGTCGGTATGAACGGTGCAATTGTATTGTGCGATCACGAGTTTGGTGAACTTATACAGATCGGGGCTGTCGGTTTTCAGGTTGATGCGTCCGCCGGGTTTCAGGAATTGGTGATAAAGGCGCAGAAACTTCGGATGGGTGAGTCTTTTGCGCATTTTTCCGTTCCGTAATTGCGGATCGGGAAAAGTGATCCAGATTTCTTCCACTTCGCCGGGTGCAAAATATTGCGCGATCTGATCGATTTGCGTACGCAGGAAAGCAACGTTGGGTAAAGGTTCCTGCAATGCTTTGCGGGCGCCGACCCAAATGCGGTTGCCTTTCTGGTCCACACCGATAAAATTGCGACCGGGGTAAAGTCTCCCCAAACCGACCGCATATTCGCCTTTGCCACATGCCAGTTCGAGCACAAGGGGATGCGGATTTTTAAAGAAAGCCTGCCATTGACCGGGCATATTCTCCGGGTACTGCAACACATTCGGAAAGGTCTCCAGATCTGCAAACCGGGCCAGTTTATTTTGCGCCATAAGCCGCAAAGTTAGCAGAAGCCCGGCAAAGAGAAGGCCCTGGAAGATAGTATGGCACTTTCTTTGAATAAGTAAGGTAAATAAAACCAAACAACATGAAAATCAATATGTTAAAATGGGCTTCCCTGCTGATGGCCGGAAGTTTCCTCTTTGTTGCCTGTAACAACGAAGACAAAAAAGACAGCGCAAACAATACCCCTCCTGCGAATGAATACAATGTTGGTGACAGCACCGGCAGCATGAGCAACAATCCTGCTGATCCGTCAAAAACCAACAGCACACCGGGGAGCAAAGTAGATCAGCCGCGCAAAAGCGGTAAAGCGTCTGCGCGGATGGCCGACGAAGACACCAAAGTAAAAATCGAGCGCGATAAAGACGGTATATATATGCGTGCCGACATGGCTCCCGGATATCCTGGTGGTCAGGACGGATTGGATGCGTATATTACACGTAATATTGAATATCCCGCCGATGCGATCGATAACAATATTGAAGGCACCGTATATGTACAGTTTGCCGTGGATGAAAACGGTAAAGTAAGCCAGGTGCGTACGGCTGGCACCAAACTGGGCTATGGATTGGAAGAAGAAGCTGTGAAAGTGGTTTCTAAAATGCCAGCATGGACCCCAGGTCAGGTGGCCGGTAAGAAAGTGAAAGTATGGCGTACATTGCCCATCGTTTACAGGCTTGAATCCTAAAAGTGAGATAAAATGGTAAAAGCAATCCCCGCTGTAAGGCGGGGATTTTTTATTGGGTTATAAGTTTTAAGTAATAGGTTATAGGTATTCTTTTTCCGTATTCACGATTGACGATTCACTATTCACTATTCACAATTGACAATTGACGATTCACACCTCACATCAGAACTTAAGCAACAACCCCAACCCTATCAACGATTTCAACTGCAGTCCCGGAGAAGTGCCGTTTTTTCCGAATAAACGTACATCATCATCATAAATGAGATCGAGGCTGTAAGTGGCGGATAAAATCCTGGTCAGCTTAATATTGACCACGTTTGTAAAATAGAAGTCAATGTTGCCGGGCTTCTTTCTGTAGTTGGAAAAGAGATCCAGCCGGCCTTTATAGCTTACGATCTTGTTGAAATCCTTCATGTAATTGATAGAAGCAAATGCGCCGAGTTCGTAAGTGCTGTGCCGTCCGGAATCCACTCCGTAAAGACCTTTGGCCGACAAGGTATCATCCATTACAAATACCCAGCGGGAGGTGGCGGGTGAAACAAAAATGGACAATCCTTCGATTGGCTTATAATCGAGACCGGCACTCAGCAATACATAGGCCGGTGAAAGAATGTCGGAGGTCAGCGACCTTGCTGTGTCTTCGTAAGCATAACCTTTGAAAAACTGCGAACGGAAGTTGAATAATCCGGCAAGGTTCAGTTTGGGGTTGAGGGCATAGCCATATTTGGAAAGCAGATCAATGCGGTCATCGTTTTTCCTGCTGCCGAGACTGGTCGTATTTACATAACCCAGGTTAAAATCCAGCGTATTGTCCCAACTGTGTTTATCTTTTTTATAAAAAGCAAAAAGGTTGAGCACGGAATTGACGGAGAGTGAAAATTCATCGCCACCGGCAGCCCAGTTGTTCAACGAGCCCTGGGAAACATTGATGGCATACTGGCCTCCGTACTTCCATTTCTTTTGAGCAGTGTCGCTGGGATCTTTTTTGACCGTACGTTCAGCTTCCGATTTAAGTGCTTTCACGCGTTGGTCCTGCGCAAAGGCGCTGGTAAAGAATATACTTGCGAGAAAAAGCAGGAGCGTTTTTTTCATAGTTTTCATTTAAGCCGCAAAACTAAGGATTAAAAAAAAACGACCTGTCTGCCTGGGCAAACAGATCGTTTAAAACCTGAAGGGCAAAAAAAAGCCTGTAAGTACGAACTCACAGGCAAGCTAATCGCCACACGAGAAAAGAGCTGTAGGGGGAGGAGTCGAACCTCCACGGGGCAGTTAGTTGTAGCACAAAGTTCAGTGGTCGACCCTGGTCGCTCCGTTGCCGAAGCGGCTCTATGCTATATTTATTCTGTTATCCCCACCCCCGAGACAAGAGGGCATGTCTGCCGAAAATTTCATCACCCCACAGTATGAACCACATTATACATTACCTTCAGAAAGGAGCTGTTAGCGTGGTGTCTTTTAAAGAACTTGATAGAACAAAAATACAGTGTCTGGACCTTTTGTTCCAAATTTTCGAACAAAAATTTTGAAATAATAGAAATTATTCAAATATTCGTGGTGTCAATTGAATTTATTTAAAATCACTTATCGAAATGGCCGCTAAATTGAATTTGGATAAATTGGATCTGCAGATCATTCAACATATGATGGAGAATGCCGAGATCTCCTACGCCGATCTTGGAAAAAAGTTATATGTGTCTGGTGGTACCATCCACGTCCGCATCAAAAAACTACAGGAAGCCGGTGTAGTAAAAGGCACCCGCCTCAATACCGATCTTAAAATGCTGGGCTACGATGTCATCGCATTCATCGGCATTTATCTCAAAGAAAGTTCATTGTACGATACCGTTGCGCGTGAACTGCAGAAAATGCCCGAAATCGTTCGTCTCAATTACACCACCGGCAATTACAGCATGTTCGCCGAAATCGTGTGCAAAGACATTTCCCAGCTCCGCTCCGTATTGCACGATCAATTACAAAAGATCAAAGGCATAGAACGCACCGAAACCTTTATCTCCCTGGAAGAAAGCTTTAGCAGGAATGTGCGGGTGATTGCGTGAGCTAATTTGAAAATTTGATGATTTGAGAATTAGAAAATTCGTTAGCACATTCTCAATTCCATCGTCTAATCATCAAATTTTCAAATTGCCAAATTAAAACTCCCAATTCCACCAGCCATTCTCCCTCCGGCTGGCGGGTGTTTGCAAACCATTGGTCTGCTTGTTCACCATATCATAGATAGCCGCGCGAAGTTGTCGAAGCGGTGTGCGCCGGTCGCCCCAGGACAGGTTGTTTAAGAAACTATACGTGAATACACCATTGTTCCAGGATTGACCTTCATAAGCATATTCATTACCCGCCGCCGCCGAGATAACAAACGAGCCGTTGCCGCGGCTGAGATCGCCAAATAGTTCCTGTATCAGCAATTGCTGATTGCGCCCACGCCCCGAAGCCGAACTGTCCGTGTCTTCTACGATCACCCCTCTTTTTATCACACTTACACCTTGTGGCAACTGGCCACTGTGTGTGGCAATGTCTTCTCCACTGTGACAGGCATCCAGCAACAATAGCCGTTTGCGCGCAGGAATACCATCCAGCAGCGACTCGATCATCCTTATCGACAAACCTTTCGCTTCCGGACGGCTGAAGTCCATGTCGTGAGGAGCAAACACAAAACCGCTGTCCCTGCTGATCATACCGTGACCCGATAAAGAGATCACAACGATGTCGTCCGTATTCGTCTGCCGGAGTTTTTGTTTTACCTGCTGGATAGCTGCGAGCGTCGCTTTTTCATTGAGTAGGGTGTCGAGAATCGTGGCATTTTTGGTTTGTTGCAGACGCGCTGCGATATCACGCACATCCTTCGCGGCATACCGGAGATTTTTTTGACGGTCGGCATATTCGGCAACACCGATGCCGATGTAATATACCCTGCCCGAATCAGGTTTATCGGGTTGATAGTAGACAGTATATGTTTGTTCCAGGCTTTCCTCGCCGGCTTCATTTACCCCGGTTATGCTGATCAGGTTTCTGCCAGCGTTGAGTGCCAGTGGATAATCCAGTGCATATTTTTTAACACGTCCGTTTACCGGCAAGCCGGTGGCGGCAAATTCAGGTACGCCATTCACACGGATGAGCAACGATTTCAACGCCTGCTGCTGATCTTCCAATGTCAATTGCAATTTCAGTATGCGCTCTGTTGCCGTCAGCGGAAGATGATCACGGTCCCATTTCAGTACCGGACGATTGCCCGCGTTGTTTAGTTTATCCGGATCGAAGCCCAGCCTTTGTATGCGGCTTCTCCAGGCCAGTTCAAGTGTACGCAGAAAAGCAGTATCCGCATACCCCAGCGCTTTAAATACTTTATCGGGACGGTTGCCCTGCAATTCAAAACTCGATAACGGGTAGATTGTTTCATTTTTTATAAAATGAAAATCGTTGAGCAGATCGGGATCGATACGGTAATGCCCCGAAGGCGTGAGCATCGCATAGCGCCATTCTTTTTCCTTTTCCAAAAATTTGATCGTGACCTGTATGGCTTCCTGCTGCATGTCAATGATCGTTACATCGCCATTGGCGGAAAGACTGTAAAGGCGGTTGCCGCGGATAATCAGTTTTTCAATGGCGCCGCCTTGCGTATTAAGTATGCGCCGGGGAGAACTGCCCGTTGTATCCCAGATCAACAGTTGTCCGTTCTGGCTACCCGCTACGATGCGTGCAGCAGGTTTATAATAAGCAACGCTGGTGAGATAATCGCGCGAGTAAAAACTGCGGAGAACTTTTTTCTCTTGACCCGTTGCCGTTTGCCATTCAATGTTGCGGAAGTTGATCGACAAACCGGATTCGGGATAGTGTACATAGTCCTGCCAGAAAGTGGAGTCGGTTATTTTTGCAGCAGGCATGTCTGCTATATAATTCAGGGTGTTGAGGCCGGCTCCGCGGGTACTGCCGGCATATAAGGCCACCTGTTGTGTTCCCGGGATAAACCTGACGTCGTAAACTTTTTTGATGTTTAACGGACGCGCCTTCATTTGCCGGAGATCCCATACCAGCGCCGGACTCATTTTATTTTCATCATAAAACGAAAGCCCTTCGGTATAACTAACGGCCCATTTGCCATCAGGCGATACCGCTACCTTATTATGGAAAAATTCAAAAGCCGGGTCCCCGGTGGCCGGAATAAATGTTTTACTGTAGATGGTATCCTGTGTGCGCTCATTGATACGCATCAATCCATATCCTTTTTTAGAGGAAGAGCCATAGGACTGGTAAATGCGCGTGTCTAACTCAATGCGTCCGCTGCCATCCGGAAGAATGGAATAACTCGTGTGAGACGCCAATGTTTTGTTGTCGAGGGTAGTAAGGTTCAGCAACAAATTACTGAAGGCAACCTGTTTGCCATCGGCACTTACATCAAACCCGGCCAAAAAGGCTTTCGGTGTGCGCGGTCCCCAGGCAACCTGGTACGGACTTTTGTGAAAGATCGTAATCAATCCTTCATCGCCGTCCTGGTAAAGCCATTCATTTTCCCTTAAGGCGTATAAGTCTGCATACAGCCGGTCAATACTATCCGTTTTGCTGACCTGGTTATTTTGTATCGTGGAAAAAATGGTGCGTGACGATGCTGGTTTGCAAACGGCATGCAGCGTATTGGTTTTTGCCAGCCATTCAACACGTTTGATTTTTCCGGGTAGCGGAATTGGAGATTGTGCCTGACCATTCTTGTATTGCGTCACCTGGTTGCCATCAGGGCTCCAGCTCCAGATGCCCTCCGTGCTCATAATAAACTGGTCAGTATCGGTACAGGTGGTGATTTGTTTTGGCTGATCTGTCAATTGCCAGATTGCCGTTGTACCATTTACGGTTGCGAGTGCCGACCATGGTTGATCGGACATTGCTTCAAGCTGCAGTATTTCCGCACCTTTCCATTCGCGGATCATTTTATCGGCAAATGTGCTTGCCGCTGTTTGCCATATTCTAGGTGAACCGTCAATGGAAAGCCATTGATCGTTGTGATCAGGATCGGCAATAACGCGGAACCGGGAACTCATCGCGCGCGGACCCATGCCTTTTTCGCCCAATACTTCCGAACTTTTGATCGTGCTGTTTTTGAGGGACACGATATGCCGAACATAACCATCGTATGATGACTGACCACGTTCTTCGATCACCAGGATGGATTGGCCGCTGCGGTCAGGCGTTGCCGTTATTTTTGCACGGAATGCATGTTGCATCAGCTTCCTGCGTTGCTTTACATCCCACACCTGTAGCACGTTTCCGCGGACGAGGGTGAAAATTTCACGTGATGGATTGAACGAGATCGCAGCGGTTTCATTGGACGTATATACATTGTTCAGCATCATGGTGTAGCCGGTGCTGTCGGCATAGCTTTCCACCGTTCCCTTTTCAATTGTAGAAAAAACGGTGAGGTCTTGCAGACTTATTTTCTCCAATTGATAAACGCTACCGGCAAGTCCGTTGTCGTTGCGCATCCGGCCTCCGGCAATTAACTGAGCACCGTTGAGGAACACGTCATAGAAATCAAACAATCCCGTTAAGCCGATATGTATTTTCTGTGTGTACTGTTGCTTATCGATGTCCCAGCAATGCCATTCCCGTTCGTCGGTAACAAACACAAGTTTATTGTCAGGGGTAAAAGAAAGATTGGTCAATGAGCGCACCGTTTTGTCCGGCGATGCTACATCGCTAACGACCAATCCGGTTTGGGTATCGATGATGCGGATGCCGGCGGGCAGCGCCAATGCTACTAACTGGCCGCTACCCGCGAAGCTGTAATCCAATGGCGGACTTGTCAAATTTTTTTCCTCATAAATGATCTTTCCGGTTGCGAGATCGAGCAGTGTACAGGAATAGTTGCCCTGCCCGTAACCAACTACTAAAGCTTTTTTGAAATCAGCACTTGCCCTGATACCGCGACAGGCATACGCGAGCGTGATTTTCTTTGCGTTTGTTCCGTTGGTAATCTCCAGCGAGTTGTTTTCGACCACGGCCAGCTGGTTGTTATTTGAGCCCGTTGCCACATATACGGAACCGCTGAATTTTCGGGATGCCGCAGGGTTATCCAGGGAAAAAATGACGAGGCTGTCTTGCGTAAACTCCCGGTATGCTTCGCGCGAGAGGAAAGGTCGGATAGCGTTATTGAAAAGATCCTGTACAGGTTTGCGTTGTTCGTTCAGCAGCAGCAGGCCGTTATTGCCGGGATAAAATTGTCTGAGTACGGGATTAATCAATTGATGCCGCGCACGTTTTTCGATTTGCAGGCTTTTATTGTTGACCAGGAAAATGGAGTCGGGTGTAGAGAGCGCGAGGTATTGGCCGTCTGCCGTTTGCACAGCGGAGAGTACTTCGCCGTTGAAGCGCAGGGTTTGCGCAGAGAGGGCGGTGGAAATGAAGAGCGATATAATCAGTAAATAATTCAAAAGTCAAAATTCAAAAGTCAAAAAAAGAGAGAATGGTCTTTACACGTAAAGACTGCGGTTTTTCACGCAAAGACGCGTAAGGAGCTAAGCCGCAAAGATTTGTTGAGTTAGCCTTGCTTTCGGACAGTATCGTAAACGTTTTCCTATAACCTACAACCTAAAACTTATCACTTACTTCCTATTTTTGATATGTTTAACAAGCCTCATCGTGCAGGCCGGTCTAAGTTTGCATCCTGAGTTGGAATTCCATTACTCACCAACACCTTTTTAACATGAAGAAACTCTCTGTCCTTTTCATTGGCCTGCTTGCGGTACTCACTGCTTCCGCCGGTGATATCAAATTTGTTACCGGTCTTACCTGGAAACAAATCAAAGAAAAAGCGGCCCGTGAAAAGAAAATGATCTTTTTTGACGCCTATGCCACCTGGTGCGGACCCTGTAAATATCTCGAATCCTCCGTTTATACCGACGATGCCGTTGCCAAATTTTACAACGATAATTTTATCAATGTAAAATTTGACATGGAAGAAGGCGAAGGCGTTACCCTTTCGGAAACATTTGCCATCACTTCCTATCCGACGCTGATGTTCTTTGCTGCCGATGGCAAAATGGTGCACAAATATATCGGCGCCATGGAAGCTCCCGAATTCATCAGCCTTGGCAGAATTGCACGTGACCCCGCCACGCAATATTATACGCTGAAGGAAAAAGTGAAGTCCGGCAAAGCCACGGACGAAGACTTTTCCCATTGGATCAGCACTGCACAGGATCTGGATGATGAAGACCGGATCGAGATTTCCCAGCAATTCCTTCAAACGCGCCCCGATCTTTTCGCCAGTAAAGATCTGCTGCTGGCGGTGATGAGCTATGCCCGCCTGAACAACCCCGCACAGCTTGAACAGTTGCTGAATGCCCGCGCCAAAATCAAGACGATGCTGGAATGGGATGATCAACACCTGGATGCGGCTCTTTACCGTAAAACATTTTTGTATGCCCTCTATCAATCCGGCGACGACCTGAATCAGGAAAAGTTCATGGGCATTATCAAAAAATATTATCCTTCACGCGTAATGTATGCAGAGCATGAACTCAGCCTGGTTGCGGCAATAGTTGGCGAGGATGCCGATAAAATGAAAACCGTTTATCACAGCATGCTGGCCGGCAGCAAAAAATTACCCATCGAACAATCGTCTCAGCTCTACCTGGAATACCTCGAGAGCCTGGAGGATACTGTTCACGAAAGCCTGATTCCCCTGCTGAGCAGTTATAAATTTTCTCCGGCAGAAAAAGGCAAGGAAGGTTGGCTTTACCTGATGCAGACCATTTCCTATTCACAGTTGAATGAGGTTACCAAAGCTAAGGAGGCCGCCCTAAAAGCCTACAATCATCCCTGCGTTCCCCAGGAGTATAAAGATATTCTTAAGAGCTCTTATGAGCTGTAACCCTTTAGCGGGACAAAAGATGTCGTAAGTTTTAAGTACAGCCCTGGTTCGTGTATACACGAACCAGGGCTTTTTTCAACGCCTTATGCCCAACACCTTAAACCTTACGCCTTACACCTTCAACCTTCTACCGTTTCCGTTTCTTCGTCAGTATCTTCTCAAACTCCGGCTCCTCCCGGATATTCTTAAACATAATATCTGCACGCACGCCGCCGATATTGTAATCAATGAGCGATATTGCTTTTTCAAGCATTTGCAGAGCTTCTTTCCTGCGACCGGCTTCGGCACTCAATTGCGCCAGCCTGTAATACGCGTCTCCAAACGTTTTATCGAGCTTTATCGTTGAGCGGAAATATTGCCCGGCAGTCTCGTATTCCTTCAATTGAAAAGATGCTTCGCCATAGTTATGATAATAAGTTGCCACATCCGGAGCTAAGCGGATGGCCTCCGCATAACGATTACGCGCAGCCTCGTACTCTTCCATTTTGAATAACACATTTCCCATCTGATTGTAAGCATACGTATCCAGGCTGTCGATTTCCAGCGACTTATAAAGCGCGCCAAATGCCAGCGTATCTTTCCCCAAACGGGAGGCGGCTTCCGCGTAACCTTTCCAGGAACTGGTGCTCATACTGTCGAGGTACAACGCGGTGGCAAACATACTCAGGGCCGTACTATCCATATCATACTCCAACGCTAAATTGCCAATGCTCTGATAGGTTACCGGGTTTTCGGGATCGAGGCTGGTCATTTTGTTTACATAATAAGCAGTGCTATCGGTATTGCCCATTCGTACATGCACCTGCATCGCGCCTTCCAGCGGATAGATGACCTTACTGTCTACTTTCATCGCCTGGTAATAATATTGCAGTGCTTCGGGGTATAACTTCCGGTATAAATGGAAATGCCCCAGCAGTGTCCACAGGTAAGGATCGTTCGGGTCTTTTTTCAAACCCTGTTTGATAAAATAAACAGCCGAGTCCGGTTTATTGTAGGTATGATAATACAACATGCCTATGCCGGCATAAGTGGTCTGGTAATTACTATCGATGATGATGGCCCTGCGGAAATATTTCATGGCAGAATCTCCGCGGCTGCGATCGGCAAAGGAGACGCCGAGATTGAAAATGGGATACAACCAATTCGGTGCAAGCTTTACACCGGTGCGATAAGCTTTTTCCGCTTCCTCGGGCTGGCCGATAAAACTATGCATCAGGCCTTTCAGGTTATACAAATATGCTGCCTGCGGTTTTAAGGCAATGGCGCTATCCACTTTGCGCAGGCTGAGATACTGATCTGTGCGTTTGTCGGAACGCCAGTTGGCATGCCCTTCGAGGAATAATAAGTTAACCTGCACATCCAGCGGGCTGTAATAAGCCGTATCAGCCACTTCACGGAATACGCGCAGTTTGTTGGCGGCCGTCATGAAGTAAGGATACGTATACAGGTTGTTGTTCTGCGCGGCATTCAGATAGGTCCGGATCACTTTCGACACATCGCCCATCAGCAGGCTGCTGAGCTCGAACTTTAATTCATTAATTACCTGCGGGGATAGTTTCGGATGCTTCCATACTTTTTTCAATAATTCATAAGCACTGCCGGAGCCGATAAGTTCATCGTTATTGAGTGCGCGCATATATTGCTGATACCATTCCGTTAATCCGGCCGCTTTCATTTCCTCTTCCAGCCCACCTCCGCGATTGACCGCGAGTAAAGCGTCTTCTTTCGTCATGCCGCCCCAGTTGCCGGCCTGCAGTCGCTGTGCCAGTGCCTGTTTTTGTTCTGCTGTAACAGTGCTCAGCACCATCGCATCGCGTTCGGTGCAGCAGTAGCGCGGGGTCTGTTTGTATTCTTTGGTCGTTTTGTCGTAGGAAGCGCGGTTTACATTTTTCTTGACATAATCATATAGTTCTGCCAACGTCACTTCACCGTCTTCCGGATCGGTATCGGCCATGCCTTTTAATCCATTGATGAAGTGCCAGGAGAATAATCCTCTGCCGCCACCCCAGCGCGCGTCTTCAAACGAAACCTGGTTGGAGGAACAGGAAATGAATTGTATTTCCCCGGCCTTCCGTTCAAATATTTGCTGGTATGCGATCGAACGGCCTTCTTCTTTTCCGGGCAGCTCATTGGTGCGGCAGGCATCGGTGATCAGTACTACCTGCACGCCTTTACGGGTCAATTCTTCGATCCGGACTTTTAGTTTGTGGATATCGATGAGACCAATACCGGTTGAGTAGTTATTGCGGTCATTGCCGGGTGGTGCATCATACGCAAGCAGGTAGGCTTCATCGGCGCGGTAGGCATCGCCGTGGCCGGAAAAATAAATATAGAACACATCGCCTTTCTGCAGTTTGTCTTTGAACCGGTTGAATTTTTTCCAGAATTCCATGAAGCTGGCCTTTTCATTCATCAGCGTATCCACATTGGCGGAAGGCAAGCGTCCACCGTCCTGCGCCACCAGGTAGCGATAGAATTCGCGGGCATCTTCATCGGCATAACGCAAAGAGCGATACGTATTGATATCCTCATAACGCGAAATGCCGGTGATAAGTGCATACGCATTACCACTGAGCTTCAGGGTATCGGTGCTTTCCGTAATCGTGCCTTTCGTAACGGGCTGGGCAAACGTTGAGCAGCAGATACTGCAAGCCGCGAACAGCAGTGACAGATAGAATAGCGGTTTCATAATATCGAAATGCAAAGGGCATTTGGCGGAAAACTAGGCATTACGGATTTTATCTCCTATACCCGTCACAGGGTATTCTTTACAATTCCCAGTCGTATTCACTTGTTTCCTGCCTTGATGTGGGTTGCTGAAGGCCGTTGGTTAACTGCTCCACGCGACGGCTTACATGTTGTCTTAATGCGCTGATCCGTACACCGCCGGGCTGTTGATTGAGCGCTTCGAGAATGGCATAGGTAAATACGCCGTTGCCAAGCGTACCTCTTTCCTGCGCAAACTGCGTTCCCGCCGCGGCAGAAATAATGGTTGCTCCCGTGCCTCTGCCTACATTGATGAAAAGTGATTGCATCAACTCAAAACTGTTTTGAAGTCCGATGCGTCCGGCGTCGTCAGTGGATTCAGTAATGCCGCCTTTGGTAGTAATGCCTTTTGTGGCAAGCCCGCCTGATGCTTGTTTTATTTTCTCAAATTCTTCTTTGTCTACTTCTCCGCTGTGGCAGGCATCGATAAGCAACAACTTTCTGCGTTGCGGAATGCCGTCCAGCAGGTTTTCAAGCTGCTCATAAGGCAGTCCGTTTGTTGAGGGGTTGCCAAATGCAATATTGTAAGTGGAAAGATAATAGTCGAATTGCCGATCCAGCAGGCCGTGACCCGAATAAGCGATCACTACTTTGTCGTTGTGATTACCGGCTTTTAGTTTTTCTTTTAAAGCAACGATAATGTCAGCGGTTACGCGTTCATCAAACAAGGTATCCACTATTACCAGGCGGTCTCCGTATTTTTTGCGGAAGGTTGCCGTAAGGTCGCGGATGTCTTTTACGCTCCAGCGGAGATTGCGCGCACTGTCGGCAAAGCGGTTGATGCCGATGCCGGCAAAGTAAAGCCGGCCTTCGGTTTCGGCCGATGACGGATAGTGGACAAAAAGCGGCGTTCGGGAACTCTCCAGTCCGCCCGCATCAGACAAAGCCGCTTCAATCCGGTTTTCGCCGGGAGACAAGAGGATGTTGAGGGAGGTGTCGATATGTTTGGTGTTGACAGGGATGCCGGCTTTTGTAAATACGGGCACTTCATTGATCCAGATATGCAAATAACCGGTTGGCGTTGTAAGCAGTCCCTTTAAATGCAAGGGAAGTTGCGGCTGGTCCTGCGTGTAATCGAGTTCACTCCGGTTGGCAATGTCGAGTTGCGGCAATAAGTTTTTTTGCGAAGTAAGACTATCGATACCCGCTTTCTTCAGGCGTTTGGTAAAAGCTTTTTGATAGGCCCGGAGTAATAATGTATCAGTAGTATTCAAAGAAGAAAGAACGAGGTCCGGCCGGTTGTAGCGAAGATCAAAACTGGAAAAGGAAACAACTTTTTCATCGACCAGCATATTGAGCCGGTTGGAGCGGCCCTTTGTTTTATAAAAACCTTCCGGTGTGTAAACCACATATTGATCTGCACCGAAAGAGATCCAGCTTGTTGCAGTTGCCTGTGGTTGGGTGTAAGGAATTACGCGAATCTTGTTTTCGTGATCCGTAATCAGTGCCAGATATTTTTCATTCAATGCATAATAAAATGCGTTTTCTCCTGCCGTATTTGGCAGGGAAAAAAGAAGGTTTTTGTCCTGCTGCCAGATGTGGATACTGTCGCTGTTGAAGAACGCCATAATAAAAGGATCCGCAGACACGATCACATGTTGTGGTGCTTCTGCTACCGGAAAGCTGCGGTATAACGATCCGTCCTTTTTATTGGTAAGTGAAACAGCGGGTGTTACCGGTTCACTACCTTTTACCATGCGGAAGAAACGCCCGAGCCGGACCGTATCGAACTGATAGTTTTCCACGCGGGTAAAAAAATCATTTGCCGTTTCAGCACCGCAGGCTCTCATGTAAAAAAGATCGCGATCCATCACATCCCAGGCAGACGTTTCCTTCGTTAAGCCGGCGGCGGCAATAAAGATGTCGGGTACCTGGTAGGCCGGTAGTTTGCGCGGGTCGCAGGTTTTGGGTAATCCCTCGGGATTGAAAAACGACCATTCCACATCCGAAGGTCCTCTCATGGTATAACGATGAACGCCCGCACCCGCAAGTCCTTCCTTTAGTGCATCGCTTTGTGACTTTAATAAAGAGCGCTGATCTTTATCGAACCGGAAAACAATGGCACTGCTAAAAAAACCAATCTCGGGTTTTTGTACGGTGTCGACGAGATAAAGATTGTCTTGGAAGGTATACCGGTAAACGGCGCCGCTGGTGTGGTGCGAGTAAATGGTGTCCCCGGCCTCGGAGAAAGTTACATCATAAGCAATATGGTCTGGTAGAGCAATTGACTGTTGTAAGCCGGCGGATGACAGATCCCAGAACCGCAACACGCAACCCCGCGAACCGAAATGTGTGGTGATCATTTCCCGGTTGCCGCGTAAATACACGCCGGTCAATTGTGGTGTGGGATCTTCTTCGAGTTCTCCGGTTTTCTTCCCCGACTCTATATTGATCACTTCCACATTACCAAAGAAATTACCGCAAAACAGGGCGCCATCCTGGGTGCAAATACTGGTATAAGAAGCGGGAACAGCAGACTGGTAGAAACGGGACTCTGCTAGTTTTCCCTCAAACGACATTTGTAAAATGCGCTGGTTGTTTGTGCCGATAAAGATCTTTTTCCGGTTGCTGTCTGCATATATTCCCTGCACCAGGTGACCTTTTTCACCACCCTTCACGGGAATGATGCTTGACCGGATACCGGTAGCACTGAAATCCAGGCGCAACAGATTTCCCTCACGAGCGATAAAAGCGGTATTGTTGCCTGCAAAATCGTAGCCGTACATACCGGTGCAGTAATTGTCGGCCGCTGCAATTTTTCTACCGGTAGTGTCAATAATGAATTGCTCATGTATACCGAGGAGATAAAGCCGGTTGGCTGTTTCTCTTATGGCAAAAAAACTTCCGGATGAAAAAGGGATTGCGCTGTAAGGCTTGCCGCTCAGTAATTGTGTTTCATTGGCAAACGAATAAATCTTTTTCTCAGACAGCACTCTTACTATCGTGCCGTTGCTGATTGCACTTACACGCTCGTTAAAAATGTGAGCGGATTTGCTGATTTGCCGGGCAGACAATACGTGTTGCAAATCGAAAATATCCATGCCCTTATCGCCCGCGACCAGCAGATAATGCTTGTACAATCGCGCATCACTTACTTCATTTTGTGAAGAATTGGTACGCAGCACTATTTTTTTCTCGGCACGATTCCACACGAGCACTCCTCCATCGGCCGCGATCACAAGATATTGCTCGCGGGAGATGGGCAATATTTTTTTTATAGCAGCCGTGAATCCTGTTTGGTAGGAAATGTCAATTTTCTGCGCATTTAGTGCCAGTGAAAGTAATGATAAGGCTACCAGCAGCAGATTTTTCCTGAAAGGGCGGCAAATTTTTTTTCTCATGGTTTAACGGTTGTGCATCAAAGTTCCCAGCCGGTAATTGAAGTTTCCTGTCGTGATGTTGGTTGTTGAAGACCATTGGTCAGCTCCACCACATCTTTGTAAACGGATTGCTTTAGTGCATTGATGCTGATCTTTTTATTATCGCGCAGAGCACGGAGAATGGCATAAGTGAAAACGCCATTTTGTAAAGAGCCCTGTTCTTGTGCGAATTGTGTTCCTGCTGCCGCCGAAATGATGGTGGTGCCCGTGCCTTTACTTACGTTCACGAAAAGCGATTGCATCAATTCAAAACTGTTGCGCAGTCCGAGGTGTGCGATGCTGTCTGTTGATTCCGTGATGGTGCCTTTGGCCTTAATGCCTTGGGCACTGAGGGAGGCGCCTGCTGTTTTCAGCCGGGTAATTTCCTGTTTGTCCAGTTCCCCGCTGTGGCACGCGTCGATCAGCATCAGTTTTTTACGCGAAGCAATATTGTCCATCAGGTTTTCCAGTTCCTCGTAAGGAAGTCCGCCGTTGGCAGGGTCGCGGAAGTTCACATCGTGTGTGGAAAGGAAGTAGTCGTAGTTGCGGTTAAGTAATCCGTGGCCCGAATAGGCGAGCAGTACCTTGTCGTCGGTGCCTGCAACGGCCAGTTTTTTTCGGATAGCCCGGATATTATCGGCCGTTACCCGTTCATCGAAAAGCGTATCCACGATGATGAGGTCGTTTCCGTATCGCTGCCGGAGTGTCTGGCAGAGGTCGCGGATGTCTTTAACGCTCCAGTTCAGATCGTGCCCTTTTTCTTTAAACCTATTGATACCAATGCCGGCGAAATACACTTTTTCGGTGGTTGTCACAGCAGGCGCGTATCGCACCAGCAGCGGCACCCGGAAACTTTCCGCGCCGTTTGCATTGACCACCGATGTTTCGATATAATTTTCCCCGCTTGAAAGCCGCACATTTACTGTGGTGTCGAACGGCTGACCGGGCTTACGTTTTGCGGTTAGTCCTTTCATGCCGAAGACCGGCACTTCGTTGATCCAAAGATTAAAACGTGTGAGCGCAAACTTCGGGTCTTTTGCCTGTATACGGAGTGTGATAACGGAATCCCGCTGCTCAAAGTTGATTTTGCTCCGCTGTGCGAAATCCGCTTCAGGGATACTGTATCCACTGAGGAATGCAGACGTATCGATACCGAGGCGTTGCATTCTTTTTTGATAAGCACGTTGATAGGAACGGATCAACGATGTGTCCGTTGTGCCGAATACCTGTCCCATGCGCTCCAGCACTTTGTCTGGCCGGTTGTACCTGACATCGAGTTGTTCGAAGCCGATGAGCTGCAGTTGCTGCTCGAAGGTGAGCAGTTTCGCTTTGTCGCGGTCGCCGAGATAAAAGCCTTCGTCCGTCACAATGATCTGCTGGTTGTCCGGAAAACGTATATAACTGAATGGGGTGGACCCGTTCATTACATTGAAACAGGTAATGCGGCCATCCTGTGCTGCCAGCAGCAGGTGTTGCTCATCGACCCATGATATATTATTGATTACTCCCGCACGGAAGGCGTATGTTTTTTTTATCACGGCGGCGGCTGCATCGGCTATGATCAGGGAGTCGCCGGTTGCTGCGGCCACCACATTGGATTTGTTCGCAGGACTTAAGGCGGTAATTTCTCCGGCCGTCGCTCTTCTTGTGCGCACTTTCCTGCCGGGAATATCATAGAATGTAATTCCCTTCGATAAAGGGGACGTGTAAACAATTGCTTCTTCATTTCGGCTGAAGCGGGCATGTTCGACCGGTTCTTCCAGTTCGGCAAGCAGGTTGACGGATGAAGAGTCGCCTGCCGTTTCATAACCTAATAATAAGGGAGAAGTAGCTTTTATCAGCAAATGATTGCCTTTTGGCCCAGCCTCGACACCGCGAAGCCCTGGCGCCGGCCAGAGCGAATTCAGTGGTTCGTTTTGTCCGGATTGCCAGAATAGCAATGCCTGCTGATAGTTGATGTATTGCACAATATGATCGCCGGCAAAATAAACAGCACCGTCCGGAACGGATGTTTGCGATAACATATTTTGTGGTAACGAGTCCGGTGGAAAATAAAAGGAATCAATAACCGATTGTTGGCGGTAATTGTATTGCAACACCGTGCCCCGGCGCGTGGTCACCAGGCAAAGAGAGTCTTGGTGCAGGGGTGAAACGCTTTCTGTCAGGATGCTGTCGAGCCCGGAAGGTATATCGGTTAGCGTACGCAGGTCGCGGATTTTTAAGGGTTCACCCGCATGTTTTGTCAATAACAACTGTTGCTGCCTGTCATATGCCGTATAATCTGCACCGGAAAGATGGCCACTATAGGTCCGTTGCAGGGAAAAGGGTAAAGTACTCCATCGGCGGATATTATAGTCATCACAATAACTTAAAACGCCACCCTGACCATCGGATAAAAGTTTTCCACTCCACCCTTTGTGTGCTGCGTAACTGCTTGTTTTTTTCGCCCGCATATCCAACATCCCCACACTACCGTTTTCGAGAATAAATAGCACACTGTCCTGTATACCTGCCGGCAGAAACAGATCCTCTATATTTGTTCTGAAAGCCTGTCCAAAGAGGAGTGAATCACCGGTTCTGTCATACATGTAGCAGGTCTTTCCGGCGAACGAGCAGATCCTGTTTTTTTGAACGATTATTTTTTTGATGTCCTGCTCCTGCGAATAAAGCAATGCGGGTTTTTTATCGAATGTAACCAGGAATACTTTGTGCGAATCCGTTCCAACGATCCAATGCCCGTTGCCCGCTGATGCCAACGCGCTGATATTGCCGGAAAAGCCATCTGCGGTGCGGAGCAGCGACCAATCACCGGCCCTGTAGAGGAGTAACTGACCGGCAGTATTGGTAGTGGCCATTGTACCGGTTGTGCTGTCGTACACGGCAAGTTCCCGCGCAGGCAGCCGTTGAACCAGTTTTCCATCAGCGATGTTGCGTACTTCCATACCATCACCAGGCACATAGGAGTAGAGAACAAACTGTTTCCCTGTGCGCAGGATAGACGTTGCTAAAATCCCGCTTTCCGTTTCATAACGTATATCGCCGGTGGCAAGATTTACAAGCGTGATCTTTTTATCCTTGAAAACACAGATAAATGAATCGTCGTTGATTAAATGGAGATCAAGCGGTAATTCTTTTTTTAGAAAATATTGACGCACAGGCCGGCCGGAGATGCGTTCCCACAGAATGACGGTGTTGTCTTCGCCAGCCGAAAGAACAAATTTTCCGGAAGGGCTTACCGTAACAGCGGTAATATTTTGCGTATGTCCTACCGGAAGCATCAACCGTGGTTGTGCTTTCAATAGAAAAGTGAACAAACAAAACAAAGAGGCGAAGAAATATTTCATAAAAAACAGTCCCGCGGCTATTGCAGCTCGTCGGGCAATAGTTTTTGATTGATCACTTTCTGGAAATTCTTTTCATTCGATTCGAGCAGGCGGCCGGCATTGTCGAGTAATACACGGCTTACGAATACGTCTTTACTGCTTTCTTTTACGTTGACGCGGATATTATAGACGCCCTGGCTCCAGCTTTTCTTCAAATCTTTTCCATCCATATAATAACCAAAAGAGCGCGGCACAATAAAAGACCGGCCGATGATACGGGTGCGGGACGGCAGGCTGTCGTAATAGGCGTTGAAGCCGGGGTCATTGTGATCGAGCGGCGCATCCCGCAGGGTGAAATAAAATTTTCCCAATGTCACATTGTCGAAAAGCTGACCGTGTTCATTGACATAAGAGGTGGTGAAAACGATCTCGAAGTCCATGTTGAGCTTTTTCTTTTTGCGCCGCGGAACTTTTGCTTTCGCATAATACAACTGAAACTTTTCGAGCCGAAGCCTGAACATGGAATTGTTGATGATTTCGTTGAGGCTGGTGGTATCGAGGCGGAAAGTGGCAGTGAACGCGGTGTCCAGCCCGCCTTCTTTGTTGCGGAAGGTGCGGCACAAAGAAAAGCCGCTGAACTGCATACCTACCGGATCGAAAGCGCTTTGGGAAGATAATTGGTCATAGAAATATAGGTCGCTCAGCGAAAAAGGATAAGCTGCCGCGTATTTACTTTTTTCATTGGCGATCATTTTTTTTACCGTATTAACGCCGAGCGAAACGAGGCTGCCGGTGGCGGAGGCCAGGGAAATGCCCCGGTTGCCCAAACCGCGGGTAGCCAGTGTCGGGATTTCCTGTTCGCGGAGTTTGGCAAACTGCACAATATCCGGTTTCTGTTTGATCTCCATGTTTTCCCGCGAAGCGCTGACAGCCGATCCTTCTTTGGCCGAGCGGCATGCAACCAGCGTTAATGTGGCCATGGCGACGAAAAATCCAACCCTTCTATCCATCATTGCAGGTTATTTGAGGACAAAATACAGAGAAACGGCAAGCCGGGGAATACCGTCTTGTACCCTTTTTTGGGTACAGAAAAAATTGCGGCTTCAGGGTATTTTCGCCAGTTGACAATTGCCATACATTCGAGCCGTCAATACACATTAACCACCTTCATTTTACTGAAATGAAAAAGATTGTTTTTCTTCTTGCGGCAAGTGTCATGATGATCCAGGCCGCTTTTGCCCAAAAAACCAGTGCTGCCAAAATGCTGGACAAAGCGCTCAGCAGCGTAGTAACGGTTGCCGTATATGAGAGCGGCGTTGGCAACAAAACCCTCGGCTTCCGTGGCAACTCTTCGGAAATGGCTTATGCACGTGCACTCGATCTTACCGGCGCACAGGGCAGCGGTTCGGGTTTTGTGATCCAGGAAAATGGTAAATACTATGTGATCACCAATGCACACGTGATCGAAAGTGCCGCCGATAAAAAAGGCAGCATCTATGTATACAGTATCAATTACACTAAATACGAAGCAAAAATTGTAGGCGGCGATTCGTTTTATGATCTGGCTGTGCTGGAGTTTACCGGCAAACCCGGAGCAGAGATTACGTCTATCGCATTCCGTAAAAATGATATTGATGTGGGAGAGCCCGTATATGCGATTGGTAATCCGCTTGGGGATTATCCTTATTCCGTTTCTGAAGGAATTATCAGTGCCAAAAACCGTGTGCGCGGTGGCCTGACCGGCAAATTCGGTTTCCTGCAAACAACCGCTACCGTTATCTGGGGCAACAGTGGCGGCCCGCTGGTAGACGTCAATGGCGAAGTGGCCGGTATCAATTCACAAATCGCCTTTGCCGATCGTGGTGACCAGAGCATCTGGCAGCCGCAGATCAACTTTGCACTCGAAGCCGGTATCTCCCGCAGGCTGATCAACGATATTCTTACTAATAAAGGTTTGGTGAAACGCGCTTACATCGGCGTGGAAATCGCTGCGGCAAAGCCCAACACAACCAACCGTAATTCACTGCGTGCCGCAGCTAATGTAGAAACCCGCCCGGTTATCAGTGGTGTTGTTCCCGGAAGCCCCGCTGCTGCTGTATTAGCGTCTTACAAAGGATATGTGGTGGAAGCCGTGAACGGACAAAATGTACGCAGTATCGAGGAAGTGCTGGGCCAATTTGAAAAAACAATGCCCGGTCAGGATGTTCAGTTTCGTTTAAGCCTGAATGGCAGCACACAAACGGTAAAAGTAACCACGCGCGCATCCAATGCTACTACGATGACTTCGATCAGTGATTATGTGTCATCGGCCTGGGGTGGTCGTTTGCTCAGCGGTACGGAAAACCTGACGATCAACTTCAATAATCCACAGGCTTATGCGGCTTATCGCAACCAGGCATCGGAAGGTATCTGGTACGTAGGCAATACCAAAAACAGTTTGCCCAGCAATACACTTTTCAGCAACGACTGGATCGTGATTGCTGCGGGTATTATTTCAAAATCCGGCGGCCAGGTATGGCGTGTGTCGGATGCGGCCGATCTTGCGGCGGCGTTGCGGTTGGGCGGTTCAACCGGCATTATCGACCTGGTATTGTTCCGCAAGGGCGGTAATCCGGAAGATGACAGCAATTATATCCAGAAACGTTTCGTATTATCGGGTAGTGATGCGGTGTTTAAGCAGACGCTGTGGTATTAGCGTGAATGGTGAATCGTCAATCGTGAATCAGGAAATATGCTTAGCGCCTTAATTGCTTTGCCGCTTTGCGTGAGACGAAGCCGCGGTTTTGCGCAAAAGACGCATAAGGAACAATGAATACCTAAAACTTACTACTTACTTGAAAAAGTACCTCTTTAAACGCGATACCTTACTGGCTACGGCCTGCGTATTCCTGATCATGGGTCTTTTCTCCCTGTTGCCTTTGAATACGCACCTGTTTGATCCGATCAAAATGGCTTTGTCTGACCTGAGTTTTAATGACCTGGCTTTCTCCGTGATCAAGTCGCACAAAGACAATGGTATTGATAAAAGGATAGTGATAGTAGATATTGGTCAGTCGTCGCGCGCAGATATTGCGGCTACGATCGATTCGGTCAACAAAGGAAATCCTTCGACCGTAGCCTTAGATATTACTTTCGCGGGTCCGAAAGATCCGGTGGCGGATTCCGCCTTGCGCAGCGCACTGAGCAATACCAAACAATTGGTGTTGGCAGAAAAAATCGGATTTCACGGTGACAGCCTGCAAAGGGCACCGAATTATTTCCGCACACCCAATGCAACGATTGGTTATATCAATTTCATCGGTGAAGAAGATGCCGTTATCCGGCATTATTCTCCTTCGGAAACGGCAGGCGACAGTACGTATCAGAGTTTTACTTCGCAGATCGTGCGCCTCAGCAACCTGCAAAGCTTCGAACAATTGAGCCGCCGCCCGCAAGGATCCACCCTGATCACTTACCGCCGCGATGCCAGCCAGTACCTCACCATCGACCATGCAGCGCTGCTGCGCGGAGAAGTTGATTTGTCAGTATTGGACGGAAAGATTGTATTGGTTGGATTGGCCAATACGAATGCAAACGATATCGAAGACAAATTCTTTACACCACTCAATAAAAAATTCGCAGGCAAATCCACCCCGGACCTGAATGGCATTTACATACATGCCAATATTCTTTCGATGGTCATGGATCAGGATTATACAAAGAAGGTTCCGGGCTGGCTGATGATGCTGGTTTCGGTGATTGTGGTTTGGCTGCACATGGCCTTTTTCCTTAAATATTATATCGAGAAGCATATCTGGTTTCACCTGGTTGTTAAGAGTGTACAGCTGGTGTCGGCCGTGCTCTTCATTTATTTTGGTATACTGCTGATCAGTAAGGCCGGTATCCAGGCCAACTTCACCATGATGCTTGGCGGTGTGGTACTGGCAGTGGACGTGTTGTATTTCTATGAGGGGCTGGCACAATGGCTGCGCAAAAAATTTCATATCCCAACGGTATTTCCCGGAGACCATCATTAACGCATTTATATGAAAACGGTATTCATCTTTTTGTTGCTCATGACCGGTTTTTGTGCGGGCGCGCAGGATAGCCTGCTTGTTTACGGATTAAAGGGAAAAGCATATTTGAAAATAGCGGACAAGCTACAACCGTTGAAAATCGGAAGTAAATTTCCCGGCAGAACCGGCCGGTTGGAAATAGAGAAAGGCAGTTCGGTTACACTGATCAGTTCAGCTTCGTATGAGGCAAAGGAATTCAGCAAGAGCAGCGCCATGAGCGATGTATGGAAAAATTTTTCGCCCACAAAAAAGACAGATGTTACCGGCAAGTACTTTTCTTATGTATGGGATCAATTCACCCATAAACACGGATCGCCGGAAGCCGACCGTCGCAAGTACATGAGCAATGCAGGTGGTGTGGCCCGTGGCTGTCCGGGCGTAGAAGCGGCTCATTTGCCTGACACGATCTTTTATACCGGGAAAACCTTGCAATTCATTTTTGAAAACAAACTTCCTGCCGGCCGCCTGCACTTCAGCGCCCAGCGAAAAAACCCTCCGGCCGATTCCGTCTGGCGTATAGCGGTGGATTCATCTGCTATTGTCTTTCCCGAACAGCAGCAACTGAAGGCTGGTACCGTATGGATATGGTCGTTGCAGATAGACAAACAGCAGCCTTGCCAGGAAGGTGTGATCGTGTACGTAACGCGGGAGGAATATTTGCGCAGGGAAAAGGAACTGAAGCAAAAAGTAATGGTAACCGATCCGAAGGAGGCTGCCAATATGCTGGCGTTTTTATTGGAGGCGTCGGGCTACCTGGATGCCGCACAGGAGATGTACCGTAACAATCCTTAACGAATTGCAAATACCCAAAAGGGGGTATTGGGCTGCCTTGTCAAAGCGGGTACTTTTAAGCCTGAGAATAACAGTCACTGTTTTTTCAATCAAACCAGTAAATCAGCCACCATGCGTTCACTTTTTTTCACCTTTCTGATCCTTCTCGGCCTTGGGGCTGCGGCGCAGAAGAAGCATGCGCTGATCATCGCCATCGGTGATTATCCCGATCCCGAAGTCAATATGTGGAAGCCGATCAGCTCCGCCAACGACGTTCCCCTGGTCCGCGGCGCCCTGGAAGCACAACAGTTTAATAATATTGCCGTGCTGCAGGACAAACAGGCCACTAAGCAAGGCATCGTAGACGCGCTCGATAAACTCATCGCCAGCGCGGGTTTGGGTGATGTGGTCGTGATTCATATTTCCAGCCACGGTTCACAAATTGAAGACGACAATGGCGACGAGGCCGATGGGCTTGATGAAGCGATCGTTCCTTATGGTGCCACCTATACATATGACCCGGAAGAATTTTCCAAATATGCACCCGGCTATCTGCGCGATGATGAATTTGGCGAGAAGATTACCCGGCTCCGCAACAAACTGGGCAAGGACGGTGATCTGCTGGTGGTGATCGATGCCTGTCATTCCGGCTCGGCCACCCGTGATGTGGATCCGGCCAATGCACCACTGGTCCGCGGAGGTTTTCAACCGATCGTCAGCAGCTCATTTAAAACGAACAATGCCAGCAGAGGCAACAATACCGATTTCCGCGAGTCGGGTGCCACCACTCTTTCAGATGCGGCATCGCCTTATGTCGTGATTTCAGGGGCGCAGGCATCAGAAAAAAATTACGAATGCTGGAGCGACGACCGCAAGCCCGTTGGCTCGCTGTCTTATGCATTCAGCAAGGCGCTCGCCTCCAAAGACGAAAAAGTAAGTTACCGTACACTGTTCTCTTCCATCGAAAATATCATGCTGAGTAAAGCACCGAAACAACGACCGGTGCTCGAGACCGACAATTCCGACCGCGGTATTTTTTCCAATCGCTTTATTTCGCAGAAACTGTATTACACGCTCGACCTGCGCGAAAGCTCCGCCAGTGAATTTCTGGTGAATGCCGGTGCCGTGGCCGGACTTACCAAAGGTTCTGTAGTGAAACTTTATCCCGTTGGCACCACCGATCCATCCGGGAAAAAAGAACTGGCAACAGGTAAGATCACACAGGTTGACAATTTCAAAGCAACACTGAAACTCGACAAACCCAACGAAGCTTTATTGGAAAAAGGGGCCTGGGCCTTTGTTACCGAACTTGCTTACGGCAATGATAAAGTGCGTTTGTCGGTGAAAGACGTCAACGGCAGCAAACGCAAAGTAGCGGACGGTCTTAAAGACTTTAAACTCGTTGACTTTAGCGGTCCGTATGACCTGGAGTTATCACCATCAACGGATGGTAAATGGCACCTGAAATACACTACATCCGGAGATGCATTCGGCGAAGCAGTTGATTTTACAACAACCGAAGGAATTGCCAAACTGAAAGAAGCGATCAAAACATTTGACAAGATCCGTTACCTCCGCAACATGGATATAACTGAAACCGGTCTCAAGGCCCAGGTAGATATGTTGCTGGTGAAAGACGGTGAAGTAGATGAAGCGCTGACAAAATCACGCTATGTAAACGGACGGCTCGAATTGCGTGTGGGCGACCAGGTGCGTTTGCGAGTGATCAATACGGGCGACAAAGCATTTTATGTAAATGTGGTAGACATCCAGCCCGACGGCATCGTGAATCCCATTTTACCCAATAAAAAATTAAAAGACCGCAACAAGCGGCCGGCACCGGTTACCGCAGCAGATTGCCGCGTGGAGAAGGGCGACACGTTGAATATTCTCAATACGATGGCCATTACGATAGGTCCGCCATTAGGTAATGAAGTGTTCAAAGTATTCCTGTCGTCCGACATGCTCGACCTGGAAGAAATACTGGTAACGGCGCGTGCGGAAGAGTTGAAAGGAACCCAGGGACGCGGCACATTTACAAAACTGGAATCATTGTTCAAAGGAGCGGAAGTGAATGATAAAGGTACGCGCGGCGGAGACGTAACAGTGGAGACGGAACAAACCGGTACAACGTTCAGCAAGCCGTTCACGATTGTCGCTAAATAAATGTTAACTGCGGTCAGGTGATATGTAAAACAATAACGCTTACGAATCATACCAATAAACAAACCAATTATCAAAAATCAAAACATCAATCAAATGAAAAGAGTCACATTAGCAGCACTCATGGCAATCTTCTCTATGGCTTTCTTCGCCACTACAGCCACTGCACAGGAAAGACCTGTTGAAGAAGTAAAAGGCAAAGCTGCTCCCGCATCACGCGGCACCAATCCTAACATCAAATCAAAACGTCCGACTGTTGACAAAGAAGAAACAAAAGACCGCTCTGCGTCTTGTGATGTTTACTTTTCCAACTACACCGGTTATTATGTAGATGTTTACATCGCGGGTTACTATCGTGGCACCATGGCGCCTTATGGCTACCTGACTGCTACTACCTCATTGGCCAGCCCTGCTGTATATTGCGTAACAAGCGGTGGCAAGTATGAGTGGAACTTTGTTCACAACTGCGCTACCAATCCGCTGCAGAAACTTTATCTGTAAGGCAGATTATAAATAATAGGGATTAAGTTATAGGGAAACAGCCATGGTTCACCATGGCTGTTTTTTTTGACAGAGGAGGAAGCTTTGCGTCTTGGCTCCCTGTGCGCCTTTGCGGGAAACCGGCGGTTCTTTTTCACGCAAAGCTGCAAACCAATGAAGACGCAAAGTAATTTATGCTTTCCTGCCAGCTCATTGACTTATTCACTAATCACGATTGACGATTCACGTAAAAAGTATATCTTTCTCGCATGAGCGCAGGAGCACATTCGTTCTGGCAGGCCGCCTGGAAGAGACTGAAGAAAAATAAAGGAGCAATTTCCGGACTGATCGTTATCGCCATTTCCATTCTGGTGGCCGTATTCTGCTATTTCATTGCGCCCGATTCCTCCCCTTATGCCAACCGCATCATTCTCGAAATCGATGGCGAAAAGCCTGGTTTCAGTCAGACCTTGCTCAAGGTCCGCAAAGACCGAGAAGTGCCGTCAACAGGCTTTTTCAGCCGGTTGATGAATGGAAAGGAAGACCCTTATTATTATGTTCCCATTACTTCATACGAGGAAAAAGGTGACAGCCTCATTGCGCAAAAATTCATTGATGAAGGTGTTTCGGAACGGCAGGCCTATGCGCGCGCGCAACTACCGGCCGAACCTGTAGTGAATAAAACCTATGTGCTGGGCACCGATAGTTATGGCCGCGATATTCTCAGCCGGCTGATCGTTGGCACGCGCATCAGCCTGAGTGTAGGTTTGATCACGGTGATCATATCCATCAGCATCGGTTTGTTGCTGGGGTCGCTGGCGGGCTACTACCGCGGCCGGACAGACGAAATCATTATGTGGTTCATCAATGTGATCTGGAGCATTCCCACCTTATTGCTGGTTTTTGCCATCACCCTGGCGCTGGGCAAAGGATTCTGGCAGGTGTTCATCGCTGTGGGACTCACCATGTGGGTGAATGTGGCCCGCCTCGTAAGAGGACAGGTAATGGCTGTTCGCGAACTCGAATACATTGAAGCCACAAGAGCATTAGGCTTTTCGGATGCGCGCGCTATTGCGCGGCATATCTGGCCCAACATCATCGGACCGGTGATGGTGATCGCGGCGTCCAACTTCGCTTCAGCTATTGTTATTGAAGCGGGACTAAGTTTTCTCGGTGTAGGCGTGCAACCGCCGCAACCCAGTTGGGGCCTCATGATCAAGGAAAATTATAATTTCATCATCACCAATAACCCCATGATCGCACTGGCACCCGGCTTCGCGATCATGCTGCTCGTACTCGCCTTTAATTTATTAGGAAATGGATTACGCGATGCATTGAATGTACGCGGACGTGTTAATTAGGCAATTTGAAGATTTGAAAATTTGACAATGGGCATCGGACAATTAATTTTCAAATTTTCAAATTATCAAATTATCTCTCATTTCACCTGCCGTCCCTTCCACTCATAACCACCCATCACACCCAGGAATCCTGCGATCACTGTATAACTAATATGCAAGGGCTGTAAAACCAAAAACTTCAGCAGACTGACCGGTGTTTTGAAAAAACGCGCAACACTATATACAAACGGATATTCTGCCAAGGCTTTGGCAACAATCAATACAAGCGCAGCCAGCCAATACACCGGACAAAAGAATCCGGCAACCAGCAATACCGGTAAACTCAGGTTCAATAAATAGACCAATGCAAGCACGGCAATAATTCTTTTATCGTCGTAAAAGGAGGCTTTGCTGGCCCAGCGGATGCGTTGATTGAAAAACGCACGCCAGTTATGAACGGGTGCAGTTCCGATGATCACATCAGGACTGCTCAGGTAGCCAATCCTGTCGGGATAACGTTGCCAGATCTTGTGCATGAGCAGCATGTCGTCGCCGGAAGCAATATGATCAATGCCGCTGTAGCCATTTACTTCATAAAAAATATCACGGAGATAAGCCATGTTGGCTCCGTTGCACATCGAGTGAACACCTTGTTGCACGGACGCACCCGTAATGCCCTGTAGGATCATGAAATCAAGTGCCTGAAACTGTTCTACCAATGGCTTTCCTGCTTCGATTGATACGGGTGCCACAACGAAGGCCGCGTTTGTTTGCTGTTGAAAAGCGGCGATCGTGCTCAGCCAGCGTGGGCCCGCCAAGCAATCCGCATCAGTCGTAACGATTAGCGGACCTTTTGCCGCGGCCACGCCCTGCTCTAATGCCTTTTTCTTGTAAGAATTGATGCCGTCTTCCTGTAGTCTGATCACGCGCACGCCTGGATATTGTGCGGCAATCGCAGCTGTATTGTCGGTGGAGTGGTCATCAATCACGATGATCTCGTAGTGAGCTGAAGGATAATCCTGTTGTTGCAGTGAATCGAGTAAACGGCCAATATTATCGGCTTCATTGCGTGCGGGAATGAGCACGGAAACAAAAACAGAAGCCTGCTTTCGGGGACGAAACAACGGAATGCGCCGCCATGCACCGCGGTAGTAAAATAGCAGGCAGGCATACAAGACCAGCAAAAATCCAATGACTGAATACAAGACCATGAGTTGCAAAAATGCCGTAATTATCGGTTCTCTCCTTGTTTTGGCAAAGGATCTTTCCCGTCGAGCGCATTAATGATGACAGTCGCATGTTTAGGATGCAGCACCTGGTGGCCGGCTTCCAGCAAGGTAATGGTAACCAATTCCTCTACACCGCGCCGGAACTTTTCACCACGCACCGGTAAAATAATGCGATCGTAACGGCCATAGATCAGCTCGGTGGGAATGTGGTGGCGTCGTAGTACCGCTTTTACTTCAGATAGAGAAGGACGGATATGGCGCAGCGTCATCCAGCGCTGGTATAACTGCTGACGCACGGTAGCGTCGCCGATATAATAATCTACGAATTTGTAAATGCTGGTGTTCACGAGCCGGAGTTGCTTCAATACTTTCAGCAAGGCATAAAACCAGCCGGGTTTGCGCATGGAATAGGCAAAAAGTTGTTTGCCAGCCCAGGTTTGTGTGGCAAGCCAATACCAGGGATTTACTTTTAATCCATCCGGCGCCAGCAGTACGATCCGCTGTAACGGAAGGAAATCCTGTTGGGTAAGATAAAGTGCCAGGCGTCCGCCGAGACTGAATCCCAGCAGGTATACCGGTACCTGTTGGCCGGGAAACTGCGCTTCGATCAAACCGGTAATCAATGACTGAAGATCAGCGGGTGAAAGGCTTTCTGCGCGCCAGTGGGTATGGCCATGCTGGGGCAGATCGGGCGCGATAAACGTATAGCGGTCACCGGCTGTTTCTTCCAGGAAAGCAAAGCGTTCGGCGGATTCACCATAACCGTGGAGGCAGATCACAACGGTGCTGCCACTCCCGAAAACGAGGTAGCTGACAGTGGAATTACCGCAGGAAATTGACGCCCTGAACATGAAGAAACGGGTAAAATTATTTTTTGGAAAAATAAAGGAACTATCCGAAAATAAAGTTATTTTTGGATAGTTGCACAAACAACTATATGCCAAACAACCATTTTAAAAGAGGCGAGCTTTACAGCTTCATTACGGGAAAGGCTTCCATTGCCATTGCCCGCCGGTTGCAGAAGAAGTTCAACGGAGCCGGGCTCAATCTCACCATTGAGCAATGGAGTGTTTTGTATCACCTCTGGAAAGCGGATGGCATCAGCCAGCAGGAACTTTGCAAGGCCACGTTCCGCGATAAGCCCAGCATCACCCGCCTGGTAGACAACCTTGAAAAAGCCGGACTCGTTAAACGCGTTGCTTCTGAAAACGACCGCCGCATCAATTGCATTTATCTTACCAAACAGGCGCAGAAGCTGCAACAGCAAAGTATGGACATTGCCGAGGAAACGCTTAACGAAGCGCTGGATACGGTGGACCCGGAAAAAATCGAAATATGTAAACAGGTATTGCAGGTGGTTTATGATAACCTCAAATAACCGCTGCAGTGATTTATAAACGATTGAATTTTTTAACCGCTTAATATTTTTGCCATGAGTACCGCAACGCCCGCAAAAACAACCCTGAAGGGAGGTGAATGGCTGATCAAAGCATCGGCTCCCGGTGATACGTTTATCCCGGAAGAGTTTTCAGAAGAACAACGGATGATCCGCGACATGTGCGACCAGTTCCTGGACGCAGAAGTGTATCCGATCCTCGACAAGATCGACTCGCTCGAGCCCGGTCTGATGAAATCACTGGTGACAAAAGCGGGCGAACAAGGTCTGCTGGCTACTTCTTTTCCCGAAGAATACGGTGGATTGGGTAAAGATTTCATTACCTCCACCATCATCAACGAATACCTCGGCGGCGGCCATTCTTTTTCCGTAGCCATTGCCGCTCACACCGGCATCGGTACACTGCCTATTCTTTATTTCGGTACTCCTGAGCAGAAAGAAAAATATATTCCCAAGCTGATCACCGGCGAGTGGGCAGGTGCCTACGGTCTTACAGAGCCCAACAGCGGCAGTGATGCCCTCGGTGCCAAGACTACCGCACGCCTCAGTGAAGATGGTAAATATTACCTGCTCAACGGTCAGAAATGCTGGATCACCAACGGCGGTTTCGCACAGGTATACACGGTATTTGCAAAAGTAGACGGCGATAAGTTTACCGGCTTTATCGTTGACCGCGGTACCGAAGGTTTCACACAAGGCCCCGAGGAACAGAAAATGGGCATCAAAGGTTCTTCTACCGTTCAGCTTTATTTCCAGGACGCAAAAGTGCCCGTGGAAAATGTATTGGGTGAAATAGGTAAAGGACATAAGATTGCCTTCAATATTCTGAATATCGGTCGCCTCAAACTTTGCGCAGCAGCATTGGGTGGTGCCAAACGTGCTATCGGCACCAGCATTGAATACGCGCGCACACGCGAGCAATTCAAACAACCGATTGCCAACTTCGGTGCTATTAAATACAAGCTGGCCGAAATGGCGATCCGTGCTTTTGTGGCGGAATCGGCCCTGTACCGCACCGCCGCATGGGTGGATGAGAAAGAAAAAGAATTGCTCGATGCAGGTCAGCCCTTCAACGAAGCCTTGCTCGGAGCCGCCGAAGAATATGCGATCGAATGCGCCATTCTCAAAGTATACGGTAGTGAGGTTCTGGATTATGTGGTGGACGAAGGCGTGCAGATCCACGGGGGCAATGGTTTCAGCGCCGAGTACAATATTTCCCGCGCCTACCGCGACAGCCGCATCAACCGCATTTACGAAGGCACCAACGAGATCAACCGCCTGCTTACACTCGATATGACATTGAAGCGCGCTATGCAGGGCCGCCTCAACCTGATGGGCCCCGCCATGGACGTGCAGAAAGAACTGATGAGCATTCCCGATTTCGGTGCGCAGGACGATGCTCCTTTTGCAGCGGAACAAAAACTTGTTGCCAATCTGAAAAAAGCCATCCTTGTTGCCGCCGGCGCCGCGGTACAGAAACTGATGGCCAAAGTGGAAACCGAACAGGAGATCCTGATGAATCTTGCAGATATGGCCATTGCCACCTTCAATGCGGAAAGCGTATTGCTGCGTGTGATGAAAATGCAGGAAGAAAAAGGAGAAGCCGCTACCGCGATTTACACCGATATCATGCGCACCTATCTTTATGATGCTGCGGATGCGGTGAACAAAGCAGGAAGAGATGCGGTGAATTCTTTTGCCGAGGGAGATGAGCAGCGAATGATCCTGATGGGTATTAAACGTTTTACAAAAGCAGAACCTTTCAATATTAAAGAAGCACGCCGCCGTATTGCCGACAAGATGATCGCCGACGGACGGTATAATTTTTAAAGGAACTGGTTAAATTGTTCACGCGGAAACAGAGCTGCCTCCAATGAGGTGGCTCTTTTCATTGGCTGCTGCCCATAGATCATGTTTAACTCCCTGCGGGTAATCTGCAGTTCGCGCAGCCTTCTTACCCGTCCCGCTTCAAAGAATAAACCGACGGCAAAGAAACCGGAACTGAGCAGTGATGCCATGAAGTAGATAATCAATACATCGGCCGGTGATGTTCCTTTGACCAGGAAAAAGATAATATACAACATCGTATAACAGCCGAATCCAAATAACAGTGATGCGGACATAAAAGCTTTACCGGTCGAGCGCTGGCGATGAACGGCAACGCGGATATGCTGCCAGGTAAGAATGGCCGTAAATACCAGGCATAAGAAATGCGCCGGTGCAATTGTGTAAAGTGTGGTGTGACGGTTGTAACCATGTACACTGATCATGACAGCCGTGTAAGCAAGGCACACTGCAAACGATATAGCTATCACGCGTTTGAACCGTTTCGACGAAGGCATATAAGTCAGGAACAGCAACATCAGCAAGTTGTCAAACAGGTTGTTGGTAACATAGCACCACTCACGGAATGCTGTATTTAACGGAATAAAACCTATCGAACACAGATTGAAAAACAGCGTAAGCAGGAAGTAAATGCCAAGTGCAGGAAATGTCTGGTAAGAAACGAGACGGTATACTACGATAAACAACAGCGGCACCACTGTTACAATAGAAGAAAAGATGCCCATTATGTCGTTACCATTCATGTTATTCGTTTTTCTGATAGGATAAGGTTAGATCGCCCGCAAAAACTTGCAATCCTATGCAATGATAACGCAATACTGGCGTCCATAGTACTAAAAACGAATGTCTTATATAAAATCGGGTAAAACCTTGTGACCCCTCCGTATTTATACGCAAACAGTTTTTCAGGTGTTTTTATGTTACTTTGACGTGATGATACGATGTATGCTTCTTTGTTGTTTGCTGTCGCTCTCCAAATTGTTCGCGCAGCCCGTTTTTATTTCAGGACAAACCACCGGTGATTATCCCTACCTTGATTATGGTCTTGGTGAAGACCGTTTAGGTGGCGCCAAGATGACCTACCTCGATACCGCTGTGCGTGTCCGCGTTGTTGACAGCGTGAGATCGACTTACAAAATACAGTTGTCGACAAATCATTTTGCTTACCTGCCAAAGCAGCATTTCCGCAGGGATACAGCGGTTTTGAAGCCCTATCATCTCACCGGCAGCTGGCATGTATCGGGTGATGATCGTTATGATTATGTAAAGATCGGTTTGGATGAACGACTGCCTTATACAAGCAGACAGGAGATATCGCCTTCAAGAATTGTGGTGGATATTTTTGGTGCTACCAGCAACACGAATTGGGTCACACAATTGAAGACGGTTAAAGAAATAAAGAACGTCTATCACGAGCAAATTGACGATGATGTCTTCCGCGTGATCATCGAATTGCAGCACCCGACACATTGGGGTCATTCTGTGTATTATGAAGGTCGCCGGCTGGTCGTCCGCATAAAACAGCAACCGAAAAGTCTCAAACTCAAAAACCTCAAAATAGCCATCGATGCCGGTCACGGGGGTAGTAATACCGGTGCCCGCGGCCTGCAGACAGGTATTCTTGAAAAAGATTATACTTTGCTGATGGCGAAGGCGTTGCAGGAAGAACTGACAAAAAAAGGCGCTGAAGTTTTCATGACCCGTTCTACCGATACTACGTTGTCGATGAATGAAAGGCTGGCCATGGTGCAGGGTTCCCAACCCGATCTGCTGATCAGCATTCACCTGAATTCGTCGGGTCGCGCCACGGTGAAAGGCACCAGTACCTATTATCGTTATATCGGCTTCCGCCCCTTGTCCACGGCGGTATTGAATGAAATGCACAAACTGGATCTTGCCGACTTTGGTAATATCGGGAGTTTCAATTTTACGTTGAACGGTGCTACAGATTTTCCCAATACCCTGGTAGAAGTGGCTTTTCTCAGCAACGCCGAAGACGAAGCGAGAATCCGCGACCAGCAGTTTCAGAAGAATGTGGGACGTCAGATCCGCAAAGGGATCGAGCAATGGCTGAAAAGTATTCGTTGATCGTTACATGCCTGCGGGATAAGGATCGCCGCGATGACAGGTATTGCAGGTTACCACATTCAGATAGGCCGGATGTTTTGTGCGGTCGTAATAGAAATAATCCCTGTTGATAGAGATAGTCAGGCGGATCATTTTGCGCCCTTCTTCTTTCATCTGGTTATCGTCCGACGCGTAGTCGAGACTGTCTTTGATGGTTTTATGCGGTGAATGGCAGAAGGAACAGGAAACTCCCAGCGCTTTGTTATAAGTCTGCATCAGGCTGTCCAGCGCTTTATCGCTGATATCTTTGGGCAATACTTTCAGGTTGCGCGCAGGGCGATCAAGCCGGCCGGCGGCCACGCCGGCAACCACCAGCAGGCTGAGAATCAGCATCACTTTCCATTGCGTTAGTTTCATAGTCAAATCAATTCTGGTTAATTACCGGACGACCGGTGCATCGTAAAGGTGGCGTTAAAATAACAATTGTTTGCACGCCAGCGCGGAAATTCCGCATCCCGGAAGCGCATTTTTTGCAAAACCTACCGGCCTTTCAGTACCTTTGCAGGCAATATTTTATTATGTCTGATGTAATTGCTGCGCCGTTGACGGCGAAAGATTTTGCGACGGACCAGGAAGTGCGCTGGTGCCCGGGTTGTGGTGACTATTCTATCCTGGCCCAGGTGCAGAAGGTTATGCCCACACTTGGCATTCCCCGGGAGAATGTGGTAATCATTTCGGGTATCGGCTGCAGCAGCCGTTTCCCTTACTATATGAACACGTACGGCATGCACTCAATCCATGGCCGCGCCACGGCTATTGCATCAGGATTGAAAGCCAGCCGTCCGGAACTGAGCGTGTGGATCGTGACCGGCGACGGTGACAGTCTCAGCATCGGTGGTAACCATACCATCCATTTGCTGCGCCGCAATTTCGACGTGAATGTGCTGATGTTCAACAACCAGATTTATGGCCTGACCAAGGGACAATACTCTCCTACATCTGAAGAGAACAAAGTGACCAAGTCTACGCCGATGGGAAGTATTGACCATCCGTTCAATCCGCTGGCATTGGCGATGGGTGCGGATGCGAGTTTTGTTGCCCGTACTATGGACCGCGATCCGAAACACCTGCAGGCGATGCTGCTGCGCGCCAATCAACACAAAGGTGCTTCTTTCCTCGAGATCTATCAGAACTGTAACATCTTCAACGATGGTGCATTTGAAATATTCACAGAGAAAGGCTCCAAGCCGGTAGAAACCTTGTTTGTGGAAAATGGCAAGCCGCTCACTTTCGGTGCAGCGGGCGAAAAAGGACTTCGCCTCGATGGCTTTACGCCAAAAGTGGTTGACCTCAACGAAGGCTTCAGCGCCGACGATCTCTGGGTGCATGATGAAACGGATATTTACAAAGCACAGATATTAACCCGCATTTTCGACGACCCACGTTCAGAGGGTCACCTGCCTCGTCCGTTTGGTGTGTTCTATGCAAAACAGCGCGCCTGTTATGAAGACATGATGGCCATGCAACTGGAAGAAGCCAAATCACGCAAAACTGCGGATCTGGATGCGTTGCTGCGTGGTAAAGAGGTGTGGACGATAGGTTAATTAGGTAATTTGAAAATTTGAAGATTTGATCATTCAGCGTCATTGCCCCATAAGCATTGCCTGATTATCAAATTTTCAAATCATCAAATTGATTTCCTTATTTCCGCTTCTGCATACTGAAACACTTTCTTCTTCTTATTCTCGTACCACCATTTGGGAACGGTTTTTTTCATGAGCGTGTCGATGCTGCGCATGCCAAAGAGATTCCATGCACCGCGGAGTTTGCCTGCGAGTGTGGGTTGTAAAGCGCGAAGGCTCATGGCAAATCCACTGTCGATATACTCCATGTGATGCCAGTAACCGGCAGGCATAAACAACGTGTCGCCGTGTTCCAGTATCGTTTCAAATCCATTAGCGAGTTTAAGCGCGGGAAACTGCTCGTAGTCGGGCGTGCCGTTGCCTTTATAATAATGGGAAAAATCAGCGAGGCTTAATACCTCGAAAGGTTTGCGGTAAAGCTTGTGTTGTTCTTCATAAGGAAAAAGCAACACACGTTTTCTGCCGGCAAACTGTGTATGCAGGATATGCGACATGTCGATGTCGAAATGCATATGGGTAATGCTGGTAGCTCCTCCTGTGAACAGCATCGGGTATTTTTTTACAAAACCCTTCATCAGGTGTTCGGGCCAGGTGAAATCTTTTGTGAGTTGCGGTGCGTGATCAAAAATATTGAAGAGGAAGATCCGCCATCCCGCCGGTCCCTGCCTGATCATGTCGATGTATTCACCGAATGTTTTATAATCGTCGGCTTTATTGATAGGTGTGTAGGCATCGCTTTTCACGTTATTGTATAGCGGAACACGCTGGTCGCCTACCAGCTCTTTAAAATAATCCCAGTTCCATTTTGTATAGGCAGGCCAATCGTGTGATAAATTCTTTATGACAAGGGGTTGTCCACTATTATAAAAATCCTTTTTAAAGACGGCCTGCGAAATGGAATCAACTGTTGTAACCGGCTTCAATTGCATGACAGTGATTTAAAATAATTCAAAAGTCAAAAGGCAAAATCCAAAAGCTCGTAGTGATGATAATTCCGGGGTTGTTTTTGACTTTTTACTTTTGAATTTTGACTTTTCCCGTACGTACAAAGATAGGAAAGCCTTATTGATCTGTTTTTTTAAGAAAAATTTTTACAAAATCGGTTGTAATTTCAAGCTATGTTATTAGCTGTTCATCCCGATAATCCGCAACCCCGCCTGATCAGCCGAATAGTGGAAACACTGGAGCAAGGCGGCATCATTATTTATCCTACTGACACCATTTACGGCCTTGGCTGTGATATCCTGCAACATAAAGCGGTGGAAAAAATCTGCCGTATCAAACAGGTAGATCCAAAAAAGGCGCAATTATCATTTATCTGCAACGATCTCAGTCACCTGAGTGAGTATGCAAAGCAAATGCCGACTTCTACTTTCCGTTTGTTAAAGGAATATCTTCCCGGTCCGTACACATTTATCCTGCCGGCGAGTAAAATGGTGCCTAAAATTTTGCAGAGCAAAAAAGATACAATCGGTTTGCGCATTCCCGACAACCGCATTGCATTAGCTATTACGGCGGCCCTGGGCCGGCCTATACTCAGCGCCTCTTTGCCGGGTGATATGGTCGAAGATTATACTGATCCTGAGATCATGCAGGAAAATTTCGGCAACGAGGTAGACATTGTTGTAGATGGAGGGATTGGCGGAATTACCCCGTCAACGATCATTGATTGCACCGGCCCCTCGTATGAATTGATCAGGCAGGGCGCAGGCGAATGGAATGAGTAGTAAGTTATAGGTGGTAGGCTTTAAGTGCTGCACTGAGCCTGTCCGAAGTTTCGGGCGAAGTGTTAGAAAAGCGGCACTCCATTTCCACATCAGAAAGCACCGCCCAACGGCGGTGCTTTCTTTTTAACGGTGACGGCGATTATGTTTGAACCGGTATACTTCACGGCTGTGATGTTTTTTCATCTTGCGGATTTTATGTCTTTCATACGGCGTTACGTGTCCGTCGCGGCGTGCCATTCTTTCGGTGCGGTTGATACGATGTTGCTGGCGGACGAGATGATGCGTTTCACCGCGGGTCAGTGTTCCGCTGCGATGCCCCTGTACCACACGATCACGATTGACACGATCGCGCGGACCTTGTGCAGAAACAGAAGCGGTGATCAATACCAGCGAAAGCGACAGGAATAAAATCTTTTTCATAGCTACTTTTTTAGGTGAATCAAATCGGTTTGCAGTAGTATGACGGCGGGTTTTTATTGACGTTTAGCCGATAAGGAAACTTTAACATCGTCAATCGTGAATTCCCCTGGTTCGTGTGTACACGAACCAGATAGTTGGAAGTGCCGGCTGTTTTACTTACAACGGCTCTTTAACACCTTCTGCCTCCCTGAACAGTTCCATCTGCTTCGGAAGAATATTAAAACTTTTACGGTGATATTGGCAAATGCCATGCGTTTCAATGGCGCGGCGATGTGCGAGCGTGCCGTAGCCTTTATTGCTGTTCCACTGATAGTGCGGAAATTCTTCGTGCAGTTGCAGCATATAGGCATCGCGGTAGGTCTTGGCAAGAATACTCGCCGCCGCAATGCTGGTGTACAATCCATCGCCCTGGATGATGCAATGATGGGGAATGTCCTGGTAGGGGGTGAAACGATTGCCATCGATCAGCAATGATTGCGGACGTATCGACAATTGATCGAGTGCGAGGTGCATCGCTTTGAAAGAAGCCTTCAGAATGTTGATCGTGTCGATCTCTTCGCTGTCGATGCGGGCAACAGCATAACACACCGCTTTTTTTTCAATGACCACGCGAAGCATTTCGCGGTCTTCAGGAGACACCTGTTTGGAGTCGTTCAGCAAAGGATGACGAAAATCAGGTGGTAACATGACGGCCGCCGCAAACACCGGCCCCGCATAGCAACCCCTTCCGGCTTCGTCGCAACCCGCTTCCAGCATGTGTTTCGTATGAAAACGCTTCAACATTCAACGGCAAGTTCTGCATTTTTTTTCGTTCAAAAGAATTTGTGGAAATATTACGGGCGGGTTTAACTTTGCACCTGCTTATGAACAGCAATCGCAGTTATACCCGCTACACCTGGTTTGTGTTGATAATGATTTTCCTGGTCATCCTGGCCGGCGGTGTGGTCCGCACCACGCAAAGCGGAATGGGTTGTCCCGACTGGCCTACCTGTTTTGGTCGCTGGATACCTCCCACCAGCGTGAAAGATCTTCCCGCAGACTACGAAAAATACCTGCGCAAACAAGACATCGATCATACTTTCAATGCACTTCATACCTGGATTGAATCGGTGAACCGCTACCTCGGTGCATTACTCGGTATTTTCTGCATCATTCATCTCGTATGGAGTTTCCGCCGTTTCTTCCGCACACGCCCCGCCATTTTCTGGTGGTCGCTTTTTATGCTGCTGGCCACAGCCTTCCAGGGCTGGTTAGGTAAACGGGTCGTCGATGCCAACCTTGCCGTCGTCAAGATCACCACGCATATGCTCGTTGCGCTGATTATTGCGGCCGTGCCCGTTATCATTCTCACCTTACTCAAAGGTCAACGCGCTATCGCTTCGCCCGTTTTGAAAAAAGGCGCGATCGCAGTATTACTGCTGGTGATCGTGCAGATTGTGCTTGGTACGGATGTACGCGAACAAATAGACGAAGTTTCCAAGCCGCTCGGCTACGAACACCGCGAGCTCTGGCTCAACAATCTTGATATTATGTTTCTCGTGCATAGAAGCCTCTCCTGGCTCGTTGTGCTGAGCATCGGCTGGTTGTGGTGGAAATCGCGCAGTTATACTTTACTCGCGGGTCACAGAGCATTGATGCTGGCCGTTACCGTTGTTGTATTGGCTGCAGGACTCGTGATGTATTTCTTTCATATGCCCGCTGCCATGCAGCCCGTGCATCTGCTTTCCGCATCAATTCTTTCGATCACGCTTTTTTCTTTTCGTTTGCAATTGAAATAAGTACTTTTATTGCTTACTGAAGCAATATTATGAAAGCCTGGCTGCGGGGTTTTATCTACTCGTTTCCCATACAATTATTGTTTCTGCATTTCAGAAAATACCAGGTACTGCTCCTGTTCTGGTTTATTCTGTTCAGCACGATCAACGGAGGTTTCATGAAAACCTTCGGTGCAGACTCGTTATACCTGGCACCGGAGTACCTGGGAAATGTGAATTCCATCAGTTTTGCGCTTGTGGGTATTGCTGTGGGCATGTTTATCATGAGCTGGAATATCAGCACCTTCATTCTTTTCAGCCGCAACTTTCGTTTTCTCGCTGCCACCACTAATCCTTTTCTTAAATATTGCATCAATAATTCCATCCTGCCGCTGGCATTCCTGATTTTCTACGGCATACGGGCCTATCAATTTACCCACCACCTGGAACTGATCAGTAATGCAGAATTATTGGTAATGGCCGGCGGATTTCTCAGTGGATTGTTATTTATTCTCGTAGCCTCTTTCTTTTATTTTTTTCGTGCCGACCGTAATATTCTGCGGCAAATGACGCCGCTGATCAATAAGCCCGGCGAATACATCACACACCTGCGGCCGGAGAAAGAAGTAGTGGTAGATTATAGTCTCATCCGTACCGAATGGTATTTTGAATCGCCGTGGAAGCTGCGTCCCTGTCGAAACGTGAGTCACTATACACGTGATTTTGTCGATTCGCTTTTCAAACGTCATCACTTCGCGGCCATTCTTTCCGTGTTTGCGGCGTTCCTGTTTTTGATCGGCATCGGCTTTTTTCTTGATTCCCCTTTTTTCCAGATACCGGCCGCGGCGAGCATCACGATTTTCTTTTCCATCCTGATCGGTGTGGCCGGCGCATTTTCTTATTTCCTGCAAAGCTGGAGCATTCCTTACCTGGCAGCACTTATCCTGTTGCTTAATTTTCTTTATAAAATAGATTGGATCGATCCGCGTAATAAGGCATATGGACTGAATTACCACCAGGAAAGCACCGAGCGTCCTTCGTATTCGCGTGAGGGACTGCTGGCGATCTGTACGCCGGATAAAGTGGAAGCGGACCGTCGCAACATGCTGCGCATTCTCGAGTCCTGGAAAAAGAAACAACAGGAACAGAAACCTTTAATGATCGTGATCGTTACGAGTGGCGGCGGACATCGCGCTGCGGCATTTACGATGAGCGTACTGCAACAGCTCGACAGCCTGAGTAAGGGCCAGTTGATGCGGCAGACATTTCTGATCACCGGGGCATCTGGCGGCATGATCGGTGCCACGTATTTCCGGGAATTGTACAGGCGTAAACGCGCCGGAGAGAATATTAATCTCCAGGACCGCCGGTATGTTGAAAATATTTCGGGTGATCTGCTGAATGCCATTTTCTCTTCATTTGTGGCAAGGGATCTTATTGCACCGGCGCAAAAATTCCGCATAGGCCCATACAATTATGTGAAAGACCGCGGCTATGCATTCGAACAAAAACTGAATGCCAACACGTATGGTTTACTCGACCGGCAATTGAAAGATTATTTCCAGGACGAACGCGAGGCTAACATCCCACTGATGTTTTACAACTCTGTTGTGACACGCGACAGCCGCAAAATGCTGATCAGCACACAGCCGGTAAGTTTCATGATGAAAGGCTGGCAGGACAGCACACGTATGCCGCAGATGGACCCTGATGTAATCGACTTTACCGCATTTTTCAAAAACCAGGATCCCTACAACCTGCGTATGCTCACGGCACTGCGGATGAATGCAACATTCCCCATTGTATTACCCAATGTGTGGTTGCCCTGCGAACCGGTGATCGACGTAATGGATGCCGGTCTGCGCGACAACTACGGCCAGGAAACATCTTTACGGTTTCTGGCACAATTTGATGACTGGATAAGAGAAAATACGCGCGGGGTATTGCTGATGCAGATCCGCGACCGTAATCCCGGAGGCTGGGATGCCCCTTATCTTTCCGACGATATCAGCGATCATGCTACCAAACCATTCCTGCTGCTGCAGCACAATTGGTTTAAGATGATGGAATATTCGCAGAACGATCTCCTTAGCTATTATGGCGATAATCCGCGCAGGCAATTAAGTAAAGTATTGTTTCAATATTCTGCCAGCAAAGAAGAAAACAAAGCGGCGCTTAACTTTCACCTCAGTCAGCGCGAACGCAACGATATTATCAATTCTATTTATACACCGCGCAACCAGGATGCTTTTGCGGAAGTGATGAAAGCGATGAAGGAGAGATAATTTGACAATTTGATGATTTGAAAATTAGGCAATGCTTGTCGATGGCTGGAATGCTAACTAAAGTTTCATCGTCAAATTGATAATATTAGCACACTTTCAAATTATCAAATTTTCAAATTGACTTCCCCGGTTTCAACAACCTGAAAACCTGCTTCTTCACCTTTACTTCTATGTTGTCGGGTGTTTCTGCGGGATCGCCGTCAATATGAAGCGGTGCCTGTGAAAGATTTTCGATACTGATTTTTTCGGTTTGGAAATAGATGACGCCTTTTTTGTGATTGATCTGTGAAGGATCTTTCAACGGCGTAAAACCACCTACCTGTTGTATGGTTTGCCAGAGCACCGCAAGTCTGTGCGGGCTCGCCATGATCACAATATCGAGCAAGCCGTCGGAAAGACTGGCTTTGGGAGCTATGGTAAAATGATTGCCGAATTGATTGGCATTGGCAATGCTGATGAAATAAGCTTCAATGTCGAGTTGCTTTTTTTCCGACTTAATGCGGAAGCGATAACTTTTCGCCTGGAAGAAATTGCGGAAGACCTGTTTAATGTAGGTACTCAGTCCGCGTTTGGGTTGCTTCGCAAAATCGTGTGCCACTTTTGCGTCGAAACCCAGTCCGGACAACATGCACGCAAATTGTCCATTGAGTACGAAGCCATCGGTGGGTTCACTGTGACCGGCGAAGATAACATCGAGTGCTTTGTCTGCTTTTTTGGAAATTCCAGCGGCGAGCGCCAGCCCGTTACCGGAACCACAGGGAATAATGCCGAAGTTGACACCTGTTTTATGCAGGCTGCCAACCACCTGGCTCACGGTGCCATCACCACCAGCAATTACAATGTCGGTGATCTGTTCTTCTTCAATGATTGTTTTCAGGAAACCATAATCGCCGCTTTCAACCGAAGGAAATATCTGGAAAGAAATACCTGCTTCGTTGCTGCGACGTTCGACAATTTTATGAAGATTGCGGCGGCCACCAGTACCCGATATCGGGTTGATGATGTAAATTATTTTGCGTTCCATTTTCTAACGGAGCACAAAAGTACACAAATGTCGCGGTCTGATACGCACTCTTGCCGCGAGGTCGGGATCGCTGGGAATGCCGAAAGTTTGTATTTCAAGCGTGGTATTGTTTTGCCAGAGCGCGGCAAATTCTTTTGCAGAGATTGTTACCTGTGTAGCATTTTCCTTCCGGAAAATGGTATTGCCTTCCGCATTCATGATCATGATGGTGCGGATATACAGGGAAGGATCTTCGTCGTAATAAGCGATAGTAAGACTTTGCTGCAACTTGTCTTTTGTGAGCACCACCTGGTTGTTTTCTTTATTTTCTTCGCGGGATTTGAGAGCGGATTGTTTCCCCAGGCTTATTTCCCAGTAAGGTTTGGCCAATGTATCCATGGTGGCGCGTTTTTCTTCCTGCGACGTAGCAGTACTTCGGCTTTGCGCACAGGAAAGAAGTGCGGCAATAAGGATAACGGGCAGAAAGCGGTGCTTTTTCATATTGTTTAGAAGATAGTTGTCCGCAACAGGTTGCATTTACCAGCGGAGAAGGGCACTGCCCCAGGTAAAGCCACTGCCAAATGCGGCCAGGCATACCAGGTCTCCTTCTTTTACTTTCCCCAATTCCCATGCCTCACATAACGCGATGGGTACCGAGGCTGCAGTGGTATTGCCGTAACGCTGGATATTGTTATGTACCTGCTCAGCCGACAACCCCAATTCCTGTTGTACAAATTGTGCAATGCGGAGATTGGCCTGGTGCGGGATAAGCAACGATATATCTTTTGCGGTCAATTGATTTTTTGTCAGCGCTTCGCGGATTACTTCGGGAAATTTCACCACCGCTTTTTTAAATACCGCCGGACCATCCATGTATGGATACAGATCGTCTTTGTCCAGCAGATCCTGCGTAATGAACATGCCTCCATAGGGCTGATCGGGCTGCGCCGGTTTTACTTTATCCCAAAGTTTGCCTCCATGAAAGCCCGGATTCGGCATGCTCAGCGATTCGGCATCATTGCCATCGCTGTGCAAATGCGTACTCAGGATTCCCTGGTTGGGATTGTCAGTTGGTTGCAGAACAACAGCACCTGCACCATCACCGAAAATAACCGATACATTCCGCCCCCTGGTGCTGAAGTCGAGCGCATAAGAATGCGTTTCAGAACCGATGAGCAGGATATTTTTATACATGCCGGTTTTGATAAACTGATCGGCGATGCTCAATCCATAAACGAATCCGCTGCACTGGTTGCGGATATCCAGCGCACCAATTTCTCCCATGCCTAGCTGACGTTGTACCAGCACACCACAACCGGGGAAATAATAATCAGGACTAAGTGTAGCGAAAATGATAAAATCGATATCGGCGGCGGTAACACCGGCACGCTCCATGGCGCGGCGGGCAGCCTCGGCGCCCATTGTGGCTGTGGTGTCTTCAAACCTTGTGGCGAAGCGCCGCTCCTGGATGCCGGTCCGTTCCTGGATCCAGGCGTCCGAAGTATCCATTACTTTGGTGAGATCATCGTTGGTTACCACATTTTCGGGTACATACATGCCGATCCCGGCTATTTTTGTACGCATCATGCAAACAAGCGTTTAGGGGGAGAAAGATAGCAAATGTGGAGGAAAAGCAACTATTTCACAGCGAACTAATTACCGGCTCGTGGATTTCCGGCCTCATTGCCTGATTATGACCGGATAGAAGCAGTGTAGCACGGTTTTTTCTATTATTTTGAGTTAACATTTTACGGACAGAATTTTCTGTCCGGCGGCGCCCTAAAACTCGAGCAGGATTTACTGAATGGAGCAACCAAAAAAGAAAAGGAATTTCTGGCAGAAACTGCTAAGGGTGGTCTGGAAGACGCTCCTTTTCCTGTTTCTTTTCATTGTCCTGCTGATTATCCTGATCCAGACTCCGCCTGTTCAGAATTTTATCCGCAAACAAGCCGTTAATTACCTCGAAAAGAAACTGGATACCAAAGTCGGCATCGGCCGGCTGTATATCAATTTCACCAAAAAAGTGGTACTGGAAAATGTGTATGTGGAAGATCGCCAGCAGGACACCCTGCTGTACGGCGGAAAAATAAAAGTAGACGTAAGCATTGTGGACCTGATTTTCGGCGATCTCATGATCAACCAGGTGCAGCTCGAAGACCTTACCGCAAAAGTAAAAAGGCAACTGCCCGACACTACCTTCAACTTTCAGTTCATCATCGACGCATTCGTTACCCCCGGCGATAAACCCAAAGAAAAAACCGACACCAGCTCTTCGTCGCCGGTTCCCATCAAAAAAGTGGTGCTGGATAATATCCGGCTCGTATACAAAGATGTTGTTACCGGCAACGATGTGGAAGCCTGGCTCGCGCATTTCGATACCCGCATCGACGAACTCGATCCGGGGCTGAATATTTATCGCATTCCCAAAGTAAATCTCAACGGGCTCACCGCACGTGTTTACCAGACCAAACCGATGGCCACGCCCGATACACCGGCAAAAGATATGGCCGAAGCGCAGGAACCGGCTCCGCCCATGCAGATACTGGTGGATGAAATAGCACTCGACAAAATCAAGGTGGATTTTAAAAATGATGTTTCCGCTTTTTACGCCAACCTTGATCTCGGCAAATTATTGCTGCGCCCCGACAAAATAGACATGGTGCGCAAAGAAGTGGTGGTAGACGAACTCACACTCGCGCAAACAACAGCGGCTATCCGTCTTGGAAAAACACAAGCCGCAAAAGTGGTGGAGAACGAAGTGGAACAGGAAGCCGAAAGTCAGAAAGAAGCAGGCTGGGTGATCCGCGCGAAAAAAATCCGCCTCGATGAAAACAATATCGCTTTTGACAACGACAATAATACCCGCGCCACCAGCGGAATGGATTATGCACACCTGCACGTGAACCCGCTTACGCTGCACGCGGATAATTTTGTTTTCAGTGATGACAGCATCGCCGGTAAAATTTTAAAAGCACAATTAAAGGAACAGGAAGGTTTCGAATTGCAGGAACTGAAAACAACATTTGCTTATACATCCACAGGTGCCTTCCTTTCCGATCTCTATCTGCAAACACCCGGCACCGTACTTCGCCGCGATGCCGCCATCAGCTATCCTTCGCTCGATGCATTGAAAGAGGATATCGGACAAATGAACCTCGACCTCAACCTGGAGAACAGCAAAATCTGGGTGAAGGATGTATTGACGTTTGTTCCCGACCTGCGCAAGCAACCTGCGTTTGCCGATCCGAATGCCACCTGGCTGGTCAACAGCCGGCTCAAAGGAAAAATCTCCGATCTGCGGATCGATGCATTGCAATTGCAGGGCGCTTCCGATACAAAACTGGATGTGCGGGGTGTAATAAAAGGATTGCCGGATATGGATAAAATGTCGGCGGATCTTGTCATCAATACATTGAGCAGCTCCCGCCGCGACCTGAACAAATTATTACCCAAAGGCACATTGCCTTCATCGATCACTGTTCCCGGCAGTTTCAATCTTACCGGTAATGTAAAAGGATCGATGCAGCAGATACAAACAAATCTCAATCTCCGCACCGACCTCGGCAATGCGCACGTGAGCGGTACCGCTTCTTCCCTGACGGATAAAGCCCGCGCCCGTTATGATCTGCTGGTAAAAACAGAAAGACTCGACCTCGGCACTTTATTACAGGATAAAGAAATGCTTGGGCCCGTTACGGCAGACTTCCGTATTAACGGAACAGGCTACGACCAGCAGACGGCCAATGCGACCATCGATGGTCAGGTGCACCAGGCCGTATTCAAAAAATACAATTACAAAGATCTTAAACTGACCGGCAGCATCGCCAATCAGCAGGTAGATATCCAGGCGGGTATACAGGATCCGAATATTCACCTCGCCTTGCAGGCCAAAGCCGATTTGTCGAAAGAATATCCCTCGGTGCAACTCGAGACGATGATCGACAGCATCAAAGCCCAGGAACTGCACCTGACCAGCGACAAACTTATTTACCGGGGAAAAATCACAGCCGATTTTCCTTCGACAAATCCTGACAGTCTCGAAGGTCAATTGCTGATGACGGAAGTATTGGTAGTACAGAAAGAAGAAAGGATTCAACTCGATACAATTAGTCTCAATGCCGGAAGCAACGACAGTGGTCGGTACGTGCGCCTCAATGCCGGCGCAATACAGGCAAGGCTTGAAGGAAATTATAAGCTCACGCAAATGGGCGATATCATCAGCCAGGCCATTGAACCTTATTTCTCCGTTAAAGACAGTACTAAAGCCGCAACAGATTCTTCGCTGGTTTATAATTTCAGACTTGAAGCAGACATCGTGGATGCGCCGCTGATCCGCGCCTTTGTACCCGATCTGAAAAGACTGGACTCGGTACAATTGCGCAGCCGTTTTTCCAATAACGAAGGATGGGAAGCAAAACTCACCGCGCCTGTCATCGAACTCGGCACCAATTCCATCAGCGGCTTGCAGGTGACAGCGGCCGCAGGCGATACCGCCATCAATATCGATGCGAATGTATCCGGCTTCCGCAGCGGAAACGCCATTCAGTTGTTTGCCACAAAAGTGAATGCCCGCCTTTCGAATAACCAGGCAGATTTCACTTTAAACATAAAAGACAGCGAATCGAAAGACCGCTACAATCTTTCTGCGTTGCTTCGCCAGCCGGAAAACGGAACCTATGAAATAGCGCTTCGCCCGGACGATCTGCTGTTGAACTATGATAAATGGTCGGTGCCTGCCGATAATATGTTGCGCTATGGCAATGATGGAATACTCGCACAGAATTTCCGCCTTTCGCGCAATGGGCAGGAATTGCTGATCAATAGTGCCAAACCGGATCCGGGCGCTCCGCTGGATGTGAGCTTTAAAAATTTCCACCTTTCCACGCTTACCGGTTTCGTGGAAACGGATTCATCCCTGGTAGATGGATTGCTGAACGGTACGGCGCAGGTACAAGATATCATGACCGAACCGCTGTTTACGGCCGACCTGCAGATTGCCGATCTCAAACTCAAAGGCGATACGGTTGGTAATGTAGCAGCGAAAGTTTCTAATAAATCGGCATCGGTCTATGATGCGGATATAACGATCACCGGCCGCGGAAACGATGTGCAGCTTTCCGGTGAATACAATGTAAGCACCAGCACTGCCGATATGTTGCTGGACATAAGAAAACTTCCTGTCGCTACTGCGCAGGCCTTATCGGATGGAGCCATCCGCGAAGCAAGCGGTGATGTGAGCGGCCGGTTCCGCGTAACGGGAAATATCAGCCAACCTGCGATACGCGGCGATCTTAATTTTAATAAGGTCGGTTTCAACCTGTCGATGTTGAACAACTATTTCCGTATCGACCAGGAAAAATTGCAGGTAAACGAACAGGGCATCCGCTTCAACCGCTTCCAGGTTCGTGATTCGCTGAACAACCAACTCGTAATCGACGGGCTTGCCGCTACCAGCGACTTTACTACTTACAAACTCGATCTCAACATCAACGCAAAAAACTTCCGCGCGCTCAACAGCACGAAGAAGGATAATAAACTTTTCTATGGCCAACTGTATTTCGATGCCGATCTCGATGTAAAAGGAACGGCTACCGCACCACAGGTGGATGGTCGTTTTAAAGTAAATGAAAAAACAAAAATGACCGTGGTGCTGCCACAATCCGAGCCCGGCGTGGTTGACCGCGAAGGCGTGGTGGAGTTTGTGGACATGGATGCACCGCTGAGCGATTCACTGTTCCTCGCAGCTTATGATTCCATGAACACAACCAGTCTTCGTGGAATGGAAGCTTCTATTAATATAGAAATCGACAAAGCAGCCGACCTAACACTGATTGTGGATGAAGGCAATGGCGACTTCCTCAATGTGAAAGGGGAAGCCTCCCTGAATACAACCATCGATCCGGGTGGTGATATTACACTGGCAGGTAGCTACGAACTGGAAGACGGTGCGTATGAACTTTCGTTCAATGGTATCCGGCGCAAGTTCAATATCCAGAAAGGCAGCAAGCTGATCTGGGGTGGAGAACCTACGGATGCCACCGTTGATATTACCGCGGTATATATTGCCAACACCGCGCCGCTTGACCTTGTGAAAGGACAGTTGGGGGATGATGTGGCTTCCAACGAACGCAATACCTATCTGCAGAAACTGCCATTCGATGTAAAACTGATGATGACGGGCAAACTGCTGAAGCCTTCCATCAAATTTGACATTGTATTACCGGACAACAAAAGTTATGTGGTGTCCAACGATATCATTTCCACCGTGCGCAATAAGCTTGATCAATTGCGGCAGGATGAAGCCGAAATGAATAAACAGGTATTTGCCCTGCTGCTACTGAACCGTTTCATTGCCGAAAATCCGTTTAACACCAGCAACTCGATCAATGCAGGCACGCTTGCACGCCAGAGTGTAAGTAAACTGATGACGGAGCAATTGAACCGCCTGGCTTCCGACCTGGTGCAGGGTGTGGATCTGAATTTCGACGTACAATCATCGGATGACTATACAACGGGGCAGCGTGCCGACCGTACAGACCTGAATGTGGGCTTGTCAAAACGATTGCTCAATGACAGGCTTACGGTAAGTGTGGGCAGCAACTTCGAACTGGAAGGCCCGGCCAACTCCAACCAGCAATCGAGCAATATCGCGGGCAACATAGCCGTGGATTACAGGCTGAGTAAAGATGGCCGTTACCGTTTGCGTGCTTACCGCAAAAATGAGTACCAGGGTGTGATCGAAGGATATATAATAGAAACGGGTGTCGGTTTCATCATCACGCTTGACTACAACCGCTTCCGCAACATATTCCGAAAAAAAAAAATTCAAAAACGCCGGGAAGAGGCCCGTAAAAAAAGGGAAGCGGAAGAAGAAAGAAAAAGCAGTGAGGAACCGTCTACACCAACGAAAAAAGAACCATGAACAGGCACTTAATATATATACTGCTGGTGATAACTGCAGCGATTGCCGTTACCGGGTGCAACATCACGAAGAGTGTGCCTGAAGGAGATGCACTGTATACCGGCGCCACCGTGAAAATAGAAGACAGCGTGCTGAGCTCAAAGAAAAAGAAGAGCATACGAAGTGACCTCGCATCGCTGGTCCGCCCCAAACCCAATAAAAAAATATTAGGCATCCGTTTCAAACTGGCGATGTACAACCTGGCCGGTAATCCGAAAAAGGAAGGTGGTTTTCGCGGCTGGCTGAAAAATAAAGTAGGCGAACCACCCGTATTGCTGAGCGATGTAAATCATCTGCGCACGGCGCAAATATTGCAAAGCAACCTGGAGAACACCGGTTATTTTCATGCAACCGTTACCGGGGATACCACTGTAAAAGGGAAAAAAGCAACGGCTGCTTATGTAGCCAAACCCGGCCCGCAATACAAGATTCGCGAAGTGGTGTTTAACAAAGACAGCAGCGTCCTTACCAAAACGATCGATTCGGCTGCCAAAAACTCATTACTCAAACCCGGCGATCCGTTTGACCTCGGCGTAATCAAATCAGAACGCGACCGCATCGATGCTTACCTGAAAGAACGTGGCTTTTATTATTTCGACGGAGACTACCTCATCATCCGCACAGACAGTACCATCGGTAATCATGAAGTGAATCTTTATGTACATGTAAAACCACAGACGCCGAAAGAAGCGAGACTGGTATACCGCATCAATAATATCTATATTTTCCCGAGTTTCCGGTTGAATTCAGCAACCAACGATACGTTAAAAGCGAATGCTTCTTATTACAAAGGATATTATGTAGCCGACCGGCGTAAATTGTACAAACCACGGATGTTTGAACAATCGATGCAGTTCAAACCCGGCGATGTATACAACCGTACGGATCACAACCTTTCACTCAACAGGCTGGTAAACCTGAATGTATTCAAATTTGTAAAAAACCGGTTTGAAGTGGTGCCCGGCGGTGCAGATACACCCCGGCTTAATACCTATTACTACCTGACGCCGATGCCGAAAAAATCATTGCGTTCGGAAATCAATGCCAGTACCAAATCGAACAACCTTACCGGTTCTTCGCTCACCGTAGGCTGGCGCAACCGCAACACTTTCCGTGGTGGTGAACTATTTGCCGTAGATGCAACGGGAGGTTTTGAAGTACAATTTAGCGGCAATTTTAAAGGATACAACACCTATCGCGGAGGCCTTGAGACTTCGCTCACCTTCCCGCGTTTCCTCGTGCCGTTTATTCAAATAAATACGCGCGGTGGTTTTGTGCCCACAACCAAACTATTACTCGGATACGATCTGTTGAACAAACAGAAACTGTATACGATGAACTCATTCCGTGCGGGCTTCAGTTATATATGGAAAGAAAACATCTACAAAGAGCATCAGCTAAGCCCGATCTCGGTGAGTTATGTGCAGCCGTTGAAAATAACGCAGGAATATCTTGACAGTGCTGCGAAAAATCTCACGCTGCAGAAAGCGATCGAGAAGCAATTCATCCTGGGTTCCAGTTACAACTTCAACTACAATGAACTGGCGGGAGGTGGCAACGGAACCGGATTATATTTCAATGGCAACCTGGATCTGTCGGGAAACATTGCCGGTCTTGTAACCGGTGCCAATGCGAAGGATAGCAATATAAAATACATTGCAGGTGCGCAATTTTCGCAATATGTGAAGCTGGAAGGCGATGTGCGTCATTATACGAAAGTGAGCAGCGGCATCACCTGGGCCAATAGATTGATTGTGGGTTTGGGATATCCGTACGGCAACTCTACGGCCTTGCCTTTCATCAAACAATTTTTTGTGGGCGGCACCAACAGTATCAGGGCGTTCCGCAGCCGTGCTTTAGGTCCGGGTACTTACAAAGACACGACAAGTCTGACCTTCCTTCCTGATCAATCGGGTGATATCAAACTCGAATTGAACACGGAATTGCGGGCAAAACTGTTCAGCATCGTGCATGGTGCCATCTTCGTGGATGCGGGCAATATCTGGTTGTACAATGCCGATTCGCTGCGGCCGGGTGCGGAGTTCAGGGCCAGCCGTTTCATGAAGGAAATTGCGGTGGGTGCCGGTGTGGGTTTGCGTTTTGATATTTCTTTCCTCGTGTTGCGCCTCGATCTGGCGATGCCTCTGCGCAAGCCGTTTTTGCCGGATGGTGAGCGCTGGGTGATCGATAAAATAAATTTTGGTGATCCGGCGTGGCGCAAGGAAAACCTGATCTTCAACCTTGGTATCGGCTATCCGTTTTAGGTAATTAGGTTTTAGGTAATAGGTAAACAGCCGGGCGGTCCCCCGTGTTTCTAAATCGATAATATTCCCGAAGGTGGTCCCTGAGGGCCGATACTTCGGCCTCTCGAAGGGAAAAAAAATCCCGCCAGCGGCGGGATTAGTATTTTTTAGAATCTTTTCTTCTTGAAGTTGCCTCCACCGCCACCGCGGTTATCACGGTTGTCATTGCGGCGGTTGTTGTTATTGTTTCCTCCGCCTCCGTTGTTGCGTTGCTGGAATTTATTGCGTGGTTTGCCGTATCCGCCACCACCCGAGCGGTTGTCGCGGGCTTCCTGCTGGCGGTAAGCTTTTACATAAGGCGTATTGGTGAAGGTCAGTTGGCCGTTGGTGATATTGTTCAGTTCGCTCTGGATAGCATCGTCGTGTACGATCTCCTTGTGCCAGTTGTTGTACGCCAGCTTCATATAATAAGCAATGGCATTGGCAAAGCCCTGGCGTTTTTCCTGTTCTTCTTCGCTCAGTGCTTTATCGATTACCGTCTCCAGGTTTTTACCCAGGTGTGAGAAACGCGGATGACGTTTGGGATAAGGCAGCGGGTTAGGTCTGGCCTTAAGCGTTTCGCGGGTCGGTATGGGGTAAGGAGATTTTACTTCGAGTGTAAAGTCGCTGATCAGGAACAGGTGATCCCACAGTTTATGGCGGAAATCTTCAACGTTCTTCAGGTGCGGGTTGAGGAAGCCCATCAGTTCGATCACGGCATAAGCATTACGCTGGCGTCTCTCGGGGTCCTCGATCTTCATGATATGCTCGATCATACGTTGAACATGGCGGCCATATTCACGCATGATGAGATGATTTCTCGTTGTGTTGTATTCCATTCTTAATTGTTGCGTAACGGCAAATGTATGAAAGTTTTTCTGCCAAATGAATACCGGGAAGGGGGTTCCGGCCCTGGGCAGACTTGAGGGCATAAAAGAAGGGGCCCCGAACCAAGGCCCCTTTTACAAGCCACCATCCTCTTCCACCTAAGAGGTCATTTAATTAAAAGTTGTTGAACACCGGACTGCAGGCTGTTTACATCTGTCACTTTAATCCAATACACTCCTTTTGCCTGTAAAGAACCGAGCTGCACTCTATCCAAATTCTCTGCCAAAATCTCCTTTGCAACCAGTGTTTGCCCGAGGGCATTTAGGACCGTTATTTTATAACGTCCGCTGACAAAGTTAGCAAATTTAATACCAACAATACCATCTGAAGGGTTCGGAAATAAACTAAATTTTGGAAATCCCGAACTTTCCAGATTTATGTACCGCATTTCGCTGAACCGCACATAACCATTGGCGTACACCTGGCGGATCCGGAAATAATGCGTACCGGTACGGCTGGCTGTATAGGCTAATTTGTAATTACCTGATCCTGCATTGTTTTTCTGAACAAAACCGATTGAAACAAAGCTCCGTCCGTCCAGACTCACCTCACCCTGGTAATAATAATCCGAATTGGCCTCGTCAAAGCCGTTCCAGTTAAGATCTACTTTTGAGCCTGTAATTTTCGTTAAAAAGAAATTACGCAGGTTCATCGGCAGTACCGAAGCCGGGCAGGTACAATACTCAAACCGCAGACGAACAAACCCGGAAGTAGAAATACCTATCGACGCATTCGCACTGCTCGTAATATTCACACCACCCGTGATCATATAATTATAAGATACGCTGTCATTAGGCGGACCGTAAAATTCAGTCAGCGAGGACTGCGTTGTTACCGTCTGACAAACCGTCGTCCCGAGGATCGTATCATTGATCACTTTTCCAAAGTCCGGACCTGAACCCTGAATGCCGTCAGAAGCCGAGAGCGAAAAATTATACGGCTTGCTGATCGTACTGATCATTGCACCGCTCAACCCCGGACCTGTAATAAAATCCGTTCGTCCGTAAGTGGCGGCAAAATCATGCGGATTGCTGATATCGGTATTTTCAAACGACAGGCTATCCACCACGCCACCCACCGTAATGCAAAGCCGCATACAGGTGACCATACCATTCTCCGGATTGAATTTCGGAAACTTCACCGTCATCGAGGTTACACCCGATGGAAATGAAATGGTCTGGTCAAACGCGGTTTGCCCGCTTGGATTACCATTCGGACATTGCGCCTGTGCAGACACACACAATACCATTACCGCCAGCGCGACAAAGGCTGTCTTTTTCAAGGGGTAGGACAGATATTTCATAGGTACACATTGGATTTGGGAACAAGGCTAAAGGTAATATGATGTACCCTTCTCAACAATTGTAGTATTGCTGTTTTTCTGTAGTAGTAATAAGTGTAGCAGCATCGGAAAAGCACCTGTTAACTAACGACCTGCGTATGCGGATTTTAACGCGCCGGTATATTGTAACAATTCCGGACATCTACGGCGCACACCATTCACCTAACTTTGCAAAAGTTTTTATGGTAATTGTAATCGACAACCGTTTTCCTTCAGCAAGGCCCGGAGGTTTTGAACTGTACACAGTAATGTTGTTGCGCGAACTCGCGTTGCAGCACCCGGAATACCACTTTGTGGTATTAACCGCCAATGAAAGTGTGGAAAGCAACACCGTGGAAAATATTGCACGGGTTGTTACCGGCGTGTTTCCATCCGGACTAAAGCGCTGGTGGTGGCAGCGGGTCGGTTTGCCCAAATTGCTCCGTCAGCAAAATGCTGCCATATATATATCATGTAACGGATTGTTATCACACAAAAATCAATTGCCGCAATTGTTCTTTTCTTCCGGTCCCGGTTGGATCGAAGACGATAACAGACCGGGCAATCACCGCCTGGCGATTCCTGACGGCCGCTGGATGACGGTGACAGCATTTGGCCGCGATCAATGGGCAGAGCAAAGCCCCACACTGCGCGAAGGAAAAGTTGCCGGTATCGCAGTCAGGCCATTTTTCAAACCAATGGATTGGGAAGAAAAAACGCCCGTGAAAGAACAATACACCGGCGGCACCGAATATTTTCTTTGCACCGGTGCATTGCTGCCACGGAAAAACCTCATTACTCTGCTGAAAGCTTTTTCACTATTTAAAAAAAGACAGCAAAGCAACCTCAAACTGGTGATCGCCGGCGCGGCAGAAGAAAACTATACCGCCTTCGAAAAAGCACTGAGTACTTATAAATACCGCTCGGATGTAGTGTTGACGGGTTATCTCGAGGGGCCGGAGCTGGCGCGGGTAACCGCAGCAGCCTATGGCGTGGTATATCCTTCGCTGTATGAAGAAGTGGCGACACCCGTGGCGGAAGCGCTGCAGTCCGGCGTACCGGTAGTGGCGGTAACGGGCACAGCGGCAACGGAAATCGCCGGAGATGCGGCGCTTTATGCTGATCCCGAAACGCCCGCCTCCATTGCCGATCAGTTGATGCGCCTCTATAAAGATGAACGCCTTCGCACGCAGATGATCAGGGCGGGACTGGAGAAAGCCGCAGGCTTCAGCATTGCCGAAGCGGCCCGCCGGCTGGCGGCGATGATTGAGGCGTTACCCCGAAATTAGCCTACCTTTGCCGGTCAATATAATAAAGCAGAAATGAAGCAGTCTTCAATCTCCATCGAAGTACATACCGACGAAAACCGCGTACCCGACGCGATCTACTGGAATGCGACCGATACCACACAGCCCGACACGCAACAGGCCAAAGCCATGATGCTGGCTTTCTGGGATGGTGCCGAAAAAGCGGCGCTGCGCATCGATCTGTGGACAAAAGCCATGATGGTGGACGAAATGGCCGACTTTTTTTACCAGACCATGATGACAATGGCCGATACCTACGGTCGCGCTACCAATCACCAGGATATGGTGCAAGACATGAAAAATTTTGCCCGCGACTTTTATCAGAAATTCCGCGACAAGCAAATGAAGGAAAGCAAAGCCTGATAACTCTCTCTCTTTTCCCTAAAAAATAAGATTATGAGCCTGGAACAGCAAATCATGGTGGAGCTCAAAGCTGCCATGCTGGCGAAAAACGAAGTGGCGTTGCGCAGCCTCCGTGCCATCAAGGCCGCTATCCTGCTGGCCAAAACGGCCGAAGGCGCCAAAGGTGAACTGACAGCCGATGATGAAATAAAACTGTTGCAAAAACAGGTAAAACAACGCCGCGACTCCCTGGAAATTTTCCAGCAGCAGAACCGTGCCGACCTCGCAGAGATCGAGCAACAGGAAATTGCCGTGATCGAAAAATTTCTACCGGCACAATTGTCTGGGGAAGAACTGCGTGCCCGCATTGCTGCGATCATTGCGGAAACCGGAGCCGCCTCACCTGCCGATCTGGGCAAAGTGATGGGCGCCGCTACCAAACAGCTCTCCGGCCAGGCCGACGGCAAGGCAATATCTGCTATCGCAAAAGAGTTATTGACCCGTCCATAAGCCGGATCAACCACACATGCTGATAGACATTATCCTGCTCATATTGCTGACAGGCGCCGTTATCCGCGGTCTCCGCAAGGGATTGCTGGTTGGCGTATTTTCTTTTATTGCCCTGATCGTAGGTCTGGCAGCAGCGGTGAAACTGTCGGCAGTGGTGGCGCGTCATGCCGGTGAGGTAGTGACCGTGTCGGAGCGATGGTTGCCGGTGTTATCCTTTTTAGTGGTGTTTATAGTTGTGGTGCTGGCCGTGCGCTGGGGCGCACGTTTGCTGCAAACGGCAGTGGAAGGTGTAGCGCTGGGCTGGGTCAACAAGCTGGGCGGCGTATTATTCTTTGCCGCTATTTATGTTCTTATCTTCAGTATTCTGTTATTCTACGCCGAGCAGCTGCACATACTACAGCCCGCCGCAATGGAAAAATCTTTGAGCTATCCTTTCCTCAAGGCATTCGGCCCGGGCGCCATCGAAATAGTCGGCGCGCTTATTCCCCTCTTCCGGGATATGTTTATTCAGTTGCAGGAATTCTTCGAGCGATAGAATGCAATGTGTAAATGTGCCCGCCTGCGGCGGGGCCGTGTGGAAATGTGACAAATATAACAGCCCTGTACTTCAATTTTCACATTTGCATATTTCCACATTTTCACATTTCTTGCTTACTTTCGTATAGTCTACTATTAAAGTAGACTAACTGTTCATGCCATGTTAGAGCCTGTTGGAAAACGGGTTCAGTTATTCTTTTACCCAATTGTATTGCGATGAAACTGAATTATCTGGCATTGGCGGTTCCGTTTTTCCTGTTCTTTATCGGCTGGGAATACCTCTATGCAAAACGAAAAGGAAAAAACTTCTATCAGTATGCAGAATCTGTGGCCAATCTCAATACGGGGATAGCCGAACGGTTGCTGGATACCTTTACCACGGGATTGTTTTTCTTTTTGTTCCAGTATATCTATGAGCATTGGGCCATCTTCCACATCAGGCCCACCGTACTTACCTGGTTTTTGTTGTTCCTGGCCACAGATCTTGTATGGTACTGGTATCACCGTTTTGCGCATGAGATCAACAGTTTTTGGGCGGTGCATGTGGTGCATCACCAGAGTGAGGATTTTAATTATACCGTATCGGCGAGGATCACGGTGTTTCAGGCGGTGGTAAGAAGTATGTTCTGGTCGGTATTGCCGCTGATCGGTTTTTCACCGGTGATGGTTACTTCGTTGCTGCTGGTGCATGGACTGTATCCATTTTTCATTCATACACGTGCCCTGGGCAGGTGGGGCATTTTTGAAAAAGTATTGGTGACGCCTACGCATCATTCCCTGCATCACGCCTCCAACCCGGAATATTTAGATAAAAATTATGGTGACGTGCTGATCATCTGGGATAAGCTATTCGGCACGTTTGTAAAAGAAAAGCCGGGCGTGGAAATTTCCTATGGCCTCACTTCTCCGTTGAAGAGTCATAGTTTTTTGTGGCAGCATTTTCATTTTGTGCTGGAGATGTACATGAATTTTCGGCGGGCCAAAGGGTTTAAAGCGCGCTGGAAGGTGTTGTTTGGCAAGCCGGATGATCTCGATCCGCGTTTCCGCGAGGTGCTGGAGCGGCGATTATTGCACAACAGGCAGGCGCCTGAACCGCCTACGCCTGCCATCCGTCAATATGTAACGGCACAAACAGCGGTTTCTCTCGTATTATTATTTATTTTATTGTTATTTGAACATTATCTTACCATCTGGCAGCTCTTTTTGTTTTCAGCATTTTTGATTGTAAGCCTGATCAACAGCGGAGCAATACTGGATCAGCGTCGCTGGATTTTTTACCTGGAATTTACCAGGGCAATCCTGATACTGCTGGGTCTTGCGGCATTTTACCCCAATGGATATACGTACACGGCTATCCTGCTGGCAGGTGGAATATTGCTTTGGTATTTCCGGCCGATACAGCGATATTATCTGGGCTTATTATATTATCGCTAAAAAACACATGGATTCCGGAGAAAATCCGGCATTCAAATTGGATTTCAATCTTTTAAATTTGCCGGAAACGATAGATTGTTTAAATTGAAACTGGGGTTTCCCCTAAAACATTTACTTTAGCAAAAATTAATGTGGCTTAGAGATACTAATGAAGTACGAAATTAAACAGCAGGATAAGTTCAGGTACATTGAAGAAGGCGAAGGAGAGCCGCTGGTGCTGCTTCATGGCCTGTTTGGCGCATTGAGTAATTTCGAACCACTTATTGAATATTTCAAACAATACAATAAGGTGGTGGTGCCGATGCTGCCGTTGCTGGAGATGGATATCCTGCATACGAGTGTGGGCGGACTGGCCAAATTTGTCAATAAATTCATCGAAACCCGCGGCTATACCGGTGTGCATCTGCTGGGCAACTCGCTCGGCGGCCATGTAGGGCTGGTATATGTAATAAAGAACAATCCTTCGCAGATCAAATCAATCATTCTTACCGGAAGCTCTGGTTTGTTTGAGAACGGCATGGGCGATTCTTATCCCAAGCGAGGTGACTATGAATATATCCGTAAAAAAACGGAATATACGTTCTATGATCCTGCCATGGCTACCAAAGAACTGGTAGACGAGGTATTTGAGATCACCAATAACCGCCTGAAGGTGATTAAAATTATTGCCCTGGCGAAGAGCGCCATCCGCAATAACCTCGGCGAAGAACTGAGCCAGATCAAGCAACCGACACTGCTGATCTGGGGAAATAACGATAATATAACGCCTCCTTTCGTAGCGAAGGAGTTCAATAAGCTCATCCCTAACAGTGAACTGCATTTCATCGATAAATGCGGCCATGCCCCAATGATGGAAGTACCTGCGGAATTCAATGCAATACTTCATAAATTTTTGAAAAAACTGAACGAGCCTGCAACAGTTGCCTGAACGTTGCGGTCTTAGGTTCAAACAAAGCCGCTACCATGTTAACAGGTGATCTCCCTTTTCAGGCCCTGCCGTCCCTTCATCTGACCGATAAGGTATATCAGGCCCTTCAGCTCATGAATGATAACCAGGTGACACACCTCCCGGTAGTAGAGGGAGAACGTTATGCCGGTATTATCAGTGAAGATGATCTTTTGCGCGCCGAAGATGAAAACGAACCGCTTGAAACACTTCGCCAGTTCTTCGGCAATATCTCTGTTAAAAATGATGAATTTTTTCTACGCGCGATCAGCGTAGCGGGCGACAACAACCTCAGCGTGGTGCCCGTAACAGACGCCGAAGAAAATCTTCTCGGAGTGGTTACGGCCGGCGACTTGCTCAAATATGCTTCGCAATTTCTCAGCCTTCATGAACCCGGCGGCCTGATTGTAGTGGAAATGGAAAGCAATCAGTACGCCTTTAGCGAGATCAGCAAACTGGTGGAAACCAACGATGCACAGATCACCCAACTGAATACCACCAACAACCCGGAGACGGGCATGATGTTGGTAACCCTTCGTATCAACAAAGCAGAGGTTTCTGATATTATAGCCACCTTTCAGCGATATGAGTACAACGTTAAGTACTATTTTGGCGAAGAATTATACGCCAACGAGCTGCGAAGTAACTACGACAACCTGATGAATTATCTGAGGATATGACTGGTTTTTTCCTGCTGCCTTGGTTGACAGGGATATTTTTCCCTTAATTTAGAAGCCCCGTGTTCCGGAGTGATGTGATGCTACAGGAAAAGAAATACATGGTTTGGTTACTGGCAGCCGTGCTTACCACCCTAATTACGGTGCTGTCTGCCCGCGCGCAGACCATACCTGAACCTGCCATCGACTCTGTAAAGCTGACGAACATCGCCGCACCGCCCACACCGATGTCTTCCCCCGACGACAGCCTTTTTCATATCAAACGCATATTCGTTACCGGCAACAGGAAAACAAAAGAACCCGTGATCCTAAGGGAACTTCCTTTCCGTGTCGGCGACAACTACCGCCTGCAGGACCTGGTGCAGAATTTTGAGAAAGCCCGCAAACAACTCATGAACACCACACTCTTTCACGAAGTAGTGGTGGCCCTCAAAAGTTTCAACGGATACGATGTGGAAGTGCTGGTGCAGGTAAAAGAACGCTGGTACATTTTCCCGCTTCCTTATTTCAAACCCGTAGACCGCAACCTCAACCAATGGCTGGTGGAACAGAAAGCCAGTCTCTCCCGTGTCAATTATGGGGTGAAGTTGCTGTACAACAACGTTACAGGGTTCAATGATAAACTGCGTCTCTACGCCATTACCGGTTACACACAACAGTTCTCTCTCGGCTACGACCGCATGTACATCGACCGCGCCATGAAGTGGGGCATGAACGTCAATGTGGCTCTGGGCAAAAACAGGGAGATCAATTATAAAACGATCGACGATAAGCAGGCTTTTCTTAAAGATGAGAATGATTATCTCCGCAACTTCTTCAACTCTTCGCTTGAACTTACGTACCGCCGCGCCATCAAAACGCGGCACCGCTTCGGTATTGCCTATGTATCCGAGCGTGTGAGCGATTCAGTAGCCATCAGCAATCCTTCTTATTTCAAATTCGGACGTACACAGGTCCGCTACCCGGAAATTTATTACGGCATGAACTACTTTGATGTGGATTACATTCCGTATCCCACCAAAGGTTATGTAGCCGACTTTACCGTAGGGAAAAGGGGATTGAACAATACCATGAACATGTGGTACATCAATGCCAAAGGCATGGGTAGCTGGCATACCGGTAAAAATTCATTCTTCAGTCTGGCGCTGGCCGGCAGCCTGAAAGCACCTTTCCGCCGTCAGCCTTATTTCAATAAAAGGATATTGGGATATGGAGATGTGTTCATGCAGGGCTATGAATATTATGTAGTGGACGGAGTGGCCGGTGGATACGCCAAAGCCACTTTCGCCAAGAAGATCGTGAGCTTTAAAATCCGCATACCAGGCACCAGGAAACTGGCGCCGCAACAGATACCGATCAATATCTATGGCAAAACATTCGGCAATCTCGGTTATGTGTATGATCCCGAGCCGGGCAACAACATACTCAGCAACCGCGTATTGGTGTCCGGAGGTTTTGGCATCGACGTCTTTACCATCTATGACTGGACGGTCAAGTTCGAGTGGTCATTCAACCAGTTAGGGCAAAACGGTCTATATTTACACCGTAAGACCATTTTTTAACACGCACATGAAGGCAGCCATCTATAGCCGCGGCATTGAAGAAGAATTAAGGAGCGACTTAAAGACTTTCTTTGAAGAGTTAGCCAGGTATCAGATCGAGCCTGTTATCTACCGTCCTTTTTTTGAACAGATCTCCGGCTTTTTATCTCTTGAACCGGGTACGCACACGTTCAATACAGCAGAAGAGCTCGACAGCGAAGTAGAGTTCATGATCAGCCTCGGCGGCGACGGCACCCTGCTGGATACGATCACGCTTGTGCGCGACAAGCCCATTTCTATTATGGGAATCAATTTCGGCCGCCTTGGTTTTCTGGCAGGCATTGGCCGGGAGAATATGGCCGCTGCGGTAAAGTCGTTGGCGCGCCGCACATTTGTGGTAGACAAACGCACGCTGATCCACCTCGATGCCGATATGCCGTTGTTTGGCAATGTGCCTTACGGCCTCAATGAATTTGCCATCCACAAGCGGGACACCGCCGCGATGATCAAGATCCATACCTACCTCAACGGTGAATTTCTGAATACCTACTGGGCAGATGGGCTGATCGTGGCCACGCCTACCGGATCCACCGGTTATTCGCTGAGCTGTGGTGGTCCGATCGTTTTTCCTGATTCCGGCAGTTTTGTGATCACGCCGGTGGCGCCGCACCACCTGAATGTCCGGCCACTGGTCGTACCCGACGACACGGTCATTTCCTTTGAAATAGAAAGCCGCGCGGATCAACTGATCTGTGCCATGGATTCGCGCCGCGAAATCGTGGGAAAAAACGTGTCGCTGGCAGTGAGAAAGGAATCTTTCCGGGTTAAATTACTACGGCTTGGAGAGAACAATTTCCTGCAAACATTGCACAACAAACTCACCTGGGGCTTCGACAAAAGAAATTGATGGCTTCCAACGAAAGAAACTCCGTGTTTTTACGTTTTAAGTACCGTCTAAATACTATTTTGCACACATGAAGCGATCCTTTTTTCCATCACTACTGCTCATAACCCTGCTTTCTATCATTTCAGGTTCAACGCTTTATGCTCAGAACTCAATTGTTCAGGAAGGAGAAGTTGGTATAAGTTTCGGAGGAGCTCATTATTTCGGAGATCTGAATACCCGTGCCCGCGTGAACCGGCTCAAACCCGCCGCATCCGTTTTTTTCCGTAAAAATTTCAGCAACTATGTAGCTGCCCGCGCCTCACTGACCTATGCGCAGGTTGGTTATTCGGACCGCTACAACGCCCATAACGAGTACATGTTTCGCCGCAACCTGAGCTTCAACAGCAATATCTGGGAAGTGGCCGTACAAGGCGATTTCAACTTTTTCCGTTTCCTTCCCGGCGAACCCGGCCTTCATTTCACCCCCTACATTACCCTGGGGGTAGGCGCCTTCAGCTATGACCCTTATGCGTACCTGAACGGCGAAAAATTCTTCCTGCGGCCCCTCGGCACCGAAGGACAGGGCAGCACCCTCTATCCTGAGCGCAAGCCTTACGGTAGCTGGGCGATCAGCATACCATTCGGCGTAGGCTTCAAATATGCGCTGAGCGAGCGGTTTAACGTGGGCGTGGAGATCCTGCACCGCTTTACCACCACCGATTACCTGGACGATGTGAGCACCACTTATGTGGATCCCGCTGCCTTCCCGGCCAATGGGGATGGTACTCCTTCCGTAGCCTTCCTGATGAGCGACCGGTCCTACGAACTCGGTGAGCCCATCGGTATCAAAGACCGCCAGCGTGGCAACAGCCGCCAGAAGGATCAGTTCCTCACCGCACAGATATTTTTCACCATCAACCTGCAATCTTACAAGTGCCCAACGGCCTACTAATTTCCGCCAAACATTTCCGGGCCTACTTTCCCGCTGTTGTTTACCTTTGTGCGCTTTCTGAATAAGGCAACAGATGTCACAGCTACTGGAAAAAATAGACAAGGAGCATTTGCCCCGGCATATCGCCATTATCATGGACGGTAATGGACGCTGGGCAAAGGAGCATGGTCAGGACCGGCTCTATGGACATTTTCATGGAGTGGAAAGTGTGCGCAACATTGTAGAAGGCTGCGCAGAACTCGGCATTGGCTACCTGACTTTGTATGCATTTTCCACCGAAAACTGGGACCGTCCGCAATACGAAGTGGTGGGCCTGATGGAACTGCTTGTCAATACCATCCGCAAGGAAGCCGAGGTGTTGCACCGTAATAATATAAGGCTGCACGTGATCGGCGATCTGAACATGCTCCCCGATTATGCGCGCCAGGAATTGAAAGAAGCACTGGATATGACGGCGGGTAATACCGGCCTCAACCTGATCATGGCACTCAGCTACAGCGGACGCTGGGAGCTGCTGAATGCCGTTAAGAACATTGCTTACGAGGTAAAAAGCGGTAAACTGGCCGTAGAAGCGATCGACCAGCATACACTGCAACGCTTCCTCTGCACCAGCGATTTTCCCGACCCGGAACTGATGATCCGCACCAGCGGCGAATTTCGGATCAGCAATTTCCTGTTGTATCAACTGGCGTATGCAGAATTGTACTTTACCAATGTACGCTGGCCCGACTTCCGTAAAGAAAACCTTTACGAAGCGATACTGGACTATCAAAGCCGGGAAAGACGTTTCGGCAAAACGAGCGAACAAATTGTGACATAGTAGATAAGAGGCTGATTATAATTGGTTTGGGCTAAAAAGGAAGGAAGACAGGACCGGGCTGAAAAGCTGACAGGTAGCGGAGTTGTTTTAACAAACACTTTCGATATTTACCGTTAATTTGCCGCCGCAAGAAGTCTGAAGTAGCTTAAAATAACAAACTAATTGCTGAAAGGTTTGCCTTTTAAAGAATAACTGACTGAACACACACACATGCAATTTTTTTTAAAAAGGGTTAGTGCTTTATTGATCGTGCTGGCTGCATTTTCCGTACAGAAGGCAACCGCCCAGGAAGACACCATTCCCACCACATCTGTTGATCCACGCGTGCTCGAGTGGGAAGATCCGCGTCAGCCGCGTGAATACATCATCGCAGCCGTAGACGTCGTAGGTCTGCAACACCTCGATTCCTCCATCGTACTTTCGATCAGCGGCATCCAGGTTGGCGACAAATTCACACACCCCGGCGGCGACCTTTTTGCCAAAGCCATCAACAACCTCTGGCGCCAGAAACTTTTTTCCGATATCGAGATCTATGTTACCAGGATCGAAGGCGACAAAGTAACCATCGAAATACACGTTTCCGAACGTCCGAAAGTTGGTACCATCAAATGGTATGGTGTGAAAAAATCCGACCAGGATGAACTGCAGGGAAAAATTGCTATCGCCAAACAGATCATCATTACCGAGAACATGCGCCGCAACATCTCGGAAGTCACCACCAAATTCTACCGCGATAAAGGATACCAGAATGTAAAAGTGCGCATCGAGGAAAAACCTGATCCTTCCTTTGTCAATTCCAACTCCATTACTATTTATGTCGACAAAGGCAGAAAAGTAAAAATTGACGGCATCAGTTTTACCGGCAACGAAACCGTGGATGAGCTGAAGCTGAAAAAACAAATGAAAGGAACAAAAGAAGGTACACGTATCTCCTTATTCCCTTCACGTCATACAAACCCTTATGGTGAGAGCGACCGCGTCACTTTCCGTGATTATGTAAAAGATTATGGCTTCCTTTCTTTTACCAAAACACGCCGTCTCCTCGATCCTTATTTCCGCGTAAAATTAAGCAGTGCCAAATTCAACCCTGCCAAATACGACGAAGACAAAGAGAAAGTCCTGAGATATTATAACTCACAGGGATTCCGCGACGCGCAAATCCTTGCTGATACGGTAATAGCTGAAGACGGTAATCTGTATGTCGATGTCAAAGTAGATGAAGGACGTAAATATTATTTCGGCAACATCACCTGGAAAGGCAACGCCAAGTACACAGATTCGCTGCTGAATACGGTGCTCAATATCCGCAAGGGCGACGTCTATAACCTTGAGGTGCTCAACAAACGCCTGGGTAAGGAAATGTCTGCAGACGGTGGTCTCGATGTTCAGGGACTTTATATGGACGACGGTTACCTGTTCTTCCAGGCCGATGCGGTGGAAACAGCCGTTTACAACGATACCATCGACCACGAGATCCGTTTGCGCGAAGGTCCGCAGGCCCGTATCAAAAACGTGACCGTGGCGGGTAACGACCGCACCAAAGATCACGTGATCATCCGCGAACTCCGCACGCTGCCCGGCGAACTCTTCAGCCGCTCCGACATGATCCGTTCCGTGCGTGAACTGGCGAACCTGAACTATTTCAACCAGGAAAAAATTGAACCACGCCCGGTACCCAATGCCGACGATGGTACGGTAGATATCAACTGGACTGTGGAAGAAAAATCATCTGACCAGCTCGAACTGTCTGCCGGTTGGGGTGGTGGTATCGGTCTTACCGGTACGCTGGGTGTAACCTTCAACAATTTCTCTATTAAAAATATCTGGAAGAAATCTTCCTGGGATCCGCTGCCAACCGGTGACGGACAAAAGCTGAGCGTGCGTGTGCAGTCCAACGGACGAGCCTTCCGCTCTTATAACTTCTCGTTCACCGAGCCATGGCTGGGTGGCAAGAAGCGTAACTCGCTGACCTTTGCTTACAACAACAGTAAGTACACAAACGGCTTCGACCCTGTGACCGGTCTGTTTGACCGCAAACGTTCCGATACTGCTTACCTGAAGGTAAATGGTGTGTCATTGTCATTGGGCAAGCAACTGAAATGGCCGGATGACTATTTCAGCCTGGTATATACTGTTGCCTTCCAGCAATACAAAATGCGCAACTATCCGATCTTCCAGGGTATCAAGGACGGTGTGTCCAATAACCTGAGCTTTAAGATCGCGCTGGCGCGCTCATCTGTGTTCGATCCCATCTTCCCGAGAAGCGGTTCCAACATTATGGCGAGCGTTCAGTTTACTCCGCCATACTCTTTATTTAATCCGGACCTGGTTAATTCTGCCAACCCGTATAAAAATCCTGAATACCACAAATGGCGTTTCAATGCCGAATGGTATGTGCCGATCGGCCGTGCGATGGGAGCGGAGAAAAACCGTCAGTTTGTGCTGAAGATGGCGGCGAAATATGGCTTCATGGGCCGTTACAACAGCAAACTGGAATACTCTCCGTTTGAAAGATTCCAGGTGGGTGATGCGGGTCTGACCAACAACTTCGGTCTGTTGGGTTACGATATCGTGGCACACCGCGGATATCCGGTGTATGAATCATCTGACCCGACGGTTAACCCCGATCGTCAGAATGCGAGCCAGTTCTTTACTATCTTTAATAAGTACCAGTTGGAACTCCGTTACCCGCTGGTGACCAACCCCGGCAGTACCATTTATGGTCTTACCTTCTTCGAAGCGGCCAACGGCTGGTATGATTACAAGAGCTACAACCCGTTCCGCCTGCGTCGCAGTGTGGGTGTGGGTATGCGCTTCTTCCTGCCGATGTTTGGTTTGCTCGGATTTGACTATGGTATAGGACTTGACAGGATACAACCTGGTCAGGGGCTCAAAAATGCTTCGCGCTTTACCTTTATGCTTGGATTTGAGCCTGAATAAGCAGATGGCCGGAAATGTTTAATAACCTAAAAGCATTACTATGAAAAAGATCTTATTTGTTGCCTTTGCACTGTTTTTTGCTGCCGCCGGCGCTGTAGCCCAGCGGTATGCAATCATCGATACGCGTTATATCCTGGATAAAATGCCCGAATATGCTGCGGCGCAGAAACAATTGGATGGCATAGCGGCAGGCTGGCAGAAAGAGATCGACACCAAGCAGTCGGCACTGGATAAAATGTACAAGGATTATGAAGCAGAACAGGTGATGCTGAGCGAAGACCTGCGTAAAAAACGCGAAGACCAGTTGTTCATGAAAGAAAAAGAACTCCGCGATCTTCAGCGTCAACGCTTTGGTTTTGAAGGTGATCTGTTCAAGAAAAGACAAGAACTGGTAAAGCCGGTACAGGACAAGGTTTACAACGCCGTACAAAAGCTTGCAACGCAGCGTGGGTACGACTTTGTGCTCGACAAAAGTGAAGGAATTACCATTATATTTGCCGACCCCAAGCTGGACAAGAGCGATGATGTGCTGAAGGAGCTGGGTGTAAAATAAATTTTGTTAAAACGACGTGACTGATCAACGGTTTCCTATCCGGATTCATCTTTGACAGTAGATTTTAAACCATAAAAGAGGGAGAAGCCCTCAACGTAAAACTTAACTGATGAAACATTTGAAAGTTGCCGCGCTGGCACTTGTTTTCCTGATGGTCGCCGGAAGCCGTGTGAATGCGCAGACCAAGATCGGCTATATCGATGCCGAAACCTTGCTGTACCTGATGCCAGAAGTAGCCAAGGTAGATTCTCAACTCCGCCAGTATCAGCTTGATACCCTGGGCCGCGAGTACCAACGCCTGCTGACTGATTATCAGTGGAAAGACAGTATGGTGAAAAACGAGAAGCCTGAAAAGCCTTTGCCTCCCAGCATCAAAGAACAATACCAGAAAGATCTGCAGGAGCTGACACAGACGCTCACCAACTGGCAGCAAATTGCCGGTGAACTGAACCAGCAAAAGCAGCAGATCCTCATCGCGCCTGCCATGCGTAAACTCTCCGACGCTATCAACACTGTAGCAAAAGAAAAAGGGTACACACATGTGCTGTCACGCGAAGTATTCATCGTAGCTCCGGATGCAGACAACCTGATCGTTGCCGTAGCCGCGAAGCTGAAAGTAACCCTGCCTCCCGAGCTGATCCCTGGTGGTAAGCCCGCAGCAGCTCCCGCAGGCGCTAAGCCCGCCGGTCGCTAAGAATGTAATGGTTCTACTATAACAAGGCCCCCGCAGTAATGCGGGGGCTTTTATTTTTACCCTGAGCAGGGTATTTCAGCAGGCAATTGTTACTGGTATTTTTCCGGAAAATTTTAACGGATGAAAACCTTAGCCTGCTTCCTGAGCCTGTTTCTTTCCCTGACAGCCCTGGCCGACCCCATCGTGGAGGGCAACAAATGTTGGGACGAAAAGAAATACCAGTGCGTAGTGGACAACTACCGCCAGGCCTTATCGACGCGTCAGTATAAAGAACAGGATTACTCCACCATTCAATACCGCATCGGGCACAGCCTCGGCAAACTCGGGCGCTATAACGAAGGCCTCTCCACACTCAGAGAAGCAATAAGAGCCCGGCCCGGCTATCCTTCTGCCATATGGGAAATGGCATGGATCTTCTATAATATGGCAAAATATGACAGCGCCACGATCTATTATACCAAATCAATCCCTCTCTACAACGACTCAAAAGATCTGTTTCGCCTGCAATACTGGAAAGGCAAGAGCCTGGCAGGGGAAAAAAAATACAAGGATGCGATAACCTGTTATAAGGAGGCTTTAAAAATAGATTCAACAGATGTTTATGCAACCGCCGGTATCGGTGATGCAGCAATCAACAGTTACGATTACGCACTCGCCAATCAGTATTACACCCGTGCAATGGCCATCGCACCAAAAGACGATGTCAAACTGCTTACATCACTGACTTATTGGAGAGGTAAATCAAATTATTACCTGAGAAAGTATACCGACGCTCTTGCGGATTTCCGCAAAGCCCTGTCCTATAATCCGCAGTATCGTGTTGCCGTATGGGATATCGGAGCCGTATACTATGATCAGAAAAAATGGGCCGATGCAGAAACCTGGTACGGAAAAGCGATCGCCCTCTACGGTGATGATAAAACAAGCAGAAGAAACCTTCACTTCTACCGTGGCTTCGCCCGCGAACAGCAAAACAACCTTGCCGGTGCCATGGCTGATTATGATATAACCCTGCAATTAGACCCGGCCTATGTGTCTGCTATATGGCAAAAGGCGGAAGTATTGCAAAAGCAGCGCAAAACCAAAGACATCATCGCACTGTATACCACGGCCATTGGCAATGATTCATTGAAATTCAGCCGGGCCTTGCTTTATTATAAACGTGGTGACATTTACCTGAAACAAAAAGATACGGCATCTGCTTATAAAGATTTCGGGCTGTCAACCAAAGAAGACATGTACCTCGGTGAACCAAACCTGGCACTCGGCCATATAGAATTCGCGAGAGGGAAATATGCCAAAGCAAAGGATTATTATGATGCGGCCCTCGACGACTTTACTTTCTTTCCTGATTCAACAGAGATGGGCCTGCTGTACTACCGCAGAGGTGTTGGCAACTGGATGCAGGGATTGGATGTGAAAGCAGAAAAAGATTTTCTGTCGGCTGCAGATTATACGCCTGGTTACGGCGGCAACAGACGTTACCTCGGAGAGATATATTACAGCCGTAAAGAATACACAAAGGCATCGGCAGAGTTTACCAAAGCCATTGGCCTTTATAAAAACACGCCCGACAGCCTGCACAAAATGTATTACTACCGCGGACTTACCAATATCGAGCTGAGTAAAAACAGCCAGGCAATGGCAGACTTCAATGAAGCGCTTAAACTGAAACCAAACGAAACGCCCTATCTCTTCCGTGTTGGTCAGTTGCAATTTGAACTGAAAGATTATACGAAAGCGAAAGATAGTTTCACCAAACTCACGGGTTTACTTAAACAGGATAATAAGAACGACCTGGCATTGGTCTATTATTGCCGTGGCCGCTGCTGGATGGAACTGAATGATAAGGAAAAAGCCAGGGCCGATTTCTCCAAAGCGCTCGGCTACGTACCCAACTATGACGAATGCAAGCAGTGGCTGGCGAAGGCACAATAAGCAAGCTTATTCGGCTACCTTTGCTGCATGAGCGGACCAATCGGCGTATTTGATTCAGGCTATGGCGGACTGACCGTTTTGCGGGAACTGGTCAACCGGCTGCCCGGTTATGATTATCTCTACCTGGGCGACAATGCACGTGCGCCTTACGGCAACCGTTCTTTCGAAACCGTGTATGAATACACTTTGCAATGTGTGCGCTGGTTTTTTGATCAGGGATGCCCGCTGGTGATACTGGCCTGCAATACGGCATCGGCGAAAGCATTGCGCACCATTCAGCAGAAAGACTTGCCGCAACTGGCACCAGACCGCAGGGTGCTCGGCGTGATCAGACCCACAACGGAACTGATCGGTAAATTTTCGCGCACAGGCAGTGTGGGCATACTGGCCACAAATGGCACGGTGGCATCCGGTTCTTATCCCGTTGAGATCAATCGCTTTTTTCCAGACCTGAAAGTATACCAGGAGGCCTGTCCCATGTGGGTACCGCTGGTGGAGAACGGTGAATACAAAAGCGCCGGGGCTGATTTTTTTATCCGTAAAAACCTCGGCAACCTTTTCAGCAAGGGCAGCGATATCGATACGGTGTTGCTGGCCTGTACGCATTATCCCTTGCTGCGCGACAAAATACAGGCGGCTTTGCCGGAAGGCATTCAATTGCTTTCACAGGGACAAATTGTGGCGGAGAGCCTGGCTGATTACCTGCAGCGCCATCCTGCAATCGAAGAGCGCTGCCGCCGCGGTAGTGAACGCAGATTTTATACCACCGACAGCCCGGAGGATTTCGACAACCATGCAACGGCGTTTTTTGGGGAAGCGGTGAAGTCGGAGCGATGTCAATTGTGAATGGTCAATGGTGAATCGTCAATAAACAGCCAGTGGGCCACCTAAAACCTACAACTTAGTACCTATAAACGACTGTTTATCAATTGAAAAATACTTCTTCTCTGATTTTCCTCAAAAAAAAGGCTTTTTTTGTCCGGTCATTTGCCTACCTTCGCCGTCCTTTCACAAGCAGCGGGTGTGGTGACCTGTTGTGAGAAAATTGAAACCGGCATGTTCTCCCGTGCTATATTCAAGAACGTGAAAAAAGCTTAAATAAAATGAAACGTACATTCCAGCCCCATCGTCGTCGTCGTAAAACCGTTCACGGTTTCCGTAAGCGTATGCAAACTGCAAATGGTCGCAAAGTTCTGGCCAGCCGTCGTGCTAAAGGCCGTAAGAAACTGACTGTTTCCGACGAGCGTAAACTGAAGTAATATCAGCGCTGACCAACATATTTTATAGCTCCTCCAGAAGGAGCTATTTTTGTTTTGTTTAATTCAACGTAATAAAGTGTCTGTGCGGCATACGCTTAATAAAACACAGCGGCTCAAAAGCCGCAAGCTGATCGGGCGGCTTTTTGACAAAGGCCGTTCTTTTTCGTTTCCGCCTTTTCGTGCCTATTACCTGCTGGATGAAGATCAGACACATGCCGGTGAAAGCCTGCTGTTCGGCACAGGCGCTTCTTCCCGCCACTTCAAACGAGCCGTGGACCGCAACCGCATCAAACGGCTGATCCGGGAAGCCTATCGCCTTCAATGCGGCGAACTCCGGTTGCAGATGAAAGCAGTACCTTTAAAACTGACCGTCTTCGTTCTTTATACCGGTCGCGATATGCCCGTGTATGCGGAGATCGCGGCAAGAATGGATTTACTTTTAAAAAAGCTGAGTGGTGTCGTGGAGCAACAAAGTGGGTCAGCTTCTTAGCCTGCCCTTCATCTTATTGATAAGATTTTACCAAAAGGTAATATCGCCATGGTTCGGCCCCAAATGCCGGTATACACCCACCTGCTCGCATTATGCCGTGGAAGCATTGAAGAAACACGGCCCTTTGAAAGGGTTGTGGCTGGCCATTAAGAGGATCGCGCGTTGTCATCCCTGGGGGGGAAGCGGTTACGATCCTGTGCCCTGATGTAATTTCATATAAAAACACTATTTTGGCTCCTCAATTTAAAATTTCAAAACCAAGACTAAAATGAAAAAAGCAACATTTGCCTTTGCTGCGGGTCTCGTTCTGTTCTCTTTTGCTTCCTGCTCTTCTTCTTCTTCTTCTTTCGAAAGTGATGTGAAAAAAATGGCTGGCTTCATGTGCCGCGCGCAGAAAGTTTCTGCAAAAGCTGCTACTGATGAAGCCGCTCAGAAAGAACTGGAGTCTATCGAAAAAGAAGCCCAGGCTTTCAGCGAGAAAATGAAAGAGAAGTACAAAGGAATGGAAAGCGATAAAGCAAAGAATGAGCAAGCCGAGAAGATCATCAATGAAGAAATGGCTAAATGCAAATAAGGCGTAAGGTATAAGATATAGGGCATAAGTATAAATTACCTTAAGCCTTACACCTTTTACCTTCCACCTCCATAAAAGACAAACCCCGCAGTCGCGGGGTTTGTCTTTTTATCAGAGGGCTGCTTCATAATGTTCAGCAACCTTGCTCCAGTTGATCACGTTCCAGATCGCCTTGAGGTAATCAGGACGCTTGTTCTGGTATTTCAGGTAATAAGCATGTTCCCATACGTCGATACCGAGGATAGGTGTGCCTTTTACTTCAGCCACATCCATCAGCGGATTGTCCTGGTTAGGTGTGGAAGATACTTCCAGCTTGCCGTCTTTTACAATAACCCAGGCCCAGCCGCTGCCGAAACGTGTAGCACCCGCCGTGCTTACTTTTTCCTGCAAGGCTTCCAGTGAACCAAATGCACTGTTGATCGCTTCGGCTAATTTGCCGGAAGGCTGACCACCATTGGCAGATAACAGTTCCCAGAAAAAACTGTGGTTCCAGTGACCACCACCATTGTTACGTACTGCAGGAGAAATAGAACCGGCATTCTTTACCAGTTCCTCGAGCGATTTATTTTCATGCTCAGTGCCGGCAATTGCTTTATTCAAGTTATCAACATATGCCTGATGATGTTTGCCATGGTGAATTTCCATGGTCTGCTTGTCGATGTGCGGTTCCAGAGCTTCGGGTGCATAAGGAAGCGCGGGTAATGTGAATGCCATAAGTAATGGTATTTTAAGGATGATAATTAGATAGTAATGTATAAGGACAAACAAATTTATTGCCTGATTGTTGATTCGGCCGCATTTTCCCGCAGATTATTTCTTGATAACCCTTGCGGTATTATGCGGTTCACATTATGCCTGAAATTGCTGACAGGCACTTATTCACGCACAACAATAAAATCTTTTGCGGCTTAATTTTTGTAAATTCATAGCAAACCAAACAAACTGCTATGAAAAGAAACCTTGCACCATGGGGGATGGTCATGCTCTTCTTCCTCCTGCCTTTTTACGGCTTCTCGCAATCACGTCAACTAACAGGCTCCGTCAAAAACAACAAAGGTGAACCTGTTCCCGCCGCCACCATTCAGCAAAAAAACACCACGCATTCAACAGTAGCCGGAGCCGATGGCCGCTTTGCGCTGGAAGTTACCGGTGGCGATGTTGTGCTCGTGGTCAGTTCCGCAGGCTACACTCCCTCGGAAGTAACAGTGGGCACGGCCAACAGCTATGATATCATTCTTACCGAATCCGGTACCATGAGCGAAGTAGTGGTTACCGCTGCATTTGGTGTGAAGCAACGAAAGAAAACATTGGGCTACACCGTGCAGGAAGTTTCTGCCTCCGAACTTTCCAAAGGACGTGAGAATAGTTTTATCAATGCATTGCAAGGCAAGGTAAGCGGTGTCAACATCACCAACACCGGCGGCGCTCCCGGCGCTGGTTCCGACATCCTGATCCGCGGTATTTCTTCACTTAGTCCTAATGCCAACAACCAACCGCTGATCGTGATCGACGGTATGCCTGTCAACAACACCACCGTTGTAGGCAGCGTATTGCCCAGCAGTGGTACCAACTTATTGCAGGCCGGCAGCAACGACCAGTTTGCTTTTGCCAACCGCGGCCTTGATATCAACCCCGACGATATCGAATCGGTTTCCGTTCTCAAAGGCGCGGGTGCTACTGCGCTCTACGGTTTGCAGGCCGCCAACGGCGTGCTCATCATCACCACAAAAAGAGGCAATGCAGGACGCATGAGCATTAACGCAAGCAGCTCTGTAAGTTTCGACTTCCTGACCAAGTATCCCGAGATACAAACGAAGTACCGCGAAGGCTCCAACGGCCGCGTAAACGTTGCTTTCGACGGTACACCCGGCAGCAAGTTCCAGACCTTCGGCCCGCCGCGCAGTGCTGATGATCCGGCTTATAATAATTTCAAACGCGCTTTCACCACCGGCAACCGTTTTAATAATTCAGTTTCCTTACAAGGGGGAAATGCGAAAGCTACATATTACAGTTCTTTCTCCGCGTTGAACCAAAGCGGTATCCTGGATTATACCGATTTCAACCGTTATACATTTAAACTTGCAGGCACTTACCAGGTGTCGGAAAAATTCAGCGTGAATGGTTCTGCTACCGTCACTTCTTCCGACAACACCGCACCGGCTGCCGGTGATAAAGGTGTGATGACCTCTTTGGCCTATCATACGCCTACTTACGATGTAAGAGATTATATGAATCCCGATGGCAGCCAGAAAGTGTACGCACCCGGTACCATCGACAACCCGCTGTACGTAGCGCGCTTCAGCCAGATGAAGAGCAACCTGTTCCGCACAGTCGGCAATATGGGTTTTACCTACAACATTATTCCCCGCCTCAAATTGGATTACAAGATCGGCGGTGATTTCTATGGAGACAGCCGCACGCGTATTGTTCCCGGTCCCCGTTTCGCCGGTGACCCTACCACACTCGACCTCGCCATTGCCAATGGTGGTTTTATGGTGGAGGAAAGAGTTACGTACCGCGATGTGAACAGCAATGCTTTTCTTACCTGGCAGGATAAATTCAACAACAGCGATTTCGATTATACGCTGATGGCCGGCAACAACATCCAGGTGACCTATACCGATATCATGAACACACGTGGTGAGCGGTTTGCTTTGCCCGGCTTTTATGACCTGAGCAATACAGCCAACCTGTATACCAACCGCGCTACCACACGCAGAAGATATGCCGGTGTTTTTGGCAGTGCTAAACTTGGTTTCCGCAATGCACTGTTCCTTGAACTGACCGGCCGCAACGACTGGAGCTCTACTTTGCCAAGCGGCAATAATTCTTTCTTCTATCCTTCTGCGAGTTTGAGTTATGTGTTCACCGATCTGCATCATATCTCCAACAACATTCTCAATTTCGGTAAGCTGCGTCTTTCTTATGCGCAGGTTGGTAAAGATGCACCGCCTTACAGCAATGGTCCTTATTATGTAGTGGCACCAGGCTTTCCGTTCGTGAGCGGCACTACTTCCGTACCCGGCTTTTTGCGCAGCTCTGTATTTGCAGATCCTGCACTCAAACCCGAGATGCAGAAGTCGTTTGAGATCGGAACCGAATTACATTTTCTCCGCGACCGCCTGAATATTGATTTGTCGTGGTACCAAAGCACCAACGATGATCAGATCATTCCTGTGCCTATTTCCTATACCGGCGGTTACACTACTTATATCACCAATGCGGGAAGTATCCGCAACCGTGGTATAGAAGTGGAACTCAATGTAACGCCTGTACGTCAGCGCGATTTCCAATGGAATTTTGTGGTAAACTGGTTCCAGAACAGGAGCAAGGTACTTTCGATTAAAGAAGGCATTTCCGAAATTGCTTTTTATGACGAAGGCCGTATCCTCAACAAACTCACCGTGGGTGGTTCGGCCGGTGACCTTTACGGAACCGCTTACCGCCGCAATGAGCAGGGACAATTGCTGATCAACGCGCAGGGCTTTCCCGATTTTACACCGCAGTTTGTAAAGGCCGGTAACTCCATGCCCGACTGGATCGGCAGCATTAATAATACCATTACCTGGAAAGGCATTTCGCTTTCCGCTTTGTTTGAATACCGCAAAGGCGGCGATGTGTTTGATGTAACCATGCGGAATGCCATCCGTAATGGTGTACTGAAAATAACCGAGAACCGTTATCAGCAGGTCATCTTTGATGGCGTGAAGATTTCCGATGGACGTCCGAATGATATACCGGTTATTCTCGATCACAACTTCTACCGCAATACGAACGCATTTAACAACATCACCGATGTGATCCTGCAGGATGCGAGCTGGTTCCGGCTCCGCAATGTGAGCCTGAGCTACGAGGTGCCGAAGAAGTGGATGGAACGTACCAAAGTAGTGAAAGGCGCTTCCGTTGGTGTAACGGCCAGCAACTTCATTCTGTGGACGCCGTACTCCGGTTACGATCCGGGAAGTACCGCATTCAATGCCGGCTACAACGTTTATGGCTTTACCGGAAGTAATATTCCGAACTACAGCTCCGTGATCTTTAACCTTAACCTCACCTTTTAATTAAACTGTCATGAAAAAAAATACAATACTGCTACTGGCCGTTGCAATGACAGGGATACTACCGGGTTGTAAAAAATTCGTGGAAAAGGGAGATGTGAATACCAACCCTAACCGACCTCCTTTTGTAACCCTCAATACCCTGCTGCCTGCTGTAGAAACAGCCACGGCTGCCAATCATACCAATGTGGCTTATATCACGTCGATGTTCAGCCAGCAGATGGCCGCCTATACAAGTGGCCCCATCAACGATGACCAGCACCGCGATGTAAGAATATCTGCCGCTTACGCGGGCATTTATCAGAATGGCTTGACCAATGCCAAAATACTACTCGACCTCGCACGCGAACAAGGCTCGCCGCATTACCGCGCCATTGCGCGCATCCTGTTTGTCACCAACCTTGCGCTGGCAACAGATACCTGGGGCGAAATACCGTTGACCGAAGCATTCAATGCACCGGCACAACTATATCCCGCCTACGAAAGCCAGCAGTCGATCTATGATTTCATGCATAAATACCTCGACTCTGCGATCACTGAAATAGCATTAACCAATCCTGCCACTGTACGACCCGGCGTGGATGACCTTATCTATGGTGGTACCATGGCCAGTTGGACGCAAACGGCCTGGTTCCTGAAAGCAAGGTTGTACATGCACACAACCAAAAAAGGAATTGCAGCGGCTACCAGTAATGCGCTCACGGCGTTGGGCAATGCCTTCACTTCGTCGTCCAAACCTTACCAGATCGTTTACAGCGACCGCAACAACAATCCGTGGTTTATTCTGGTATCAGGACGTATCTCCGGCAGCCAGGTATTCACGATCGGGCCATCCAAGCGTTTTGTGGATGCTCTCACAGGTATTACTTACCCGGGATTATTTGATCCGCGTATCGATACGTTGATATTCAAAAGTGGAACAGGCGTGTATACCGGTATTCCCAATGGTGCAGGCAACGTCAGCAACAACGTAAACCTGACCGACGTCACGTTCTACGGACGGCGCGTTGCTCCGCTGCTGATGGGATCGTATTTCGAGCAAAAGCTGATGGAAGCGGAAGCACGTTTCCTTGCCAATGGCGGCACGCAAACTTCTACAGGATCTACAACGGCAGCTTATGCAGCTTATATGGAAGGAATCGTGGCCAACCTGCGTTATCTCGGATATGATACACTGTTGACAACACCCAATGGTTTGAAAGGGAAAGCGTACGTAAACCTTCCGCAGGTACGTTCGAGCGCGGCCGCCTTGCGCCTGGAACTCATCATGCGTGAAAAACATGTGGCACTTTTCCTTAACCCTGAAGCATGGACCGATATGCGCCGCTACGATTACAGCACTACGTTGTATCCCGGTGTAGCACTTCCGCTCAACCAGGATGCGGGCATGGGTGGTCAGTTTATCCGCCGCGCACTTTATCCGCTCGACGAGGTGAACAGAAATCCAAATGCACAGGCGGCTTTGAAAACGCTGACGACGAAGGTTTGGTGGGATGAGTAATTAATTCAAAAGTCAAAATTAAAAATCAAAAAAGTATTAAGTTATAAGTTCAAAGCAATAAGTAGTTGAGATGCGTGACATAGGACTACTTTTTGACTTTTGATTTTTTACTTTTTAATTAAATATTTTTTATGAAAAAATATTTCCCTTTTCTTATCGCGATACTGGTACTTGCTGCCTGCGACAAGAGCCATGATTTTATCAGAGACAACTCTTCTCCGACCGGCCTTGGCTATGCGCCGGTTAGTAACAATACGCTGCAGAATGTGGTGCCGACTCCTCCGGTAAACCTGGGCACAAGTGCGGCCACGGCTACCGCTTTTGCCGCAGGCGCTACTTTCCGTACGGAACTGCAATACTTTTCACAAAGCCCGGTAAAAGAGATTCAGTTTTATAATACGATCGGAGCGGGTACGCGCACGCAGGTGGCGGTGTATCCGTATGCGTCAGCATTTTCACAATCCAAGCGATTGGACACTTTGCTGATACCGTATACCATTCCCTCCGCTGCCAGCGGTACGGTTATCAAACTGGAGATCGATATTTTGAATGAAAACGGTCTGCGATTGCCTGCGCCGAAAGTGGCGTATGTGAAAGTGCAGTAGTGAATGGTCAATGGTCAATAGTGAATGAGTTGTTTACGAAAGCAGTTTTTATTCACTATTGACCATTCACTATTCACCCTATCTCTTATTCCGGAAAAATGCCTTCATCAACGCTGCGCACTCATGGCTGAGAATGCCATTGGTCAATTCCGTTTTTGGATGGAAAGGCGACACAGGTGCATGTAAACGCTGGAAGCCATTTTTTTCATCATCGGCACCCCACACCACACGACCGATCTTGCTCCAATAAAGTGCGCCGGCGCACATCACGCAAGGCTCCACTGTTACGTACAACGTAGCATCAGGGACGTATTTGCCTCCCAGATGACTGAAAGCAGAAGTAAGTGCAATGATCTCGGCATGCGCAGTAGGATCATTAAGTTTTTCTGTCATGTTATAACCGCGCGCGATCACCTTGTTTTGTACTACAACGATGGCACCTACGGGTATCTCATCTTCTTCAAAAGCCCGCTCCGCTTCCCGGAGCGCAAGATTCATATAGTATTCGTCAGTCATGCCGTGATGGTTTGCCGTATAAACGGTAATTTGGGATAAAATTACCTGAAAATGGCCAGTATCGCTTCGCTCCAGCAACTGCGTGCTTATTTCAATGCCGGCCACACGCGCCCTTACGCTTTTCGCCGCCAGCAATTGCAGGCGCTGAAGAAAGCTGTGCAAACACACGAGGATGCACTGCAGACGGCATTGTACCAGGATCTGCATAAAAGTCCGGAAGAAGCATGGGTAACAGAGACAGGTTTTTTACTCAATGAAATCAAGTATGCCATCAGCCATCTGCGCGATTGGATGGAACCGCAGAAGGTAGGCACAAACCTGCTCAATCTTCCATCGGGCAGCAGCATTCATGCAGAACCATTGGGCGTTGTATTGATTGTGGCTCCCTGGAATTATCCCTTACAGTTATTGCTCACGCCTCTGGTGGGTGCCATAGCCGCGGGCAATTGCGTAGTACTGAAAGCAAGCGAGTTTGCACCTGCCACGGCTGCAGTGATGAAAAAAATGATCACGGAATTTTTCGATCCTTCTTATATTCTTTATACCGAAGGAGATGGTGCCGAAGTAGTGCCGGCTATGATGAATAATTTCCGCTTCGATCATGTATTTTATACCGGTAGCACTGCGGTAGGCAAACAAGTGTATAAGATGGCCGCCGAAAAACTGGTGCCGGTTACCCTGGAACTCGGTGGAAAAAGTCCCTGTGTGATTGAAGCCGATGCCGATTTAAAAGTAGCGGCACGCCGCATCGCCATGACCAAATTTTCCAACGCCGGTCAGATGTGCATCGCCGTGGATTATGTACTGATCCACGAATCGGTAAAAGATAAATGGGTGGAGGAAATGAAGAGGGCATTGAGAACATTTTTCTCCGATAACCCCGAACAAAGCCACGAATACGGACGCATCATCAATCATCGCCAGTACGACCGCATCAGCGGTTATCTGCAACAGGGAAAGCTGTTGTATGGGGGCAAACAAAACCGCGATGCACTTTATATCGAACCAACCCTGCTGTCAGATATTTCAACGGGGGCTTCCGTCATGGAAGAAGAAATATTTGGTCCCGTACTACCGGTGATCGGTTTTACTGACAGGAAAGAAGCACTCGGCGTCATTGCGAAACATCCCGATCCGCTTGCGTTCTATGTTTATACAGCGGACAAAAAGAAAGCAGCGCAATGGTTGCAGGATGTGCCTTCGGGTAATGCGTGTATCAATAACAGTAGTCTGCACGCCACCAATCATCATCTGCCTTTTGGTGGCAGAGGCAACAGCGGCATCGGTGCTTATCACGGCCATCACAGCTTTAATATATTCAGTCACCAGAAAGGTGTGTTGCGCACGCCTACCTGGTTTGATCCGGCAATGAAATATCCTCCCTTCAAAGGGAAACTGAAATTGTTGAAATGGTTAGTGGGATAATCGTATTCTAATTTTATTTTAATGTAAAAAAACCGTGCATGCGTAAACTAAAGAGGATTTTCGTTGTAGTATTGGTGCTGACGCTTGTTTTCGCTGCATATGTTATGATCGTAAACAGACATTCAACAGGTATGACAACAAGACAAAAGATCATGAAAGCCATTTATCCGGCGCTGATGTTCTTTACCAAAAACAAAAAGAAAATGCACACGTCAGAACATGCCCAACAGGCAGCAGTATCATTTTACTCATTGAAGTTTACCGGCAATGATCAGCAGGAGTTTGATTTCAGCACATTGAAAGGGAAAAAAGTATTGCTGGTTAATACGGCCTCGGATTGTGGTTACACGCCGCAATACGCCGATCTGCAGAAATTGTATGAAGAGCAAAAAGACAAGCTGGTGATCATCGGGTTTCCGGCCAATGATTTTAAAGAACAGGAGAAAGGATCGGATGAAGATATCGCGCAGTTCTGCCAGCGCAATTTTGGTGTTACATTTCCGCTGATGAAAAAAAGCGTGGTTGTTCCCGGCGAATCGCAGAACCCGGTATTCCGGTGGCTCACTGATCCGAAGCAAAACGGATGGAACGACACGGCACCCGAGTGGAATTTTTCCAAATACCTGGTAGACGAAAAAGGAGAACTGTTGTATTATTTCCCTCCCGGCATTTCACCAACGGGGCCGGAGATACGCAAGGCACTGGCAGAGTAGTCCGGGCCTGATTATTGTGTTACTATATTGCCGGTAAGGCGAAAGGAAAGATGAAAATCGGTTTCTTCCGTCTCCCGGCTATTTTTTTTATCACTAAAACCTAGAGTATGAGTTGGATTTTACTGATTATCGCAGGAATATTTGAAGTGGGATTTGCCACGTGTCTCGGTAAGGCACGCGAAGCAGATACCAATACAACTTTATGGATGACAGGCTTTTTCATTTGCCTGGGCCTGAGTATGTATTTACTTTATAAAGCCTCCCTGGAGATTCCGTTAGGTACAGCTTATGCAGTATGGACAGGCATTGGTGCCGTAGGTACCGTATTGATCGGCATTTTTGTATTCAAGGAACCCTATAGTTTTCTGCGGATCCTGTTTCTCTGCACACTCGTCGGATCGATCGTTGGTCTGAAGATGGTGTCTTCTCACTGATCCCCTTCTATTACGCCCATTTTTTTCATAAGAAACGACGCACTGAGTTTCGTACACACGCCTTGCTTGAGGCGGTAGTCGAATAACAGTTCGTCGTTTTTTATTTCCGCTTCGAAACAATTATTCGCTATATATTCCGGGTACTCGCGGATCAGCTCCGCCACAATCACATCGTGTGTGGCGATGATGCCAAATGCGCGCATGCCCGCCAGTTTGCGGATAAGCCCGATCGTGCCATTACGCTTATCATTGCTATTGGTGCCACGCAATATTTCATCCAGCAAAATAAAAGTCGGTTGTCCCTGCTCAAGATGCTGAATGATTGTTTGCAGTCTTTTCAACTCTGCATAGAAAAACGATTCACTGTCCTGCAAGGAATCGGTGATGCGCATACTCACATAAACATCGAACGGATAAAAGACAAAATTGCGGGCACATACCATACTGCCCGTGCGCGCCAATACGAGGTTGATGCCGACTGTGCGAAGGAAAGTGCTTTTCCCCGACATATTGGAACCGGTGAGGATCACGAACTGCTGACCATCAAAGGAAATGCTGTTGTTAACGCGTTTTTCTTCGCGGATCAGCGGATGACCGAGATCGTTGGCAATCAGCGTTGGCGTTTTGCTCAATTCCGGTTTACAGAAAGAAGGATTGTTGTAGGCGAGATTTGCAAGACTGTTCAACGCTTCCATTTCTCCCAATAATTTCAACCAGTCTTCCACGTGCGCACCCTGTTTGCGTTTCCATTTTTCCAGGTTATACAACACATGCACATGGAACTGGAATAATCCGTTGAGCAGGATACTCACCAGCAGGTTCACCACTGTTTCCAAATAGTTGAACAAGGAAGCCAGTCTGGCTATGGACTGTGAAGCTGTACGGCCTTCGGTCATGATGCGCTGCTGCATCTGTTGCAGCAATGGTGCGTTGAATTGCTGCGTTTCGATCTGTTGCAACTGACCGGCGTATTGCTGCAATAATTTATTGACCGAAGTGGAAACCGAAAGATGTGCGGCAATGCGTCTGCCAAATCCGAAAGAGATCAGCAGGTTCACAATAAAGAGCACATATAGCACATCAAATGCTTTGTCGCTGCCGGTAATAACACCATACACCATGCTACCCACGAGTGCCAGCGGAAAGATCATCAGCAGGTAATAGGCAATTTTATTGCGGAAGCCATCCGGTGATTTTAACCAGGCTTTCAGTTCGCGCAGTTCTTTTTCTTTTGTTTCGTGAATGCTGCCATAAGCTTGCAGGTGCTGGCGGAATTCAAGCTTTTGTGCTAACTCCTGAATGGCTTCCTGCCGTTCGGTAATGTTGGACGTATCGGGGTGTAATAATAATTGTGCAAGGGCATCGCGGCCAAAGGCCGTACTGCAGCGGTTGAGGTAGGCATATAATCCGCGTTCGCCAAAGAGATCGAGATCGTAGGAATAAGAATGTTGCGGATCGGTGTAAGATGCGCCGCTGTCGTAAACGGATGGTGCGCCTTCCAGGAATTCTTTTTCATTTTTATTCAACCGCACCAATGCTTTATAAAAAGACGTGCGCATGTCGAGCTTATCGTATATTCTTACCAGGATAAGAAAGGCCACGATGGCGGCCACCGTTCCAACGATGAAGCCGGTATCGCCGGTGCGCATGGATTTATAACCAAGGAAAATAAAAAGACAAAAGAGAAGAAAGCGCAGGAAGCTCAGCAGGCGCAGACGCGCATTCAGTTTGTTACCAATGGCTTCGTATTGTTGCAGCAGTGCAGCATACACGGCCGTACCGGACAGCGTGGTTTGATTCATGGTAAAAATTAAAGCGCAGGGTGCCCGGGTTTATACCGGACAATTTTCATGATAATTGATCAGTTCGATCGGTGTTTTCTCGATCTCGTACCCTTCATACTTCACGGCTATTTCATCAAGTACCGCATTGATCTCTTCTTCCGTTTTAAGGGTCACGAGGCGGTTGCGGTATTCTTTTATATTAGGCAGGCCTTTGAGATAGTTGGCGTAGTGACGGCGCATTTCGTTGATGCCTACCACAGGGTTTTTCCATTCAACGCTTTTCTTCAGGTGTTTGCGTACCACGCTGATGCGTTCGGTGATGGTGGGCGGTGTGTGGTGTTGGCCGGTTTTCATGAAGTGATGGATCTCGCGGAAGATCCACGGATAACCGATGGCCGCGCGGCCGATCATGATGCCATCAACGCCATAGCGGTTTTTGTATTCAACGGCTTTTTCGGGGCTGTCGATATCACCGTTACCAAAAATGGGAATATGAATACGCGGGTTGTTTTTTACTTTACCGATGAGCGTCCAGTCGGCTTCACCTTTGTACATCTGCGTGCGGGTGCGGCCATGAATGGCGAGGGCTTTGATGCCCACATCCTGCAGGCGTTCTGCCACTTCTTCGATGTTGCGGGTGTTATCGTCCCAGCCGAGGCGGGTCTTTACGGTTACGGGCAGGCTGGTAGACTTTACCACGGCATCCGTGAGGCGTACCATGAGGTCGATGTCTTTGAGCACACCGGCGCCGGCTCCGCGGAGGGCTACTTTTTTTACAGGACAGCCGAAGTTGATATCGAGCAGGTCGGGGTTGGTCACTTCCACGATCCTGGCGGCCAGCGACAGGCTTTCCTCGTCTCCACCGAAGATCTGGATACCCACGGGGCGCTCATAATCAAAGATATCGAGCTTGCGACGGCTCTTGATGGCGTCGCGGATGAGTCCCTCACTGCTGATGAATTCCGTATACATGAGGTCTGCTCCGTTGTCTTTACAGACGGCGCGGAAAGGCGGGTCGCTCACATCTTCCATGGGCGCCAGCAGCAGGGGAAACTCGTTGAATGTAATGTTACCGATCTTTACCATAATCCTACACGGGCGCTTTACTTTGGACATCTGCCCGCACTCCTCTAATTTCGTGCCTGCAAATTTACACACTTATCACCGAAGTTTATGGATCAGGATGCAAAAGGTATTTCGTGGCTGGCCGGCTTTTTAATGTTGATCTGCTTTGCGATCGCCGGGGCGGCTTTTGCTGCCACACTCGGCAATCTGGCATGGCAAGCCCTTGTGCCTGAAGTAGATATCATCAAAGGCATGAAAGATCCGGCCCACAGCACCGCCTCAAAAATGGTGCAGGCGCTTTATGCAGTGATGGGATTTTTGCTGCCCGCCATCGCCACCGCCTGGTTTTTACACCGCAAACCGCTGAAATTGCTGGGCTTCCGCGGCCAGATCATGCCGCAGCAGGCCGCACTGGTTGTCCTGATTATGCTGGCCGGACTCGCCGCTTCATCCGGATTGGGCTTTGTGGGACATGAACTGCCTTATCCTGCTTCCTGGCGGGAGTATTTCGTAAAACTGGAAAACAGCTACAACGACCAGGTAGCTGCGATCATGGGACTGAACAGTCCCGGCGACTTTATTTTCTCCCTGGTGGTTATGGGTTTCCTGCCTGCCTTGTGCGAAGAAGCTTTGTTCCGCGCAGGGTTGCAACAATTCCTGACACGTTCTACCGATAAGCCCTGGGTGGCGATTATTGTGGTGAGCGTATTATTCAGCCTCGTGCATTTATCCGGCTTCGGATTTTTCTCCCGTCTCTTCCTCGGTATTGTGCTGGGTCTGATCTTTCAATATACCGGACGGCTCTGGCTTTGCGTGCTGGCGCATTTTGTAAACAATGCCATCGCCATCAGCGTGGTATACTATATGAAAACGCAGGGCAAACCGATGGAAGTGATCATGCAGGACAACGGCGGCAGCTATTGGGGACTGCTGGCTATTCCGTTAGTGGTGATATTGCTGATGCGTTTACGCAATAAAACACCTCAACCGGCATCAACGGCCGGAGAGCTGCCCGCTTAAAACAACTACATGGCATTCAACTGGCAAACATTTACAACCCGCGCCATTTCAGGACTCAGCTTCGCCGGCATCATGATCGCCGGTCTGCTGTGGAATGCATGGAGTTTTCTATTTTTATTTACCATCATACATTTTGGTTGCTGGCATGAGTACCTGCGCCTGGTGGAACGGATACGACAGGTACAATTTCACCCCTATACCAAACTCGGGTTCATGTTGCTCGGCTTTGGAGGCATGTTGTTATTTGCCGGACATCCATACGATATTGCGGGTTACAGTATCAGGGGAAATGCCTCTTTACCGCTGACGATTGCCGGATTTGTATTGCTGGTTATCGGCATTTTCAGGGAAAAAAGATTGCAGGTCAATGCATTTGGTATGGCCGCACTTGGTTGGTTATATATATCACTGAGTTGGGGATTGATGCTGGACCTTTATGAAGATTGGGGCACGATGCCTTATTTGATTCCGGTAGTGCTGATCTTATCTATTTGGGTAAATGACACCATGGCTTATATCGTGGGATCGTTTATAGGACGCACACCACTCACTTCCATTTCCCCGAAAAAAACCTGGGAAGGCACGATTGGCGGCATGTTGCTGGCAATTATCGCCATCAGCGTACTGTTTCCGTTATTATTTATGAAAGGCCGGATGCAGATTTTTGATACAGGCCTTGTTATGATCTCCGCATTGGCGGCCGTATCGGGTACATTTGGCGATCTGCTGGAATCCTTTTTGAAACGGAAAGCCGGCGTGAAAGACAGCGGCAACATGATGCCCGGCCATGGAGGTTTTCTCGATCGCTTCGATTCACTGCTGCTCGCCACGCCTTGCTGCTGGCTGATCTATATGCTATTCAGGCACTGATCCGGCTTCATAATACGAAAAAACACATTCCACTATCTTTGCACCTCAATTTTAAAACAATGACGATTCACAAAGAAGGTTCAGCCACAATCGCCATCACCGCCATCGTGTTTGCTGTTATCAACCTGCTTTCCTTTTACCTGCTCAGTTTTCAGGCGCCCGTGATCAGCATGCTGATCTTTATCGCAACATTGGGCTTGCTGATTTTCATTATTTCTTTTTTCCGCATTCCCAAACGCACTTACACCGTTGGTGAAAACTATATCGTGGCACCCTGCGACGGTAAAGTGGTAGTGATCGAGGAAGTGCAGGCCGATGAATACTTCAATGACCGCCGCATACAGGTTTCTATTTTCATGAGCCCGTTGAATGTACACGTCAACCGCAACCCTGTGACCGGTGAAGTAGTGTACAGCGAATACCACAAAGGCAAATACCTGGTGGCCTGGCATCCGAAATCATCAACGGAAAATGAACGCCACACGGTTGTATACCGCAAAGGAAATAAAGAAGTGCTCACCAAGCAGATAGCCGGTGCGCTCGCCAAACGGATTGTTAATTATGTGCAGCCGGGTCAGCAGGTGCGGCAGAATGATGAAATGGGATTTATCAAATTCGGTTCACGCGTAGATATCCTGCTTCCGCTGAATGCGAAAATCGTAACCAAGTTGGGCGACAAACCCAAAGGTGGCGTAACCGTAATCGCAGAATGGTAATGGCTCCGCAAACGCTTTTTTAAATGTCCGGCTAAACCCGGACATTTTTTTTGAGTCATAAAGGAAATAAGTCTTTTATGAAAGCTAAATATTTATTGGCGCTGTGCTTTTCCCTGGCAGCCATGCCGGTCATAGCACAAACTGATTCAACAGGATTGCCCGGAGACAACTTCAGTCTCGAGGCAGCACTCGACCTCTTCAAAAACTCCGCTTCACCCGAAGCATTTGAAAAAGCCCTTAATACCGAAGGCAACAATGTCAACAACCTCGACCTCAACGACGACGGCGACATCGACTACATCCGCGTGATCGATCACCGCGACGGCGATGTGCATACGATTGTATTGCAGGCCACGATCTCGGCCACAGAAAGCCAGGACGTGGCCGTGATAGAATTGGAAAAGACGGGCGAGAACACCGCCGTTATCCAGATCGTTGGCGACGAAGATCTGTATGGTGAAGAAAAAATCGTGGAGCCCGAAGACGATGGCCAGTCAACTTCCTTCCGTTCAGGCGGTACGCGCTATGCGCACGGACCTTCGGTGAAGGAAGAAGGCGCAGGTGTTATTGTAAATGTGTGGTTCTGGCCATCGGTAAGATTTGTGTACGCACCTGCTTATGTAATCTGGACCTCACCCTGGACATGGCGTGCACGTCCGATGTGGTGGCGTCCCTGGAGACCGGTGCGTCATTCGGTGTTCTATGTGCGGTATGCACCATATCGCCCGCGATATGTGGTAGTGCGCACTCACCGCATTGTACGTGCGCCACGTATTTACAGACCTGTGCGCGTAACATCGGTAACCGTGTACAACCGTCATCGGACTTCCGTTACCCATTATCGGAGCACGCGGCGCATTACACCCGTTAACAATGGCCGAACGACTACTCTCAATAATGGCCGTTCACAAGGACGGGTGACGCACCGGACAACAACTACCACAAGACAAGGTGTTGGTCCACGCAAAGTAAAAACAACAAAGACAACGACCGTGCGTAAACCACGGCGATAGCTACAGAGGCGATGATCCGTTCACTACGATTCCCTCCCCGCGAATTTTGGGGGAGGGATTTTTATTTTATCTTAAAAAGAATAACTCACATATACCATGCATCGGTCGCGCGCGCGGACTTTCTCTTCACCCAACCGCTGACTGAGCGGATGTTGGTAATTGGCGCCTATTCCTATGTTGCCAACCGCCAACTCTGTTCCCACCGTTCCCATCAATGAATGACCGCCGGTTGCAAATACTTCCAGTTCCCGCGTATTATGATCCTTCTGCGAGGTTTCATACAACAGACCCGCATTGGGTGATACAACCAGCTTCGATGTTTTCACGGCCTGGTAATAAAACAAACTGTTCAGGGTGAATTTATTTCCATACCGATAGTCGGCCTGGTTGTAGTTGTTGATCTTGTAAGAAGAGTTCACATTCAATCCGGCTTTACCGAGTTTGATATCATACATCAGGTGAGCGGAAAAATCCGTGCTGCCCGTGCCGAGTTGAAACGTATTCTGTCCGGCCTGTTCGATATTTTTTTCTTCTTTATTGTATTGTCCGCTCGGTAATTTGAAGCCTGCACCGATCCAGAGATTTTGCTCCAGCAGCTTATCGGCAACAGCTTGCTGGTGATTGAGCAACCGGTAATAACCTACCAGGCTCACATCGCCGATACCGTTGCGGGAAGTGGTGCCTTCCTGGTTTTTTCTTTCAATAAAATTATACGGAACAAATGCTGCCACGCGGAATCGTTGTCCAAAGTTTACGGCACCCCATACTTCCGCCACGCGATAGGTTTCCCTGGTGGTTAAGTAAGTGATACTGCCACCCGGGCCAAGATGATCGCGCAGACCATTTTGCTGAAAGCGCAAACCGATGAATCTTTTTTTGAAAGAAGGCCACAGGCCCATGTATGATCCGCCACCGCCACTGCCGCAAATATCGCAGGCATAGGACGATAGGGAAATAAACAACAGCAAAAATGCTGTTCCCACGTATTTTATCATTTCGTAGCAATTGAAGTGAAGGGAATATGGATATGCTTTTTCTCCCAGAGAAAAGTAATGGCGCCTGATTGCTCATCCACACGGTCCACGGCGTAAGTGAGCCGCGGTGTTTCTTCATGGTCTTCGGGCGTAACGTTGAAGCGTAACACATCTTCTTTGGGATTGTATTCATCCGCTAAATGTTGGTCATGCCGGCTGTTGAATATCGCTGTCCATTGATCGCGGCCGGGTATGATGAAGAAAGCGTAAGTGCCGGCAGCTAATTCCTGTTCATTTATTTTCACCGGACCATTCAGTTGAATGGTTGTGGCCTGGTGTGCGCCGGCCACCCAAACCTGATCGTAAGGAACCAATCCTCCCCATATCACGCGTCCACGCACACCGGGAGAATGATAAACGATGTGTACGTGCACGCCGCCGACAGTTGCCATGGCGGTGCGTTGCGGACTTCCCTTGAGCGTATCGTTTTTGATCAGTCCATTGTTGACACTATCACAATAACCAGACGAAGCACTCTTCAACATATTATGTGTTGCGTGATCGGGTTGGGTCTGTTCATTGCCGCAGGCATATAACAAACACAATAGTATGGTTGGTAATAATATATTTTTCATAATCTATTGCTCCGACAGGAGCCGGTTGGTGATAAAATCTTTATCATCTAATGTTTTGAGAAATGCGATCAGCTTTGTTTTTTCGTCATCGCTGATGGCAATGCCTTGTCCGGGTTGCAGCGAGGGGTCGAGGTTGGGCGTGTTCTGTACCCGGCGGTAATGGTCGATCACCGCATCCAGCGTATAAAATCTGCCGTCGTGCATGTAAGGAGCGGTGTATGACAGATTACGGAGGCTCGGCACTTTGAATTTGTATTTGTCGGCCGGGTTGAGCGTCACGAGATACCGTCCTTCGTCATTGTTCGCTCCTATAGCAATGCCGTTGTTGCGGAAAGAGAAATCTGTCAACAAAGGTTCTGCGTGGCAGTTGCTGCATTTTTGCTGAAAAACGGTATAGCCAGCCTGTTCATCCGCCGTAAACGTCTCTTTTCCCTGCTTTACGCGATCATACTTGGCATTGGCGCTTACACAAAGGATCATGAATTGCGAAAGTGCTTTCATCATTCTTGCCGTTGTGATTTCTTCGGAACCAAATGCCTTTTTGAAAAGCTTCGGATAATCGGGGTGTGCTTTTAACTTCTGAATCACATTGGCCACGCTTTCATCCATTTCTTCATGGGCAGTGATGGGCGCAATGGGTTGAAGGTCGAGATCGAATACGCCACCGTCCCACATGAAGGTCGGGCTCCAGGCCAGGTTCATAATCGGTGGGGAGTTTCTTTTTCCTAACCTGTCTTCGATGCCATGACTTACATCATGTCCGTGTTGCGTAAAGGCAGACGACTGAATATGACAACTTCCGCAGGAGATCGAGTTGTCGCGTGATAATCTTGGTTCGTAGAATATTTTTCTTCCCAGTTCAAATCCCGCTTGTGTCACGGGATTGTTTTCGAGAGCATAAGTGGGCTCGGGAAAATGTGCGGGCTTTTGAAAGCCCGCAAAATTTTCCACAATATCCTTGCTGCAAGATATCAGCAATACAAAGCCTGCGCTGAATAACCAGAATCGTTTATTCATAATCTACAGTTTTGATTTTGATAAATGCGGATCAGTTTTCGGTATGATCATGGTAGAACATGGCCGCATAGTTGCCGGCGATACTGCTGCTGTAAGTGCCGAACATCACAGTTGGATTGGAGGCGATACTGATGGTTGTGCTGCCGTTGAATAACTTCATGATGTCTGCCATCAAATGAATATTGGCATTGCGTCCTTTGCGCGGCCGGGCAATGCCGGATGCAGAGAGGTCGATTGTGATCTTTTTGATATTGTTGATCGTGGGAGCAGAATAACCTCCGAATCCACCGATATGGTAGCGGAACTTGCGCTGGCCCGATGGATCAACAGGTACAACCGAAGAACTGCCTTCCATCTTCAGGAAAATATAACCACTGTTCCATCCCCAGTACATGCCGTCTTCCATACCGCCTGAAGGGTCGAGCACGCCGGTACGTTTGGTAATGTCCATAGTGCTGCGAAGGCTATCGACACCTAATACAAAACTGAGTTGTTTGTAATCGCCTTCGGGTACTTTTACCCTGGCAAAGCGGGTGGAGGCATCACTTTCGCGGATGAGGAAATAGCTACTGTCCTGGTTCACTACATACTCGGAGCCGTCGGCACGGCGGAGGCTTATATTGCTGATAAAATATTGCAGCATGCTGATATTGAAATCTTCTCCGGCAGCATTGGTGTAGGTAACGGTGTTGAGAAAAAGATTTTGTCCTCCAACGATATTGTCAAACTCAATGGAAAGTGGAACCATTTCACTTTCATTGGAATCATCATTCACATCTTTCTTACAGGACACGAGGGTGAGCATGGCCATGCAGGCCATGAAAACATATTTTTTCATGGAAAATTAATTAGTGTTCAGGGATAAATACACGTCGGCATAGCCGGTCGGAAAACCGGATGCACATTGATGAAAATGAACACTAAGCAGCGGGAGGATGAAAGAAAGAAGAAGGCTGATCAACAGTAGCCGCTACCTGGAATACAGCGTATTCGCCGGTAGTATTGTTGGCTGTTTTCAATTCGCCGGTGTGATAGAAGGATCGGGAAGAAAGTACGAGTAAAGGAACTTTGAGTTCTGCTTTTTTCTCCTGGTTTTCCTGCTCTTTCTTCTCTTGTGCTTTGATTTTTTGCATCAACTGACATTTACCATCGCAATGAAGCTGCGGTCTTGCCTTGTTGACGCAATCTTTGGCGTAAGCCATGCGGTTGGTATAATAGTCAAGAAAGTAAACGCCCCGCATGAAGGTCTGGGCGGTGAATGAAAGGAGTAATATGATAGCTACTATCCTGTACAAAGCGGCACAAAGATACAGGGAAATAATCCGATGAATAATGATATGGACAGAAAATGTTTAACAGGGAATGTCCAGCGACAGTATCTGCAGGTCGCCTGCGCGGCCCAGCTTTTTCACTTTGCCTTTTACCAATTCCACGCGTGTGATAATATCGTCCTGCAACATAAGCAGTTCGGTATCATGTTCGGAGCTGTCTATGCCATCATCGCTTACACTTATGTGCAGCAGTTGTCCTTTGCTGATGATGATCGATACTTTCTGCGCCTGCCGTCTGGCTGCCGACTTCAGTTGATTTTCCAGTATGCGGAAAAGATGGAAACCTGTTGCCGGATCGGCGGAGCTGACATCGGGATCAAAGTCATAACGGATTTTCATGCCTGCCTGACCGGTATAGTTTTCCACCAGGTCGCCGATGAGGCTGAAATAATCTTCGTTGATCAGCGTGGTAGGAGCGATAGTTTGTGTGAGTGCCTGTATCTGTTGCGTAAGTGTCTCGATGTTTTCCAGGCTCTTTTGTAAAAATGTTTGTTTGTCCTGGTTGCCATCCATCGATAACTCGATAAACATGCGTGTGGCGGCTAAGGTCTGCGCAAAGTTTTCGTGCAGTTCATGCGCTATAAAACTATAGGCCTGATCATGAATGGCGAGACGGAGTTGTGCGAGTTTTTTCTCGTCGGTGATATCATTGATCTGCGATACAAAGTGCAATGGTTGTCCTTCGGCGCTGCGGATGAGTGACACGGAAAGCAGTGCCCACACGGTATGTCCCTGTTTGTGAATGTACCGTTTTTCCATACGGTAATAATCGCGTTTGCCTGCCAGCAGTTCTTCCAGCAGATCAAGATCGCCATCGAGGTCTTCGGGATGTGTGATGTCCTGGAAACGGATTTGTAATAATTCTTCCGCGCTGTAGCCGATGAATTTGCAAAGGCTGTTATTGACCTTAAGCCAATCGCCCCGGAGGCCAACAAGTGCCATGCCGGTAGTGGAGTTTTCAAAGGCACCGCGCAGTTGTGCCTCGTTGATGCGCAATTGTTGTTGTACCTGTTTGCGTTCGGTAATGTCGGCCGTATACATCAGGATGCCGCCGATTTCGCCGTCGCGGATATACCAGGGCCGTACTTCCCACGTGATCCATTGAATAGCGCCGTTCTTGCGGACAAACCTGGCTTCGTCGCATTTGTCGACGGCGCCCATCATGCAAAGCTGGTGGATTTTTTTCCAGCCTTCTCCTATTTCGGGGAATACTTCATAATGTGAGCGGCCGATGATTGACTGACCTTTAAGATTGTAATCGCTCAGCCATTGTTGTGATGCGGCAATGTAGTGCATGTTGCGGTCAAACATGGCGAGTGCATTGGGAGACTGCTCCACGAAGATCCTGTTGCGCTCATCGCTTTCCCTGAGCCGCACCTGTATCATTTTACTTTCATGAATATCCTGGAACGTTCCATACAGCCATACGCATTTGCCTTCGGATATTTCAGCCAATCCGATAGCTCTTACCCATTTTTCTTTACCGGTATAAGTGGTGATCTTTAATTCAAGATCGTAAGGGGTTCCCGTTTCAATGGCTTTGGCAAAAGCGGTTTTGATGGCTTCCCTGCTTTGGGGGTCTGTATAAAAATCGAGTGCGGAGTTGAGCCCGGGAACAAATTCTTCCGGCACTTCATGTATTTCGCGGGTTACCTGGTTCCAGGTAAGACTGAGACTTACGGGATCGATTTCCCAGGTGCCGATGCGCGCAGCCTGGTTGGTTTGTTCCTGCCGGTTGCGAAGCGTGATGAGGGCGAGTTCTGCGGTTTTGCGGACGGTGATATCCTGCAATGTGCCTGATACGCGTGTAGACTTTCCGTTCGCATCGCGTTGTGAGACGCGCCCGCGTTCAATCACCCAGATCCATCCATCGATAGCGCTTTTGATGCGGTATTCGCATTCGTAAGCTGCCGATACGGAAAGATATTTGCGGCGGATGTCTTCGCTTATTGTGCGGTCGTCGGGATGTATATAAGTGAGCCAGTCGTTGCCTGAAAAATTATCGCTTGTTTCAATACCTGCGATGATCTTCCATTGTGTATTGACGGTGAGCCTGTCGGTGAATACATCCCATTCCCAGGTGCCGGCGTTGTTGCCCGCGAGAATATCGTTGAGCCGTTTGTTTTGCTGGTAAAGTTCTCCGAGAGCATCGGGGCCGGTTTGCAATAACCTTACAAGCCCGAGTACTCTTACCACGCGGCCATCTGCATTTGCTACAGGCAATAAGGTGGTTTGCATTGGCAGGCGGAAACCTGTCTGATGACGGTAATGGAGAATGCGCGTGAAGCTTTTTGTGGTGGAGGATGCGCGCAGGTCTTTGTCCAGCGCATTGGTTTCTTCCGGATCACTGAGCTGAGACCAATCGGGTATGTCGGGTAATGAAGTGGCATAACCTAAAAGCTTTAACAGGCCTGGGTTAGCCCAGCATTCCTGACTGTTTTCGAGAGTCCTGTACCAGCAACCATCAGGTCCTGAATCCTGGAAAAAATCGAAAAGTGTAAAGTCAGTCCTTAACCTTTGATATAGTTCGTCTTTAAGTGGATGCATGCGGTTAGCAGCTTCTTCGTTAAGCCTTAGGTGTCTTTCAATGAAATAAAGGTATAATGTAAAGTGAGAAGAAAGAATACCGCTCACCTTTTTTAGCTATTTTATGACAAGTGTCAACGATCTGCTTACCGCTTACTCAATCTTTTCTACACCTGGCTAATTGGTACCTCAAGAAGCTGATAAGGGTTTTATCCTATGTCGGTTCCGTTCTATTTTTTTCCGGCCACATCGGCGAGGTTTGTATTTCGGGCGGAAAGCGGGCCGGTTTGCCGGCGCCTCCTCCTGTTTTTCTGTAACTTTAAAATCGAAAGTATGATAACGCCCCTGACAGATCATGAATTATACGTGCCTGAACCGGCACTGCGGCCGTATGTGAAATACATACGTGTGCTGCGTTGTGGCGAGGAAGGTCATTCGTTCCGCTTCTTTGCCGACGGATGTCCCGGGGTTATCTTTCATCGCTCCGGCAAGCCCCTGCAAGCCGGAGAAAGCCGCGAAGTAACGGCTCCGTTCTTCTTATACGGACAAACCGTAAGACCCATCGACCTGGTGACGGCGGGGTCAGCAACGCTGCTCGTTTTTTATTTTTATCCGCATGTGTTGCGTGGTGTTTTTGGTTTCAATGCGCAGGAGATTACGGATGCCTGTGTGGATCTTTCGTTGTTGCCGGTAGCACCGGGTATGCGTATGGCCGAGCGTTTGCAGGAGTCGGATTCGATACATCGTGACATCGATCTGATATCCGGTTACCTGATGCAACTGATTGCGCTGCAGAAAAAAGAGGTTGATGGTGTATTGCAATATGCGGTTGCCCATTTGCTGCGTTCCAAAGGCGAAACATCGCTCCGTTCCCTGCATGAAGAACTTTGCATGACCGAAAGAACCTTCGAGCGGCGGTTCAGCCAGTACATTGGCGTGTCGCCGCGTATGTTTTCCAAAATATGCCGCTTCCAGGCATCATTGAATCAATTGAAAGAAAGCCGCTACGATAAACTCTCCGATGTTGCGTTTGACAACGGTTATACCGACCAATCTCATTTTATCCGAACCTTCCGCGAGTTCACCGGTTTTTCTCCGCTTGAATTTACCAAACAACCTTCTCTGCAATTCCGCGAGCATACATTGATGCCCTGATCATTTTTGTCGGAATCTTACTATTTATCCCTTTGTTGCCACGGTAGTTTTGACTTATTAAATCAAAACAAAAAATAAGTTTTATGGAACTACTGATCATAGGAGCAACAGGCACTACAGGCCGCGAAGTGGTTAAACAGGCGCTTTCGCTCGGGCATCGTGTAACAGCATTCTCCCGCAATCCCGAACCACTCAGGCAAATACGCCATCACAACCTGCAATTGATGAGCGGCGATGTGATGGATGCCCTTTCTGTAGAGAAAGCAGTAAGGGGAAAAGATGCAGTGCTGTCGACATTGGGCGCAGGCCGCAAAGGAACGATACGCTCGGAAGGTACGCGTCATGTTATCGAAGCAATGCAGAAAAACAAAGTCCGCCGGTTTATCTGCCAGACAACACTGGGCGCCGGCGATAGCCGCGTTCACCTGAATTTTTTCTGGAAACACATAATGTTTGGCCTTATGCTGCGCGAAGCCTACCGCGATCATGAAGTGCAGGAACGTTATATCATGAACAGCAACCTGGATTGGACCATTGTACGTCCTGCAGCATTGACGGATGGGCCCGCAACGGGGCAATACCGTCACGGGTTTGGCGAAGAGGAACGGGGGCTCAAGCTTAAAGTGTCGCGGCAGGATGTGGCGTTGTTCATGTTGATGCAACTATCGTCGGAGCAGTATGTACACCAGGCGCCAGGTCTTTCGTATTAAAAATATTTTTTTAAAAAATGAGTATGTCAGTTCAGCAAATCATAGTCTTCATCACTGCATTTTTTCTTGCGCTGATGGCCGGCGTATTTTACGCATATAGTTGCTCGGTGAATCCCGGTCTTAACAAGTTGCAGGCGAGTGACTACTTACGTACGATGCAATTCATCAATCGTGCGATTCTGAATCCCTTGTTTCTTTTACCGTTTGTAACAACAGCGATCCTGCTGCCGCTCAGCGCATGGATAGCTTATCGCAACGGCATGAGCCTGCAGTTTTATTTGTTCCTGGCGGCTGCGTTGGTCTATGCCGTTGGTGCATTTGGCGTAACGATCATGGGTAATGTGCCGTTGAATGAAATGTTGGATAAAGCGGATCTGACGAGCGTGGATGTGGAGCAACTGCGTGTGCGGTTTGAAATCCCGTGGAACAAACTCCATACGATACGTACGGTGAGTATGGTGGTGTCGCTTGTGCTGGTGTTGGTGGGGCTGGTGAAGCGTGAATCGTGAATAAGTCAATGGTGAATCGTCAATTGTCAATCGTCAATTGTCAATCGTGAATAAAACAGCCATAGATCCCTGAGGTTCTCGAAGGGCTCGAAGGCGGTTCCTGAGGCTCTCGAAGGAAAAGATCAGGAACGTTTATTCAGCCAGATGCCGATTCCCACATCGGCAATCAGTGTAAACCGGCCCTCGTTGCGACGAACAAAATTATTGTTGATGTCTTCCGTTAACACAGAAGCAAACCGGTAACCGGCGCCGAGGTTGATATCAAGACTGAAGCGTTTGGCATAATTGCGTTGCATTCCCCAAATGGCACCGATAGTGGTAACCGGGCGGCGTTTGGACTCTTCGAGCTGGTCGCTGTCGAGCCTCACTTTTGACAGGTAGGTCTGGACAGTTGCGCCAAAATAGTTGCCGCTGTTGAGTCGGGTAAACTTGTCTTTACCGGCTCTTTTCTCCAGGTTGTAGTAGTAACGGTATTGAACCAGGGCAGCCGGGTCGAGGTAAAAATCAAACTCGCTGCCGAGACTGCTCGAATAAAAATACTGTATGGTTGGGCTGGCATATACCTGCCCGTAAAGCGTATGTTTTTTACCAATTGATTTTTCGTAGCTGATGCCGGGACTGAGGATGGTTGCTTTGAGAACGTCTGTTGTTGCCGGCGCGGAATCCTGGGCATTGACAGATAAGGTGGCGCCCGCGAAGGCGAGAGCGAGGATAAGCTTGTGCATGATTGTTGGTTTTGGGCGAAGTTAAAAGGCCTGTTATAAGGGAAAAGTTAAAGTCGACGGGCGGTGTCAATTGTCAATTGTGAATGGTGAATAGTGAATAGTCAATGGTGAATCGTGAATGGTCAATAGTGAATGGTCAATGCCCTGGTTCGTGTATACACGAACCAGGGAGTAGAAGCCGGCCTTAGCCCGAAGTGTCGGGCCTTCTGCCTTTAACCTTCTATCTCCAGATCATACTTGTCCAGCAACTGCAATGCTCCCCCGGCGCTGAATCTCGCTTTTTTCATTTTATTGATCTCCGGATTGATGGAAAACAGCGTGGCTGTACGAAAATCGGTTTTTTCCAATACCGTATTCTCAAAGCGGGCGCCCGATAAGACGGTATGTGAAAAAACAGCGGCAGTAAGGTCAGTACCTGTAAAATCCACTTCCTGCAACGTGCAGTTGCGCCAGGAAGTCTTTTTCATTTTTCTGTTACTGAACGAGGAGAAATTGAGTGTGCAATGCTCAAAGTCAACCTCGAATAAAAACTCACTGCAGGTGTCAAACAACAAGCCCATTAGCTTGCAATCTTTGAATTTTATGTTCTTGAATGCGGTTTGCAGCAGTTTGGCATTGCTCAGGTTGCAGTGGTCGAACCGGCAATCCGCGAAATGAATTTCCGACATATCGGTATTGTCGAACTGACAATGCACAAAGTGGCAATTGTCGTACTCCGCCCTGGGTAGCGGCTTCTGACGGAAATCTTGTTTTTCGAACACCTGGTCTTCTACATAAGAACGATCCATAGCACTTATTCTTTGGCGTAAATCTACAGACTTACTTCAAAAAATCAGGAATGGGCTTGTTTAACAGGTAGCGGTAATAAAAACGGGCCGTTTCATTTTTGTTGTGCAGCCATTTGTCTCCCCGGAAACCATGACCCTGACCTGGATAAAGCGATAGTTCAAAATGTTTTCCCAGGTTTTGCAGGGTATCGGCAACCTGCAATACGTGTTGCGGGTGAACATTGTCGTCGGCCGTGCCATGCACGATGCGCAGGAAACCTTTGTAGCGATGCGCATAATGTTCTACCGCAGTGATCTTATATCCTTCGGGATTTTCCTCCGGCGAATCCATGTAACGTTCGGTGTAGTGGGTGTCGTAAAGCTTCCAGTTTGTATTGGGCCAGTGTGAAAGTCCGTAGTTGAATACATCGGCACCATAGGTCAATGCCATACAGGTCATGTAGCCTCCAAAACTATAACCCATAATGGCCAGTTTTGAGGTGTCGGCCCAAGGTTGTTGCTTAAGCCATCGTCCCACAGCCATAAAATCCTCGATCTCCATGATGCCGGTCCGGCGATGAATTTCATCCATTCCTTTTTTTCCAAAATGGCCACTGCTGCGGTTATCAGCCGTTATCTGTATCATGCCCTCCTGTGCCCACCAGATATCGGCGAGCGGCGTATTCCATTCGTCGTATACTTTTCCCGCATTGGGACCGCCATAGACATACAACATCATCGGATATTTTTTAGTGCTGTCGAAACCGATGGGGTAAGTGATCACAACCGGCAGATTATATTTACCATCCGTAGTTTTAACGCGGTTGAACGTTTTCTTCGGCAACGCATAGTTGTTGAAATCGGCGCCTTTGGCATTGCCAAGCTCCCTTACGAGTTTTCCCTGGAAATCCAGCACTACTAACTGATCGGGTGTATGAATATTAGAACGTTTTACAACGATGTATTTATTGGCAGGAGAAAAATATACATCCTGTAAATTGTAATCACCTTGTGTTACGCGACGGAGATTTTTTCCATCTGATTTCATTTCATAAATGTCGGTGCGCGCAGAGTTTTCTTTGCGGGCAGTGAACCACAACAGGTTCTTCTTCGGGTCTGTTTTGATCACAAATCCGCAACTGTATTCGCCGCTTGTCAGTTGCCTGATCTCACGACCGTTCAGTTCATGTAAATAAAAATGAGGCCATCCCGAGCGATAGGAACGCAATATGAAATGTTTACCATCTTCCAGGAAACGGACGGTGACACCTTCACCAATAGCCACCCATGTAGGTTGCTTTTCATCGTATACTTCGCGCTTACTGCCGCTCAGCGGATTTACGGCGTATAGTTTTAAATTATTCTGCGCGCGGTTCAGCCATCTTACCCACAATTGATTATCGGGGGCGAAAAAAGGAGTACCGAAATATTGATCATCGTTTTCATTGAAATCAGCCCAGGTTATTTTTGAGGTGGCCACTTCCACGATGCCGATGCGCACGCGCGGGTTGTGATCGCCGGGTTGGGGAAAACGTTGTTTCTGCCAGGTGCCTGTTTTTCCCGGCGACTGATAGAGCATGAACACCGGAACATTTGACTCATCAAAACGCATGAACGCCAGGTAGCTCCCGTCACCGCTCCACCATACACAGGCGGTCTTTCTACCCGTGATTTCTTCTTCGTAGACCCATGAAGGCACGCCGTTCAGCAACGAATCATTGCCATCCTTCGTAATGCGTTGTTCGGCGCCTGTCTGCTGATTGCGGATATACAAGTCATTTTTTCTTATAACCGCTGCACGATCTCCGGACGGCGCTGGTATATAGTATTGTGCATCTTTCGGAGCAGAGAACGTACGGACATTTGATTCATTATAGGCACTGCGGCTGCCCGAAGAAATATGCACGACAACCTGTTTGCCATTTTCTTTGATTAAAATGCTATCGTCGCCCAACCATTTTACAAAAGAAGGCACCTCTTTGTAAATAGCATTGGGCTGACTTTTGAAGATCTGTTCATACGAGAGCCTTTTTGATTGTCCGTATGAAGACAAAATTCCGATGGCCATCAGTGTAAGCGCACACCGGCGGAGTTGTTTTCCTTTCATAAATAAAACTGAAGTGATGTATGGCTGAAAGATCAGGATCAAAGATAGACTGCAAAGTGCAGCAGTGGTTTACAAAGCCTTAACGCCTGTTTATTCCGGCATATTGCCCGGGCAATAAAATTGACAGCCATGCGTACTGTCAGCATGCTTTTATTTTCTTTTCGAGAAAACGCCGGTCTACGGGAGACAAGGCCAGTGATTTGGCTAAGATGTATGCGTTTGCAGCTTCGGCGTATAAACCCGCGCGCTGAAGGAGATGGCCCCTGGCGGCCTCTAGCAGGAAGCCGGGGACTTGATGGAGAGAAGCTGTGTTGTTCAATTCGCGCAGGCAATCCAGCGGATCCGAATAATAACTTTCGGCAATGATACGGTTCAGCATAAGTGAAGCATCTGCAGGATGTAACTTTTCCAATTGATGGTAGAGCATTACGATGGTTGGCCAATCAGTGTCTTCGAACTTCTTTGCGATGCCATGAATGGAGGAGATGAGCGCTTCGAGATGGTAGCGGCTGATCTGCTTTCCTTGCGTGGCTTTGCGCAAATAGAACAATCCTTCGGTGATCATACGCTGATCCCATAAGTCGCGGTTCTGTTCTTCGAGCGATAACCATTCGCCTGCATCCGTTAGCCTTGCGGGAAACCTGGATAAGGTAAGAAACTGTAGTGCCAGCAATGCGGCTGTTTGTTCACGGTTGATGTCGACGCTGTCAAATACAATGCGTGTCAACCGGATTGCTTCAAAACAAAGATCCGGATCGATGCCTTGCGCTTTTCTCGTAGTCTTGTAGCCCTCGTTGAAAAGTAAATAAAGAATAGTGAGTACAAGCGGTAAGCGGTCGCTGTCGATTGGTGAGGCCTGTGTGAGTTGTTGCGGAGGTTGTTGCTGCAGCAGGGCTTTGCTGCGTGTAAGGCTTTTTTTAACCGCCTCCTGTTGCATGCGCAATGCATTGGCAATTTCCGGCACCCCGAATCCGCAGAGAATATGCAGTGTGAGTATAATTTGATTTTTCTCCGATATCACGGGCTGGCAGCAGGCGAGTAACAAACGAAGCTGACTGTCGAGTATATGCTGTTCGTCGATAACCACGTCAGGTTGTGTTGCCGTTTCCCGGGTAGTGATTGTTTCTTCGAGGTTCGTCCGTGCATTTCTTTTCAATGCATTGATGAGTTTGTTGCGGCTCACGGTCATCAGCCAGGCGGCGGGATTATCGGGTATGTTGCCGTAGCGCCAACGGGAGAGTGCCGCTTCGAATGTATCCTGGATGCAATCGAGAATGGTGTCAAGATGTTCCAGGCCGAAGCGGCGGCTAAGCACAGCCGCCATCTTTCCCGCATTTTCGCGGAAAAGATGGGCGGTGAGTTGTTGCAGTTGGTTATCCTTCTGCGGCATGTGTTTCGATTACTTCGCGGATTTCTACCATGCCACCGTTGTTCAATGCGGGGCAACCGGCTGCAATGGCTGTTGCTTCTTCGAGTGAAGACGCGAGCAGAAAATAAAATCCACTTACGCATTCTTTGCTTTCTACGTAAGGGCCATCGGTGACCAGGCGGTCTGCGCCCCTGATGTACCGGCCTTCGCCATCCAGCGGGTTACCTTCCTTGAAATGTCCCTTTTGCACGAGTTCTTCCATCCATTGAATATGCGCCTGGATATCGGCCTGCATTTCCTCCGGCGTCATTTGAGCGAGATCAGTGCTTTCACGCAGCAACAGCAGAAATTCTTTCATGATTTTATTTTTTATAACGCAATGACAACTTAACAAAGCTTACGGGGACAAAAAAAATCTTTTTATGAAGCATTTTGATGAGTGGCAAGTATCATGTACAAAAAAGAACAAATGGGTGGAGCAATAATACTAGCTTTGCAGTAACCTCTAAACCAATGACATGAAAAAACTTTTACCTGCTCTTTTATTCTTTTCCTTTTTGTCTTTGCAACTCCGGGCTCAGGTCTGGTCAACTTTTACGCCGCAACCAGGCGTCAATACGCTTTTTGATGTGTATGCACCCGATGCCAATACGGCTTATGCAACCGGTAACAACGGCTTTGTGCAGGTCTGGAATGGCAGTACATGGACGCAGATGACCACCGCAGTGTCTGCACAGCGGTTTGCCGTGTGGGCCGCAAATGGTTCCAACATCTGGGCTGGTGGCGCAAGTACGGGTAACCAGCTTACGTATTACAATGGTACATCCTGGTCGAATGTCACCGCTGCCAGTGGCTGGGCCACCGGTTCTATCCGTGGTATATGGGGCACGGCCGCCAACAACGTATGGTTTTCAGGCACTGCGGCCAGCTCACCTACCCGCGCACAGCTCTTACATTATAACGGCGTAGCGTATACATCACGTACCGCAGGACTTCCTGCAGATTTCGCGGGATTGAAAATCTGGGGAGCCGATGCCAACAACGTTTGGGTGGTAGGCAACTCCGGTCTGAACGGTGTTATTGCCAAATGGAATGTAGGCGCCTCCTCCTGGGACCTGCAGGTAACTGCAGGCTATACAACCATGCGGGGCATCTGGGGTTCTGCTCCCAATAATGTGTGGGTAGTTGGCGGCAGTGGCAGCGCCGGTAATACGGGCTTCATCCTTCACTGGAACGGCACAAGCTGGACCGATCGTACTCCTGTCGGCGGCGTTGTTACACTCAACCAGATAGCCGGTAGCAATGCCAACAATATGTGGGCGGTAGGTAATGCCGGTACGATATTGAAATGGGACGGCACAAGCTGGAGCTCCCAGGCCTCAGGAACCTCACAAGCCCTCAACGGGGTTGCCGTTGGCAAAACCGGAGCTGCCAACCGCTTATGGGCGGTAGCTTTCGGGGACGGCACTACCAGTCCGATGTTCACGGCTACTATTTCTATTACTCTTCCGGTTAACTGGCTTTCGTTTACTTATAAATGGCTGGGTTCCGATATTGAACTGAATTGGGCTACCGCTTCAGAAATCAACAATGATTATTTTGTTATCGAACATCAGTCGGAAAATGGTGATTGGGAGGAGTTAGGAAGAAAAGATGCCAGTGGCAATGAATTAATACAACAGCAATACCGGTTTATTCATCGCACGCCAGGTAATGGCCGTCACCAATACCGCATCAAACAAGTGGATAACGATGGTCGTTTTACCTACAGCAATGTTATTTCAGTGCGTGCCGGTGCGGGATCTGCCTTGATCCTGAATAATCCGGTACGCAATAAAAATCTCTCCCTTCGACTGGATAATACACAACAGATCAGGGTCAGCGATGTGTCTGGCCGTGTGTGGTTCGATCAACGGAAAAATGCAGGATTGATTTCAATACCCTTATCATCCTGTCCTGCGGGAATCTATTTCCTGTCGACGGAAAACGGCGTACAGCGGTTTATTCTCGAATAAGAAAATTAATGCAGGGCAGCAATGCCCTGTTTTTTTTATACTATGAATATCATCAAGCTTGCTCAGGATGATCTGCCGCGATTATCCGGTCTGATTAAACTATATGAACGGGTTTTTGAAATGAAACCTTTTCCTATTCCTCCGGCGGAATACCTCAATGCTTTATTGAAGAACCCGGGCATAATTTTTTTTGTTGCGGAAGCCGAGGGCAAAATTGTGGGAGGATTGACGGCCCATGTCCTGCACTCGGTCTATTTTACCTCAGCGGAAGTATATGTATACGACCTGGCGGTATCCGAAGAGCTGCAACGAAAAGGTATTGGTACGCAGTTGATGACGGCTTTGCAGGAGTACTGCCGTCGACAGGGTTATCGGGAAGTCTTCGTGCAGGCAGACCGTCCTGATCAGCATGCGCTGGATTTTTATCAGAAAACGGGCGGCTTACCAGAGGACGTTATTCATTTTACGTATCCGCTAACCTGATTTAAACAAGCTGTATGGAAATAACCTCTGTTGCGTCTTTTCTGCCTTATTACGAGAAGATATGGTTGCGTACACGTAAGTTAGTGTCAATTATACCTGCCGAGAGGCTCGAATGGGCCTATGCACCTGGAAAATTCACATTAGGCGATCAGGTCCGTCATATCGCCGCGATCTCAAGATATTTATTTGCCGAAGTAGCAGCGGGGCGTTCTAATGCCTACAAGGGTTGTGGTCCCGAACTGGCCGGTGATCTGCCATCGCTGTTAGCATATTTCGATGAAATGCACCGGCAGACAACAGCAGTGATCGCGGGAATAGACGATGAAGCATTGAACAAAATGTGCATGGGTCCTGGTGGACATGCGTTGCCGTCCTGGAAATGGCTGCGCCTGATGACAGAACACGAAGTACATCACCGCGGACAACTGTATGTATACCTGGGACTATTGGGTATACCGACACCCGCGGTATTGGGAATGACGGCAGAGCAGGTGCAACAGGACGGATCGCAACAATAGAGTAGAACCTATCTACTCACGTATTGCCGTTCTCTTAGGCCGGTACTTCGGCCTCTCAAAGGCTGCCTCACACCGAAAGAAAAATATCCACCTCTACCTGCTGCCAGTCGGCACTTCTTTCGTCATATTGTTCAAAGTCGAAACGATAGGCACGTTGGAGATCGCTTTGCCAGATATTATGCCACGCGGCACCCACACAATCCGGCATCACGCCTTTCGCTGTCAGTTTTACAAAATCTCCTCCCGGAATTTCCAGCACATCAAGTCCTTCGGGGACCTCCGTACCCGGCTCAACAGCACATCCGATAAAGTAGCGGTAAGGTTGCGTATGATCACCGTCGTAATCATAATAGACCGCGTATACATTGTTATTTATCTTGCTGGGAATGCGGTTGAAAACGTTTTCTTTTTCAAATGTCATCCAATGATTTCCGCAATCAATGGCTGATTGTCCGTTTGCATTGAATGTTTTAGTTGGCAATGCAATGCCGATCAATTGCATTCCGTCTCTGCTTATTTTTTCCATAAAGCAAATATAACCCGCTCAACCGCCTGAAGTCAAGGGAAAAACACGTCTATTCGTCGACTTTTTCCTTCATCAGTCGACGGGTATAATCGGCCCAGTCCTGTGTGCCCGCTGGTACGCGGTAATAGGGCGGAATACCCACAAATTCGTATTTCCATTCTTCACGATAGACCGTGGTTGTCCAGCGGAGAATGCGCCCCTGCGGGGTTTCTATTTTCATCACATTACCATAGCCTGTATAGCCACCGGAGTTTTCACCGACCAGGATTGTTTTATTGCTGTGCATGGCTTCTATGAGTAAGGATTCGCAACTGCTTGCACAGCCTCTATTATATAATATGGCCACCTTCAGCGGATATCCTTTATTTTCCGCGTAAGTATTTTGCCCCGGCTTGCCATCATTGAATGCGGTGAAGCTGTAAGGCTTTGCTTTTTTCATCAGCGCAACCGGATATTTGAATACATCCTGCTCTGCATCCGGCTTCCCGCGCAACGACGCATCGTAGTCTTCATAGGCTTTAATGTTTGCCGGTGTTGCATAAAATTCCATTACATCAGTATCGAATGGCCCGGTATACAGTAGCTCCATCAGTGTTTTGTACGATTGATCGGAGCCGCCGCCATTGTTACGCACATCGAGAATAAAATAGGGATGCGCTTTGATTTGCGGGATATATTTACGGTATGTCTCTTCCAGGTATTTACCGTATTGCGCGCTAAAACTATTGATGCTGAGCATCGTGGTCTGACTGTCTACGACGGAAAATTCAACGAGACCCACATCTTTTATGCCGGGTGCTGATACGTTTGTACGATACCATCCATTCAGTGACGGCACTTTTTCAGCAGATGACAATTTTTCATATAACAACTGATGAGTGCGCATATAGGTATATACTTCCCACAACGAGTCATTCTCTTTTTTCAGTTCAAATTTTACCTGGCCAGGCTTCCACAAAGGTGTTTTTGAGGAAAGGATAACGGCGGCATAATCTCTTCTGGTACCGGGACTTCGCACCAATCGTACAACATACGAACCATCAGCCGTGGTATACTCTCCTTGCAGCGGATCGGCGGGATCTGTTGCAGGAATGTTTTTCATCCATTCCGTCTCCTTATATAAAGCGGATTGAAAAAAAGTTTCCAGTGAACTACTGTCATTTTCGTTAACGGCAACCGGCTTTTCATTGATGCCGCTGTGATGGTCCTGAAGATAAAGCATGTATTTGTTCAGGAAAGCGATGCAATACCGGCCACCGGAGTCTTTTACGATCTCCTTTTCAAGATTTTTTACAAAAGCCTTGTACTCTTTATTCTCCGGCGTTTTAATCCGTTTCTTAAAACCTCCGTGGTTTTTTTCAATATGTTTTTTTACGAAGTTTAATTCCCGGAGGCAGGGACAGTCCTGCGCCTGCAAAAAGGAGCCGGTCAGTAAAATGATGATCAGTAAGATTACGCGCATGAAGTGTTAAACGTTACAATGTTTGAGAATGTTACAGTAGTAAGCAACCATCCGTTTGGCAGAAATAATTACATTTGTTTACCTGCCATTATTAACGCTTAATGTTTTTATCTGTGAAAATTTCCCTTGCTCTGCTATTCTTTATTGCTGTTACAGCAACGGCACAACCGCTCCGGATCGCTACTTACCAGTATTCAACCAATTCACGTGTTCAGAACCTCGAACCGCTGGCTGCCTATCTTGCCCAGCAAACGGGCCGGCCAACGGAAGTGAAGACATATCTGAATGTACCATTATTGACGGAAGCTATTCAGAAAGGTGAAGTGGATCTTGCGTTCATCAATACATTCGGATTTCTTTTGCTTGAAACGGGAACAACATCTTATCCGATGAAAGCCGTGGCGGCATTGTGGGCACCTGATGCGGCAAAAGACAGTTATAAAACATTGATCGTTGCGAAGCGCGCTTCGCGGTTCGATCAATGGCAACAACTTTCATCCAATGCACGCAACCTGAAACTCAGTCTTGTTTTTCCTTCCTCCACATCCGGCAACCTTGTACCGCGGCTTGCCTTCAACAGCATAGGAATCGCAAATGCAGATTCGTCTTTTCATTCCGTTACTTACGCGGGTACGCACCGGGCGGCCTTACAGCATTTGTTGCAGGACTCGGCCGATATTGCCTGCATGGGAAGCGCAGAATGGGAGCGGCTATCCGAAAAAGAGCGTGGCGCTTTGGAAATCATCTGGACATCACCCGACATTCCGCTGGGGCCTGCACTGGTAGCTGATGGTCTTTCTGCGGGTTTACAAGCGCAGATCCGCGCGTTATTATTGACGCTTCCAAAAGAAAATCCGCTGGTATTCCATGCACTAAAAAGCGCATGGACCGAAGGCAATGCCGCGGTGGATTTTGTGCCCGTAACGGCCAACTACTACGAACCATTCCTGCAAAAATTCGGCTCGAAAGAATCCGTTCACCGGATTATTGACCAATTCGGCCGTTAATAGAACCGACGATATGGTTTAATAATTCTATATTTGCATCATTGTTGCAAATATAGAAAGTGCATCGACAGCGATCATATCATTTATTACCAGCCATATTCATGCTGGCCGTATACTTAGCCGGCGGCATGCCGGGTTATGTATGGCATCGTCATGATGTGCCGATGACAACCGATACATCTTCCCGCAAACAAATAGAACAAAGCATTGCGCATATCAAATGCGGTATTTGTCTTCATACCACAGCGGGCGCCGCAACGCCGGAATGTATTTTTTTGCCAAAACCCATTTCTGCTGCGCAGGCTTATTTCTCTTCGCAGTTATTTTCACTTTATTATTCTCCCGTTCAGCTACCCGCAGGCCGCGGGCCCCCTTTGTCTGCCTGATTCTCCCCTATTCTAATTAATCTATTTCTCAACTTATTTTTTATGCGATTGAAAAAATTGCCGGTAACCGTATTGAGCGGTTTTCTCGGTGCGGGTAAGACTACCCTTCTGAATCACGTACTTCACAATCGGGAAGGCCTGCGTGTGGCCGTTATCGTCAACGATATGAGCGAGGTGAACATCGATGCGCAACTGGTTAAAAACGGCAACAGCCTTAGCAAAACAGAGGAAAAACTGGTGGAAATGAGCAACGGTTGCATCTGCTGCACCCTGCGCGATGATCTGTTGAAAGAAGTGGAACGACTGGCTTTGGAAGAACGGTTTGATTACCTGTTGATCGAAAGCTCCGGTATCAGTGAACCCTTGCCTGTGGCGCAGACATTTACCTATAAAGACAAAAACAATGATATCGATCTCAGTGCAATTGCCGATCTGGATACGCTGGTAACGGTGGTTGACAGCTATAATTTCATCCGTGATTTTTCTTCTGCTGAAACGCTGCAGCAAAAAGGAGCAAGCGATATGGAAGGCGATAACCGCACATTGGTGAACCTGCTTACGGATCAACTGGAATTCGCCAATGTGATCGTTTTGAACAAAACAGATCTTGTTTCGCCGGAGCAGCTTGGTCTTTTACGGAGTATGATCAGGAAATTGAATGCTGATGCACGGATCATCACCAGTGAAAAAGGGCAGGTGCCGCTGAGCCATATTCTGCATACGCGACTTTTCGATTTTGAAAAAACAAGCCAGCAGGCCGGATGGATGGAGGAGTTGAACAAAACGCATACGCCTGAAACGGAAGAATACGGTATTTCATCCTTTGTATTCCGCAGCCGCCGGCCATTTCACCCCGAACGTTTCTGGCAATATATCCAGGAAAACTGGCCAACCAATATCATCCGGAGCAAAGGACTGTTCTGGCTGGCCAGCCGTCCTGACGAAGCGCTTAACTGGAGTCAGGCAGGTGGAAGCCTGCGGGCGGATAAAGCAGGTGTCTGGTGGTGCAGCATGGTTTACAATGAACGCATCCGCTATGTCGCGTTTGTAGAAAACCAGGAAGAAATTGAAAAGCGATGGGATAAAAAATATGGCGACCGGTATAATGAATTGGTGATTATCGGTCAGGATATGGACAAAGGGGCGATCTATCAATCACTCGAGGATTGTTTATGTAATGCAGCAGAAACGGCTTCGATGTTTGACGGTGGATTTTTCAAAGACCCGTTTTACTTTTTATAAAAGAGAAGCGGTCGCCACAATGGGCGACCGCTCTTATTGTTTCCGTCCGGAAAAAAATATTATTTGTAGCCAACCCACTTACGCATTTCCTGGTTGAATATCCAGTAGATGCCATTGGCATAGGAGAAGCCGAACATCATTTCAACCGGTGCATTCTCGGGAAAGGCGAGCTTTTTTGCGAGGAAGCCGGTCTTGGCATCATAAAGTTCCACTTCTTTATTGGTGACGTTGAGGAAGCCGAGCTCCTGTCCTTTGATGCCGGTGAATATCAGGGATACGGAATTGTAATCTTCGGGTGTTTCCTCGATGCTCTGGTCTTCGTCGATACCGTCTTTTTTGGTGCGATTCCAGCGGATGATCACGGAACCCGCTTCTTCTCCTTTGCTGTTATATTTATAAACGGTGCTGCCTGACAGGAAAAGTACGTTTTTGGCGGCAGGGTCGTAAGCGCCTACGCACTGGTCGTTAGGTTGATACATACCTTCCAGCACGTTGGTTACCTCTGTGATATTGCCTTTGTTATCGGTGGTGTATTTAAACCAGCCGAATTCATCGTATCCGTTGCCCCAGATTTCTTTGGTGGCGGGATTGTACCAGAGCCCGCGGGTGTCGGCTTGTGTAACCAGGTCGTCCTCGCTTACTCTTTTACCGGTGGCATCGAAAATAGCCATAGGAAAAGCTACGTTGCCGGCGAAAGAAGCATAGTATTTTTTATAAACAGGGTGCCAGGCCACGGCTGCTCCGCGTGTGCCGGGCATATCGTCATCGGCAGTCTTGGGCATCTTGAGTTCGGTTACTTTCTTGAGATTCTGGGTCTGGGCATCCACGCCGGCCGTGAAAGCGAAAGCGGCAAAAGCGAGGAAGAGGAACTTTTTCATTGTGTAGAAATTTTGCTTAAAAATGCGGTAAATGTTTGGAGTTTGCAATACCCTCTTAACGGTATTAGGGGTTTAATTTAAGATTATGAGAGACATTTGGGTTATCCAAGGCGCGCGGCGTGAATCGTCAATCGTGAATCGCGAAAGGTTTACCTGTGTTGGTCTTAAGACCAACACAGGTACTTATAACTCCTTCAACTTTTACTTTATCTTAGTAGTATGGCCAAATCAGCCCGCACACTCAGAACCTGCCCGGCTGGACATCGCTACTACAAAAGCAGCGACTGTCCTACCTGTCCGGTATGTGCCGGTGAGGCGGCGGTACCGGATAATTTTTTAGGAAAACTGGGCAAACCGGCACGTAATACCTTGTTACATCATGGCATCGATACCATTGAAAAACTGGCAGCGCATACCGAAAAGGAAATTCTCGCGCTGCATGGTATCGGTAAGTCGTCATTGCCGGTTTTTAAAGATGAGTTGAAGAAGGCAGGGTTGCGATTTGCTGACTGAAACGTCCTCACAACATGCTTCTCACAAGCTTCGTCATCAAAGCCATTTTCGTTTCATCGGTTTTGATAAAACCAGGATAAACTTCATTCAAAAAACCGGTGATTGCCATGCTTGTGGTACTGAAGCTATAACCGTTGATATCAACAACCCACGGACAATAGCTGTCGGATCCTGTACTGTTTGTATACCGGATTGTGATGGTTTGTTTTGCCTGGTTAGTGATAATGATACTTTTCCAGGTGGAAGTGGTACTGTAAAATCCTTCATCCGCCATCAATGCTTTGGCAAGCGCTCCGGGCTGCATTGTTTTAATTGAATCTACCAGCATTGATACACGATCTAAATCAGTTTCCCCGAATGGTAAAAAGTAAGTCTTTGATTTTTGCTGTTTGATGACTTCCTTTTTATAGGCACGGTAATCGGCTTCTGTAAATCCGAGATCATTCAGGGTGATGGCAAAAGGATGTTGCATGATATTATTCAGGCTTTCCACAAATTCCTGCACCACGGCAGGATCGATGGTGTTCTTCCAATCGGGCAGTCGCTGACGTCCGGTTTTTTGTATTTCCGGATTTCCCCATTGGCCGTTTCTGTAGGTATAAGACAGTTCATTCTCCTCATGATGAAAACAACCCATTGTTCCGTCTTCAAACGAGAGTTGCTGCAACCCGGATTTCAGGAATTCCTGCAGCAGTTGGTTTTTGGCAAGTCGGTTTATTTTTTTTCCGGATAAATCGGTAAAGTACACGGTGTCTACGACTATAAAAGACACAGACTTTTCGCCGGCAACTCTTGTGGTGCCGGAGTCCGGCGTAACCGGCAATTCGAAGTAAGGTTGCCAGGCGGTTGCGTTTTCTTTATAAATAAATACTTTGTTGTTTTTAATACCCAATACGTTTTTGGCCAGCATGCCAATTACCTGCGGCTCTTCAGGCAGGTTGAGTTGTGCACCAGCTATTCCGCTGATAAACAAAAAACTTGATAAAAGGATTGTACGCATACTTTCCAGATGCAGAGGTTGTCGGTATTACATAAATGCGAACAGTCAATAAGTGAATGGCGCTCCCTGAGGCGGATGCCCCGGCCTCTCGAAGGTGAATGATCGTGAATGGTTTGCCCTGGTTCGTGTATACACGAACCAGGGAAGGAAATCTTATACCTATTACTTAATACCTACTACCTACTACTTATAACGGCTGTTTAATCCCTCACCACATTTAACCTTTCTTTTTTTTGCTGAATAAAATAAAACCCTACTTTTGCGGTGGACTAATAAGATGAAACAATCATCCAAACGATATAACAGCTGTTGCAAAGCATATACATCCTCCATCAACATGATGTGGATGATGCAGCATATACCTGTCGTATCGGCATAGGACACGCATAAATAATTGAAGCGATCCCCCGGTACATTACCGGGGGATTTTTTTATGATACATAACACCAATGATACAGTTACAAAGCCTTTCTAAAACATTCCGGCAGCGCCACCGGCAAACCAAAGCACTCGATGCCGTCGATCTCGAGATCGCCGAAGGTGATATTGTCGGCATCATCGGTAGTTCCGGTGCCGGCAAAAGCACTCTCATCCGCTGCGTGAACCTGCTCGAACGACCCGATGAAGGAAAAATCCTGATCCGCGGTACCGACCTCACCTCCTTATCTGCCAAAGCCCTGGCGCGCGAACGCAAGAAGATCGGGATGATCTTTCAACATTTCAACCTGCTTTCGTCCCGCACGGTTTTCGGTAATGTAGCCTTACCGCTCGAACTTGAAGGCAAGTCCGCCGCTTTCATCAAACAACGGGTGAATGAATTGCTGGAGATCGTCGGTCTTTCGCACAAGGCAAACGATTATCCCAAAAGCCTTTCCGGCGGACAGAAACAACGGGTGGCCATCGCGCGCGCTTTGGCCAATGAGCCTTATCTCCTGCTGTGCGACGAAGCCACGAGCGCGCTTGATCCGGCCACCACGCAATCCATTCTTCAACTGCTGCGCGATATCAATCAGCGGCTGAAGATTACCATACTGCTCATCACCCATGAAATGGATGTACTCAAAGCAATCTGTAATCATGTAGCCGTTATCGATCACGGAAAACTGGTTGCCAAAGGAACATTGAAACAACTGCTGTCAGAAAATAAACATCCGATTCTCGAACAGTTTATAAACAGCGATAACATGACTTTACCGCAGGAGCTTTATGCCGAAACACAGCAGGAACAAAGCGAAGGACTTTTTCCCCTGATCGAACTCGAACTCAATGGAGGTATTACGTTCGACCAACTCATCGACACCATTTATAATCAATACCACATTCCTTACAAACTCATTCGTGCAGATATCGAATATCTCGGCAAAGCCAGCTTCGGCAAGATGCTGCTGCAACTCCGCGGCGACGAGGGCAGCAACGAAAGAGCTATCCGTTATTTTGATCGCCATAACATTAAAAACACCATAAGAGGATATGTCTGATTCCACCATTCAATTATTGCTGCAAGGTCTTTGGGAAACAGTGATCATGACTTTCGCAGCCGGTTTCTTTGGATTTCTGATCGGCCTGCCGGCAGGTATTGTGTTGTTCCTGACGCGAAAAGGGCAATTGCTGGAGAACAGCATTTATCATCGCACTTTATCCGCCGTTGTTAACGTATTCCGATCTATACCATTTATTATCCTGATTGTATGGATGATCCCGTTCACGCGTTCGGTAGTGGGCACGTCGATCGGAGTAAGTGCAGCATTGGTTCCGCTGAGCATCGGAGCCGCGCCATTTATCGCCCGGCTGGTGGAGAACAGCCTGCTCGAAGTACCCGGCGGTCTCATAGAAACCGCACGATCGATGGGTGCAAGCCCGTTACAGATTATCACAAAAGTATTATTACCCGAAGCGCTGCCATCACTGATCAACAATGCTACGATCACGTTGATCACACTGGTTGGTTATTCAGCCATGGGCGGCGCCGTAGGTGCCGGTGGCCTTGGCCAAATCGGTTACCAGTATGGTTATATCGGGTACGATACCGTTATCATGAACGCCGTTCTGCTGTTGCTGGTCGCACTGGTGTTTGTTATTCAGTTTACGGGCGACGGCCTTTCCAGGAGATTCAATCATAAGTAGGGTAACAATAAGTCAATCAGTGAACCAGCAAAAGGATCATGAATCACGCAGCGCGCCTGCAGGAGCGCAATAATCCATTCAAAACAACAATTCACACATCATGAAAAAAATTCAACTCGTTCTCGCTGTCGTTATCGTTGCCGGACTAATTTCCTGTGGCTCTTCCAGAAAAAATGATCCTAATTATATCCGCGTGGGCATAACCGCCGGGCCGGAGCGGGAAATTGCCGAGGCGGCAAAAAAGGAAGCGAAGGAAAAATATAATCTTGATGTCGATCTGGTCACTTTCAATGATTATGTGGTGCCCAATGAAGCATTGAACCAGGGCGATATCGATGCCAATGCTTTCCAGCATGTGCCTTATCTCGAAGAACAATCAAAACAGCGGGGATATAAATTGGCTGTTGTTGGTAATACCTTCATTTATCCCATTGTAGCGTATTCAAAGAAGATCAAAAATATTTCGGAGTTGCAGGATGGCAGTACGATTGCTATTCCTAATGATCCAACCAATGGCGGACGTTCTTTATTGCTTTTGCAAAAAAATGGCTTACTGAAATTGAAAGATGGTGTGGGGCTGTTGCCACGGGTAACGGATATAGCTGAAAACCCGAAGCATCTCCGCCTCCTCGAAATCGAGGCGCCGCAGTTGCCGAGAGTACTGGATGATAAAGAAGTTGTGATCGCTATCATCAACAACAATTTTGCAGCGCAGGCCGGACTCGATGCGTCTTCGCTCGGTTTATTGAAAGAAGACAAGGAGTCGCCTTATGTAAACGTGATTGCAGCGCGCCAGGATAATAAGAACCAGGAGAAAATTAAGAATTTTGTAAAAGCCTATCAGTCGGCTGCCGTCGAGCAAACGGCTGAAAGCGTGTTCAAGGGTGGAGCGGTGAAGGGATGGTGATGGTGAATTGTCAATTGTGAATTGTCAAGTGTCAATATTGCTCCCGAGGCTTCGGGACTGAGGACTGATAATACCCGAAGCGTCCTCAATCCCAGGTTCGTTTATACACGAACCTGGAGTGTCGAAGGGCGGTTTTGCTTAATACTAATTTCCGGCTCCAAACGTTACTAGTAAAATCAAAACCACCTCAAATGAGAAAGCTGCTTTTGCTGATGGCATTGCTGTTCGCTATTACGCCTGTTTTTTCCCAACATATCGAAGACACCCTTTCCCCAACCTATTGGTGCCCAAACGATACCTTCAAAATAAGATTCAAGGATGAGCCGGAGTTGTCGGTCTTCACGGCCAGCCGCAAAGACAAAATCAGTCCGGGTACGGATGCTTATCCGGATGAGTATGCAGTTTTTTATTATGGTAACGACAGCCTTCGGATAAATTACCACAACAACCTGCCCTATGCGCACAATATCTACCTGAACTTTGCTTCTCCCAAAGGAAAGACTACGTTGCGTTTTCATTTCAACTCCCGGACGGCACATTTTTCCAAAGAATACATAACAAAACATAAGGACCTGGTGCGCTATGATATCCCGGAAGTGTACGAACTGGCTAATATTATCTGGACGCTCTCTCCGTCCGGCCAACGCTCGGAGGATCCTTACAAAACGGGCGATTATTACCAGCGTGTTGTCAATTATTTCAAGCCATGGATGAATCATCCGGTATTCAAGCAATTGAATTTCCCTGATAGTGTGGTGGCCATGGAGTACTACAATTTCCGGGAAAATAGTTTCGCCTTTAATATAGATGAAAAAGCCGCGGCGAAAGGAAAAGTAAAATTATTATACAACGGTCCTTATTATTATGTGTTCGGCGATGAACTGGCCGATAGCAGTCTGTTTGGTAGGCTCAAACCACTGGTAGAAGATTTTGCCAATAAGTCCAATTTCAGAAAATTTTATCGGGAGAATAAATCCTGGTATGCTCAGCAGACAGCACGCGCAGAAAAGTTGTTGCCGATGCGCGCTATGTGGCAATGGCTGGAGAAAAATTTTCCTAATAATAAATACCAATCATACCGCCTGGTATTCTCGCCGCTGATCGGTGGCTCGCACAGCACGCAGCGTTACAGCACCTGGTATGGAGATGTACGTTTCGGAGAAAATGTGATGTTTGTCTGCGGCCCCGCACGATATGATTCAAGTAAAACAACGAGTGAAAAACAAAAAGAAGGGCTTTATTCGGGCGTGGTGTTTACAGAGATCGATCATAATTATGTTAATCCTGCCACTAACAGGTATGCGAAAAAGGTCGACAGTCTTTTTTCAAAAAGAGCCATTTGGACACGCCGGACTTCCAGTACAGATTTTTATGGAAACGCCGTCAGCGTATTCAATGAATACATGACGCACGCTGCATTTTGCGTATATGTAGACGATGTTTACGATGCTGCCACAGCCGCATTTGTGATCGGCAGACGGGAGGAGATGATGGTGAACCGGCGTGGATTTACCCGCTTCCGTGAATTCAACCAGGAGCTGTTACGCCTGCACCGGGACAATAAAGAGTTAACACTTGTGTCCTTTTATCCGCAGATATTGGACTGGTGCGCCCGCCAGCAGTGAGTTAATGTGCGTGACGGTTTTTGAATTGATAATGCTGCTCCTGCAAAAGCCGCTTGATGTCTTCGAATTTACTGGTCAGCGAGGTGGCGGAAATGATCACCGGTGAACCATACATTTTGAAATTGGATTGTGCAGATTTGCGTTTGAAAAAATTACCCTGCCGGTCGATGTATTCCTGCGGATTATGTACCACTACCACAATGAACTGCTGGTTGAAAACTTTGGTGTCTCTTATTCCCCGCACATCGGTCCAGGGAACAAAACCGGCAGCCGTTACACTTGAATGATCTTCTATGCCCTCTGTGGTAATGATCAGCCCTTTCAGCGGCTTATTCAGACGGTTAATCAGGATGATCGCCATCAGGCCAAAAAAAGCAACGCAGGTGGCGCCGGTAACCAGCACAAAAGTCGGGTTGCCGAAGATGATATTATCGGTTAAAGGTTCGGCCACCAGCATCCAGGCGCCGATGGCTACAAATACGATGGAACCAATCAATGCAAAAACCAACTTCTTTCTGCTGGATTTTATTTCAATAGGAGCTGTCAGGGTCATGGATTTGATATTCTATGGCAACTAATTTACCGATTTTATCGCTACAGATTACCTTTGTTTCTTAACCCAACGCTTATGCTTCCTCAACCCATCAACATTGCTGAGAAATTTTCCCTGTTCGATAGCACCTGGACACCACATATCATCGGAGAACTCAATGGTCAGTACGTCAAGCTTTGCAAACTGAAAGACGAGTTTGTGTGGCATAGCCATGAGCACGAGGATGAATTATTCATGGTCTTCAGGGGAACGCTGATCATGGATTTCCGCGATGATCATACCGTGGAAGTGAAAGAAGGGGAAATCCTGATTGTGCCCAAAGGAGTGGAACACCGGCCGCGCACGAATGGTGAAATTGTTTTCAATATGTTGTTTGAGCCGAAACAGACACAACATACCGGCGAGGTAGAAAGCGAACTGACGGTGAAGGAGCAGCAGTGGATATAAGGTTTTAATCGTACAGCGCTCTTGCATGTTTGCTGATATAGGTGCTTAGTCCTTTTCCCTTTTCAGCCAGTGCTTTCATATTCTCCACATGGCTTTTGCCAGCCTTGCGATAGCTATAAGTATAAATAGCTGCAGAGCGGGCAAAACGCACCTTTATATGATCTTCGCCTATGGAGTAGGCTTTAACAACTGAGTTCCGGGATATGTTTTTGTAAGGGATCATTCCTATTTGATCGTTAATAGGCGAGTTTGAAGCGCCAGTAGCTTTTGACAGTACGGCCGTTCTGCAATGCCGGCCGGAAATCACCGGATAGGCTGATCAGTATGCTCTTTACTGCTCCAGCATACGGATCGCCTTCCGATAAAGCTTTGAAAGTATCTCCCCGTACTGTACCATCTTCCAATACCAGGATCTCATACTCACGGAGAGCAATCGATTCCCTCGTAATATTCATGCGGGAAATCGCCTGATACAATTTTTTTAAAAATTGATCCTGTCCCTGTTTATAAAAGGCGGATACTTCCACGGGTTCAAATGGTCCATTTGCCTGATCTTGTTTTTTTACCGAAGGATAGAACGAATAAATGAGCTGATTTTTATCTAAATTATAAATAAAAAATTTCATGCTGTCGGTATCATTCCGCACAAATAGCAATGTGTCGCCTGAAAGCAAATAGGCGCCCTTTGTTACCAATGTATCATCGCCCCTGATCTCCTGATATAGATAAGTATTGTTCTTATTTAATACCAATTTAGCGGGGCTGCTTTTCACAATCGATCGCGTGTAGATATTGGCGGTTCCGAATTGTTTGAATGTATAGTCGATCGGTTTTGCATACCAGATACCAGCGGCAGTTTTTTGTTGCGCTGTAGCGATAAGAGTGATGCAGGCACAAAGAATTGTTAGTGTTGCTTTGAACATAGGTTATGTGTAAAATACGGCATATTACTAACAAAACATCAGTAAGTTTGAACCGTAATAAACGCTCCTCATGATTCGCAAACTGAACTATCTCTCACTTTTTCTCATCGCCATTTGCTCCGTTTCATTCATCCTGCCCGACCGCAATATCCGCATCTGGCTCGCCGGCGATTCCACCATGTGCGAATATCCGCGCTCACGCTATCCGCTTACCGGCTGGGGAATGCCCTTTGCAGATTTCTTTGATTCAACCGTGACCATCGAAAACAAAGCACGCGGCGGCCGCAGTACCCGCACTTTCATCAGCGAAGGCAGCTGGAAAGAAATTACCGACGGATTGCAAGCTGGCGATTTTGTGCTTATTCAGTTCGGCCACAACGACGAGGTGAAGGAAAAGTATGATCGTTATACACCGGTTGCCGATTACAAAACCAATCTTACCCGTTTTATCAACGACACAAAAACGGTACAGGCAACTCCCGTATTGATTACGCCTGTTACCCGGATGCGTTTTGATTCATCGGGAAATGTGCCCGAAACCCACAAAGAGTATTCGGCCGCCATGCGCGAGGTGGCCAGACTTAACCAGGTAAGTTTGATCGATCTCGATAGCCTGAGCCGCCGGCTATTGCAACACTACGGCCCCGAACGATCTAAAGACCTGTATATGTACCTCGATAGTCTGCAACATCCTTTTTATCCGGCCGGACAAAAAGACGGCACGCACTTCAACGAGTTCGGTGCGCGCCGTATGGCAGAATTAGTTTTGTCAGAAATCAGGAGGCAACATCTGCCGCTCGAAAGCAGGATCACCACAAAGACGGCGAAATAAGTCAGGGAGCTTATTTTTTCTTTCCCAGACTATATCGCATTCCCGCGTAAAATTCTCTTCCTCTCGTCGGTCCCCATACAGATGATAAATCAAAGTAAGGCCCGAAAGGATTGTCTGCACTGATGATCGGCGAACGCTGCAGGTAGTTGCCGATGTTCTCACAGCCTGCATAAAATTCAAACGATTTTATCCGGAAGGTTCCCTGCATGTTCACCGTAAGATAGGCCTCCGATTCAGATGGCCGGCGGTATTGCTCCGGGTTGTTGCGTGTATCGGGCAGTCGCATTTTGTCAAACCAATGAGCATTGATGTCGGCCTGCCAGCGGTTGTTGGCAGTGCGATACGATACGGCACTCATCACACGGTTTCGCGGATTGAAAGGCAGCAGTTGTTTTTCTTTTCCTTCTTTGCGATAAGCATAGAGATAATTATAAGCCGCCCTTACCTCGAGTTGTCGAAACATTACCAGCGAAGCATCTATCTGCATGGCATTGGAACGGGATGCGTTTTCCAGGTTGCGGATCACAATGCCCGCCGGATCGGCGTCATAGTCCGGAAAGATCTGCCGCTGAAAAAGCGTCTGGTAAAAGTCAGCACTGATCGTTCCCGATGAGTTGGCTCCGAGATTAAAACGCCAGGTATGACTGATTCCCCAGTTGAACGCCTCTTCAGGTTTCAGCGATGCGGGTAAGATGATATTGCGCGAACTCGTCAGCATCACAGGCTGTTCGCTGAACAAATTAACCTGTCGCCATCCCGTGCCTGCTGAAGCGCGGAAGGTATGCCGGTGATTGATCGCATATTTCAACATCGTCCGCGGTGTGAAGTAATAACCTTCGGTCTGGTGTTTGTCCAGCCTTGCACCGGCGATCAGGATCACTTTATCTCCGGCCCAATGAAAGGTGTTTTCTGCAAACACACCCGGCACGCGCAGGCGCGTGAGATAATTACCGATATAGGTTTTCGCAGGGTCAGGTACCGAAAGTCCCAACTCTTCCGTCGTGTGCAGGTAGCGATAACTGATGCCGGCTTTCAGCGAGTGTTGTTTCCACAATAGCTCATGTTGCAGATTCAGGTATCCTGATGTTTGACGCCCGCGATAACTTAATGTGCCAAACCAGGAATCCTGCTGGTGAAGCGAACCCGCCGCGGAAAACGATGTCAGGTGTTTTTCAGAAAAACGAAACCCCATCTTGCTGTACAGCTCCGGTTGATTGTATTGTACAAATTGACCGTAGATATTCCCGCTGCCTTTATCATTGTCTTCGCGGTAGTTGTTTTGTCCACCGATACGTTTTTCATTGACAAAACGTACACCGAGTTGCCAATGAAGGCCCTGTTCTTTTTCGCTGCCGTATTTCCATTTGTTATATGCCATGTATCGCGTGAGCAGGGGAAGATCGAGAAAGCCATCATGGTTACGATCCGTTCTGGCGGCGCGTTGTACGGAATGTAAGGTCAGCAGGCTGTGCCATTTTTTGTTTTTACCAACAGCTCCCGCAACATTCGCATTGAAATGTTTTTCGCCAAAACTATTGATGTAAGCATTGAAGTGAAACTTATCGCTTTCATCAGGATGGCGCGTGTCTACATTGATCTGCCCGCTGATGCTTTCAAATCCCTGCAGCACCGACGTGGTGCCTTTTGATACATAAATATTTTCGACAGCCGTACCGGGATAGGTACTGATACCATAAGTATAGGTCAATCCCTGTACCAGCGGCAGACCGTCGATCAATACCTGGTTGTACACACCGGATAATCCGAGTATGCGCAGTTCCTGCGAATTGGTAACCACATTGGTCGTTTGTGGCTGCACGGAGGCTTGCGTACCAAAACAACCGGCCAGATCGCAACAGGCGGCTTTACTCAGTTCGCGCTGGTTGATCAGCTCCATCTGAACGACGGAAGTGGTTGGAAAAAGATTGCCGGACCTGCTGGTAACGGTTATGCCGCTCATGGATACCGGTGCTCTTTTCAGCAGGATGCTGATATAACTGCTTCCATCCCACTGAATCGTATCGGTGAGATAGCCGTTGCAGCGGGCGATGAGGCGTTTGTCCGTTATTCCTTCTGCCGGTAATTGAAAGACACCGTTTTCATTTACGATGATGGGCGTGCCTTCCGTTATCCATTGTACGGTTGCTCCGGGAAGAATTTCTTTTCCCTGATCATTTTCACCAAAGAGTTTGCCTTTGATGAGTTGCGCATGTAAGGAACCGGTAAACAGCATCAGGACAATCAAGGATGTCCGCCTCATTGTTTTTCCGTTTTAGCCGGTTTCTCTTTTTTGACGCGGTAAGGCTTTGAGCTTTTGTCGTCGCAACCGGGTGTGTCTTCGATCGTTTTACGGATTTGTTCGATCGAGATCACCTGTCCATTGTATAAAATGGTGAAGTCGGATGCACCACCAGCACGTTTGGTGAAAGCGACCGACTCAACACCGTCCTGGTTGAGCAGTTGTTTTTTGATGGTGGGCATGTCGCCATCGCAGGTAAGGTTGATAACGGAAACAACGGTTTTGGCAGCGGTTGTATCGGACTGTGCGGAGATAGCATTGGATATACACAACGAGGCAATAACGAACAGGAATGAAAATACACTTTTCATGTCGAAATAATTTTTGATAAGAAATGATGTGAAGGGAGAATGATCAGATCATGAAAAGCGGGGAGGCTGCCAGAAGTCGGGGCGATAGGCTTCGGATAACACTTCCTGCGGATGTTGGAGAAAACTGATGGCAGGAGGATAGGAAGCTGATTGAAAAGCAACCGGCTGCGATGGCATCAGTGCGTGTAAGCAACAGCCACAGGATTGAAAAGGATTGCCGCTGTTGCTGCAGTCCTGCTCTCCGTCGTCGTCACAGTCATCTGTCATGCTGACCGCCGGATGACAACAATCGTCTTCTGCTGCTGCAAAAAAAGCATTGCCTGTGGAAATACACATCACAACAAGCATCAACGCGGTGGTAATATATTTAGTTAGCCGTGACATTAGGATTGCGGTCAAAGATACTGATTTAGGGGAATTGGGTTGTGTTGTTGGCTGGTCGTAGTTTTGAACGGAAAAACATTGTATTGACTATAAAGGTTTTGGCATGATAAAACGCATCAAACGGAGCTATCGCATCAGTAAATACATTATTTATAAAGAAACGCTTGTTGATTATAAGGAGAAATGCTGGTCTTTCCTGGGGTCGTTTATCGGCATTGGTGTTATTGCCTTTATTCAGTCTTCGTATCTAACGGAATTGGAGAATGTATTCCTGATCGGATCGTTTGGTGCGAGTAGTGTACTTATATATGGTGCGATTCAAAGTCCGCTGGCCCAGCCGCGCAACCTGATCGGCGGGCACCTGGTGAGCGCGTTGATCGGTGTAACGATCGCGCGGTTTCTGCCTGACATTCTCTGGATCACGGCGCCGCTGGCGGTATCACTGTCAATTGTTGCGATGCAATACACCAAAACCCTGCATCCGCCCGGCGGTGCCACGGCATTGATCGCCGTAACAGGCGGTGCGAAAATAACAGCATTGGGTTATTGGTATGTATTGTCGCCGGTGTTGTCGGGTGTGCTGATCCTTTTAGTAGTGGCGCTTATTTTCAACAACATTACTTCGCAGCGAAAATATCCTACCGACGGAAGATTCTCGCGTACCATCAAATGGATGGTAAGTCCGGCCGCACAGCGGTTGAAAAATATCCGGAAGAAAAAATAAAAAGCCCAGGCAATTGCCTGGGCTAACGGGTTCTTGTCCTGCAGGATGAGTCAAACGTCCCGGTTCGTCATCCATCCACTCCCCGTTAAATAGATGGTTCGTGTATACACAGGAACCATGACGGTGTACTGGTTATTTCGCTTTCACTATTTTGGAACGTGTGCCATCGGCCAACTCCAGTACATAAGTACCTGCCGGTAAATGACCGATGTTCACCTGTTGTGTTTGTTCAGTAATTGTAAATGTTATCAGTTGTGTACCGTTGATACCGATAATGCGTGCGGTGGTATTCAGCAGCTTTCTGTCAGGAATGCGCACATATACTTCTTTTACTACGGGATTAGGGAAAATGTCGACCGAGGTTGTGTAAAAATGGTTCATCGTCACGATATTGCTGAAAGTGAAAGTTTCATCGATATCGATCATGCGCAACCGGTAATGGACTTTGCCAACAGGCGGATTGCAATCGTCGAATTTATATTGATGATTGCCTGTGCCGTTGGCGCTTACAGTACCGATCTTCTGGAAATTTTGTGCATCGGAACTGCGTTCGATCTCAAAACGGCGGGTATTGGTTTCGTTTTCGGTTTTCCACTGGAAAGTATTGCACTCAAATCGTTTGGTGCCGGTAAAGCTGATGAGGTTAAGCGGTAAGAGGATGGGTGATGTTTTTACAAAGAACCCGCTGAAGCCTGTCACATCGAATGTTACTTCCCATCTTGAAGAACCGGCGTTCCATACGATATCTGCATCAACGGGGTTAACATTTGATCTTCCTCCGGAATAGGTGTTGGGCAGGCCGGTATTATTGCTGCTGGTGCCTGCCTTTTTTTCGATAAGCAGGTTGGCTTTGCCCGTTGCATCGCCGGAGTTCTGTGGCAAACGCAGTGCGGGTGCAGGTACCTGGCTATTGAAGGCATCAAAATCAGCTTGTGTAAAATAAAGTGTTACACGGCCTGTTGCGGCAGCTGCATTGGTTGCGGGTGTTATTTCGTAATGTCTTCTTACGTATTCTCTTGGCGCAATGCTTTGTATCCATGTTTTTACATTCACATTGCCTGACACGGTATAGCTGCCGCCGGACTGCAGCGATGCAATGAGGTTGGAACATGTTGCGAGATGGTTGGTACCTGCGGCCACAGACACTTGCAGATTGACAATATCCGATGAGGGCAACGAACCGGTGTTTACATTGGCAAATCCACCTTTGTATGCTCCGATGTCTACCGGGTTTGTCCTGGTCAGGCCAATGATATCTACTGTTGGTAAATTGCCTATACCGCCATTAATCGCGGGTGACGTGCATCGCAGGCGAAGGCCATCATCTGAAGTGGCCCATCTGTTGTCGGCGCCATCGCCGTCTGCTATGTTTGTAAACAGCGGATCGCCCGCACTTACACTAACGCAGTTAGTATTTACAACCGATGAAGAAGCGGCATCACGGATGATACAGTTTATAAATGTTGGCATGTAGTCTTCTCTGGACTCCTGGCTATAGATTTCATTCCGGTTAGCCACACCACTGCTTGTAGGATTATTGTTCCAGAAGATACAATTGTTGAAATTAGCGGCGGCGAAACCACTGAAGGCGGTGCCGGCATAAGATGAAGTATTGTTGGCAAAAGTACACGTGGAAAAAGTTGGGGTAGTGTTTGCGCCTGTAGAAGAAATCGCCCCGCCATTCATGGAGTTGTTGCCCCAGAAAACGCAATTGACAAAATCATTGCTACCGCCGTTCAGATAAATAGCACCTCCTGACGAGCCGCCCACATAGGTAGTGCCGGCATTGTTACTGCTGAATACGCAGCGGTTAAAAGCAGCGTTGGATGACGTCAGGCAGGCACCTGCGCCAAAGGCGCTCCAGGCAGTGGCCGAAGGTGAAAACGAATTGGATTCAATGATACAATCGGTAAAAGCGGGTGAACCATTGTTGATCATCATCCCTGCGCCCCATGTGTCGCCTCTGTCATCTGCACAATCGGAAACATTGAGACGAATAGTACAATTGGTAAAACCTGCAGCGGAAAAGGCACTGTAAAGGCCTGCACCATGATAGCGCAGCATTGTTCTTCCGCCTACCGTTATGGAAGATTGAAAAGGCGCTACCCCATATCCGCGTGTAACTACAAAACCGTCCAGCAGTGACGCATTTGTGAGGTTTACAGATAATACTACGTGATAAGCGTTGTCGGTCTGCGTATTGACAACGCCCAGATCTCCACTAAGCGTGGTGACATTATTAATCCAGTTGCGTTGGGCACGTTGTGTTTCCGTACCGGCAAATCCGCCATAGATCTTTACCCCCTCTTTCAGCATAAAGGTTTTGTCGCGGTTGTCGGCAGGTGATGCATTGGCAAAAGCATCGTGTGTTGGCAGGTAGGTACCCGCTTTGACCCATATCTCATCACCCGCAGAGGCTGCAATGATGGCGGCTTGTACATCACGTTTGGCGCTGGCCCAGCCTGTGCCTGCGCCGGTGTTATCTGCACGGGCGGCATCAACATAATAAATAGTGGCTTTTGCAGATGCAACTAATAGGACAAGGAAAAGAACGAGGCTGATTCGCTTCATGACGCAATTGGTTTTGAGAGTTCGGCTTATTGATGAGATTGACATGTAAAGGTAGCCTGACGTGACAGGCGTAATCAGCAGGAAGGGCAATCCGCAGCTAACTCATTACATAAGGAAGTTTGCTGCCCACGAAATGCAGGTTATTGCGTATGGAAAAATGCGCCACCATTCCGGGACGGCGAAAACCATGAAAGCCCAGGCTATAACGCCTGGGCTGACGGTAATATCCGCCGTATAGAAGTTTGAGTGAGGTGACTTTTGCGTAAAATCTGATCCTTGTTCCTCTTCACGAACCAGGAGAATCTTATTTCAATGCGATCGCCGATCCTTCGGTCCTGTAACCTGTTTCACTCAGGGTAGTAACCTGTCCATTGTGCCAGTATCTTGTTCTCGGGATGTAGTCGGGGGTGTCTTCATTGAAGCCGACGAACAGTTCTTTTCCTCTCAATGCAATACCGAAGGCGTAACTACCGCGGGCCGAGGGGTCGCTGATCGTTACCCCTTCCCCGTTTTTCCAATAACGGGCAACATTCCAGCTACCGATCTTTTCATAACCAGCGGCATACACAACACCGTTCTGAACAAACATATCCATGATGCTGCCATAACCATTGTCAGCAGTCAATTTTACTTCGTTGCCATTTTTCCAATAGGCGGCTATTACTGTACCGGCACCTGTATACTCTCCACCAGCCACGTACACATCATTATTTTCCACGAATATTTTTGTGAGATTGATATTAAAACTGCCGATAACAACGGGCGTTCCGTTTTTCCAGTATAATGCACCTGCAGCATCCTTGCCGGTAATGTATATATCATTTCCCGCCACAATCATATCGCTTGTTTGTGCATGCGTGCTGCCGTCGGATAGCACCACTTCTGTTCCGTTTCTCCAATATTTCGCCACGTAGAATCCATTACTATTGCGTTCATAGCCGGCTACGTAAACAATATTGTCTTTTACAAAGATGGCCGTGGCCGTTGCATAGAAGTTTCCATTGGTCAGTTCGGTGACCTGTCCGTTTTTCCAGTATACGGCTTTGTCGCCGATACCGCCGCAGGTATATATATCGTTGCCACTGATAAAAACATCCACACCAAAAGACTCTCCGCCTGATGCTTTTTGGGCCGGACCTGCACTGCGCCACAACACCGCATTGTAATCGCCACCAGCCACCGGCCTCTCGGATCCGGCAACATATACTTCCGGAGGAGTGGCCGCTACACGATCTTTTTTGGAACAGGAAAGAAGGGTCATCACAACAAGTCCGGATAAACAGAGGTAAAAGCTTCTCATTTTTTAGGTTTAATTGTTCAGGTTAACGGATAAGAATGTGTATGTAAAAATGCCATTAACCTGCAGGGCAGACAATCCTGTGAAAAAGGGGAAGCTCAAACTGCGCAGAATCCCCCGAACAGGGGATAACGGAAAATGCCGGGGCAAACGTTATTTGTAAAATGCCGGAAGCAGCTTAATTTAAAGCCTTAATTGACCGGTATATCAACTGCACATCATGAAGGACGAAGACAAAATAAAAGTACTGGTGGTGGATGATCACCCGATGGTGCTCGAAGGTATGCGCTCCATGCTGGCGCAAATATCTTTTGCCAACCTGATCGGTGTGGCCAGCAACGCCTGGGAGGCGATTGAAAAGATCAAGGAACAATTACCGGATATTGTTCTTACGGATATCAATATGCCGGATGTATCTGGTATCGAACTTGCCGAGAAGATCAGGAAAGAATTTCCTTCGGTAAAAATCGTAGCCATGAGCACCTTCAAGGAACGCAGCTACATTTCTAAAATGGTATTGAACGGAGCAACCGGTTACCTGGTGAAAAGCGCCTCCAAAGAAGAAATAGAAGAAGCACTGCTTTCTGTGCATGAAGGTCGTTTGTATATGAGCTTCGACCTGGAGATGTCGGCATCTGAACAACGCGAAATGAAGAATGTACCCGTTCTCAGTACCCGAGAGAAAGAAGTACTCAACCTCATTGCGGACGGACTGACCAACGCACAGATCGCCGGGGCATTATTCATCAGCATGCACACTGTCGATAGTCACCGCAAAAATCTTCTCACCAAATTCGGCGTCAAGAATACCGCACTGCTGATTCGTACAGCCACGCAGTACGGACTTTTATAATTCAAAAGTAAAAATTCAAAAGAGGGGCTGTCAATAAGTTCGCGCCCTTGCGTTAAATCGGGACGTTTTTTTCACGCAAAGACGCTTAAGGAGCAAAGCCGCAAAAGGTTACCTGCAACCAACTTTTATAAATTCAAAAGTCAAAAGTAAAAATTCAAAAGATGGGCTGTCAATAAGTTCGCGCCCTTGCGTTAAATCGGGACGTTTTTTCCACGCAAAGGCGCTTAAGGAGCAAAGCTGCAAAGATTTACCTGCAACCAACTTTTATAATTCAAAAGGCAAAAGTAAAAAGTCAAAAGAGGGAAATCAGTAAACGGCTGTTTACCTATTACCTAAAACCTATAACTTAAAACCTACTCCGCCCAGGGATCGAGTACCACTTTCACACAATTATCTTCCTTGTTTTTAAACATAGAATAGCCGTCGGCTATTTTACTGAGCGGCAGACGGTGCGTAATGATATCATCGAGGCGCACTTTTCCCTCCTGCACATAACCCAGCAGTTTATCGATATGCTTGTGGGCCGGTGCCTGTCCTCCCCTCATAATAATACCTTTATCGAAGAACTGACCAAGTGGGAAATTATCATACGTAGTTGGATACACACCCAATACGGATACGATGCCACCGCGGCGTACCGCACTCATGCAGGCTTCGATTACCTTAGGTGAACCTTTCTCCAGGTTGATCGCAGCTTTTGCCCTGTCCAGGAAACTGCGATCCGGTTCAAATCCTACCGCTTCCACGCAAACATCTGCACCGCGGCCTTCTGTTACTGCACGGATCTGTTCGACTACGTCTTTGGCATTGTTGCCTTCCCATAATATCGTTTCTGCATTGGCCGCTTTCGCTGCCATATCCAGCCTGTATTGTTGTGTATCTACAATCAATACCCTGCCCGCACCACGCAGCCAGGCAGATTTTGCGGCCATGATGCCAACAGGACCTGCACCAAAAATGGCGACCGTTTCACCGCCCGCAACATTTCCCCAATCAATGCCCGTATAACCGGTAGGGAAGATATCCGTGAGAAATAAAACCTGTTCATCCGTAAGACTATCCGGTACTATGCGAGGACCAACATCTCCGTAAGGCACGCGGACATATTGTGCCTGTCCGCCATCATAGCCACCGTACAGATCGGTATAACCAAATAAGGCACCGCCTTTCTCGGTTAGTAATCCGCCTTCGGGACCATAATGATCCGGGTTGCTGTTTTCGCAATGGCCGGGTAAATGATGGGAACAGAAAAAACAATGACCACAGGAGATAGGAAAAGGAACTACTACGCGATCACCCACTTTTAGATTTTTTATAGCTTTTCCCGCTTCCTCCACAATGCCCATAAACTCGTGACCGAGTACCATTGGACGCGGCTGGGGAATGCCACCGGAGTAAATATGCAGATCTGAACCGCAGATAGCCGTAGCGGTCACTTTCAATATTATATCTGTCGGGTCTTTCAGTTTGGGATCGTCTACCGTATCACAAGATATTTTGCCTGGGGCATGGATTACTGCTGCTTTCATCTTACAAAATTTAAAGTGTATGAAATCTGAAGATGAAACTCAAATGACGTGCCTGCCATTTTCCCGGAATTGCCGCTTTTAATTCCCTCTGATCAGGATTGACCAAGGGAAGAATTTACTCAAAGAACGCCTCGTAGCGGTACAAATGTCACCTTTAGCGGACTGGCATAGAATTTAGACCTTTGCAGGTATGCCATCAATCGAATCAATCGTGGGAATTGCAGCAGGTGTGCTGACTTCAGCGTCACTGCTGCCGCAACTGATCAAAACCTTCAGGGAAAAGAAAAGCGCCGATATCTCGCTTATCTATCTCATCACTCTTTTTTGTGGGCTGGGATGCTGGATATGGTATGGTTTCCTGAAAGAGGATTATCCCATTATCATTACCAATAGTTTTTCCCTTATCGTGAATGCAATACTGATCGTGTTGTCACGTGTTTATAAGGACAACAAATAATGATCACCATTGGGTCATGGTGATGCCGCTCAGGCTGCCTGTTCCCTTCACCGAGCCGTGCCCGCTGATAATGCTCACGCGGTCTTCCACCCCGATCTCTACTTTCTGACCCGCCGCACCGGCAGATACTTCCCCACGTGTAACGAAATTTGCATCATTGACACCATTGGGGCCAAATTCTATTTCCACCGCACCTGATACAGAGGCTTCGGCTTTTACGGGACCAGCATTGCCGCCCACACCGGCCGACACGCCCACAGTCGTTACGGCGTTCCAGTCTACGATGCTGTTGTCTTTGTCCAACTCATACACATAGTCGGTACCGGCAAATGCTTCAACAGCAACCGGACCTGCCTTGCCGCCAACTGAAACCTTGGGTGAATACTTCAATGTGCCGCCCACATATTCACTGCCTATTTCTCTTGAAGTGAAACTAACCAGCTTGGCATCATAGGTAGTTGTCGTATGGCTGCAATTGATTTCCTGTTTGATCACCCACATATTAATAGAACTTTTGTACTGGCAGGCGATGTCGTCAAATTCTGCCAGCTTACCGGCTTTGCCCGATTCTTTTTCCACGCAGTCTTTGTAAGCGCCTTTATAAGTACTCATTTCCAGCGGTTGGTATTCTCGGTTCTTCTGCAGCCAGGTAAGCTCAAATTCTATTTTGATCAGCTTAAATGCATTTTCATCCACGCTGGTGTACTGCGACCAGAAGACCATGTCGTTGCAATAATGGCGGAACACTTTCAACGCTTCATCATCAAATGTTTTTTTCCGGTCGTTCAGTTTCTTCAACAGATCATTGATGCGGTCGCGATGCGTGGAACATGGCGCGTCTTCGGATGCGGGTTTATGGTTTTTGCGAATGGTCTGCAGGTCATTTTGCAGATCCATGTAAAGATCGCTCAGCTTCTTGAAACGCTGCTGGTAATAAGCTTTACGTTCTTCCAGTTGCAACGAAGCTTTGCGCATGAAAGGCGGTTCGATATTGCCACCTGTCGACATGAATTTAGCTGCCAGGGCCTGCGCAGATTTGGCGTAGGCGGCCGATACCTCCTGCATTTCCTTTTGCAATTTCGCAGTGCGGGCTTCAATATCAGCGTTGAACTGGTTCCATTGCGGCAGCAGTGCATCAATCTGCGCAATGGTGGTCGGATAATCGGGGCGTTTTGTTTTCTCCAAACCCAAGGGATCGGCCGAGGGTTTAATGGGCATGCTGATATCCTTGCGCATAAGTTTGTGGCCCAGTTTGGCCAGCTTCTGTTCTTTCTCTTTTGTATAAGCGTGACGGATGGATTTCTTCAGGCATTCAACCGCTTTGGTTTTGTTGCCTTTGTTTTCTTCGATGGCGGCTTTGGTAAGATTGGCCTGGGGATGATACGGATAAATAGCTACTACGCTGTCGAGGTATTTCTCGGATTTAGCGATATCGCCGAGGCCGAACCAGGCCTGACCAAGGTTGTTGAGAATAGTGGTATTGCGACGGAATTTAGCATTGAGGTTTTCTAAAATGGGAATCGCCAGGTGTTGACCGCCATTCATGGAGAGCATGGCGGCATAATTACATAGGTTGTCTGTATTGGTCGCGTCTTCGGAGCAAACACGGCCCATAAGGTAAAGGCTTAATAAGGGTTTTCCGCTCATCCAGAAAGCGGCAGCCATGTTGCCTGCCTGTAATTTTGATTTGGCGGTCTTCTGTATTTCTGCATAAATGGTATTGCCGGCTTTGAGCGCATTGGCATCCATTTTATCCATCATTTTTTTCTGAATACCGGCGATGTAAGTGAGCATGCGTGCGTCCGTTACACCTTTGGGAATGGCCGCAATACGCGCGGCATCTTTCTTCGGTACGATCCGGTTTTCATCCTCCCACGCGTCTGCCAGTTGTTTATCGGACACTGCGGGCACTTTCACGTTTTTCGTTGACGGCATTTTGATGCCCATGCTGTCCATCATCTTCCTGTCTTCGGGGCTCATTTCCTTCATCATTTCATCCATCATGCCCTGTGCTTCTTTCATCATGTCCTGCATCTCCTTTTGGGTGGGAGCTTTCTCTTTTGTTTTTTTTGTTTGGGAAAATGCGATCTGGCTGAAAAGCAGGAATACGAAAACGGATAAGACGGGTTTCATGGCGAATGATTTGTGCCGGTAAAAGTGCCGGATATAGCAAGGGCAGGCAATCACCTGAAGCGGTCATTTCGGTGAAAAGGCTTATCCCCCGAAAAGGTGAGTGGGGTGTTGGATTTTAATACCTTTATGGCACTTGCGATGGAATCCTTTTTTGAAACATACCTGCCTGTTTCGCCCATACTCCGGCAATACATCGCCTATTTCTATGTGGATGTGCAGGAGGAAAAAAACTTTTACCGCAAGTTTTCGTTTTTTCCACATATTAATACCACGCTTAGTTTTTATAAACACGCTTCACTTTTAACAGGAGATGTAAATAAGGTAGAAAGCGGAGCAGGGAAACCGTTGCTTAAACTGCTGACACGGCAGCAGCGGGTGACGACTGTGATACAGACGGGGCCGGTATATAAAATCGGAATTGTGTTTTTACCATTGGGTCTCAACCATTTTATCCGGGAAACATATGCCGACCTTGCGCCGGAAGAAATACAGGACTTCAATCCGGCCAATGCAGAGGAATGGATTGAGCAAATCAATAACTCTTTTGCCTGCAGGGACCCGCGGCAAGGCATAGAACAAATGGAAGCGTTCCTGTTATCAATCTATCAGCAAAGGGAATACGGCGGACTCGAGAAAATACTGCGGGATTTCAACGATCCGCATAATGACCAAACGATCCGCGAAATAGCGGAAAGTAACTATATCAATCACCGCAAACTCAACCGCGATTTTAGAAAAGAACTGGGCATTACCCCCGAACATTACAAAATGATCGCGCGGTTCCGTTATGCGGTGGATCTGCGGGTACTGCATGATAAACAGGGGCCCCTGACAACGATCGCTTATGAGAGCGGTTACCTCGATCAATCCTACATGATCCGGTCATTTAAAAAACTGACGGGATTATCTCCATCAGCTTTTTTTCGCGAAGGAAAACACCTGGGGATCGGCGATACGTTCTGGAGATTCTACAATACGAAAAATGTCGTATAAGTCCAATTTTAAGGAAAGCTGATGTGTTAGTTTTGAAGAAAACTATCTGTCATGCGAATATTGTTTCTGTCGGTTTTTCTGTTGGCAACCTCATTTGTAAATGCGCAGGACTGGACTAAACTTGATTCTGCCGGATTCATTAAAGCTGTAGCAGCGTCATCGGCAAAGCTCGATGCCAAACGATCGCTGCAAAAGATCAACACTTATGTAGCCGATCCTGCTATTAACGGTGATTCGCTCTACCGGTTATTGACTCAATGGAACGAATATCCGCGGTTGTCCAAAGCCGGAATCATTGCCGGGTTTTATGTGACGCTTGATACAAACTATACAGTGCCGGTGCTGGTTTATGTGCCCAAAAATTATAATCCGGCGTACAAGACATCCGTGCTGGTTTATTTTAAAGGCGGCTGGTTATCGCGCAAACAGGCACCGGCTGATTATGCACGGGAGATCGTGAAAGACAACCCCACATTTACCTACCTCGATCGGCAAAATGTAATCGAGGTATTTCCTGTGCTGGACAGCAGGCTGGCTATCTACGGTTATTACGGCTACAAGCATCTTTACCGCATTGTTACGGAGACGAAAAAGTTATTTAACGTGGATGATAATAAAGTCTATCTCAGCGGTTTTTCCGATGGAGGTAAAACTGTGTACAATGCGTTGGGTTACGCATCAACCCCCTTTGCCTGCTTTTACGCGATCAATGGCATGTTTGTGAGTCCGGCGGAGTACTACAATATGGTGAACCGTCCGATAGTGTCATTTGTGGCGGAAAAAGACCAGTTGACTGACAGCCGGAGCATTCAAAGTAAAGCAGCATTTGTAACAAAAATCGGTGGCGACTGGAACTACCGGTTCATGGTGGGAAAGAAACATTTTTATCATCCGTATCAAAATGAAATACTACCCTGGATGTTTGCACACATGCAAACGAAAACACGCCATCCTTTTCCCGCCAGGCTGACTTATGTATCAATGGACAATTATGAAGACTTCCATGGTATAGACTGGCTGCAGATAAAAACAGATCCGCAGAAAAAGCCGGAAGCCTGGCATCGTACCGATTCAGTTGAAACTTTTGGCAGTGACGGATCGGAAAGAAATTACCGCTACGGAAATAAACAAGGTCAGGCTAAAGCTGAATACTTCGATAACACATTCACCTTGTCAACATCGCAGGTAGCGGAAGTGACATTGTATATTTCCCCGATGATGGTGGATCTGTCGCGTCCGGTGCGTGTGGTTGTAAACGGGAAGGAATTGTTTACTGGCAGGGTGGATTATTCAAAAGAATTTATGGCGAAAAGGTTTATGCAGTTCTTTGACCGTCAGCAGGTGTGGGTGAATAAAATAACGGTGGCGGTGGAATGAGCGGTTCCGGCATCATTTTTTGAGTGTAGGTTTGTATTGCTTAAATCAATCTTTATGAGCCAGGCATTTGTAAAAGAAGAAGACGGTCAATGGCTGCACGATCTTCCACCGACCCTCACCGCGTTGATCAACTACCTCACCCGCGAGAATAATGGTGTGCGTGTGTATGCATCCAAAACTTCGATCCGCAAAGACGGTAAGGAGTTGCAGCACATGAGTAATGGCCTGAATTATTTTGTGAATGATAAAAGCCAGTGGGAGATTGAGTGGTAATATGAGAAGGTGTAAGGCGTAAGGTTTAAGGTTTGGGTATAATAGTTTGATTGTCCTGGTTCGTGCATACACGAACCAGTGGGCTTCAAAGCCCCGTAAGCTATCCACTCTGTTTCTGTGACTGATCAATAGAAATCCCGGATAGGTTCATGGCAAAATATTTGCTGGTTGCAACCGTTAATACTATCCTATGCCTTTATTAATCCTGTTCATTTATCTATTCCTCACCTGCGAAGCAGGCGCACAAACAATAGTGAACGGCTCCTTTGTTCACGGGGGCATTACCAGAACTTATTCTTTTTACGTACCCGCATCTTATAATCCATCACGTCCCGCTCCCCTGGTATTTAACCTGCATGGTTTGGGAAAGGACGGAGCGGATCAGGCGGAAAATCGCGACTTCCGGCCCATTGCAGATACGGCGGGGTTTATTGTGGTACACCCCGACGGCAGTATTCAGCCGCTGATTCAGCAACGATTCTGGAACTATGGAAGTGTTGCCGGGTCAACCGTCGACGATGTGGGATTTATCGAACGGATCATCGATACCATTTCTGCGCATTACACGATCAACCAAAAGCGTATTTACAGCGCAGGGATGTCCAATGGAGGGTTTATGAGTTATTACCTTGCCTGCCAAAGTAATCGCTTTGCGGCGGTTGGCTCGGTTACCGGTTCCATGTCGGCAGATATGTACGAGTCGTGCAATCCTTCACATCCCACGCCAACAATTCACATACACGGTACCAGCGATCCGCTCAACCCGTACAATGGCAATTCAACCTCCAAATCTATTCAGGCCGTAACACAGTTCTGGGTAAACCAAAACGGATGTACTGCTACACCGGTAGTCACGCGCGTCCCTAATAGCAATACAGCCGACAATGTTACTGCCGACCGCTTTGTCTATAGTGGCGGTGTTAACGGACATACAGTGGAGCATTGGCGGGTAAATGGTGGTGGCCATACCTGGCCGGGTATCAAAATATTTACGCTACTGGGGAGAACCTGTATGGACTTCAACGCGGGGCTGGAAATGTGGCGCTTCTTCCGTCAATATGAGCTGAGTACAGCCACGATACCTGCTAATCCCGTTACGGCAACACTCAACATTTGGCCGAATCCTTCTTCAGGTGTTATCACTTTGCAACCGGGAGACCGTGCGGTCAGTGATATCATCATTACAGATATGCAGGGCCGCGTACGCGAAAGACGAACCGGCAGTGCCATCCTGCGTCTCGACCTGACGCATCTGGAGCCGGGTGTATACATGGGGCAGTTCTCGGGAGAAGGATTTCAGGAGGTAAAGAAACTTGTGATCCTTTAAGGCTTCCTGTAATTGTTCCAGGTCTTAAGCAATGTAATGCCCCTACTCGTTCTGAATTTCGTTTTCACAAACGAATCGCTGTCGTAAGTCAGTTTTCTTTTGACGGAAAAATGCAGGTGCGGTTGAATAACCTGTCCGGTAGCGCCGCTCAGCGCTATTTTCTGTCCTTTTTCCACGCGGCCTTTTTTTACCAGTACACCATTGTGTTGCAGATGCCAATAGCAACCATAGCTGCCGTCGTCGTGCCGGATAATGAGGTAATTGGCTTTTCCTTTGTTGTCGCTGAACATGCCGCCTTCTTCAGACTTGTCCTTATAGCTATACACAACGCCTTCTCTCGCTGCGCAAACCGTATTGCCTTCGGGCATTTCGAAATCCAATGCAGCGATATGGGAATGGGAAAACAATCCTCCGTACCCCTGTACGATTCGATGTTGTTCCTTTTCGGGAAAAGGTAGCTCATAAATATACTCATCGGTATTGCCGGTGACATTCGTCGAATAAAGCAGGAAGAATGCGAGCGCCGAGGCCGCGACGAGAAGAAGAAACAAGAACCATTTGAAAAATTTGCGCATGTAATTGGTCTGATGTATAAAAATACAATAATGACCATTAATGCAATTCAAGCGGATTGGTAAAGCGCGCTATGGCATTTTTAGTATCTTCTACCACCCTGTCCGTTACTTTCTGTGGCACCTTGATTAAATCCTGCTCATACATCAATGCAGGGTTTTCTTTTAACTTATCAGCGTAAGCGGTGAATGCTTCTTTGTTGGGAAACTGCTGCATATACACGCCTTTCCATTTTGCCAGCATGGCGGCTCTGGGCTTTTTCTCAATGGAAGTAGCGGTGAACACATGCTGTCTTTGCTGATCGTAAATAGTGAGAATAAGTCCGGGTAATCCAAAAAATTTATAAGGCCCGTCGGCGATGGAAATGTCGGGAGTATACCAGGCAATATAGTCTCTCCCTGCAAAAGAAGTGGTAGCTTTTTTACATACATACCCGGCAATAGATTCCTCGCCCTCTTCCAATTGCCAATTAAATACGGGAAGCGTTTCCTGGTAAGCAGCGCGCTTGACGCCGAAAGCCGTCGCATAGTGCATTTGCTGCGCCGAATGCTCTTTGAATATTTTGTAATTGATTTGTGGTCTTGGCATTCTTGGCATCATTGGCGGTGAGGAACTATTTTTCGCCAATTCATCCACGGCCATTATTACCGAGTCCCGCTGGAAAAGTTTGTAACTGCAAAAGTTTGAGTACAGCGGTCCGGCTTCCAGCAGCATGTCTTCGGTAACGACAATGGTAGAATCCTGTTTGTCGGGTTGAAATGTATAATCGTAATTAACCCTGTAGTCGTACTGCACCAGTTGATCTATCTGTGCGTGCAGATTTGCGCAAATGAAAAGTGGCAGCAGGAAAAAGAATTTCATAAGCAGAGATTGAGGTGGCAATAAAACTATTGTTCTTTGCGCGGAATGCAAGGTTAATTATGGTTAAAAGGGATAACCCTGCTTCTTTTTCACACAAATCGAACAATCCATCTGACCAGTTTGTATTCCTTACAAAGGGCCTGTTTTCAATCTTTTTTTTCAAAAATTTATTGGTATTGCAAGTAAAGAAAGGCACAGCAATTGGTGTACTTTTCGTCCTCATCAGCCAATAAATTTTATGTCTTCATTTGTTTCTACGCTTGCACAGCTCAATAAAACTCAACTCGCGTTAGCCGGCGGTAAAGCAGCCAACCTCGGTGAACTTACCACTATCGACGGTATCAAGGTACCGGAAGGATTTTGCGTGACCACAGAAGCGTATCGAAAAATTACCGCCACACCGGAGCTGCAACAATTGTTGGATCAACTTGCAGCGACCAGCGATCCCCGGCAGCTCAAAATGTTGGGTACGCAAATACGCGATGAGATTGAAACAATCGTTATACCGGATGAAATGGTTACAGCGATTAACGAACAACTGGCGCACGGCAAAGCTTATGCCATCCGCTCGAGTGCCACAGCCGAAGATCTTCCTACCACTTCTTTCGCCGGACAACAGGATACCTATCTAAATATCATTGGCAAAGATGAAATCATCAGACATGTCAGCCGGTGCTGGGCTTCGTTGTTCACCGAGCGTGCTGTTGTCTATCGAAACCAAAACGGATTCGATCACCGTAAAGTACAACTGGCTGTCATCATTCAGGAGATGATAATACCGCAGGTAGCAGGAACCATGTTTACAGCCGATCCGGTTACGGGTAACAGGAAAGTGCTATCCATCGACGCCAGTTTCGGACTGGGTGAAGCATTGGTAGCAGGATTGGTGAATGCCGACAACTTTAAAGTTCGCGGAGGCCGGATCATTGATAAAAAGATTTCGAAGAAGACAACAGCTATATATCCGTTGAAAGAAGGTGGCACAAAAGAGCAACCACTTATTACAGCACAACAAAACCTGCCTTCGCTGTCAGACGAACAAGTCGGGCAACTGGAAGAAGCCGGCAGAAAGATTGAAGCGCATTTCGGTAATCCGCAGGATATCGAATGGTGTATACAAGACGGTCAGCTTTATATTGTACAGAGCCGTCCCATTACCACCTTGTTTCCCCTGCCAGTAGTGAACGATGAGCAAAAGCATGTATATATATCTGTAGGTCATCAGCAGATGATGACGGATGTGATGCTGCCATTGGGCATCTCTTTTCGTCAACTCATCACACCCCGTCCGATGTATGCCGCGGGCGGAAGAATGTTTGTGGATATTGCGCAGGCATTAGCCATACCTGCTTTGCAGAAAACGATGATCGAAACCATGGGTCAGTTTGACTTATTGATAAAAGATGCGCTCATTACATTACTGCAGCGCGGCGATTTTATTCAGGCGAAAGAAGAAAGCCCCGGAGAAGAAAAAGTGATCTCTACCGAAGGTTACCGAAATAAAGTGGAAAATGATGCCGCCATCGCTGAACAACTAATAAGTAAATGCGAGACAGAAATAGCTGCATTGAAACAGAAATTAAAAGGTAAATCGGGAACCGCATTACTCGATATTATCAAAGAAGACCTGCAACAACTGGTAAAAACGATTGGTGATCCGCAAAGCATGACATTGATCCTGGCAGCGATGGATGCAAGTGTGTGGCTGAATGAAAAGATAAAGGAGTGGCTCGGCGAAAAAAATGTCGCCGATATTCTTACGCAGTCAGCGCCTAATAATATTACTTCCGAAATGGGACTTGAACTGCTACACGTGGCAGACCTGATCCGTCCGCATGCCGCGGTGGTCGCTTACCTTGAAGAAACAAGAGACGAATTTTTTTTGGATATACTGCCGGCTATCGAAGGAGGTGCGGCAGCGCGTGATGCGATAAAAACTTACCTGCATAAATATGGCATGCGCTGTACGGGCGAAATCGATATCACGCGGACGCGCTGGAGCGAGAGGCCATTAACATTGGTACCGCTGATCCTTAGTAACATCCGCAACCTGCCGCCAGGCGAGGGCTACCGGAGATTTGAGCAGGGACTGAAGCAGGCACTCAATAAAGAACAGGAGATACTCGCGCGATTACGAGATTTGCCGGATGCAGAACAGAAGATCGGAGAAACAAAACGTATGATCAGGCTGGTGCGCACTTTTGCCGGCTATCGCGAATATCCCAAGTATCACCTGGTACATTGTTATTTCATTTACAAACAGGCGTTGTTGCAGGAGGCAGATCGATTGGTACAGGCCAATGTGCTGAAGGATAAACAGGATATCTATTACCTGGATTTCGAAGAACTATACGAAGTAGTGCGCACGCAGCAACTGAATTATCAACTTGTCGATGAACGAAAGCAGGAGTATAAAAATTATGAAAAACTTTCACCACCACGCATCATGACCTCGGAGGGCGAGGTGATCAATGGCCGGTACAGCCGGGAGCACGTTCCACCGGATGGGTTGGCGGGACTGGCCGTTTCATCGGGCATCATCGAAGGACGCGCTCGGGTGATCATGAACATGGAAGAAGCCGATCTGGAAGAAGGTGATATTCTGGTGACAGCCTTTACCGATCCAAGCTGGACGCCTTTATTTGTATTGGTAAAAGGACTGGTTACCGAAGTGGGCGGTTTAATGACACATGGGTCAGTGATTGCGCGTGAGTACGGATTGCCGGCTGTTGTGGGCGTGGAGCAGGCAACAAAATTGATCAAAGATGGTCAGCGGATACGGGTAAACGGAACGGAGGGATGGGTGGAGTTGCTGTAAGTGTTACTGGTCGTTTAACAATTCTTGTAGCGCTTTCTTACTTTCTCCATATTGCCTGCTCACACCAAGAAGGATCAGTAAACCAACGCCTGTGCCCACTCCGAGTATCGGCCATCCCCATGAGTAATAGGTAACGGTATTCCAGGCTTTACGTGCAATAAAAAAGCAAAGTACTATTGGTATGGCCATAAAAAACAGGATGCCAAATATTTCGCTGAAGGAAGCAGTGGCTTTCAGCGATCCCCTTTCGCCGGTGGTATGATTAACGGCAGCTATCACGTTCCAGTTCTCATCTACGGCTACCGATACGCCATGCTCTTCATAAATCAGGTTTTTGAAATCGCCTATGGTGCATTCATAAGGCACCCCCGAAAATTTAGCAACGGTAACATAATGCGTATTTCTTGTACGCGCCGGATCGGTAATTTCCTGCGGACGCCTCGTGCGGGCTTGTTTTTGTTGTTGTACAGAAATGACCTGTACGTTGCGGTAGATGGTATACATGATTGCATCTGAATGGGATAGCTAAATTACGAAAAGGGGCATGAATACCTCGTGATGCCAGAATGCATCAAAAAAGAAAGGAAAATATCTTTCTGCAAAATCGAAATTTCAAGTATATTTGCAACTGAAATTTAGTTGCAAAATATATTTTTTAGAACGGTATCTAAGCGGATGAGAGGGAAATAAATACCGTTTTTAATGGCAAAAATTGATAAGCTAATAGCAAGGCTATTGGTAAAACCTGCTGATTTTACCTGGGACGAATTGTTGAAAGTTTTAAATCATTTTGGGTATAAAGAAATGACAACAGGTAAAACCAGTGGTTCAAGGAGGAAGTTCGTCGATGAGAATAATTTCATTATTAATATTCACAAACCCCATCCGGGAAATGTAGTTAAGTACTATGTGATAAATCAAATAATTCAACACTTAAAAGAAAAAATGAAAATTAAAGATGAATGATGTACTTGAATATAAAGGGTACTTAGGAGAAATCCGTTTTAGCAATGAGGATGAGATTTTCTATGGTAAAATTGTTGGAATCAATGATCTCGTAAATTTTGAGGGCAATTCCGTTAAGCAGTTAAAAAAAGCATTTCGTGATGCCGTAGATGACTATCTGCAAACCTGTGAGGTTTTAGGAAAAGAACCCGACAAAACTTATAAGGGAAGTTTTAATGTCCGGATATCGTCTGAACTTCACCGTGAGGCTGCCCGGTACGCAATTTCGAATGGAATGTCCTTAAATGATTTTGTAAGATATGCCCTTGACTATACAGTAACGAGGCGGCTGGTACCGTCCGCCTCAAGCCGTTAAGGCAATAGTAAGTTGCTTACTCCTTCAAAGCCATCAGCAACAGTTCCGTCATGTCATACCTCGGAAAATCTCCGTGGTTACTCAACAGCACAATCCAGGTTTGTGTTTCCGGCACCATCACAAACATGCTATAATAACCGACATCGGTTCCCGGGTGATACCAGATTGAATGGGTTTTGGAAGCGCTGAATGCTTTTTCATCTTTCATCCAGCCGTATCCGTACCAGGCATCCCAATCGGTATAAGCAAACCGCGGTGCCAGCATGGTATCCGTAAGCGGCTTCGAAAGCAGTTGATGGTTATAAACCGCCAAAGCCCATTTTTCCAAATCAGCAACGGTGGATGATATACCACCGGCACCAGCCATATTTTCCAGCGGATAAACATCCTCGCGTGAGCCCATCCAATAGCCCCGCGAATTGATAGCCGTATCCGCGAATGCTGTTTCCTGCATTTGCAACGGTTTGAAAATTCGTTCTTCCAATGCCTGCTTCCAGCTAACCCCGGTCATCTTTTCTGCAATAGCTGCCAGCAGAAGATAACCTGTATTGCTATACCGGAATGCCGTTCCCGGTTCAAACTCCAATGAATCACTGCCAAATTTTTCGATCAGTTCCGGCAGTGAATATTTTTTCTGCACCATGGCGGATAATGATTCGGTGGACCGGCTATAACTTGGTATGCCCGAACTGTGACTGAGTAATTGCTCCAACGTCACCCGCCCGTGTACATATCCGGGTAGCCAGGTGCCGATGGTATCGGAAAGTGTGCATTTATTTTCCTGCACCAATTGCATCAGCAACACTGCGGTGAATGTTTTTGACGTAGAACCGATCCTGAATTGTGTATGAACACCATTTGGCTGGCCGCCCACGCTTGACAAACCATATCCTTTTTGTAAAACCGATTGTCCTTTGTGGCTGATGAGCGCGCTGCCGTTGAACAATCCGTTGCGGTGATAATAGCTTATTATGGAATCAATACTTGGAGCAGCCTGCTTTGGCAGCTTCTTCCATTTTGCAAGCAATTGATTTTTCAACCGATTGTTCTCATTCTTTGCTTCAATGGTAGCGGCAATTTCTTCTGCATTGTAATCCGCCAGCAGGATGTTATAATCTTTCCAGAAATCAGCTCCGCTCTTTTGCTGTTGCGATTCGATAAAGCGGTTGTTGCCCAGTGTTTCTTTAGCCGAGAACGAACTTACTCCCGCAGTGTCGATGCCCGTGATGATATAATCTACCCGTACATCAGCATGGAAATCATAATTTCTTCCCTTGCTCCGGAAGCGAAGTGTATTGTCATTGCGCACACGGGCCAGTATCCATTTGCCGGCAACGTACTGGTACTCCACCGACAGATCGTCTTTGTTCACATCGATATGCATACCCATCACTTTCAGCAAGGCCCGCTCTGCAGCCGATCCGTATTTTGCGTAAGCAATGCCTTTCGGGCTCCGGCCCAGCTTTAGGCCAACGATGGCTTCGGTTTCCACATCTATATAAAGAATGCCTTTGAACAATGATTCTTTCAACCCATCTTTTTGATCAAAAGCTATCTGGTGAACGGGTTGTCCATTCAGCGTAGTGCGTTTCAGAAAACGGAAGGTATGTTTTTTCAAACCAGACTTATCCAGCAGATCGGATTGATCGAAATCGCGGATGACATCATACTTATACAGGCCTTTGGGGTTGAGGCCAAGATCTATTCCATGCGAACCTTTATCGTCTTGTATCGAACGCATTTGCGACAAGCGGAACTGATTGGTTTTTGAAGACGAATAACCGGGATTAAAAATATCAAATACGGCTTCGGACAGCATGAGGTGTTCTTCGCCTTTTTGTGTGTGTACGCGATAAAAGCCGTGTGTGATATGCGGAGTTTGCCAATAGTTTTGCGGGATTTTGTCCACCGCTCTTTTTACCAGATCGAGTGCGGTTATATTGGTGATGGTGACGGTTTCCAATGTAGCTTCAGCAGGCTTCATCGGTATGAGAACGCCGTCCTGGCCATTTACTGCGATACGTTGTTCGGCATAACCAATGAAGGAAATAATCAGCGAATCGCTGTTCGATTTTCCCGACCAGGTTAATCGGAATAGACCCTTTTCGTTGGTGAAAGTGCCGGTGCCATTTTTGTTGAGGCGAACGGAAGCAAAAGCAAGCGGTTCGCCTTTCTCATTGGAAACTTTCCCGGTAACAACTTCCTGTCCGAAGGCGAACGACGGAAGAGCCAGGAGGAGCAGTAGTTTAAGGAATGGCATCCACCAAAGATATTAGTGCGGGTGTTAAAGGAGTGTCAAACAAAAAGCCGGATCACGATCCGGCTTTTTGTTTATAAAAAGTAAGTTGGTCAGAATCTTTCATTCTTGGCCGTCTGTAAAGCGCGGGCATCACTTATAGCCTTGATAAGCGCCGCCAGGATCACCACCTTAACGATGATTCCCCGGAAGAGGGATTTGAAAAAGCCTTCTGCTCCCCAATCGTTAAACTCGACAAGGGCGGCCAGGATGATAAACAGCAGGAAGACGACCAGCCCCGTTAACACAGCTGTATAGGGTTTTTTGCGTGTCCATAATCCCAGTGCTATAAACACGGCTGCTTCGAGCACGGCGATACCGAACATAGCGGGGTCGAAACCATCTACTAACCGGAACATCTGGATCATTTCCCCGGCGAAGATCAGGCCAGCGGCCCAGAAGAGTGCATTGCGCGCTTTCTTTACACCTAGTTCATAACCTTCTATTTCGATCTGCCGGATCTCGTTCATGTGATCGGCGAGAACGGTTTTTTCTTCGTTCGGATTCGTTTGCTCAGGGTTCATTGGGTTGGTTTTTTTGTTTCAGGAAAGGTAGGCAATTTAGTTTCTCAGGCCGCAGGAAGGGATACCTAAAAAAAAGTAATACATCGTAATGCGATGTATTACTTTTTTTATTTACTTCGTATTGTGAAAAGCGATTTTATCAAAAACTGGGACACCCAGCTCCGCAAGGGGTTGCTACCGCTTTTTGTACTTCATATTATTCAACGCAGGGAGCAGTACGGTTATGAATTGATAGTGGAGTTGAAAGCCGCGGCATCTTTTGAGGTAACAGAGAGCACCATTTATCCCATGCTCACGCGCATGACCAAAGATGGCTTGCTGCAGTCGCGCTGGGTGGAACAGGGGTCGGGCATCCCCCGGAAATATTATTCCCTGACCCCGGAAGGAAAGAAAAAACTGAAAGAAATGAAGCAGGTAATACAACGTCTCTTTACTAATCTGTCTGAACTATGAAGCCGATAGCCTTCGCTACCGATACTGCAGGGACCATATATACCGAATATATGCGTCGTTGCGAAAAAGCACTGGTACTGTTATCGCCTGCGGACAGGGAAGATGTGTTGATGGAGATTAATAGTCATATCTATGAACACATGCAGCAAAAGAAGGGTAGTTCTGAAGCGGAGAGTTTACTCGCAGTATTGGAGGGATTGGGAGAACCGGCTGGTGCATTGAAGGAGATAGTAGCCGTTCGCAAGATCGATCAGGCCCTGAAGACTTTTCGCCTCAGGCATCTTTTACAGGCCTTATTGCTTAATCTGCAGAATGGTGTGGTATATGTTATTCTTTCGCTGTTTACCCTCGTATTGGCTTGTTTTCCGATACTGATCGTTTTGAAAATATTGTTTCCCGCCGATACCGGTTATTTTGTTGGGAATGGCCGGCATGATTTCGGTTTTATACGCGGTGAAAAAGGAGAAGAGGTATTAGGCTTCTGGTTTATTCCCCTGATGGTTGCCGCTTGCGCATTGTTGTACTTCGCGATAATTCTTGTATTAAAACTTGTAAGAAAGAAACAAAAATCCTGAATTTTTATAGTCTCTTGCCATGATCAAAAACTATTTATCTAAGCTCACGTTAGCGATAGCGTTCGCTGGTGCGTGTCATCCGGCAGCTGCCCAGGCGCAGCCGCAAACAAAGAAACCAAAACTCCTGATTGTTGTCAGCGGATATGGCAAAGACAGCGGTATGACGCGCCCTGGCTATGAATTTGATGAATTTTCGCAGGCATACCTGGTGTTTAAGAACAATGGATTTGAGATGGAAGTGGCCAGTCCGAAAGGTGGACCGGTTCAACCGGATGAGTTCAACCGGCAGAAATCTTATAACAAGACCGTGGTACAGGATAAAAAAGCAATGGCCATGCTGGCAGCCACTACGCCTACTGCCAAATTAAAACCGGCAAATTATGATGCGGTTTATATTGTTGGTGGCAAAGGTGCCATGTTTGATCTGCCTTATGATCCATCACTGCAGGATTTTTTGTCGGCAGTAAAGCAAAGGAAAGGATTCTATATCGCAACCGTGTGCCATGGAGCAGCCGCACTGGTAGCCATTAAAGACACTGCTGGCAGATACCTGGTACAGGATCACAGAGTCACCGGTTTTTCCAATAAAGAGGAAGAGTTGTTTGGTAAAAAATGGGTGAAAGAGTTTCCATTTATGCTGGAAGACAAATTGAAAGAACGTAAAGCGGTATATGAACAAGGACCGATGATGTTGCCTTATGTGGTGGTGTCGGGCAATATTATCAGTGGGCAGAACCCTTATTCAACGGCGGCGATGGCGGAAGCATTGGTGGCAGCTATGGGCAGAAAGCCGGTAGCACGCAAATGGTATACGGATGAAGCGGGTATGTATTTGGTAAAAAGAGCGTTGAATGGCGAACAGGATTGGGCCGGAAAAGAATTAGCTACCGCAAAAGAAAAATATGATGTTGAATTAATAGCGGTATACGGTTATTACCGGTTGATAGATAAGACAGCCGGCAATGATGATCTCAGAGCCGGCCTGCTCATTACCGAACTGGCCCGGCCTCACTATCCTTTCAATGAGTTACTTTGGTATGAAATGGCTACTGCTTATGTTAAACTGAACGAAAAGCAGCAGGCAAAAACTTTGCTGGAAGAAATAGTGGCGAAGAAGCCGGATTTTGAGAAAGCGGTGGAATTGTTGGGCAGTATGAAGTAAAGCGGGTTATTCAGGAGCATTGTATAAAATACATCTGTAAAGAACGTATCAGCATTTACAAGTCCGTTTTCGCCGTGCATGTCCTCGTTCAACCCGATTACATGCTTATTATCAGAATGCAGGTATGTAAGGGCTTCGCCACCTCTCGTCAGATAGCGGTCTTCGTCCGGAAGAGCAGTAATCCGCGAGTGATATTTTCAATTTTGCTTCGGGCATTATTTGGTAACAGTTGATGCAAAATTTAGTAAAAAGTGGTAATCGGGCAATGCGTGGCCATTCGCGGACTATGCCGTTACCTCCCCAATCCCTCCAGCTTCGCCTCCACCTCCTTCCGCTGTTCACCACTCATCAGCGATATCGCTTGCTGATAATACAGCTTTGCTTTGTCATTTTCTTTCCACACTGCATGAATATCACCCAGATGGCCATACCACGAACCGTCACCAGGATGTAACGAAGCGCCCCACAGCAATACCTCTGTTGCCGTCTGCCGGTGATCGCGCTCGAACAACATACCACCCAGTTCCAATATCGTGCGGCCACTCGTATCATAGCGCAACGGCCTCTCCGCTCTCATACCTGCATACACTTTTTTGACTTTCGGCAGCCCTCCGGTCAATACATGTTTGCGTAATTCCAACTGCGCAGGTTTCAAAGGCAGTGATGGAACCTTACCGGTAAACATCGTCTCGAAGTACATGAAACCCGCTTCTGCGCCATCAAATAAATCGTTGTTACCCATCAGCACCACTGCCACATTTGCCGAAGGACAAAATCCGACAAATGTTCTGTACCCGATGTCTCCACCCGAATGGAAATATACTTTTCTGCCGGCTATCTCCACTTCAAACCAACTCAGGCATACCTTGTAACGGTCGGTTACTGTCCGTTGCGGTGTCAGCATTTTTTGCCAGGTGTCTTTTTTCAGGATGGTGTTGCCGTTCAACGTTCCTTCCTGCAAAAAAAGCCGTGCCCAGCCAATGAGATCGTTCAGGTTGGAGTGCAGCGTGGAACTCGGCGCATGAATGCGGTTATAAGGATAGACTTTTCCCGGTGACATGAAGAGTTTTGCATCAATCTGATGCGGTTCGGTAAAATTATTCCGGGATATATCGCTCAACAGAAAACTGCTTTTTAACATGCCCACCGGCTGCAGGATGTTTTTCTTTACATATTCTTCAAATGTTTGCCCGGTTACCCGCTGAACCACCGCAGCAAGTATATCGTAAGCGGCGTTGCTGTAACGAAATTCCCTTCCCGGTTCAAAATCCAGTTGACTTTCCTTAAAACCTGCCGCATAACGTAATGCACTCTGGTCATCGGTTTGCGGACGTTCCCATTCATAATCCGTTACATCAGGAATACCGGAACTGTGTGTAAGGATATGATAAAGGGTAATTTTTTTATAGTTCGGATCTTTCATTGAAAAGTCCGGCAGGTAAGAGACCAGCGTACTATCCAAATGCACTTTCCCTTGGTCAGATAGTTGCAGTATGGCAGTAGCCGCAAATGGTTTCGATACCGAAGCCATGTGAAAATCCGAGTTGCGGTTGACAGGCTTGCGGGTTGTGTTGCTGATTACACCAATCGATTTTTCATACATCACTTTTTCTTTTGAAAAAACAGCCACGACATAACCAGGCACATCCGTTGCCCATTGCTGGTGCCCGGCGATGGAGTCAAACTGACCGGCTACTATCTGGCGCCCAGTTGGTTGCGCAAAAAGCGGCTGGCTGATAAAACCAACGGCCATGGCGAGAATCAGGGGATAAGGTTTCATAACAGCACAGACGGATGAACGGGCCGTTTGTTACAGTTTAGTAGCCGTCGTTTGGATAAAAGCGAACAAAACAGTTGATAAAAATCATTTACTCCGATCCTTCTCCGGATCCCGGTTAAACCTCCTTGCATTTTCGGGGTCTGTTTTATAGTTTAACAGCATCCTGATAAGTTTCAGGATAGATTATCCCCCACCACCACAACGCTGCTCATGAAACAAGTCGCTGTTATTACGTTAATCACCGGCCTGATGATAGCCGGTTATGCCTGTACACGGCAACACAATACCGATTCCTCCAATGCTTATACTGCAATCCGGGCAAAATTCGGCACCCGCATAGATCCGGATAACTTACTTAATTACGCCAACCAGGCAATCCCTGGTTATATCAACAAAGACAATACACGGGCAAATGCTATTACCAACGCCAAAGCAACGTTAGGACGGGTTTTGTTTTATGACAAAAATCTAAGCATCGACAACAGTATCTCTTGCGGAAGTTGCCACAAACAAGCCTTTGCGTTCGGTGATAATGTACTGGTCAGCCCCGGTGTACAAAATGGCGTATCAGCCCGGCATTCGATGCGATTGGTGAACAGCCGCTTTTCGGATGAAGTACATTTTTTCTGGGATGAAAGAGCGGCCACCCTCGAAGCGCAAACCACCCGGCCTATCCAGGATCATGCGGAAATGGGATTCAGCGGGCAAAACGGCCGCCCGGATATCAACACCCTGATACAAAAGTTGAGCGCCATTGATTATTACAAAGAGTTGTTTCAGTTTGTGTATGGCAATTCAACCATTACCGAACAACGCATGCAGGAATGCCTCGCCGGTTTTATCCGAAGCATTCAGTCGTTCGACAGCAAGTATGATGCGGGCAAAGCGGTGGCGGGTAACGATAATAATCCTTTCCCCAATTTTACCGCGCAGGAAAACCAGGGCAAGCAACTTTTCTTGCAGCCGCCTCAATTTGATGCAAGTGGCAGCAGGATAGCAGGAGGTGCGGGTTGCCAGGGCTGCCACCGGGCACCCGAATTCGATATCGATCCTAATACCAGGAACAATGGCATTACGGGTAAACTAAATAATGCGGCCGGAGCGGCGGAACTCACCAATACCAAATCACCGACTTTGCGCGATGCAGTCAATGCGGCCGGCAGTTCAAATGGTGCGTTTATGCATTCGGGTGTCTTTACTACCTTGGAGAATGTAATCGGACATTATAATAACATCGTGATTGCAGCCGGTAATAATAACCTGGATCCGCGGCTTACACCGGGCGGTAACGCCCAGCGCCTTAACCTCTCTCCGGCGGAGATAAATGCCATTGTCGCATTTCTCAGAACACTTTCCGGGACCAATGTGTACCGGGATGTAAAATGGTCTGATCCGTTCTGACAGTCCTTATAAATGATTGCTGTAGTCGATATTGACAGCATGGAGATAGTCCAGGCTGTTCAGCCAGTCTTTCTCCAGTTCCTTCAATGACTTTCCATAGATCTTTTTTATTTCTCCGAATCCTTTTGTCCATAACTCGCGGAGTGTTGGTTTGCCATAGCGCAGCAAGAGGAATCCGGTGAAACTCCCGATCTGCGGATACGCGATCATCGCATTCAGGGAATGGAATTTTTTGGATAGAACCGAAAGCGGGTAAAGCTTTTTGTTGTCTTTCAGGTGTTTCGCCAGCGAGCCGATCTGGTAACCGCTCCATTTGTTATCGTTATACACAGCCAGTCCCTCACTGAACCAGTTGTCGTAAGGCCTCCCCCAGATATGAAAGGCATAGTAATGCGTAAGCTCATGTTTGCTTGCCAGTGAATAGTCCTGGCTGTACAAGAAAACAACGGTATTGTTTTCAGGAATGGCAAATCCCTGCGCTTCAAATCCAAGGATCTTTTTTATTTTTTCCCTGGTGTCTACTATAATAATATGAGCAGTGTCGGCAAAGTTTTTATTTTCCAGAAATTCAACGATCCCGCTTCTTTGGTCTTCCAGATCTTGTTTGACAAGGTCAATATGCTGATCCGGATAGCCGCCTTCTTCTACATAGAGAGTAAAATGATCAGTCGCGTATTGTTTCCAGGTAATAGGCAGTTGTTTTAAAAAACGATCGGTCTGACCGAAACTATTAGTAATAAAGAAAGCGCCAGCCAATAATAAGAGAAGCCGCATGCTGTTATACATTTTAAAAATAGATATCCACTTTGGCCATGATCATTCGTCCTCTCAGCAAATAATTGTTTGAGATAAGCCGGTAGCTGTCTGCATTGAAGTAGGTATATTTTTTTACATTGAAAAGGTTGTAGCCGTCAATGTTCAGGTCAAATTTTTTCTTCGAAAAAGTGTACCTGATTTTGGCATCGGAAAAGAAATATCCCTGCGTGATGAAGTTGTTTTTCTGAATGGCATTCCTGATCACCAAATCAACCAGCAACCTTTTATTCGGAATAAAAGAAGTTTTGATGGTATGGTTCAGGTTCTGCACTTTTCGCGGTTGCATGGCCGAGAGCGCTTTAACCGCTGTGTATCGGCCGTTGTATTCCAATGAAAGTATACTTGAAAACCGTTTGGTAAGTTGTAACGATCCTGATAGGATCCGGTTGTTGATAGTTGTCATTTGATTGTTCAGTATCACATTACTGGAAGCAATCTGATAACCCACCTTCATGCTGATGTTAAGCTTGACCGGGAAGATGAATTGGCTCACTCCCGCATTAGCCGACCATCGTTCCTGCCTATTGTCTTCCTTTATCAATACCGTTTGTTCGATGCTGTCTGTGATGGCAGAGGCCAGCAATGTATTGGCACTGATGCGGGTATAGCTCAGATCGGCATTGAAAAAAAATAGCCTGATCGATTTCTGGGAACCATAGTTCAGTGACGTACTATGTATTTTATTAAAGGGAAGTACTCCCTGGCTCGAGGAAAGGTTCCGGTAGTTTTTGAGTACGCTGCCAATATAAGTATCCGTAAAGTCGCCGAAAACGGTCGTGTAACTGTAGTTCAGCGAAGCTTGTTTTTCCAGGTCAAACTGATGACGTATCGCTCCTTTGGGGTTGAACCGGAAGCGGCTCACGGAATTATTGAGCCCGTAATATTTTTGTACATCGCGTACCTGCTGCCAGATCATGGGCAGTTGTATCGTTCCGCTCCATTTCTTTTGTTTAAAATCCATACCGGTACTTAAATAATACTGGTTGCTTCGCCAGTTTTGATGGTTCCCTTCATCACCGGAGTAAGATGTAATCGATCCGTTATCAGAGAACAACAACGAAGAGCGCATCAGATGATCTTCCATGATCCACCCGGCATTTTGATAAACCGTGCCCCAGCGCAGCGATCTTTTACCGGAAAGATAAACATGCGATAAAGACACCGGGTCTCTTAATTGTTGAATGATGCTGTCATGCAAACCTTCGTGTCCGCTGATGCTGCTGACAAATCCATCATACAAGGTCAACTGCTTGTTGTTGCTGGTGGCGGTTTTCAGCAACCATCTCAGTTCGAGGATGGTTTTTGATTTTAATGCCGGCATCCAATGGAAGTCGTTGCTCAACTCGTACCGCCGGTTGCGCAATCCCTGCGAAAAGGCATTGTCGTTAAAACGTACCTGTGAGGAATTGGTTTCCACCCAGGAACGGTATTGTGTCACGTTGTTGAAATAAAATCTCTCTTTGTTGGCCGATAACTGCACTGATCCGTTGAACGCTTTCGGACTGTTTTTGATACGTTCATTGTCGTGGTAAACGATGGTGTCTGCACCGGCAAAATTTTGTGTGGTGCCGCTGTAGGCAAAACGGTTTACATCGTTAAACACCTGCACATTGGCTTTTAGCTGAAAGCCGTTTCTCAGATTGTACAGGTTGTTGAAGTTGAAGATCCGCGATCTGTTATCGAAATAATATTGACGGGCAATATTCGGTAGGGCGGCGGATGATATCGACAATGGCAGATCGGGAAGATCCTTGTCGATGCTGCCCGCCATGTTGCCGCTTCCCTGCGACTTCAGTTGACTGCTGTAATCGTTGCCCGCATTGTTGATCGCCGCCAGGTTGATGGACTTTATTTTTTTATTCAGCAAGATGGTGTTGGCACTGATGTCGTAAAGGTTGGGAATGCCTAAGCCAATACTGCCTGCAACGGAAATCTTGACCGAGTTTTCATCTGCCAAAACAAGGTTGATCGAGGCTTTATCGGAGAAAACCTTGTCTTTCAAAACCTTGATCGGCTGATGATTCTGAATCACGTCAACACTTCTGATCATTTCCTTCCGGATTACTTTCGTTGCGCTGCCATACTTTCCGCTCATCAGGTCGTCGCCCTGAATGTATAAATTATCTATTTGTTTGTCGTTGTAATAAATGGTGCCGTCGTCCATTATTTTGATGCCCGGCATACGGCGTAATACATCGCCGATGCTGCGGTCTTCTTTCTGCGCAAAACTCGAGACGATATACCGCAGTGTGTCGCCCATCTGTTGGAGTTTCGGACGATTGGTAACCGTTACTTCTTTCAGAAAAACCGACTCCCGCGTTAAGGTGAAGGAGTAGCGTTGTTTTTCCGGGTCGAATTTTAACCGTTCTTTTTTATAGCCCATACAGGTGGCCTCGATCCAGAGCGGTTGCTGTATCAGTGTTTTGGAAAGTGTCAGTTGGAAATTTCCCTGTTCATTGGTCAGGGCAAAACTTACCAGAACGGATTCGGCATTGACAATAAATACATTTGCTGCGGGAATGGGATGGATAGAATCCGACACAGCACCGACATAGGTTTTCTGCTCCTGCGCCTGAAGCAGCAGGGGTGTACAAAAAAGAAAAAAGCAGTATTGCAGGTTTTGGTATCGCATTCGCTATTTCACTTCCATTGGGTTGTATCTGGTTATTTTTTTAATCGTGGTGTTGCCCGGCGAATCGAGGTTGCGGATGCTGACCGCCGCTCCCGGTATTTGCGCTTCGATGATAGCAGCCGGGTCGCTGGCAAAACTTCGCGTGATCTTATAATATTCTTTTGGTTTCACTTCTACGCTGCGGCCGAGGTTCATGTAAGAGGTAACCAATTCTTCGGGATCTTCATTTTTTGTAATCTCCCTGGCAACAAAAGAAAGTTCGTTTTTCGTATCGTTGGCGGCAAGGATCAATCCGGGTAAGCCGTTCAACTTCCAGGGACCGAAAGCATAAGGCAGCTCAGAAGTAAACCAGGTCTCAAATGTTCTGCCGCCAAAATCACCCGTTGCTTTCTGGCAGTTGTAGCCGAGGATCACTTTTGTTTCATTGCTTAATTTCCAGTTGATGGCGGGAAGGGAGACGGCGAAATGATAATTTTTAAAACCGATCCTGCCGGCGGTCTGAAGTGTCGACTTCGATTTATTGATAAAAATTTCTTCATTGATCAAAGTGCCGGCATTGCTGACAATAAGCATGGGCCCGCCAACGGCAACGGCGGCGTTTCCGCCTCCTGCGGCATTTGCTTTTTCCTCCTGTTGTTTAGTTTGTTTGATGGCGGCTGCGCTGTTGCGGTTGAAGAGATCGCGCGTGGTATAACGGCTGTTCAGTGTGCCGGTAGACAGGACCATTTCTGCTTTGTAGGGATTTGCCGTGTCGGACAGGTCTCTTTTGTAGGAAAAATCGTAGACGATATTCAAAACCGTTTGTTCCTGCGCCTTCAGCTCCAGGCACTGAGATACAATCAACAAAGCAAGGAAGTATTTTTTCATGTTGAGCAGTATTTGCAGTGAAAAGAATAATCTCCTGGTGCGTACGATAAGGTTAGCTGAGTGAGCGACGATCCTAAATATAAATAATTTAGGCAGCACAAACGACGGTTCACCACTTTAATTCCGCAAAACTGATGGCTTTGGTCCGCGGATTCAACGTGTAAATCGTTCTGTCGTCGGACGAAACGGTGAAATCGACAATGTCGTTTTTTAAGTTGATCTGTTTAACCGGATTGCCGTCCCAATCGAACACCAATATTTTATTGCCATAAAACCGGCGATCGGACTTGACAGGGCTGCCGGAAAATAACAGATAGAAAAATTGTCGGGTAACGTGTCCTTTCAAAAATCCGTACAGGGTTTCGTTATCGGGTGTGGCAACGGTAGTGCCGGTATTGTCTTCGAAAGGAGAAAGTTGGGGAGCAAAACCGACCGGTCCTTTAATCTTTTTATAGGATCCGTTGGCCAGATCGAGTAACTCGAACTGATCGGTATAACGGCCGGCCAGCAACAGTTTTTGTTTATCCGGCCGCAGCAGCATAAAACTCTCGTATGACATTTTATTGATCCTTGACGAACCGATCGCCGAATCGTTGTGGTAAGACAGCAACGTTTTGTTGCGTGTACTATCTGAAAAATTTCTGTAAATAAGTTTTTCGTCGGTATCATAATTACCGCTGAGCAGAGTCTCATTGCGGTTTAAGAGCAGCGCATCGTAATAAAAAATCTGCGGTTTCAGCCGGTACTCCGAATAGTGTGCTAAACTGCCATCGCCTGTCAGTAAGGTGTTTATGTTGCCGGTGATAAAACCATTCTTTGCCACATCGAAAATCCAGACCAGGCTATCGGAAATGCCGAAGGACATGAAGGAGAGCGTGCCGCCTTTTTGCTGGCTTGCAGGCAGCAGGTTGTTGACGGCTTTTTTGCCGGCAATATCGTAAACGCGGACATGGTGCGGATTGCGGTTCATGTTGTTGACGACGAGCAGCAGGGAATCTTTATAAATGGTCATCAATTGCGGCATTGGGAGACCGGTGTCGAACAGTTTTGTTTCTGTTTGCGTAGCAGTAACCGGAAATTTATTGAAGTCTGTTGTAGCGCGTTTTGTTGCGGAGCAGGCGCAAAGGGTCAGGCAGATCGCGAGATAAAAATGGCTGTATAATTTAAGCATGGCAGTTATTAAAGATGCTATTTTCCGGCAAGTTATCATCGGCCACTATTCTTTAGAATATAATTAAATACCTGGTAAGCTATATCGCCCAATTTGCCGGCAGTTGATTCATCAGAGACATTCGCAAGAATCACCACCCCACAATTGATTTCAGGATAGAATACCACATAGCTGGTGTAACCATAGGTGCCGCCGTCGGTCCATAGTTGATGGTTACCATTCTCATGTTTATACTTCAACCAATTTAAGCAAGCACTGTAGTAACCTGCGTTAAACGATTCTTTTTGACTAAGGATGACTGCCGGATCTTTATGTTCAAGCTGCAGCCTGATAAACTTGAGAAGATCGGCGGTAGTAGAATACAATCCGCCAACATATTGCAGATAAGTGGTAGTAAAATAAGGCGCCTTATTCCCTTTTTCGCCGTAGCCGGTTGTCAGCGAACTGTTTTTTCTTCCGGAGGCCAAAAAAGAAGTGCTGCTCATTTTATTGGGAGCAAGTATAAATTTACTGATGAGTTTGTCCATGGATGTACCATATACTTTCTCCAGGATATAGGCCAGCAATTGGGCACCGGCATTTGAATGTCTTCTTTTAAAACCGGGAACCGTATCCAGTTCAACTGCATGCAGGGCCACAAAGAAATCCTTTTGTGTAAACGAACCATAGATTTTTTCTCTGAAAAAAGCTGACGAATCAGCGGGTGCGGTTTTAATTTTATCAGGTGTCGCGGGCAGCCAATCGGGGAGGCCTGAAGTGGCATTCGCCAGTTGGGCTAAGGTAATGGGCACCTGATTGTATTGCAGATTGGAATAATCGCCATCTAAATATTTCCGGATATCGTCGTTTAAATCAACCTTCTTTTCTACCGCCGCCCTGGCCAATACCAGTGCAACAAAAGATTTGGTGACGGAGCCCACTTCATACAAGGAATTTTCTGCAGGCATTTGCATACTGCCTTTGGTTGTTGTGCCGAAGTTATAAAAGTAGCTGTTGCCATTGTGATAAACACCGATGGAAAGACCTGCCGCTGTTGGGTCTGCTATAAAACTGTTGCCCAGCCGGTTGACAAGCGTATCGGGCCGGAGGGATTTATGTTGAGCGATGAGAAAATGCGGCAGGATAAGGAGTGTGGCAAATACCATGGTTTTAATCATCGTATTTATTTTGGATAAGGGCAATTGGTTTCACTACGACCAAAATACGAAATATTTCGTTATTTAAAAATGTTAATGTTATCGCAGTTCGTTGCAGGTTGCTGACAGGAATACTTTTCGGGCTGACTTTCGTCATAGTAATCGCAACGGCTTTCTGCTAGGTTTGTGCCGCAACAGATAAGCAGATGAACAAACTACTGGAAAAAATCAAACAAATTGAACACGGATTTGCCCATATCGTTGCTGCGGGCGATACGATATTAGCGAACAGCTCTGTTGATCCCCTGGCCTTTGCAACCTCTTGTCTCAAAGACGACAGTTACCAGGTAAGGATGCTGGCGACCTATCTGTTGGGACAACTATCAATCAACAATTCCAAAGCATTAAAAATGCTGGAAACGAAAGTGGCGGCAGACGAGAACTGGCGGGTGCAGGAGATGCTGGCAAAAGCTTTCGACTACTATTGTCAATCCAACGATTATGAACAATCATTGCCCACCATTAAAAAATGGCTTTCGGATAAGAATCCCAACATCAGAAGAGCGGTGGTAGAAGGTCTCCGCATCTGGACGGGACGACCATTCTTCAAAGAAAATCCGGATACAGCTATTCAACTCATTGCATCATTGCGATCAAAAGCCGGGGAAAGCGAATACCTGTTGCGGTCCGTTGCCAATGCCTTACGCGATATCCGGAAAAAACACGCATCATTGGTTGACCAGGAAATATCCCATTGGGACCTGACCAATAAAACAGCCGCATCGATAAAAAAAATAATAGAGAAATGAGAATAGCCGATTATGACAATTTCTTTCTGGGTACAGCTAACCTGGAGGAAAGCAAAAAATTTTACCAGGATAAATTGGGACTGGCATTGAAGTTTGATTTCAGCGAGAAAGGGATGATGGCCTTCAAGGTAGGTGATAATGAACCCGCGATCATCTTAAAAGATATCAATAAGTTTCCGGCAGCGAAGCCGGCCATTTGGTTTAAGGTTGAATCGGTGGCAAAGGCTTATGAAGAAATGAAAGAGAAGGGCGTCTTCTTTTCAACTGAACCCTATAAGATACAAACAGGCTGGGCCGTGGAGTTTACAGATCCTTCCGGAAATATGCTTGGCTTAACGGATTACGACTCCTGACAGGAGTTTGGTTGCAATTTTTTATTTAGGTTTAGAATGGTGTAGCAAAAAATTTCAATGCATCATAAGCAGCCGATCTGAATACCGACATGTGATTAAAGTCTTTGTAGTATTTCCAGCAGAACAGCAATTTGTTTTGTTTATGGGCATTGATATAATCGGCCAGTACCAGGCTGGGTCTGTTCAGCGCCGTTTTGCGGCTGGAATCTTTTCTGAGTTGTGACACATTGTCGATGTCTTTATTCATCGAGTTGGCTATTGCCAGAAACAGTTAATTTTGATTAAATGTTTTGTTGGCCAACAACGGTTTTGCCTGACCTAGGAGTTTTTGATCATCCCACCACATACTTGGATCGATAGCCGCATATTTACTGAACAAGCTTGTGTTGTTGAGCAATGCATGTATCACCATCAGTCCTCCCAGTGAATGGCCGATTAGTACACGTGAAGAAGTGCGATAGGTTGAATTGATATAAGGGATAAGTTCTTTTTCGAGGAAGGCGATAAACTTTTTTCCGCCACCGGAAACTTTTGCCGCGTTATTGTCAACAAAAGGAGATGAGGTGATATGCGTGGGTGTATAATCCCGGTCGCGCTGCCAGATGTTGCCGATGCCAACAATGATTTTTTGCGTAAATGAAGAATCGCCGGTTTGCCTGGCCAGTTGTTTCAGCAAATCAACGATGGTGGTAAAATGTGCCGCTCCATCCAATACATATATTACTTCACACGAATTATTGCCGGCGGGTATATACAGGTCTATAAACCGCTCTTCATGAAGGACTTTTGAATGAAGCGTGTGTGACGTTATTTTTCCCTGGCCAGCAACAGACAATGCAGAAAGAAAAAGAAGCAGGAACAAATATGCGCGCATAAGGTTTACCTGGTTAAGACTACCGGCTAATGTATGCGGTTACAGCGACGGTTATTTCTTCTGGCTCCTGAAATAATAATCAGCCAATGCCCGCGTAATCGCGCCCGGATTGGCTTCATCCGTATTCGTGAGAATAATGATCGACAGGCCGTCATTCACATAGCGATCATAATTGGAGCGGAATCCTGTGTTGGCGCCTCCGTGTGTTACGAGTTTATGCCCTTTGTACTCATCGATGATCCAACCAAAGCCGTAAAATGTTTTGCTTTCAGGTTTATCGGAGGTTTTTATAAAAGGCGTCCAGAGCAGATCCCAGTTCTCTTTTTTCAGGATAATTTTTTTCTCCGTCAATGCTTTTTCCCAAAGGATCATGTCGGTGCTGGTAGACAAAAAGCCGCCGCTCGGCCGCACCGCATACATGGCATCGGCATTTACTAACGTATCACCTTTGTGCATATAGCCGCTGGCGCGGTTGGGTATGATAGGATAAAAATCCGTCATGCCGCTGTTCTTCATCCCGGCAGGGATAAAAAGATTATCGCGGATATAATGCTGCCAGGGCATGTGACTTACCTGGGCGATGATCTCCGCCAGCATATAGTAACCAAGATTGCAATACTGGTATTTTTCGCCGGTCTTGAAATCCAATGGCAATGAATAAGCTGATCTTATGATGACAAGATCTGGCTGAATAATATGGTTGTTATAAGCCGGTCCTTCTCTTTTCAACCCCGAACTGTGCGACATCAAATGTTTAATTTGTATCGGACGCCATGTCTCCGGCGCATCGGGAAAGAATTTATGCACGGAATCTTCGATGCTCAGTTTTCCTTCTTCTGCCAGTTTGAGAATAGCCGTTGTGAAGAATTGTTTACTGACCGAACCCAGGCGGATCACTGTTTCTGCAGTAACCGGAACATTCAGCTCTACATTGGCGAGGCCATAGCCTTTGTTGACAACGGCTTTACCATTTTTCACCACCGCCAGCGAAAGACCGGTAATGCGCTGGTCTTTCATCATTTTTTGAACGATGATGTCGGTACTGTCTTTTTGCGCGTATGCGTTAACATTTACCAGGACAAGCAGTAACAGCCAATGAAGCTTCATAAATTGGTTTTAGTGGTTACCAAAATACAACATCTATTGCTTGTTGCTGCGTATTACTGCTGCCATTTGCCTGGCAGACACTAACGCCGCCTCTACGGTGCCCGGGCTTTTGCCTTCGTATAAAGCTTCTCCGCAGAAATAGATCGTATGTTTCAATGGAGTACGCAACAATGCGCGGGCTGTTGAAGATTGAGGCATTGGGTAGGTGTAAGCAGACTCCCAGGTGGCAACATTGCTGCCTTGCAATAATGAACGGATCATTTTTTCATCCATACTAAAAATAGCTGCGAGGGAGTGAATGCCCAGATCTACAATTGATGCGGTGTCCGCGTTCACCCATTTCGCCGCAGGCGGCCCGCCGAGCCAGCCGGTCAGCATGGCTGCCTCATCTGGTAGTTGTGTCCACCAGGTGGGGATGGCCTCGTCACTGATGATAAAACCGGTATCGGACCTTTGCTCTTTCCAGAAAGCCTGGCTGAATGAAAGCTGCACCTTAATAACAGCGCCCATGCCGATGTCCTGCGCCGCTGCCAGGTGATCGGCCGGTTGGGGATCAAACTGAATAAATGCTTTTGAAGCAGGATTGCTCAATACGGATACCGGTTGCGTAATGATTATCTTTTGCCCAGTGAAGACATTGTTTTCCCTGGTAAACACATCAACCCGTCCTTCAGCCCATTCGATGCGCGATACCGTTTGCTGATAAATAAAACGGCAACCTTTTTCCCGGCATTGTTGCTCCATATAACGGAGGAGCTGAATATAACCTCCATTTACGCGGAAATTTGTCTCTTGTTCATTTTTCCATTCGTCATACAAGGCTCTTGCACTTGCCAGGTTTTCGTCGGCCAGGTCAAAACCATTGGCGTAGCGGATCACTTCTTTGCGGAAGGATTGGTGTTTATCTTCGCCATAATATTTATCAAGAAAAGCAGCCAGCGTCATGTCGGCAGATGCGTTTTTCATTCTGCTTAACAGCTCGTCCCATCCTTCGATCATCTCTTCTTCCTGTGTCCAGTGGCCATTGATCACCCGGTAAAAGGCTCCTTCTATGGCTGTATAATTTATGCCTGCTTTATGTAGCAGTTCCAGCGTCACCGGCAGTTCACCGTGCACAAACTCGGCGCCGTCTTCCACGGGTTGGGAAAAATATTTTTTATTAACAGTGCGTATGCGACCGCCAGGCTGATCCTGTATTTCCAATACGGTGATGTCGTAGTGATCGCTTAGTTCGAGCGCAGCCATCAATCCGGCAGCGCCGGCTCCCACGATCACAATAGAAGGTTTCATATGGCTAATTTAGAATATTTAATGGATCGCATTTTATAAACAAGATTGGGAAGAAACGGGAAACCTGTATGCAAAATTGGCATTTTCTTATCTTATGTACTCCGGTACTATTGGCCCGGTTTTTTGACGTGTCCCTACATCTTTAAAAAAGAGTAACGATGAAGACAATCAGCTTTCTGTTTTTAATATGTTTCGTTTGTTTGGCCGCCGCTGCGCAGACCGGTACCTGGACGGCCTTTTACAATGCCGATTCCACATTGACAGGCTACAAAGATGAAAACGGAGCCGTGAAGATTGCACCAAAGTTTACCGGCCCTGGCAGCGCTTACCGGTTCGACCATATCATTGCCGTAACCGAAGAAAACAACGGCAAATGGCAGAGCTACTATCTCACCAAAGCCGGAAAAATAACGGGGCGTGACAGCCTCTTCATTTTTGATAATACGCCGGATTGCGAAAGCGAAGGATTCATCCGCTTTCACGATCGCAAAACCGACAGAATGGGGTTGTTTAACCGGAATGGCGACATTGTTATTCCCGCTGGTTATAATGCCATGACGCGGGTGATGAACGGTATGCTGGTGGTGCTGAAGGACGCGGAAAAAAAATACTGGGACACGACCGGGCATTCGGGTTGCAATCATTACAGCTGGGTGGGCGGAAAAGAAATGCTGGTGGATACGTTGGGTAATGTATTGGTCGAAGACTTCAAGGGAGGCAATGCGCTGAACTTTTTTTCGGTAAAAAAATCAGTGCAACCAGATGCCGATACTACGCGGACAAGCTTCCGTGCGAAAAGCGGCGGTTATCTGTCGTTTACAGACTTTGAAAAAGAGTTCAGGGCCTGGTTGAACGCTGAGCTGTTGCCCGGCCTCACGACTGAGCGGTTGATCGCTGCGTCATACGATTCCATCACCTGGTGGTCAACGGACGAGTGGGTGAAGACAAACAAAACCGCTTTTATCCATAACAACGTTGAGCTGCTGAAAAAGGGCTTATTGGAAATACAGCAGCCCGGTGCCGACTATTTCATCGGCAACGATGGATTGAATCAATTTATGTACGAAGGCCCGGAGTTTGAAAACTATTACAACAACTGCGGGGAATCAAAACAATGGATCTACCCGGTGATGAACATCGTGGTGTCGCACAGTGATCAGGCGCAAAATAATTTCAGTTTTCTGCGGACGGAGAAGGGGTACCGGTTGATCGAGGTAACGATGAAAACGGGAAAATTGAAGTAGTGATGCTTCTCATCAATGCCCCGGCGGGTTGTCGATCAGCGAGGCGGACGTGCGAAACGCATAATTGAACTTATACGGATCGGATGGCGCATTGAACTGACCGCCGTCTCTCACGGTTGCTTTGCCCGGCTTCAATGAAAGACTATTGCCATAATTGGGGTCTATAATGATCTCAAACGTATACGTCACTTTTTCCAGCTTATGATTTTCGGATTTGGCAAAACTTCCCCATTCGTTATTCTTTAAGCTTTTCGGTTTATTCCAGAACTGGGTCTTGCCCTGTTTGGGTGTAATGGTTAACTGATTGCCGCTTACGGAATAAGTGCCCGTCTCGCTCACAAAATATATCTGCGTTGAGCTGGACAAAAAGTTTTTCTTACGAAAAGTGTAAGTGCCGTCTTTATTAAATGTATACTCTTTTCTGAGATAGCCGGTCGTGTACTGCTGATAAGCATTTCTCTCCACGGTGTAATCTGCCCAAAGACCGGTGATGTTGGCGGTGTTTTTACTGGTGGACGCTTGTTTGGTGACTTTTGAAAGTTCCAATGAACCGATGAATGCAAGGAGATCGGGTTGATACTTGCCGGTATTGGTCATCAGGATCACAGCGGTGGTTTGTCCACCACCCGAAGCGGCAAGCAAGGTAGCTGTACCGGTGTTGGCCCCATCGGTGTAAGGTGCATGGCCTGAAACGATCTCCCAACCATTGCTGGTAACGGCATCCTGCATCGTTGGCGCTGCGGAAACTGTTACGGTACCTTTTACAATGTTGTTCCAGTAGCTGTTGAAATTATCATTGGGCGAAGCATTGGAAGCTGTTGATTTGATAAGCAAAACGGTGGCATATCCGCCCGTTTTGGTATCGGTGATGGTCAGTTGCCGGCCGCCCTCCGCGTCTTTTTGTTGCCAGCCTTTGGGAAAGGTGAAGGTGAGCACATCGTAGGTTTGTTTTTGCGCAAATGTGACAACCGAACCTAATAACAGTCCAATTGAAAGTATTTTCCTCAGCATAGATTTATTATTGACCGGATAAAACTACCATGCTGATGTAGTAGCCGGCTCACCTGAAAGGGGGATTTGGGTGTACTTTCCGGACTGTTGATACATACCACTCAACAACCTGATTAATAACGAAGCCGGAATACAACAGGCAAAATGAAAGACATATTTGCCGTGCGGCCGTCGATTATAGCGGGTTGCCATTTCGGCATTCCGCTCACCAGCCTGATTGCTTCATTGTCAAGTAATGGATTCACTTTATTGGAAAGCTTAATGTCCGTTAAACTGCCATCTTTTGTAATGGTGAATTGAACATTCACGGTTCCCTCTATTTCGTCTAACCGGGCATCCGGGGGATACTTAAGATGTTGGGTGAGGTATTGCCGCAAACTATCGTTGCCACCGGGAAAACCGGCACTGATTTGATAAGCAAACCAGGTAGTATCGCCTCCATTAAAGCCGTAGCATTGGCCGTTGAGGAAAGCCCCTTTTTCATATAAATCATTTCTTCTCAACCGGCCATTTTCCCAAAACGTTCTATGTGTGCCATGTAACTTGTTGTTTTGATAAATTCTTTCATCTGCTAAACGTCCGTCCCTGTACCTTCTGAAAATACCGTGTAGTGTCTTATCGGAATAGGGTAAATAATTCAGTTCTTCCAGAATGGTGCCGTCCTTCAGGTATCGGACCATTTTCACTTCCTGTGTATCAGCTTTATTCTTATAGATGATATTGTACCGCTCTGCTGAGTCCCCCGAAGGGATGATCGTTCCTTTTTTTGAGATCCAGATAGTGTCCTGCGCAACGGCAATGAACGGCAGGACTAAAGCGATTATCAATAAATAGTTCTTCTTCATGTATCCTCAATGATTTCTTATCAAAATATGACCACGGCCGAGGCTTCGGTAAAACTTCCCGAACTATTGGCTGTAGCCACAACTTCAGCCACTTGTGTTCCATTCCTCTTTACCTCTGCAGTAACCCGCTGACCCGGGCTCCCTCCATTGCCCGAAATGGCCACGACAGCGGCAGTTACGTTAACTGCATAGGTGATTTCTTTGCTCCAGGGAAGGGCTGTTACCGTTTCGTTAGCGGTGCCGCCTGACGCGGTGGTATACGACGCCACCAGCGATCCTGTAAAATTACCTGTTAGTTCAAAACGAAGCGTTCTGGAGGATTCGTTTTCCTGATCCGTTTTGTCGCAAGACACAAGGACGAGCAGGATAAGGATGAATAACGACAGTCTTTTCATGTTGTTTTTTTGACAGTTACCCGCCGGTGACGGAAAGGTTGGTATTAACTGCCGCAATAATAAGCGGGGTTTAAAAAAAGCACTGTTCACTTAAGTTAATTAATTGAATTACTGTGGCACAGTGGGGATGAAAACGATAGTGCGGAGCTGTTCGGGAGTGGAGAAAAACAGCGTCTATCTTTTATTACAAAGCCAGCAAACCCGCCTTCCACAAAGTATTCACCGGCTTGTTATCCCAGAATAATTCAAAATCTTCGAGGCCTGCTGCTTCATAACTGTCTTTCACTTCCTGCAGCGTATGCAATTGAGCGTTGCCGACGGACACTTTCTTCAGGATTTCTTCCAGCCAAATACCTTGCTCACGGCCGACGCTGATGCTGAAGGGGGCGCGTTTGGTCTGAAAGGTGAAGGAGGTCATTTCCCAACTGCTGCCTTTTTTGCTCTTGGTAAAATGTTCTACGGTGGGTGGCTGTCCGAGATAAACAATACGTGTGCTGGGTTTGGCTGAGGTATAAATCTGCTGTTCCAGCATTTTCTCAATATAATCAGGCGCAACGCTTGTTTTGGGAACTTTGAAATCAAACCATTTCTGCAACGGATCTTTAAAGCCGATGCCGTGCATGTAATTCAGCAATGATTTTTTTAATCCAAAGGCAAAAGTTTCATGATCGGCGCCGGTTTCGTCGATATGTACCAGGTCGTTATTCGCAAAGGCGCCGACGGGAGCGGCTGCTTTTTTTACGTTAAACTTTTCCGGCTGCATGCCAACGGGACTATGCGCCGTCATGGTAAACAAATGCCAGAAGGCAGACTGTAAAATGCCGGCGGCAAACATTTGCCTTACCATCTCTAACGAATCAATTGTTTCCTGTTCGGTCTGCGTGGGAAAACCGTACATCAGGTAGGCATGCACCATGATACCGGCTTCGGTAAAATTTTTATTCACTTGCGCTACCTGTGCTACGGTGATGCCTTTACGTATCAACGTGAGCAGCCGGTCGCTGGCCACTTCCAATCCGCCGGAAATAGCGATACAGCCCGAACGTTTCAGCAACACACAAAGATCGCGGGTGAAACTTTTTTCAAAACGCACATTGGCCCACCAGCTCACGGTGAGTTTGCGGCGGATGATTTCGAGTGCCACGGCGCGCATAAGGGCGGGCGGTGCTGCTTCGTCTACAAAATGAAAACCGTTTTGTTTTGTTTGACGGATCATCTCTTCCATCCGGTCTACGAGGAGCGAGGCGGCAACGGGTTCGTAGAGTTTGATATAATCAAGGGAAATATCACAGAAAGTACACTTGCCCCAGTAACAACCATGCGCCATGGTGAGTTTATTCCACCGGCCATCACTCCACATCCGGTGCATCGAATTCACCACTTCGATGGCCGAGATATATTTATCCAGCAGCAGGTCGCTGTAATCCGGTGTGCCCACCTGGGCCTGTTTATAATCGGAGCAACTGGCATTGTTGACATACTGCACGGCGCCATCCCGCAGTAAAAAAGTGCGCTTTAACGCTTCACGGGATATATCGCCTTCGGCAAACTTTACGAGTTGTTCCAATGGTGCTTCACCGTCATCCAGCGTAATAAAATCATAGAACTCAAAAACACGCGGATCCGTCAGCGACCGCAACTCGGTATTGGCGAAGCCGCCACCCATTGCCACAGTTACATCGGGGTATTGCTGTTTGATCCACTGGCCGCAGCGCAGCGACATATAGAGGTTGCCGGGAAAGGGAACGGAAATGGCCACCAATTTTGGCTGCAGGCGTTGCATATGGGACTGCAGCAACCTGATGAGTAATTCATCGATAAAACTATAGCCCTGTTGAAGCGAAGTATACAACTCGTCGAAACTATTGGCGGAGCGGCCGAGTTTTTCGGCGTAGCGGCTGAAACCGAAATGAACGTCCACGCACTCGGTGATCAGGTCGGAGAGGTCTTCGAGGTACATGGTGGCGAAATGTTTGGCCATGTCCTGCGTGCCCATGGAGCCGAACGCCCAATCGAGGTCGGCCAATTGTTCAAAGCGGCTGGCTTCGGGCAGGAAATCACGCTTACAGATACGGTGGGCGAGTGTGGGGTTATGGCCCTGGAGAAAAAGAATGACCTCATCGATGGTATAAATATATTCCTCCCCGAGGGCCACCATGCGGGCGGCATTGGGCGAGAGGCTAAGGCCGGACTGGTTGATCCGGTTAAAAAGGTCCTGCAGTCCCTGGCGGCAGAACAAAGCGATGGTGACCTCGATACCGAGGTCGCTTTGAAAGGAGGCGATGTTTTTGGTGTTCAGGAAACCTTTCAGGTAGGCGGTGGCCGGGTAAGGCGTATTAAGCTGTGTGAAAGGCGGCGTAATCAGGAACACGGGAACACTCAAGGGATGAAATTTGAGGCAAAATTAAGGCAAAGTGGCGGGTTCGAGGGAGGACAATCGGGCTATGGGGAGGAAAACAGAAGGCTGGAAAAAATCCAGTGTCTGCCGGAATAGTGATAAGTATACCTGATCGGGTATAATGCCTGGCAATGTTGTCTTTAGTATACCCGATGGGGTATAGATGGTGAAAGTGATTACATTTTTATCTCCGTCATATTTCAATTATCCTGTCAGATTCCTCCGTACTACTTTTCAGCAGCAGCCGGTTGCTCTCGGACCGGCAGGTCATTTGAATAGTTGTGAATCGGCTGCAGTTTTAAAAATCAAAACCGGCGGTAGTTGAAGTGTGTAAAAATTATGATAAATAATATGATTTTTTCCCAATATCTGTCACAGAATCGACAATTTATTGCTAAATTTGGATCAAATAATGGGATAGTATCCAATTATCCAGTGATAAAATGACAAGAAGTGAACCCAGAACAGGCCATATCAAAATATGAGGGGCAACCTTTAACCAACGGCATCCTGATGGACTTGCTGCAAGACTATTCGCGTCCACACAACAAGATCAGGGAACTGGAGAAAAAGAATATTCTAATGCCCGTTAAACGCGGATTGTATATCGCCGGCCCTGCGCTTGACATACGAACACCCTCACCCTACCTGTTAGCGAATCATATCTATGGTCCCAGTTATGTGTCGATGGAAGCCGCTCTTTCCTATTGGGGTTTAATACCGGAACGTGTGTCAGCTATCTCATCTATGACTACCGGTTCAACCAAGACATTTCGTACACCAGTAGGATTATTCCAATACACAAAAGCAAAACTACCCTGGTATAGCTATGGGATCAGGATGGTGGAGTCGGCGACGGACGAACATATTTTGATTGCCTCACCTGAAAAAGCAATATGTGATATTATCGTTACAAGGGCTGGCATCATTCTTCGCAGCATCAGCCAGACAAACCTTTTTCTGCACGAAGACCTACGGATAGAAAAAGATGCTTTACGGAAATTCGACAGGGAAATGATTGGCGGCTGGCTTGGGCAGGCACCGAAGAAAAGTAGTCTGCGCATGTTGATTAAAACACTGGAGGGAATATAATATGATAAGAGAATGGCTGGAAGAATATAAGCCACAAAATACAGAACAGGCCAGGCAGGCCTTGCGTGAGATTATGCAGGAGATTGCCCTGGCAGGATTACAGCGCAGCCGCTTTTTTGAAGTGGCCGCTTTCTATGGCGGAACTGCACTAAGAATTTTTCATGGGCTTGACCGTTTTTCGGAAGACCTGGACTTTTCGCTGCTGGAGGTAAATCCCGGATTTTCCCTGCAACCTTATCTCGATGGAATGCAACGTGAATTTGCATCGCTCGGTATGGAAGTGAGTGTGATGAAAAAGGAAAAGACCACACAAAGCAATGTTGACTCCGCTTTTTTAAAACCTGACACAGCATGGCAGGAAATAACCTTAAAGGCCATAATACCACAAGAGAAGATGGACAAACTTCATGCTGACATCAAAATAAAGCTGGAAGTGGATAAGCAGCCGCCACCGGGGTTTCAGACAGAAGAAAAGTTGCTGTTAAAGCCGTTCTCTTTTTACACCAGGTGTTACCAGTTACAGGATCTGTTTGCCGGTAAAATGCACGCCGTGCTTTTTCGTAAATGGGGCAACCGTGTAAAAGGCCGGGACTGGTATGATATGGAATGGTATATCAGAAAAGGTATTCCGCTACACCTTCATCATCTGGAGCTCAGGGCAAAAGACAGCGGCAACTGGAACGCTGAATTGATGTCAGAGGAAGAATTCAGGAAGCTGTTGGATGATAAGATCAGTTCTGTTTCGATGGAGCGGGTAAAGGAGGATGTGTTACCGTTTATAAGGGACTATAGTAAATTGGATATATGGTCCAGGCAATACTTTCAGGATCTGTCGGGGTTGATTAAGTTTGTGTAGGCGACTACTTCTTTTAACTATTTTTGAAATACTATGGCGCTGGAACTTTTAAATACCGTTGACATTATTGAAGCAATGGAAAATTACATAGCCAGGGTGCGACCTCCAGAACATGTCCGGGATCGCCTGGATATTAACTATAAAATTGAGAACCAGAGCATCATCCTTTTTGAAATAAGACCGCACTTTCAAAACCCTGCTAACAAAATAGAATCAGCGTACGCCAAAGCTACTTATGTAAAGAGTGGAAATAACTGGAAAATCTACTGGATGCGCGGGAACCTCAAATGGAGCCTTTATGAGCCTAAACCGCAAGTCAGGGAATTGAAGGATTTCCTTGCCCTTGTCGATGAAGACAAACATTATTGCTTTTTGGGCTAGCTTTTACAATTGAATGTTGCAAAATTCGGAGAATATTCAAAGTAAAAAGTTGGACGGCAGTCTAAAATTCATATTTTAAAGCCCGTTGAGTAAATATGAAATTGAAAAGCTGTTTTGGATACCAGTGACTACTTTATTTTCTCTGCAAAGAACAATGCCGGCATGTTTTGCTGTGGCTTTTCTATGCTTAAAAGGCACTAACAGCATTCATCCATTATAACAGTTCATACTTACAAGACAGCTATTATTTTTTATCCGTTATCCTGTTGTCTGCCGGAAGTCTGTTATAGATTTGCTGCATGATCGTACTGATTTATGCTGTCGTTATGCTGATCTCGTGGGTCAGCGTAACACTTTTTCTTATCATCAATACCCGGAGAATCAGTTTTCTTACAGACATGCCGGTGGTGCTTGATACAGCGCCGCCGGTTGCTGTGATCATTGCGGTAAAGGATGAGGAAGCCGACGTGGAGGAGGCGCTGCAAAGCGTGTGCAGGCTGCAGTACCCGGATTTCCGCATCATCGTTGTCAACGACCGTTCAGTAGATAATACCGCGGCCATCCTGCAACGTATCGCCATAAATGAACCACGGATTACCATTATAACCATAGATGAACTGGCGGAAGGATGGTTAGGGAAAAATCATGCTTTATATAAAGGATATATGTCCAGCACGGAAGAGTGGTTATTGTTTACCGACGCCGATGTAAAATTCAAACGGCATGTTTTGCAGAAAGCGATGAACTATATCCGGCAAAGGCAGCTTGATCACCTGGTTGTGTTGCCCGAGGTTACTTCCACTTCTCATTTATTTCAAGCCATGATGAATGTATTTACCATCATGCTCGATATCAAGTTGCGGCCATGGACCGTATCCGATCCACACTCCTCTTCTTCGATTGGGGTAGGGGCCTTCAACTTTGTAAAAAGGTCCGCTTACGAAAAAGCGGGTACGCATGCTGCGATCTCTTTACGACCCGACGACGATCTTAAATTGGGAGAAAGGATCAAACGTACCGGTGGCCGGCAGGACCTGCTTTACGGCGATGGGGAAGTGAGCCTGGCCTGGTATAACAGCCTCGCTGAATTTGTAAACGGGTTGATGAAAAATACGTATTCGGTATTTAATTACCGGTTTATTGTTGCCATGGCGGCAGCGCTGGCGGCGTTGCTGGTGTTTGTATTGCCGGTTCCCTTATTGTTGCTGATGGGAGCTCCTTATACCTGGATGGCGCTGGCTATCATTGGTTGCCATATTGTCTTATTGTACGGCAACAAAGGTATCCGCGCACGATGGTGGCATTTCCTTCTGGTGCCTTTTGCAGGGTTGGTGATGGCCTATATTGTTATACGGGCATCGATCCTGACCGAGCGCCAGGGCGGCATTTACTGGAGAAAAAGTTTTTATTCGTTGAAGGAGTTACGTAAGCAGGTGTGAGAAAGTTTATAGAAGTATTCATTAACTGAAATACTGTTATCTGTCCGTTAGTAATTTGTTCCGGACCAGATTAATGAATTCAGGTTTGTAGGTTTTGCTTATCGGAATGTGCTCTTTGCGGTCTTTGATCAGTAAATAATTTTTTTCAACCACCGATATTTTAGAAACCGGTATGATAAAAGACTTGTGTACCCGTATAAAATTTGCCGGTGAAAGGGAGTTTTCAATGTCCTTCAGGGTTGAATAGACCATGATAGCCTGCGTTTTATTGTAAATAGCGACATAATTATTCTTAGCCTCGATATATTCTATTTCATCCAGGTTTATTTTTAGCATCTTGCCTTTAACGCCGGTTTTTACAAAAATATAGTCGTTGCTAAAATCTTCATTTCCGCTTTTCTCAGTGTTGCCGGGAAAATGGCGGATCTTTTTTACGGCTTTGATGAAGCGGTTAAACGAAATGGGCTTCATTAGATAATCCAGTGCGTTCAACTCATAACTTTCAACGGCAAATTCAGAAAAAGCGGTACAGAAAATAACCTGCGTCCTGGGGTTAATCATGTTTATCACTTCAATACCGGTCATTTCGTCCATTTGTATATCCAGGAAAACGACGTCGGCATCCGCCTGTTTGATCATTTCCACACCATTCTGCGCGTTGGTACAGGTCCCTACCAGCTCAAGCTCGTTGACACGTTTGATATAGTTTACAAGTACGTTGATTGCCGGCTGCTCGTCGTCGATTACTACACATTTGATCATAAATAACTATTTAACGGTCAGTTCAAAAATATACAGTCCGTTGCCACTTTTGGCATTCATCTCATACCGGTTTTTAAACGCAACGTCCAGCCTTTTACTAAGATTAGTTATTCCGATGTTGGAAGACGAGAATTGCATATTGTTTTTTTTAATTTTATTACAGCAATAAAAATGTACTTCGCCCGGCTTCAGCCTTACTCTGATGGTAAGCGGTTGCTGGGGATCTTTGAGGTCGCCGTATTTAAAAGCATTTTCCACTATCGTTATAAAAGAAAGGGGCGGTACCATCTGTCCGTTAAGCAAACCCTCCACTTCATAGCTGATCAGTTTACTCTCACCGAAACGAAGGTTGTTGATGTCAATCAGCGTTTGCAAATGCTCTAGTTCCTTTTGAACTGATACCTTTCCGCTGTCAAACTCCAGGGCCTCCATTGAGTAACGCATGATCGAGGAGAGTTTCAAAATATTGTCAGCGAGTTCCGGCGAATAATTCAAAGCTTCGGAGAAAAGCGTGTTTAATGTGTTGTGTAAAAAATGCGGGTTGATCTGCGAACGTATAAATGCATATTCATACTGCAGCTTTTCCTGCTGGGCTTTCAGTTCCTGTTGTTTCAGTGCTGCATTTTCTCTTTCCTTTCTGAAGGTTTGCGTGACATAAAAATAAAGAAGGGCGAAAGAGAAGAAGCGAACGTAACCCCATAGTGCTTCCTGTAGGAAGGCGGAAAGGTTGGTGGAGGTATAAATGATCTTGCCCATTGCAGGCATGATAAGGTAGATATATACATAGCCAAACGTAGCCATTACCAGGAAGACGATAAAAAATGAAGCGACGCTCCACCATATGCCTTTTTCTTTATACAGGTTGAGGCAGTACAGGCTGATATAAAACGTAATGGCAAAAGGAACGAAATAAAGGAGGGTCCCGAAAATCGTGACGTTGGGTCGCGTCATCCTGTTTGTAAAGTAGATAAAAACAATATAGACAAGCCAGACTATAACATGCAATAATGGCGTTCTAAACTTCCCGTTGAAAATGGATAAAGTTCGCTTCATGTATTATGTCGTTATAATGGCGCTGTGTTTATATAGTTCGCTAAGTAAATTTACATCAATAATGTTTTTCTCAATACGCGCATTTTGGAGCAAAGCATACAGATGCTTATCGATCGGATAGGACATATAGCTGGCCTTGTTAAAGAGATAATGTGCGGATGATGTTTTAAACAAACCAAACAGCCGGTCATTAAAAACCAGGTTATCTGACTGTTGCAGGTGTTTCGGTTCGCGCGTTGTGGCCACCGGGTTGATGATATTGGCTACTTTGTGTACGTAAAGCCAGGCCTCCCATTGTTCAGGATAAGCCCGGATTAACGGAGAAGCAAAATCATATAACTGTTCCATCAATGTCTGGGCAAACGTATTGCGATCCGTGTTCTGCTGCGGATAAATTATATCGTGAAACTTCAAGGCGATAGCTGTTAGAGACTTACGATAGCAGATCACTGGCAATACAGGTGTGTTGGACGCATGGGCCAAAAAACCAATGCCCTTTCTCACTGATATCTGTTGATGAAGAAACGACAGCGGACAGCTGTTTTCTTTTTGCCTCGCAGCACTGCCGGAGCCGGTATTGCCATCGACGTAAACCACAAGACTTTTCCCTTTTTTAAGGCTTCTGAGCATTTGGATGGCTGCGGTCGGCTCCTCTGCATCGATCAGGTTAAAATCGCCGTTATTATTGCCGCCCGAAATTTGATCGTATAATGCCGCGTAAGTGCCTCCCTGCGCTTTTATAACGCTTTTGGCAATCACCAGTGAAAAGGGGAGGTTGTATTTAACTAATAGTAAGTTTATCAACCGGTACGATCCCAGGTGAAAAGTACAGATTATCGCCGGACGTTGTTTTATTGCTGCCCACGTGCCGGGGGCCAGGTTTTCCATGCACACATTTTCGAGGATAGCAGGACGGTCCTGCTCGAATACACTCAGTCGCTGATGTAATAAAACAGACCTGTAAATACTTTCATGCCTGTTCACGTCTATTTCAGGCAGAAAATTAAGCAGGCTTGCGCTTACTATGTTGTATTGCATGGCCAATTTGTCGTCTTTCCATATGTCAAGTGATGCATAATGCCTGCAAAAAAGATCGAGCTGCCTGATATAGTTCTTTGCTAACATACCGTTTGATATAAATACAACCTCCTCAGAAAAAATAATTAATACACCGACATGGTCTTTAGTTTCCGCCCAGGCACGAAGAGGCGTCGTAGTCCCCGATCGATTCCAGTTCAAGCAGACTGATTGCAATTCCAAAGACTGTACTTAACGTTTCCATTGTGTTGATTTTTTGTTTGATAAAACCAGTTAATTCAATCAAACCTCTGATGCGTAACAGATTTAAAAAAACGTATTACGTGAACGCTCGGATGCTATATGTACAAACCTTTTTTATATATGTAACCGGCATTGATGAAACGATAAGAAGAATATTTCCACACACGAAGAAAAAATACTGGGTGAGTCATCGTCTTTCTACGCTTTCGATGCTAAGGCCAACATTTCACATAGGGAATAATGTATTTCACATAATATTTTTTGCGACGATTAGTAATTCGATTAAGATTGAATAACAATGTTGCTCAACGCATTTGTGTAAAGAAATTGCTTACGTAGTAACCGCTTAACCCGATTGACTAAGCTGCGCCAGACCAGGACAGGATAGACTATAGCTGATATAGTTTATACAAGGCTGGTCTTACGTCAAAAAAAATAAGGGGATGGGAAAACGAACGACAGGACGAAAAAGTGCAAAAAAGCTTATTGGCGTTATCGTGTTAACCAGCCTCTCTTTTGTAACAGCTTTTGGTCAAACCTTCGTAAAAGGGGTTGTTAAAGATCAGACAGATAGTAAAGCCGTTTTTGCTACCATTTACATTAAGGACACCACTATTGAAAAAACAATTATCACCGACAGCGCCGGCGGGTTCGTCATACCTTATGCGGCAATCGGAACAAAAAAAATAATCGTTTCAGCAAGTGGATATCTGACCGACACAACCCACCTGGAAAGCGAAAGCGACAGCCTGATTACAATATTCCTGAAAAGATCCGAAAAGTCCCTGCGAAATGTTGTGGTCTCTTCACAACTGCCAACCATTGAAAGAAAAATAGACCGGTTTGTTCTGGATGTTTCAAAGAGTCCGCTGGTGTTGGGTTCAAACGCCTACGAGGTATTGGGCAGGACTCCATTGATTCATGTTTCCAACGAGTCGGTTTCAATGGTTGGCAAGGGACAGGTGCAGGTGATGATCAACGGCCGGCTGATCCGGCTTGCAGGGGCAGACCTGGTGAATTATTTAAGTTCAATATCGGCATCCAACATTTTGCGCATTGAAATCATCACCATGCCGCCGTCGAGGTATGATGCCTCCGGTAACTCGGGATTGATCAATTTAGTGCTGAAGAAGCCCACCGGTTCCGGTTTGGGAGGCAGCATCTACGGCGTCTATCACCAGACATATTATCCGTCGGGTGAATGGGGCGCGAATATCACATGGAATAAGAAAGGGCTGAGCATATGGGGTGCGCTGAATTACAAAAAAGGAAAAACACTACCCGTAGAAGAAGCAATCACGGACTATGACCTGCAATCCTGGAGTCAGCAATTGTTCAGGAAGCAGTTGGAAGAAAGAGGAACGGCCCAGGTGAATGTTGACTACGAAATCAACAAAAGAAACTATCTCTCTTTCTATTATGTTGGCCAGCTGTCAGGACCCGCAGAATACGGAGCAGGGAAGACGTGGATCATCAGGAAAACGGGCAACTCAATGGATTCCCTGTTTCGCACGAACAATGATATTTCGATGAACATCAATGCACACAATTTCAGTTTGCAGTACAAACATGTTTTCGACACGACGGGTCAAAAGAACCTGACGTTACAGGCCGACTATTATGATTATTCAAATAATAAAACGCAAAAATTACGATCGGAGAATTTTTACGCAGACGGTGAATCCACAGGGATATCGATCAATGACAGGAGTCTGGCGCCGCAGGCCATTCATATTGCAACTGCCGGTGTCGATTATGAACAGCCCATAAAAAAACTGAAACTGAATATGGGTTCGAAGTACACGGATATAAGAATTGACAATGATTTCAGGTATTTAATCAACGGAGTAACCAATGATCCCACGAAAAGCAATCATTTTAAATACCAGGAACGCGTTGTAGCGCCTTACCTGACCCTCAACTGGGAAATGAAAAAGTTGTCGTTCCAGGCGGGCCTCCGGGGTGAATACACCAACACAGTGGGGCGTTCGGTTACGTCGAACACGACGAATAAAAGATCTTATTTTAACCTGTTTCCGACGGCCTATCTGCTGTACAAAGGAAACAACCCTAAAAACTCCCTGGTTCTTTCTTATGGAAGAAGAATCGAAAGACCAAAGTATTCCGATCTGAATCCATTCAGGTATTATTTCAACATGTATCAATATGCCGAAGGCAATCCTTTCCTGCTGCCGGCATTCACCAATAATTTCGAGCTTAATTATGTCTACCTGGGGAAATATATTTTCAATTTCTATTACCAGCATACCAGCCGGGTGATCAGTCAGATGCCCTTTGTAGATGGCTACTCCGGTCTTATCTCCTATACAAGAGGGAATATCGGTATACAAAATGGTGCCGGTGTTAACATCATCGCCCCGGTAAAGATCACGGGTTGGTGGGAAGCCGGTAACACCGTCAGTGCCTTCTTAAGAGATCAGAAGATCGACTTCCCCGGCAGCGAGTTGCAATTTTCAAAGTGGGCCTGGAGCGCTGTGAACAACAATATATTCAAGATTTACCCGAAGAGAAACCTGACGGCCGAACTGAACATCGCCTATAATTCGCCGGCATGGAGTACCATATACAGATTTGACGGGTACTTCACTGTGAACGCCGGGCTGAGGATGACTGTAATTCAGCATAAGCTGATCGCTGCGGTGAACTTGTATGATGTTTTTTATTCCATGAACCCGGAGTTCAAAACCCTGCCGAATTCTCTTCCTTATACAATACACTATAACAATAGAAACGATACGAGAAAGTTGAGGTTGGTTGTTGTTTACAATTTTGGCAAAAGCCAGAACATGAAGAAAGCCAAAACGGCTAACGAAAAAGAAAGAAGCAGGTCTTAACATAATTAAAGAAAGGTGTTCATGATGCTAGCGATGAATATCAATCTTTAGTGGGTTGCTTGTATCCTTACGCAAGCCGCATTCCAACTGCGTGAAGTTGACTTTATTAAAAAAATAAATCGGAAAAAAATGAAGAACAAAAAGCTCGAAAATCTGCTCAGTAAGCTGAACGAGGAGCAAACTGTTGAAAATTCGTCTGAAGATTTTGAAAATCTTAGCGAGTCATTTGCTTCCAAGATCAGAGGTGGTACTGCGGATGCCGCCGACACGGGTAACAACGCCTCGTCTTGTAACGAGTCAGGCTGTAACAATTCCGGTTGTGGGCCCATCATCCCTACAACACCGGATGCCGCACTTGTGTAACACAGTCCTAAAAAATGGAGCGCTTCCGACCCAGGTAGCGCTCCATATTAATACCGTCAAACATGAACTACAAACTATCTTACTATACAATAGTAACGGATGTGGTGGACGTGCCGAATGACAGAAAGATTCTGTACGCAACGAGAACAGGCACTCCCATTCTCATCAGGTCGAAGTTTCTGGAAGATATCAATGCAGGGAATTTCGATGACCTTCCGATTCCGTTGATGGATATGCTAATCAGGTCCGAAGCGCTGGTGCCCGAAGATGATCGGGAGCTGAAGGAACTGGCGGAAAAAGCCAAGATCGCCTCCGCTGCTGATAAGACCTATTTGAATTTTACCATTCAAACTACGGCCAACTGCCAGTTGGGGTGCCACTACTGCGGGCAGAGCCACAGCAAGCATAACATGTCCGACAGCATTATAGAAAACGTAGTAAAGCGATTTGAACATAAAATGTCGGAAAAGAAATACAGCGAGGTAGACATTTCATGGTTTGGCGGCGAGCCGTTAATGTCGCTTTCCGTTATGCGCAAGCTGAACAAATCGCTTAAAGAAATAGCCGCATCAAAAAATTGCCGTTATAAATCTCACCTGGTGTCCAACGGGCTTTCGTTAAAACAGAATGTATACGAAGAGCTTGCGCTCGATATGAACTGTACTTTTATCGACATCACCCTCGATGGCATTTCGGATTCCCACGACAAAAGACGAATGACCAAAAGCAACGAGAATACATTCGATATCATTTTTAATAATATCGTAAGTATCGTCAACCGGCCAGACTATCCGTTGAACGGCTGCACGCTCTCTGTGCGTTGCAATGTGGATAGTACCAATATCGACCAGGTAGAGCCACTGATCAATTTATTGCTGGCCAATGAACTTCAAAACAAGATCAACTTTTATTTCGCTCCGATTTATAGCTGGGGCAACGATGCACATCTGGCCACCAACAAAGACGAGATAGCCATTAAGGAAATCGATTGGTTCATCAAACTTTTCCAAAATGGCTTTAAGCCGACGCTTCTTCCGAAACCCAAGCAATTGGTATGTTCGGCTGTTAACCCGGACTATGAACTGGTCGATCCCTGGGGCAAGGTTTACAATTGTACGGAAACACCGCTGGTTCCATTTTATGGACCGGAACATGTTATTGGCAATGTGAACAACAGCACCACGGAAGTCAGGCCGTTTAAAGATCGTCCGTTCACTGATTGGTATGATAAAATTCAGGATCCTTCAAACGGATATTATTGCACAAGCTGCAAAATACTGCCCTTATGTGGGGGCAGATGCCCGAAATCCTGGACGGAGGGAATTCCTGCCTGCCCGAGTATGAAGTTCAACATGGAAGACCGGCTTATTCTTTCCTATGTGTTTGCCAAATCCAATTTCGAACAACTAACTCAATCAACGCATGAAAACAATATCATTTGATACCCTGCTCGACACCGTAAGCCAGATTGAATCGCCGGAAGTGCAACGCACCAGGAAAACCGACTTCGATTCCCTGTTCCTGGAGGCCGTGTACCAGAAATTTGACAAGAATACGATTATGAGCATGCAGTACTGTCTCAGTCAGTTTAACAAGGGTTTTGAGGAAGCGAAAAAGCTGAATTTTGAAATGGCGGATTACTATTTTGGCAGGGGGCAGGAGGCCATCGATAAAAACAACTTCAGTGAGGACATCATCAAATATCTCACCATCTACATCACTCCCAAGTTGTCTTATTATCATTATAAAAAAGGCAATCACGCCGAGGCGGAGCAGCTTACCTGGAAAGCGCTTTTTGAAACACAGAAAATTGAACAGGAGTTTCCCAACATGCACATGGGAAAAATTCAGCAGTTGCACAATGTGGTCCGTGTTTTAACCAGGCAGAAAGAATACCAGCAGGCACATGGGATCGAGACTGGTATTTTGAGTTACTTACTATTCAACCATATTCCTGATATACCCGGCGACTGGACAGACGAACTGGTCAGTAAATGTGACAGGCAACTGTTATCGCTGATGACCTTACAGGTATTTTCCGAAAAGATCGTGAACCTGATCACTATTCCAGACAACGACCAGCGCTTTGCCGTAGAATACTTTGCTTCCTGTACGGACCCGGATCGCGGGATTCCGGAAGATGAAATACTTGTGCAATTCTTTAAATGTATCCGGGCGTACAAAGAAGAGGACACGGATCAATTTCTATATGAAACGCAGCAGTTTCTTAAAAAGGCACCAGCGGGGTTCAATGCCTCAAAGCAATATTTGTTACTGCTTTGTATCTCCCTGCTTGATGCGGGTTCTGCAGAGGCCGACGCAGATCAACTGGTATCACTGTTGCAGGAGAAGATCAGGGTGACCCCGTGGATGGCGAACAAATACAAATCATCTATCGGTACCATTGCTAATTGTATTTAAACAACCATGAAATTTTTTTCACAGCACGATCAGATGGATTGCGGGCCTGCCTGCCTGGCCATGATTACCAGTTTTTATGGAAAGAATTTTCCATTGGGCTACTTGCGGGACCGGTGTTACCTGACGAGAGAAGGCGTTTCTCTGCTCTCCATTACCGAAGCGGCAAAAAGCATCGGGCTGAAGGCGGCTCCCAAAAAACTCAGTTTATCGAAATTGATCAAAGAACCGGATCTGCTGCCATGTATACTACACTGGAACAAGAACCATTTTGTTGTGTTGAAAAAGATCCGGAAAAACTGGTTCACCGGAAAGCTGCGATTTGAAGTGGCCGATCCGGGTCATGGGCTCATCTCGCTCAGCCGCGAGAAATTTGAAAACTCCTGGGTGGCGGAAGATGAAAAAGGAATCGCTTTACTGCTTGCACCAACGGATGACTTTTACGACATACCGGTTCCAACCGAGGAGAAGGTAAACCTGAAATATCTTATACGGTATCTGCTGCCGTACAAAAGGCAGATGTCGTGGCTGTTCTTTCTATTGTTTTTAGGCACCTTAACTACGCTGGCCTTCCCGATACTGACGCAAATACTGATCGATGACGGCGTTGTCAAAAAAGACCTCGGGATCATTGCCTATATTTTACTTGCCCAGCTTGCCTTTTTTGCCGGTAACATTGTTTTTGGCATCTTTCGCAACTGGATAAGCCTCACGGTAGGCACTAAAATAAACATCCAGATCATCTCGGAATTTCTAAAAAAAGCCTTATCCCTTCCTATACGTTTTTTTGATACGAAGATGCTGGGTGACTTCAGTCAGCGCATACAGGACCACGAGCGGATAGAAAACTTCCTGGCCTCTCAAAGTATCCTGTCGATCTTTTCAGTGATAACGTTCTCGGTTTTCTTTGGTGTGTTGTGGTACTATGACTACCGGATACTGATCGTGTATTCGATCCTGACTGCAGGATCATTGATATGGTCAATCTACTGGCTGCGTAAGCGAAAAATATTCGACTATATTAAATTTCAGCAGCGGAGCGAAAACCAGCAATCGATCTACGAAATCATGAATGGCGTTCCGGAAATGAAGCTGAATCAATTTGAAGAATACAAACGAACCGAATGGGAATTGCTTCAGCAAAAACTTTTCAGGACCAATGTGCGCATACTGAAAAACGACCAGATCCAGCTTTCCGGCTTCGACTTCATCAACCAGTTAAAAAATATCGTGGTCACCTTTCTGGCGGCGGCTTATGTGGTGCAGGGGCACATGACGCTGGGGGCGCTGCTTAGCGTGTCTTATATAATTGGACAGATGAACCTGCCGATCAACCAACTGATCGGATTCTTCCGATCGCTCCAGGATGCGCGGTTAAGTCTTTCAAGGCTGATCGATGTGCAGAACCACCAGGAGGAAGAAAAAGAAGACCAGGTGCGTTTAACCGATGAAGGAAGGCGGCGGGTTTCAGCGGGTGAAAGAGGGATTTTCATCAACAATCTTTCTTTTCAATACGAGGGGCCCAAGTCACCCTATGTGCTCAGGGACCTGAACTTTTTTATACCGGAAGGAAAAGTAACGGCCATTGTGGGCGCGAGCGGCAGCGGCAAAACCACACTGATGAAAATTTTGCTGCGGTTTTATGATCCTACCGGCGGAAGCGTGTTTTATAATGGCAAAGAAATCACCTCCCTGTCGCCGAAAAGCCTTAGGGAAAACTGCGGCGTGGTATTGCAGGACGGGTTTATATTTTCGGACACCATCGAACGCAACATAAAAATGGGTGACAGGGAGTCCGGCGATGCGCGGTTGAAACACGCCACTCATCTCGCCAACCTGTCAGGATTTATAGATGAATTGCCGCTGGGTTATGCTACGAAAGTGGGTGCTACCGGCAATGGCCTGTCTGGCGGACAAAAGCAGCGCATCCTGATTGCGCGGGCGATATACAAAGATCCTTCATATTTGTTCCTGGACGAGGCCACTTCGGCGCTGGACGCGGAAAACGAAAAAATCATTCAACACAACCTGCAGCGGTTCTTTAAGGGCAAGACGGTATTGATCATTGCGCATCGGTTGTCCACGGTAAAAGGTGCGGACCAGATCATTGTGTTGAAGAACGGGCAAATTGTGGAGCAGGGGCAGCATGAAGATCTGGTGGCCTTAAAGGAAGAGTATTTTAAGCTGGTGAAGAACCAGTTGGAGTTGGGAGGGTAGGGGCGCCGATTTAGCTATTAGTTCATTGGTGTATCATCGATCTAAAAAATGTGATTCAAACTAAACAAGCCTCAAGTGGAATAATGACGGTCGATTCCGTTATGTATATTCTAATTAAACGTTTATTGACGGGTTAATTTGTAAAAGACAAATATTTTTGACAGACAGCTTGATGGACGAGTATATTAATCTTAGAATATATGAGACCAGACATACCAGATCAAAAAGAAGGCAAAATACGGATTGACAAAAATAGCCTGTTGTCGTTGGTCGCATCCGGGCTCAGCGGGAAAAATCTGTTTCCTGCAAAAGTTAATGCTGCAAAGGAATACATCAGAAAATTGAAACAGGCGCGTTGATAGATTTGAATAGTATTGAAGCTGTCGTTCTGCGACACCTTCAAAATTTATGCGTCATAATAAACAAGCCGGTTGATTTAAGTCTCTGGATGTTTTTATCACGACTTACCTTTACTCTGTATTAATCTATCAAATTGACTCCACGTCAATCGGATGGGCTTTTGGGCATTAGCTGGATACCATTCGATTGAGCCTTTAGAAATCGTAATGGTACCCAGTTTCTTTTTATCCTGATAAATATCAAAAAACGCGTCTTTTTTTCCCATTAAGGCGTTGGGAAGTGTGGCGTAAACATCGTGCTTCGGCATAAAATTGAGTTTGGTGGAAATTTCTTTGCCACACAAAAAAGAAAATAAAAGGCAACCTTCATACCGTTTTTTGACGGTATTGGGAGAACATGGTTAAGAATTGTCTCAATGCTTCAGACTGATGAAGTCTACTTCGGAACTGATCGGATTGTCCGCTATCGTCATTGTTATTTAAATACCTTTTCCACATAATTCGTCTTATCAGGCGCGGTTATCTGTACGATGTAAGATCCCTTCGGCAAACTCTCCGGTAAGCTCAGCGACACCCTGCCCGTACCTGTAATATCCGATACTTGCTTTGTAACCACTTTTTGTCCGGCAGCATTCAACAACGTAACGGTATATATACCAGCCTGCGCATCTGCAAAAAGAATATTGATTGTATTACCCGCAACCGGATTGGGAAATACCTGGAAGCTCACAATAGCGTCCATCGACACTTTCACCACCGTGCTGTATTTTACCGTGCCATCTATATCAATACTTTTGATACGGTAATAATTGGCGCCCGTTAACGGGTTTATATCTAAAAACGCATACGCAACCGTGCTCATATTGTTGCCGGTGGCCAATTGTGTACCCACCCGGTTAAAGAGTAATCCGTCCGCGGACCTTTCTATTTCATACAGGTTTACAGCGTGTTCGTTTTCCACGTTCCAGTCCACCTTCACCTGGCGGTTTATTTTTGTTGCCCTTATCGTAGTAAAGCTTACCGGTAGCGTAGTGGCGGGTTTGAATACGATCATAAACCGGTCGGGTGCCGACGAGGCTGCACTGGCCGTAACGCTGAAGCTGATCGTGGTTGGCATGTTAAAATTGAGAAGGGTCTGTGTGCCCCTGAACCTGTCAACCAGGTAGCCTGGCATTCCACCAGGCATATTGGAGCCACCGATTTCAAAATGATAATCCTTTATTCCTGTATTGGTGATATGAAGAAAGATCGTATCGTCGGCGGTTACAACCGGACGTTTTTCCACGATCATTGAGATGCCGTCCCGTCGTACCCCCAGGTTTTCTGAAAAGTTCTCCATTTTTAAAATATCCTGTGCATTTACTGAAGCGGCAAAGCTGTTATCAAACTTCACACGAAATCCGTCGGCCAGTAATATCGTACCAAGAGGATCGGTAACAAGCAGGTTCACTGCTATCTGCGGACCGTTGTTGCCACCACTATTCGCAACCTGGAATGGCGGCACAGCTTTAGATGCCTCAGAAAATACCACGGCCGCCGGCGCTGTATGCGCCTTTAGAAAAAACGCCTGACCGGATTCAATGTAGCGCGACTGGCTGGTGCTTGTACCGCTGCTTATACGCTGTGGCGTTTGCTGATAGCTGTTAACGGCAGTTCGTTCCACTACTTTAAAGCCTCCCGCCGTGTACGTGCCGGTGAGATTGGCATCCCAGATATAATAAAAAGGAGCGAGGTTGCCGGTGCCGGAGATCGTTTCAAAATCCAGGGTAGCGGCATAAGGATTGCCCACCAGCGTATAGCCCGGCCCCGTTGCAGGGATTGTTACAGCCGGCAGTGTGCCCTGGAGAAGCGGCCCCCTGCTGAAAAGTGTGGTGGCGCCGTAAGTGCCACTTCCCGGCGTGATACTGCGATCGCCATTTACATAGAGCAGATACCCAGGCCGCGCAGCAAGCGGAGTGGCATTGGTGTTGGTGATGGAAGTAGTGGTCCACGATGGTCCCGACAGGCCACCCTGGTCATGAACAAGGATCGATGCGTTGGTCGAACGCTGGTCAAAACCATTTGAGCCCGTATAAAGTGGAGAAGTGATCAGCGTACCCGTGTCCCGTGTGGCTGCTCCCCCTGCCTGCCAGGTGTCAAAGATTGTTTGGGTACCCGTTACCGGCACACTTAATAACCGCCAGGCAGCGTGATTATCGTTAGGAATATACCGGTTCACTATTACATCACCGGTAACTGTGCCACCCCTGGCAGGTGCTACCCGCGCTGTATTTGATGCCGTGGAGCCGAGTATGAGTCCTCCATCGCTGGCCAGCGTGCCGGCGGTTAAAAAAAGCGTATCCAGTACTGTGAGCGCACTGCCCTCGAGGATAGTGGCGCCTGCGGTATTCACTTCAAGGTTGGTCAATGTACCCTTGCCGTTCAGTGTTTGCGCGGCCGTTCCATTGAGCACCACCCTGCCCGCACCGCTGATGGCTCCGCTATTGATCAACGAGGCCGCTATTTTTACGGTGCCGTTGTTGACCAACGTTGCATTGGTGTCGATTATAATGATTGCACCACTCTCCACCAGTACGGTGCCATTGTTCTGCAATTGCCCACGGCCCGTACCAGGCAACATCAGCATACCAATGATGAAGAGAATAATATAAACAGATTTCATAGTCTAATTTTTTTGAGCATACGTGTTAGCAGATTGCATTGCACTGATAATTTTTCATGCCTGGTTTTACTGCCCGCTTTTAACTTCAAACACCGCACCCGGCATCACTTTTAACTCACCGTCCTGTCCGACAACATAGGGCTGCTCGAGCTCGCACTTGCCACCTGCCACGGGATTGATCACTATTTTTTTTCCTGCGGGTAATGGTGATGGCGGCCTCCAGTAGCATTCCCAGTTATTCCTGTTGTCCCATTTTCCATCCCCTCTGAACAGATAAGTATCCGGCACTGCCATGTTCTCAACTGCGCCAATATCCACATAGCCATTTACGATGCGGGGATTACCAAAAAGATCGGTGGTGATATCGGCAGGCAATACGCTCGCATCCCCGCGGTCAGTTACAATGTTGCAGGATGTAGGCGTATAAACGCCTATTGAGTTCGCATCTGCCATGGGTGCCGGATTGTTGGCGGTACTCGTAGGGTGCATACCTGGCGGGAGAAAAGGGAAGGTAACGCTGTAGGTAAGTCTTATCGAACCGGGATATACCGTAAACATTTCGTCCTGATCATTGTTGGTAGTGCCGGTAATGATACAATTGGTCATCACGGGATGCGAGCCGGGAGACGTAGCCATATTAAAACCCCGGTTACTGGAAGCGACGGCTTTGTTGCATACATTTCGGATGAGGGTACAGTTGATTATAACTGGTGATGAGTTGGCATTGTTGATCCCTCCGCCACCGCCACCCGCGATATTGCGTTCAAACACGGTATTCACTATCAGCGGATTGATCCCGTCCAGGTAGATGCCGCCACCCGCGGTGCCATATTCAGAAAGCCAGCGAGCCTCATTTTCCCGGATGATGGTGTTTTTAATATATAAGTCTGCGTGTGCGCCCAGACCCGAAGCCAGGATGCCGCCGCCCCTGCGCTCGGCCAGATTGCGAAGGAGCGTGGAGTTAGACAAGGTAGTATTCGTGCTGCCTGAAAAACCGATCAAACCGATAGCACCACCTGTATAACTGGAGTAATTCTCACTCATCAGCAGTCGGTTCAGTGTGATAACCGATAAAAAATTGGCACCGACGTTTTCCCCGAAAATGGCAAGACCGCCGCCGCCCGGCATGGGTTCGGGCGTAATATTAGCAGGATACACGCTGTCTACGCGGTTACCCAAAAACGTGACACTGTCAGCAGAAAAGTTACCCACCGTCATCACGCCGCCGCCGAATACCTTGGCGCGGTTGGCTGAAAATTGTACAGAGTCAAGCCTGCACCAAAGTGTATTATTATCTTCCTGTGTATAAAGGGCGCCCCCATAGAATCCCTGGTTGTTGATAAACTTCGATTTAGTTATCTGTACGTTGCTATTGATGGTATAAATCGCACCGCCCGATCCGAAGCCTTTTGCCGTATTGTTTAAAAAACTGCTTCCCCGTATCTCCAGCCGGCTGTTTTCGTTATAAATAGCGCCTCCTTCCGTAGAAATCGAGTTGGAAAAAATGGAGTTAATTATTGTAATAGTACTGTTATCGCTGTTATAAAGGGATGCTCCTTTAGCAAGCTCTCCGCATTGATCGAATGTCACATTGCGAAAAGTTACAGAAGAATTACTGTTTGATACGCCACCATACCGGCCAACAATAGAAAACCCGTCGAGCAATGCATCAACCACCCCGGTATTTTTTATGGCTCTTTCATAAAAACCGGTTATGATACAGTTGTTGACGTTTATATCCCGTTGGGCAAAGGCGGTTTCATTGCCGGCGAAACCGCCATAAAGTTTAACGCCGCTTTTGAGTTGAAGAAACTCACCCATCACCAGCTGGCGGTAGATGCCATTGGCTACCCATACTGAGTCGCCGCTGTATGCAGCCACCATGGCTTTATCAAGTGCGTTAAATGCGGTAGCCCATGTTTTGCCATCCTGCGGACTGGCGTTATTGCTACGGTCTACGTAAATGCGTGTGCGCAGCGGATCCTCGCTTATTTCATAGGCTCCGGCATCGATTATACCATCCTGAATCCTTTTTGCACCCATGATATCGATGCCGGTGGCCACCACGTCATTGTTACCCATATTATAGCCAGGGGATGCTGCCGTAAGCCGAAGGCCATCATCGGCCGAGCGCCATAGACCGTCGGCACCACGCTGACTGCCCGTATTCACAAAAAGAGGGTTCGTATTTTTATTACCGGTACCTCCATATACCGTACTTCCCTGGATAAGCGAATAATTTACCAACGTAGTATCGGAACCATTACTGCTGTAAATAGCGGAGCCGCCAGTATTGGCCCAGATAATAGCACTACTGACCACGGGCGCTGATCCATAGTTGCGTATCGCGCTGCCATTGCCGGTTGCGGTATTACCATACAAAGTAGAACCGATCACCTGCGGTCCGCCGCCTTCGTTGTTCATGCCGCCGCCGTAATCAGCACTATTACCGGTAAAAAGACAGCTGAATATTTCAGCACCCGAAGCGAGGTTGTACATACCTCCTCCCCAGGAGCTGGCTACGTTATTGGTAAAAACAGCCGCTGTTATCTTGGGTGCTGAGTTTAAATTGGCCATACCTCCACCGATACGGGCAGCATTATCAGCAAAAATTATATTCCGGACAACCGGTTGGCTATTACCTATATTCAACATGCCTCCGCCATTGCTGCGATTGAGCAGGTAACTATTCGCTCCTATGCTTATGCTGGCATCGGTATTGACATTGGCATTGCCGCCTGTAATCGTAAAACCATCCAATACGGTAGAAGTGTTGTTGTAAACGGTTACCACTACATGATAATAATTGTCGCCATTGCCTGCGGCACCGCGCTCGCCACTCAATATGGTTTGATGGAGAACAGGATTACGTTCGTTAAGACTACTTTCATTTCCCGTAAAGCCTCCGTAGATCGCCTGGTTGTTACGCAGGAAAAAGGCCTGATCACGGTTGTCGGAGGAGTTGAGGCCCCACGGTTTTTCAGTAGGGTAGTAAGTACCAGCCGCTACCCATATCTGCTTTTGCGTAGTGCAGCCAGCACCGGCGTTGATCGCTGCCTGAAGGGTATTAAACGCGGTGGCCCATGACCTGCCATTACCACCGGCTGCAGCATTGCTGCGGACAAACATCACGTTGTCCTGTGGGCACTGAGCATGGAGGGAGAGGCAGGAAAACAGTAAACAGAAAGAAAATAAGCCCCGGCACATTGCAGGCGAAACAAAGTCTTTACACATTTTAATAGCAGTTTTAATGGTGATGTTCGCAATACCGGATAGCTTCAATAAGCGGTAGCCTCGCAAATAACTTCCTAAAATAGCGTGTTCAAAAGGCAGGCGGGTATTAATGTGGTTAACGGCGGTCTTTTGTATGTAAGTACCCCGGATGGTAAGGTTGAGTATGGTTCGCGGAGGAAGTTTTAAACTGCCGGCAGTTTTGGTGAAAATCCGCTAAAGTTTTGCTATTCAGAAGTCTGAGGTGTTTTTTGTAAATATGTACCCGGGCCTGCGATGCACGCAGGTGGCTGCTAAACCGGCCGGTGGAAAGTTTGTAATGAATAAGGTCATTCTATTTCCGCATGTTTGTTTTCCTCCTAATCCATTAACCCCAGAAAATTCCGGGAAGGATCGGTAAACTCCGCGGCCCCAGTTCTCAGGTGTAGTAACGAGAGCAGATCAGCAACCTGTCGATAGTAAGCTTAAGAGCTTTAGATTAGCCCACAAGAAATGCATAGTCAGGTTCGATCAGGTAATAATATAAATCTCTCTCTATACCCTACATCTAAAAGGTTCAGATTAACGCCAATAATATCCTTTCCAGAATAAACTAAAAACTTACTGTGTTTTTCAAGCGCTTTATATAACTGGCTGTTGTCCTTAACCCAATTAGTTAGTCCATTACTTAGCATAAAATCAAATCTCTGCGGTCGTTCCATACATCTTAATTGTGCCCGGTGAAGTAAACGACTGAAAAAATGCTGCAACGCCAAAATTAATCAATTGGAGATACGACTGTCGGCGATCATCGAAGCCAGAAGTAATGAAAGCGAGATTATTCAAAGGGCGGTCGATAACCTCATGGAGATGGACTTACTATTTAAAAAAGGGTCGATAGAAGATAAGCAAACATCATTAGTTCGATATTTCCGGAAAAAATGGTTTTCGACGGTTTTAGTTATCGAACTAAACGAGTCAACGAGGTTGTTATACTAATATCCGTACTGGGCAAGGATTTCACCGAAAAAGAAAACCGGAAAGGCGACAAAATCTGCGCCTTTCCAGTCAGGTAGCCCCGACAGGACAAATATCGAACACTTTAGTATTGTTTTTCAAAACCTTATATGAGAATCTTAACGATTTTTAAGGCCAACAATCTAAGATTTTTGAGCGTGGTTTGTCTAAAATTGGATACTGAAATGGAGTATAGAAGAATAGCCCAATTGGATTTATCGACCAGTGCTACCCTTTTGGTAAAGTCAAACGGGATATTTGTAAATTAGGGCATGAAAGGTAAAAAGACAAAGGAACCGGGCTTTCGGCCTCATCTCGTCAAATCCTGGGAAGATTCAGACACGGTAAATTTCGCAATAGCACTTGCCCGAATAACTGGATGGCTACTACAGGTAGACTGGTGGACAACAAGCGAAGAAGATGACACTGATGCGGATGTAGTATCTCTCCGTGTGTATGTAGCTGATGATCAGCAGGGTGTTTTTGATCTTCGCGGCAAACAAAAGATTACATCATTCAATAACAATGTTATCCTACCTATAGCCAAAAAAAGAGCGATTGGCAAAGGAGGAGTCCGTACGCGGTTCTATAGTGAGGAAAAATTATTGACTCTGCCTTTACGTGTGAAACCAGACTTGGAAAAAGTTGCACAGGCTGAAGAAGCTATTCGGAATAATCCTGATTTTCTTGAGAAAATACCAGTAAGAACACCTCCATTTATACCAGCAGATCATGCCGGAGATTATACTTATGGGCGGTGTGCGGTCTATGCCACTGCATTACATGACCTAACTCAACTTCCGGCAAAAGCCATCATTGCTGAACGCTATACTGACCAGTTCGTCAATTCAAGGACTGGTTTTGCCCATAGCATTGTCCTTCACCCTAACGGTCTTGCAGAGGATGCATGGGGTATCCAGACACTTGAACGCATTCTTGCCCGTTATGGAATTGAGCGATACAGGCTGAGCGAAGAAGAGCACTGGGGCGTAAATGAACGTTTGAAAAAGAACTCCGGAGCAAAATACCAGGAGGCCTATGACCTGGCAATCGCTTTGATAAAAAAGTACTGCCTTACACCTGACAATTAATCTAATAATTGTAATTTCTTATGGCAAGCCCAAAACTAACTCACGAACAACGCCGTTTAGCCGCAATAGATATGATTAACTATTATTTTAATGCCAATTATGTTGATTGGCGATACATTAAATTACTATCTATAAAGAAACAACTCAGCAGCAAATACGCCTATTATGAAGATATTGTTTCAGAAATCGAAAATGAGGAGAATGTTGAATCTTGTATCGCGCAACCGATAACCAACGGATTATATTTCGAGGCTATTGCTGAATGTGTTCAATATATAGAAGACCTGTTCGCTCTAATCAAGGCCTCCGCTAACACCGAATACTTTGTCAAAAATATCATTACCTATGAAGCCGGACAAATCAGGAGTTTTATCAAAACATTTCCAACTTCCGATAAAGACCTGGGCAAATGGTTCCACTTTAAGTATGATCTTCAATTTGAGGAAGGTACCGACAGCACACCCTTTACAAAGGGAATAGAAAGCCTACGACAACTTATCATTGAGTTAAAAACATTTTTTGTTGACTATGAATTTTTCTATATCCAGTATAAGCACGGATTAACCCTACCTATGCGTCCCTTCGGCAATAGCTATACGGCAGAACAGGTGCAAAAAGAAAAGGATGGAGAGATGAAGCCTTATGTGACGGCTTTCGACAACTTTAATCTTGCTGCAGCTGCCAAAAAGGGAAATTTTACCAGCCAACAGCCTGTAATGATGCCGGCCTTTACCGAAAACGTGCGCTTTCATATCTCTGCATTGAGCGAAGAGAATAATTATCTCCGCCTTGTTTATCCAAAGGATCAGAAACTCGATTTTGATCGTTTTGTAAACATAGCTAAAAGGGTAAGGTATTGCACCAATCTTTTTATCAATAATTATTATAACGAACTTCATCCAGGAGAGCGGTCGGGAAAATTTCAATTACCAGATGATCCGGATAAAAATTCTGTCTCGAATTGTACGTATTTTGAAGAGTAGCGTCCTGTTTCCAATCTTTGCTTAATGGGCTGTAAAATCCTGCTGAAGTTTCGTCGTAGAATTGAATAGGTTCTCCGAAGCCTGCTGGAGCTTTTCTGCAAAATCTTTGTAATCTGCTGCATTGTGTTTCCCCGATAGCTCAATACCGTTAAACTGGTTAGATAAATCCTGAAGCTCGAAAAGGAGTTCTGTTATTTTTGGATGTTGCTTTCCGTTTTTAACGATGTATTCCCGAAGTGGCTCTACCACGGTATTGAATGAATGTTCTATGTTCTCCCCTTGTGGTTGGTTAGTAGCAAACCGCTCCAACAAAGAGCCTGCATAATTTACTAAGTCTGGTTGATTTTGCTGGAGTTCCGGAACAAAGGATAAAGATTGAATGGATTCATAGGCCTTTTTGAAGCCAATTTGATATTGCTTTTTTCTTTCCCAAGTAAACATTATTATACGTTCATTTGTCTTAATCAGATCATCAACCAAATAATCAATGTAATCAATGTATTTATATATCTGTTGAAATTCCTTATAGGTTTCCTTTGTACGTAAGTACTTCCATAAGTAGGCATGAAAAACTCCCTCTTGGTCAACTTTATCTGCCAATCTTTTGGGATCTCTGTTTGCTTCAAGAGGTAAATGATCACCAGTGAATGGTTTCTGAATGAGTAATTCAGCATAATCCTCGCAATAACCAGCCTGTCGCTTCACTGATGGGACAATCTGTTCAATTAGAGAAACGACATATTTCAAACGATCCCGTCTCACTTGCCTGATTGAAAGAATGTAAACCCAATATGCAGCGCCTAAGCCAAGTACGGCTCCTAAAAATGCAATAAGTAAGTCAGCGCCGAAGGAGGGATAAAATGGGTCACATAAAATGGGCAATGTCATTAGTATTGGCTTGTTTGGTAGCTTAATAAATATACGGGTTTGGAAAAAATTAAAGAAATGTTGCCATCAAAAATTGCCTTCCTTTGCGAAATACATTTTTCCCATATTGTCGTAAAAACTTTAATAAATCGGAGGGCAGTAAGAAGTAGTGATTAAAGTTAGCGGGAAGTCGAACTTTAGGTATTCTGAGAATCAGTGCGATTGTGTTTTTCAGAAGGTCATATTAATTTCTATGAGAAATTATCGAACTTATCTGATAAAAACACGATAGCTTAATTATCAGCTGAGAGGTGGGGTAACAAAAGAAAACGCCAACAATATGGCGTTTCGTTAAGTAGCCCCGACAGGAATCGAACCTGTATCTGGAGTTTAGGAAACTCTTATTCTATCCATTGAACTACGGGGCCATACCTGCCCAAACCTTCAGCCCGGGCAGGGCCGCAAAAATAGCTTTTCCCACCCGCATTTTTTTCCAATTTTTCTTTTTTCCTGCTGACATACCGCTGTCACTAACCGGTGGCATTTTTACAGTGTCATCCGATTTACACAGCTTTAAATTAATACGTTATGTCAACTTCCACAACCGCAAAACCAATCACCACCAACGAGTTTCTCAGCTCCGCCCAACTCCTCGAAGATTGGCAGGGCCACCGCCGCCTCACCCGCCGCGTGATCGAGGCTTTTCCCGAGAAAGAGTTTTTTACTTATTCCATCGGCGGCATGCGTCCCTTCGCCGAGATGGTGCTCGAGTTTCAGCGCATGGCCGAACCCGGCGTCCGCGGCATCGCTACCCGCGAGTGGCTTTCCGCAGATCAACTGCCGCACCTCGCTAACCAACAACCCGCCACCACCAAGGCCGAAGTTCTTGCCCGCTGGGATGCCGCCACCGAAGCCATCAACGAAGTGTGGCCCACCATCCCCGAAGGCCGCTGGCAGGAAGAAGACGTAGCCTTCGGCCAGTACCCCGGACATTTCTACGATTTCATCCTGTATTTCATCGACAACGAAATCCACCACCGCGGCCAGGCTTACGTATACCTCCGCAGCCTGGGCATCGAGCCACCGGCGTTTTGGGAGAGATAATTCAACCCTTCGAGAACCTCAGGGGCCAATAGCGGTCCCTGAGCTTGCCGAAGGGCACGCAGAGACGCATAAGAGACAAAGTCGCAAAGAACAGCCAAAGAGGCTAAGAATTCAAAATATTAGCACATTTTCAGATTTTCAAATCATCAAATTAACCCGCATCTTCGCGCCACTTAAATTCCGAAGAATGACCGGCATCGATGATGTGAAATTGCAACAGGTGATCGTGCACCAGGTAGGCAACCCCTCCCGCGGTGAAGAGCTGCGCCTCTCCGCCAACCCACTGCTGATCGACGACGAGATCGTGGGTAAGTTGCTGACCAAGTATTTCCTCGGCTCCTTCAATGCCAACGAACTTTTCCATTTCACCCACCTCAGCGATATCGCACTCAACGAAGTGTACACCTACGTCAGCCGCATTTTTGAAGACCGCTCCACTTTCCGGGAACAGTCCAACCTGCTCGCTAATTTTCTTTATAATAAGAGCACACACGTAAAGGTGAAACAAGGCGAACTCTACATCGCTTTGATGGAAGAGGTACCCTTCGAGAGCGAGACCGTTTCCGCCATCGGCATTTTTAAGTCAGAGACCAAAGAGACCTTCCTCAAGATCGCGCCGCAAGGCAACGACGATTGGAACCTCACTCACGAAGAAGGTATCAATATTAATAAACTCGATAAAGGCTGCCTCATTTTCCGCACCGAAACCGCCGACGGATTCCGCTGCTGCGTACTCGATGCCACCAATAAACAAGGCGACGCACAGTATTGGGTCAATGATTTCCTGCAGGTACAACCTTTGGCTGACAGCTACCACCAGACCGATAAGTACCTCAGCCTTTGCAAGAATTTTATCACCAACGATTACGCCGATAAGTTTGAGGTTACCAAAACCGATCAGGCCGAGATGCTCAACCGCTCCATCGAGTATTTCAAAACACACGAACAGTTCAGCCTCAAAGAGTTTACCGAAGAAGTGATCCACCACGAAGAAGTGGTGAATACCTTTATGGATTATAAGAAAAATTTCGAGGCCTCACGCCAGTTCGAGATCGAAGATGAGTTTGATATTCACGGTGCCGCGGTTAAAAAACAACAGAAGGTGTTTAAGACGGTGCTGAAACTCGACCGCAATTTCCATATTTATATACATGGCCGCCGCGACCTCATCGAAAGAGGCGTGGATGAAATGACCGGCCGTAAGTATTACAAGATTTTTTACGAGGAAGAAACCTGATCCGCCTCGGGCTCCATGCCTTTTTTCAGTTTGGCCGTCAGCACATCGAGGTCAAAAGGTTTTTCGATAAAGTCGTCCGCTCCGGCCTCCTTACACGATTCGCCGGCATCGGCATGGCCCGACATCATCACGATGTAGAGCCCGGTATTGGTTTCGTCTGCGCGCAGGCGGCGGCATACGTCGCGACCGTCCGTATTTCCCAGTAACATATCCAGCAACAACACGCGGGGGGCATAGTCCTGCAGGAGCTGGTCCAGCCCGGCAGGCGAGGTGGTGGTCTGCACGGTCATCCCGGCAAACTGCAACACGGTTTCGGTCATGGTGCAGATATCCGGATCATCATCCAGCAATACAATATCAATAGCCTGGCGGTTCATGTTCGGTAAAAAATAGACGGTGGACCGTCAAGATACAGGTTTTGGACTTAGCAATCGTGTATACAGATCGTTAATCGTGAACGCATTTTGCAGCAATGGCCGTGCCACAGTGTCAAATCGCGGTGTAAAAACCGCTCTCCGCAAGGCCGCAAACCTTATCTTTGCAGCCCTTAACACTTTGACATGAAATTTTATAATCAACTGATAAAATACCGCCTCTGGATTGGCCTGGCTTTGCTGCTGGCAGGCGGTTATGTGAACTACGTTAGCAGTTTCTGGCCCGCTTTCTTCCTTTACCTCGTTGGTGTGATCCTGATCCTCGGCCATTTTTTCTTTGGTCCCCTGCGCCTGATCCAGGAATACATGGAAGCCGGTGACATGGACGGTGCCGAAAAAGTGCTCAATTCCATCCAGTTTCCCAACCTGCTTTACAAGCCCATCCGTTCCGTTTATTATACGCTGAAAGGCAATATCGCCATGATGAAGCAGGACTTCGACGGTGCGGAAAAGATGATGAAGAAAGGCCTCGACCTGGGTATGCCCATGAAAGAAGCCGAAGGTGCCAGCTTGTTGCAGATGGGTATGTTGTCCATGCAGAAAAACGATCTCCGCCAGGCAGAAAGTTATATCCGCTCCGCCATCCGCAAAGGCCTGCCCGATAAAGAAAACGAAGCAGCCGCTTACCTGCAGATGTGCAGCCTGATGATGAACAAACGCGAGTTTCGCGCAGCCAAGGATTTTTTCCGCAAAGCCAAAGCGCTGAAGCCCACCACACCGCAGATAGTTGATCAGATCAAACAGATCGAAAAATATATTACCCGGATTCCGGGGTGACGTGAATGGTGAATCGTCAATCGTGAATGGGGCGCCTGTTAATAGTCAATGAACATTCTGGAAGGGAGTGGTTCGCTGCCTGAAGGCTCCGCCGGCTGTTTCATTTTCACACTTCCACATTTACATATTTACACATTAAAAGCTGGCGGCACGCCAGCTTTTTTTATCTTGCCATTTATGAAATCAATCTTCTCAGCTTTTGTAGCGTGTTTCCTGGCTGTGCAGGTTTTTGCGCAGTCATCCGTATTGCCGGTTATACCAGTGCCCGTTTCTTATACCTATGGAAATGGACAATACACATTGCCCGCGTCAATAACCATCCTCACGCCGGCCGATACATTGATCGCTAAAACAGCCGAGCGGCTTGCCAGCCAATTGCGGACTATTGCGGGCCGCAACGTGAAAGTGCTGGCAACCGATCAAAGAGCTACGGGAGATTTTGTTTTCGTGATCGATAAAAGAATTCCCAAAGAAGGTTACCGCCTGCAGATCGAACCACGCGGCGTGCGTATTACCGGCGGAGGTCCTGCCGGTATTTTCTACGGCGTGCAAACCATGCTGCAGTTGTTCCCCGCCAGCATCGTCAGCAAAACAGCTCCTGTAGCGGAACAATGGATGCTGCCTTCCGTTACCGTGGAAGATTACCCGCGCTTCGCCTGGCGCGGCATGATGCTCGATGTAGCAAGGCATTTTTTTACCAAACAACAGGTAAAAGATTTTATCGACCAGATGGTACAGTTTAAGTTCAACACGCTGCACCTTCACCTGGTTGACGACCAGGGATGGCGTCTCGAAATAAAAAGTTTACCCAAACTCACCGAGGTGGGAGCATGGCGCGCCAACCGCGTTGGCCGTTGGGGCGATTTTACCAAACCCACTCCCGACGAACCCAAAACTTATGGCGGCTATTATACACAGGACGATATCCGCGAATTACTCGCATACGCGCGCGAACGTTTTGTGACCATCATTCCCGAAATCGATATTCCCGGACATAGCCTTGCCGCAGTGGCGTCTTATCCCGAACTCACCTGCACCACTGACAGCACTTACCAGGTAAATGCCGGCGAGCGGTTCATGATCTGGCCCGGCAATGGTACTTTCTACGGCACACTTGATAATACATTATGCCCCGCCAATGAAAAAGTATACGAGTTTCTGGATAAAGTATTTACCGAAGTAGCGGCCTTGTTTCCTGCAGAATACATTCACATGGGTGGCGACGAATGCTACAAAGGTTTCTGGGAAAAGAGCAAAGCCGTGAGCGACCTGATGAAGCGTGAGAAACTGAAAGACATGCACGAAGTGCAAAGCTATTTCGTTAAACGCGTGGGCAAGATCATCGCGTCCAAAGGAAAGAAAATGATGGGCTGGGATGAGATCATGGAAGGTGGACTGGCACCCGGCGCGGCCGTAATGAGCTGGCGCGGGATGAAGGGTGGCACCGAAGCCGCCACGGCCAAACACCAGGTGGTGATGTCGCCCAACGAATTTGCTTACCACGACCTTTACCAGGGCGATCCGATAGCCGAACCGCCAACCTATTCAAAAGTGCTGCTCAACAAGGCTTACGAGTTTGATCCCGTACCTCCGGGCGTGGATCCGCAATACATTTTAGGCGGACAGTGTAATCTCTGGAGCGAACGCCTGTGGACGGTCCGCCATATGCAGTATATGTTGTGGCCGCGCGGGCTGGCAACAGCCGAATCGGTTTGGTCGCCAAAAGAAAAGAAAGACTGGACCGGTTTTATCGGCCGCGTGGAAAATCAAATGAAACGCTTCGATGAAGCCGAAGTGAACTATTCACGCAGTATGTACGATCCGGCTTTCATAGTGAAGAAAGATGCGAAAGGTGAACTCAGCATCGACCTGACGACGCAGATCGCCGGATTGACCATTCATTATAGTTTCGATGAATTTTTCCCGGATCGTTTTTATCCGGCGTATACCAAACCGTTGAGTGTGCCGAAGGATGCCGCCAACTTGAAAGTGGTGACCTACCGTGGTAAGGAACAAGTGGGCAAGATCATCAATATGCCCGTAGCCGAGCTGCGCAAACGCGCCGGTATTAAATAAATTGTTATGAATCGCATCGATCGTGTTACCGCCATACTGATCCAGTTGCAATCACGCAAAGTGGTGAAGGCACAGGATATTGCCGATCGCTTCGGCATCAGTCTGCGTACGGTTTACCGCGATATCAAAACATTGGAAGAAGCCGGCATCCCCTTATACGGAGAAGCGGGTATTGGCTATTCGATCATGGATGGCTATCGTTTGCCGCCGGTGATGTTTACCAAAGAAGAAGCTACCGCCTTTCTCACCGCCGAAAAGCTGATCGAGAAAATGACGGATGCTTCTACCGACGAAAGTTATAAATCCGCGATGTACAAAGTGCGGGCGGTACTTCGTTCGACGGAAAAAGATTTCCTGGAAACACTCGACAACCAGATACAGGTTTTTAAAAGAAGCCGGAAAAGCCTTGAGGATAAACCACCAGCTTTGCAAACGATCCTGAAAGGTATTGCGGGCAAGCAGGTGTTGCGCATCCATTATTTTGCCCACCACAACCAGCAAAAAAGCGAACGTGAAGTGGAACCTTTAGGTATTTTTTACCTGGAAAACTTCTGGCACCTCATCGGCTGGTGCCGCCTTCGCAAAGCCTACCGCGATTTTCGCGTAGACCGCATTTCTTCCATCCGCCTGAGCGAAGAGATTTTTAAGAAAGATCATCCGAGCCTGGAAGAATATATCGAAGAAAGAAAAAAAGATAAGCACGAACTCGTAAGCGTGGTGCTGATGGTGGATAAAGATATCTCTCACTGGCTCGACGAACAGAAGTATTTCAGCGGCTTTATTTCGCAACACGAAACAGCAGAGGGTATGGAAATGCATTTCCTTACTTCCAGCATCGAAGGCTTCGCCTGCTGGTTCATGATGTTCGGAGAGCGTGCGAAAATCATAGAGCCGGAAGCGTTGCGCGAGCGCGTGGCGGACATGGCGGAACGTGTGCTGGCAACAGTTGGAAGGGTAAAGGTGTAAGGTACAACCTGTCCCTTGGTTCGTGTATACACGAACCAAGGGATTCTGCTCAGGAACCAACCATTTTCAAATTACCAAATTATCAAATTAGCCGATGTCATCTCAAAAAGAACAAGCAGAGATTTTTTTCAACGAACAATACCAACGGCTGAACGAACAGCAGCGCAAAGCCGTGGACACCATCGAAGGACCGGTGATGGTGATCGCAGGTCCGGGTACGGGCAAAACGCAGATCCTCGCAACGCGCATCGGAAAAATATTATTGCAAACAGACGCCGGTCCCGAAAACATTCTTTGCCTTACCTATACCGATGCGGGTGTGGTGGCCATGCGCAAACGCCTGCAACAATTCATCGGCCCCGATGCCTACCGCGTCAACATTTATACTTTTCACGCTTTTTGCAACGATATCATCCAGGAAAATTTATCACTTTTTGAAAAGACCTCACTCGATCCCATCTCTGATCTTGAAAAGATCCAGCTCTTCAAAGAACTGATCGATAGTTTTCCCAAAAATCATCCGCTCAAGCGGTATCGCGGCGATGTATATTTTGAAGTAAACAACCTGCAATCACTCTTCAGCACCATGAAGCGCGAAGGCTGGACGCCCGCTTATATCAGCCAGAAAATCGATGAATATTTAGCGGATCTGCCAACACGTGATGCCTATATTGCCAAACGCAAGACCGGCAACTTTCAGAAAGGCGATGTGCGCTGGGATAAAATAGAAGAAGAAAAAGAAAAGAAAGAAAAGCTGCGCGCTGCCGTCAATGAGTTTGACCGCTTCCAGGAACTCATGCGCCGCCGCAACCGCTACGATTTCGACGACATGATCAATTGGGTAATCAAAGCCTTTGAAGAGAATAAAGGATTGTTATCTACCTACCAGGAAAAGTTTCAATACATTTTGGTGGACGAATACCAGGATACCAGCGGTACACAAAACCGGTTGGTAGAACTGCTGATCAGTTTCTGGGAAAAGCCCAACGTATTCGTAGTCGGCGATGACGACCAGAGCATCTACCGTTTCCAGGGCGCCAACGTGGAGAACATGCTCGACTTTGCGCACCAATACCGCAATGACCTGATGACGGTAATCCTTACCAACAACTACCGCTCCACGCAGCCGATCCTCGATGTTTCAAAAGCGCTGATCGACCGCAACGAAGAACGGTTGGTTCGCAAGATCGAAGGACTGAGCAAAGAGTTGCTTTCTTCCAATCCTGTACATGCCGGCCTTCTGCATCCTCCCGTACTCCGCGAATACGAAACACAACGCGCCGAAATGATCGGTATCACCACGCAGGTACAGCAATGGCTGGATGAAGGCGTGGCTCCCGGTCGCATCAGTATTATTTACCGGGAAAATAAATACGGCGAAGAACTCGCCACCTATTTCAAGTTGCTGGGCATGCCCGTGTACAGCAAACGGCACGTAAATATTTTGCACCTGCCCTTCGGGCAAAAGATCGTGTTGCTGTTGAAATACCTCGCGGCCGAACACGACACACCTTACGGCGGCGATGAAATGTTGTTTGAATTATTACATTTTGACTGGTTCCATATTTCACCGATAGAGATCGCCAAACTGAGCATGGAAGTGGCAGAAAGACGTTTTGGTGAAAACCGTACATCGATGCGGCAGTTGCTGGCAGAGCGCGCCAACGCACCCGCCCGCGACCTGTTCAGCGCCGGTCCGCACGAAGCATTCAGCAATGTGTCCAGGATCCTTGAGCAACTCATTGCCGACGTGCCGAATGTAACCTTGCAGAATTTGTTTGAACGCATCATCCGCACAACCGGTTTGCTGCAGCACGTAATGAACAGCGACGAAAAACATTGGCTGTTGCAGATACTGACGGCATTTTTTGATTTTGTAAAAGAAGAAACACGCCGCGCGCCCACACTCAACCTCGAGCAATTGGTGCAACTCATTTCCCTGATGGAAAAAGAAGGCATTGCTCTTTCGCTGGTGCAGGTGAGCGGGAATGATAAAGGCGTTAACCTGCTTACTTCACACGGCTCGAAAGGACTGGAATATGAATACGTGATCATCGCCGGCTGCAATGCCGCATTCTGGGAAAAGAAACGCAAGCCCGGCGGCGGTTACAGCCTGCCGGACACCATGTTCAGCTCGCAGCCGGTATCCAGTGATGAAGAAGAGTTGCGTCGTTTATTTTATGTGGCACTGACCCGCGCAGAGCGGCATTTATATATATCCTACAGCCGTTTCCGCACGGATGGTAAAGAACTCGAACCGTCGATGTTCATTGCGGAAATACTCGACCGCCATGTATTGCCGGTGGAAAAAATAATTCTCGCTACAGAAGTAGAAGATCGCTTTGCGGCTTTGCCTTTCGGCGAAACATTGCGGCCGGAGATTGCGCGCATGGAAGAGGCGTTCATCGATCGTTTGCTGGAAAAATTTGTGATGAACGTAACGGCATTGAGCAACTACCTCAAATGTCCGCTGGAGTTCTATTACCGCAACCTGGTACGTATTCCCTCACCGAAAAACGAAGCCACCGAGTTTGGCTCATCGGTTCACCATGCGCTGGAACAGTTGTTCCGCAAAATGCTGGACGATGCCGATAAGCAATTTCCCTCCAAAGAAAATTTTATCGCCGACTTCGACTGGTACATGTACCGCCACCGCGAAAGTTTTACGCGCGAAGAATTTGAGCGGAGAATGGAATACGGCCATGAAGTGCTGGCCAATTATTACGATACCTATATCAACCGTTTCAACCGCATCGTGGCCATCGAACGGAATATCCGCAACGTGGTGGTGGAAGGGGTGCCGTTAAAAGGAAAACTGGATAAGCTGGAATTTGACGGCAAATCGGTGAACGTAGTCGATTATAAAACCGGGGATCCGGAAAAGGCGCTGGCCAAACTCAAAGGTCCGTCGGACAAAGAGCCGCATGGCGGCGATTACTGGCGACAGGCGGTATTCTATAAACTGCTGGTAGATCATTACGAGAAAAAAGACTGGAAAGTGGTGAGCAGCGAGTTCGACTTCATCGAGCCGGACAAGAAGAAAAACTACCGTAAGGAAAAAGTGATCATCACGCCGGAAGACACGGCCGCCGTTTTACAGCAGATCCGCGAAACCTGGGATAAAATCCAGGCCAAAGACTTTTATACCGGCTGCGGAAAAGAGGATTGCCATTGGTGCAACTTTGTGAAGACCAATGAACTGGCGGTGGCTTTGCACGAACCGGAGGAAGATGATTTGGTAATTTGAAAATTTGATAATGAGGGATGAATGTGTAAATGTGAAAATGTGTCCCGGGGTAAGCCCCGGTAATGTGGAAATGAAACAGCCGGTGTCGTTATGGTGTCCTGACTGGCTGTATTACATTTTCACACGGTCCCGCCCGACGGGCGGGCACATTTACACATCACCGGGCCCGTGGCCCGGCACATTATCACGACGCCACGGGATGCGCTCAAATTTTCAAATTAACAGACCATTTGCCCCAAACAAACTAAGTTTGCAAACTCATTATGCGTCTGGTCCGAATCATATCCCCGCTCACCATCTTACTGTTGATACTGGCTGCTTTCGCCGGCAGCCCCGGTTGTGCCAATATCATTCCACCCGAAGGTGGTCCGCGTGACTCCCTCGCGCCGAGGGCCATTGCTGTCCGCCCGGCAGACTCCACCCGCAACTTCAATGAGCGCCGCATTACCTTCAACTTCGACGAATACGTGGAAGTGCAGAATGCCCAGCAGAACCTGGTGGTATCGCCCCTCCCCAAGAACATGCCGATCGTGGAGGCTAAACTCAAAACGGTTACCGTCAGGATCCGCGATACACTGGAACCCAATACCACTTACGCCTTCAACTTCACCAAAGTGATCAAGGACGTGAATGAAGGCAACGAGGTCAAAGATTTCATTTATGTATTCAGTACCGGCCAAACCATCGACTCGCTTGAATTGAGCGGCCTGGTGGTGCTCGCCGAAAATGAAAAGGCAGACAGCACACTCACTGTTATGCTGCACACCAGCAATGTAGACTCGGCGGTGATCAAGGAGCGTCCGCGTTACATTTCCCGTCTGGATGCTGAAGGACATTTTCATTTCCGGTTCCTGGCCCCCGGCACTTACTATCTCTATGCAATGAAAGATGAAGGTGGCGCTTACCGCTATATGAAGCGTTCGCAATTATTTGCCTTTGCGGATTCTGCCATTAAACTCGACGGTACGCCGCATGTTCCGGTAAAGCTTTACGCGTATTCGATTCCCGAGCCGCCCAAGCCCGCGAGCAGCCAGACCAATACAAGAAGAGATAACAACGACCGCCGTTTGCGGTACCAGAACAATATCGGCCCTTCGCATGATCTGCTGAATGATGTGGTGTTCACTTTCGAAACGCCCCTGAAAAGATTCGACTCATCCAAAGTTCGCTTCACCACCGATACCCTGTTTACGCCTGTTACGTCCGGCTATCGCTGGGAAATGGATAGTACGTCTACCAAACTCTCTTTTAAATATCCCTGGCAGGAAAATACGGCTTACGCTTTCCTGTTAGATAAAGATTTTGCTACGGATACATTGGGCAAGGAATTACTGAAAGCGGATACCATTAAGTTCATTACCAAGAGAAAGATCGATTACGGTGAGCTGCGGCTGCGTTTCCGCAACCTGGATATGAGTACCAATCCTTTGCTGTTATTTATTCAGAACAATGAAACAAAAAAAGCGGTGCCGCTGACGAGTGAGAACTTCTATGATCCGTTGTTTATTCCCGGTGAATATGATCTGCGTATTGTCAACGACCGCAACAAAAACGGCAAATGGGATCCGGGAGATTTCTTCAACGGGCGCCGTCAGCCCGAGAAAGTGATTCCCCTGAGCCGCATGATCAATGTAAAAGCGAATTGGGAAAACGAGGTGGAGATTGATGTCCTCCAGGCTTCACAACCCGGGCAGGGCCCAACGCCCGGAGGACGGCGACCTGCCGGTTCCACGCCGGGAGGCCAGCCGCGCTCCCAGCGAACCATAACCGACGCGCCGCTTCAGCGATAGGCCTCGTGTCCGTATCTTTGCACCATGCAGTTTTCTTCTTCATTATTGGAAAATGCCGTGACTGAATTTGCCAAACTCCCGGGTATTGGCAAAAAGACCGCATTACGACTGGTATTGCATTTACTGCGCCAGGAGGTGGGTGAGGTGGAGCATTTTGGCGAAGTAGTGGCGCGGATGCGCAGGGAGATCAAATTTTGTAATCGTTGCTTCAATGTAGCCGACGGCGATATCTGCAGCATTTGCGCCAACAGCATGCGCCGCCAGGATCTCATCTGCGTGGTGGAAACCATCCGCGATGTGATCGCTATTGAAAGCACCCAGCAATACAACGGATTGTATCATGTACTCGGCGGCGTCATTTCCCCGCTGGACGGCATCGGTCCCGATCAACTGACGATCGAGGCCCTGGTGAACCGCATACAGAAAGAAGCCACGTCTGAACTGATCTTCGCGCTCAACCCCAACATCCAGGGCGACACCACCATCTATTACATCCAGAAAAAAATTCAGGCCTTCCCGGTGCAGGTTACGACCATTGCCCGCGGCATCGCCTTCGGCGGCGAACTCGAGTATGCCGACGAAATGACCCTCGCCCGCAGCCTGCAGAACCGCCTGCCGGTAGAGCGGTATGTAGCGGGGAGATGATTGACTAATTTGAAGATTTGAAAATTTGGTAATTTAATTGAAGAACTACCGGGATTGACAACGGGATAACGCACTTTTCCCTCATCTTCAAATTATCAAATCTTCAAATTTTCAAATTGTATTCGATACCTTTGCCTCGTACAGGCGGATTTGTTTATTGTTCGGCCTTTAAACGGAACTAATAAACGTAGTAAACTCCTCAAAAAGTTTCCAAGCGTTTACGGTTCTGTATGCAGGCCTTTCCTCCGAAATGCTGATCCTCTGTGCAAACTAATTAAATCATAACGTCATGAATATCAGAGAAGAACTGGGTCGCAGGATCCTGGTGATCGACGGTGCAATGGGAACCATGATCCAGCGGTATAAACTCCAGGAAGCCGATTACCGCGGAGAACGTTTCAAAGACTGGCATTCGGATGTCAAAGGCAACAATGACCTACTTTGCCTTACCCAGCCGCAAATTATCACAGAGATTCATCGCCAATACCTCGATGCCGGTGCTGATATTATCGAGACCAATACATTCTCCAGCACCTCTATCGCCATGGCCGATTACGACATGCAGTCGCTGGCCTATGAGCTGAACGTGGCCGCTGCAAAATGCGCACGCGAAGCCGTTAAGCAATCGGGCAAACAAGCCTGGGTAGCCGGCGCTATCGGCCCGCTTAACAAAACACTTTCGCTCTCTCCCGATGTAAACAATCCCGGCTTCCGCGCCGTTACCTTCGACGAAGTAGTGGATGCTTATTATGAGCAGGTGAAAGGATTGGTAGATGGCGGCGTCGACATCCTGCTCATCGAAACCATCTTCGATACACTCAATGCCAAGGGAGCCATTTTTGCCATCAAAAAATATTTCCGCGATGTAGCTACGGAGCCACTGCCCATCATGATCAGCGGTACCATTACCGATGCTTCGGGCCGTACGCTCAGTGGCCAGACGCTGGAAGCTTTCTATACATCCATTGCACATGCACGTCCGCTGAGTGTTGGACTCAACTGTGCGCTCGGAGCAAAAGAAATGCGTCCCCATATCGCCGAGTTGTCGCAACTCGCTTCCTGTTTTGTATCGGCTTATCCCAATGCCGGTCTTCCCAACGCCATGGGCGAGTACGATGAAGACCCGCAGGATACCGGTCATTACCTCGAAGACTGGGCACGCGAAGGTTATGTAAACATCGTGGGCGGCTGCTGCGGCACCACACCAGATCATATCAGGCACATTGCGGAACATGTAAAAAATGTAACGCCGCGACCACTGCCGGTTGTAGAAAAAGAACTTGTCTAACGTTTATGAGTGAAGTGAATAGCATTAAACCCTACTTGCGGCTGTCCGGACTGGAACCGCTGATCGTACGTCCGGAGACGAACTTTATCAATATCGGTGAGCGTACCAACGTTACCGGTTCAAAGAAATTTGCGCGGCTGATCCGCGAAAACAAATACGAAGAAGCACTGAGCGTTGCCCGCCAGCAGGTGGAAAGCGGCGCACAGGTGATCGACGTCAATATGGACGATGCGCTGCTCGACGGCGTGCAGGCCATGACCACTTTCATCAACCTGCTGCAAAGCGAACCCGATATCTCACGCGTGCCCCTGATGATCGACAGCTCCAAATTCGAGATCATCGAAGCCGGATTGAAATGTGTGCAGGGCAAATGTATCGTCAACTCCATTTCACTCAAAGAAGGCGAACAGAAATTCATCGAACAGGCGGTCATTTGCCAGAGCTATGGCGCCGCCGTGATCGTAATGGCTTTTGATGAAAAAGGACAGGCCGATACCGAAGACCGTAAAGTGGAGATCTGTCACCGCGCTTACAAAATCCTTACAGAGCAGGTTGGTTTCGACGGACAGGATATCATTTTTGACCCCAACATATTTGCCGTAGCTACCGGTCTGGAAGAACACAATAACTACGGCGTTGATTTCATCCAGGCCACACGTCGCATCAAAGAACTGATGCCGCTGGCCGGCATCAGCGGAGGAGTGAGTAACCTTTCGTTCTCTTTCCGCGGCAACGAGCCCGTGCGGGAAGCCATGCACTCCGTGTTTCTGTACTACGCCATCAAAGCGGGTATGAACATGGGTATCGTGAATGCAGGCCAGTTGGTGGTTTATGATGAGATAGAACCGCAACTCCGCCAGCTCTGCGAAGACGTGATCCTCAACCGCAACAATGAGAACAACGAGTCTACGGAAAAACTCATCGCATTTGCCGAAACCGTAAAAGCAACCGATAAAACAGAAAAGAAAAACGATGCATGGCGCAGTACCTCCGTGGAAGAACGCCTCAAACATGCATTGGTAAACGGCATCACGGATTACATCGATGAAGATACCGAAGAAGCGCGTCTGCAATATGCCAAACCACTCGAAGTGATCGAAGGTCCGCTGATGGCTGGCATGGGTGTGGTGGGAGATTTGTTTGGTGCGGGGAAAATGTTTTTACCCCAGGTGGTAAAGTCTGCGCGCGTGATGAAAAAATCCGTGGCCTGGCTCACGCCTTTTATCGAAGAAGAAAAAAGAAACAATGCATCGTCCACTACCGGCAATGTAAAAAAGATCCTGCTGGCAACAGTGAAAGGCGATGTACATGATATTGGTAAAAATATCGTAGGTGTGGTGTTGGGTTGTAATGGATATGATATCATCGACCTGGGAGTAATGGTGCCCACGGATAAAATACTCGACACTGCTCAAAAGGAAAATGTCGACATTATTGGATTGAGCGGACTGATCACGCCATCACTGGATGAAATGGTGAACGTAGCGCATGAAATGAAGCGCCGCGGAATGGATCAGCCCTTATTGATCGGTGGCGCTACTACCTCACGGATGCACACCGCCGTTAAAATTGCGCCGCAATATGAAAAGGGCGTGGTGCACGTACTCGATGCAAGCCGCAGTGTGACGGTTGCCGGTTCTTTGTTAGGTGAACAACGCGGCAACTTCCTTAGTAAAGTACAGGAAGAATATGTTCGGCTGCAATACGATTTTGCCAATAAGAAAGTAGTAAAAGACTATCTCTCTTTTGCTGACGCACAAGCCAACAAAGTGAAAGTGGATTGGGCTTCGTATACACCGCCGGCACCTTCATTCACCGGAACGAAAGTATTTGTTGCCTACGATCTCGCCGAGCTGCGTGAATACATCGACTGGAAGCCTTTCTTTATATCATGGGAGTTGCACGGAAGTTTTCCGCAGATTCTCGAAGATGCGAAAGTGGGTGTGGAAGCTACCAAGTTGTATAATGATGCCAATGCATTGCTGGATCAGATCGTGAATGAGAAATGGCTGACTGCGCAGGGTGTGATCGGTTTCTGGCCTGCAAGCCGTGTGGCTGCGGATACGGTAAATGTTCACCGCGATGGCAGCGAACTCGAACTGCAATTCCTGCGTCAGCAAATTAAGAAAGCAGCGGATCAACCCAACCTTTCGCTGGCAGACTTTATCGCGCCGGCGGACGCTGACAAAGAAGACTATATCGGTGCTTTCTCCGTAACCATCCAGGGAATCGAGCCACACATCAAACGCTTTGAAGCCGCGCTTGACGACTACAATAAAATCATGTTGCAGGCATTGGCCGATCGTTTTGCAGAAGCTTTTGCGGAATGTCTGCATGCTCGTACGCGGAAAGAATTCTGGGCGTATGTAAAAGACGAGCAGCTGAGCAATGAAGAATTGATCAAAGAAAAATACCAGGGCATCCGTCCCGCACCGGGCTATCCCGCCTGCCCGGATCATACGGAGAAATACAAACTGTTCGACCTGCTTGGTGGCGAAGAGGCCACGGGTATTCATCTCACCGAATCGCTGGCGATGTATCCCGCTTCTTCTGTTTGCGGTTGGTACTTCAGTCATCCGCAAAGCCAGTATTTTGGCGTAGGAAAAATTCAGCAGGATCAATTCAAAGATTATCTGCAGCGTAAGAAAATGCCCGAGGAGGAATTGCAGCGTTGGTTAAGGCCCGTGCTCGAGTGAGGCAATTATTGATCAGTTAACAGGGAATATCCGAAGGCCTCGTGGATAAGGCTCTCGTTAATTGACGCAATTATATTTTTGATATTCATACAATTACGATTATTTAGACAAAATTTTGTCGTATAAAGTAGTTATACGACAAAAATGAGATTATTTTTGTCGTATAAATTGTCGTAAAAATGGCGAGTGTCTATCAGAATCGTATAGCCCATGAACTAGCTGTTATAAAAGCGGCTGCCGGTCAATTTCCCCAAGGTGCCAGTTTTGAAGAACTAAAGGCGGTTTCCGGACTGAAATTAGAATTGCGAACATTTCAAAGACGCCTGGAGACATTGGTAAAGCGAAAGGAAATGGTGATGGTAGGATCAAAACGTACCGCAAAATACCACCTGGTTAAACCAGGCGACATTAGTTTTCCGACTGAAATCCAAACTAATACCAAGGATGTACGTACACAAATTCCTTTATCAAAGGAAAGCCTTCAAATTCTTGATATTTTGTCATCTTCAGTAGAGCAAAGAGAGGTCACAGGGTATAACCGTGACTTTTTGGACCGCTATCGTCCTAATATCGATTTTTACCTTAATGAAGACGAACGGAAACAATTAAGTAAGGATACTTCTACTGCGGTTGGAGACGCACAGCCAGCCGGTACTTATGCCAAACATATTCTTCAACGCCTGCTGATTGATCTCTCCTGGAATTCGAGCCGGCTGGAAGGAAATACCTATTCATTACTCGACACAGAACGATTGCTTTCGCAAGGTGAGGCTGCTCCCGGCAAATCTGCAGAAGAGGCACAGATGATATTAAATCATAAAGACGCCATCGAGTTTATCGTAGCTGGTGCCGGAGATATTGGCTTTAACAGGTATACGATTCTGAACATCCACGCAATGCTTGCTAACAACCTGCTGCCTGACCCGGCAGCACCCGGACGATTACGATCCTTAGCAGTAGGCATTCGTAATTCGGCCTATACACCTACAGCAATTCCGCAACTGATCGAAGAGATGTTTGAACTGATGCTTAAAAAAGCTTCAATGATTAGTAACCCGCATGAACAGGCACTATTTATAATGATACATCTCCCATATCTGCAACCATTCGAAGATGTGAATAAACGTGTTTCACGGCTTGCTGCAAATATCCCCCTTAATCAGCACAACCTGGTACCACTGTCCTTTATCAGTGTACCGGACGATCTGTATATAAAAGGACTACTAAGTGTGTATGAACTTAACCGTACGGCGTTGTTAAAAGATATATTTCTTTGGGCCTGTGCCAAATCAGCAGACCGTTATGCACAAGTGCGGCAGACTATCCACGAACCTGATCCATTCCGTATTAAATACATGCATATTATGCAGAAGCTAATTACGGAAATTCTTTTGCAAGGTCTTTCGAAAGAAAAGGCAGCGGGTATCATTCAGTTAAATGCGGTGACTGTACCGGAGGAGGACAGAGCCCGTTTCATAGAATTAATAGAAACGGAATTGTTGAGCCTGCACGAAGGAAACTTCGCCAGATATCGTGTTACTCCATCGGAGTTTAAGAAATGGCAGGATATATGGGCTGGTAATGCAGGCAAATAATTGTTAAAGGCATATTGACTCGTTCACCTATTTGACTTAGACACTTTATTGCGCTGGCGTACCCTGATGACCCGCGTCTTCGTCCAGATGTCGTGCCAGAGGCCTCCGAAAATACTGAACATTTCGAAGGGAATAAGCCGGATCAGCGAACGTTGAAACGCTGCGCGAAAAGTAAGATCCGCTCCATTGTTGCTCACTGCCCTTGTGCGCGTAAAAAGTTTTCCCAATGTACGTCCCTTCCCTAACCACTCGCACAACGTCATGTATACGGTATAAAAGCCAAACATGAAACAGAAGATCAGCAGCCAATCATATTTACCAGCCAAGAGTCCGGGGACATATTGTTCTGCCCAGATGAAAATGCCTACACGATAGGGATCGATGGATGACGCATGTACATAAGCCATTACGACAACGAAACCTGGAAGCAAGATACCTGCAACAAACGCATCTATTATCCAATTCATCAAACGCAATTCCGACCCCGCATCAGGTTGACTCATCAGCAAAAACTCATCCGGCAGAATGGTATCCTGGTTTGAATAAGACATAGGAAAAATCAATAAGGGAATACGTCAGTTAGTCAATATTCCCTTATTCATTTTTTGACCAATTCGTTTTTTTACTTTTACCTCGCTTTCACCACACGCGTCTTCGTCCAGCTATCATGCCAGAGGCCGTTGCCGGACCAGATGCTGAATTGTTCAAACGGAACCAATCTGCACAGTGAACGGAGAAAAGCATCTTTGAAAGTCAGCTCTCCGCCATCGGCTCTGATGGCACGCGTACCTGAAAGAAGTTTGCCCAGGGTATAACCTTTGAAGGCTTTTTCACAGATGGTATAATACACGAGGTAATTGAACAAACCGATGCCATAGCCGAGCAGGATAAGTTCGATGCTGTTGTCATCCTTGTAAGCCAACTCCATCATATACTCCGGTGCGATGCTGGCAAGTATATAGCCGATTAAATAGCCTGTTGCATAGGTCAGGCCGAAGCGCATTACGAGGTTATCAACAAAAAAATTAGCAAATCGCTGGCCGGTGGAAGCCTCTTGGTACTGGTCGAACAGCTCCAGTTCGTCTGCCAGCGCAGACGGTTGTTGGGTGGGGAGGTTTTGGTCTTGCATAGCTCGCAAGATAATATAATCAGGCAATAAAATGAATGAGTCAATAAACGGCAGAAGGCGCAGGTTACTTCTCTCAACGCTCGTGGTTCGTGAAGACACGAACCACGGGTATTGGTAGTTGCATTATAAAAAGGCATGGCTGTTTATTCACCATTCACCATTCACCTATTCATTTATTGACCTGCTTACCTCCGTCACTACCTGGTGCAGCGACACTCCCTTTTTGGTCCAATGATAACCCAGCCGCACAATGATCGATTCATTGGTGGGATTAACATAGATATATTGACCTAAAATGCCCAACGCATAATAGCCGCGACCTGCATACGATACGTAGAATTGTTTTAAACCATTTTTGAGATAACTGTGCAGCGCCGGCTTTGCATATTTTCCACTCGATGCAGCCGTGACTGCGGACAATGAATCCGGAAATAATTCATAAGACCTGTTGCCCCAGAATTGGTTTTTATATCCTTCTTCCAGCATCAGTTGCCCCGTCATTGTACTGTCGATCCATGCTTTTGACACAATCTGCTTCCCGTTCCAGTCGCCCTCGCGCAGGTATAAACGCCCGAGCTTGGCAAAGTCACGCGCTGTTGCATTGAGTCCCGCGTAAGCAATTTCCAGATGCCGCTTGTCGGTATTCCAGGTGGCGGCATATTCCATTTGTAACGGCTTCCATATTTTCTCCGTCATGTATTCCGCTGCTGTTTTGCCGGTCGCTTTGCTGATGATCATGGCCAGCAAAAGGGTGTTGATACTCTGGTATTCGGTCTGCACACCCGGCGCTTCCTTGATTTTTACTTTATAAACGTACGGCTCCATATTGGGGCGGAACGCCAGCTTGATGGAAGCATCTTTCAAACCGTAGGAGCCTTCATCCCATTGCAGACCGCTGCGCATGTCCAGTAAATGCTGAATGGTTATCTGCGCAAAACGCGGATCTTTCTTCAGGAATTTCGGCAGGTAATTCGTCATCGGCTCGTCGAACGATTTAATTTTTCCCTCATCGCGGGCAATGGCGGCCAAAGTAGCTACAAAGGATTTCACCACTGAGAAAGAAGGCAACAGCGAATTGCGGTCGAAGCCATCGAAATATTTTTCGTAGAAAATGGAGTCGTGACGGATTACCAGGAAGGCGGCAGTGCTGGTGCCTTCCAGCGTTTTGTCGAGTTGCTCTCTCCACTGACGGGATTGATCGAGATTAGTGGCATCGGCAAAATGAAAAGCAGTGTCACCATTTTTAATTGGTACAGATGGCAGTTTTTCATGCGAACGCAAATTGAGGTTACGGTTTTTGTAGGCCCTTACCATATAGCAGGATGAAAACAGGGGAAGCAGGAACAGGAGGCTGAGATATTTCATGTTACAAGTTTTGTTTGACGACTCAAATGTTCGGCACAACCGGCACAGTGTCAACACAAATCTGCATACCACGGGTTTTTGTCTGCCAACCGGATGAATGTGTCAAAACGGGCTTGCAGAGGAAATTGAGCCGTTGGCAGATGGCAGGTTTGTCATCGCCGTTCGAAACGCTATTTTCGTTGTATGGGCCGGAAACAGTTGATATTGGTGTACGCATTTTTTTTATTTATGATGGTATGGGGTTTTGACCTGCTTACCGCCATCAAATACGGAGAGTCGTTCAGCATTACTGCGTTCTGGGATATTTTCAGACTCTGCGCTTTGTTCTATGCGGGCAGCACCTTACTGCTGGTCCGCGCCGTTTGTATAAAGTTCTATCGTACCCGCCGCTACGGCTTGGTATTAACGGGGTTGCTGGGCGCATTGATTTATTTTATGGCGGTACGTTATCTCCTTGAACAGCTTGTTTTACCCAAGCTGTTTGATGCTCAAAACTATCCGACCAATATTTCATTTAAATACTACGTGCTCGACAATGCTTATTACGCATCGATCTATGTGGTGCTGGGGTTGCTTTTTTTCCTGATGGAAAATCAGGCCTACAACGAAAAGAAACAAGCCGCGCTGCAACAGCAGACCCGCGAAGCTGAATTGCAATTTTTGCGTTCGCAGGTAAACCCGCATTTTTTATTCAATACGCTCAATAATATTTATTCGCTGGCTTATGAACGTTCAGAAAAAACGGCAGATGCCATTCTCCGCCTTTCCGATCTGATGCGGTATATGTTATATGAAAAGAAACACCAGGTAGCCATCCTGCGCGAATGGCAATACATCAGCAGCCTCGTAGAATTGCAGCGGCTGCGGTTTGAACATGAACTGCCGGTAAAAATGGAATTGAACGGCAAGGCAGATAACACATCCATTCCTCCCTATTTCCTTATTCCCTTTGTTGAAAATGGGTTCAAACACGGTGATTTTACAGATAGTAGTATTCCATTGCTCATCCGGTTGACGATTACCGACAGCGGCTGGCAATTTGAAACACAAAACAAAATCAGCCACAAGAATAAAGACGCCATGGGCGGAGTAGGACTCGACAATATCCGCCGCCGCCTGGAAATCCTTTATCCCGGTCAATATAAAATGGACATAAAAGAGGAGAACGGGCTGTTCTCTTTACGCTTATCCTTAAATAACAAAGCAGATGATCAGATGCCTGGTAGTAGACGATGAGCCACTTGCTCAGAACCTGCTGAAAAATTATATAGGGAAAATTGCCAGCCTCGAACTGGTCGGCGCCACCAGCGATGTATTTGCCGCACTCGATATGGCACAGCAGCAGAAAGCCGATCTTATTTTCCTGGATGTGCAAATGCCCGAACTCACCGGCATTCAGTTCATGAAAATACTCGCCGGCAAATGCAAAGTGATCCTCACCACCGCTTACGAAGAATATGCGCTGCAGGCTTTCGATCTCGATGTAGTAGATTATTTACTGAAGCCATTTTCTTTTGAACGTTTTGCAGCAGCCGTACAAAAAGCCCGCGAACGTCTGCAACCCGCAGCCCGGGAGAACACTACCGCCGAACACCTTTTTATTAAAACCGAATACAAGATCGTAAGAGTGGCCGTAAGAGATATCCGTTATATGGAAAGTATGCGTGACTATGTTTCCGTCTATACGGAAAATGAGCGCATCCTCACCTTGCAGCCTTTGAGAACTTTTGAAGAGCAACTCCGTGCCTCGTCGTTGATACGCGTACACAAGTCGTATATCGTTAACCTCGACCGGATCGACAAAGTGGAACGCAGGCGTATGGTGATCGGCGACAAATACATTCCGATAGGCGAAACTTACCAGGACGAAGTAAAGAAAAGATTACAGCAGGGCAACGGCCCCCTCTAAAGAACGCCCAGTTCTTTCAACGATAGTTCCAATGCAGCCGGACTGGTGAAATGAATACTCCGGATGCCCATCGCTTCCGCAGCTTTGATGTTGCGCAGGTTGTCATCGATGAACAAGGCTTCGGATGGATCAACGGTATACCGGTCCAGTAAACGCTGATAAAAGGCGGGCTCGGGCTTTCTCATTTTTTCTTCTCCACTGACTACGCGGCCATCAAACCAATGAAGAAAGGCATAACGTACCAGCGCAATATCGAATAAGCCGGCCTGCCAATTGGTAAGCGCATAGATCTTATATAAACCAGTCTCTTTCAACCGGCGGAAAATTTCAACGGTCTCGGGAATGGCGCCGCCCAGCATATCGGTCCAGCGTCCGTAATAGTCGCGGATAGAAGATTCCCATTCGGGATATTGTGCTACGAGTTCCTGCGTGGCTTCGACGATCGAGCGGCCTTCATCCTGCCGCTCGTTCCAATCCATCGAACAAATCTTTTCCAGGAAATGATCGCGCTTGCCGACCGAATCGAAATACGTGTCGTTGAATACATGACGCGGATCCCAATTGATCAGCACATTACCAAGATCGAATATGATGGCTTTAAAACGAGAGTTTTTCATCTTCGTTGGCAGAATAACGGAGTTTTAAAATGATCATGGTCAGCGACATCGACAGGATCACCGCATTGGTAAGGATGATAACCCAGTTGGATAACAACGCGCCATACACCACCCACATGGTCTGGTTCACCACGGCGATGATAAACATCATCATGGATACATCTTTGGCAGATTTTTCCCTTAATGTTTTAATCACCTGCGGAAGAAACGTGAGTGAGGTGATGGCACCGGCTGTGTAGCCAAGTATTTCTATTCCGTTCATGTCAGTTAGTTATAGCGGTAAAGCTACAAATAACCGGTCATTTATATTTTTTGATGCCTTTGGTTTCGGCAGCGGTTGCCGGTAACAGGCTGATAGCGGTTCCTCCACCGGGAGCGAGCTTCAGTTTCAGTGCGGTTTTCGATGTTACCACAAATTTTTCTACCACATAAGCTTCCGGATTACTCTTCCAATCCGCATTATCGGCATCACGGTAAATGGTGGCGATATAGGTTTTGCCGGCATCGAGGAAATTCAACGATGTGGTGAACTGACGCGCGCTTTCATCCGTGATCGCGCCAATGAACCAGCTATCCTTGCCGCGTGCTTTGCGGGCAGTAATGATGTAGTCTCCCGGCTCTGCATCAAGGATGCGTGTTTCTTCCCAGTCTGCTGCTACGTCTTTGATAAACTGGAAGGCGGGAAGGTTGGCTTCATAGTTTTCCGGCAAATCTGCTGCCATCTGCAAAGGACTGTACATGGTTACATATAAAGCGAGTTGCTTGGTAAGCGTGGTATGTACCTGCTCTTTTTTGGTGGAGTCGTAATAACTCATTTTGATTTTGAAAATGCCGGGCGTGTAATCCATCGGACCGCCCATGAGCCGTGTGAACGGCAGAATGGTCTCATGTTCCGGAGGATTACCCGAGCTCCAGGCGTTGAACTCATTTCCTCTTGCCGCTTCACTGGCGATCCAGTTGGGGAAGGTGCGGTGCAAGCCGGTGAGGCGGACAGACTCGTGCATGTTGACCATGATTTTATAACCGGCCGTCTTGCGTGCCACGCGTTCGAAATGACGGACCATCCATTGACCATCGTGGTGCTCACCGCGCGGAATGATGCGGCCGACATAACCTGTTTTTACGGCATCATAATTATACCGTTTCATGAAACGGTAAGCCGTATCCATCCAGCGCTCGTAGTTGGTCACCGAGCCGGATGTTTCATGGTGCATGATGATCTTTACTTTTTTGGATTTAGCATAATCGGAAAGCTCCTGTACATTGAAATCGGGATATGGCGTGACGAAGTCGAACACATCTTCCTTCCATTGTCCGAACCAGTCTTCCCATCCGGCATTCCATCCTTCCACCAATACGCCGTCAAAGCCGTGACGTGCCGCGAAATCGATATAACGTTTTACGTTGGCGGTGTTGGCACCGTGTGGTACGCGCGTTGCCTGCTGCGATCCTACCTGGCTGCCGCTGTAATCCCAACTGCTTTTGCCCACATGCATTTCCCACCAGATGCCGACATATTTCTGCGGATGAATCCAGCTGCTGTCGCCGATCACGGAAGGATCGTTGAGATTGAGGATGGTTCTGGAAGAAAGAATATCAGGCGCTTTATCACTTACCAATACCGTGCGCCACGGCGTTTTGGCCGGTGTTTGCAGATAAGCTTTATTACCTACCGCATCGGGTACCAGTTGTGTATGGAACTTAAGGGTTGTTTTGTCCAGCACCAGGTTCATCGCCGGATAATTGAGCAGTGCTGCTTCGTGGATATTGAGGTACAGGCCATCGGCTGACTTCATCATCAGCGGCGTTTGCACGGCATTTTTATCAAAGAAGGTTTTGGCATGAATCTCCTGTGCGGAGCCGCCACCCGATGCGTCGATCTTTGACAGCGGACTGGTATAGTACGTGTACTCGTTGGTATCGTAGTCGCCGGGAATCCAGAAGGTCTTGTGATCGCCAGTCATGGCAAAGCCGGTGAGCTCTTCTGCTACCACGAAATGATGCAAGGCATCCTGCTGCGGAAACTCATACCGGAAGCCGACCCCATCATTGAATACGCGGAACACGATCCGGAGTTTAACGGGTGTGCCGGTTTTGTTTTGCAACAGGTAAGCGATCTCGCGGTAATTATTGCGGATGTGGTGGTCTTCGCCCCACACAGTTTCCCATGTTTCGTCTTTGCTGGTAGAATCGATGCTCACAACAGTGAAACGATTCAATTCGATGGCCGGTGTGGAAAGACGGAGGCCGAGGGATGAAAGGCCAACGGCTTCTTTGTTTTTAAACAACAACCGGTACTGCAGTTCTCCGTTGTTGCCAAGCACTGTTTCCAGTTGTACCTGGCCGGAAGGGGAAAATGTTTTGAGGGATTGCTGGGCATACAGCACAGCACTGGCAGTAAGGGCCAGCAGAAAAGCAAGCAATGATTTCAGGCGCATCGTCAATAATTTGCGTGAAGATAATTAATATGTATAAAATACACATTAAAAAGCCGCAGATTGTTTGTTGCCTGTTTGGAAGCTTGTCGCTCAGCGTTTTTCGAGGAAGATCCACTTACGTTTGCGTGGCTTCACTTTGTAGTTGGAGGTGATGTAGTGGCGGATATGATTCATGGCCTCCTCGTAATCGTCGGTAATCAGCACCAGGTCCATGTCTTCTTTGGAAATGGTGCCCTGTTTGGCCATGTCTTCGATCGCAACCAGCAGATCCCTGTAATATTCTTTTCCGAATAATACAATGGGGAACTGTGTGATGGTCTTGGTTTGTACCAGGGTAAGTGTTTCGAAAAATTCATCCATGGTGCCGAATCCGCCGGGCATGATGATGAAAGCGTAGGAATATTTAATGAGCAATACTTTGCGGACAAAGAAATGTTCGAAGGTCACGGACTTGTGCAGGTAAGGGTTTTCGTGTTGCTCGAACGGCAACTGAATGTTGCAGCCGATGGACTGTCCGCCATTTTCAAAAGCGCCGCGGTTGGCGGCTTCCATGATACCCGGACCGCCGCCCGTCATGGTAGTAAAGCCTAATTGTGCAATGCGTTTACCGAATTCACGCGCCTGCGCATAATAAGGATGATCTTCTTTAAACCGGGCAGAACCGAATACGGTAATACAGGGACCCACAAAGTGCAGGGTCCTGAATCCTTTTATGAATTGTTTGAATACACGCCAGGCAAAACCCAGCTCATAACCGCGGCTCTTTGGTCCGTCGAGAAACACGTGTTCTTTGGCCGGTATGATACTTTCCTGATCACTCATGTACGGGTATTTTGAAATCGGTAAAACTAAGCAAAACTGTGCAGGACAAAAAGCTAAATCACAGGAATACGTGCACCTGAAAAGCAAATTATCCGGTACATTTGGTGCCTAAATTCACGATCATGCGCATCATCAGTTATAATGTCAACGGTATCCGTGCGGCGATGAACAAAGGCCTTATGGATTGGCTGAAAACAGAACCCGCCGATATCATTTGTATACAGGAAACCAAAGCTCATCGTGACAATGTGAACTACCAGTTATTCACGGATCTTGGATATGATGACTACTGGTTCAGCGCGCAGAAAAAAGGATACAGCGGCGTTGCCGTTTTTACCAAAATAAAACCCGATCATGTAGAGTACGGCACGGGTCATAAAGTGAGTGACGATGAAGGGCGTGTGATACAGCTCGATTTTGGCGATATCCGCCTGATCAATGCCTATTTTCCCTCGGGTACGAGTGGTGACGAGCGGCAGACATTCAAATACGGATGGCTCAGTGAATTTCAGACCTATGTAGATAATCTGCGTAAGCAAAAACCAAAGCTCATTCTTTGCGGTGATTACAATATCGCACACAACGAAATCGATATTCACGATCCGAAGGGCAATAAAAAATCATCCGGGTTTCTTCCCGAGGAGCGCGAATGGATGACGAAGTTCCTGGAGTCGGGATGGGTGGATACGTTCCGTACATTTCACCAGGAGCCGCATCGTTACAGTTGGTGGAGTCAGCGTTTCCCGACCGTGCGGCTTAATAACAAAGGCTGGCGCATCGATTACATTTCGGTAACGGAAGCCTTGCGCGGCAATCTCGTGGCCGCGGATATTTATCCCGATGTGAAACACAGTGATCACTGTCCCGTTTACCTGGAATTAAAACCCTGATCCTATGGCTACGCAGATAATTTATAATGTAACCTCACAGGTGAGTCATGCTATTGCCGGTGCCTGGCTGCAATGGATGCGCAGCGAGCATATTCCCCGTATAGTGGCCACCGGTTGTTTTACGCATGCGGTCATTCTCCGGCTAACGGAAGTGGACGACACGGAGGGAATTACTTATGCGGTGCAATATCACTCGGAGAGCAGGGAGCTGTATAATCAATATGTGACTGAATTTGCCGTTGATCACCGTCAACTCGCAACAGATAAGTGGGGAGAAAGTTTTATCGCTTTCAATACGGTATTGCAGGTTGTGAATTGAGTGTGTAAAAGAATAAATCTTAATTTGGGTGAATGGAATTCGTTTGTATATTCCGCGGGAAGCCTTGTCCAGTCTGCATTTGAGCAGATTCCTCTGAAACCCGCTACCAGCAAGGCTTTTGTTGATCAATGTTAAGTTGGTGTTACATAATCTTTAACACTTACATCGGCTGGAATGCTTACGGGGAGCGGGTTGTAGCCAATTTTACCAATATAAAAAAAAGATATTTTTTTTTGATGGGTTAAAAAACGGGCTAATTTTGTCGCCGTTACTAATCATCTCAAAAAAATAAAGATCATGAACAAAGCTGAATTAATCGCCAAAATCTCGGATGACGCCGGTGTAACAAAGACCCAGGCCAATGCTGCCCTGGACTCTTTCATCGAAGCTGTTACCAAAACCCTGAAAGGTGGTGGTAAAGTTACCCTGGTTGGTTTTGGTACTTTCTCTGTTTCAAAGAGAGCTGCCCGTAATGGCCGTAACCCCCAGACTGGCGCTGTGATCAAGATCAAAGCTCGTAAAGTGGCTAAGTTCAAGGCTGGTAAAGAACTGTCTGCTAAAATCTAACGGATCCTACATCGCATTAAAAGCTCCTGTGCCGCTGTACCGGAGCTTTTTTCATTAACTTCGCACTTTAAACAAACTTTAAACAACACACAATGGGAAGAGGAGATAAAAAGACGGCAAAAGGAAAACGCTTCAAAGGTTCCTTTGGCAAAAGCCGCCCCGCTAATGCAACGAAGCCTGTAGCTGAGAAGAAAGCTGCAGAAAAGAAAAAAGACTAACCAATGTTTTCCGCTTGATTAGTTGATAGGAAAATGCCTGTCAGCTAATCAACGGCGTGGTTCTATGGCTCCTTACTGTCAGGGAGCAAGCCGGTGAAGATCCCATTCACCGTTTTCTTTTAGTGTATATTCCAACCGGTCGTGCAGGCGCGAAGGGCGTCCCTGCCAGAATTCCATCACCACCGGCCGCACCACGTATCCGCCCCAGTGTTCCGGGCGTTCGATATTTTCTGACGATTCATTTACTTCTTTTTCTGCAGCCGCATATTTTTCTTCCAGCCATTCACGGTTACTGATTACCTGGCTTTGCGGCGATACCGCAGCGCCCAGCCTGCTTCCCGCCGGCCTTGATTGAAAATATTCTTCGCTTTCCTCTTCACTTACTTTCTGTACCAACCCTGTTATGCGCACCTGCCGCTCCAGTTCTTTCCAGAAAAATACAAGACAGGCTTTCGGGTTTTCCGCTAGCTGTTTTCCTTTGAAACTTTCATAGTTGGTAAAGAATACAAATCCTTTCGGCGAAAAGCCTTTCAGCAATACGATACGTGCCGAAGGCACGCCATCGGCCGATGCCGTGGCCAGTGTCATCGCATTTACCTCGAGCAATTCCGATTGCCTGGCTTCCTGCCACCATTGGCCAAATTGTTCAATGGGATCGGCTGCCACTTCGTTTTCGGAAAGCGAGCGGAGTGAATAGTTGATGCGGATATCTGCGATACGTTGATCCATGGCGGAGCGTTTTTGATACCGCAAAGTTAAAGGCTGTGATTGATTTGAGGTTGATCCTTATCAGCTCATCCGTTTCTTCTGATCAGTTGATCGCGTTGTTCGGATACCATGTTGAGCATGCTTTCCAGTTCGCCGATCCTGCGGAGTTGTGTTTCCAGTTTTTTGTTGGCATCGGCTACCACCTGCAGATCCTTGTTCAGGTCTTCGAGGGAAGATACTTTTTTCTGTAATTGCTGACGCTGAAATTGCGCATCTTTCAGTTGCGCATCCATTTCCTGCAGTTCTTCCTGCAGATGCTGGTAATCGTTTTGCGCCACTCTCAGTTTGGTGCGGTGTTCTTCCAGTTCCTGCTGCGAACGGCGATAAGCCTCCTGCAGGTCTTCGTGGTCCACATGTGCGGCACGTGAAGCGGAGAGTTGCGCTTCGAGCTGGCTGAGTTTTTCCTGCAACAGGTTGAATTCGGAGTAAGCGCTGTCGAGCATCGCGGTCATTTCCCTGGATAAGTGTTCGCGTGTGCGGATGGAATTGATCTCGCTGTCTTTGTTGTCGAGTTCGGCTTTCAGTTCTTCGACTTCCATGGACAAGGCTTCGTTGCTGCGGAGTATTTCGCGTTGTTTTTCTTCTGTTTCGCGGATCACATCGATATTGCCGAGGAGGCGGTTGATCTTTTCATTTTGTTCCAATAGCCCGGCCTGCGCTTCTTGTAGCTGTGAGAGATAATCGGGAGGAGCAGCGTTGGAAGCGGTGATTTGCGGCAAAGGATTCTTGCGCAGCAGTTCCAGTTCGGTAGTCAGTTGCTGGTTTTGCATCCGCAGCAATTCCACCTGTTGCTGTGCCTGTTTTTTCATCGAAGATTGTTCTTCTGCTTCGATGGAATAGATGTTTACATTTTCTTCGGCTTCTGTTACCTGCTCGCGCAACCGCACCACTTCTTTTTCGCGCAGCGCCATATCATGCTCATAGCGATGTTTCCATTCTTCAACAAGATGGTTCAGTTCATCCGACTGTTGTTCCTCTTGCGACACTTTCAGGCGTGCAGAAAGGAAATGATAAACTGTGGCACCCAATACGATGGCGCCAAACAGCAGAACAGCAATTTCCAGTAAACTCAACGATAACGTGCCCATAAACACCAATTTGCTTGTGTCTGAAACTATTAAAAATTAAGATAAAAACAGGTTAATAGTTTTTCACAGAGGGGGCCAGGGCGCAAGATAATCCCTATTTTTAGTTTCTAAAAACCCTTTCTATGGGTAAAAAAATGAGTCTTCTTGCCCTTTCGGGCCTTTTTTGTCTTTATGCCTGTGCTCAGCAATACATCCGGCTGGAAGGCACTATCGGAAAATATCCCGTCGATATGCATCTGCACCAGAGCCCGGATGGGAAGTATACCGGTTTTTATAACTATAAATCTACGGCTCAGCCGGTTTATGTATCCGGAGCGGACAGTGTGAAAGGCGGTAGTAAACAAATTCATCTTTATGGGATGCTGCCGGGTGATACGGCCACTGAGCGATTTGTATTGAAGCCAAACGGCACAGAATATTCAGGCTCTTGGACAAGCGGGCGCAAGGGCGTGGCCGGATTGCCGGTAAAAGTGCTGGCAAAGAAGCAGGAAATGTTTGCTGCGAAAATGGTCCACATGGCGAAAGAACTGCCTTTGCACAAAGGAAAAGAAAACTCTCCGCGGGCATCTTATGAAGTATTTGCCGTAAGACCTTATTCAAAAATGCTGGAACGGAAAATATGTGTACTGCTGGGCGATAGCACGGCTTCCGATATCGCCACGCTGGCAAAAAAACAACAACAAGCATTTTTCGACGGCTACCAGGCCGAAAACCAGGGTGTGGCCGACAGCGAATGGATGGATCATCCGTATGCGTATAATAATGATGAAGTAACGCAGGTGCTGGTGGCCTATGACGACGGGCATGTGCTGAACATAGCCACGACTTATTATGCGTACATGGGTGGTGCGCACGGACTGTATTCGACACGGTTTACGCCGGTGGATGTACATACCGGGAAAGAAATAAAACTGGACGATGTATTGCTTCCCTCAGGTAAAGCAAAATTGAATAAGTTACTCGCGCGCAAGATAAGGTTGCAGGCGAAGCTGAAGGCTACAGAGCCGTTGACGGAAGCGGGTTTGTTTGAAGATAAAATAGAAGCGAACGATAATTTCTTCGTAACGGCCACCGGCATCGGGTTTAACTATACACCGTATGAAATAGCGCCTTATGCTGCGGGGGAACTGCAGTATTTTATTTCTTTTAAAGAGCTGGAAAAGGAGCTGCAACCCGCATTTGCCGCGCGTTGGCGCGGCAAATAATGTGGGAATATGTAAATGTGAAGATGTGTAAATGAACTGAATAGCATGTCTTAAACGACCATGGTTCGTGTATACACGAACCATGGGAAAAATTTATAACCTGTGCCCGAAGTATCAGCCCCAAGTATCGGGCGGCTGTTAACCTTATACCTTCCGCCTTTTGCCTTATACCGTTTTTTTAGCTTCCGCCGTTTACATTTTCAAATTATCTCACTAAGGTTCCAACCTTCTCACCGGTTACCACACGGCGCAAATTGCCTTCCTTGTTCATATTGAACACGATGATCGGCAGGTTGTTTTCCATGCAAAGTGTGAAAGCGGTCATGTCCATCACGCGCAGGTTATTGGTCAGGCATTCCTGGAAGGTGATGGTATTAAATTTTGTGGCAGTAGGATCTTTTTCAGGATCGGCAGAATAGATGCCGTCAACGCGTGTGCCTTTGAGGATCACATCGGCGCTGATTTCGATAGCGCGGAGAGAACCTGCGGTATCGGTGGTGAAATAAGGGTTGCCGGTACCTGCACCAAAAATAACCACACGTCCTTTTTCCACGTGACGGATAGCGCGGCGGCGGATATAAGGTTCAGCAATCTGTTCCATTTTAATGGCGCTCTGCAGTCGGGTGTAAACGCCTACTTTTTCGAGGCCGGCCTGCAATGCCATGCCGTTGATCACGGTGGCCAGCATTCCCATGTAATCGCCATGCGCACGTTCGATACCTGTTTCGGCTTCGTTCATTCCACGGTAAATATTGCCGCCTCCGATCACGATGGCCACCTGCACACCCAGTTCCGTAATGGATTTTACGTCGCGGGCATATTGGGCAATCACATCAGAGTCAAGGCCAAAGCTCTTGTCGCCCATCAGGGATTCACCGGATAATTTGAGAAGAATGCGCTTGTACTTAGGAAGCATATCGTGGATGATATTTAGGTTAACGAAATGAGGGCGAAGATAAGGTAAAAGGTGGAAGGTTTATGGTAAAAGGCGTAAGGTGTAAGGTATAAGGCGTAGGGTGTATGGGGTGACGGGTAAACAGCCGTTTTAGGTTATAGGTAATAGGTTATAGGTTTATTTGGCAGACCCGGGGTGTTTTCGCTGGTTCGTATCAACAACTACGGCAGGCTGTTTTATCACCTACAACCTATTACCTATAACCTTAAACCTTACGCCTTATTTCTCACCAGAATAAGTGAGGGCCATTTACTGGTCATTTTTGTACCTTTAGAAACAATTAACCATTGATCCATTATGTCGTTTAACAGCTCCAGATCTTTTGGCTGGTTATTTATTTTGCTGTTTGCCTCGCTGCCTGCGGCGGCACAGAACCTCAACGGCCAGCGCATTACCGTTGGCGCCGATGCTCCCGCCTTTCTTATTTTCAACGACGAAGTGGTCAACGCCGAATTCAGCACACCCGAAGGAACACGGCTCTACAGTTGCAAAGTGCGCAACAACAAGTCCATGTCGCTTACCTATAAGGGCGATGGAAAACAGGTGCCCGACAATATCGGCCTTACCGTGCAGGAAGGTAAACGCAACCACTATTTCATCATTTCCTTCAATAAAGACTACGATATCAACCGCGATCCTTCGCTTTGGTACGATTACTCCAATCTGAAAGATTTAAAAAAGATCGCACAGAAATTAAGTACTACCAATAAAGACGATCTCGCCAAAATTGAAGAGGAAGAAAAAGAACAGGCGAAGAAAGAAGAGGAAAAACGCCAGTCTGATGTAGCCAAAGCACAGCAAACGCGCGAACAGGAAGCCGAGCGCATACGTAAGGAGCTGAAGGAAATGGAGAAAAAAGATTCCAAAGCGCAACAGGAACTGGAAACGAAATTGACCAAAGCCAAAGAAGACGAACAGAAAAGAAACGAGGAAAAGAAAAAAGCGGCGGACGATGCCAAACAGAAAGAAGCCGAGCGCCTGAAAATCGAAGCATTACTGAAACAGGAAACCGATCAGCATAAAAAAGATGACGAAACCGCCCGCAAGAAAGAAGAAGAAGAGCGCAGGAAAGCCGACCTGAAAGCAGCCGAAGAGAAAAAAGCCGCAGAACTGGCCGCGAAGAAAAAAGCGGAAGAGGATAAAAAACGTGCAGAAGAAATTGCGCGGCTCAAAGAGGCAGACAGAATAAAAGCCGAAGCCGAACTGAAACGCCGCCAGGAAGAAGAACGCAAGAAAGCCGACCTGCAGGCACAGGCCGATGCCAAACGCAAAGCAGAAGAAGAGAAGAAACAACAGGAGATCGCCCGCAAAAAACAGGAAGAAGATAACCGGCGCGCACAGGCCGAAGCCAAACGTAAAGAAGAGGAACGCGTATTGCGCGAAGCCGCCGAGAAAGCAAAAGTGGAAGAAGAGCGCCGTAAAAAAGAACACGAAGAAGCAGTGGCCCGCCTGAAAGCGCTTGAAGAAGAAAAAGAACGCCAACGCCAGGAGAAAGCCTACACACGCGGCGGTCTTTGGGAACGCTATGGCAGTAAGGGTATCAATATTTTCGATATACCTGACAAACAACCGCAGTACGTTAATTCTGATTTTTACCTGACGGCGGATACGCTGCGCAATTATCAGTATTCCATGGAACTGCTGAAGGCTCCGGCCAACCTGGCTATCGCTTCGCAGGAAACCGTGAATGGCGGCGTATCGATGACACTGGAAAATATTGCCTTCAGCGGTCCCAATGCTTATTTCAAGTTGCACATCAACAACAAAAGCAAAGAAGATTTCCTGATGGGCGCCGCGCTCGTACGTTGGTATAATGCCGATGAAACCTACCGCAAACCGTTGCGTTGCAGCTACGTCACATTCATCCAGAGCTTCCCGATCGTTCGTCCCGGACAGGATGCGCGTATTGTAGTCGTTATCCGCGATGCCAATATACAGGATGGCGATATGCTCAACATCAATATCGGCGAGCGCCGCGCAGATCGTAAAAACATGGACATTGTGTTCGATGGAAAAGTGTATAACAAGGAGCGGATGAAGATTGAGAAGAAACTGACTCCCGATGATGCCGCTCCCGCAGCAACGGATTCCAAAGAAAAAAAAGGAAAGAAGAAGAAAAAGTGAGTTATGAAAAAACTGCGGCTGTCTTTTGTTTGCCTGCTGATCTCGCTTACACCGCTAACCGCAGTGGCACAGGACCACAGCGTTTATTTTTGCGGTGAACGCATTCCGGTAGAGCGGAGTTTTGTAGCGGATAAACTGATGAACATTATCCGCAAGCAGGTGCCGCTCGTTAACCTTCCCGCATTGCGCAAACGCGCGCAGCTTTATTTTCCCATTGCAGAAAAATACCTTCGCTTATTCGGTATCCCCGAAGACCTGAAATATTTGCCAATCGTTGAAAGTGGTTTCATGGCCACGGTTCGTTCGGCCGCCGGCGCGCATGGCTTCTGGCAGATCATGCCCGCCACCGCACGTCAGTACGGAATGGTAATGAACGAAGTGATCGATGAACGCGAAGACATCAACAAAGCGAGTGAGGTTGGATGCAAACTGCTGAAGTTTCATTACGATTTTTATAAGAAAAGATACGGGGTGGCTTCGTGGACATTGTCCGCCGCTGCCTACAACAATGGCATTGGCAATATCGACAAAGCCATCCGCAAGCAGGGCACCGATTATTTTTCCATGCAGCTCAATCCGGAAACGGCGGCTTATGTTTATAAGATTATTGCTGTAAAAGAGTTGTTTGAATACCCGGAGATTTACATGAAGAGTTTTGGGTACAATGTGTTCACCACTACTGCTCCCAGGAAAATCAAGAAAGGTGGTGATGAAAATGATGAGGCCTTCAGGCAGATCGATCTGCAGGTGAGCAGCCAGGAAAATAAATCATTGGAGGAAAAACCCAAACCTCCGCGTTATGTAGTAGCCCATATTTCCGGCTCCCATAAAAAATTCAAGGACGGCGATCTCATCAAGATCGTGGTGGACCAGGATATGACCACCAACCTCGGTTATTCCCGCAAAGGCTATACGTTCAGTGTTCCCGGCTGGATCATCGACGACCGTGTGTTCATGGACCTCGGCTACGGCCACAGCCTCACTTTATTCGACACCGATTTGAAGAAAGGCATAGCACTCGACGATCTGAAAAAGAAGAATGTGAATGTGATGCTCAAAAATACAGGGTATCAGGAGGAGGATTAATTAATTTGATGATTTGAAAATTTGAAAATGTGGTTTTGATTGAGTCTTCATGGACAACTATCAAATCTTCAAATTTTCAAATCATCAAATTAAAACCCCCGCCAGAGGCGGGGTTTTTTTGTTATTTCTGCTGAGCATACTCTGTTTCCCACTGCGTGCCGTCATCGCCTTTCTGACCATCCATTTTGATCATAAAGTTTTTGGCCGGGAAGTAAGGTTTCATATGTATATCCAGGTGAATACGGTCTTTCTGAACAGGATCCTGCTCGAAGCGGCGGATCGTGAAGTCTTCGATGAGTTTGTCCGGACCAGTGATGCTGTCGAGGAAGCGCACGATCTGGCTCATGAGGTCTTTCCGTGTGTTGGCATTGAAGTTCTCAAATGCGCGACGGTTCAGGAAGTCCATCAATACTTTGGTGACGTAGTCGAATACGCGCACAACTGAATAGGTCTGCAGACCAAGGTTGTCGCCGTTGAAAAGTGTTTTGGCAGAGAAGGCCATCACTTTCCCGTATTCTTTTACCATGGGAACGAGCCCCATTTTTTCGAGGTTGGCGATCTCACTTTTCTTGAGATCGAATTTAACGCCGTCCACCTCATTCATGCTACCGAATTTCTTACCGGCAGTTACCTGGCTCATAAGCGTCTTGTAAATTTTGCCAGCCAGTGCACCGGAAGGTGGAACGTACAGGTCTTCGTCTTCACCGAGTTCTTCAAAGCGACCGCGGCCCACGAGCCAGTTACAGGTCATCATCACATTGCTGCGGTATTTATCGCCGCCGGTAAGGTTGGCGATCTCGAACATTTCCATTACGTCATCGGGAGCGTCGAGGTGTTCGAAGTCGGTTACGAGCATCACTTTATTCTCATGCGCCATTTTAGCCCATTTCTCCACAACCTTATTGGAGCCGAGATAACCGGGAACGATGAGAATGCTGTAGTTGCTGCGCAGATCGAGACGGTCGTAGTTCTGTTTCAGTTCTGCGTTGATGAAATCGATGAAACGGGTATTATCGAGGTCCTTCAACTGATCGGGTTCGCAGTTGATGAAGGAAACGTTTTTGAGTTTATCACTTTCGGAGTTTTTAAAGAACAGTGCCACGTTGCGGTAGGAACGCTCGAGTTCGCGTGTTTCTTCCACGGCTTTGGCGAGGTTCTTTTCGAGTACTTTCTGGCATTGTTCGGCTTTCTCTTCGCTGAGGTTCACCATGTCAGAAATTTCGCTGTTGGACTCCAGCACTTCTGCCCAAATGGAAAGGGCGCGTTTGAGCGCTTCGCGTTCGCTTTTCTTTTGATTTTCCGTCAGGAAGATATTCCGGCGCGCTTTACGGTCGGGGTTGAGGTTGGCGGCGCCCTCGATGGAAGATTCAATCAGGTCAAACCCGCCGAATTTGGCGAGCTTTTCTGTACCGCGCTTCAAGAGTTCCAGCGGATTGCCAACCGGCTGGCGTTCTTTAACCTGCTCTGGCTGGGGAGCCGACTGTTGTTGCAACTCTTCACTCATAGTATCGTGTTTTGTTTAATGTTGGGGATGGGGTTGGTTAATCGGCAATAAAGCTGGCGATAGGCGCGTTGGCCGTCTCGGTGCTGCCGGATGAAGATGATCCGGCACTTCCACCTTTGCTGCCATTGGTATATACCGGTGTTTTAACTACATACTTATCATTGATCTTTACACACATCGCTGATAACATGATCCGCAGCGTCATGGGCACACCTTCGTTATCTGAGTAATCGGTGTTATATCCAACGCAATAAGCATCTTCAAAAGCAATGGTTTTGCCGATGGCCGATGCATCACGTTTGAAGAAAGTAACCTGTCCGTTCTTTTTCATTTTCGGACTGGTTGCCCATTCTGATATCTCGTCGTCTTTGCCGGACGATTCGATTACGATGGTCAGCTGATCACAGCTTACGCGATCTCTCGGCACGCCGTACTGATCGGTTTGCTGGTGAATGTTCATGTTAAAGGACAACACGTTGTAAGTATTGTTCCCCAGCACGAGTGTTGATTTAAATGACATGTCGCAGGTTTAATGATTAAGGGTCGGTTACTGGTGATTGTCCAGGTCGGCTACCATTCCATTAATCGCATCGAGCAGCGCCTGCTTTGCTTCAGGATCGGCCAATGCGGTTTTCAGGATTTTGTTCGATTTCAATTGTTTGATGATCTTCAGGTATTCTTCTTTTTTGGCAGCATTGTCTTTCAGAAAAGCACTCTGTGCCGTAATACCTTTTGTACCGAAGTCGCCAAGCGTATTGAAAGAAAGAGATTCTTTCCTTGTCTGTCCGCTGGCATCTTCGAAGTCAACACCGATCTCAGGTTTGAAATGTTCGAATACCTGTTCAATGGTCTGGAGTCCATGCACCACTTCGGGTTTTACCGGAGCATCCTTGGTGAGTTTTTCTGCCATCAGCGTGCGGTTCTGCGGAATGTCCACAAACGCCTCACTGGCATCGGTTTTCACCTCGGTGCCGCCAATACCGTAGTTACTGTCCATCATGGTTGTTGCATTTAAGTTTTGATATTGAAAAATTACGATTTTTTCCCGGTAAGTTTCACTACTTCAAAATTCAGGCCTGCTTTATGTTTGCGGCCTTATTTTACACTCCATATCAGTTCTTTATGGCCATTTTTTTCTTCCACGTCCACCGTTACCTCACTGCCTTTACTGATTTCTGCATTGATGATCATGCGGCTGAGCGGTTTGCGCAGCCAGGTTCTGATCGCTCCTTTCAACGGACGTACACCGTATTTAGGGGTAAACCCCAGATTGGCCAGATGTTCTTCCGCTTCCGGCGTTACATGCAGGGCAATTCCCTGCTGCTCCAATTGTTTCACCAACGGTTTCAGGTGAATATTAAAGATGCGTACCACATTTTCTTTGCTCACCGGTGCGAACGGAACGATCTCCGTTACCCGCGCCAGGAATTCCGGCCGGAAATAACGCGCCATGATTTCCAGCAATTCATCCGACCGCGGAATAGTGCCTTCTCCGAATTGCTGAATGATGTGTTCTGCACCAATGTTAGAAGTAAAAAGGATAACCGCATTGGAAAAATCACCTTCTTTACCCAACCGGTCATGCATGCGGCCTTCATCGAGTATTTGCAGGAAAATATCGAAGACCGATGGATGCGCTTTTTCAATTTCATCGAACAATACGATCGCATAAGGTTGCTGACGTATTTTATTTACCAGCATACCACCTTCTTCATAGCCCACATATCCCGGAGGTGCGCCGTATAACAAAGCGGCCGAATGTTCTTCCTTAAACTCCGACATGTCAAACCGGATGATGGAGTTTTCATCCTGGAAAAGGAATTCAGCCAGCGACTTGGCCAGTTCTGTTTTACCGGTACCGGTTGGTCCGAGGAAAAAGAAAGAAGCGATTGGCTGGCCTGCTTTGTTCAGTCCCGATCTTGATTCGAGGATGGCATCGGAAACCGTTTTCAACGCATGGTCTTGTCCGATCACGCGTTGCCGCAAATGATCTTCCATGCTTACGAGCCGCTGCTGTTCTTTCGTTTGTATTTTACCAATAGGAATACCGGTTACGTTGGCTACCACCGCGCTGATGTCCATCGCATCGATACTTTTTTTCTCTTCCGCGGCTACACCGGCAAGGCTGGTAAACAGATCTTCGAGATAGGCCTTCATTTCAGCCGGCTCCAGTATTTTCTTGAATTCTTTTTCTTCGTTATAACGCGCCAGCAACACCGGACTCAGTCCTGTTTGTGCTTCGTGGTACAACCAGCGCAGGTCTTCTTCCTTCGCATCTTCAAATTCGGTCAGACGTTTTTGCAATTGCTCCACGTCCGAACGCGAAGTGTCGGTCATCATACGGGTAACGGCGAGTGTGCGGTCCAGCAGATCGAGTGCTGAGTCCGGCAGCTTGCGTTCCTTGATGAAACGGCGTGCCAGGCGTATGGCTTCTGCAAATACGGCATCTTCAATTTCGAGGCTATGGTGTGTGGCAAAATGCGGTGCCTGGTTGCGCAACATTTTTTCGGCAATGGTGCTGTCCGGCTCCTGCACTTTTACTACTTCAAAACGGCGGCTGAATGTTTCATCTTTTTCAATGCTCTTGCGGTATTCATCGAGCGTGGTAGTGCCGATCACCGTCAGAAAACCTTTGGCGAGTTCCGCTTTTAAAATACTGGTGGCACCACCGTTGGGATTGTTGCGGTCGATCAGGGTATGAATTTCATCGATGAACAAAACGGGTTTTTCCAGCGATGATAATTCACGGATGATCTTGCGCAGGCGGTCTTCTATTTCACCTTTGTAGGAAGCGCCTGCGAGTAGTGCACCGTTGTCCAGTTCATAAATGGAAATATTCCGGAGATGAAGCGGTACGTGTCCGTTAGCAACGGCCAGTGCAAAACCATTGAGCAGTGCTGTTTTGCCCACGCCTGCTTCCCCGGTGATAATGACGTTCGATTTGCTTTTGCGGCTGATGATTTCGCAGATCTGGCGGATTTCTTTATCACGCCCGATCACTTCGTGCAGCGTTCCGCCTGCTGCTTCTGCCAGTTTATCGATACAATATTTTTCAATGGCATCTGTGCCGGCCTGTGGCATCGATGGCGCATAACCATTCGCGGGCTTACCGTTACCGGCGGCTTTGGGTGCCTTGGCCGTGCTTTCAAACCATTGAAGTACCTGCGCCGAACTTACCGGGAATGTTTTCAATTGTTCATACGCAAAGGCTACACCCGGTGTGGCGAGTGCAATAAAAAGGCATTGTGGTTCCAATGCAGCATATCCCAGTTTTGTTTGCAGATGGTCTGCTTCGGTGAACATGGGTCCCATGTCTTCATCGGGATCGGGTTCATCGGATACACGCGAAGAGCGCGGGTATTCTTCGATGCGGATCTCGGCCCATTCTTCGATATAGTATACATCTACTCCTTTTGACTCGAGGAACTTCAGTAAGGGGAGGTCTTTGTGCAATAACGCTTTCAGTAAATGTCCGGCCGCATAATGGTCGTGCATGTTTTCGCGCGCAATGCGTGCCGCGATATGCAGGGCCTGTTGCGCCTGTGCTGAGAAACTGTATTGAGTAAGCAGGGACATAGGCTGGGTTTAGTTGATTATATAGTTCATCCTATCCGGAGCTTATGCAGCAGCCGGTTCTTTTTCTTCTATGGGTTGTACAGCTTTTACATTTTCTTTTTCCTGCGCTGTTTTGCGCACCCAGTTGTTGTTGGCAACGTCAAATTCATAGCCGCGGCCCTGCATAAAAATATCCAGGCCGGTCTGCTGATCGATCAGTTGTCTTACGGTGGGGTGCATTTGTTTCAGTACCAGGTTATGGCTGTTATAAATAAAATACAAACTGTTCAATGAGTCATCGATGGGAAACTGTTTGCTGTCGAGATAACCTTTCACTCTTGAAAAAGCACCATCGAATCGCGTGATGGCTGTTCCCAATCCGATCTTTTCGGGATCGGGATCGTCGGTTTTGTCGAAATCAAAACCTGCGCGGATATTACTGACGAGCGATTTGAGCGGACCGGCGGCTTTTTCACCGGTGAGTGTTTCCAGAAATTTATTGGCTCCTGACAAGGGCAGATAACTCAGCAGTTTGGCATACAGGGCTTTTTTAGTGGGCAGCATCGGCAATGTCATGGCACCGATGGCGCCGGCGAGTGCTGCTTTCGATTCGGCATCGAGCTGACCAATATCCTGCTGTTGTTTTTTGGTACCGGATTGAATTTGCTTATGCGCATCACCTACCAGCACGGCGGCCTGTTCCGGTTTTTTCTCGGCGGCTTTCTGCTGAAGGATTTTTATATAATCTTCATCCACATCCAATGGTTGTACGGCCACACCGGCGGGCGCATATACTTTGGTAACGCCGGCTTTTTCCAATACCTGTTTGGACAAAGCTTCGGCTGCCGGTGTTTTGGGCTGGAACACATTCAGCGAATCGGTGAGTGCATTGAAAACGGGAACGATGCAATTGAAAAACTTTTCGATGGGGAGTTTGTCGGTACTGATACCGAATCCGTCTTTCATTTTTTTCAAATCCTCTTTCACAAAACGGCTGATGCGGTCGGCTGCTTTACCGGGCACGGCATCATAACCTTTTACCACATTGGCAAACTCGGGGATATCGTCTAGGCTGACCATTCCCGGTGCTTCGTCGATCAGTTTCTTAACGAGGCCGAGCATTTCTTCGATCATCGAAGTGATCTCATTCTTGGCGCTGTCGAAAGCGTCCAGTACTTTTTTATTGTCTTCACCGGTGCCCATTTTGTGATCTCCTAATACAAAGGCAAGTGCTTTGATGAGGTGCAGCATAATGTTGCCGGTGAAATAAGAAAACAGATCGGAGTTGCTGGTCTCGATGTATTTGCGGAGTTTATCGGCCGGTTCAAAATATTGAATGGCTTGTTGCGTGAGGTCGTAACGGCTGCCGTAATTGACGCGTTTGGCACCATCGGCCACAGCGGGATCGACAGTATGAATATCGCGGTACAAAGGTGTGCCGATATAGATCAGGGACTTCACGGTCCATTTTCCTTTTTTAAGATCGTCGGCATCTTTTAACAAGGAAGCGGCTTCGTTGGCAATATTGCCGCCTTGTCCGAGACCTACAAAATGAAAAGCGGAACTATAACCGCTCCATCCGGCGGTTTCGGCGTTTATTTTATTGTAAAGTTTTTGTCCTTCACTCTTGCGTTTGTCGGCGGTGCTGTCGTCTTCATAGTCCCAGATGAGTACTTTGTTTTCGTCGTTCATCAGCGCCATGTCTTTGTCCATGGCATCGAGGATTTTATCCCAGCCTTTGCCGTATTCCTTATAATAGGTATAATCTTTATCGGATTTTTTTTCGGCGCCTTTTTCTTCTTTGATGAAGCCGGGTACGTAGGAGGTAACGCTGTCAACGGCGGAAGAAACCGCGGAGGCGGCTCCGGCTACGCCGCCGAGCATACTTTCGGCGCCGCCTATTCCTGCGGCATTGCCGGGTTTATAGCGCACGATCACCAGCAGTTGTCGCAGGTGAATGTCCTGGAAGTCCTGGGAGGTATTTTTTTCGTTTCCTGCCATAGCCGGCGGCTTGCTTATTCATTAAAAAAGGTGGTGCTGCAATCGGCAACAGTATACCCGGAAAGTTGCTCGGTCTTGCCGGAGCTGTCGGTTTTGCCGGAATGTATCTGTCCGTCGCTGGTTCTTATCTCGTATTTCTGTCCGGCTTTCGCCTTTCCGGCTTCGTCTACCAGCGAAAACTGGGCCGTAAAATCTTTTTTATCAGTTCTTTCGGCGGTGTCGTCGCCGTTTTTGGCAGCATTTTTCAATGCCTCGCTGTTACTGATGTCGGTTGCCTGTCCGGCACCAGTGTTTTTGCCCATACCATTTCCTCCTGCTCCGTTGGCTCCGCCGGATCCGCTGCCGCTTTCGCCGATGAGTACGGTGGCAGCGCCTTTCACAATGTTTCCTCCGTGTGCGGTCATGTCGCCCATGCGCGCTGCGGGCTGGCCGCCAATATACACACCTGAGCTGCCCATCAGGATCGTATCGGGAGGTCCAACGCATTGGCATACCGTTCCCATCACTGCGGCGGGTACTCCTTCGATCAGCACGGTGGTAATGGCGCCCAATGGCATCACGGGGCCACCCACGTGTGGCTTTACGCCATCCACCATGGGGCATACATGAAGGTCACCAACTCGTGCTGCGGGCTTACCCATTGTGTTGTTTTATACTATGATCGCGCGTTCAGTCGAGAAAAAACCGGCGGCGCGGCGTTTTTGTTGTTTCTGTTTGTTCTTCCTGCGGTGGCGGTTCTGTTGCGGGCTGTTCAGGATCCTGGTCCGGTTGCCCGTTAAAGAATTCAGCGGCGGTAATTGTTTTGTTTACTGTCCGGTGCTGTTTGTTGAGCATCCGGCAGGTAAACGACGTGTTGTTATCGCCGGCAGTACAAATGCTGGTCAGGCTGTCGCCAAAAAGGCGGAAAAGTTCATCGCCTGAGGCGTTGCTCAGGTAGCGGTTCATTACCCGGGCATCCCATATCCGGAAAAAATGTTCTTTACCGTCGATGGTTTTGTAAACGAATGCCTGCAGGTGAGCGGCCAGCAATTCGGGTGGGTCCGGCGACTCGAGAAACAGGCAATGATTCAATGAGATCAGCGGCTGCTGAAAACGTTGAAACGGATTGTCGTTTATGACAAACAACCACGGTGCAGCGTCCCACAATTTTTCATCTTTTGTTCCTTCCAGTAAGAACCGATGTACGGGGTAGGCCTGCTGCAATTGCAGCAGTGTGTACTCGTTATTAATGGCCGGATCAAAGCAGCAGTAGCGCATCCTGAAATTAATTTATTTTAACCAATCCGCCTTTTATTTCGGTGATGGCACCTGCTTCGAGACTGCCCTGCGCTCCGGCTGCGAGTTTCAGGTTTTGCCCGGCAGTAACGTTGGCGCTGCCGCCTGCTGAAACATCGAGACCCGAACCTGCCGTAAGGGTCGTGCTTTCTCCGGATGTAACGGACAATTCTTTGGTAAAGGTGAACGATCCGCTCTTCTGTGCGGTCATTTCGATATTGTCCCTGGCCGTCATCTTTATATTCTGCGCGGTCATGTTAAGGTCACCGTCTGCTTCGAGGTTGATCGTGCCTTTCGACTGAATGGTGATCTTCTTGCCATCTTTTGCCAACTCGATGCTGGCGATATTTTCACCTCCGCTGTACAGCGACATTTTGATCTGTTCGCCATGCGTCAGTTGCAGGTACGACCAGTTGTCTTCGTCCTGGTTGGATGACAATGACAGGTAAGGCTTGGAGTCGCCGCCGCCCGCTAATGCGATATCGTTGTGCGGATCTTTTGTCTGCTCGAAATTGAACTCATCCTTTTCAAAAACGTTGTCGACGATCAGTACCATTTTATTTTTATCATCGAAAATGATACGTCGCCCGCTGCGGGTGCCGATAAACTTTACATCGTTGCCGCCTTCGGGCACACCGGATTTATTTTTCTCCGTATAAACGGCGCCCATGACAAAGGGCCGTTCTGCGTTGTTGTCGATAAAATTTACCAGCACTTCATCGTTCACTTCGGGAAGGAAGCGGAAGCCTTTGCCATTGCCGGCGTGGGGCACCACTACATTGAGCCAGGGTGTGGAATCGCCTTCTTTCTGCCAGGCCATTCTTACCTTGATGCGCGCCAGTCCGTCCTTGTCTTCATTGTCGGTAACAAGTGCGGGTTGTGGTTTGCTTAAGGGGAAAAGATGCGGGTTGGTATAAGGGGGAACGGCTGATTCTGCAGGTATGGCAACGAAATAGTTCTGGTAACTGACGGAGTTTTCGCAATTGTGTTGTAATTCGGTAATAATATAATCACCGGCATTATTGCCTTTTTCGTCGATTACGCGAATGGTGCCGCCGAGTTTCAGACCGCTGAGATACGTGCGTCCACTTATATAAATGGAAGAAGAAGCGCCCGACTGCTGGCTTAGCACACTTGCCGATTCGAGCAGTTCTTTTTTAACGGCATGCGTGAAGTGGGCGCTTTCGTAACTATTACCATAATATTGTTTCGAAGCATCGACTGCTGCTGCGATCATGCCACTGCCGCCGGGTTTATCGGCTTCTTTTGTGGACGCTATATGCTCGCCTTTGTATGTATCGAAACCGGCGATCTTGCTGGGCGATTGCTGGATGCGTGCGCTCAGGGCAAAATCATACACCTGTCCTTCTTCGAGTTTTAATTCGTAAGGCGTTTTATCGGGGGGACCGAGTACCAGTTGTTCTCCGTCGTAATACAACCATTCACCGTGCCGGGCGGCCAGCATGCTTAGAAACGCAAAAGTTGTCTGGTTATACTGTACGGTATAAAACAATTGTTCCGTGTAAGCGGGGTTCAATTTGGCCGAAAGGTCACCTTTCAGGTCGTTGAAAATATCCTTGATCGTTTTTTTGATAAAGGACCGGCACTGCGGCACTTCGTCGAGCCGCATGAACAATCCTTTTCCGGTAACCTGGTATTCTACGTTGTGTGCAAACTGGTTGCTGCAGGTGATCAACTGAATGATCCCTTTGAAAACCATGTTGTCGTTAACGGAAAAAGAGATTTCCTTACCGAGGTGTTTTTTGTAGAAGTCAACATGATCGGATATGCTGACTTCTTCTTTTTCCACACGCCAGATAAATGAAAAAGAGTGCGTGTCGGCCAGGCGCTGATTGATGGTAAGTGCGGAGAACAGGACGGGGTCCTGCTCATCCTGCACCTGGATAGCCACTTCGGCCAACTCTGTTACTTCGGCCATATGTTACTGATTAAAGTTTGCGTCAATCGTCAATCGAGAATAGTGAATGGTCAATGGTGAATAGTGAATGGTAAATGAATAGTCCATTTTCACATGGACCCGCCTCTGGCGTGCACATTTACACATCAGGTGCCCACATCCTGCCACACACTTTTAAATGATCACCTTCGCGCCGCAGGCGCGATCAGATCACACCCACTCATTCTTATGAGTGCCGTTGCCCATACCGATTTCTTTTGCGGAAATGGTAAACGTGATGATCATCGGCTGATCATTGTCGGCGGCAAAACGTTCTTCAAAATTTACCACATAGCCCTCTTTGAAGTTAAGCTCTTTCATGCGGGCATCGCTGTCTCTTTTGAAAAAAGTAACGGTGCCATCCTTGCGTTCGAAATTGTTACACATCCATTCAAACAATTCGGTGCCGCTGTTGCTTTCAACGGTAACGGCTATTTTACCGCCGCGGGTGATAGAGGAAGGGCGGCCGGTGGAATCGACTTCCTGGTGGAGAGAATACTGACAATTAAGTACAACGTAGTCCTTGCCGGCTACGGTGAGTTTCGCCTTGAAGCTCATGATTGTAGGTTTTTTGGTTTTAAAATGGTTGAGTCAAAGTTAATGAACCTGCGGTCAGACAACAATAACACGATTGTGGTACTTACAGGTTTTTTTCAATAAATAAAGTAACCAATAATTCACGGACTTAGAAATCACGCAATTGAGTGTTATTTTTAGTTGTTGAATTGTGTAAATTTGTTTTCCTTCGATTTCCGCGCTATTAACCATGAAACCCGGCTCGGGAACATATAAACCTTCGCAGTACGCTTCCCTGCGTGCTGAAGCTTTTTGTGCAGCCCTGCTGGACAATGGTGGCTTTTTTGACGATATTACCGTAGAGCATACCGGAGCTTTCCGCCGCAATTACCGCAACGATATAAACCAGGTTGATCAACTTAATAATGGCATAAATCTTCAGCTTAACCGCGACGGCCTCTATGATAAATTGCCGGAAGGCTTGTTTCATCAGTCGCTCGGATCGGGCCGTACGTCGGCGCTGCAGGACATGGTAAGCGAACACCGCCGCTACCGGGAGGAAGAAAAAGCCGCCCGCCGGTTCTTTCAACCCGTGGAGCAGGAAATATTCCGCTATGCCGTGATGGCGGAGTCCGAAGAACGTGCCCTTTTGTTCAGCACGCTCAACGGTGAAGTATCGCCAGCGTTTTTTGGTTTCTGGGATATTGCTGCGGATTTACCCAAAGCAGCCGCTGAAATGATGATCCGGCTGATGCCGCTGCAACGCCGCATCAAAGGAAAACCGGAGGTTACGGCCCATGCACTGGCGCTGTTGCTCGACCGGCCGGTTACCATCCGGGTATCACATCCGTCTGGTCAATTGGCGGAAGAAGCGGCTTTTCGTCCGGGAGCAGATTGCCTGCTGGGCATCGACACCATCACAGGCAGCCGCTTTGCCGAACCCGCGGTTTGCTGGACAGCATTGATTGAAAATGTGTCGCCGTCCGAATTGAGGCAATTCACACCGGAAGAACCGTTTGGACGTTTTCTTACACGCTTCGCGGAAATATTCATTCCGCTGGATGTGGAATGGAAAACGGAACTTGTCCGGGCGGAAGCAAAAAAACAAGAAGAACAGACCTATATCATGGGGTATGGATTTTATATATAATATGAATGGAACTGTATGGCTCTAAAGACTTTTATACTTTATTTCGCCCCCTTCCTTGCCGGAGCTATCGCCTTATTCGCGATGGTCAAGCAAATGGTCAGTGCCGTTGCCAACCAGGGCAAGCGCCCGTTTTGGTATGGGCTGGTGACATCCGTGGTTTCGTCGGGGGTAGCTTTCCTCGCATCTTATATAGCCACTAATCTTTTTCAGCTTTTCTGGATACTCGCCGCACTGTACCTGCTATTCGGTATCGTGCATGTCTGGCTCACGCATCGCCGTTATTTCAACCATCCACGCGAGTCGCGCAATAAACAACTGGCAGCGGAATTTTTATTTGCCCTGTCTATCGTCGCTTTCAGCGTGGCAGCCTTTGCTGCACTGCAATATTTCCTGCGGGATAAAGATTTTCTTTATTATCCATTGCTGATGAGTTTGCTTTTCTTTTTTGTACCACTGCTGGTGTATCATACATTCAAAGCAGTTTATGCTATTCCGTTACCTGTTTATACGGTTTGGAATTATCCCACGGAGCAAATTGAATTACCGGATGAAAAAGAGAATGAACGCTTATATGTGATCGGTTTCGAACTCACCAAAAAAGGAACGGACCGGGAAATGACTTACTTCCGGGCAAAGGCCCCGGCAGAAATGGTACTCGGAGAACTGTTCTATCACTTCATCAATGACTATAACGAAGTGCAGAGCGAAACGCCGATTGAGTTTCATTACAACCGCGAAGAACAGGATCAGACGCATGCGTGGTATTTCCGCACAAAACCAAAGTGGTATACGTTCTCGCGGATACTCGATCCATTCCAGACAGTCGACAACAACAAGATCAAAGAAAACACAGTAATCATCTGCGAAAGAGCCGCGGTTTAACGATGGCCGCAGATCAGTAACTGTAAATTTTATACACCATGAGCAGGCTGCATCATTTCCCCGTCAACTGGGTTGACGGAATGAAAATAAACAAGGATCATTTTATAGCACAGGACAAGGCGGCAGCGGATTTGCTGTACCAGTCTGTCCAGGGAAATCTGTCGCCATTGCGCTATGGCGTGCTGGCCGATGATGCGGCTACTGATTCATTCCAGGTATCACTCACCGCCGACAACCAGCATACTCTCAAAGTAACGGTTCTGCAATGCAGAGCGCTTACACGCGGGGGCATTTATATTGAAATTCCTTCGCGCACCAGCGATACGCTTTCCGCCACCTTCACCTTATCGCCACAGACACGCACCTTATTTTACGTAGTGCTCGTTGTCAATCCATTCGACCGTCAACCCGCGGGTGATGCCGATCCGGAAGAAACACCACCTCGTTATCCGTTTACCCAGCCATTGTACCAGATAGAACTTGCGGATGAGGCACGTTACCGTCAGTTTGCCGGCAATCCTTTTGCACTGACTATCGGACGTGTACAGGCAGAAGCACATGGCATCACGGTAGATGAAGAATATATTCCGCCCTGTATGAGCCTGCATGCACATGCCGATCTGCTGCAATTGCACAGCGAACTTGACCAGTTTCTTGGCGGATTGGAATTACGTTGCTCGCAAATCGTGCAGAAGATCTTCCGCAAGAGTCAGCAAAATGATTTGTCCGAACTCGCGCTTTTCCTCTGCGATCGCATCATGTTGCAGCTGGGGCAGTCGCTCACCGAAATGCGCAGAACCATCCTTTACGAGTCACCCGCAGCGTTATTTGTAACCATATCGTCGCTGGCACGCGTGATGAAGAATACCATTGACCTGCGTATCGGTTCGGGTAAAGATGAATTGATGAACTACCTGAGCGAATGGTGCGAACTGAACCAGGGAGAACTCGAAACATTGCTTACCTCCGTGGCCAATCTGCCCTACGATCACAATAATATCAATGACAGCATTGCACCGGTGATCCGGTTTGCACGTGTCATATCGAGACTGTTTGAGACATTGAGCAATCTCGAATTCATCGGCAAGCGCAAAGAGAGCGGCATATTCGTAAAAGAAGAGATCAAACAGACGGCTGTGGACACCACACCTGCTAAAACAAAAAGAAGATTTTTCGGATAAAACATTCCCAATCAAATGACCATGAAACCTCAGAACAACGCAGAAAGAAAAAAAGCCTTTATCCGGTTTCTGTTACTGTATGTCGTAACAACCACTGTTGTCGTGCTGGCCTTGTTTTTCGGCTTGCAAGTTCCCTTCCGGGAAAATGACCAGCTCCAGGGCCAATTGAATGCGGTGCAAAAAGAGCGTGATTTCAATACGCGCTTCACCGACCTGGTAAAACAAACCAAACTACTCATCGATACGGTCAACAGTGCCGGACCTAATACAGATGTGGTGGATAAAGAGATCGCCGACAAGATTGTGGAAATGAAAAAGATATTGTCTGAGGACAGTACATCGGCCAAGCAACTGTACACGCAGGTTGTACAGGCGCTCACCGATGCCAAGAATGATAAAAAAGCCATACGTGCAGGCGACAAAACCGGCGTACTCGCCGAATACGAAAGGACCAAAGTTGATCTCGAGAAAAAACTGACGGATTACGAGAGCCGCTACCGCGAGCTGAATATGTATTATCAGCAGTGCTGCGGCGCGAAGTAGTAGTAGGTTTTAGGTTATAGGTAATAGGTGTTAAGTAAGACACCATTCACTATTGACCATTCACCATTCACGATTGACCATTCACCTTTTTGAATTTTTACTTTAATGGCATCCTACTCATTCTATAGCAGAAGTTTCCTGGGCCTCGACAAACGCGTGTGGTTTGCGATGGGCGGCACCCTGCTGGCGGCTTTGTTGCTGCTGGCATTCAAAGTAGCTACGCACGTGCGCTGCACCGGCGTAAATCTTTCTGCAAAAGGGACGGTGCCACATAGCACCACCAATGTTTTTTATATCAATGAAAATGTAAAGTTCAGCGCTTCGATGACGCATGCATCGGAGATCAACTGGAACTTCGGTGATCAGACCCCAGGTGCCATGGGGCCCACGGCAGAACATAAGTTTGCATCGGAAGGTACATTCCTGGTAACGGTTGAAGTAAACGGAAAATGTCGCGAGTCCATGCGCGTGCAGATCCGCAAGATGGCCGTAGAAACAACCGGCGAAACCGCCAATCCGATCAACGGTAATACCACTTTGTATGCCGGCACGCCCGAAGTGTTCAGTTCGGCTAAATCCGGCAAGGCTTACACATGGTATATTGAGGAAGATGCGTCGATGGGCCGCAAGACGGATAGTGCCGCCGCCTTTACCTTTAACACAACAGGAGATTATACCTTGGTACTGCAGTTGGATGGTGATTCGAATAAAACATTCCGCAAAACAATAACCGTGTTACAGCCAGGTTCGGTAACGGCAAAAACAGATGTGTCGAAGTTTGAGCTGCCGGAATTACCAACGCCGCCTGTTCCGAAAAAACCACAACCCGATATGTCTTCCGGAAAAGACAATCCGCCGCCAACGCCGGGTCCCTCACCGGATCCGAAGCCTGCGCCGCCATCTTCCGGAGGCAAAAAATATATCCGCGTGGGCGACGAAGCGCTCAAGATGATGCTCAATGAAGTGATCGATAAAAAACTGGATGCAAATGGATTTGACCAGATCCTTTGCAACGGCGCACAATCACAAGTGATTGCCAATGGCAAGTTCACCACCTTCACTGAATTAGTTAAGTCATTACAGGTCCGCCGCGGATTATTGAAAAAAATAAAAGCCAAGATCCGCTCGGTAAAACAAGTACCGGATCCTGATAAAGAAAATAAATGTCTCCTTTCGATCAAGGTCGATTATGACTGGGATTAACTAAATAAGGTGTAATGCAGGACTATCTGAAATTGCCGCTTCGGTTCAGTGGTTTCTTTGAAAAAAAGAAAATGCCGGTCTGTACGATCCGGGATTCCATTGCGCGCAACCTGCATCTACTCATCACCACTGCCACCGACGAAAACAAACTCGATGAAAGATATGGATCACGCTTCTGGGAAAATGATTATGATATTCATTTGTCTAACGATGGCCGCCGTGAACTGATCATCGACAGCCTGCAACAACAGATTACCTTATATGAAAAGCGGTTGATTAATGCGGTGGTGGAAGTAAATGTGAAACAGGCCACACTCGGTGCAGGACAAAATCCGCAGTTGAGAAGACGCATCGAGATTCGCATCAGCGGCAACATAGCGAGGAGCAATGAACCGTTTCAGTTCCAGACAGGATTTTTTATCGGGCCGATGGCGTTTGACTGAGAGAAAGTTGTAAGTAATAAGTTTTAAGTAATAGGTTATAAGTAAAACAGCCCGGCTGTTTATTCACGATTGAAGATTCACCATTCACGATTGACGTTTTGACTTTTGAATTTTGACTTATCCATGATTCAGGCATACAACAAAGAACAAATAAAAGACCGGATGGTCAAAACTGCCGCCCGCTTGTGGGGTATGGCAGAAAGTGACATCGAAACCAACTTCGATCCGCTGATCATGCTCCTGCTGGACGCTGCTGCCTCCGAACTCGAACGCACCAACCAACAGATCAACGCCACGCAGTACCGTTTACTGGAACGGCTGTCTGAAGTATTGCTGCCCGATTCTGTCATGAGCGTACAGCCGGCTTCTGCTGTTATTCAGGCTACACCTTCCGAATCTGCATTGGAAATAACCGCTACCACTTCGTTATCACTCGTGCAAACAATTCATCCGACAGGCGGCAAATCTTATACTACCGATATTGCTTTTACACCCACCGGCAGCTTTCGCTTGTTCAATGTATCGGCCGAATACCTCTGGTGTGGCAGTGAGTTGTCGAAGATCGGGGCCAACGGCCAACGCGAAAAATTTTACAGCGAACCCGCGGTTAACAGCAACCGGTTGGTGAATGAATGCTGGATTGCATTGAAAGCAGATAGTGGCGTGCAATCACTCAATGGATTGCAGTTGTTCTTCGATCTGCGCGGACATTCGCATGCAGGGTTGTTTTACGATGGTTTGCGTACGATCAGTGGCTGGTTGAACGGACAGCCGGTTGCCTTGCAACAAGGTTATGCCGGCGCTGAACAATTTGAAATAGGTCTCGCCGACAGCCTCGGCGAAGAAGGCAATAATTATTCGCGCAAGATCTGCCGGCAGGTTGCCGGCATTTACCAACGGCAGTTTCTGCACATCACTGACGATATTGTATTAACAGCGCCTGGTCAGGTACCTGCCGAATGGACAACCACCTTACCGGCCGATCTGCTGCAGAAAATGGAATTGGGAAAAATGCATTTTCTCCGTATCCGTTTTGGCCGGCCGATGGAGCAGCATGTGCTGGATCGCCTGGTCTGTGGTGTGAATGCGTTTCCCGCAATCAACAGAAAATTTCATTCGGTGCAATTACGTGCCGATAGCCGGTTGAATATTATTCCGCTGCCGGTGGAAGGAGAATTCTTCGACATCAGTTCGGTTTATGGTCCGGGTGGACAATCGTATAAATTGCGTCCTTCTGCACTCGCTACCGATACCGAAGAAGGAGAAGCGATCGTGCGGACAGGTGGTGTGGGAAAAATGAGTTCGAGCGAACTGCGTGGGCTTATCACGGGTTTGGTAGAAACCATCCGTGATGAGAGCGCTTACTTCAGTCGTATGAGCAATGAATTTGTGCTGACACGTCTCAAAGAAATCAGCCGTATCCTGATCAGGCTGGAAGACCGCATGCAACTGGCAAAAGACAATAAAGAAACCCTGCATTATCTTTTGCTGAAACCAAGACAACCCGAAGAGATCGTAACGGCCGAATACTGGACCATCAACAAACCGGAAGACATTCAGACCATAAAAGCCGGAACGCGTTTTGCCGGCGCCAATCAGCCGGGGCTTGTACCCTCGTCGGCCGTTACATTGACGAATGCGGTAGGAGCAAGAGCGGCATTGAATGAAAAAGAAAGACAATACTTATTAAAACGCGGCATCGCCTCAGGTGAGCAGATCGTGAGCGCCGAGGATGTGCGGCTGCTTTGTTTTCAACTATTGGGCGACAAACTGAAACAGGTAACGGTCAAAAGAGTATCGCGTGCGGGAACTTCGCCACGCGAGGGATTCTCCACCTGCCTGGAAGTAAGCGTGTCACTTCATCCGGGAATTACGGCCGAGGAAACGGAGTTTATGCGCAGGCAACTGGAATACCAACTGACACAAAAAGCGTCGCCGGTGTATCCGTTCGCTGTGGTTATCCGTTGACGGGCTTGCGTGCTTTGATACTATATACCATCGGAATTTTTCCTTCCAGTCCTTCGATCTGCCATTTTCCGGTGCTTACTTCTGTCACTTTATTAAAACAGGGATGAGGTGAGTACATCCATTCATTCAACGAGGTTAATTCCAGGCCGGCCTGGATCAGGGCGTTGATTACTTCGCTGAGACTGTGATTCCAACCGTATTCCTTTCCTCTGATTGGCGCCTCGCGGTCAGCATAAGTGCCTGACAATTCCGTTTCAATAACGCCCTGGTCATCGTATGCGTAAATGATCTTCTCAAAATTATCGTCGAACATCCAGACTACGGGATGAAATTCGGCCAGGTAGAAAAAGCCGCCCGGTTTGACTTTGGCGGCCACCAGTTGCGCCCATTTATTGAGGTCGGGCAGCCAGCCGACTACGCCATAAGAAGAAAAAACAATATCAAATGATTCTGTGATCTGCTGATCGAGATCGTACACGTTGGCGCACAAAAAACGTGCGTCCAGTGAAAGTTCGGTCGCCAGGTTATTGGCTATGGCAATAGCCTCCTCTGAGAAGTCGAGTCCGGTTACGCTGGCACCGCGGCGGGCCCAGTCGAGCGTATCCATTCCGAAATGACATTGCAGGTGCAATAAAGATTTACCGGTTACATCACCGACTTCATCAAGCTCGATGGAATTAAGTACGGTCTTCCCCTCCCTGAAACCTTTCAGGTCATAGAAAGAGGAGTCTTTATGAAAAGCTGTGCGTTGATTCCAGCCGGTTTTGTTGGCGGCGAAATATTCGGAGTAGTCAGACATAAGGCAAAAGTAAAAAAATCAAAATTCAAAAGTGATCGTCTTGCGCGGAAAGAAGCGCCGGTTCACGCAAAGGCGCATAAGGAGCAAAGACACAAAGCAGTATGTCTGTAATCCCGACACTTTTTTATCAGTTATCCGGCTGTTTCATCCACACATCCACATATTTACACATTTTCGCATTCCCTGCGCCTTAAGCCTTATACCTTTTTCTTACCTTCGCGGCGCTCCCCAATCCCCCTCAATATGAATAAAAAAGTCCAAACAGCCCTGATCTCCGTTTTTTACAAAGACGGCCTGGAACCCATTGTACGTCAATTAGATAAGCTCGGAACTACCATTTACTCTACGGGTGGTACACAAACGTTCATCGAACAACTGGGGATACCCGTGGTGCCGGTGGAACAACTGACCAGCTATCCATCCATTCTCGGCGGACGTGTGAAAACACTTCACCCGCTGGTGTTTGGCGGCATCCTCGGCAAACGCGACGATGAAACCCATTTGCAGGAAATGAAAGAGTACGGCATTCCCGAACTCGATCTCGTGATCGTGGACCTTTATCCTTTCGAGGAAACCGTAGCATCTACCAGTGATGAAAAACAGATCATCGAAAAAATAGATATCGGCGGACCTTCCATGATCCGCGCTGCAGCAAAGAACTTCCGCGATGTATTGGTCGTGGCCGCAAAAAAAGAATACGCAGCGATCGAAAAACTGCTGACAGAACAAAACGGAGAAACCTCCATCGAACAACGCAAGGCATTCGCCGCAAAAGCATTTGAAGTAGTAGCACACTATGATGTGGCTATCGCAAAATATTTCAATCCATCCGCTGAAAATTATTTCCTTGATTCCGTGCCCGGTTCCAGGATCATGCGCTATGGCGAGAACCCGCACCAGACCGGCGTATTCTACGGCGATCTCGATCAGTTATTTACGCAATTGAACGGTAAGGAACTTTCTTATAACAACCTGGTAGACGTAGACGCTGCCGTGCAACTGATCAAAGAATTTTCTGAAACAACTTTTGCCATCATCAAGCATACTAACGTGTGCGGTGTTGCTGCGCGCAATACAGTGAAAGAAAGCTGGGACACCGCACTCGCCGGTGATCCGGAAAGCGCCTTCGGCGGTGTGCTGGTCACAAACGGCACCATCGATAAAGCAACGGCCGAAGCTATCAATGAAATATTCTTCGAAGTGTTGATCGCACCGGCTTTTGATGAAGATGCATTGGAAATTTTGCGATCCAAGAAGAACCGCATCCTGCTGCAACTGAAACAACAACCGCCCGCCCGCCAGCAATACAAATCATTGTTGAATGGCGTACTGGCGCAGGGACAGGATGAAGGTAATTATGCAGAATGGAAAGAAGTGGGCGGCCGCGAAACAACCGAAGCGGAGCGTGCCGATCTGGACTTTGCGAATATTGTTTGCAAACACCTGAAGAGTAACGCTATCGCGTTGGTGAAAAATAAACAATTGGTAGGCAAAGGTTGCGGACAAACCAGCCGCATCGATTCATTGCGCCAGGCTATTGAAAAAGCAAAACAATTCAAGTTTGACCTGAACGGTGCAGTGCTGGCAAGCGATGCCTTCTTCCCGTTCAACGACTGTGTGCAACTGGGCCATGAAGCCGGTATTCAGGCATTCATCCAACCTGGTGGCTCCATCCGCGATAAAGATTCAATTGAATACGCCGTGTCACATCAATTGGCGATGGTCATCACCGGCATGCGTCATTTCCGTCATTAACGGTCGGCGACTGTATCACGTATAAAAATTTCATAGACCTCTCTCCATCCTTTGTAGAGGGGATCTGTACCGAGAAAGGTGTTGTGCCAGATCATACTGCACACACCTTTTTCTTTTTTCACAACAGTAAACAAACGCTGCATTTCCTGCAGAGCTGTTGCGGCATCGTCCTGCTGTTCGTAAAAAGAATTGGCATCCATAAAACAAAAAGGGAACAGCATCAGCTCCGTACTTTCTTCTCGTTGCAAATCGTACCAATTATAAGGCGTACAAACCGAAGCGCGGAAACCGTTGATGGTGCCATAGCCCATCGAGAAATCAAAACGGATTCCGTTCTCCAGCAATAATCGGAAAGTATCCGGGAGCGAAAACCGTATGTAATGCTGACGGGATGCCTGTACGGGCTGACCGGTTATGTCATGCAAACGCTGTATCTCTTTTCCCAATAAATAAGTCTTATCGCCACTTTGCCAGGACGGATGAATACCTGTGGGATAACGGATGGCATGATCTGCAATCAATGCTTTTAGGGCAGTATTATCCGGAGCAATATTCTTATCCAGTTTTCCCGTTTTTTCTGCTAAAAGAAAAAAATAATAAGGGCGTAAATGATGTTGTTCGTGCAGCCCGTTGAGCCACCCGTAACAAGCAAAGGGGTCTTGTTTTTTTCTCCGTAAAACAGCCAGCCGCTCACTGATGCGGCCGAACTGGCCTTTCAGCAAATCCCTAATCAATCCGCCGGTGTTTCTTTTCCATCCTTTGTATTGGTATGACCAGGCAATATCGATATCATAAGTCGGGAGAAAGGTGAACTGTCTGTTGTTGGTAACATTTAACCGTACACGCAAGTCACTGAACCATTCATTGACAAGCGGACGATGGAGAAAATGTTGGTTGAATGCCAATGAAGCTTTGTGGTCGAAGCGACCATATACATCTTTTGGATGCGGCAGATATTCTTCATAGCGGCTTACCAAATAAAACGAAGCGGCGAGTATGTCAAACGCATGATCGCCATCGGTGGCAAAAAAGAAAGGCAATTCACCGTTGGTAAAAGTTATTTCCTGAGGTTTGATATCCCGCTCCAGCAACAATGCATGCGGACGGATCTGATAAATACCCGGAAAAGGCTCATTGCTGTAATTGATGCGGAGGCCTTGCGCAGCGGTCAGTTCCTGCTTATCCGTTGTAAGGCGGAAGGGTTGGCCGCACAATTCTTTCCCCGCAAAATCTGCCATGTACTGCAGCCGGGGTGTAATATGCGTGGAATAAATAAGCAAGCGGTAGATTCAGGAATTACGCAGCTGAACCGCGCTTTTCCTTCCATTGCTGGTTGAATGATTTTTTGGGGAAATCGAGTTTACCACGATGACGTGTCCATGATTTGCCGATCGTATTGATCAGCCGGCCTTTCACATTGCCATTGGCCATATTCATCATACCGCGGCGGAGCATGGCCACTTTCCAGAGTTTCCAGGCTACCTTTTCTGCGAACGGTGCATAACCATCTTCCTGCGCTTCGTGTCTGTTCTCCAATAACAGTTCATGCAGGTTGATCTTTACTGCGCAAACTTCGGTGCAATTGCCGCAAAGCGAAGAGGCATGGCTGAGATGTTTCCATTCTTCCAGGCCTTTGAGGTGTGGTGTGATTACCGCACCAATCGGACCACTGTAAGCAGAAGCATAAGTGTGACCACCGATATTTTTATAAACAGGGCAGGCGTTGAGACAGGCGCCGCAACGGATGCAATAAAGACTTTCACGTGCTTTCTCGTTGGCCAGGATATTAGTGCGGCCGTTGTCGAGCAGTATCACGTACATTTCATCAGGTCCATCGGTCTCACCTTCCTGGCGCGGACCGGTAACGATGGTATTGTACGACGTAATGCGCTGACCGGTGCCGAAAGTGGCGAGCAGTGGCCAGAACAAAGCCAGGTCCGTCATGGAAGGAATAACTTTTTCTATGCCTACTACAACGATATGTGTTTTTGGCATCGAGCAACTGAGACGGCCATTGCCTTCATTTTCGGTAACGGCAATACCGCCGATATCGGGGATGATAAAATTGGCGCCGGTAACACCTACTTCGGCTTCGGCATACTTGGCTCTTAAAATATCGCGGGCAACGAGGGTTAACTGTTCGGGCGTAAGCGAAGGGTCGGTGCCGAGTTTGTCTGCAAACAAACGCGCGATGTCTTCCTTGCTTTTGTGCATGGCCGGCGTAACAATGTGATAGGGTGCTTCGCCTGCCAATTGTTGAATGTATTCACCGAGGTCGGTTTCGACACTCTCGATGCCTTTCTCTTCGAGATAGGCGTTGAGGTGAATTTCTTCGGTCACCATGCTCTTGCTCTTCACGAGCGTCTTGCAATTTTTTTCGGCGCAGATATTTCCGATTTCGCGGAGTGCTTCGCTGGCGTCTTCGGCCCAGATCACTTTGGCGCCGCGGCGGGTGATATTGCGTTCAAAATTTTCGAGTTGGGCATCGAGTGTTTCGATGGCTTTCCACTTAAGATTTTTGGCTCTTTCGCGGGCGAGGTGTAATTCGGCAAACTGCTGCTTTCCGAGCGGAACGGCAGCATTGTATTTGCCCATATTGAAATTAATGGTGCGTCTGTGACTTCTGTCGGCAGCTTTGATTGTGCTTTTGGCTATAAAATCGGCAGCTGTTTCGTGGGACATATAATAGTGTTAGCTGAAATGTTTGGGTTAATTCGTACTAAGTTAGCGTATACGGTGCAATTGGCATCCTGCGCTATGAGGCTGTTTCGTGGTTATCCGTGTCGTGGTGTTGTCCGCGGGCGATGGTATCGAGCGCTTCATAAAATTCCGCACCGTACTTACGGGTGATGGGTTCTTTCAGAAATTTATAAACGGGCACTTTCAATTGTTCGCCAAGTGAGCAGGCGGCGCGGCAGAGGTCTTCGCGCGGCTGGTAATTAAGGCGGTCATAATTTCCTTTTTTCCCTTTGCGGGCGATGATGGGGAAAAGGTGACAGCTGATCGGTTTTTTCCAATCGATCTTACCGTCGTAGTAAGCCTGTTCGAAAGCGCATTTGATGAGGCCGTTGGGCTCGCGGTAGGCATAAACGCAGATTTCGTTGTCGCTGGGCAGCGTGGGGGTGACCCAGCCGAACTCATTATCGTACTGATAAAAACCTTTCTTTTCTATCTCGGCCACGGCGGCAGCGGGGAGATAGGGCTTAATGGTTTCAAAATGTTTGGTCACCATTTCGAGTTCGGTGGCATCGAGGGGCGCGCCGGCATCGCCTTCTTCGCAGCAGCCGCCTTTGCAGCGACTGAGGTCGCAAACGAAGCGGGCTTCGATTATCTCATCACTAACCAGCACATTATCAATTACTATCACAGTTTTTTTGTTGAATTGTGGCAAAGGTACACCTAATTAAAATTTGATAATTTGAAGATTTGGCCCCGGAACTTCGGGATTGAAAATGAGGACACCTAAAAAATAACGTAAAAATTTTATTGATAATCATCTAGTTGCAGCGGTGTCTGTAAAAATAACTGCTTGAAAATGGCTGAATATTGTAGGTGGTCGCCTATCTTTGCAGCCCCAAAGCGGCTTTTGCCGGGCGGGTAGCAACGGGGGATAGCCTGTTGCGATCATTATTCATCTGTTGGCGGCGAATTAAAATTGCCCGTTGTCAACTCAAAGTTTTTCTGAAAATGAGCAAATTACATTTCACTACTAAACATGCGAACGAGGCTACCGTGCAACGTACCTGGTATGTTGTAGATGGTACTAATCAAACCGTGGGTCGCATGTGTGCCAAGATCGCAGCAGTACTGCGTGGCAAAAACAAGGCCTACTACACTCCCCACGTAGACACGGGTGATTACGTAATCGTAATCAACTGCGACAAGGTTGTATTTACCGGTAACAAGCTGGAGCAGAAAATTTATGACCACTATACAGGATATCCTGGTGGCCGTAAAGAAGAAACTGCTGCCAACCTGCAGCGCCGTCGCCCTGAAGTGGTAATCGAGCGTGCCGTAAAAGGTATGTTGCCGAAAAACCGCCTGGGCCGCAAAATGTACAAGAAACTGTTTGTGTATGCCGGTGCCGAGCATCCTCATACCGCACAGCAACCCAAAGACCTCAAATTCTAAAATTTTCAAATTAATTATATAAATGGAAAAGCAAACTAATGGTGTTGGTCGTCGTAAGGAAGCTGTGACACGTGTATTCGTTTCCAAAGGAAGCGGCGCTATCACTGTAAACGACAAAGACTATAAAGACTACTTTCAACTGGTATACCTGCAAAACCAGGTTGAGCGTCCGCTCAAAACAGTTGATGCGGTAGGTAAGTTTGATATTAAAATCAATGCTTCCGGCGGTGGTGCCAAAGGTCAGGCTGAAGCAGCTATGCTGGGTATCTCCCGCGTACTGGTTGAGCTGAACCCCGAGTTCCGTCCCGCACTGAAAGCGGCTGGTCTGCTGAAACGCGACCCCCGTTCTGTGGAACGCAAGAAGTTTGGTCACAAAAAAGCACGCCGCAGCTACCAGTTCTCCAAACGTTAACAGGAGCAGGCATTTATTCATTTTTATATCATCATACTTCAAATACGATAAATGGAAAACAATACATCTTTACAACAGCAGCTTCTGGAAGCGGGTGTTCATTTCGGTCACCTGAAAAAGAAGTGGAACCCCAAGATGTTGCCTTACATCTTTGCTGAAAAGAAAGGTATTCACATCATCGACCTCAACAAAACTGTTGAGGCCCTGCAGGAAACTGCTGCTGCCATGAAGCAGATCGCCCGCAGCGGTAAGAAAATCCTGTTTGTTGGTACCAAAAAACAAGCAAAAGATATCATCAACGAATGCGCTCAGCGTGTGAACATGCCTTTCGTTACAGAACGTTGGCTGGGTGGTATGCTTACCAACTTCAACACTGTTCGTAAGAGCGTGAAGAAGATGCAGAGCATCGAGAAAATGCTCGGCGATGGTTCTTTCGACAGCATCACCAAAAAAGAGCGTCTGACCCTGACCCGCGATAAAGACAAGATGGAGAAAGTACTCGGTGGTATCGCTCAGCTGGGCCGTGTACCTGCTGCTTTGTTCATCGTGGACATCGGACACGAGCACATCGCTCTGGCTGAAGCCAAGCGTCTGGGCATCACTACCTTCGGCGTAGTAGATACCAACTGTGATCCTAACAAAGTAGACTTCGCCGTTCCTGCGAACGATGATGCTACCAAGTCTATCGCTATCGTAGCCAACTACCTCACTGCGGCTATCGCAGAAGGTCTGGCAGAGCGTCAGGCTGCTAAAGATGAAGATGTAGAAGATACTGCAAACGACGATAACGAGAAGAGAGCTGCACGCCTGGAAGCTGAAGCACAAGCTGAAGCCGGCCGTGGTGGTCGCGGTGGCCGTGGCAACAGCACCGGCGGTGGTGGTAACACAGGCGCCGGCGGTGGTCAGCGTCGCCGTACTCCCGGTGGAGCAGGTGGCGGACAACGTGGCGGTGGCCGCAGATAAGTAATTGAATCAGTCCCGGGATGGCAACATCCCGGACCCTGATCCAACACTAACTGCTAATTTTCAAATTATCAACTTTTCAAATTATCACTCATGAGCACCGTAACTATTAGTGCACAGGACATAAACAAACTTCGTCAGGCTACCGGCGCCGGTATGATGGACTGCCGCAAAGCCCTGACTGAAACGAACGGCGATTTCGAAGCTGCAATCGACTGGCTGCGCAAGCACGGCCAGAAAGTAGCCGCTAAAAGAAGCGACCGCGAAGCAAAAGAAGGTGTGGTAATCGCACAAACTACTCCGGACAACAAAACCGGTATCGTTGTATGTGTAAGCTGCGAAACTGACTTCGTTTCCAAAAACACCGACTTCGTTGCTTTTGTACAAAGCATCGCCGACGCTGCTATCAACAATAACGTAAATACCGTTGACGAACTGAACGCAGTTGAAATCAACGGCGCAAAAGTAATCGACCTGGTTAACGATAAACTCGCTTCTATCGGTGAGAAAATCGGTATCACCAAGTTCGAGCGTGTAAATGCTCCTTATGTGGCATCTTACATTCACGGTGCTTACCGCATCGGTGTACTGGTTGGCCTCGACAAAGAAGCTGCTGAAGCCGGTAAAGACGTAGCAATGCAAATTGCTGCCCTCAACCCTGTAGCGATCGATGAAAACTCAGTACCTGCCGACGTTGTAGCCCGCGAAAAAGCGATCATCGTTGACGTAATGAAACAAGATCCCAAGATGGCCGGCAAACCTGATGAAATGATCGCCAAGATCGCTGAAGGTAAACTCGGTGCATTCTTCAAAGAACAAACCCTCACCGCTCAGGCCTTCGTAAAAGATGCCGGCAAGTCTGTTGCCGAGTACCTGAAGTCTGCAGGTGATGTGAAAGTGTTAGAGTTCAAACGCGTTGCCCTGGGTTAATGCGGTTTGTCTATAAAGTTTAAAAATGGCTCCTTCGGGAGCCATTTTTAGTTATACGTTTCAGGTACACAGCCATAGAAAGGCTTAAGGTGGAAGGCGTAAGGTATAGGGTAATGGGTTTAAGCCTAAAGCCTTGGTTCGTGTATACACGAACCAAGACATTCACGATTGACGAATCACGATTGACATAAAAAAAACCACCTGATAAAGCCTGCCGGTCATGCAGATTCCACAGATGGTGAGTTTAAAGGTTAAGGGTTGCCCTTGGGCGCAACATGGTTTCTGATTGGTGCCCAGTCTGGTTAAGACGTTGTAAAACTATTACTACAAGAGGCCGGCTGCTTTTCTTTTTTTTGCGCATTTTAGGTTCATTAACACCGGTTTCTTCCTGAAAAAAAGATTAGCAATCTATAAATCAAACAATTAGATATTTTCTAATTCTCCGCTAATTTGGCTTATTGGCTGGGATTAGCTGTATTTTTGAGGCACGCCGGCTAACACCAAACAGCTCGTTTATGAAAAATTCCTCCCGTTCACTCTGGCAGTTCATCCAGGCGATGAGCAAAAATGAAAAGGTATTTTTCAAACGCAACTTCGTGGATGCCGGTAACGACGAGCCGCCACTCTATCTGCAGCTCTTCGATGCCATCGAACAGCAAAAAGAATACGATGAAGAGGCCATCGTTGAAAAGCTTTCTCCCGCACTTACACGTAAAAATCTTTCTTACCAGAAACACTATCTCTATCAGCAACTTTGCGAAGCACTGATCAGCTACGGAGGACGCGATCTGCCCGAGCAGGAAGTGTACGACCAGATACGGCTGATTCGCATATTACGCAAGAAAGGATTGCTGGACGAAGCACACATCGTTTGGAAAAAAGCGGTAGTGAAAGCCAGGGATGCAGAGGCGTTTGCCCTGCTGGGTATTCTGAAAAAAGAGTTTGAAAAAATGATCCTCTGGAGCAGTGTGCATACGCCCTATGATGAACTACACACATTAGCACGCGGCAACATCATTAACTATGATGACTATGCCGAAATGATCACCCTCCGCGATATCTATACAGAGGTCTTATTGCTCAAACGCAAATGGCATTTTGATATCGACGACAACAGTATTCACGAACTGAAACTATTGCTGACACGCGTCATGCAAAGTAGTTTTTCCGATACAACAGCCTCCTTCTGGTTCCGGCATTACTACCGCATGTGCCGCGTAACGCTGCAATACCTATTGAATAAGAATATACCCGAAGCATTCTCACTGCTGCGCGAAACAGTAAGCGACTGGCAACAGCATACCGAACATATCCACACCGATACGGAAAACTTCATCGAGGTATTGAACATGGTCAATTACCTCGGTATACAGGCCGGCGAATTTCAATTCATCGAAGCCTGCTTTCAGCATCCGGTAAATGACCTGATCCGCGACGAAGCCTATCGCGCCAACTTCGAAGCTGTGAAATATTTGTCGTTGAACAAAGTGTATAATAAAACAGCACGCTACAATGAAGTGGAAAAGCTGGTGCGGCAGATGAAAGTGGAATACGGCAAATGGGAGCCATTCATCAATAACGAAACCAACCGCACCATCAACCTTTCGCTGGGTATTGCGTGTTTCGTCCTGGAAGAGTATGCAGATGCCCTGTATTTTTTCAGGCGTGGCAGTTATGTAAAAGACGGCACGCGCGAAGAACATATCCGCATCGCACACATATTGCTGCTGCTGGCGGCCTATAATTTGAACAATGACCGCATTTTCGATGCACAATACCGCGCTACGTACCAATATTTTTATAAAAGAAAAAAACAACATCCCTTCGAGTCGGAGCTCATCCGTTGCCTCAATCGCACGTTTTACATGAAGAGCTACCGTGATAAAGTGGTGGAATACGAAAAGACATTAGCCAAACTGGAAACAGACGATGAAGTGCAGCAAAAAGCCTTTGCCATCTTCAACTATCCCGGATGGTTGCGCAGCCGCATCGAACGGATCAGCTACCGCGAATACGTAACGCGGCGGGTAAAGAACGCCGCGGCCTGAACTGGCCCCGGATTTGCGTGAAGAGAAGATAAACATACACGCATGAATCAGCAAATACGCCAATATATCCAACGCCTGGAGCAAACATTGCAGGGTGAACCCTGGTACGGAAAATCCATTTATAAATTATTGGGAGCAGTGCCGGAGGAAATAGCTTTTGTGCAACCGGGTGGCCGCTCGCACAGCGCCGTAGATATATTGTACCACATGCTGACCTGGGCAGAGTTTACGCTGAATCGTGTACAGAAAAAACCGATCGACGACCTCGACGCTTTTGAAAAGCTGGACTGGCGCGTGATAGAACCCGCACAGCACGGTTGGGAGGAAGGCATGGCGGCATTGACGGCAACCCACCAGGAACTGATCGCTACCCTCGAAACGGCAGATGACAGCCTGCTGGATGAAAAAGTCGACTACCGCGCGTATGATTTCCGGACATTATTAGAAGGATTGCTGACACATAATATTTACCATGTGGGGCAGATTGCGATGGTGCATAAATTACTTTCCTGAAAAAAACGTCAAGGGAATAAGGGTAAAATGAATTCCGCGTGTATTATATCTTTACGATGTACGAATAACGCGATTATCCGTTGATCTCCAAAGACTCCGACAAGCTCCGGCCAACGGTCCGGCAGCCATTTGAACACTATTTTAATCTTCACTTCGAAGGATTGCACCGTTATGCCTATACCTTACTCAACGACAACGAAAAGGCGCGCGATGTGGTGCAGAACGTATTCCTGAAACTCTGGGAAAAACAACAGGACCTCGACGAAGAACGTTCGGTGCGGTCGTACCTGTACACGGCGGTTTATCATGATTGCCTCAATCTTATCCGTCACGAAAAGATAAAGCGACGGCATGCGGCCGAACCACAGCAACTGAGTACAACAGGCGATCCGGTCATTCACCGGGAACTACAACAACAAATACGCGAAACCGTAGAACAACTTCCGCCACAATGCCGGTTGATCTTTCTGAAAAGCAGATCGGAACAAAAAAAATATGCGGAGATAGCAGCGGAGTTGGATCTTTCTGTAAAAACCGTAGAAGCACAGATCGGAAAAGCGTTGCGGATATTGAAAGAAAAACTGTCGGGAATAATCAGCCTGCTAATGTAAAAACCTAATACCTGGCACCTATAACCTCTTTATGAACGATGAACTAATTGGAAAATACCTGGCAGGCGAAGCAATGCCGGAAGAAGCAACAGCCCTCGAAGAGTGGCTGGAGCAATCGCCTGACAACCGTGAATATTTTCAACGGTTGTCTGAACTGTGGTACACTGCCGCGGGAAGCAAGGGACATGTATTGCCGGATAAGCAAAAATTACTCAAAGAGATAAATCATCAGACAGCCACCATCCCGAAGAAAAATCAGCCGCTTCCGCGTGGTCTTGTCATAGCTGCGTCTGTTGTATTGGTCACCGCCAGTCTTTTATTTGGGCTAAGAAAACATAGACCGGAAATGCCCGCTACTCTTATACCGATGTGGTTTACCACCACTGAAGACATACACCGCGATACATTAACGAGTGGCGCCATCCTTATATTGAACAGTCATTCATCCATTGGGTTAACAAACGATCATGAACGGGAACTGCTGGATGGACAGGTATTCATTACCACACCAGCCCTGGATTCATTTACAGTAAAAGCCGAAGACCTTACGATAACGGCAACAAACGCTTCCTTCAGTGTAAGCAATTCAACGAAAAGCGGAGATATAATTATATGGGGAAGTAAAGGAACGGTAAATGTGTACACGCCAAAAGGTCTGCAGACCGTTGCGGCCGGATCAAGGCTTCATTATCACTTTGTCAGCGGCACATGGGATCGCGATACAATCTATGCCGCCAATGAGATTGCCTTCGCCACACGGATATTTGATTTCCAGGATGAACGATTGGAAGATATCATGCAGCAAATTGGTAAAGCCTACGATGTGGCTGTAAGGTTCGACAATCCGCTATTGAAAGAATGCCGTATGAGTGGAGGTTTTGAAAACCAGTCGCTGAAATACGTGATGGGTATCATTGCCGCCACTCTCAACGTGGAATACAAAATGCAGGGCGATACGGTAATCATAAACGGCAAAGCATGCGAGTGAGGATATTTTTCTATTGTTTGTTTTTAATCCTTTCTGTTAATGCAGGAGCACAGCACACCGTGCAACTGTCCGGGGGTATGATGCGGTTGGACACGCTGCTCAATCGTGTAAGCCGTCAGACCCATCAGCATTTTTCCCTGAATACAAAAAAAGTAGTACCTGCCACAACGGTCAACTGGAAAGCGGGAAAATATACACTGGACCAATTCCTTCAGAAACTATGTGCCACTTATGCCATAACCTACAGCCGCTCCGGGCAGCACATCATCCTGCGTGAATTGCCTAAAAAACCAGTGGCCACCGTAGCGGTAAAGAAACCGGCAACGCCGAAACCCGTTGCAAAAAATCCGGTCGCTGTTCAACCAAAAGCAGCACCACCTTCATCTCCTGTAAATAATACTAAACCGAAAGAACCGGTAGCGTCGATAGAGAAAGACACGATGATAGTGAACATACCCGATACCGCTGCGGTAAAAATTGAACCGGAAAAGGTGGGCATAAAATTTTCACCCGTAGAAAAAATAAGTGACAGCATAGCGCAGCTCTCCGTTAAGAAAATAAAACCCGCCGCAGCCTGGGGATCAAAATGGTGGCATCCGTTTGTGCAAACCGGAGTAGCTGCAGACGATCTGTTCTATGTGGCGCCAACGTTAAAAGGCGGATTCAAATTTGCCTATGGCATTTTATCCTGGAACAGCAATTTTAAAATAGCAGGCTTCCGGTATGGCGGGGGAACATCCATTCGTATCAATGACAACATGCGGTTGCATGCCGACATTACATTTGGCAAACTGGCAAGAGACTATGATACGGCCGGGCAAGAGAGAACGGTGAAGACACAGCTTACACGCGTGCAGATACTTTTTGAAAACAGAATAGCCGGAAAATTTTACCTGCAATACGGCGCGGTACTCAATCTGTTGAAAACGGAATATTATTTAGCAGGAATGCCCTGGCCGCTTAACAGATCTGAAGAGGAAGCGGACCGCAAATTTCATTACCTCAAACCTGTCTATACACTGCGCAACACTTACGGACACGATACTCCATCGAATCGCAAAACATGGATCGGTGCGCAGATAGGAATATACTACCGGTTTAAATAAGGGTGAAAGTCTGTTGACGTGTATTAGCATAATTACATTCAACAGAACTCATTGCTTATGCTGGCTTTGCTCAAGACAGGGGAACGCACATCCAGTGCGTATTATAGCAACAACTATGTATTTCAACGGCACGTATTTGCTTATCAATCGGTGATACAGCGGAGGCTGGCCACCGGAGATGTGCTGGAACTCGGCAGTGGCAGTGGTTATGGTATGCAAATGGTGTCGCCCTATGTGCGTTCGTATACGGCGGTGGATAAAAAGAAACCGCGGGAGGAATATATTGAAACCAACTGCCGCTTTTTCTATGAGCGCCTTCCCTACCTGCGGACTATAAAAGACGAAAGTGTGGACACTGTGATCTGTTTCCAGGTGATCGAGCATATCAAAGACGACCACCAATTGATGAAGGAAATCCGCCGCGTGCTGCGGCCGGGCGGTTGCCTGGTGATGACCACGCCGAATAAACAAACCTCGTTAACCCGTAATCCTTTTCATGTACGCGAATACACGCCGTATGAAATGCAGGCATTGGTGAAGGCATATTTTCCTGGCGCGGAAGTGCAGGGTATATATGGAAATGAGAAAGTGATGGCGTATTACGAGCAGAACAAGCGCAGCGTGGCAAGAATGACAAGATTGGATGTACTGGATCTGCAACACCGCTTACCGGCCTGGATGCTGCGCATGCCCTACAGCGTGCTGAACAACGTGAATCGTTATCAATTACTGCAGCAGATAAAAGATACAACGCTGGAGATCGACTATACGGATTTTTATACGGGTGAATTGAGTGAGAGGTGCCTGGATTATTTTGTTGTAAGTAGTAAGTGATAAGTTTCACCAAACACCCCGGTTCGTCTATTGACGAACCGGAACAAAGGCTGCTGAATAAGGCGTGCAACTTCCCTCCATAAAAGAAGAAAATTCCTTACTTCCACCGATGTTTTTCCCTTTGTTTCGCTTCTCTCACCACTGATATTGCAGTATGTCTGCAATAGCCATATTTATCGCACGGGTGCCTGCACTACGGATATTAATCCCGATGATAGCGGGTATGATAGCCGGGGAGTATGCAACTATTCCGGAGACGGTAGTATATATATCGGTTGGTGTTTTGCTGGTGCCTTTGTTTGTATTACGGTTGGCGCCTCTATATGTCAGGTATCGCCTGCAATTTATTCGCGGTATACTGGTGTGGTTGCTTATCTTTTTCGTTGGCGGGATGTTGATACAAACGGCAAAAGTAACCGCCAAAGAAAGTTGGTACGGGCATGAATATCAAGAGGGGCAAAAATTACTGTTACGCATCGAAGAACCTTTTGCCCGTCGGGCAAAAGGTATAAAGACGAAAGCGATCATTGTTGGCCGATGGCAGGATAAACAATTTAAACGGGCAACAGGAAGTGTTTGGTTTTACAGCGCTCCCGGGGCAATACCGGAAGACTATCCCGTTGGAAATTATGTTATCACCAGTCAAGCGCTACAACCGGTGAAAAACAGCGGGAACCCGGGAGGCTTTGACTACGCAGCTTATAGCCGGCGTCAGGGAGTAACGGGTCAACTGTTCGTCCGGGACAGTACACAGGTATTGCTTATACGCGATTCCGCCTTTTCGTTCAAAAGAAAAATAATTGCCTGGAGAGAAGCGATACTTCATCAACTGAAAAAATACATTCCCGGAAAAGAAGAAGCGGGCCTGGCAGAAGCCTTGCTGGTGGGCTATAAAGAAGATCTTGATGAAGACCTGCTACGGTCCTACAGCAATACGGGTGTTGTGCATGTGATTGCGGTATCGGGTATGCACCTGGCTCTGATCTACTGGCTCATTCAAAAACTACTGGCGCCATTGGCTGCTGTTCCCCGGACTAAATGGATATCCTTTATCATAGCGATCAGTTTGCTGTGGTTGTTTAGCCTGATTGCGGGCGGAGCGGCTTCTATTGTCCGGGCGGCGGTCATGTTTACCTGTTTGCTTCTCGGGCAAACTCTCTCCCGGCATAGCAATATTTATAATACGCTTGCGGCCTCCGCCATGTTATTGTTGTGTTACGATCCGTATTGGCTGTGGGATGCAGGATTTCAATTGTCATACCTGGCAGTACTCAGTATCGTACTTTTTTATAAACCCATTTACAACCTGCTTTATTGCCGTTATCGCATAACGGACTGGCTATGGCAGTTGTGCGCCGTGACGTGCGCGGCGCAGATACTTACCACACCTGTGAGCATTTATCTCTTTCATCAATTCCCGGTTTGTTTCCTGTTTACCAACCTGCCTGTCGTACCGCTGTCGAGTGTAATACTGATTGGAGAGATAGGTTTGCTTGCAGCAGGCTTCAGCAGTTGGTTAAGTGAATATGCCGGAATGATACTTGGATGGTTGATCCGCCTGATGAACAACATTATCTATGTCATAGAAAAATTACCCTTCGCTATCTGGGATAATCTCAATATCAGCATTGGACAGGTATTGCTGCTATACCTGGCTATCGGGCTGACCGCTTTTGGTTTGATGGAAAAATCCGCAAAAGCCCTGGTGTTAAGTCTCGCTACACTTAATATCGTTGCAGCAATAAGGTATGTTGATTTCTCAGGAGCAGCTGGTCAGAACAGGTTTATCGTATTCAATTTGCCGGAAGGAGGTAAGATGAGTTTTATTGATGGCAGGAAACAATGGCTGCAACAGAAAGATCATCTGACACCATCATCAATACGTAACAATATACGACCGTCACTTTGCGCCTACAGAACATCGTTTGCGGACACAGTACAAGGCTTGCATGCATCTGGCAACTTTATTACTTATTCTGGCTATCGTATTATGATTGCTGATTCTTCTCTTAGGGTCAGGAGAATCCGGGAGCCAACCGTTGCAGATATCCTATTTGTCCACGGTAGTGTGAGCGACCCGGCGGTGATATGGCTGAGAAAAATACAGGTAAAACAGCTGATCATTGACAGACGTATGTCGATGAAGAAACGTGCAGAATGGAAAGCGGCGGCATTGGAAAAAGAAATTCCCGTTCATGATATGAATGTGAAAGGGGCGTTTAATTTAAAACTCAACCAATAAATGAGTCGTTTTCCCTTCCATGGTTGTGAATGAGGTAATAAGTGAATTGGTTTCCCCATCCATGGTTCGTGTATACACGAACCATGGAATATACTACAAAAAAGCAGGCTGATTAAACCTCAGCCTGCTTATCTAAAACCTACCCTTAGAGAACCTCAGGGAACTTAATACTTACTACTTACTCAGGTACATGCTTCTGTCCTTGTACAACTGACGGAAGTAAGGATCACGCAGATCTTTGATAAAACGGATGGCTTCACCTGTGCTCTTCATTTCAGGGCCAAGCTCCTTGTTCACACCCGGGAATTTGCTGAAACTAAACACCGGCTCTTTGATCGCAAAACCTTTCAGTTTCTTTTCAAATTTGAAATCCTTCAGCGTATGTGTACCCATCATGATCTTGGTGGCCACATTCAGGTAAGGGATCTGGTATGCTTTGGCAATAAACGGCGTAGTACGTGATGCGCGCGGGTTGGCTTCGATCACAAATACTTTTCCATCCTTGATAGCAAACTGGATATTAATGAGGCCTTTGATATTGAGTTCGCGTGCGATCTTCTCTGCGTATTCTTCCATCGTATGCACGATCAGTGGCGTGAGGTTGAAGGCGGGCAATACCGCATTACTGTCGCCACTGTGGATACCGGCGGGCTCGATGTGTTCCATCACACCCATCACGTGGAAGTTTTCACCGTCGAACAAAGCATCGATCTCGGCTTCCTGGCAGCGGTCGAGGAAGTGGTCGATGAGAATTTTGTTTCCGGGGATATGTTTCAGCAGGCTTACTACTGCTTTTTCTACTTCTTCGTCGTTGATCACAATCCGCATGCGCTGACCACCGAGTACATAGGATGGACGCACCAGTACGGGGTAGCCTACTTTGTTGGCTACGGAAATAGCTTCGTCTACATCATATGCCGTTCCGTAATCAGGGTAAGGGATTTCGAGGTTCTTCAGCAGATCGCTGAAGCGGCCGCGGTCTTCCGCAATATCCATGCTGTCGTAAGAAGTGCCGATGATGCGGATACCTTTTTCATGCAGTTTTTCTGCCAGCTTCAAAGCAGTCTGACCACCCAGCTGCACAATCACACCTTCGGGTTTTTCATGCTCGATGATTTCCCACAGGTGTTCCCAGTATACAGGCTCGAAGTACAGTTTATCTGCCATGTCGAAGTCGGTACTCACCGTTTCAGGATTACAGTTCACCATGATGGCTTCGTAACCACTTTCTTTGATCGCGAGCAAACCGTGTACGCAACAGTAATCGAATTCGATACCCTGGCCGATGCGGTTGGGGCCGCTGCCGAGTACGATGATCTTTTTGCGGTCGGAGGCTTTCGATTCGTTGGAGTTGGCTCCAGCTGCGCCTTCGGGTACATTCTCGAAGGTGCTGTAGAAATAAGGAGTCTTGGCTTCAAACTCTGCACTGCAGGTATCCACCATTTTATATACACGTGTAATGCCGAGTTCTTTGCGTTTGTTGTAAACGTCCTCTTCATTACCGTGTTGCAGAATACGGCTGATCTGTTCGTCGCTGAAACCATTTACTTTGGCTTCGCGCAAAAGACCGGCAGGGATGGTATCGAGATCGTATTCGGCAATTTTCTTTTCAATGTTGCAGATCTTCTGAATCTCGTAAAGGAACCAGCGGTCGATGCCATTGGTTGCTTTGGAAATACTGCCTACGGAAATGCCCGCCATCAGCGCATCCTTGATGCGGAAGATGCGGTCCCATTTCGGTGTTTTGATGTATTCGAGCAACTCTTCGGCATGCATGAGACTTTTGCCGTAATAACCGAGACCAACTGCATTGTTCTCGAGGCTCTGACAGGCTTTCTGAATGGCTTCGGTAAAGCTGCGGCCAATGGCCATCACTTCACCCACACTCTTCATCTGCAGGCCGAGTGAATCATCAGCACCTTTGAATTTATCAAAGTTCCAGCGCGGTACTTTTACGATCACATAGTCGAGCGCGGGTTCGAAATAAGCAGAAGTGGTTTTGGTGATCTGGTTTTGCAGTTCATCGAGTGTATAACCGATGGCGAGTTTCGCAGCGATTTTGGCAATGGGATAACCGGTTGCCTTGCTCGCAAGTGCCGAAGAACGGCTTACGCGCGGGTTGATCTCGATGGCAATGATTTCTTCCGTATCGGGATTCAGTGCAAACTGCACGTTACAGCCGCCGGAGAAATTGCCGAGGTTGCGCATCATGTCGATGGCGGTGTTGCGCATCAACTGCATCGCGGTATCGCTCAGTGTCATGGCCGGCGCCACCGTAATCGAGTCACCGGTATGCACACCCATCGGGTCAAAGTTCTCAACAGTACAGATGATACAAACGTTATCGGCGGAATCGCGGAGCAGTTCGAGTTCAAATTCTTTCCATCCGAGTACGGCTTTTTCCACCAGTACTTCGTGAATGGGAGAAGCCTGCAGACCGCGGTTGAGCGCTTCGTCGAGGTCTTCTTTATCGTGTACAAATCCACCGCCGGTACCACCTAGGGTGAACGAAGGACGGATCACGAGCGGAAAGCCGATCTCCTGAGCAAATTCTTTTCCTTCGAGGAAGGAGTTGGCTGTTTTAGCAGTGGCAACAGGAATGTTCATCTCGATCATCCACTGACGGAATTTCTCACGGTCTTCCGCTTTGTCGATGGCTTTGATGTCAACGCCGATGAGGCGCACATTGTATTGACTCCACAGGCCAACGTCTTCAGCTTCTTTACAAAGGTTGAGTGCGGTTTGTCCGCCCATGGTTGGCAGTACGGCGTCGATCTGGTTTTCCTGGAGTATCTGTTCCAGGCTTTCCACGTTCAGCGGCAGCAGGTAAACACGATCGGCCATCATCGGGTCGGTCATGATCGTAGCGGGGTTGCTGTTGATCAGGATCACCTTGATACCTTCTTCGCGTAAGCTGCGTGCTGCTTGTGTACCGGAATAATCGAATTCACAGGCCTGGCCGATCACGATCGGTCCGCTGCCTATAATCAGAACGGATTGAATGGAGGAGTCTTTTGGCATTTTTTCTTTTGGAATGTTTCCCGGAACCGGGCTGAAAAAACAAATTGCGCAAAACTAAGGAAAACGGAAGTCTTTGAGGGACCATTATCACAATTAATTTTTGCGAAGCAAAGAAAAAAACAACGATGACTGCATTTCAGTCGTTTGTAAAGCGCGCAGTAAATCACTAACAGGTGATCGCTTTTTTTCCCGCGCAGATTTGTTGGTAAAATAATTGCGACTGCTGTAGGGAGATAATAAAATTCATAATGGCCGGTTTCACATTCCTTTAGGGCTATGATCTTTATTTTTGGCGATATGAGGAAAGCTGTACATGTATTAATAGCAACGTTATTTATAGCAGGAGAACTGAACGCACAGACTTACCGCAATCCCGCTTATCCGCAGGGATATTTCCGCTGGCCGCTGGACCTGAGTCCCGAGATCGTGGCCAATATGGGGGAATTGCGCCCCAATCACTGGCACATGGGGCTGGATATGCGCACGGCGCAAAAAGTGGATCAGCGCGTTTACGCTGCTGCGGATGGATATGTTGCATTTGCCGGTGTGCGCCCGCTCAGTTTCGGACGTTTTCTCATCATCAATCATCCCAACGGTCTCGCCACTTTATATGCTCACCTGAATACATTCAATCCCGAAATCGAAGCCTATGTCATTTCCGAGCAATACCGCCAGGAGTCCTGGGCGGTAGAACTGACCATCCCCGCCGGAAAATTTCCGGTGAAAAAAGGGGATTTCATTTCTTATAGCGGCACCACAGGCGGTTCGCAGGGACCGCATGTGCATTTTGAAATAATCGATACCCGTTCCGGAAAACGTTTAAATCCATTGCTCTTCGGCATGCCACTCGCAGACAATGTGCCGCCCGTACTCAACAGATTGGCCATGTACGATCGCAGTAAAAGCGTTTATGAACAGGCGCCTGCTTTTTTTACCGTAAAAAAAACAGACAGCGGTTATGTGCTGCCCCGCGACCCCGTCATCCGTACATCACTGAGCCGGGTGAGTTTTGGCATCGATGCATTCGACCGCATCAGCGGTTCACCCAACCGGGACGGTATTTATAAAGCCGCCCTCTATGTCGATAACATTTTGCAAACAGCATTCGTGATCGACAGCATCGGTTATGAAGACACACGTTACATGAATGCGCAAATCGATTACCGCTACAAAGCAAATGGCGGCGGTTATTTGCAACATGTGTCGAAAATGCCGGGGGACCGTTCCAGGGTTTATCATACGTACGGAGGTGACGGAACGGTATTGCTTGCCGATACCCTGCCTCACCAGGTCCGCATCGAAATTGCCGATGCAAAAGCCAATACTATCAACCTTCTTTTTGCGTTGCAACGCAGCAGCGAGGGACCAGTGGCACCCGCTCCCACAGGGAGTTTCATGCCGGAGATGGTCAACATCCTGGAGAAGCCGGATTTTGAAGTATACATGCCCGAAGGTTGTATCTATGATGTGTTTACGCCCGGTTATTCACGCAGCAATTCTGGCGCATCGATGAGTATTACCGCTATTCATCAATTGCACAACGAAACGGTACCCGTACAGGAAGAGTACACCGTCAGATTAAAAACAGATAAGATTATTGAAGATGCGTGGAAAGACAGGTTGGTATTAAGAAGAACGGGAAAGGGCAGCAGCGTACAGAAAACAAGATTGCAGGGCAACTGGCTCACGGGTAAGTTCCGCGATTTCGGATCGTTTCAGGCTTTTGCAGACCTGCAACCGCCATCGGTTAATGAACTGGGTAAAGGTGATACAGTAAACCTGAGTGCTGCGCGCAGCATAGCTTTTACGCCATCGGATGATTTTGGTGTAAAATCTTTCCGCGCCGAACTCAATGGCAAATGGCTTCGTTTTACCAATGACAAAGGGCGCACATTCATTTACATTTTTGACGAACGTTGTCCGTTCGGCACACATCATCTCAAAGTAACTGTTGAAGACATCGCCGGAAACGTTACTACCAAAGAATGGTGGTTCAAACGCGAAGCGTATGTAGCGCCGGTGAAGAAGGCGCCTGCGAAGAAAGCACCGGCGAAGAAGAAAGGTAAAAGGTAGAAGACGTCCATCTTACGCTTCTCCTTAGCGTCTTTGCGTGAAATTTCCATGCAAAGCCCGGTTCACTTATTCATCGATTGCGTACTTTTGAATTTTGACTTTTTACTTTTGAATTACCATGTCCACACCTCTCACCGAAGGAACCAAAGCTCCGGCTTTCACCGGCATCGACCAGGATGGGAACAAACATTCCCTTTCCGATTATAAGGGCAAAAAACTAGTGCTCTATTTTTATCCGCAGGACAATACACCCGCCTGCACCACACAGGCCTGCAACCTGCGCGACAACTACGCAATATTGAAAAAAAATGGTTGGGAATTAATAGGAGTAAGTCCCGACACTGAAGAAGATCATACGCGTTTCCGTGAAAAATTCAACCTGCCTTTCCCTTTGCTCGCAGACCCCAAACACAAGATCATTGAAAAATTCGGGGTATGGGGTGAAAAGCAATTATACGGACGTAAATACATGGGACTGCACCGTACTACTTTTCTGATCGATGAAAAAGGCGTGATCCGGAAAATCTTTTTAAAGCCCCGCAACAAACAACACGCGGAAGAAATTTTGCGATGGGAAAGTGAAAAGAAGGGTTAATCGATGATCCATTCCACCTCACCGTGTGCAAAGGTTTCTTCGATACCATGAAACACGGTCAACCGTCCGTCTGCACCCACGCCTCTGATCTCCGTTTCAAACACCCGGTTATCTTTTTTCAGCTTTACTTTTTCGTGCAGTTTGTAAAGCCGTTGATTATAGAGGGCAAGGATGGCGGCTGCGCCATTTCGTTGCAAGGCATCATATTGCTTTAACACGCAATGCTGCAGTTCGCGGGCAAGGGTTATGAGATCATAAGAACGGCCGGTGATCTGCCGGAGCGATACGGGACGGCGGTTGAAGTCGCCGAAACGGGTCTGGTTGATATTAACGCCAATACCCGCAACCGCCCATTTCCAGGCGCCGCCACCTTGTGCGCCGGCGCTGAGGATGTTTTCAACAAGAATACCGACTGCCTTTCTGTCCTGCCAATAAAGGTCATTCGGCCATTTGATGCTGGTATCATCTCCTGCATAACGGCTGAAGAAATCGTAGGTGCCGAGGGCAACGGCCGCGTTGAGTGCGGGTTGATCTGCAATGGAAAGTCCTTCAGGCCTGAGCAACAGGCTCATGAGGATGTTTTCTCCGGCAGCGGCATGCCAGGTCTTTTGACGCTGGCCTTTTCCCGCGGTCTGTTCATAAGTAAAAACCGCTGTGCCATGTTGCGCCAAACCCGCATGAACCAGGTGCAGGGCATAATTATTGGTGCTATCAACCGTTTCCAGTGAAACAAACGGAAAATCCTGGTAGATATCGTCGGGCTGGTCTGGCAATTAATTGCTATTTTTGAGCAAAATACGTTAAGTTTCCGATCAGTTCAGACAGGTTCGTTCCCAAGGGGCAAACCGCTACCGGAAAAACAAAAACTACAAACAAAATAATTTCTTCTATTGGAACAACTGGCATCTCTGTCCAAACGCAAAAGGACTACAGCGACCCGGCTGACAAAAAGTTCAAAGATCATCAAAACCATCATTGCGGCTATTCAGGAAAAAAAGGGAACGAATATCATCTCTCTCGACCTGCGCAAGATCGATGAGGCTGTGTCCGACTTTTTTATCGTGTGCGAAGCCGATAGTCAGCCGCAGGTAAGAGCCATCGCGGAAAACGTGGAAGAGCGTGTGCGCGAGAAGTGCGACGAAAAACCGTATCATCACGAAGGCTACCAGGCATTGCAGTGGGTACTGATCGACTATGTGAACGTAGTAGTACACGTTATGCAACCTGAAACCCGCAAATTCTACAAACTCGAAGAAATGTGGAGCGACGCGGCGGCGCAGGAGCATGAAGAATAATTGTTAAAATAGTGCTGCATCGAACTTTTCGCCCCATTTAACCATTTAAATAGCAATAACCCCGAATATGCCACAGGACCCTTTGTATAATAAGAACGACAGGAACGGACGCCCGCGAACGAATGAGGACGGAAGCCCGGCCCCTAAAAAAGGCCCGCGATTCAGCATATACTGGATCTACATCATTATCCTCGCCGTCATGCTCGGATTCCAGTTTCTTGATCCGTTCAAGGGAGGCACCAAGACCGTTTCCCAGGAACGTTTCCTGGAGATTCTCAAGGTTGGCGATGTTAATGAATACACGGTTGTTTCCAACCGCAATGAAGTGCGCGTAAGCCTGAAACCTTCAGCCGTAGAAAAATACCAGAAAGAACTTGGTGATGTGATCTCCCGCTCCCGCAGTGAAGGACCACATTTCACCTTCAAAATAGTTTCCGGTGATTCCTTCAAGGATGATATGCGGAAATTCTACGCCGATAACCCCGCCATCAAAGACATTGGTAAAGTAGATACCGAAAGCGACTGGCTCGGGAAATCCGTTTCTTTCCTGCTCCCGATCCTCTTCTTCATCGCACTCTGGATCCTGATGATGCGTAAGATGGGCGGCGCCGGAGGTGGTGCAGGTGGTCCGGGCGGCATCTTCAATATCGGCAAATCAAAAGCAACATTGTTCGACAAAGGAACCCGCGTTAATATCACTTTTGCCGACGTGGCCGGCCTCGATGAAGCCAAAGTGGAAGTAATGGAAATAGTGGACTTCCTGCGCAACCCGAAAAAATATACCGCACTCGGTGGCAAGATTCCCAAAGGTGCATTGCTGGTAGGTCCTCCGGGTACCGGTAAGACCCTGCTCGCAAAAGCAATGGCCGGTGAAGCACAGGTGCCTTTCTTCAGCCTAAGCGGTTCCGATTTCGTGGAAATGTTCGTAGGTGTGGGCGCAAGCCGTGTACGCGACCTCTTCAAACAGGCCCGTGAAAAAGCTCCTTGTATCATCTTTATCGACGAGATCGATGCTATCGGCCGCGCACGTGGCAAGAATCAAATGATGAGCAACGACGAACGCGAAAGCACGCTCAACCAGCTCCTCGTTGAAATGGACGGTTTCGGTACCGACACCGGCATCATCGTGCTGGCCGCTACCAACCGCCCCGATGTACTCGACACAGCATTGCTGCGCCCCGGTCGTTTCGACCGCCAGATATCGATCGATAAACCCGATCTGAAAGGACGCGAGGCCATCTTTAAAGTTCACCTGAAGCCGATCAAAATCTCCGACACACTCGATATTCATAAACTCGCCGAACAAACACCCGGTTTCGCAGGCGCCGATATTGCCAACGTTTGTAACGAAGCAGCACTCATCGCTGCCCGTAAAGACAAGGCATCGGTGGATATGCAGGACTTCCAGGATGCGGTTGACCGCGTGATCGGAGGCCTGGAGAAAAAGAACAAGATCATTTCGCCCGAAGAGAAAAAGATCATCGCCTATCACGAAGCAGGTCACGCCATCTGCGGCTGGTACCTCGAACATGCTTACCCGCTGCTCAAGGTTACCATCGTTCCGCGTGGTACCGCTGCTCTCGGATATGCACAATACACGCCGAAAGAACAATACCTCTACAATACCGATCAGCTCACAGACCAGATCTGCATGACGCTTGGCGGCCGCGCAAGTGAAGAACTTTTCTTCAACAAAATCTCTACCGGCGCACAAAACGACCTTCAGCAGATCACCCGCACCGCTTACGCGATGGTAAGTGTATACGGTATGAACGAACTCGTTGGTAATGTAAGCTTCTACGATCCGCAGCAGGAAAATGGTTTCACCAAACCTTATTCCGAAGAAACATCCAAGCTGATCGACCAGGAAGTAAGAAAAATGATCGAAGATGCTTACGTACGCACCAAGCAATTGCTCGGTGAAAAACGTGAGCAGGTTGCCAAACTCGCAGAAGCATTGCTGGAAAAAGAAGTACTCTTCCAGAGCGATGTGGAAGCCCTGATCGGCAAACGTCCTTTTGAAGAAAAGAAAGCGCTGACGGAAGAAGACACGAAAATAAGCGGAGACCAGGGTGAAATATCGGCCGGTGTACCGCCTTACGACAGCGATGTAACGAATCAATCAATCTAAGCCCGGAAGGTCATGAATGTATCTCCTTCTAAAGAAAATATTTTAAAGAAAATCAGGAAGGCGTTGACCCAGTCAACGCCTGTTCCTTTTCCGCAAAGCGAAGGCAACAATTCCGTTTATCAGCCTGCCACGCAGGATGCCGAAGTGGAGTTTGCCGAGCAGTTCACCAAACTGCAGGGCCGCTTCGTCTTCTGCATGAACAAGGAAGAACTGCAGGCCCAACTGACAGGGTTGATCCTGACACACGAGTGGCAGAAAGTATATTGCCGTGAACCGCAATTGCTCGAACTGGCAGGGCCTGCCGTAGCTGCCAGAGCCAATACCAGCGACCTTGCTTCCTGCGATGTGTCGATCACCGGTTGCGAATACCTGGTGGCCCGCACAGGCAGCATCGTGATGAGCGCGGGGCAACAAAGCGGACGCACCACAAGCGTTTACGCACCCATTCATATCTGTATTGCCTATACCAATCAGCTTGTATACGATGTGCGTGAAGCCTTGCAGGGAATGAAAGAACGCTACGACAAAAACCTGCCATCGCAGATCACTTTTGCCACCGGCCCCAGCCGCACTGCCGATATCGAAAAGACATTGGTGGTAGGCGTGCACGGTCCCAAAGAAGTATATGTGTTCCTGGTAGAACAGGATTGAATATATACACTCCATTGAGCAACGATTGAAACCTTTATTATGCCAGTCACCCAACTGTTTGTTTACGGCTCGCTTTTAAGCGGCTTCCGTAGTCCTGCGTACGAATACATCAGCCGTTATTTCTCTCTTGCCGGTCCCGGCCGGGTAAGGGGATTGCTTTATGATATGGGCACGTATCCCGCGGCTATTCCGTCTGAAGAAGAGGTATACATCAAAGGCGAACTCTATACGATCCGTGAAGAAAATGAATTGTCCTGGGCCATGGCACAGCTCGACGACTATGAAGGGGTGAACCCCGAGCCCGGCGAGCCGGAACTTTACCGCCGCGCGCAGGCAACCGTGCTGCTCGACAACGGCACACAGGCCGAAGCCTGGATCTACTGGTATGACGGCGATGTACAAGGCCGTCCCGTCATCGCATCCGGCAGCGTACTCGATTTTATTAACCGCAAATGATTCCCTGTCATTGACCACGGCTAAAAACATATACTTTCTTTCCGATTTCCATCTTGGTGCGCCCGATGCGGCTTCCAGCCTGCAACGAGAAAAAGAGATCATCCGGTTTCTCAACGAGATTGCACCGCATGCCGCTGAAATATTTATTGTAGGCGATATGTTCGACTTCTGGTATGAATACCGGAAAGTAGTGCCCAAAGGATATGTGCGTTTGCTGGGCAAACTGGCCGAACTCACGGATGCCGGTATTACCATCCGTTTTTTTGTGGGCAACCACGACATGTGGATGAAAGATTATTTTCAAAAGGAACTCAATATTCCCGTTTATTTTGAACCGCAGGTGTTTGAATGGAATGGCAAACGTGTACTCGTGGGCCATGGAGACGGGTTAGGTCCGGGTGATCATGGATATAAACGGTTAAAAAAAATATTCCGCAATCCGGTGTGCCAGTGGTTGTTCGGTGTACTGCCGCCCGCCGTGGGCATGGGACTGGCCAATTACTTCAGCCGCAAAAGCCGCGCGCAAACGGGTAGTTCGGAAGAAATATTTCTGGGTGCAGACCGCGAATGGCTGATCAGCTATTGCCGCGACCGGCTCAAAGCAGAACATTTTGATTACTTTGTATTCGGACATCGTCACCTGCCGATTGATTTCAGGCTCAGTGATACCAGCCGTTACATCAACCTGGGCGACTGGATCCGCTATTTCACTTACGCCGTACTCGAAGGCACAGAAATGAGCCTGCATGCCTACAACGGACAGGAACAAAAAATCGTCAGGTTATAACCATGTACAGAATCGCCCTTTTATCTTCCTTATTCCTGCTGTCGCTCGCTTCTGCAAGTGCGCAGAACGACACGCTTTTTAAGCGTGTACGCTATATCAAAGGCGATATTAAGGCGTTTGGGGTGGATAATCTCGAAAACATCTACGTGCTCAGCAGCCTCGGTCAGCTCAAAAAACTCAACGAAAAAGGCGATTCAGTGGCTGTTTTCAACGACATAAAAAAATACGGGGAAGCTTCACAGATTGATGTGTCTAACCCCTTAAAAGTACTGCTGTACTACCGCGATTTTTCCACGATTGTGATACTCGATCGCCTGCTCAACGTGCGCACAGCCATCGATCTGCGCAGACAGAATCTGTTCCAGGTAAAATCGGTTGCGCTCTCCTACGACAGCAAGATCTGGGTGTACGATGAAATGGACAGCAAGCTGAAAAAGATCGATGACGATGGTCGCGTGTTGCTGGAAACACCAGACTTCCGCCAGTTATTCGGCGATGCGCCGATGCCGGTGCGTTTGTTCGACCAGGATAAATATGTTTATCTCTACGATCCCGTGCGCGCTGTATACGTGTTCGATTATTATGGTGCGCTGAAAAATAAAATACTGATCACCGGCTGGAAAAATTTCCGCGTAGCGGGGAAATATTTTTTCGGGACGTCTGCCGATCAATTGTACCGCTACGACATCACCACCTTTCGTTACGATGAATGGAAAATGCCGGAAAACCTGCGCAATGCCAGGCAGCTCGATTTCAGTGCGGGGAAGGTTTATGCGTTGCAAGCCGACGGCATAGAAATATATAACCTGCAGTAACGGTTCATTTTCCTCCGGATCAATAATTTTGCAGCATGAATGAATTTCTGGGACAGGTATGGCTGGGCAACACGGTGCAATCTTATCTGGTAGTGATTGCCATCATTCTTTTCATTTTGCTGGTGAAACGCTACATCGCGCATTATGTGGCCGGACTGATCTATATCCTTGTACACCGCATCTGGAAAGATATTGATAAGCCAACTTTCAAAACGCTGGTGGTAAAGCCACTCGGCTTTTTCCTGGCCGTCCTCGTATCGCTTACAACCCTTTACCGGCTTCACTTTCCGGAGGAACTGAACATCGACATCTATCGCGTAACGGTGAAGCAACTGGTACAGTCGTTAGGCTCGGTGATACTCATTATTTCGTTTTTCCGGCTCTTGCTCCGCATGATCGATTTCATTGCCATGATCCTGCATATCAAAGCCAGCCGCACACACGATACCACGGATGATCAGCTGGTGGTTTTCTTCAAGGATTTTTTTAAAGTAGTGCTGGGCATAATCGGGTTGCTGATGGTCCTGAAATTTGCGTTCGGATTCAAGATAGGGAATGTGCTGACAGGGCTGAGTATTGTGGGTGCGGCCGTGGCATTGGCCCTGCGCGAGAGCCTGGAGAACCTGATCGCTTCGTTTATCATTTTTTTCGACAGGCCTTTCAGTACGGGTGATGTGGTGAAAGTAAATTCCTTTACCGGTACGGTAGAAAAGATCGGACTGCGCAGTACGCGCATCCGCACCGATCAGAAAACATATATTTCCGTTCCCAATAAACAAATGGTGGATACGATCATCGACAACCTGTCGATGCGCACGCAACGCCGCGCCGACCTGCGTCTTGAATTGGGGTTGAGCACCAGTTCGGCAGACCTCGACAAACTGCTCGAAGGGCTGCGTTCGATCGCCAGCCGCAAAGAGATTGAAAGCGCTACCGTATTGCTGAATGATATTACATCTTCCTCCTTCCTGGTGACGCTCGAATATTACACGGGCCCGGTAACCATGGCGGAATTCAATAAAGTGAAGCAGGAGATCAATTTCTCCGCTTTACGGCTCCTCGAATCATTGGGAATAGAAATAGCCGGTGCCAGCACCGATATCAAGCTGGTGGGCCCGGAAAAAGCTTAATCGAGCGTGGTGCCCGCCGTCGGCTGAGGCTCTCGAAGCCGACGGCTCCCGAACGCTAAGGCAATGCCGTGATCTCTGCGAGTTCTGCTTCGGCCACGCCTGTTTTCCCGTATTCAACCACACGGCCTTTCTCCTTACCGTTTTTCATCACCATGATCGTGGGCACATTGGTAATGCCAAATGCCTGTGTCAGGTGACTGATGGTTGTTTTAGCGCGGTCGGTGCCGATCAGCGTCACACGGTTGGAAGGGAAACCCGCCGCATCGAGAAAACTGAACAGGCGGGGAATGATATAATGTGAATCGCTGCACCAGGTGCCCATGAACACCACAAGCTCCACGTCTTTACTGTTGGCGGCAAACTTCTGCACGTGTTCATTGTCCTTTGCATAGGCAACAAAGTTTTCTTTCCACCAGGTAAATGTGCTGTCCTGCGCAAGTACATCGCGGGAAATAATGCCTTTAAGAAGATGACCACCCGATACGGTGTCTTTCTGAATGTAGTACTGACTTTGTGCTTGCACCTGGGAATAACCGAGGAAGCAAAGGGCTGCTAAGCAGATAAGTTTACGCATAATCTTTCTTTGACCTTACAACAACCGGGAAGGTTGCACGGTTTACAATCAGAGCCCGGCTTTCAATTCCAGGAAAAATTGCCGCATTCTTTCAAGCGAGCGGATCATTTCAAACCGTTCGTCGGCTTTTTTATTTTTCCGGAGGAAATCCTTGGCTCCTTCAATCGTGAATTTTCGGCGGCGAAGCAAATCGTAGATAAGTGCGAGGTTCTTGACATCCACCGGACGGAAGAAGCGATCGCCCTTCTTGTTTTTCCTCGGCTGAAGGATGTCGAATTCTGTTTCCCAATAACGGATAAGCGATTGTTTTTCGCTGAACATACCCGCTACTTCTCCGATGGAGTAGTATTGTTTGCGGAACAGTTCTTCGTCTTCGGGAATACTTAAGTGTTCGGGTGGCAGTCCGGTATCTTTCAGCGACCGGCGCCCCCTGTTGGAGAGCGGCTTGCGTTCTTTCACCGCAGTGGTTGACAACACAGAGGGATCGGCCTTGCTCACAAAGCTGATCGCTTCCTCTTCTTCCACCTCAATGATTTCGGATAAAACCTCATCTGTTGCGGCTTCATTTTCGGAAACTACTTCCTTCTCCGGCTCCGGAACAGGATCCGGCGGAGCAGAAAAGTCGAAGGTTATCTGTGTTAAATGCTTACCCATTACAGTTGCAACAAAATTACAGCGGTAATGATGCCGGGAAGCCCTAAAGAAATCCTAATTATCCACATTTAAACCCCTCAATTGCGCCAGCGCAGCGTATTGATGAGGTGTTTGAGATCTTGTTTGAGAAAATCATTCACGATGCTGAGTGAGTCTTCATTCGGCGCCGCATCAAAGTATAATGCGCCGCGGAGAAAGTTTTTGGTGGAATCCGTAACGAAGAATTGATTGGCAGTTGCCGTATTTCCTTTCAGGGAAAAATAAATGCCTTCTACTTTATTCGGCGTTACCATAAAACTGTCGTTGATGCCGGATGCAATGTCCGTATGTTTCAGGTAAGCCATCTTGTGTCCGTCATTCACCAGCGAATCGAAGTTGCGTGCATTGATGGGTTTATAGCTGATATAAATGCGGCCGTTGAGACTCGGGATGTCGATATTGATCCACCAGTCGCCGGCTTTGGTATCGAAGAAGGTAGTGTCTTTCAGAATCTTTGCATACACGGGGTATTCGAACGTATAAGGATATCCCGGTTCGTCAAATTGTACATATTTTTTCTCCGGGAGATCGATATGGAAATAGCCTTTTTTCCTGGGGGTATAAGGGCTGTTGCATCCTGCCACAAGAAATGCGGTGATGAGAAAAAATGCGATAAACGATAAAAGCGGGCGGAAAGAAACGGGCATAATAATTAGTCTTTCTGTTTGATGGCGACCTTTACTTTCACGATGCGGTTCTTGTCGGTTTCTACTACGGTAAAGTCAAAGTCATTGGCGGAAATAACAGTATCCGGTGTGGGAAATTCGCCGGCCAGTTCAAGGATCAGTCCGCCAACGGATTCGCTTTCTCCTTTTACTTTATCAAATGTGTCCATAGGCAAATGCATGATCTTGCACATGTCGTGGATCATGGTGCGGCCGTCGAACAGATAGGTGTTGTCATCGATCTTATTGCCCTGTGTTTCTTCTTCGTCAAATTCATCACGTATTTCACCAATTACTTCTTCCATGATGTCTTCCATCGTCACAATGCCGCTGGTGCCGCCAAATTCATCTACTACTACGGAGAAATGAAGGTGACGTTTTTGCAGATCGATCAGCAGGTCTTCGATCAGTCTTGTTTCCGGAACAAAATAGGGCTGACGGATGACCGTGCGCCAGTCGAAGTCCGGCCCTTCTTTCAGGTAAGGGATGAGGTCTTTTGTATTCAACACACCTGCGATGTTGTCGAGGTTGTTGTGATAAACGGGCAGGCGTGAGTAGTGCAGTTCTTCCACACGCAGGATCAGTTCGTTGAAGCGGGTGTTGTACTCGATACCGCTTACATCCACGCGGTTGGTCATGATCTGTTTAACGGCAATGTTGCCAAACTTCACAATGCCTTTCATGATATTTTTCTCTTCGGGAGAGGCTTCGTCGTCGGTCTGGATATCAATGGCTTCATCGAGTTCCTGTATGCTGATGGCCTCCGAGCGGTTAGCCCCGAGACGTTTGCCCATGCCATCGGCAACGGATACAAACCAGCGGCTGATCCTGCGCAGCACCAGGTGTACGGCTTCTACCACCGGTGAGCAGCCGTAGGCAAAGCGGAGATTATTCTGCGTAGCCCATACTTTGGGTAAAATTTGTCCGAAGAAAACGAGTACGAAAGCGATCACCACTACTTTGATCAGCACTTCGAGCCAGCCGGGCAGTTGATCGAGCGGGGCAAACTCTGTGATGAGAAAGTTGGCGAGAATGATGATGCAGATATTGCTGAATGTGCCGGCGATAAGCAGGGAGGCAAAAACCTCTTTTGGTTCTTCCAGCAAATTGACGATGCGTCGTGCGGCGGGGTTCTGCCGTGTTTTGAGCACGTTCATATCCTTATTGTTCAGCGAGAACAAAGCCACCTGTGCTCCCGACATGATAAACACCAGCAGGAGTAAAACGATCAGCGTACAAACCAGGATGGTTGTGCCCTGGGTGTCGGCGGCCAGGAAAACATAGCACAGGCTGTCGAAAAGCGAAGACAAAACCACTGAAAAGTCCAAGTAAAGTTTTTTTGATTACTGAATCACACAGGGCAGGAGTAGCCTGCCCTGTAAATGCTATTGACAAAGTTAACTTCTTTCCTGTTCATCAGGGAATGTTGTGGATTTTTCCCTTGTTTTATGCGTTAAAACGGCAGACTTTCGGAGGGATCGCCCAATGGCATCTCGGGACCATGCTCTCCTTCGGGTGCCGCGCCGCTGTTGCCATCCATCCGTTTGTCCAGCATGATGAGGTTGTCGCCCACCACTTCTGTAGCAAATTTCCGGTGGCCGTCCTTGTCTTCCCAACTGCGTGTACGCAGACGTCCTTCGATATAGACAAGGCTGGCTTTATGAAGATACTTCTGTGCCAGCTCAGCGAGGCCGCGCCATAATACCACTGTGTGCCATTCGGTCTGCGATACCAATTTGCCGGACCTGTCCTTAAATGTTTCCGTCGTGGCAAGCGGGAACTTCGCTACCGCAATATTTCCCTCCAGTACCTGTACATCCGGGTCTTTGCCCAGGTTGCCGATCAACATTACTCTGTTTACACCTCTCATACTGGTTACTTTTCTGAATAAATAATCCTTCGTCGGTTTTCAAGGCTTTTCTAAAATTAAAGTCTTTTTACCGTAAAAAGAAAATTTAAGATGGCTTTGGGAAAGCCTTCACGCAAGGTATTGGTCCAGGTATTGACGCACCAGTCGCGGGAAAGGATATTGTGCGAGGTCTTGCGCGGAAACCCAGTCTCCTGCCGCTTTCGGTGATGTTTTGCTTTTCAGGCGAAGGTGGATAAACCGCGCTGTTACCTGTTGATGCGAAAGCTGCTGACTGTATTCCTCCGATACTTCCAGCAATTGCGTTCCGGGGGGAATCAATCCTTCCTGCGCTGCTGTGACAAGGATTTGTTCGGGCGCAATGTCTGTTTCCGTTTCTATCAGAGGGAAATCATAGAGTTGCTGCCAGATATCGCGGGCGGTGCGTTCCCTGATCAGCCATTGATCGCGGTAGTGAAGTACGAGGTAGTTGAAGCGCCTTTTGCGTATGCGGATTTTTTTTTCCTTAACGGGAAGTGCTGTCACGAGGTTTTCCCGGAAGGCCACACATTGTTCACGGAAAACGCAGGTGGCGCATAAGGGCTGTGCGGGTTTACAGATCACGGCACCGAAGTCCATGATCGCCTGGTTGTACAGGGCGGGATGTTCTTTGTCGAGGAGTTCCTGTGCGAGGGTGGCAAATTGTTTTTTACCGGCGGTGCTGTCGATGGGTGTATCGATACCGAAGATGCGCGAGAGCACGCGGAATACGTTGCCATCGAGCACGGCATAGGGAAGATTGAAGGCAAAGGAGGCGATGGCGGCTGCTGTATAGGGGCCGATGCCTTTAAGCGAGCGGATATCATCGTAAGCGCCGGGAAATTGTCCGTTGAAGTCATTGGCCACGATGCGTGCGGTGGCGATGAGGTTGCGGCAGCGTGAATAATAGCCGAGGCCTTCCCATAGTTTGAGCACAGCTGTGTCGGGTGCTGCGGCCAGGTCGGTGATACGGGGATAGGTTGCGGTGAAGCGTTCGTAATACGCAAGACCTTGTTCCACCCTGGTTTGCTGGAGAATAATCTCGCTGAGCCAGATGCGGTAAGGATCTTTTTCCCCTTTCCATGGCATGGTGCGGGTGTTTTGTTCGCGGTGCCAGCGGAGCAGGGTAGCAGAAAATGGAGTTCCGGGTGTGTTTTTTCCCTTTTTTTTCATGTAGAAACGCCGATCGGGGCCGAATATCTGCTATTTTTTAAAAACGGCCTGGAAATTGTTACAAAAAAAGTCGCTATCCTGTTGACTATCATCTTTTTTTGCATTAAATTGGCATTCTGAAACAATCTAAAACCTTGCGTCAAATGAGAAAAGCCGATCTCGTTAACAAGATTTCTGACAAAACTGGGATACCCAAAGTTGATGTTTTGGTTACCCTCGAAACTATGTTCAAAGAGGTGAAGGACACGCTCTCGGGCGGGGAGAACATCTATATCCGTGGTTTCGGAAGTTTTATCACCAAGAAACGCGCCGCCAAGATAGGCCGCAACATCAAGAAGAATATAGCTGTTCATATTCCTGAGCACTATATCCCAGCCTTCAAGCCAGCCAAAGAGTTTGTAGCCGAAGTAAAAAAACTTCAGGAGCCCAAGCCCGACAATGGTCCTGGCGAAGATGCTGACGATTGATCCTGAGCGGTGACTCCTGCTGTGATAAAATTCTCCCAAGGTTTTTTGCAGCGTGATCATGAGTGACCGATAGGGGTTAACTTTGCTGCCTGAAAAGAATGCGGCATGAATAAACCTCAATGGATCACTTTCTCGGCAGGAGCACTGTTAGTTGTTCTTCTTTTTGTGTTTGGAAAAACCACCGATCCCGGTCAGTTGACAAAATCAACTGTCGATGCCCACGCCGGTCACGACCATGCGCCGGGTGAGATGCATACTATTCCCACTGATACTTTACTGACGATTGCAAAAAAACAGCTTACTCCTGCGCAACAATTTCGTCTGGCAGGCATAGAAAATTCTATTGCCCGGAACGAAGGAAGTGAGCAGCAACTCCATGTGTATCACCAGTTAGCCAACTTCTGGCGCGACTCGGCCAACATGTTTATTCCCTATGCCTGGTATACTGCGGAAGCAGCAAGATTGGAAAATTCAGAAAAAAGCCTCACCTTTGCTGCCCATTTGCTGTTGGGACGCCTGCAGACCGACGGCGAACCGGCCATCACGGCCTGGGAAGCTACACAGGCAAAAGATCTTTTTGAACGGGCGTTGAAGCTGAACCCCGGAAATGATTCCTCAAAAGTGGGACTGGGCGCCTGCCTGATATTCGGTGGTATTTCAGACCGCCCTATGGAAGGCCTGGCACATATCCAGGAAGTGGTCAAACGAGACAGCACGAATGTGTATGCTTTGCTGACCATGGCGAGAGGTGGCGTACTTTCCGGACAGATGGACAAAGCCATCGGCCGCCTGGAAACCGTTCACCGCGTAGCGCCGGACAATCTGGAAGCTGTCTTCCTGATGGCCGAAATCTACGAACGGACCAATAAAAAGGCTGAAGCAGTACAGTGGTATAACAAAGCACTGCCGCTGATCAGCAACCCACGGATGAAAGAAGAAGTGACCAAACGGATCAACAGTTTGAAATAAACCTGGCAACAGGTTTCGACCATATTAAACAGATTTTAAAAACAATTGAGTATGCCTTGCGGTAAAAAGAGAAAGCGTCATAAGATTGCGACGCACAAGCGTAAAAAAAGACTGAGAAAGAACCGTCACAAGAAGAGAAAGTAAGCCCTGCTTTCTTTTCCTGACAAGAATTTAGCTAACCGCTACCCGCCATTGGCGAGGTGCGGGCGGCGGATTGGATGACAAGGTTTTGTGAAGTAACTGATACATTAGTTCTTCAAAAGATTGTTTCACTTCGGCAGTTTACTGCTGCGCAGATACTGAAATCGGGTGCTTGTGCCCGGTAGTTCCTGAGCATCCAATCCGCCGTCTAAATTTTCCAGGTCAACTGGTTGTACGCCATACAAGTTGCCAGGTAAGCTGTCCGGACCTAAACGAATTTTCGCCATTGGCGAACTACACTTCCGGATGCCTTCCTTGCGCTGCAATACTTTTCCTCAGAAACCACGTATGGAATTGCAGCCTGCCAGTACTATTTACAGCACACTCTAAGGTGTTTCATTTATGTAAGCTGTAATGAACAAGGAACTTATTATCAATGCGGCCCCTCAAGGTGTAGAAATCGCCTTGTTGGAGGACAAGAAATTGGTAGAACTGCATAGCGAAAAAAGCGATGCCCGTTTTGCCGTGGGTGATCTTTACCTCGGTAAGGTAAAAAAACTCATCCCCGGACTGAACGCCGCCTTCGTAGATGTAGGCTTCGAAAAAGATGCCTTCCTGCACTATACCGATCTCAGCCCCTACGCCCGCTCCCTGCTGAAATTCACCCAGCAGACCATCAACGACAAATCAGAATCCGGCCTCGATTTCGCCAAATTTGAGATCGAACCCGAGATCATTAAAACCGGAAAGATCAACGAAGTACTGGGTGGCAAACCCAATATTCTCGTGCAGATCCTCAAAGAACCCATCGCTGCCAAAGGCCCGCGCCTCAGTTGCGAAATCTCCCTGCCCGGACGATTTGTAGTGATCACCCCGTTTAATAATATCGTTGCGGTATCCCGCAAGATCCATTCAGCGGAAGAAAGAAAACGTCTCCAGAAGATCGTGGAAGCCATCAAACCGAAAAACTTCGGTGTGATTGTGCGCACGGCAGCAGAAGGCAAGAACACGGCCGAACTGCACGAAGATCTTTCTGCCCTCGTGGAAATGTGGAAGACCATTCAACGTAATCTGCACGGTGCCGCACCCCCGGCCAAGATCCTCAGCGAACAAACGAAGACCAACAGCATCCTCCGCGATCTGCTGAATGCCGACTTCAACCGCATCGTGGTCAACGACCGCACAATCTTCGCCGATACAAAAAATTATATCCAGCGCATAGCGCCGGAAAAAGCGGATATCGTTTCCTATTATCAGAACGGTTCTCCCATTTTTGATTCATTCGGCATCACCAAACAGGTAAAAGCTTCGTTTGGTAAAACCGTTAACCTCAACAGCGGCGCTTATCTCATCATCGAACACACTGAAGCGCTGCATGTAATTGATGTAAACAGCGGCTACAAAAGCGTGAGCAATAACCAGGAGCAAAACGCACTTGAGACCAACCTCGAAGCGGCGGAAGAGATCGCGCGTCAGTTGCGCCTCCGCGACCTGGGCGGTATCATCGTGGTCGACTTCATCGACATGAAGCTTCCGGAGAACAAACGCAAGCTGGTGGAGAAAATGGAAGAGTTCATGGCGCCGGACCGTGCGAAGCATGCAGTGCTGCCGATCTCGAAATTCGGCATCATGCAGATCACGCGTCAGCGCATGAAGCCTGAGATGAACATCAACACGCAGGAGATCTGCCCGAGTTGCAACGGTACCGGCAAAATTTCTTCTACCTTATTGCTCGAAGATGATATCGAGAAAAATCTCAGCTACCTGATCACGCATAAACACAAAGGACTGCAACTGTCCGTGAACCCGATCATGTACGCTTACCTCGCAAAAGGACTTTTCTGGAGTTCCAAAATCGCGAAGTGGAACAAGAAGTTTGGACAGAAAACCAGGCTTGCTGCAGATACCAACCTTCATCTGACAGAGTACAAATTCTTCGATGCCAACGGCGAGCAGATCAAACTTTGATCTTTAGCACAAAACATAAAAAAGCCCCGCAGATACTGTGGGGCTTTTCTTTTATCCGTAGTACAGATTAGTCTCTTCTTGCCATGTAAATCATAATATACTGCACCAGTGTTACCACCGCGGCGAGTGCTGCTACAACATAGGTAGTGGCGGCCCATTTCAGGGCATCTTTCGCTTTGGGATATTCCTGCTGATTGGTAATATTAGTCTGATTCAACCAGGCCAGGGCACGTTTGCTGGCATCAAATTCAACCGGTAAAGTCACCAATGTAAACACTACCGTTACGGCCATCAGGATGATACCGATCAGGAGCAGGGTGGTATTGCCGGAAGCGGCCATGATCACACCGATGATAAGTACCCAGTTTACGATCATGGAACTGAATTGTACGGCAGGCACCAGTTTGCTGCGGAGGGTCAGCGGTCCGTAGGCGGTGGCGTGCTGTACGGCGTGGCCACATTCGTGTGCGGCTACGGCAGCAGCAGATACGCTATTGCCCTGGTATACTTCCGGACTCAGGTTCACCGTTTTATTAGCCGGATTATAGTGGTCTGACAGAAACCCGTCAACAGATACAACTTTTACATCATATATTCCGTTTTCGCGCAGCATTTTCTCGGCCACTTCGCGTCCGGTCATGCCGTTGGAAAGCGGTACTTTGCTGTACTTGTTGAACTTGCTTTTCAGCACCATCGACACCACCATGCTGATTCCTACGAAAATCAGCGAAACGATCATAATTTCAAATGTCATAAAACCAAGATTTTAGGTCAAAATTTAAAAGTCAAAAGTCAAAATCCAGTCCGGGAAATTTAAAAGTCAAAATTAAAAATTCAAAAGGCCGTTCAGGTCAGGAAATCCGGACTCACCGGTACTCATTTTTGAATTTTGCATTTTTACTTTTGACTTAATACATCAAATCTACTACCATTTCCTGCTTTGAAGATTAATTCCGTCTTTTTGTCAGGCAGTGGTTTTTGAATTTAACAAATGCCTTAAAAAAAGGGTGAATAAACGGGGTTGTAAGGGACTGGTTATCAATATTTTTAATCGCAGAATAGATTGATTTTCAGTGTGTTTTAACTGTGTCAGGAGGGGCTTAAAGTTATTCACAGCAGGAAAAAATTATTTTGAAATGTGATGCAGATTTGTAACTTAGTGCAAGAATTTAATGGGTTAGTAAGTAAGGGGGGTCAATCGTCAGATTGGCCCTTTTTACATTTTATGCCTGCCCGTTTTTTCCCATTAAAAACCTGTTGTTTCCTCCTCCTCCGACCCTCCCAATTCATTTATCTTTAGCGCATGAGTAAAGTTAAGAAGGCCTACTTCTGTCAGCAGTGTGGTTATGAAAGTGTAAAGTGGCTCGGCCAATGCCCATCCTGCGGTCAGTGGAATAGTTTTGTAGAAGAACTGGTTCAGAAAGATAATCCAAAGAATGCCGGCAAAGAAGCCTGGGATGATTACGACGCATCGGCGCGCCGCAACACACGCACCATCACCCTCACCGATGTCAAAAGCAGCGAAGAAAAGAGAATGGTAACGGCAGATCCCGAACTCAACCGCGTGTTGGGTGGCGGCATTGTTCCGGGCAGCCTGGTATTAGTTGCCGGTGAACCCGGCATCGGTAAGTCTACTTTGTTTCTGCAGAATGGTTTGTGGATGAAAGATGCCACTGTACTATATATAAGTGGTGAAGAAAGCGAACAACAGATCAAAATGCGGGCTGATCGTCTCGGTTTGCACAACGATCAGTTTTATCTGCTGACCGAAACATCCACGCAGGTCATCTTCAACGAGATCAAAAAACTCAAACCCGGGTTTGTGATCGTTGATTCCATTCAGACGCTTCAATCTCCCTTCATCGAATCATCTGCCGGCAGTGTATCGCAGATCAAAGAATGCGCCGCTGAGTTTCAGCGCTTCGCCAAAGAAACCAATACGCCTGTATTCCTGATTGGCCATATCACCAAAGATGGAAACATAGCAGGACCGAAAGTACTGGAGCATATGGTAGATACAGTATTGCAGTTTGAAGGCGACCGCCATTATGCCTATCGCATCCTGCGCACGCTGAAAAACCGTTTCGGCAGTACAGCCGAGTTGGGTATTTATGAAATGAGTGAACAGGGCATGCGCGGTGTTACCAACCCAAGTGAAATACTGATCACACAAAAAGAAGAAGCGTTAAGTGGCATAGCCATTGCGGCCACGCTGGAAGGAGTGCGGCCTTTGCTGATAGAAGTGCAGGCACTCGTAACACAATCGGTGTACGGCACACCACAACGGACCGTTACAGGTTTTGATCTGCGCCGTTTGCAACTATTGCTGGCGGTGCTCGAAAAAAGGGGAGGGTTTCATTTTGGTGTAAAAGACGTATTCCTGAATATAGCAGGCGGATTAAAAGTAGAAGATCCGTCGATCGATCTGGCTGTGTTGTGTGCCTTGCTCTCTTCTTACGAAGATGTGCCGCTGTCGCAACATATATGTTTTGCGGGTGAAGTTGGATTAAGTGGAGAAATCCGCGCCGTCAACCGCGTAGAACAGCGCATAGCCGAAGCGGAAAAACTGGGCTTCGAAAAGATTATCGTATCGCGCTACAGCCAGAAAGGCATCAGCCAGAGCAAATACAAAATTGAGGTGGTAACGATGGCGAGGGTGGAAGAGGTGTATCAATATCTTTTTCAATAAGTGAATAGGTGAATAAGGCAATAGGTGAACCATGAATGCCTTGGTTTCGCTGAAAAGTGAGTAGCTCAATAGCAATAAGCAACCGTTTCTCCTTGGTTCGTGTAACACGAACCAACAGTCGGAACTGCAAAAGACATGGGGAGAGCCTCAGGCAGTAAGCCCTTTTTGAATGTTAACTTTTGAATTTTGACTTAAAATGTTGCGTCAGCTAAATAATTGGCGGGAAGGCATCTTGCACGTTTTCTTTCCGCATACCTGCAGCGGATGCGGATCGGATAATATCGATGCAGGCGGACAGCTATGCCTGTCATGTTTGTCGGATCTGCCGCGGACGGATTTTGAAAAATGGCCGGACAATCCCGTGTTCAGAAAATTTACCGGACGGTTGCCCTTAACAGCCGCGGCTTCGCTATTATATTTCGGCAGGCATTCATTGACCCGGCAACTGATGCATCGCCTTAAATACCGCAACGATCAGCCACTCGGACGGCAGCTTGGTTTATTGATGGGACAACAACTGGCGCAGGCACCGCATTTTCAACACATCGACATATTGGTGCCCCTGCCTTTGCATAAATCACGGGAACGAAAACGGGGATATAATCAATCCTTGCTTTTATGTCAGGGCATAAGCGAAGCATGGAACAAAAAAGTAAATGATAAATGTGTGATCCGCCCGGAGGCGACGAATACACAAACCCGCATGGACCGCCTGGAACGGTGGGAAAATATGGAAGGCAGGTTTCGTGCATCACCGGAACAATGCAACGGCAAAAATATCCTGCTGGTCGATGATGTGGTGACCACCGGCGCTACCATGGAAGCCTGCGGTGCCGCCCTGTTGAAGGCCGGAGCAAACACCGTGAGCCTGGCCACACTTTGTTATGCCGCCGAACGCTTATAGATGCGGTGCTTTGCCAAAACTCCGCTAATTTTGAAGACCATGTTTTTCATGAAAAAAATCCTTCCGCTTTTTTTATTGCTGCTTGCGTTCGCTGCCTGTCGCAAAGACTCCTTCATTACCTCAGGGGACGCACGGGTAACCGTTACAACAGACTCACTTAAATACGACACCGTATTTACGCGGGTAGGATCAGTAACCAAATCCTTCAAAATCATCAATGACAACGACCGCAAACTGCGGCTTAGTTCGGTAAAACTGATGGGCGGCACCACATCGGCATTCAAAATGAATGTAGATGGCACGTCTGCAGCAGAGGTAAATAATATCGAGATCAATGCCAACGACAGCATCTATGTATTTGTACAGGTAAATGTGGATCCCGCAGCGGGCAGTCTTCCCTTTATCATCAGCGACAGCATCCAGATCGATTACAATGGCAACACCCGCAAAGTACAATTGCAGGCCTGGGGACAAAACGCGCACTTCCTTCGCGGGCACGAAGTAACGTCCGATGAAACCTGGAACAACGATCTGCCTTATGTGATCCTTGATTATTTATATGTAGCCGAAAACATAAAGCTGAAAATGACCAAAGGCTGCCGCGTGTATGTACATGCAAATGCGCCCATCATTGTTGACGGAACATTGGAAGCCATAGGGGATAAGGATACTGTCGATCGAATTAAATTCCAGGGAGACAGACTGGATCTGCCTTACCGCGACTATCCCGCTTCCTGGCCCGGTATTTATTTCAGGGAAACAAGCCGCGATAATATCATGCAATATGCTTTTATCCGGCATGCCTACCAGGCAATAGTGGTGCAGGGCGCATCGCTTTCGGCGCAAGCCAAACTCCGCCTGTATGAAAGCGTGATTGACAATGCTTACGATATCGGTTTGGCAGGAAGTGGATCTTCCATTGAGGCGCGCAACTGCCTGTTGAGCAATTGCGGGCGCAATGTGGTATTGACAGCAGGAGGCACTTACCGTTTTACACACTGCACGGCCGTGTCCATTTCCAATAACTATGTGCCGCACAAAGAGCCGGTGCTGTCGATCACAAATAACACGCAAACCGGCGCCGCTGCGCTCGATGCCAGTTTTACCAACTGTATTTTCTGGGGCGAAGGCGGACTGGTGGAAAATGAAGTGCTGATCAACAGAAACGCTGCGGCCGCTTTTACCGTAAATTTTGACCATGGATTATGGAAACTGGCCGCGCCGCTTCAGGGTGTAACGGCCACATCGATGCTGACAGCGCAGGACCCGGGATTTGAAACAATTAATTCGCAGGAACGTTATTATGATTTCCGGTTGAAAGAAGGCGCAACCGGACTCGAAGCCGGGCGCGCAACAGCTGTCAACATCGACCTCGACGGAAAAACCCGTCCGGTCGGATTGCCCGACCTTGGTTGTTTTGAACGCCGCTGATTTTTTTGACAAAATAAAAACACACATAACATGAAAACACTGATTGCCGCACTGATCCTGTCTGTCACCATGACGGGTTCTTCTATTTACGACTTCAAAGTGCCGGGCCTCGAAGGTGGTACCATTGACTTTTCCAAATACAAAGGCCAGAAAATACTGATCGTCAACACCGCTTCAAAATGCGGGCTGACTCCGCAATACGATGACCTGGAAAAGCTGTACAAGCAATACAAGGGCAAACTGGTGATTGTGGGATTTCCGGCCAACAACTTTGCCGGCCAGGAACCCGGTACGAAAACAGAGATTGCTGAATTCTGCAAAAAAAATTACGGCGTAACCTTCCCGATGGCGGATAAGGTTTCGGTGAAAGGCGATGATATTGCTCCCATCTTCAAATACCTGGTGGATGAAGCGGCCAAAAAAGGCATTAAAGATCCGATCAGTTGGAACTTTACCAAATTCCTTGTGGATGAAAAAGGGCAACTGATCACGGTATTCAGCCCTCGTACGAAGCCGATGAGCGATGAGGTGTTGAAGTACCTGAATTAAAAATGTACAAATAGGTAAATGTAAAATAGGAGCCGGCTTGCCGGCTCTTTTCATGCCTGCGTCGGACAGGTAACTTATATTTGCAACGATGCAATTCAAAGACATTATCGGGCAGGAAACGTTAAAGAAGGAGCTCGCCGACCTCATGCAGGAGAACCGGCTGGCTCATGCTTTATTGTTTTTGGGAAAGGAAGGAAGCGGCGCACTATCACTGGCGATGGCGCTCGCGCAATACGTGGTTTGTGAAAAGGTGAACAATAACAATGCAGTCCCTGCAGGACCTTCGTTATTTGGTGAAGAGCCTGAGCCTGTAGCCAAACGATCCATCTACGACAGTTGCGGTGAATGTGCTGCCTGCGTAAAAGCTGCGCAATATGCGCATCCCGATATCCACTATTCTTATCCGGTGGTTACGAAAAAGCCGGGCAGTCCGCCGGTCAGCACCGACTATATCACAGAATGGCGCGAGTTCATGAAAGCCTATCCTTATGGAAATGTTTATGACTGGCTGCAGTTCATCGGTGCAGAAAATAAACAGGGTAATATTACCGCGCATGAATGCAATGAAATCATCCGCAAACTGAATCTTAAAAGTTTCGAAAGCGTTTACAAGGTATTGGTGATGTGGTTGCCGGAATACCTGGGCAATGAGGGAAACAAACTGCTTAAACTGATTGAAGAGCCGCCGGCGAATACATTGTTCATTCTCGTTGCCGAGAACGAATCGATGATCCTGCAAACGATTCTCAGCCGTTGCCAGCTGGTAAAAGTGCCCATGCTTGAAACGAGCGACATCGAAGCGGCGCTCATCAGCCGCAACAAAACCGATGCATTAGTGGCGCGGCAGGTAGCGCAGGTGAGCGAAGGCAATTACCGAGAAGCGCTGCAGCAGGTGCAACATGCTGACGAAGACTGGCAGGGTTTATTAAGAGAATGGCTGAATGCGATCCTAAAAAATGGTCCTGTTGCCCAGACGAAATGGGTAGATGAGATCAACAAACTGGGACGTGAAAAGCAGAAGCAGTTCCTGCGTTATTTTAATCACCTGTTGGAACAGGCGGTTCGCCTGCGTGTGTTGGAGGAAACGGCGGGTCAGTTGATGCCCGAGCGGGAAAAAGATTTCGCTAATCGCTTAAATAAGATTGCCGGCATAGAGCAGCAACAGGCGATCATTGAAGAGCTGGACAAGGCAGCATACTATATCGAACGCAATGCCAACGGCAAGATGTTGTTTCATGCGCTCACCATTAAGCTGTATCACATAATAAGGGATAAAGTGGTGATGTTATGAAAGGCATAAGGCCCGACACTTCGGGCTAAGTATAAGGTGTAAGGCGTAAGGTATAAGGCATAAGGTCACTGAGCCCGACACTTCGGGCCGATACTTCGGCCCTCGAAGGTGCTCCCTGAGGCACTCGAAGGGCTCGAAGGGCAGCCCGCATCGGGCATTTTCCCATCCAATTTCAAGGCAATTCAGAACGTTCAAGTATCTGCGCGTAACACAAGCATATTGAAATGCTAAAAATGGTAGTATTTATAACTGATTGATAGCTAATATATAAACGGAACATAAAGATATTTGTTACTTTTTTTTAGTTTTTACAAATAAACGGGTAACTTTGGATAGCAACCTTTCCATGAAAGTTATCAATCCCCATATGGTCGTTTTGGCCCGTGAATCCCGCGGCATGACCCAGCAGGAGTTGGCGGAAAAAATCGATTCCTACAAGGTAAATATCTCGCGCCTGGAAAGAGGTCAGGCAGAGGTAAATGACACTTTACTGGAACGTTTGTCGGAGGCCACTGGTTACCCCATACAGTTTTTTTACCAACCCGGCGAACCGCTGCCTTTGTACATGGCCTACCGTAAACGCCAGCATGTGCCAGCCGCCGTATTGAATCCGATAGAAGCACAAGTGAATATTGTGCGGTTGAATGTTGAATTGCTGACAACATTGCGCAGCATGACTCCGCCCCAATTGCCGTTATATGATCCGGAGGATCCTGCTAAAGCAGCGGCTTTACTGCGCAAAGAATGGTTGTTACCCGCAGGTCCCGTAGAAGAGCTGATGTCCTTACTCGAGCTTAAAGGCATCATGATCCAGGAACTCGACTTCAACACCACGCGTGTAGACAGCCGCAGTCTTACCACGGAAAACGGTTTTCCGCTGATCATACTTAATACGGTATTAACCGGTGACCGCCAACGGTTTTCGCTGGCTTATGAATTAGGCCACTTGTTACTGCACCGCGGATTGACACCCGATCCTGAGAGCAACATCTCGCGCAAGGCTAATGTATTTGCGGCGGCATTGCTCATGCCCGAAGAGGATATCCGTCCTGATTTCGTGCAGGGAATTACATTGCCTTTGCTGGCATCGTTGAAAAAGAAATGGCAGGTGTCGATGATATCCTTATTGTATCGCGCGGATGATCTGGGTTTCCTCACCGCCAATCAGAAACGTTATTTGTTGCAGCAATTCAATCAGCAGGGCATCAGAAGACATGAACCTGCGGAACTGGATGTAGAGCCGGAAACACCGGGCTCGCTTCAGCTGCTGGCGGAGGAATACAGGAGCCGGCAGGGATTGGGCGTGATGGAAATGGCCGCTTTACTATCGCTCGATGTAAGTGAATACATCGGATGGTATACACGCGCATGATTATGTAAAAAACTAAAACGATGATAGTGATGAGCAAAGAGAGAAAGGTGGTGGAAACAAAGGTGTACAGCATTGGTGAACTGGCGCAACTGTATGAGATCAGTGTGCGCACCATGAACCGTTGGCTGAAGCCGCACGACGAAGTGATCGGCAAAAGAGTAGGAAGGTTTTACACAGTAAGACAGGTGTCCATTATTTTCGACAAACTCGGATTGCCCAAAGACTATGAGGCTGGTTATTGAAGAAGGATGATTGTTAATTGGATGAAGCCACTGTAAAGTGGTTTTTTTTATGTGCGGAATCGGTATCTTGATGGCATGTCGGATACGCTGATCGCATTGGCAGATAAACTAAATGAAATGGGCTACTGGGCTATTTACCGTCCGGGAGTCGACATCTTGTTTTGTACTATTCATACGCAGGATGAGCAGGAAGCGACAACCATGATGACGCATTTAACACTCAATGAAGGAAAATATCAGTTCACTTATTTTCCAGATCAGTTGCCTGTTATAAAAGAATTTGAAACCGAAGATGAGTTACTATCTTTTTTAGAAGCACACTATTGGAAAGAAAACTGACCGCCGCCCGGCGGTTTTTTGTGCCTGAAACTTCCTGTTGCTGCGCATCTATTCTTTTAACTGCGCATACTTACCCAAACCTGCTCAAACTGGACAATGACCCCTCTCTGCGATAGTATGTTTGGTTGAAACTACAACCATGGGTCAATCTTTCATTTCCCTCTTCAGTGATAGTCCCTTCGGGGAATATTGGCATGTTGCAGAGCGGTATGAGCGGGATACGCAAGCACATATAGATGGTGGTGCCGGCAATGAGCGGCGGAATAATTCTACGGTTGATGAAGCAAGAACGGCATTGGTGATGCGTTCGTCAGAAGCCAACCTTAACGAAACACATAAAAATCTGATAGCAGAACCTGCGGAGATTATAGCCTTCATTAAGCTTAACGACACGGAGGCTAAAAAGCTGATCAGCCGGTATACCGGTAGCATGCGGAGCACAGATGCGCTTGAAGAATTCTGTGGATTCAATCACCTGCTGGTAGAAAAATTTGTAAGCATTGGTCTTGGTTACAAGTTAACGTCGCTGGAATATAATCAAGATGATTTTTCCAAATTAACAGGAGTTTTGTTGCAATGGCTGTTCCCCTACTCTGAACTGGTACAACAACATTATTTTAACGATGTTTATACTCTTGTAAAAAAAGAATACGACTCGCAGCATGGAGAAGAGCTAAACACGGTGCAGCAAATTATTTTATTTGTTGCACGGTTGTTACAGTTGCCAAAAGACCTGCTCGTATTTTTATTGAAGAAACTTGCAGCGCTTTTAAGTGAGCTTAAGCTGGAAAATAAGCGGTACTGGTTGCCCGGAAACAGGAATGAAAAGGGACGGGCTGATTATACACCTTTATTGCCGGTAAATATTGGAGGACCTTATGAGCTTGTGGAGAAGGCATTTTCGAAGATTGACGCGGTGATTACTTTATTCCTGGGTGAACCTCATGATGAGGTGAATGATCCGGACAAGAAAGGCGTGCTTGCTTTTCTGCGTCACTACTATGGAGAAGTCAGAAAAACGCTCCGGGAGTTCAACCGGGTAGTAAAGGAACTGGTCACCACTTTACAGGAAGCCATCTATATTCTTAATGCATTTATCGTTGGCATTTATAACGGGGTAATTAATGTAGTGACAGGTTTTATACGGTTGGTGGCCGTTGTATTGGATTTGATGGATGCGGAGCGACTCCGGTTATTTCTGGAGGGATTGAAAAAACTGCGGGCCCAGTGGCCTTCAGAAGGTATTGGAAAAAGTAGGTTTGGTGTAGAAGGAACGGTTGATTTGGACGAATTAGCATACGCATGGTTAAGAGGTGGAGCTAACAGATACTATATAAAATAAGTAAATATGGAACTCATAAGTTTAGAAAGCATATTTCAGAAAATGGGATACTGGGCAAAATACCGTGCTAGTGTTGATGTTTTATTTTGCTCAATCATTACGTCTGACGACTTTGAAGCGACTGAAAAAATGACGCAGATAGAAATTAAAGAAGGCAAGTACATATGTACGTATTTTAATGTACAAATGCCGATTGTTAGCATGTTTGATACCCCAGAGGCGCTCATTGATTTTGTCAATAAGCACTATCAGTCATTGAAAGATGATCGTGATATTAAGAAGTGAAGACGGCATTGTAGCTTTCGCTTAAGGAAAGTGTGCGAAAGCAGAATTTGTAGCCAGTACCCTTATCGGGGCCTTCATCGCCTATCTAAAAAAGGCGTATGTGCCTTTCAATGAACATGGCAAGAGCATCTGGCCGACTATATCAATAAAGTATCCCATCGTCAAAATTGAGGAAGAGTTTGTGCAACAGATGCTTAAAAATAGAGCAAAAGAAATCAACGTAACGGAAGAAGATATTTCTAAATTGGAGAAGGAGTTCTATCGTATTGCAGGATTTAAATAGTCCTCTCATAACATGGTTTATAACCGCCGCCCGGCGGTTTTTTTATACCCGAAACTTCCTGTTGCTACGCATTTATTCTTTTAACTACACATAGTTACCCAAACCTGCTCAAACCAGACAACGACCCCTCTCTGCGATAGTATGTTTGTGTTGTAATCAATGACGAATACAACTAAACAAAACAGCATGAAAAGAGATGTCAGGTACATCGTGGTGCATTGCACGGCCACGCCTCCGCACACGCAGATTTCCAGCATTCAAAACTACTGGCAGACCAAACTCGGATGGAAGAATCCAGGCTATCATTATATCATCAAACGCAACGGAGAAGTAGTGATGCTTCAACCCGAAAGCCGCGTGACCAACGGCGCGAAAGGCTACAACGAACACGCTGTTCATGTTTCCTATATCGGTGGTGTAGACGCGGCCAACAAACCGGCAGACAACCGTACGGATGAACAGAAACAAACCTTGTTCAATATGCTGGTCAGTCTTTCGGAGCGTTATCCGCAAGCCGTTATTCTCGGACACCGCGATCTGCCGGGCGTGATCAAAGCCTGTCCTTCGTTCGACGTAAAAAAATGGCTGGCAACTTACGAGCCCGTACTCAATCCCGATTAATCAATCTTTAAATACTTACGCTATGAAAGCTTTTTTTCAACAATTATTCAAAGACAAGAACGGCAACTTCAGCCTGCGCGAATTTGCCACTGCCCTGTTCCTGCTCGTGGTTACCGTGAGCTGGGCCGCAGAACAGTTTTTCCACCTCCACATGCCGGAGTACATGTTCTACACATTCGCCACCATGATCGGAACAGGCTGCTTCGGTTATTCGATAGAACGCAAAACCATTAAAAACGAAAAAGATGAAAATTAATAAATATGCACTCTTGCTGGTTGGAGGATTATTGGCAGGTATAGTGACAAGTTATCTCTTTACCTGCCATCAGGCACCGGCGCATCAAAGGCCGCAAGATATCCGTAACGAGGTTAAAAAAAATGAAGCCGCATTTATTAAAAGGATATCCGCTGTACAATCAGAAGAAAAAAAGACAACCCTTAACCTGGCTGCCACGAAAGGAAAGCTGGAACAAACAACCGCTCATAAGGCAGTGCTGTATCAGACATTGAAAGAAGTTGTTGTGAGTAATGTAGCTGATACATTCATTAGCGTTGTCAATAAGTCGGATAGTTTGTTCCGCCAGGTTATTCACCAGCAGGACACATTGCTGCAAATAAAAGATACGCTCCTCGCCGTTCATCAATCCGCCTATGCGTCGCTGCGTGTGTCCTTTGATCAGAGCTGGCAACAACAGGAAGCGTTATTTCAGACAAACAAACAACTGGCGAAAGATCTGAAGAAACAACGCCGCAAAACAAAACTGGTGGCCGTGTCTTCGCTACTCGTAACCGGGCTGATGACCGGATACCTGATCAGCCGCTAAACAAACCATTTCCTAAATCAATAAAGCAAAAAAACAACCCGCAGTGCGGGACGGGGAAAACTATGCCCGCACGAATCATTTTTTAATCATTAAAAAACAAAAAACAAACATGTCTACAAGCACAAACACACTCTTCCGGTTTGTCACAATGAGAGGGCCGGAGAAATTCAAGGATGGAAGCCGTTTTCTTTACCATCCCGATCCGGAAACACTCGGTTACTTTAAGACGTTGCTGACAAGCCCGGCAACAGGACGGACTTTGCAACGTCAAAACCAGCTCACACTGGCGAGTACGTTTACACCGGTAACAGACGATGAAGGTATCGCAGGTATAGTAGGTTATGATCTGATCATGTATACACGATGGATGATCAAGAATCTCGATACTATCAGTAAAACGCCAGGTTATGTTACTTCTTATCCTGAATACGGCATCGTTCTCAATGAGCGGGAATACACGGAGGCCAATATCGTTGATCTCTGGGATAATCTGTTCTACCAGATCATTACCGGTGAAGATCCGCAAATGCGTGACTTCCTGATGTACCTGCTGATCGCCGTCAGGGTCATTCATAGCGACGGTACCCCGGAACAGGATAAAAATGTCTTTTCAAAAGTAGTCATCCCCAAAAACTTCTTTGGTCTTGCCAGCGTCCCGGCTCCCGCAGAAGAAGAGGAAGACGAAGAGGGAAGAACAGGACTGCCTGGTCTTGCTACCGGAACCGTATATGCAAGATTGAATGAAAAGATCGGAGTCGTAAAAGCAAAATCAAAAATCGGCGATATCGCGAATGCTGTAAAGGAGATTGAACAGGCAAAGAAAACCTGGGAGCGCGCTAACCGTAAAAGCTACGAAGCACAACGTCAGATCCATGACGCCGAACTCGAAGGAGCGATGAAGACCGCCATTCCGATCATCGACGAAGAAACCGGAAAGCCTTATTATGATGGATTGGATTTACCCGCTTTTTCCTTTACGCCATCAGATCAGCTGACGTCAGGCGTTGTCGCAACATTATCCGACCAGTCCCGCCAAATTCTCGATGATCTCAATCTGACTTACCCCGCATCATTCGATGCTGTACTCGAAGATCTTGCAGAATCACTCCGCCAGGAAACCGACACCGTGTTTACCGGCAGCAATCCCGTTCGCCCGGTGATTACGATCGGTGATGTACTGATTCCGGTGGATGAGGAACTGCCACCGTCTGCGCCGGTGCACAGTTACAGCATCCAGCTCGAACAGATCAGAGGATCCAAATACAAAGTGTATCTCGCTATTCACACCGGGTACAACAATCCCGCAGCCTTGGATGCACGTTACTCTTCCTCTTTTGAAGGAGTATCGGAACCGGTGCTGTTGTCAGCCTTCAACAGCGAGGCACTCGGTAGTACACTTGTACTTGAGCTGTATCCCGACGGCCTCACCGTTCCGGATGGTGTACTTGCTTTTTCAATCGATGGGGAAGTAACGTTAAGCAATGGTTTGCGTATCATCTTCTCCACCGTATTGCAGCTGGAAGGTGGAGCTACCGGAGTGATGAATGTGGATGAAAGCAACGCTGCCGGTCCGGGGAATGTAAGCGTGTATGTGCCGGCAGGATTTGGCATTAAACAACTCGGTATTGCCGATTACCGGAAAGTAGAGCAGACGGTATGCTGCTATGTACCCGGTGAAGTATCGCACATCGAGAATATCATGGCCCGCGAATACAAAGAAAAAAGTACGCGCCGCTTCCGCAGTTCTGAAGAAACAACCACAACAGAGACAGAAAAAGAAAAGGAGCAGCTCACAGATACCACCAGCACCAGCCGTTATGATATGCAGCAGGAAGTGGCGAGCATCATCAACAAGGACTCCAGTACCCAGACCAATACCAACTTCTCTGCCAACTATCCGAGCGCTTCTATCAGCATGGCCGCGGGTTACGCACAGAATAACTCGCAGCAGCAATCCAATTCACAGGCGATCAGCTATGCGAAAGATGTGACAGAACGGGCGTTGGAACGTGTGGTACAACGGGTACGTGAAGAACGTATCAGCAAAGTTGTCGAGGAATACGAAGAGCAGAACAAGCACGGTTTCGATAACCGCGAAGGCGACAATCACGTTTCCGGTGTATATCGTTGGGTGGATAAAATCTTCAAAAACAGTATCCGCAACTACGGCAAGCGACTGATGTACGAGTTCATGATTCCGCAACCGGCGGTCTTTCATCTCGAGGCATTGAAGAATATTCCCGGAGCAAATCCTGGTGTGATATTGACAAGGCCGGTGGATCCGCGATCTGAAGAAGCGGGTGTTAACCGGATTGCGACGTTCAACGAGATCACCGAGTTCAACTACAAATACTGGGCAGCAGCTTACAATGCAGAAGTAGAGCCATGCGTAGAGAAACTGAAAACTATCGGTAAATCGTTCTCCGGTGCCAAGTTTGGTGACCACGAACTGACCGATGGATCTGCAGATTTGCAGATACCCGAAGGCTATGTAGCTAAACGTGCCAACGTAAAACTGTATGCCAAATACGATGGAGACACCAAACAGATGCACTCCTTTGGCGTGAACGTAGGAAACATCAGTCACTGGTACGATGAGCAGCGTTACTCCATCCGCAAAGACGACAATGTGTACCTGGAACTGGATAATTACAAAGGCCAGTTGCCGCTGAGTTATTTCTGTGAAAACTACCACACATTCAACATTGCGGTAACGGTGCGTCTTGAAGCCACCGAAGAATTGATCAACAAATGGAAGCAGGAAACTTTCGACGCCATTCTCAAAGCCTACAACCAGAAGCGTTTGGAATACGAAGATGCATTGGCAGCGAATGGTCAATCGGCAAAAGTGAATCCCGGCTTCTTCCGCCAAATCGAAAACACGGTGTTGCGCAAAAACTGTATCACTTACCTGGTAGGCCATAACAACCTGGGTAAGGAGTTGTACAGCGGTGAAGGTGTGATAAACAAAAAGCCCCTGGACAATGCCGATCTGGATCAATACAGCAGCCTGGTGAAATTCATCGAGCAGGCATTTGAATGGAATGAGATCAGCTATACGCTTTATCCGTTTTACTGGGCCGGCAAAAATAACTGGCAAAGTCTCTACCAGCAGGAAGTTGACGACGCGTTGTTCCGGTCGTTCCTGCAGAGTGGTATGGCCAGGGTGATTGCCACGGTTCGTCCCGGATTTGAAGAAGCGGTAATGCACTACATGGCTACGGGCCAGGTATGGAATGGCAGCCAGCCGCCGGTGATCGGTGACGAATTGTATCTGTCGGTAATCGAGGAGCTGCGTAATCCTGAATATGAAATCGAAGAAAGCTGGGAAAGCCGTGTGCCAACTTCGCTGACGGTGATCCAGGCAGGAGGTATCGCCCTTGATGTAGATGGATTGCCTTGTGCATGTGGCGATGATGAAGAAACGGGGATTTCGCAATCAACTGCGCGCCTGGGCGTGGCAGAAGATCTTCCTACGGAGTAATCGATCAACAGCAGATTGTGGGAGCCGCTGTAAGGCGGCTCCTTTTTTAAAAAAAGTAAAAGGAATAACATGGCAAATGAATTTCCGCAAATGCCGGAGGGAGCATTTTTCCGGATGGATGGATTCCGGCAAATGAAAGGTTTTGGAGGATTGAAGGATGAGTGTGATGGGGAATGTGAGCATGATGATGAGTTTTACATGGGCGTAATTGATTTTCCTTCGCTTATCCGGGATCTGGATGGCTCTAAATACGGTTCGCCAATCAACGACCAAAAATTCAGCTACGAATTTTATAAAAGTAAAGTTGATGTGTATAATCCCAGCCCGGATGGTCTGGGTGGAGTTTGGGGGAAGGAAGATACGCAGTTGGAATACATCCATCCTTCCAAGGGGCAAAGAGTTAAAACAGATCTGCGCGCTTCATTGAATAAGGTAGAGTGCTGCATCGATCCTGTATTTAGTTACCGGATCCGGGTATCGGCAGATAAGATTTCATACGGACTTGTATATCACTATAAGGATGCGGCAAAGGCTGTGGCATTTGTGGGCAACTACCAGGATCGGGATAGATACACTGTCGATGAAAAATACGTCGCCATTCACATCCACTCGGAAAATACCGAAGATATAATACAGGTTTTAAAACGGATCAACGGGGAAAGGTATATAGACGACTTCAAGGGGTTAATTGGAAAATATTTTCAACGGGCATTGCTTGCTACCACCGACAAAGCGGATTTAAATGAACTGTATAAAAAGGCGCCGCTTTTCGCGCTCGAATGGCTGGCCGGTCCGGGGCAGTTTACAAGTGTAATGTGGCAGGAACATTTGCCTTTATTGCTGAGTTACGATAACTCAGGATTGTTAAGTTTTGTCAGGGATAGTAGCCATGCTGTTGTTAATCTTCTCCAAGGGATAAAGGACATGCGGTTTTTGTACGACGAGCTTAAGAAAAATCCCGGCCTGATAAAGACGATCTACGCCAACATGGACGGTTCCTCAGCATTCAAAGGCGCAGATATCTCCAACCGGAAGATTTTCAGTTCACTCCTGAATGCTATATGTTACCATAATATAGATAAATGTACGCGTACAGGCGAGCGCTTTTATGTGGATGATACCAGAAAGCCGGATAGTAATATTAATTCGGGGAATGATATTTACAAGGATAAAATATTTCTTGCTCAATTGACTAAACGCACCTTTAACGAGGAAATTATTATAGACGGTGACGACAGGCCGAACAGTGCAGGGCAGACTTTTGAAGTACCTGTTTCCAGATTTAGACCGGACGATGACGGTAGATACTATCATCCGATGGACATGGTTGTACTTCAGGATGAAAATGGTTTGCAGGTAGAAGTAACAGCGCTTTTTGTAAAGGACATTGCGGATGAACTGGAATGGGCTGAGATCATGGATAGTGTAAGACTGGGGATTAATATATTTGCGATGGTGGTTTCGCTGGCTACGTTAATGGCCGGTCCTGGTGCATTCTTGTTTGTGCTGTCAACTATAGACCTGTCACTGGCAGGTGCAGATAGTGTGATTCAGGGTTTGAAAGAAGAACTGATGAGAGCTGAAGGCGGCGGTGAATTTCTGGCACTATGGGAGAAAGTCTATGTAATCGGCGGTATTGCCACCGCGGGACCTCTGGTTGTGACGGGTCTGTTTTCGGCAGGAGCAAGGCTTTGGGCAAAGTTATCGTCGGGAGCCGCGCGGGATTTTGTGGCGGCTGTGTTGACAAGGATTGTGATGGAAACCAACATCCTGAAATTTGAGCAGACGAGTTTCCGGATTATTCCGTGGGAGGAGGTCAGAACCTTAAGTCCGGGGGCTACGGCAATAAGGGCAAGCGTATGTAAAGGGATGGAGGAACTGGGAATTATAATGGGGATCGGAAGATCTGCTGAAACGGGAGAGGATTTATACTTTATACTTTGGAAAGGCGATGTTGTTGAGGCTGGAGATTTTGTGAAGGTTAGGGGAAGACTGACTGAAATAATGCGAAATGGGGTCAGTAAGGCTGTGGAGTGGTTGGATAATTTTGTCAGGAGATCAGGAAAAGTTCCTTATGGCGAAAATATAATGAGTAATTTGGCGATTGCTTACCGGAGAACTAAAGGTATGCCACGGGATAAAGGCAATGTTGCGGTATTTGAGATTATAAATAAAAAACGAGATAGAGAATTTAGGGCGTTTGCTACATTCAAAAGTAAAAAAGAGTGGAAAGCAGCAGGCTACAGGGAAAAACCTCATGCGGAATTTATTGGACTAACAGAGCTAGAGGGGGAACAAATATTTGGGGATAGTATAATTTCTGCATATAGCGAGCTTGCGTTCTGCGAGTTTGATGGTCACTGGTGCCAGCAAACAATTGACATATTTTGTGCTAAAGCAAATCAATCTCATAGCTTTGTTTTCCCTGGCAAAAAAGGTGATGAGTTGGGAATAATAAGAACAGCTTCTGTAAATGCTCGCGCTGCGGCTTTAGAAAAGTTAACAAAATAAAAAAATAGTACTATGAATTTCGAGCAAAAAATAAATTATATAGGGAAAGAAAACTTTGTTCATTTCAACAATTGTCATGCATTTTCAGATATAAGTAATGAACTTAAAATGTTCTTGCAAGAAACAGGTTTTTACAGTGATAAGATGGCTTATCCTTATTTTACTGCTACCGGGATGCTACAATCTGTCTCCCCAAAACTTATTGAACTTGCATCGAACCGGATTGGGCGTAAATTATGCGTTGATTTAGATAATAATGAACGGCTTATCGTATTCAATCCTCAAAATGGTGAAGTAACAGTTGTAAATAGTAGTCTAAAAAAATATATTGAATGTCTTTATGTAATGCGATATTTCTCCGAAGAGATTGAAGGCGAAGACGTGTTTGGTGATTATGATAAGAATACTGGAAAGTATGCAAAAAAGTTATTGGATTTATTTAATGATGTGGAGGGTGATATCAAGAATTTTCCATTATGGTATATCCAGGTTCATGAGCGGGAAATTGGAACGCTGTAACGTTTTCTTCCGACCCCGCTCACCAGCGGGGTTTGTTTTTTTTAGTCATTTTTTTTGATATCGATGACACTTTGAGTGAATACGGTTTTTTGATAAAGGAATTTTTGTTGTAAAAGGGCCAGCACTTCAGACTGCACTCCAAAGAGTTTTTGGTTAGGCGCCATTGAGTGATGATATCGACTATTATGAAGCCTTTTATAAGGTTTGAGGCTTCAAAAGTCATCGCTCATTCAAATAAATAATCGTGCTCCTCAACCCCGCGCTAAGTGGCGTTTGTTTTGTCCGACATTCACTTCTTTTTAAGCTGTAGGGACTAGAATCGATTGAGCGGAATACTCTCCTTTGCTCGCGATATTTATCAGGTTAATTATAGTTTTATAATCCGCCTTGGGAATGGGCGGAGTTATTGAAACGAAAATTTCCAAAAGCAGAGATAAGTTATAGCTTTTATTACCGTGGTTTCATTATTAAAGATGCTTACGGCACAATAAAACAAGCCTCGATAACATCTCGGAGTAAGGCTTTAAAAACTTTTCTAAAAAATAAATAATAAAATTATATGACGTTAGTTAATAAAATTAAATATTTAGGGTCTGAAAACTTTATCAACATTGATAATACTGATAGTTTTAAAAATCTTAATTCCGTTACAAGCAGTTTTTTGAAGAAATAAGGTGTTTATAGTAACGAGAGGGATTATCCATATGTAACTATAAATAATAATCTACAGCTAATTTCGTCAGACTATGTCAAGTTTGGCGAAACCGATACGGGTGACATGCGGTGTATTGATGTTGGGAACGCTGACCGTATAATCCTGCTCGATGATGGAGAATTAACCGTTGTGAATAGTAACATAAAGGCTTATATCGAGTGTTTGTATACTCTCTATTACTATTGACAGGAAGTGGAACGAAAAAATAGATTAGGAGAATATTCCGTGCACAGAAAAAAGTATGCGCAGAAGCTGCTAGCAATGTTTAATGAAGTAGAAGGAAATATCGAAAATTTTCCAATCTGGTACGTCCAGGTTTATGAACGCGAGTTAGGTTCATTGTAAATCTTATCCAAACCCCGCCAGTGCGGGGTTTGTTTTTACTGCGCCATCTATTATTTTACGCAGCATATGAACCAAGACCTCTGGAATAAAATACTCGCTTTTGACCTCGATGATCCCCCGGGTGAATACAGTTTTTCTATCCGGCTTGCCGCCGAAAATTACTGGACAAAAGCTTTCACCGAACAGGCCATTCTCGAGTACAAAAAGTTTATGTACCTGGCCGCTACCTCCGATAAGATGGTTTCGCCCTCCGGCATCGTTGATGAAGTATGGCACCAGCACCTGATTTTTACAAAATCTTATAATGATTTTTGTGAAGTACTCGGCAAACAGATCCAACACGTGCCTTCCACACACAACCGGGAAGAGTTTCAAAAGTTTCAACAGGCCAAAGAACGCACTACCCAACTTTACGAAGAAACATTTGGTCCCCAGCCGGTAAATATCTGGGCTTACAACGATATGTTCGAAAGCCTCCATCTCCCCAAAGCCAAATTAAAGATCAGACAATTTCTGGTAATCGGAATTTTGGCATTGATCGGATTAACCATACCTGCATATTTTCTATTACAGCCACTCTATATAAAAATACCCAACCCGGATTTTTTGTACGGTTTGCTGTTCCTCTCCTTAACGGTTTTATTGGTGCTGGAATTTTATAACAGAACAGTACTTGAGAAAATGGTATCCGGTTTCGATCAGTCTTCCTTCGTTTTTGACCTTTATCCATTCGAACTGATCTATCTGAAAACACGCGATTTGTCCAACGTTGTAAATGGAGCCGTCAGTGAACTGGTAGACAAAGGAACGGTGCTTGTCAAAAATCATTACTCCGTGCAGCTATCCGGCAAGGAGCAAACCCTAAACCAGGAACAATGGCAGATCGTATCGCTGCTATCCCCGGATGAAAGCACGCATTATCCCAATCTGATGCGGGCCCTGCTTTTCAAACCCGTTTTTTCAACTATCGCCGGATCAATGGAGGCCTTTTGTAAGTACTTTATAAGTCCAGGAGATTTGGCCGGCTTTTTTATTTCAATTTCATAGCCTTGTCAATCCTTATTCTTTTATCTTTTACCAGGGTCGTCACCGGCACCCTGCGCGAAAAACCCGTTGTAACGATAACCATTCTTACTTTTGGTCTGATCGTGATAAGCATTGTATTTCTGCTCCGCTTAACCAACCAGGTGACCACGCTCACGATTCCCTCCTTATATAAAAGCCAGAAAATACCAACCAGACCGGTCGATAATAGCTGGCAATGGCAATATTTTCTGTTCGGGACGGCAGTTTTGGCTACCAGTTTCACCCCCGTGATCGAGCGGATGAAACAACCCAGCGTTGGAACTGCAGGATCAGATAGCTCCGGATCTTCCTGCGGCTCCTCTTGCGGAAGCAGTTGCGGAAGTTCCTGCGGCGGATGCGGCGGAGATTAAGTCAACATTCAAAAGTCAAAGCCAAAAAGATCGATAGTGGATCAATAAACTTTGCGTTTTTGCGTGAAGAAGAGAGTGCCACTGCTCGCAAAGACGCGTAAGTAGCCAACGTATGAAGAAATATGAGCTAACATTCGCTTCGACAGGCTCAGCAACTTTTCGTCTTTCTCCGGCTATTTTACCCCCTCCATCTACCCCAAACCCTCCATCTTCCGGTTTCCCCCAAAAAACCTTATTTTTGATAGAATAGGAAGCTGAAGAACCGGCCATGCCGGTCGTGATAAATGACACTTGTGCCGACCGGTCTGTGAGGATAATACTGTTGCACTAACCTGATATATATATAATACCATGCTTGCCGCCTACGGCATGCACAGGTGTTGTGCAACATGTACATCCCCGCTTTTCTTCTTCAACTTCCTGCAAACAATATTTTTACGCATTTTTATTTTTAAGATATGGGATGTAGTAGTTGTGGAACCGCTACCGGGGGCAAACCCGGAGGTTGCAAAAGCAACGGCGGTTGCAGCACAGGCGGTTGTAACCGGATGAACACCTACGACTGGTTGCGCAATATGCCCATGGTAGACCAGGAGAGCTATTGCAAAGTCGTGGAAGTAAGCTTCAATAAAGGAACACGCAAGGATTTTTTCCGTAATACCACCCTTCAGCAATTCGAAAAAGGTGAGCTCATCACCGTGGAAGGTGTCAGCGGTTTCGACGTCGGTGAAATTTCCCTGACCGGCGAAATCGTTCGCCTCCAGATGAAAAAACGCAACGTCCGCGAGGAAAATCCCGAAATGAAAAAGGTCCTCCGCTACGCCTCCGACCGCGATCTGGACCTGATGAAACAAAACAAGGCCCGCGAACCGGAAGCCGTGATCCGCAGCCGCGCCATCGCCAAACAACTCAAACTGGACATGAAGATCAGCCAGGTGGAGATGCAGGCCGACGGACGCAAAGCAACCTTCTTCTACATCGCCGACGGCCGCGTTGACTTCCGCGAACTCATCAAAGTATACGCCTCCGAGTTTAAAGTAAAAGTGGAAATGCGCCAGATCGGTGCACGCCAGGAAGCCGGAAAAGTAGGCGGTATCGGCAGCTGCGGTCGCGAACTCTGCTGCAGCACATGGCTTACCGATTTCAAATCGGTCAACACCACCATGGCCCGCTACCAGAACCTGTCTATCAACCAGACCAAACTCAGCGGTCAGTGCGGCCGCCTGAAGTGCTGTCTTAATTATGAACTCGATACCTACCTTGATGCTTTGCAGCATTTCCCCAACAACTGCGATACCATCCAGGTAGCCAAGGGCACAGCCTATCTCGTTAAAAAAGATATTTTCAAAAACCTCATGTGGTATTCCATCCAGGGAAGCACCACGCAATACCCGCTCGCCATCGACAGCGTGAAGCGGATCAAATCGCAAAACCAGCAGGGCATCGTTCCCGAAGAACTCGAGACCGTAGAAGTCACTTCCAACAAACCGAAAGAAGTTGAACCGGAGTTCGTAGATGTAGTGGGACAGATCAGCCTGCGCAGCCTCGAGAAAGCCGACCGCAAACGCCGCCATCAGCAAAAAGCCAAACAACAAGGCGGCGGACAAAGACCTTCTTCAGAGGGCGGACGTCCGCAACAAAGACAGGGACAAGGCGATGGCAAGCAACAGTCGGGAGGCGGTCAACAACAAAACCGTCAACAAAAACCTAATCCCAACGCTCAGCAACAACGTCGTTCCGGCGGACAGGGCGGACAACAACAGAAACCGACAAACGAAGGTCAGCAGAAATCAGGCGGAGGCAATCAGCAACAGCCGCAACAAAGAGGCCAACGTCCACCACGCCCCCAGGGAGGCGGCAATCAATCCAGGCCCAACAATACTAACAATAAACAGACGCCGCCTAAGGAAGGCTAAGTAATAAGTTGTAAGTAATAGGTTATAAGTAAACAGCCATCGCTCCCCGAGGCGCTCGAAGGGAGCGATGGCTGTTTTATTGACCATTCACCATTCACGATTCACGCAATCACTTCACCTGCGGCTCAAACCCCGGACCCGTTGCCGGTGAATCAAGCAACACGCGATACAACTCATCCTGAACTTTTCCCCTTACACCCAGGTTCGACAGCTTTGAATTATTGCGCGTGGGATATACCCGGTTGGATAAAAAGATATAAAGAATATTATACTGCGGATCCACCCACACACAAGTACCCGTATAGCCAGTATGGCCAAAAGTCATCGGCGATACACGCACCGATGGATAAGGATCTTTGCGCGTGGCATTGTCTTTTTCCGGTTTGTCGAATCCCAGACCGCGGCGGCTGATATCACTTTTATAGGCGGTAAATTCGCGGATCGTTTCCAGTTTCAGCAATCGCTGGCCATTCAGTTCGCCTCCATTCAGCATCATCTGGTACATTTTTCCCAAATCGTATGCGCTGGAAAATAATCCTGCATGACCGGCCACGCCGCCAAACATCGACGCACCTTCATCGTGTACATCGCCACGCAATAATTGCATCCGGAAAAAGTCGTCGCGCTCGGTAGGTATTACACGCGCAGGAGGGAAACGGTCCAGCGGATGGTAACCGGTGGTCACCATGTTCATTTTATCGTAAAAGTTTTCCCTTACATATTGATCCAGCGGCTTGCCGCTGATCGCTTCCACAATTTTCCCCAGGAAAATAAAGTCGTTATCGCTGTAAACATATTTGTCTTTATCGCCGAGCGGGCTGTCCAATATACGTTTGCGTAAGGTATCCTGCCAGTCGGCACGGATGTACATGTGTTCGGCAACGCGAAAGGGAAAGCGGTCCGATGGCAACGCTGCATAAATGGAAGTATCAGGGCGGCCGGTCGTTTTGTCCATCGTTTCCTTATAAAATTGGATGAAGGAAACCAGTCTTGCCTGGTGCAGCAGGATATCTTCAATTTTCAACTTGGCCTTATTCGTTTTCTTTACCCACGACAGGTAATCACTCAGTTTTTTTTTTAATTCGAGATCGCCGTCTTCGTAAAGTTTCATTACCGAAAGGGTGGTCGCCGATATCTTGGTCACCGAAGCAAGGTCGAAGATGTCCTCAAGTTGTACCGCTGGCGATGGTTCGTATTCCTGCGTGCCAAATGCTTTGTGGTATACGATCTCACCGTCTTTCGCAGCCAGTACCACACATCCGGGAAATGCTTTTTTGGCAATGCCGTCATTCACGATCGAGTCGATTGCTTTGAAGCGTTCGCCGCCAACCGGGAAAAGATGTGTTTCTCCTAATTGCAGCTGAATGCCGTCGCCATATTTCCAATTGCACACACGTACCGGCAGTTTTCCTTCGGCTACAAATTGTCCCTGCAGCCAGTCGGCCGCATTGTTTTGAAAGATATCATCATTCTCCTGGCAGGCAACCAGTGTATGGGCCTGGCAGAAATTGGCAACGGATAATACATTGCCAAACACCATCGTAACAGAACGGTCGGTGTTGAGTTGCTGCCAGAACTTGATCGCATTGGCACTGATGCCAAAATTGTTGGAGCGGCCAAGGTTGATATTGTGAATGCCGATCACTACCGCATCATATTTACCTTCCTGGATGGTCTTCACGATGGTACCGCCCTTGGGCAGGTCATCTTTATTGCTAAAGAAATAAGTGTCAGCACCCAGGTCGTCTTTCAAACGCTGGCCGAATGCACTGATTTCCGATGTACCGATTCCCACATATGCGATCTTCTGCGTTTTTTTCAAAGGCAGTTGCATATAGTCGTTGCGGAAAGTCGTAGGATTGACCACCTTCAGCAACGTAAGTGTTTTGCGTGCTGCTTCTTTGCGGATGGCATCCGTTTTCGCGTTGAGTTCTTCAGTAAGATTCTCCAGGCTCACACGTTGCTCGTGGTTAAGCCCCAGGCGGTATTTTTCACGCAATACTTTTTTACATTTTTCATCGATCTGGTCCCAGGTGAGTTTTTTCTCCTTGATAGCTTTTTTGATGGCATCAATGGATTCGGGCACACTGGCAGGCAGACACAACATATCATTACCTGCGATCAACGCTTCAACAGCAATAGTGCCGCCGGGAAAATATTTGGCCACGCCTTTCATTTCCAGGGCATCGGTAAATGTAAGCCCCTCGAATCCGAGGTCTTTACGCAGAATACCTGTTACACTGTTTTTGGAAATGGAGGTTGCACGGTTCGGCGTATTGTCAATCGAAGGAATGTACAAGTGCGCCACCATTACACTGGCAACACCCGCTTTGATCAGCGCGCGGAAAGGAACCAGTTCCAGCGAATCCAGCTGGCTGCGTACTTTTTTGATAACGGGCAGATCGAAGTGTGAGTCCACATCTACATCACCATGACCGGGAAAGTGTTTGGCACAAGCCATGATACCCGCGTCCTGCATACCACGCATGTACGCGATACCAAGTGCGGTTACCTTGTCTTTGTCTTCGCCGAATGAACGGTATCCGATCACGGGGTTATTGGGATTATTGTTGATGTCTACAACCGGTGCATAGTTCACATGCACACCCAGACGTTTGTGTTGTTCACCCACAGCAAGTCCCATGCGGTATACCAGGTTGGTATCGGATGTAGCGCCGAGTGTGAGTTGATAAGGAAAACGGGTTACGCTGTCGAGACGCATCCCCAAGCCATATTCACCATCGATGGTCACCATCAGCGGCGTTTTAGCAATCTGCTGGTAGTAATTGGTGAGGTTGGCCTGACGAACAGGACCTCCCTGGAAAAAACAGAGGGCACCTACATTATATTTTTGAATATCATTCGCCACTTTGGCCACATGATCCGGACCGAGGTTGGAATGGGCACGGATCACCATCAATTGGGCAATCCTTTCATCCTTGCTGAGTTTTTTAAAAACACTGTCTACCCATTTTTCTTCGGAAAGACGGCTGTGGTACTGTGCCTGTGCAAACAAGGGTGCGAGAAAAAAAATTGCGAGTAATTTGCTGATCCTCATGTCAAAAAAGTGTTGTTTAGCCAATGCGGGGAAAAAATAAAAATAGGTCATTTAACCCATTGATCGGGATTGCAAGTCATTAAAAAATGCCAAAAATCTATGCCGGAAATTGCGGGTGCTCCTGCGCTGCAACCCTTGTCTGACTTAAGTTTTCATCTATTTGCACATCATTTGCCGCGTGGGTGGTTGTGTTTATTGCGTTAGCAGGGATGCGGATTGCTGCGGGAAGTGGTAAAAAACAAAGCGCCTGCCTCAGCTTGCGGGCGTTTGTCCTACATTTGTAGCTTAAATTTTTGTCATCGGTGGCGGATAAGATTGTTTTATTACCGGATAATATTGCGAACCAGATTGCGGCGGGAGAAGTAATTCAGCGTCCGGCAAGTGCTGTAAAGGAATTATTGGAAAATGCGGTGGACGCAGGTGCCACCGAAATCAAACTGATTATTCAGGATGCAGGCAAAGCCCTGTTACAGGTGATCGACAACGGCTCCGGCATGAGCGAAACGGATGCGCGCATGTGTTTCGAACGACACGCCACGTCCAAGATCCGCAACATCGACGATCTTTTTCATATCCGCACCATGGGCTTCCGCGGTGAAGCACTGGCCTCTATTGCCGCCGTAGCACAGGTAGAGCTTAAAACAAAAAGAGAACAGGACGAATCGGGTACCTACATCGAAGTAGACAACAGCACTGTGCGCCGTCAGGAACCGGTTGCTGCGGCCACCGGCACCAGCATCGCCATGAAGAACCTGTTCTTCAACGTGCCCGCCAGAAGAAATTTTCTGAAAAGCAACGCCGCCGAAATGCGTCATATCGTGGATGAGTTCACCCGTGTGGCGATGTCGTTTCCCCATATTCTTTTTACATTGACCAGCAACGGACAGCAACTGTTTCACCTCGAAGCAGGCAGTCTCAAACAACGGATCGTACAACTGCTTGGCAATAACTATCAAACGAAAATGGTAACGGTAAAAGAAGATACCGATTACATGAACATCTATGGTTTTGCCGGCAAACCAGAGACAGCTAAAAAAACCAGGGGAGATCAATACTTTTTCGTTAACAACCGCTTTATCAAAAGCGGTTACCTGCATCATGCTTTGATGAGTGCTTACCAGGAGATGATACCGGCAGACAGTTTTCCCATGTATGTATTGTTCATCGATCTCGATCCCACGCAGGTGGATGTGAACGTGCATCCGACCAAGCAGGAGATCAAGTTTGAAGATGAAAAAATCGTCTATGCTTTTGTGCAGGCGGCCGTTAAACATGCGCTTGCACAGTACAGTGTAACACCTGCACTCGACTTTGACCTTGATGCTTCTATTCAGCAATTGTCATCTATTCAACAGCCGTTTACCGATGAAAGAAAAAGCTCAGCTTCCTCTACATCGTTGTTCCAGGGCTTTACGCAAAAGAACCAGGCACACCTGATCGAAAAGAATTCGGAAGGACTGCGTCACTGGAAAGATTTTTATGAAGCGCCGAAACTGCCACAGCCGATAGAAAAAGAATTTCCGGAGGAAATACCGGCAGCTTTACACGCTACACCGGCTGGCATTGCGGATGATGCCGAACTTTTTCAAATTCAGAATACCTATATCGTTTTTCCTTCGGCCCGCGGATTTCTGCTGATTCATCAGCAGGCCGCGCATGAGCGGATCTTATACGAACAACTGACGAAGGCCAGCGCCGCCTCGCCGATCGCCATGCAACAAAGTCTGTTCCCGGCCACCCTGGAACTGACTCCCTCCGATGCGGTGATATTGGAAGAACTGATTCCCGATTTGCGGGAATTGGGTTATCTCGTGGAGCCGTTTGGCAAACACACTTTCCTGATACAGGGATCGCCTGCCGACCTGGAACATGGCAATGAAAAGCATATCGTGGATATGCTGATAGAGCAGTACAAACACTTCAGTTCGGATCTTAAATTTTCCCGCAGGGAAAAATTGATCCGCTCGCTGGCAAGGCAACAGGCGGTGAAGGGAGGCATGCGCTTGACCGAGCGCGAAATGCGCCACCTCATCAATGATCTGTTTGCCTGTGAAATCGCCAATACATCGCCGGAAGGAAACCCGGTATTCCTGGAGTTCCGGCAGGAACAACTGGAAAAAATGTTTGGCCGCTGATCAGTAACGTCTTCTTACTTCCTGTAAAAATTTCTCTACCGACCTGCGTACTTCCGTAGCAGAAGCCTGGTGATTATTCACGATTACGGAGAAAATCAGTTGTTTACCTTTTTGTGTATACATAAAACCGCTCAACGCCACAACGCCGGAGAGGGTTCCTGTTTTTGCATAAAAATAACCACTGTCCTGTTTGTAATAGCTGCTGATGGTGCCTTGCCCGCCGGTAGCAAAAATGCCTTTGACGCGTTCCATTCCGAAATCATTGCGCATGCGGTCAAGTATCGTTACAAAATCGCGCGGACTGAAAAGATTGTAACGACTAAGTCCCGATCCATCGACCCAGCGCGGAGGTTGCGGTAGATCTTTGAGTGCCGATTTCAAGAGGGTGTCGATCACGCTGTAATCACTCATTACACCGAGCAAACGATCGCTGACCATCAGCAGGCTTTGCTCTGCAAAAAAATTATCGCTGCGGTGCATCATCGGACGCAGCATGCTGTCGACCGGTTGCGAATGAATCACATTATACACCGGCATTTTTTCATTGCTAACGGCCCGCATCGCTACTTTTCGTTTCAGCATACTGTTGAGTATGTTGAGCGATGTGTGATAACCTCGCGTGACATACGGAATTTCAGCAGCGCGTAATTTTTCGCGGCCACTGACAACGGTGAACTTATTATCAGCCAATTCTCTTTTTACAGAAGAACGTGTTCCGCTTGATAAGGTAAAGGAGTCTTTCAGGAATGCCGGTGCAACAGATAAGTTCTCCCCCGGCATCGATACACGCACGGTGTTTCCGTAAGCCGGCAAGGGACTTCTTTCTGCCATATAAGCCTCATCATAATCGTTCCACGACCATCCGGAGCCCAACGCATTTTCCGACCAATTGCTGGTAAGCCAGCGCACGCTGTCGGCGGTCATGATCGATTCGAGGAAACTATAAACCGGTTGATTTTTATAATCACTGTGCAGGAGTGTGGGATCGCCGGTGGCTTGTAAAAGATAACCTTCACCTGTACGCGAATATTTCAAACCGTCGAGGCTGTCGCCGAGGTATTTCATGGCTACATAACAGGTCGGGATCTTGGTGTTGCTGGCCGGTACAAAATATTTATCTCCCTGGTAGTCGTAGATATATTGACCGGTGCCGGCGTCGTATAAGGCGATGCCTATATGCGCTGTTTTCAATGCGTTTGTATTCAATACTTCTTTTTCCGCCGTGCGGGAAATGTAACGGTTGCTGGAACAAGCGGAAAAGAAGAGGGCAATCAGGTAAATGAATCGTTTCATGTTAATTCAAAATTCAAAAGTCAAAATTCAAAAAGAGTGAATGGTGAATAAGTCAATAATCTTTGCGCCTTTGCATCTTAGTTCGCTTTGCGTGAAAGCGGGGCGTCTTTTTCACGCAAGGATGCAAAGTAATTAAGGCGCAAGGCTGCTGCATTTTCACATTCCGAACCCAATCACTTTCCCCTCTGTTGCCGAGCGCTCCGCCGCCGCCAGCAGCTCCATTGTCTGCACGGCTTCGGAAGCCGGTACGGCATTCGGCGCATTTTCCCGCAATGTTTTATAAAGATCCTGGTAGTAGCCCATATAATTTCCCGGAGACGAGGTGGTTTCTTTTCTCACTACTTCACCATCGATGCGCGTGTGGAGCAATCCGTCGGGTTGGGACGGAGCAGGGGCCCAGTCTTCCAGCGAAGGTTTTTGTCCGGCGGCCAGCAATTCTTCCTGCACGTCGGAACGTTGCTGAAAGAAACTGCCCTCCGTACCATGAATAATATAGGCGGGATAAGTTTCTCTTGCGAGCATGGTTGATTTCAGTCGCACGCGCAGGCCGGGGTAGTACAGCAATATTTCAAAATAATCATTCGCTTTTACACCGGTGCGTAAAGTGCGGAGATCGGCAAAAACTTTTTCGGGCCGGCCAAAAAGCTGTAATGCCTGATCCGCCAGGTGCGCACCCAAATCATGCAAAGTGCCTGATCCGGGAAGATCGCCTTCCTTATGTTGCTTGCCCGATGCTTCGGGGCGGTAACGATCATAACGGATCTCGGCCTCTACCACTTTTCCCAATAGTTTTTCACCGAGTACTTTTTTAACGGCGCGGTAATCGCAGTCGTAACGGCGGTTCTGGTACACACTCAGCACCAGGCCTTTTGCTTTAGCGAGTTCATCGAGTTCGCGTGCTTCTTCCGGTGTAACGGTAAATGGTTTTTCGGTCACCACATGTTTGCCTGCGAGCAAAGCGGCGCGGGTATGTTCAACGTGTAATTGTACGGGCGTGTTGACAATGATCAGTTCCAGTGAATCATCGGCAAGCATCTCTTCCACCGAACGATAAAGGATGGTATCGGGGTAAAGTTCTCTTGAATCGTTTTTATGCCGTTCTACGATAGCGGCCAGTTCGTATCCCGGATGTGCCTGGATAAAAGGGGCATGGAATATCTTACCACTCATGCCGAAGGAGGCGATGCCGGTGCGTATTTTTTTCATGTTGGTACCAGACGTTGTTTAAGTTCAAGGTACTGTCCGGTGTCAGCCTCTTTCCTGTGCACGGATCCATCTTTCTGGGATCTCATTATTGCTGGCGAGGTGATAATCGCGGTAGCTGCAGGCAATAAACCGTTGATCGGGTAATTGCATCCACCAGCGGCCGGTTCTTTTGCTTTGGAGAAAAATGGTTTCTACTTCTGCAAAAGCAGTATGGAATTCGTTGAACGCGTCTCTGTCGTCGAGGGAGGCTTCGCGGCGGCCACGGCTGCGGCCATCGATGGTATACCACAACATGTGAGCGATCTGCTTGGCAGTGAGTTGCTCATTGTCCAGTTGCGGATCATAACCATAAATACCGATGGTATTGACGTTGGGGCTCATGCCTGCGTGCTGCATCAGTACGCAGGCCTCTTCGCCATTGAAGCCATTGGGTGAAAGTTTGGATGCAGGTGCATAGGCACTGGCAATTGCGGATATGTCAAAGGAAAATAACTGGCAATTGCGGATCACGGGTTCCATTTCTTCTATCCGTTCTTTTACATGCCCTACACGGAAACAATCAAACCGGAGTTTGTCCATTGTCTCCAGCATCCGCGGATGTACATAGTAGCTTTGAAATCCGATATGGTTGTAGTGCCGCATGAAGTTGGGCTCACCGGTCAGCATTTCCATTAAAAAATGCTGGTGACGGAAAGGGGCTTCCATATCCAGGTCGATGAGGGCGTCCACACAGGCCGCTTCGATCACCTGGCGCTTGTCGGCATAAGCATAATATTGTGCGAGCGTGAGATCGTGCGAGCCACCGAGAATGATGACGGTCTTGCCTTCATTGATCAGTTCGGTGATCACCATTTTCAAGGCCGCATGCGAATCGTTATAAGAAGCGCCGGTTTTCACATTGCCGATATCGGCGATGCGCGTGTCGGTATGCCAGAAAAACAATTGGTAAAACTGCCGGCGGATCACATCAGGCGCGTCGTTTTCGCGGCGCGGCACACCACTTCCCCTGATCTCACCGCAACCCACGATCACAAAATGTGCTTCGTCCAGGTCGGGGAAACTTTCTTCATATACATCGATGAACTTGCCGAGCTGTCCGTCTTTATAACCCTCGTCGTCGGTAATAGCGGATAAGTTAACCGGAGAGAGGAAATCCGCAATGTTGAGATAGTCTGACATACGGGCTGCAAGATACAGGATTAGCCAATAATTTGAAGACGTGTACTGCCAACGGTCGTTAGCTGCGGGAACTTTACGGGTGTGTTGGCCATTCCTTATCTTTGCTGCCTTATGCAACAGTTGATATCGCAGATCGAGGAATACAAGAAGGAAATGGCCGCCGCTCAGGCCGCAGATGCCAAAGAGGCCGAAGCATTCCGCATTAAATACCTTGGAACAAAAGGGGTGGTAAAAGCCATCATGGGTGAAATGCGCAATGTGGCTGCCGACCAGCGTAAAGAGGCCGGACAATTACTGAATGAATTCAAACAATACGCCGAAGCGCGGTTTGAAGAATTGAAAGCGGGTGTAACTGGTGATGCAGAACAAACCGCCGCTATAGACCTTTCCCTTCCCGGCGATCCGCTTCCTTTGGGTGGCCGTCACCCGATCACGCTGATGCGCAACCGCATTGTGTCAATATTCCAGCGTCTCGGCTTCGCTGTTGCCGAAGGTCCCGAAATTGAAGACGACTGGCACAACTTCGGCGCACTCAACCTGCCCGAACATCACCCTGCACGCGATATGCAGGACACCTTTTATATCCAGCAAAATCCCGACTGGGTTTTGCGCACACATACCAGCAGCGTACAGATCCGCGAAATGGAAAAAGGCAAACTGCCTATCCGTATGCTGATGCCTGGCCGCGTTTACAGAAATGAAACCGTGAGCGCACGCAGTCATTGCTTCTTTCACCAGGTAGAAGGATTGTACATCGACGAGAATGTATCATTCGCCGATCTCAAGCAGACCTTGTATTTCTTTGTAAAAGAAATGTATGGTAAAGATGTGAAAGTGCGTTTCCGCCCTTCTTATTTCCCGTTCACCGAGCCGAGTGCTGAAATGGATGTAACCTGTTTTATCTGCGGCGGCAGTGGTTGTAATATCTGTAAGAAAACCGGATGGGTAGAGATCCTCGGTTGCGGTATGGTGCATCCCAACGTATTACAAAACTGCAACATCGACCCCAACAAATACACCGGCTTTGCATTCGGTATGGGCATCGAACGTCCGGCCTTGCTGAAGTATGGCATCAACGATATCCGCCTCTTCAGCGAAAATGATCTTCGTTTCCTGAAACAATTTACTCACGCCGTCTGATCGTCTTGTATCGTCCCATCGGCCCCTGAGGCTCCCGAAGGGCTCGAAGGGGTGGTCCCTGAGCCTGTCGAAGGGAGGTCCAGTTCCCCCAACAACAACACCTTGTTTACAGCGAGCATGTATTTCCGTGCAAAATAGGCGCTCACGGCAAAAGCGATCACGCATAAATAATACCATTCCGTAAACTCGGCTGTCAGTTGCAGGTTCATTTCACTGCTTTTTCCCAAATCTCCCAAGTCCATTTTTTTCACCGATGATTTTACATCGATAAAAAGAATGATCAATGCGGTAAGGCCGGATAGTGCAGCGGCAAAACACCACTGACCTGCTTTGCGTGATGAACTGAACGATACTCCGAAGCCGGCAATGCCGGCCACCAAAGCGAGGATTGCAAACACATTCGGCGGTGTACGCTTGCCCACGTTTGGCTGATTGCGTTCCAATGAACGATTACCGATTCCCATAAAATCATTGCTGTTTTCAAAACCTGTTACCAGTTGCACACCGGTAACACATTGCTGAGAGTACATGCAACGGATATTGACGAACGGAAGCACAAAAAGTGCCATGGCGACCACGAAACTCATATTCAATGGTACTCTTGAGATTGGCCGGCTGGTAGTAGAAGTAGGTTGGGTCATAATGGTAGAATGATTGATTTAAGATAGGAGTTTTTTCAATAAATAACAGGTCCGGCCGGTTCGGCTTATATTTGTACAAACCCTTCTCGTGACAATCAACCGTATTTGTGTTTGCGGCGCGGGCACTATGGGCAGCGGTATCGCCCAGGTAGCTGCAACAGCCGGATTCTCCACATTGTTGTATGAGCTGAATGAAAATGTACTGACGCAGGCGCGTGGTCAGTTGCAGCGCCAACTCGAACGTCTCGAGAGTAAAGGGAAATTACAAGCCGGAGAAGCCGCCGCCATTTTCAACCGCATTCATTTTACCGGCGAACTTTCGGAGTGTATCGCAGATGTGTTTATTGAAGCGATCATTGAAAAGCCCGAACCCAAAGTCGCCTTGTTCAATGCACTGATAAAACAAAACAGCGAAACGGCCATTTTTGCTACCAATACTTCTTCTCTCTCCGTTTCTGCGATTGCTGAGGCAACCCTTGCTCCTTCGAGAGTAGCGGGCATGCATTTCTTCAATCCCGCACCGCTGATGAAGCTGGTAGAGATTGTACAGGGAACACAGACTGCACCTGAAGTGGCAGCAACACTCAACGATCTTACACGCCGCATGGGCAAAACGCCGGTGGGCTGTAAAGACCGTCCGGGTTTTATCGTGAACCGTGTAGCAAGGCCTTATTATACGGAAGCCTTGCGGTTGGTGGAAGAAGGTCACACTGATCCGGCAACATTGGATCAACTGCTGGAAGGATTGGGTTTTCGCCTTGGTCCGTTCCGCCTGATGGACCTGATCGGCCACGATGTTAACTATGCCGTCAGTTCGTCGGTATACGAACAACTGGGCAAGCCCGAACGCCTGCGTCCATCGTACATACAGGAAGCATTGGTGAAAAAAGGTGAACTCGGGCAGAAAACAGGAAAAGGTTTTTATCATTATCAATCAGAGAAATAATTGAAGGAAACAACAGTCCTGGTTACAGGAGGCACAGGCTTTTTAGGCGCTTACATTATCGATGAGCTGGTGCAGCAGGGATATGCTGTGCGTGCATTGCGCCGCAAAAGCAGCAAGCTGCCATTTTTTATTCCGCAAACAACCTGGGATAAGGTAGAATGGGTGGAAGGCGATATCCTGGATGTGGTGTCGTTGCAGGATGCATTGGAGGGTGTCGATGCCGTTATCCATTCAGCAGCAGTTGTATCATTTGCCAAAGAAGACCGCCGCCAGATGTACCAGGTAAATGTGGCCGGTACCGCCAACGTGATGAACATGGCTTTGGAAGCCGGCGTAAAACGTGTGGTACATATCAGTTCCGTGGCCGCTTTGGGACGCACGGCCGATGGCGGTATGGTGGATGAAGACAAAAAATGGGAAGACACAAAAATCAATACACACTACGCCAAAAGTAAATACCGCGGCGAACTCGAAGTATGGCGCGCCATGGGCGAAGGCCTGCCCGCGGTGATCCTCAATCCTTCCACGATTCTTGGTTATGGCGACTGGCACAGCAGCAGCAGCGCTATTTTCAGAAATATGTACAATGGATTTCCGTGGTACAGTCCGGGCATCAATGGTTTTGTAGCGGTGAGAGATGTCGCACGTGCCACCGTGGCCATGCTGCAAAACGATATTACCGAAAGCCGCTTCATTGTAAACGGTGACAACTGGCCGTTTAAAAAATTATTGGAAACGATTGCCGATGGGTTTAACCGCCGCCGTCCGCACAGGCAAACCACGCCGTTGCTGGCAGCCGTTGCCTGGCGTATGGAAAAAATAAAATCGTTTTTCTCCGGACATAAACCGCTGCTGACAAAAGAAAGCGCCCGCGTCGCTCACAGCAAAACACGATTTAACAATCAGAAAATTTTAAACACACTCCCTGGTTTTCAATTTACTCCGCTTGAGCTGGCCATCCATGAGGCTTGCGAACAATACAAGGCGCAGCAGGGTGCATAACAATCGTCGTATCTTTAGTCCAATTCAAATAGCTATGAAACAAACACACATTTTTCTTTCGCTGTTGTTCTGCCTGCTGGCAGGTTCCGTTTCTGCGCAGCAGTTTACTGTCAGCGGCACCATCATCGATTCCGCCAGCCGCGAGCCTTTATCTGCCGCATCGGTTTTTTGTCAGAACACCACCATCGGTACCACCACCAACCGCGAGGGTCAGTTCAGTCTGCAGCTTCGCTCCGGCGGATACGAATTGATTATTACCTATACCGGTTACCGTACAAGACTGATCCGCATCAGCCAGGCCGATAATGTGCTGCCGCCGATTGAAATGGTAAAAGAAGACCGCAGCATGAGCGAAGTGGTGATCAAAAGCAGCAACGAAGTGCCGGATGGTTGGGAAAAATATGGCCGGTTCTTTTTCGAACAATTTGTGGGTTCCACACCCAACGCGGCACAATGCACGCTGGAAAATCCGGATGTGCTGAAATTTTATTTCCTTAAAAAGAGCAATAAACTGCGCGTACTCGCAACGGAGCCGCTGAAGGTTACCAACCGCGCACTGGGATACAAACTCACCTACAACCTCGACTCCTTCGTTTATTATTACAATACCGACATCAGCCTTTACAAAGGGTATTGTTTATTTAGTCCGATGGACAGCAGTTTTGCCATGATGAAAACATGGTCGGCCAATCGCGGCAAAGCTTATCTGGGAAGTAAGCTGCACTTCATGCGCAGTTATTACGACAGCACCATGCAGCAGGAAGGATTCCGTATCGGATTGCTGGACGAAAAGAATAATACACTTTTCAATACCATCGCGAATGTGTACGATTCAACTTACTACGGGTCGGTGGATAGCACGGGTGAAGTGGAAATCTGGTTTCCCCGGAAGATCAGCGTAACCTATGAAAGGCGGCCGGAACCGGAATACCTGACGCGCTTTAAATTGCCGAAGGATGTGCCGGTACAAATCTCTTATGTCGATATCAAAAACTGGATTGCGATCAAAGAGAATGGTTATTATTATGATCAGCAAGACTGGATCAACCAGGGATACTGGAGCTGGAAAAATATCGCCGATCTGTTACCATACGATTATATACCATAGGAATGGTAATCTTATAAAATGAACAAACCCGCCGGAGAGGCGGGTTTGTTGTTATCAGGACTTTTCGTTTTTGGTAAGGCGGTTCCATATTTCAGGAATGCGTTTTACCCAGACCAGTTCTTTCATTTTGTCGCGTGAATTTTCTGCCGGCGAACCGAAGTAAGCTTTTCCTCCTTCCAGCGAATGCGGCACACCGCTCTGTGCATTTACTACGGCGCCTTTGCCGATAGTAAGGGTTTTACTTACGCCTACCTGTCCCCAGAGAACAACATCGTCTTCGATTGTGGTGGCGCCTGCGATGCCTACCTGTGCGGCAAACAGGCAATTGCGTCCCACGATGGTATCATGACCGATGTGTACCATGTTATCCATCTTGGTGCCGTCGCCGATGGTGGTGTCGGCTGTTACGCCGCGGTCGATGGTACACCCCGCACCGATCTCGACGCCATTGCCGATCACTACGCGTCCGCAACTGTCCATTTTTTTATAATGAATGGGGCGGTCGGTTTTCTTATTATAATAAAAAGCATCGCTGCCGATAGTGGTGCCGGCCTGTATGATCACATCGTCGCCGATGATGCAATAATCGAGGATGGTAACGTTGGGATGAATAATGCAGTTGCGTCCGATCTTCACCTGGTTGCCGATGTAGGCGCCGGGCATTATAAGGGATCCTTCACCGATGGTGGCGCTGATACTTACCTGTCGCATGGATGGCTCGAACGGACGGTAACGTCTGACAATTTTCAGGTAAGCTTCGAAAGGTTCGTCAACGATCAGCAAGGCTTTTTCAGAGGGGAAATCAGCTATTTTATTGATGATGATAAAGCTTGCTGCGGAATGAATACACTTATCATAATACTTTGGATGATCTACAAAAGCAAGATCACCTTCTTCTACTTTATGGATCTCATTAATACCGGTTGCAGCTGCTGTAGTATTGCCGATCAGTTCGGCTCCGATCAGTTCTGCAATGGTAGTAAGAGGTATGGGTTGCTCAAATCTCATGACACAAAAGTTTACGCAAAGGTAGGTTGACGGCTTGCTCCGGGGGATGTAAAGGCATTTTTTTTTCGGGCTGAGAAAGCCCGTATCCGACACCATTATTGGTTGAAAAAAGGAGTAGTATAAAGTGAAATTTTTTGAATGAAGCGTTGTTGTGTTTATGATAATATAAAAAACATGAGCGGCTGAAACCCTTGTGTCATCAGTGTTTCAGCCGATCGTATAAAAGCCTACAAGATTGGTGAAGTTGAATGGAGTGATAAATAATGTTGTTGAAAACGTTGACAACACCGGCTTAAAACGGCCATGCTTATCCACAGCCGGTTTTAAAATGTGAATAAAATTGTTATCAAATATTTTTTGGATAGTAAAAATTATATTTAATATTGTGTTGGGAAATTTATTTCCCGTACTTACTAACCCATCTATATAAATAATCCCTTCGGTTCTCCGAGGGGGTTTTTATTTTAAGTAAATGTTGCAAATGCTTATTTTCTCCTGATGCAACGCCTAATCTATATCTTTACAACAAACACATTTGCATGCTTAAGTCAATGACCGGTTTTGGCCGGGCGGAACACACCATCGGAGATAAGACCTTTCTTGCCGATATCAAGTCGCTCAATGGAAAACAATTTGAATTGTCTCTTAAGATCCCTGCGATCCTCAAGCCTTTTGAATTTGATATCCGCCGTATTCTTTCCGAGCAGTTGTCGCGTGGGACAGTGGATTGTGTGATCAGTCTGAAAGACACCGGCAGTGCAAAACCTGTAACCATCAATACGTCGTTGGCCAAAGCCTATTACCAGCCGCTGGCAGAATTGTCGGCATCACTCGGGCTGGATCCTTCTCATATATTAAGTACGCTGGTAAAGCTGCCCGAAGTAATTACACCGAGCAGCGAGACGCTCAACGAAGACGAATGGAAAGCATTCCAGGGCACACTCCGCGAAGCGGCAGGCAACCTCAACCAGCATCGTCTGCATGAAGGGCAGTCGCTCGAACAGGATTTGCTGACCCGCATCACCAATATTCTTTATCAGCAGGACGAAGTAGCGCGCCTCGAACCATTGCGCCAGCAAAAAATCCGCGAAGGCATCACGCGCCTGCTGGAAGAAAAAGTGGGCAAGGAAAATTACGATGCCAACCGCCTGGAGCAGGAACTGATCTATTACATCGAAAAGATCGATATCAGCGAAGAGCAGGTTCGCCTCAAAAATCACTGCGAGTATTTCCGTTCTATCCTCCAGGAGCCGGAAGATGCAAAAGGAAAAAAATTATCCTTCATCCTGCAGGAGATCGGACGCGAAATTAATACCACCGGTTCCAAGGCCTACGATTCCACCATTCAGAAATGCGTGGTGCTGATGAAGGACGAACTGGAGAAAGCCAAAGAGCAGGTATTGAACGTTCTTTAAGCACTAGCGTTTCCGGCTACGCCGGGCATGTATTATTTTTGCCCCAAAAGATAATCTCTTGAAAAAGCTTTTTTATTGCGCTGCCCTTATGCTCGGTTTGTATGGTTGTACAACAGTAGACCTGTATGAGAAAACGGCAACCATGTCCGGACAGGAATGGAAGAGCGGTTATAAACCCAGCTTTAGTTTTGAGATCACCGATACCACATCCCTGTACCAGGTGTTCTTTGTTATGAGGCATACCGATCAGTACAAGTTTACCAACATCTTTATTGATTTAGGTATAAAAGCGCCCGGATCTGCCACTGTTGTCAATAACCGCGAAGATGTAACGCTTGCCAACAACGAGGGCTGGATAGGTACCGGTATGGACGATATCTATTATCACCGCCGCGCGCTCGGACCTCCGCAACCGTTCCGGGCAGGTACTTATACATTCACGCTTCAGCAGATCATGCGGGAAGATCCCCTGAAATACGTACTCGATGCAGGCATCCGCCTGGAGAAAGTACGCTGACCGATCAATTAAACGCTCATGGCCGATACGCGTAAAAAACTCCGCCGTGCAACGATCATTTACTGGATGATGCTGATCTATATTGTAGCAGCATTGATCTGGTGGCTGATTTCCCTGGAGCGGCAGAACGACCAGATGCGTATGTTCAAAGTGCATCAACTGGATGCCACGCTCGACAGCACCATTTCCCCGGCCTTGTATAAAAACCAGCTGGCAGCCATCGACGATCAATACCGCCGCAGCAGTGCCAAACATATCGGCGAAGGCATTGTATTTCTCGTGCTGATCCTGATAGGCGCGGCCTTCGTATACCGTTCCGTACGCCGCCAGTTCAGGCTGCAGCTTCAGCAGCAGAACTTTATGATGGCCGTAACCCACGAATTGAAAACGCCGATTGCCGTGGCGCGCCTCAATCTCGAAACACTTCAGCGGCATCAGCTCGACGAACCGCGCCGGCAAAAACTGATCCGCATGACGCTCGAAGAAACGGCGCGGCTCAATTCCCTTACCAATAATATTCTTGTGTCCTCACAGCTCGAAGGAGGTCGCTATACCTGGTCCCGCGAGGAACTGGACCTGTCGGATTTGTTGCGGGATTGTATGAATGCTTTTCGCAACCGTTTCCCTGATCGTCAACTGACGGATGATATCATGCCCGACATGGACGTAAAAGGCGATCCGCTGCTGCTGGAACTGCTGATCAATAACCTGGTGGAGAATGCTCTCAAGTATTCACCTAAAGACAAACCTGTACATGCCAGCCTTTACCCGGAAGGAAAACTGGTAAAACTGGAAATTACCGATCAAGGTCCGGGTGTGCCGGATGAAGAGAAGAAGAACATCTTTGAGAAGTTCTACCGGATCGGTAACGAAGAAACACGAAAAACGCAGGGAACCGGGCTGGGGCTGTACCTTTGCAGCAAGATCGCCCGCGATCACAATGCCGACATTTCGGTGACAAATCATACTCCAACTGGAAGTAAATTTGCCGTTACTTTTCAACTGGCATAAGCTTACCCGACAGGACATAGGAATAACAAGACCGGAAGCGCTTTTGCCCAACAAATTGTCTGACTATGAATGCAGCGCATAAAACAACGATCCTGCTGGTAGAAGATGAGCAAAATCTGCATGAAGCGCTCAAGCTGAACCTTGAGCTCGAAGGGTACACCATTACTTCCGCTTACGACGGTTCTGCCGCACTCGAAGCATTACAGAACGAATATTTCGATCTCATTATCCTGGATGTGATGCTGCCTGAAATGGATGGCATTACTGTAGCCGAAACCATCCGCATCAGCAACAACGAAGTGCCTATCCTGATCCTCAGCGCCAAAAACAGCAGCGCTGATCGTGTACTCGGTCTGAAAAAAGGGGCCGACGATTACCTGACCAAACCGTTTAACCTGGAAGAACTCCTGTTGCGCGTAAACAAACTGATCAACAAGAATAAAAAAATCCAGGATAAATCCACGGTAGGAAATAGTTACTCCTTTGGTAACAATCTCATCGACTTTAAGGCGCAGGAGGCGGTAACCCGCACCGGCAGCAAGATCCAGCTCAGCAAAAAAGAAACCATGCTGCTGAAGTTGCTGATCGAAAATAAAAATGAGGTGGTGCCGAGAGAAAAGATTCTGCAATCGGTGTGGGGTTATAATGTATATCCCACCACCCGCACTATCGACAATTTCATTCTCAACTTCCGCAAATATTTTGAAGATGACAGCCGCAATCCGCGGTTCTTTCATTCCGTCAGAGGAGTAGGTTATAAGTATTCTGAGTGAGAAGGCCTAAGGCATGGGGTATAAGGTATAGGGTTTAGGTTAACAGCCAGGTTCGTTTCCCCTGGTTCGTGCATACACGAACCAGGGCATGGGAGTCTATTTACCCTACACCTTAGGCCGAAGTATCGGGCCGATACTTCGGGCCTTACGCCTTCACTTATCCAGTTTCTCGAGCAGTACCTCCGCTCTACTCAGCAGCGCTTCCCGGTCGTGGTCCAGGCTGGCGATGGTATAAATGCCGGCTTCCGTTTCCTGCAGCAACTGCAGCAATTCCTGCTGATCGGCTTCCGGCGTTTGCCGTTGTGTAAGCACCGATAACAAATTGCTTTTGCTCATGCTGCTGCCTGTAAGATTATAGCGCTCACCAATGAACTGCCAGATGCCGGACTGCAGGTATTGATAAAAACCAGGATCATGCAGATGTTCGCGCGCGGCGGTAAGAAACGCTCCTGAAGGTTTACGTTCAGGCACTACATTGATAACCCTGGATGAGGGTTCGGGCTTTTTATTTTTCCAGATTAATATGCCTATCGCGGAAGCCAATATCAACAGAATAACAATGATCAGCCACCAACTGCGGGATTCTCCTTCGGTTGAATAAGTAGCCAGCTTTGGCGCCGTTTCTTTTAAACGATTCTCGACAGTTACCTGAAGTGGTTGCGTAGAAAGCGTTTTATATCGGTTGCTGTCGCTATCAAAGAAGACAAAGCGGATCGACGGAATGGTATAATCTCCCGGCGTATTCGATACAAATGAATAACGGAAGCTGCGGCTGCCCGAAACCGGACTTAGTTTTTTATCCAGTTTGTCCGTTACCGACGAGTCAAATCCTTCGATACCTTTTGGCCAGGCTATGGCAGGTGCGGCAATTTGTGTAAAGTTGCCTTTGCCTACTATCGTGATGATCAGCTGGCCTTCTTCATTGCGCGCCAGCCGCGGTACAGATAAATCAGCTTTTATGGAAAAATTACCTGTTGCGCCTTCAAATGCTTCCGGTTGACCCGCTACAGGCAGCGGATTGACCGTTACAAATAATTCGGGTGAACTGATCCTGGTCTTGTATTGCGATTTCCCGCTATCATCCGCCGCAACGCCTTCCGTTATTTTCTGCTCCGGATGACCCACCGTTGCAGGGTCCACACTGGTGAGCATTTCCATCGGATCGATGCGGAAACGTCCGGCCTGTACAGGATAGAGTTGCACCTTGCGGACCACATGCACATTGAATACTTTTCCCCTGATTATTTCGGTATTGCTGATACTGTCTGCCAGGTTAACCATATCGAGTGCCGTGAAACCGTAAAAGGCGGGGTTCTTTTCGATGAGCGCATTAACATGAAGCGCTGAATAGAGTTTGAATGTAGCCACGACCGGCTGTCCAACATAACATTGCTGACGGTTGATCTCCGCCTTTATAAATACATTGTCCTTTACAAATGCTTCCGCGTTTTGTCCGGGCTTCAATGCCGGACCTTTCTGATTGCTGAGGCTGAGTTTTTCTATCTGCTCTGCATCTGCGGAACTCAGTACATCGATGGCAACGGCTCTGCTGTAAACATCACGACCCTTGTATTGGCCAACGGCTCTTGGCAAAGTGAAATGTCCCGAAGTAATGGCCGTCAGTGTATACACAAGATTCTTAACGCCGCGTTGCTGGTTTTTAACGGGATATTCTGTCGGGCCCTCAACGGCGCGGAACGGATAAAAAGAAGGAATCTCAAAACCGTTGACCTGGCTGGCATCCACCAGGTATTGCACCACAAACGACTCTCCAACCACAACGGGCCGCTCGGGCGCGATGGTCTCGAATACCGGTTGGGCATTGGCCGCAAAGCCGGTCATCAACGTTACTATGAATAGAAATATCCGGTTCATTTTCAGATCAGTTCCTGTAAAATAAAGCAGGATAAAAGAAGCAGGCTATGTTTTTGACAAATGGTAGTCAGGCTGTTTCAGCGGATCAGAGATCGCCGAGTTGTGGCCTGATGATGATGTCTTCCACGCAGGCCTGCGGCGATAGTTGTGTGGCTGCATAGACCATGTTGGCAATGTCGGCAGCTTCCATGATGCGTCCCTGCGAATTATCGAATCCTGCCCAGGAGTCGGTCATTACCGCGCCGGGAAGTACCGCCGTTACTTTAATACCATGTGGTTTCATTTCTTCCCGGAGGTTTTGCGAAAAACCATACAAGGCAAATTTGCTGATACTGTAGGCTCCGCCATTGGGATAGGCCCGCAGCGAGGCAATGGAACAAATATTGAAGATGTGTCCGCTTTTCTGTGCCGTCATGGCAGGAAGCAGCGCGCGCGTGAGGTGATAAGCACTGTACAGGTTGGTGGCCAACTGGCTTTCCAGCACGCCCTCTTCCTGTTTATAAATATCACCGGGCAAAAAAGTACCGGCATTGTTGATCAGCACGGCCGGTGCACTGGCGTTGCTGAGTATCCAATCGCCGCAGGCCTTTGTAGCGGCGGCATCCGAAAGATCGAACGCCCTGGCTTTTATGGAAACGCCGGGATATTTCAGCAGCAACTCTTCCAATGCCTGGTAGAGTTTGAATTCATTACGCGAAACGAGCAACAGATCGAAACCATTCGCCGCCAGCTTTTCAGCGATGGCTTTTCCAATGCCGCGGGAAGCGCCGGTAACAACGGCAACACGTGAGTTTTGCATACCTTATTTTTTCCTGAATGGTAAAATTAACCCGAATCATCCGAAGGGTGAAACGTTGGCTCGGCGAATTCCACCTTTGCCTCATTCAACCCGGAAACCGGGCTGTACGATGCTGTAAAAAATCAGTACTTTCAGAAAAAGAATCTTTTGCCACCGGCCCCACTTTTCCGGCGACGCCTGCGGTTGCTGATCTTACTGGCCTTGCATTGTTTTACGCCTGCCCTGCAGGCGCAAAGCGAGGCTTTTAATTTCCGTGAACTTACCCCGCGCGAAGGCCTTGCTTCTTCCAACATCAGTTGCTTATTCCAGGACAGCCGCAATTTTTTATGGATCGGTCATGCCACCGGCCTCAGCCGTTTTGATGGCTACCGGTTTGAAAATTTATTGTTTGCCGGCAATGAAAGAGTGGGAAAAGTCAATGCCGTTACCGAAGATGAAGAAGGCACAATCTGGATTGGCACGGAAAAAGGATTATTCTTTTACCGCTTTCCGCACCTCGAATTTGTAAAGGCAGAACGCGCTTTTCCCGTTTACCAGTTTTTTGGCAAAAAGGATAGCCTGTGGCTGGCTACGGGTGAAGGTCCTGTGCTGCTCACCAAATCCACCCGCCGTGAACTTTTGAAAACCAAACAAACCAACTGGGATAAATTTTTATTACCGGCCTGGAAACAACATTCCGCTATCCAACCCTGTATTTCCAAAGGAGTGGCCGCGGATGGGCTCATCTATTTTACCGACGGGAACGATCTTTTTTCCTGGAATGGCCGCCAACTCAGGGTTCGCTGCCGCATGGGTGAAAGCGATTATATAACGGGATTGACCGCTTCGGCAAACGATATTTATTTTTCCGCGCTGCAAAGCGGATTGTACCGGCTCTCCGGCGATCGTTGTGATAAGCTGGCCACGCCCACCGGCACCAGTGATGCCCTGCTCAAAAAAGGTGACAGCTTATACCTGCTGAGTGGCACGGGCATTTATAATTACGATCGCGCATCGGGACGATTGTCGTTGCGTGTGCCGTTGCCCGCCATGTACAGCAGTTGGCAAAGCTGTTTTCTCAATGATAAAATGAATGACTGGTGGATCGGTACGCATGAGCAATTGCTGTTTGTGCAACGGAATATTTTTACATTGATTCCATCCGTACAGGGATATGCTTTGACCGAACGCACGGACGGCAGTCTGTTATTAGGCTCAGGAAAAGGAGAACTTTTTGTCCGGCAATCCGCTGCCGCAGATTTTAAACAGTTTCAAAAAATATTTCCGGGTGCGGAGATCACGAGTGCACTCGAAGATGCAAGCGGTGCATTGTGGCTGACTTCCGTGAACCATGGCCTGGCAAGGTCATACAAAGGCAACGTGAAAATTTTTACTGTTAAAGATGGGTTGCTTGATAATACATGTTATCAACTCATTGCCGGCGAACCTGGTATTTTATATGCCATGGGAGATGGTGGTGTAACACAGATAAATTATGCCGCGAAAGACAGGCCAGCATTTACTACCTATACCTGTCCGGCAAATGGTACCGATTTTCCGGTTGTACGAAGTGCTGTCCGTACACACGACGGCCGGCTGTTTTTTGCAGGCAATTCCGGTTTACTAGAAATGAAAAATGATTCATTGGAGCCGCTCGGCATTACCGGTTCTCCGCGGCAGGCCTATATCATGACCGATATTATCATGGATCCTTCGGGACATATCTGGATCAGTACGGTGGGTGACGGCATTCTTTGTTGTTTTTATGAAAATGGCGTTATCCGTTTTCGTAAATCACTGCTTCCTGCCGATGGTCTTGCCTCATCGATTTATCTCCGTTTATTGCGCGATAACGACCAGCGTGTGTGGGCGGTGAACAACCGTGGTATAACAAGATTAACACCTGACGGTCCGGATCGTTGTATCATCGACAACTATGGCGTGATGCAGGGATTTCAGGACAAGCCGTTTCACGATGTGCGGTTGTTGCAGGACAGTCATCAGCGCATATGGGTCGCTACCTCTGCAGGTGTTACCTATTTTCATCCGGCTGCTGTGAGCACGCAATACGCCGCGCCGGTTCCCGTGATTACCGGTATCACCACAGGTACCAACAATGACACGTTAACATCTACAGCCATGGAAGTAGACAGAAACGGTGAACTACCGGATCATCTGCAACTTCCTTATTCCTCCAACAGCATCACCTTTCACTTTTTATCGGTACATCTTTCGGATGCGCGACGGATAAGATATCGTTACCGCCTGATGGGAACCGATACTTCCTGGATCGATGCGGGCAGCCTGCGGTCAATCACTTTCCGTCATTTGTCGCCCGGCCGTTACCGTTTTGAAGTAATGGCCGCGGCGGGCAACAATAGTTGGAGCGGCGCTGCCTCTTATGTTTTCCGCATAAAGGAACCGGTATGGAAACAATGGTGGTTTATCGGCCTTGCCCTGCTGATTGTACTGGCGGGCGCCTACTGGCTGGTAAGATTAAGAGAACGGCGCATCCGGCACCGGGAAGAAGAAAAGACTGCTTTGCAGCAATTGAAAGCATCCGGCTTTCAGTACCAACTGGAAACGGAACAGGTGATCAACTATTTTGCTACCTCGATGAGCGGGCATGTGAATGTGGAAGATATGTTGTGGGATGTGGCAAAGAATTGTATCTCGAAATTGGGTTTTGAAGATTGTGTGATCTATCTCCGCGACGCAGACAGGAATGTGCTGGTCCAAAAAGCGGCCTGGGGCCCCAAGAGCACCGGGGAAAAGAAGATCGTCAATCCGATCGAGATACCGGTTGGCCAGGGAATAGTGGGTGCTGTTGCACGCGATGGCAAAGCCGCTATCATTGCCGACACCACGCGGGATCCGCGTTACATTGTAGATGATCAGTTGCGTTTGTCTGAGCTGGCTGTGCCGATCATCGATAAACAGGAAGTGATCGGCGTGATCGACAGCGAACATCACCGCCGTAATTTTTATAACCCGCGGCATTTGCAAATCATGATCACTATTGCTGCTTTGTGTGCAGACAAAATCGATAAAATAAAAACGCAACAACAGGCGCGGGAGAGGGAAATAGAAGTATTCAAACTTAACCAGGATCTGGCCACCTCGCAACTGACTTCGTTACGGACGCAGATGAACCCGCATTTTATTTTCAATGCGCTCAACAGTATCCAGCAGTTCATATTAAAAGGAGATATCGATCAGACCAACCGTTACCTGTCGCGGTTTTCCCGCTTGCAACGCGAGGTATTGCTGCATTCGGAATTCAATTTCATTTCCCTGGAAAAAGAAATAGAAATACTCGACCTCTATCTGCAGCTCGAACAATTGAGGCTGGGTAATAGTTTTCAGTACCGTATTGTACATGGTGACGACATGGACCCGGCCGAGTTGAAAATACCGCCGATGTTGTTGCAGCCGTTTGCCGAAAATGCCATCTGGCACGGGCTGATGCCGCGCGATGGCGACCGGCGGCTCGATATTCACTTCTCTTTGTTCCACGACGAATTCCTGATCTGCCGGATCACGGACAATGGTATTGGCCGCGAGGCATCGGCCAGGCTGCGGGCCGGCACCGGCAACCAGCATCAGTCCCGCGGGATGCAACTGGTAACAAAACGTCTGCAATTATTGCAACAGCAATATCAGCAAACCTTTGAAGTGCAGGTAGAAGACTTGCTTGGCGTCAATGGGGAGGTGGAAGGAACCATGGTCCGCCTCATTCTTTACTGTGGCATGAATGATAAATAATATACTCCGTAAAGCTTCTGCATAGCAGGGCTTTTGTGTAATTTAGAACCGTGATAAAAGCGTTGATCATAGATGATGAGTTGTCGGCAATTCACACATTACAATTGATGGTGGAGCGTTATGTGCCGGAGATTTCGGCTGTGGAAACTGCTATTGGCAGTCAGGATGGCATGAACAAGATCGCGCTGATAAAACCGGATATTCTTTTTCTCGATGTGCAAATGCCGGTGATGACGGGTTTTGAATTGCTGAAGAAGACCGGTGCGGGTGATATGTCTGTTATTTTTACGACGGCCTATGATAAATATGCGATCGAAGCCATCCGCTTCAGCGCATTGGATTACCTCCTGAAGCCCATCGATGCCGACGAATTACGGCAGGCGATTGACCGGTATAAAATACATTGCAAACAACGTGATGGACAGCAGGGGTTGTACAACAACCTGCTGCATAATATTTCCGCTGGCAGTCAACAGGAATTCAAGCTCGCACTGCCCACACTCGAGGGAACTTATTTCTTTTCCCCGCATGAAATCATCCGTCTGGAAGGAGAAAGCAACTATACCTGGTTTCATTTTGCCAAACAAAAACCGTTGCTGATCTCGCGCACTCTCAAGGAGTACGAAGAGATACTGTCGGGACATGGTTTTATACGCGTACACAAATCACATATCGTCAATAAAGAACACGTAATATCTTCTCATGCCCAGGGTGTGTTGGTCATGCTTGATCAATCGAGGGTAGAAGTCAGCCGGCGACGACGGGAAGAGGTAATGGAAGCCCTGAAAGGTGGATAACCGGCCTTGTTTATCATGAAAAAGTACACGCATTTATTTTTTGATCTGGATCATACCCTGTGGGATTTCGAAGCAAACGCACGCGCAACATTGATCGAGTTGTACAGCGAGATGGAGTTGGCAGAGCGGGGCGTACATGATTTTGATCTTTTCTACCGCAATTATCTCGCCCACAACGACCGACTTTGGGAACGTTACCGCAAAGGATATATTCCGCAGGCGGAATTACGCGTAAAGCGGATGTGGTTGTCGCTGCTGGATTTTAAAATTGCCGACGATAAGCTATCAACCCGCATGAGCGAACGGTTCCTGGAGATGCTGCCGACACGCAACCTGTTGTTTCCCCACACCATTGAAATACTGGAATACTTACGCGCCCGCAATTATCAGTTGCATTTAATCACCAACGGTTTTGAAACCGTACAGCATTCGAAACTGCGCTATTCCGGGCTGGATAAGTTTTTTGGAGAAGTGATCACTTCTGAAGGATCGAATAGTCTCAAACCCAACAAAGAGATATTTGAATATGCATTCCGTAAAACCGGTGCGACGGCGGAGAGCGGCATCATGCTGGGCGATACACTGGACGCGGATATCCAGGGGGCGATAAATGTGGGCATGGACCAGGTGTTTGTGAACCATACGCGCATCCAACCGGCGGGCATCAAGCCCACTTATATGGTGCATTCATTGAAGGAGCTGGAAGCGATTTTTTGAGGGAATCGTGAATGGTCAATAGTGAATGGTCAATCGTCAATCGTGAATTGATTTGGCGCTTTAATTTCTTCGCATCTTTGCGTGAAAAGAAGCATCTGCGTCACGCAAAGACGCACAAGGATTAAATTCACCAGGCATTACTTCCGCTTCTTGAATTCGGCGATGGCCTGATCGAGGTGCCGGAGAAATTTATCTACATCCGGATCATAACCATATCCTTCCTGTATCAGCCTTTTTTCACTGCCGTCAAGAAAGAAATAATAGGGCTGTGTGTTGGCACCGAAGCGTGTAACGGCAATATCGGTATTGCGGTCACCGAGCGTTTCTACCTGTTTTTTCAAGGCATCGGAATAATATTGTTGAGCAGGGGGAAGATCCACACCGTGATGCACATCCACAAATAAGGAAGCAATGATGAATTCGTCTTTCAGTTTCTGCATCACACGTGGATCACTCCATACCTGGCCTTCCATTTTACGGCAGTTAATACAATTGATGCCTGTAAAGTCAAGCATAAGCGGCTTGCCGGTTTTTTTCGCTACTTCCAGGGCTTCTTCATATTCGAAATAAGTAACGAGACCGTTGTTGACGACAACATCCGGCTCATTCTTTTTCATCACTTCATAATATTTTTGCGGATGAGGCAATGCTCCGTTAGCGGAGGAAGATCCTCCTCCGGCGATGGCTTGTGATTTAGCCGAATTAAAATCCTGGGTACCCATCGGAGGGAGAAATGCACTCAGTCCTTTCAGCGGCGCACCCCAGAGTCCGGGCACCATGTACACCATGAACGTGAAGGCACCTATGGCAAAGAATAGTCTTGTAACGGTGAGATATGGATGGCCGAAATCATTTTTAGGAAGATCGTCATCGTGATGAAAACGAAGTTTGCCCAGGAGATATAAGCCAAGTAAAAGGAAAATAACGATCCAGAGTGAAAGGAATACTTCACGATCGAGTATACGCCAGTTGCGGGCCAGGTCTGCGTTGGACAAGAACTTCAGTGCCAGTGCCAGTTCGAGGAAACCGAGTGTCACCTTCACGGAGTTCAGCCATCCGCCGGCTTTACCCAACAAATTGAGTTTGCTGGGGAAGAAGGCGAATAAGGCAAAAGGCAATGCCAGTGCAAGCGAGAAGCCAAACATCCCTACCAGCGGACCATAATAACTTCCTTTGGAAGCTAATACAAGCAGGTTGCCGATGATCGGGCCCGTGCAGGAGAACGATACGATCACAAGCGTCAGGGCCATGAAAAATATTCCCCAGAAACTTCCGGTGCTTGCGCGTGAGTCTGCGCGGGTAGACCAGGAAGCGGGCAATGTTATTTCAAATGCGCCAAGGAACGAAATACCAAATATCAGGAAGATCGCAAAGAAGACGATGTTAGCGATCCAGTTGGTAGCAAGATTGTTCAATGCTGCGGGTCCGAAGATCAGCGTAACAAGAAACCCGATCAGTGTGAAGATGACGACGATAGAAATAGAATAGTAAAAAGCATTACGTATACCTTCTGCACGGCTTTTACTTCTTTTTGTAAAAAAGCTAACTGTCACCGGAATCATCGAGTAAACACAGGGAGTGAGCAGGGCCAGTAAACCACCGCCAAAAGCAGAAAGGAAGATCCAGATCAATGACCGGGCAGGTTGTTCATTTGTACTGGCCACGCCACTTGCTGCCGCATTATCGCTGGTTATATTTATCCTGAATGGAACTTCTACCGGCTCGAATGATTCACCTTTTTGGTAAAGTAAAGTGGCGGTTCCTTTTATGAACAGACTATCCTTACTGTTTAGTTTTAAATGTTGCTTCCAAACCGCAGAGTCCAGAAAAAACTCCAGTTCGCCCAGTTCGGGATTCGGTTCTTTTTTCAGATTAGATGATTGGACCGGTTTACCTGAACGAAGTTTTTCAGCCGTTGAGTCAAAAACAAACGACGAAAAAAGCTGCGCCGCGGAATCTTTGGCTAAGCCAAATACCTTAATGCCGGGCTTGATGTCCAGTTTCAGGGCCACGGTCACGTCTTCCGGTCCGGTACGTTCGAAGGACGGAGTGATTTTTACAGGCAGCGAATCCTGCGCGGCTCCCCACAGCGGCAGCGTGAAGAGCAATATGATGGCGAAAAGCTTGTTCATAGACGGGTGTAAAAGTAGCCAAAAACTGCCTCACAATAAGCAGCGTCAACGGATAACCATTTAAATGGTCAAAAGGTTTTCTTAAAACTATTATTCGGCGCGCGGGGCTCCCAAAAAGATTTACGCAAAACCCCACCTAACAGATTTTACCCAAAACAGAACTGCCTCCCGGAGGAGGCAGCCTGTGATAGATAAGTTCCGGCCTATTTTTTTATTTTAATAAACGGTATTACTTCTGCCGTTCCATCTTTTTTCTGTACCCGCAGCAGATAACTTCCGTTGCTCAGTCCACTTATATCGTATTGCAATCCAGTTATAACATGCAGTTGCATCATTTGCCGTCCCTGCATATCGAGCAGTTGTACAAATGAAATATCAGCTGGATTGATATTTTTAAGCGTAATGAGATCGTTGGCCGGATTCGGATACAGCAACGTTTTCTGCACGTTGTTCAGGGTTACCATGGCCGTATTGCTGTATTTGAATCCATTGTTACGGTCCACCTGTTTCAGCCGGTAATACAACCTGCCTTCACCGGGAGAAAGGTGGAGGTAACGGTATTGGTGACGCCCCGGCGTATTGGCCGATGTTTCTACGCCAGTTTTTATAAAATCCTGTCCGTTCCTGCTCCATTCGATCTCAAAGTGCGAGGTATTGACTTCGTTTTCGGTTTGCCAGGTAAGCAATACGTCGTTACCACTGGCAACCGCCGAGAAGGAGATAAAGTCGAGTGGCAATGGCGATCCTTTCAGAAAACTTACATAGTTGGTAATGCTCCAGTCGTCGTGGCTTCTGACGAAAAGGGTATGTGGCCCGTCGGCGAGTGAACTGGTATTGGCGGCAAAGTTGATGTTGTTCAGGTTCACGCCCGGTGTGATTGCAATCGACGTTCCGTTGCCAAAGCCCGGATCAGTATCAAAAAAGTATTCTGCATAAGTGATATTGCCTGGTGCGCCTGGCGCAGGCGGATAGGAAAAGTCTTCATCAACGAGGAAATCCTGAACGTTGGTGAGACTCCATCTGCCATCATTGTTTTTGCTGCGGATGCCGAGTGTGTGCGTACCAGCGCCCAAAACGGTTGTATTCAACGAAGCCAGTATATCGGCCAGATTTTGACCTGTACCCGTTGTCAGTGGTGTGCCGTTGCCTAAGCCGGGATCCGTATCAATGAAATATTCGGCTGTTACGATGCCGGAAGCTGCTGCAGGCGGAGGCGGATAAACCGGGTCAAAATTTACGAGGAACTCCTCGATTACAGTATGACTCCAACTGCCATCGCCATTCCGGCTGCGAATCCCGAGGCGGTGAACGCCATTGCTCAGTGATGTGGTATTGACCGAGCCAAGAATGCCGGCGAGATCAATGCCGTTGCCTGTTGTTAATACAATGCCATTACCGAAACCCGGATCGGTGTCAATAAAATATTCTGCTACCACAATGTTGGAAGGAGCCGGCGGACCCGCGGGGTAATCAGGATCCTGGGCCTTGGTCAGTACTGCCATCAATAGCAACAGCGTTGTCAATATCATTTTCATACAAACTGTATTAGGTTATGTGAAAAATCAATTGTTGCTGCGAGTGCTGAAGGTTACGTTCATGCTGTTAGTGCCGGAAGGAATAGAAGAAGGCACCGTAAGACTATAGATAGCCGGTACGTCAGGAATACCTGAAAGCCTGTAAGGATCTGTTCCTCCAAATGCACCGCAATTGGGGCTAACAACGCTGCCAACTGTAAGACCTGCACCCATAGCAGGAGAGCCTGCTTTTAATGCGAGCCGTGAATCCCAGCTTCCTGTGGTGCCACCCACATATACATCGACCATGTTAACGTTGATCTGATTACCGACCGCTGTACCGGGTAGTGGCTGGTTTTGCGAGAAAAGATTGTTCTTTATGTTGCAGTTGGTAAAGACAACAGGGTTGCCATTGTTATTGGTAAAAATGTTATTGGCCACATAACAGTTGCTAATAGCACTGCCGGCGGTTGGTGCCGGGAACGAAAAGCTATTATTACGGAAAATATTATTGCTGCCACTGAGATTGGGCAGGTTTACGCCGGCCCAGAAACCGAAGAAGATGTTGTTCTCGCAGATAAAATCGGACAATGATCCTGATGTGCTGACGATCGCATTGTTATCGATAAAACATTTTCGGATCACCACGCCGCTGTTAACTGCATTCGGCGCATTGAGTCCCTGCCCGATATAACATTTCTCAAAAGTGATGTTGGTCCAAACAGTGCCGGCAGTACTGCCACCTATAAATGATATACCGGTAAACTTGCTTCCGGCGGCACCGGCGGTGAGGCTGATAAAGCGGACGACTGATTGTTGTGTTTTGTATTGTAAGCCGGTGTTGGGTGGGAAAGTAGTATTGGCCGGATCGAGGAAATAGCCGGTGCCGATGATCACCAGTCGTTTGTTGATGGTCGCATCTCCATACGAGAGCGGACTTGCTTCCAGGTGAAGCGTGTCGCCGTTTTGCACCGAAGTGCTGAGCAGTGCGGCATCCAATGAGGTAAAGTCGGCGGTGATGCCGGTGTTGTTATTTAATCTCCAGATTTTAGCCTCCGCACCGGAGGACAAAAAAAGGAGCAGGGCAACCGCCAGGATTGTGTTGAGCTTTTTCATGATAATTTTTTAGATGCAGAATCAGAATAGGCTCAAATGTAGTTGGCCGCATAACCGGCCTTATCAACTGAAAAGGGGATTTTTGAGGAATCGTGAATCGTGAATCGTCAATAAACAGCCTTAGCGGCTTAATTACTTTGTGTCTTTGTATGAACAAGCGTGCCGGCTCAAGGCTAACCTTTGGTATGGCGAAGCATCAGCCTCACGGTGGTAACCGGGAGCAGAGCTAAAGAAGTGCAATTCACGATTCACGATTGACGATTGACAATTCACGCCCGCACCGACGAGGTTCTTATGATCAATTGCGGAGCAAGTTGATGAGTGTTGAATTCCGTCACCGGTTGTTTGCTGTTGAGCAATTGCAGCAACGAATTCATGGCTACCTCGCCCATTTCAAGGGCCGGTTGTTTAATAATGGACAAAGGCGGATCGATGAGTTCGGTGAGGTCGGAGTTGGAAAAACCGATGAGGCCCATATCCCTGGGCACCTGCAGCCCTTTGTTTTTTAAGATGCGAAGACAACCCGTGGTCAGTTTATCCGATAGCGCCAGGATGGCATCGGGTTTGGTTTCCATGGCCAGCAGTCCTTCTACGGCCGTATTTACTTCGGCCAGCACCAGCCCGCCATGCGGGCAACTGCGAATGTAGCCGGGCTCTTCTGTGATGCCTTCCTCTGCCAGCGCAGCACGGTAACCTGCCATGCGGTCCTGTGTGATCGAGAGCGTTTCACTGTTCGTTACGGCAGCAATGCGGCGGTAACCGCTTTCCAGCAAATGGCGCGTGGCATCGAATGCTCCCCGGTAATTATCTACTACCACTTTATGCGTGTCAATGTCCGGCACCACGCGGTCGAAAAATACGACCGGCATGCCGCGGCTGATGATGTCTTTTATAAAACTGAAATCACTGGTTTCGGCAGATACCGATATGATCAGTCCGTCTACGGATCTGGAAGTAAGGTAGTTCAGGTTGATTTGTTCCCGCTCCTGCGATTCGCGCGTCTGGGAGATGATGACGTTGTAACCATTATTATAAGCAATGGATTCGATGCCATCGATGGCCTGGGAAAAAAAGCTATTGGCAATTTCACTCACAATTACGCCGATAGAGCGGCTTCTGCGTTCTTTAAGACTTAACGCAATGGGATTCGGATGATAATTGATCTTTTCCGCGTATTCGAGCACGAGCTTTTTCGTCTCGGGACTGATCTCGTAGCTGTCCCGCAGCGCACGCGAAACGGTGGACGTGGACAGTCCGAGCGCTTTGGCAATATCCTTAATGGTAACAGCTTCAAACTTCATGGGCAATCAATTATTGAATATCCGCCTAAAAGTAGTGATTTGCCGTCAGCCTTCCCGGCATAAACACGCAAAACAATAAGAACCGGTCATTGACACCACAAACCTGCTCAGGATAGTGCAGGATAAATAACGTATTGGCTTACAACCTGCAACGCCATCGTTGCCGGGAACGATTGCGTAAATAAAAAAATACAATCGGTTTCGTAATCCTGAAAATCTGCCTAGACTTGTCAGGCGAAACGAAGCGATTGCCTGTCACTACACTCTTCTGAGCCCCTTGCCCGGCCATGAAGGGTTGATCGTCGGGCAAGTCATCTTCCGGCTCCTTTTTACAAGCCCGCATTTTTCAGAAAAGAGTTGTCTTTTTTCTTCAAACCAAAAAAACGATTGCAGTATGAGGAAATTACTGTTTTTATGCTTGTTGATGTTCGGGGCCAGCTCCCTGCTGTTTGCCCAAAGCCGCCAGATCAGCGGCCGGGTAACAGATGATACGGGTGCGCCGCTTCAGGGCGTGTCTGTTCAGGTCAAGGGCACGACCAACACTACACAGACCAATAAGAATGGTGATTTTACCATCCAGGTGACCGGCGCAAACGCGGAACTCACCATCAGTTACACCGGCTTTACGACGCAAACCGTAGAAGCTACCGCTAATATGATGGTAAAACTCGAACGGTCCGTTTCTTCGCTCGATGACGTAGTGGTAGTGGGTTATCAGACCATGAAGCGTAAAGACCTTACGGCTTCCGTGTCTTCGGTAAGCGCCCGCCAGTTGAAAGATGTTCCTATCAACTCCGCTGCCCAGGCATTGGCCGGCCGTCTTGCCGGTGTACAGGTTACGGGTACCGAAGGTTCTCCCAACGCGGAAGTGTTAATTCGTGTACGCGGCGGTGGTTCCATCACACAGGACAATTCTCCGCTTTACATAATTGATGGTGTGCAGGTGGAAAATGGTCTTTCTGCGCTTTCTCCCCAGGACATTGAATCGATCGACGTACTCAAAGACGCTTCTGCCACCGCTATCTACGGTTCACGCGGTGCCAATGGTGTAGTGATCATTACAACCAAAGGCGGCAAGAACACAAAGCCCACGATCAGCTACAATGGTTTTATTGGTGTGGGAAAAATTGCCAACAAACTGAAAGTGCTGAATCCCTACGATTTTGTGGTATACCAATATGAGCGCAGCCGCGGTAATGCCACCGACAGCACCAACTTTGTAAGACAATATGGTACAACCTGGGATACACTCAGCAACTACAAGAATGTTCCCTTCGTAGATTGGCAGGATGAAATGTTTGGCCGCAACGCAATCATGCAAACACATAACGTTGCTCTCAGCGGTGGCAATGCTTCCACACAATATAATCTGAGCCTTACTTCCAATAAGGAAGACGGTCTGATGCTGGGATCGGGCTTCGACCGCAAACTTGTTTCTTTTAAGTTCGACCACAAATTCGATAACAAACTCCGTGTTGGTTTCAATACACGTTACAACAATACCATCACTACCGGTGCAGGTACTTCCACTACCGGTTCTGCGGGAACCAACCGCCTGCGTCAGAGCGTACGGTATCGTCCGATGCTGCTGCAGGGACAGAATATCTACGACTTCGATCCGGATTATTTCAACGAGACCAATGCCAATGGCATGAACATGGTAAACCCTGTTCTGCTCAATGATGCCGAGTATCGCAAGAATTTCAACAATATCCTCAACCTGAGCGGATATGTTGAGTACAAACTCACGCCTTACCTTGCTTTCAAATCAACAGGTGGTATCGATTTCAACAACGGCAAGCAACAGTTCTTCGACGATACGCTGACCAGCAACTCCCGTCAGAATGGTTCCGTGCAGCCCATGGCTGGCATTACCAATACACAACGTACGACGATCAACAATTCCAACGTATTGACCTTCGACGCTACAAAAACGAAAATCGGTTTCTTCAAACGTCACAACCTCAATATGCTGGCTGGTCATGAACTGTACCAGAGCAATTACAAAACGCAGGTGCAATTGATGCGTTATTTCCCTGTGGGTATTTCACCCAAAACAGCGTTGGCCAACTTCAACCTGGGCACGGCTTATACCGATCCTTCGCGTCCGGCCACTTCGGAAGTGGAAGAGCGCATGGTTTCCTTCTTCGGACGTGTTAACTACAGCTTCGACAGCCGTTACCTGGTTACCGCTTCACTGCGTGCGGATGGTTCGTCTAAATTCGGTACAGGCAACAAATGGGGTTACTTCCCTTCGGGTTCGGTGGCCTGGCGTTTGTCTAACGAAAAATTCTTTGAGTCACTCAAGTCGACTGTTAACGATCTGAAGCTCCGTGTGAGTTATGGCGAAGCCGGCAACAACCGTATTCCCAACTTCGGTTACCTGACACAATATGCCGCATCTACGCAGTACTGGCTCAACGAGCAACTGGTAACAGCCTATGCTCCTGCGGCACTTGCCTACCCCAACCTTGTATGGGAAACAACCGTATCCCGCAACCTCGGACTTGACCTCAGCATCCTCAACAACCGCATACAGTTTACTGCGGATGTATATCGCAATACCACCAAAGACCTGCTGATCAACGTACCCGTACCTACTTCCTCCGGTTACACGACACAGATCCAGAACGTAGGTTCCACCGAGAACAGAGGTGTGGAATTCCAGGTAAATGCGGCCGTGCTGGAGAAAAAGAATTTCTCCTGGAACGCGAACTTCAATATTTCCTTTAATAAAAATAAAGTGCTGAGCCTTGGTGACCGTCAGTCTTTCTTCCTGACCAATTCAGGCTGGGGCTTTTCCAACACACCTGCCGATTACATTGTACGCGTAGGCGATCCGGTTGGTGCCATGTGGGGATTTGTAACGGATGGTTATTACACGATCGATCAGTTTGATTACAACGCGACTACACAAACCTATACCCTGAAACCCGGCGTTGCCAGCAACGGAAGCATTACCCAAGTACCGCAACCCGGTCTCGTACGCTTCCGCGATATCGCGGGTCCGATCGATCCTGCTACCGGCAAGCCCGGTCCTCCCGACGGAAAGATCGATGACAACGACAAGCAGATCATCGGTGTGGCACAACCTAAATTCTTCGGCGGTTTGAACCAACAATTCACCTACAAAAATTTTGACCTGAATATCTTCCTGAACTTCTCTGTTGGCGGTGAGATTTACAATGCCAACAAACTTGAGTTCACATCCGGTTACACGGCCAATGCCAACATGCTGGATATCGTCAACAACCGCTGGACAAGAATCAACAGTCAGGGACAGGTAGTAACTGATCCGGTTGCCTTAGCTGCGCTCAATGCCAATGCAACGATGTGGACGCCCAGCACCAGCAGTACTTCTTTTGTATTGCATTCATGGGCGATCGAAGACGGGTCATTCCTGCGTATCAACAACGTAAGTCTTGGTTATACCTTTGCTTCATCGCTGCTGCGTAAGATGAAAATGCAACGCGCCCGTGTGTACGTGACCGGCACCAACCTTGCCGTATTCACCAAATACACCGGATATGATCCGGAGGTTAGCACGCGTCGCGGCAACCCGGTAACGCCCGGTGTGGATTATTCAGGCTACCCGCGCAGCCGTACATTCATTTTTGGTCTTAACCTGACTTTCTAAATCTGTAAATGCCTGCTCAAATGAAAAGAAGCGCATCTTATATAATCGGTATTGTAGCAATAGCGGCCGTAACACTCGGCTCCTGCAAAAAATACCTCGAAGTAGAACCTATTTCTTCCTTCGGTCCTGAATTTGTTTTTGATAATGCGATCAATGCCGAAAAGGCGGTACTCGGAGCGTATGCACCGATGACCGGCGACCAGGGATATGGTATCCGTCTGAGTATGTATTATACCTACGATGATGACCTGATGATGGGACAAGGCGGCACGCCTTATCCCGACAACGAACGCCGCGACATTGCGCATTACAATGTAAACGCCAACAACACACAACTTGCCGGCCCTTTTAACCAATTATGGTTAGGCGTGGAGCGGGCCAACCTTTGTATCTATTATATTCCGCGCATGCCGGAATATACCGGTGGTACTACCGCTCAGCAGGCAAAGCTGAAGTGGCTGCACGGTGAAGCACTCACGCTTCGTGCACAATATTATCTTGAACTGATCCGTAACTGGGGCGATCTTCCTGCACAACTGGAACCATCTTTTACCCAGACCGATCTTTATAAAGGGAAAACAGACCGTGATTCCATTTATGAAGTGTTGTTGAAAGATTTGCAACTTGCCGCCACGCTTGTTCCCTGGCGTACCCAGGCAAGTGCCAGCAGCGAACGCATTACGCAGGGGGCTGTACGTGCACTGCGTGCGCGCATTGCTTTGTATCGTGCAGGTTATTCATTGCGCAGATCGCCGGTGCAAATGGTGCGTGGTTCCGATCCTAATACTTATTACCAGATAGCGAAAGACGAGTGTAACACGATCATGCAACAAACAGCAGATCACAAGCTGAACACCAGCTTCCGTTCCGTATTCAAAGATTATATCTGCGGCCACGCCATTGAACCCAACGGCGAAATTCTGTGGGAAGTAGCAATGGGCGGTGGCACCAGTGCGCTGGGCGACAGCAAACTGGGTTATTACAATGGTCCGCGTGGCAACGGTACGGCGCTGGGCAACTCAGCATTGACCGTATTGCCCAGTTATTTCTATATGTTCGACAGCACCGATCTGCGCCGCGATGTGATGTGTGTGCCTTATAACGTGACGAATGCAGGTGGCACACTCGGATCTTTCCGCACACTGCAGACAATGGTGGATGGTAAATTCCGCCGCGACTGGATTGCACCGAATGTGAATGCTTCTGCTGCGCAATATTTTGGACTTAACTGGCCGGTGATCCGTATGTCGGATGTGATGCTGATGTTTGCTGAAGCGGATAACGAATTGAGCAGCGGCCCTACTGCTGCGGCTTACAATGCTATCAACCAGATCCGTCGCCGTGGTCATGGCAAGCCGTTGGCAACGGCCGATCCTGTAGTAGACCTGCCACTGGGATTGAACAAAAGTCAGTTTTTCGATTCATTGGTAAAAGAACGCGCACTCGAACTGGGGGGTGAAGGCATCCGTAAGTATGACCTGATCCGCTGGAATCTGCTGGGTACAAAACTGGCAGCTACCAAAGCGCAATTACAGGTGATGGCAGCGCGTAGTGCAGCACCGTGGAATACCTATCCCACTACCATGTATTTCCTGAATAATTCCACCACACTGACTTACGCGGGTTCCTATTACAAGCCCAACGTAACACCGGCACCATCCGGACACAGCAGTGTGGCCTGGCTCGGCACAGCGATCAACACCACTATCGTTACGTATTATGCGGCTGGTTTTACGGCAAATAAAAGTGAGCTGTTACCGATTCCGCAGGCAAGTATCGATGCCAACAGGAATTTGAAACAGGATTATGGGTATTAATTCAAAAGTCAAAAGTTAACATTCAAAACAGCCATCACGGCCCTTCGAGAACCTCAGGGACCATGATGGCTGTTTACCTTAATACCTATAACCTAATACCTATAACCTAACACCCCATGTCTTACGCCTTTCCCCTTCTCAAAAAAACCTTCCTGCTTTTTTCATGCGCCGTCATGCTCAACGCTTGTGCGCAACAAAAGCAGGCAGTAGCGGTTACAGACGATCGTCCTGTTGCTTTTCCGGGTGCGGAAGGTTTTGGAAAATATACCACGGGTGGGCGCGGTGGCAAAATATACAAGGTGACCAACTTGGATGACAGCGGACCCGGAAGTCTCCGCGAAGCGGTATCTGCCAAAGAACCGCGCATCGTGGTGTTTGCCGTTTCGGGCACTATTCATCTGCAATCAAAACTCATTATTCGCGGTAATATCACGATTGCCGGCCAATCGGCTCCCGGCGATGGAATATGCCTAGCCGATTATCCCGTGACCATGAATGGTGATAATATCATCATTCGTTATTTGCGTTTCCGTATGGGCGATCGTTACCAGAACAAAGGAATGGTTGATGGCGCGGGCAGCGATGATGCATTTGGTGGCAACCGCAACAAACAGGTGATCATCGATCATTGCAGCATGAGCTGGAGCACGGATGAAGTATGCAGTGTTTATGGAGGTGATAGTACTACGTTGCAATGGAACATCATTTCCGAACCGTTGAACTATTCTTATCATTTTGAGAAAGGCGATACCGATTTTGAAAAACATGGTTATGGTGGTATCTGGGGCGGCGCTCATTTATCGGCACACCACAATCTTTTCGCACATTGTACCAGCCGTAATCCGCGCTTCAATGGCGTGCGGCTGGGTGCGGATCGTGAACTCGTGGATTTCAGGAACAATGTGATCTATAACTGGGGACACAACAGTGCTTACGGAGGCGAAAGAGGGGAATACAACATCGTTAATAATTATTACAAACCAGGGCCGGCTACAGGGAAAAATGTGCGTCACCGCATTGTGAACCCAACCATCGATGCGCCGGGAGCGGGTCAGTTTTTTGTTGAAGGAAATTATGTATGGGGACGTCCCGACGTAACAACCGATAACCGGTTGGGAGTGCATGCCGGTAAGAACACAGAAGTTGATTTAGCTATGGTCACCGCAAAAAATCCATTTGAAGCAGTAAGCCTTCCACGCGTTTTCGCGGAGAAGGCCTATAAAGCAGTACTGCTCAAGGCAGGTGCCAGTTACAAGCGTGATACGCTTGATCAGCGCATCATTGGCGAGGTAGAAAAAGGCACCGGTCGTATTATCGACGTGCAGGGCGGTTATCCGCATGGCACACCTTACGAGGTTACGGCATCTGCATGGCCGGCATTAAAAACATTACCAGCACCGGCTGATAAAGACGGAGATGGTATGCCTGACGAATGGGAAATAAAAAATGGACTGAACCCCAATGATGCTTCGGATGCTGCTTTATTTTCGCTGAATAAGCAGTATACCAATATTGAGGTTTATCTTAACAGCCTCGTATCCGAATAATAAACAGCCTATGCGATCCCTGTTTACATCTTTGTTATTGCTGATAAGTTCGCTTGTAGTTGCGCAGCAGAATTACCCGTCCAAACTCACCGTGGCAGCAGATGGCTCCGGTGATTACCGCACCATCCAGGAGGCGATCAATGCTTTCCGCGCTTATTCCCCGGTTGCTTTGCAATTGCATATCCGCAATGGTGTGTATAAAGAAAAACTGGTCATTCCTTCCTGGGTCACCAATCTTACCATCACCGGAGAAAATCCTGACAGTACCATCATTACCAATGATGATTATTCGGGAAAATTCAAATCAAAGGATACGGTCGCAGATAAATCAAAGTACAGCACTTTCTCTTCTTACACGATGTGGGTGCAGGGAAATGACATCACGATCAAAAACCTTACTATCCGCAACACAGCAGGCCGCGTAGGGCAGGCTGTTGCATTACACGTGGATGGAGACCGCGTAACGGTTAACAACTGCCGGTTGTTGGGCAACCAGGATACCTTGCTGACGGCAAACGACAGCTCGCGGCAGTATTACATCGGCTGTATCATCGAGGGTACTACTGATTTTATTTTCGGTCCGGCTACGGTTGTTTTTGAAAACTGCATTATCCGCAGCCTGAGTAATTCTTATATCACCGCGGCATCGACGCCGGCATGGAAACAGTTTGGTTATGTGTTCCTGAATTGCAAACTCACGGCCAATGAGGAAGCGAAACAGGTTTATCTCGGTCGTCCGTGGCGGGCTTATGCGCGCACAGTTTTTATTGGTTGCGAAATGGGTGCGCATATCCGCGCAGAAGGTTGGGAAAACTGGCGCAATCCTGAGAATGAAAAGACCGCCTTTTATGCTGAATACAAGAACTCCGGTCCTGGTGCTGCTACTGCAGGCCGTGTAGCCTGGAGTCATCAGTTGACAAAGAAGCAGGCGGCCGCTTACACTACCGGTCGTATATTCGGTGACTGGAAGCCTTCAAAAAACTGATAGCACATGAAAGTCCGTCTGGTTGTTTTGCTGCTGATGCTTTGTCAGCAGGTCTTTGCGCAGGAATTTATTCCCTTATGGCCCGATGGCTGCAAACCTAATTTCAACGGAAAACCAGTTACTGATTCCATCTTTAACGAACGTATCGTGCGCGTGGGAACGCCGGGTATTTATTGCTTTCCGGTTGCGCAGGCAGAGAATACCGGCACGGCTGTGCTGATTTGTCCGGGTGGTGGCTATGCACGTCTCTCGCATATTTACAACGGATTTAATTTGGCGAAATGGTACAACACGCAGGGCATCTCCGCTTTTGTATTGATCTATCGCCTGCCACACCAGACCGACCTGGTGAACCGGGAGCTCGCACCTTTGCAGGATGCACAACGCGCCATGAAACTGCTCCGTTCACAAGCCGATAAATGGAAACTGATACCAGGACGTACCGGTGTAATGGGCACTTCTGCGGGTGGACACCTCGCTGCGCAACTGGCCAATGCTACCGATGATGTATCGAAGATCAATGATGCACTTGATACGATCAATTATCGTCCCGACTTTGCGGTGTTGTTATCACCCGTTATCACATTGGGTGAATATGCGCACGTTGGCAGCCGCAATAATTTACTGGGGAATAATGCATCACCTGCATTGATAAAAAAGTATTCATTGGAGAATGGTGTAACGCCCCGCAATCCTCCGACATTCATGGTGCATGCGAGCAACGATAGCACCGTTCGTGTACAGAACAGTCTTTTCTATTATACTTCATTGGTACAGCAACACGTGCCTGCGAGTTATCATGTGTTTCCGCAGGGCGCGCATTCTATCCGGCTGGTGGAGAATCCCGGTTCTGTTGATCAATGGACAAACCTTTTGTCGGCCTGGCTGAAGGAGATGAAATTCCTGGTGCCGGTGCCGTTTAAGGGTTGAGGGGCTGATTAAGAAAGCAGTCGTTTTATTTTTCGCTTGGTGCTGACACTGTTTTTTATACAATCGATTATTCCTGTGAATTCATCATTATTTAAGGTTCCTTTAATCTCATAATCTATTCCTTCAATCTGATAAACTCCTTCGAATATCTCGACCTCATAATCTTCGACCTGGTTTCCATATATAAAAGTTGGCAGGTCGAAGGAAAAACCATTATCACAAATTATACGCCCTGGCTCAAATGCGTAACAGTTAAAAACTCTGTCATCTTGATTTATACAACCGTGCGCAACATTAATTAAAGTAGGCGCATTATTTACACGCGTTGGTAATGAGGCCACAATAGTTTTGTCGCCGCTCACTCCCAGCACAATCAGGTACTTTGGTTTGGCGGTATTACCATTTTTAAAGTAGAATGTTGGGAAATAAATGATGTGGCCTGGAATAAACACCTTATCTTTTTAGCTGCTTGGAAAATTCTAGGTTTTCTTTCGTCTCTTCAAAACGCTCCATCAAATACTTGTCGTGTTCAAAAAGAAGTGAAAAGTCAATATTAATTTCTGTACTGTTCTTTAACTCATTTTCTAGCAACTCGAGTACTCCATTTTTTATTGCAGATTTCCGCCACAGGGAATTTGGTCCGTGAGTTTGCTTTACTAAGGTTGAAGCAGTTTTATCCTGCACAAAATCTGACACGTGCTCAAGAATCTGAATATCATTGTCACTAAATTCATCGTCGCAGAACTTTTTGAGTGGCTTAAACAAGGCGAGATTTTTTTCATCTCTTGCGATAAATCCCGCAAGCAAAGTAGGAGATGGTTCGGATAAATCAATAAAAATATCTTTTGCTACAGGACCATGTTTCCAAAGCTGAAAGTCGATTCCAAAAAAGGGGTACCCATATTTTTTTATCGCTGCTTCCTCCAGAAGAAAAAGAGTTTTCAAGATTTTCGTTTTATTTAGATCTGAAAACTTCTCTGCCAGATAAATGATGGTGTTACCAATTTTATCGATCTGGTCTTGAGTAAATGCAGTATCGTTTGAAAAGTAAAACATTCAGTGCAAATATACTAAATAGTTTAGTATCGGGAAGGTTTTAAACGCTTTTTTTGCGGTGAAATCTATACTGAAAGGTAGCTATTTCGGACAATATTAACAAAGAGTGCATACCTTATATCGTAAAGTAAAGGCCTTTGTGCCCTTGTGGTTTTTACACCAACAACCGCCTGCCTCCGAAAATCAGCCACTTCCCAATAAACCGCCTTCCGCTTTAACAACGTATCAAACAACAAGGGGTAATCCTTTCTATTCTTTACCGGAAAATCATCCAGCCAACTGTGCCGGTCCGAAATATTCCAGAACGTAACGCTGGTAAGTTGTTTGCCCATTCCCCTGAATTGACGAAAAGCCTGGGTATATAAGTCTCGTTGTTTTTGTTCACGGTCAGTGGTAAAGCCGGTGTCGTTGTCTTCCTGTTTCCGATCGCGGGCATTGTGTTCTTTCGGATAAACGGATACGTCAAGTTCAGTGATCTGTAGAGGCAAGCCGAGAGTCCCCAATTCCTGTAATGTTTGCTGTAACTGCGCACTATCGGGTTCATTCACGGCCCAATGCGCCTGCAGCCCGATGCCGTGGATGGGTATGCCTTTATCCAGTAAACTTTTTACCAGGCGATAAATCTTTTTGCGCTTAACCGGACTGATCTCGTTGTAATCATTGTAAAAAAGCAATGCCTTCGGATCGGCTGCGTGTGCATATTCAAATGCTTTTTCAATATACTCTTCGCCACAAATCTGGTAAAACAAAGAAGGGCGGAGGTATTCATCCGGTTTATCGGAAATAGCTTCGTTTACCACATCCCAGGCGTAGATAGTGCCTTTGTAACGATTGACTACGGTGGTGATATGTTCTTTCAATCGCGCCAGTAATACTTCTTTCGAAACGGTTTTCCCTTTATCATCAATAAAAAACCAATCGGGTGTCTGGTTGTGCCAGCAAAGTGTATGTCCGCGTAGTTTCAATTTGTGTTCACGGGCAAAGGCGGCGATCTTGTCGGCTTCCGTCCAGTAATAGCGGTCGGGGGCCGGATGAATCGGTCCCATCTTCATGGCATTCTCCGGTGTAAGGCTGTTGAACTCACGAAGGATCAGCGCGCGTTCATCAGGGTGTTCAAGTGCGGCGGCGGAAACAGCCACGCCTATGGGAAAATAGGAACGGTAATAATCTTTCAGTCCTTTGTCTTCGGTAACAGCAGTGGGTTTGGGCGCACAGGCGGTCAACCATAACAGGGAGATCATCACTATTTTTTTCATGACTTAATTTTTATTTCCTCGATCGCTGATACTGGTGGCAGGAGGACCGAGATAACTTTTCGGCAAGGGACCAAATGCCAATACTATTTTTTGCAATACCAATCCCATATGAGGAGAGATACGGATGACATGTCGACCGGGTGTAGAAATATTATGCAGGCTTTCCACCACGATCTTGTTTTCTGCTACCCATTTGCTCCATGTCCTGACCTCCTGGTCATTTGCATTAACGGATATCCGTTGAGATGTTTCCTTGTCTATTGAAACATCATAAGTTAAACCATCTGTCGTGTGATACAGATTGAGGGTTGGTGAAAAGAAGGCCTGTAACCTCACGCTGCCGGTATCGTACACGTATATTTCATATTCCAGCGGAATGAGTTTGCGATGCGTAATCAACGGCGTTTGCATTATACCCGCTCCGGTCAGTCCAATCCCCGGAACTGTTATCCATATTTTTTCGTCAACCTTATTGGTATAACCATCCGCCGGAATGGAAACATAGCCGTTTCGTTCATAAAAGCCGTTGGCTGTTTCGGGAGGAACGAGATGCTGTGCTGTACGAAGTTCTTGTACAGGTGCAGCCGGATCTGTCAGTGATTTGTTATCATTCAAATAAACAAGAACGGGCATGCTGTTATGTTCAGGCTGCTGCCAGCCGGTGTAGCCGATATGTGTCTGGCTCATCATGTGTGCCCATTTGCCATTCCGCAATTGATGATAACGTTGGGTGATCAGCGAGTCCTTTGTATAATATTCCGCCGCCCTCTTCGCCCATGTGTTGGTGGTGTTTAGTTGTTGGCCGGCGGCAAAACGATTGTTGGCAACGGCGTAGTAGAGATGGTGCAGATTACCAAAGGCAAGCACCGGATGTAATACCAACTGGAAATAAGCATCCCTGGCAGAGCCGGGCAGTTGGTTTTGCAACTGCTGCGCGTCTTTCGTCAACGCATCCCATTCAGCTATTACACGGTCCCATTCTTCGTAATTGGTCAAGGAGTAAGTTTCAGGTGATAGCAATTCCGGCTTGCGGCGGCTGCTTAGTTGACTGTAACGCCACAACACATCGCCGATGTCGGCAGACAGTGTATTGCCAAATTGCGCAGCGGCCCATTGCACTACGTATTTATTAACGCCATCCGCTTCCATGCTATCGGTTTGCCAGGCGTAATCCAGGAAGAGGGAAACAGGCAGTTCCATTGGTTTGATATCACCCACATTCACGATCCATATTTTATCTACGCCGTGGGTTTTTGTAAGATGCAATTGCTCCCATACGCGGGCAAGATTGTTCGTATTGATCCATTTATAATTTCTCGGACCGCCCACATAATCGAAATGATAATAGAGGCCATAACCACCCTTGCGTGGCGGCATACCCGCGGTTGGCAGCCTCCGCACATTTCCCCAGTTGTCGTCGCAAAGCAACAGTGTGACGTCGTCGGGTACGCGCATGCCTTTATCATAATAATCCTGTACTTCTTTGTACAAGGCCCAGAGTTGCGGAGTGGCCTGGGGTTCTTTGCCCGTTACTTCACTGATAAGTTTACGTTGATCGGTAACGATCTTTTCTAAAAGCGCGGTTGCGGTTTCGCGGCTCATGGGTTTGTCGCCATCGCCACGCATACCGAGCGTTACGATCTTTTCATTCTTTGCCCGTTGCATACCCTGTTTCCAGAACTCTCTCAGCGCAGCGGCGTTGCTATTGTAATCCCATTCTCCCTTTCCGTAAAGACGCCATTCGTCGTGAGCACGCATAAGTGGTTCATGATGAGATGTGCCGATCACGATGGCATAATCATCGGCCGTCTTTGCGTTGAGCGAATCATCATCATAAAAAGCGCTGCCCCACATTGCGGGCCACAGATAGTTGGCTTTGAGCCGCAGCATGAGCTCAAATACTTTTTCATAAAATTTATGATTGAAGCCACCGAACTGCATACGGCTCCAGTTACTCAAGGCAGGGGCCTCGTCGTTGATAAAAATACCTCTATACTGAACGGACGGCGCTTCCGTTTGCTGCGCATTCGGTTTTATGGAAATATTCGGACGCGACGCAACCGGCACATCGGCCCACCAGTACCACGGAGATACCCCCAATTGTTTACTTAGTTCAAAAACACCAAAAGCCACACCGCGCCTGTCATTGCCGGCGATCAGCAATGTTTGTTTGCCGGCATAAAAAGAAGAAGCCGAAGATTGAAGAGAGAAAGCTTCCCATTTCCCCGAAAGAGCCGTTGTATTGAGTTTACCTTTTTTGATTAATTCGCTGTTTTCCGGGGTACCGATCACAATCAGGTTACAGGGTTCTTCGGGCAAACTGTGAACGAGCGGAAGTTTTGTACCGGTTACTTTGTAAATATCTTCCCGGAGCAGCTGGGCAGCCTGCTGCACCACTTTTGCTTCGCGGTTATCGGTGTACAAAACTGCTTTCGCCAATGAAAATCCTTGTCGACCGGTGGTGTCAACGATTTGCGCGGAAATCCTGATTGCTATTAGTAAAATGAAACAGGCAAACAGTCCTTTTTTCATATTAATAGGTTTTGTCGCGGCTGGTGCAGGTGAATTTTTTGAACACGGCGGTGTTTTGGGAAGGCATACCGCTGGAAGTAGCATACATGGCGTACAGGCAGCCCGTAAATCCTCCGGCCGTTTTGGTGCTGAGGTATTTCGCATTGATGTTATCGGCCAGCAGTTGCCAGCGCTTGCCGTCCATTGAAAAGTAGAAGGCATAGGTGTCCTGCCGGGCTTCGATTTTCAAGTAGCAATTTGTTGCCTTAGGGAAAAGCGCAGCACCCGTGATCAGCGTATCCGTTTCGCCACCCTTGTACAGTCCGATAAAGGGCTGATTGTTTTGCGTTGTTAGTGCCAGAAAGTAGTAATGCTTTTCATTCTGAAAAACCAGCAGACCTGCCTGCTCATTTTCTTTTGCGGCATTGAATTGCAATTGCACCGAAGCATCACCGCTGAGATGCGGTTGGCGGAATCCGATGAAAGATGGATTGCTTTTGCCACCACAGGTTTCAGGACGCAGTTTCACCGCAAGCGCACCTTTGCCGGAGGAATACCATTTCTCCGAAGGCGTACGCAGAAAAACATAGCGCTTGTTCAAACCGGTATCACGAAAGCGGTCAGTGAATGTAAAGTTGTTGTTGAATTGTTCTTTTGTTTTTTTACCAATAGCATTGATCGGGTAACGGTACTTTACGGTTTCCCCTGCCGGTATCATGGCCGGCCAGCCGTTGTTCCATGTTACCGGCACCATGAATGTTTCGCGACCTGTATTGTAATGATCGCCTTCATAAGGACGGCAGGCCAGGAACACGGCCCACCATTCGCCAGAAGGGGTTTCGACAAAATCTGCATGACCGGTGGTGGTAACCGGATTTGGCCGCGCGGGATTGAGATCGCGTTGTGTCATGATGGGATTAGCTTCGAACGAAACATAAGGTCCGGCCACACTTTTGCTGCGGAAGATCACCGATGAATGATTGTAAGCGGTCCCACCCTCGGCACAAAGCAGGTAATAATATCCGTCTTTCTGATAAATGTGCGGCCCTTCGATCCATACGGGGTGACGGCTGGTATCGGTGCCGCCATTGATGAGCATCATTTCCTTGTCACTCACTTCATAGGTTGCTGCATTCCATTCACGCATACGGATGGTACGATGGCCATTCCACAATGATTTGTTGTCTGGTGGAATGCTGTTGTAAACGATATAGGATTTTTCATTATCGTCGAAGAAGATCGAAGGATCGATACCATCTACTTTGGGTAAGGGAACGGGATTGCTCCATGGCCCGCGCGGATCGGTAGCCGTTACCACAAAATTTCCGAGTTTATCAATTAAGGTGCATACCACATAAAATTTCCCCTTATGGTAATGAATGGACGGAGCAAACAAACCTCTGGATACACCGGCGCCATCAAGCGGTAGTTGCTCTGGCCTGTCGAGCACATGACCGATCTGTTCCCAGTTCAAAAGATCGCGGCTGTGGAAAATGGGAAGCCCCGGAAAATAAGCAAAGGAGGAGTTGATCAGGTAATAATCATCACCCGCCCTGCAGATCGATGGATCGGGATAAAATCCGGCGAGCACGGGATTGCGCAATATACCGCGCTGACTGTACAAGCTGACGGACAGGCATAAGAGGGCGAGAAGAAAGAATGTCTTTCCTTTTGGCAAGCGCATAGGAGTTGATTATGGAGGTTAAAAGAAGCCGGCGGCCGCTATGAAACAGCCACCGGTTTATCAGAGATACCAGTTCAGTATGTTCTCGAGATATTCCTGTCTGCCGCTGATAGTAGCAGGCTCACCGTTTTTCACTGCATAGTCTCTCAGATCGGTCAGGCTGAGCTTGCCTTCTTCAAATTCTTTTCCTTTACCGTTGTCAAAACTGCTGTAACGGTCTTTCCGGAATTTGCTGTAAGCTGAATCAGTGAGCACACGATCGGCTATTACCAAGGCACGCGCAAATGCGTCCATGCCGCCGATATGCGCATGGAAAATATCTTCTGTGTCGGTGGAGTTGCGGCGGATCTTCGCATCGAAGTTGATACCGCCACCGCCAAAACCTCCGGCTTCCAGTATTACCAGCATGGCTTCGGTGAGTTCGGGTACGTTGTTGGGAAACTGATCCGTGTCCCAGCCATTCTGATAGTCGCCGCGATTGGCATCGATACTGCCGAGCACGCCCGCATCTGCGGCTGTCTGCAGTTCATGCGAGAAAGTATGCCCGGCGAGTGTGGCATGGTTCACTTCAATATTCAATTTAAAATCACCCAGCAGATCAAACTGGCGGAGAAAACCGATTACGGTTTCGCTGTCGTAGTCGTATTGATGTTTGGAAGGTTCACAGGGTTTGGGTTCAATGAGGAAGGTTCCTTTGAATCCGTTTTGCCGCGCGTAATCGCGTGCTGTCTGTAAAAATCTGGCGAGGTGTTCTTTCTCGCGTTTCATGTTGGTGTTGAGCAGGCTCATATAACCTTCGCGTCCGCCCCAGAAGACATAGTTCTCGCCATCGAGTGCGATTGTTGCATCGAGCGCTGCTTTTACTTGTGCGGCTCCGTGTGTTAACACGTGAAAGTCGGGATTGGTAGCGGCGCCATTCATGTAACGTTTATGCGAAAAGAGGTTGGCGGTTCCCCATAATAATTTTACACCCGATGCATTTTGTTTTTCACGCGCGTAGTCCGTGATCGCAGCCATTCTTTTTTCGTTCTCTTCAATGTCGTCGGTATGGTCAACGATGTCTACGTCATGAAAGCAATAATAGGGGAGGCTGAGTTTGGTAAAGAATTCAAAGGCTGCATCCATTTTATCTTTGGCGCGTTGCAGCGGATCGCTGGCATTATCCCAGGGGAAAATATGCGTGGCGCCACCAAAAGGATCACCTCCGTTGCCGCAGAAGGAATGCCAGTAGGCGCCTGCAAAACGCAACCAGTCTTTCATCGGTTTGCCCGCAACCACCTGTTCGGGGTTGTACCAGTGGAAGGCAAGCGGATTGCGGCTTTCAGGTCCTTCATAGCCAATGATACCAATGTTCTTAAAATAATTTTTTTGTGCTGTCAGGGTCTGCATGTCTTTTTGTTTCAGGGAACAAGTGAATGCTCCGGTGAGAAAATAAGTTGATCGAGTGTATGTTTCCAGCTTTCGTATAGTTCACTATACGGTGAATGTTTATCAGGCGTGGTCACCTTTAATGCTTTTGTGTGTGAGGTTGTATCGGCGGAGATCAGTCCCGCTCCGATGGCGGCACCTCTTGCGGCGCCTGCGCTTCCATCACCGGCGTATTTTTCTACCGGTACACCGGTAACGTTCACGAATATGTCGGTGAATACCGGACTGAGGAACATATTGCTGTGCGAAACCCGGATCACTTCGGGATGAATGTTGTTCTCACGCATGATGTCGAGCCCATATCTGAAGGCATAAGCGATGCCTTCCTGCGCTGCGCGGAACAGGTGTGCCGGTTGGTGCACGTTCAGGTCGAGGTGGCGTATCTGTGCGCCCACGATCCGGTTCTCCAGCATACGTTCGGCACCATTGCCAAAAGGAATGATCTGCAGTCCTTCACTGCCGGGGCGAACGGAAGCGGCGAGGTCGTTTAGTTCGCTATATGACTTATCATTCGCAATATTCTGCCGTATCCAGCGGTTCATGCTGCCGCAACCGTTGATGTTTAACAACACACCGATCCTGTTTTGCGAAGCGGTATGATTTACATGTGCGAAGCTGTTGATGCGTGAGGCGCGATCGGCAGCGAGGTGATCGGTAACGGCGTAGATCACACCGGAGGTGCCGGCTGTAGCCGCCACTTCACCGGGACGAAGCACGTTGAGGGCAAGCGCGTTGTTGGGCTGATCACCGGCTTTGTAGCTTACGGGAATACCGGCTTTGAGGCCGATCGATTCCGCAATATCTTTTTTCAAAAATCCGTGCGTACTGAATACATCGCGGACTTCGGGAAGGAAAGAAGCATCGAAGTTAAAATAGCTGAGCAGTTTCGCAGCGATCTCATTTTGTTTGAAGTCCCAGAAAATTCCTTCGCTTAATGCCGAAGGCGTGGTGGTGAGTTCACCGGTTAATTGCAGGGCAATGAAATCACCGGGCAACATGATCTTGTGTATGCGGCGATAAATATCCGGTTCGTTTTGTTTCACCCAGGCCAGTTTGCTGGCGGTAAAATTTCCGGGTGAGTTCAGCAGGTTTTCGTCGCAGTAATCGCCAAGATCCTGTGCTGCTTGTCTGCCGATTTCCACGGCGCGGCTGTCGCACCAGATGATGCTGTTGCGCAATACCTGGTTTTGTTTGTCGATCAATACCAGACCATGCATCTGGTAAGAAATGCCGATAGCGGCAATATCAGCCGGATTGAACGATGATGATTTCGTCAGCAGTTGAATCGCGGCCTGTACATCATTCCACCATTGCAAAGGCGATTGTTCGGCAAAGCCCGGTTGTGGACTCAGGATCGGCGTTTCGGTATCGGGATACTGCGCCGACGCAACGATACGCCCGGATGCCGGTTCGATTACCGAAGCCTTGATGGAAGAAGTGCCGATATCTATACCCAGAACAAACATATCAATGGTTTAACCCGGATTGCCGGGCATATAATAAAAATTTTGCTGCTGATAGTAATCAAGTGAATGCGCAGGTTGCGGATAATTAGCAGGCAAAGACTGGCGCGAAAATGTCTGGAAATAACTAACACAGGCATCTCTCCATAACACGGCATTTTCTTCCTGTATATTCAGCAGCATACGCACCTGTTCAAAACGTTCTTCGTCGATATAAGATTTTAGTTTATGCCAAGTAGTTCGCATATTCCTGACTTCAATGACGCCGGTATTATAGCGGTAACAAAGTTCTTCCCAGAGCTTACGTCCCGATTGCATGCGGTGATTCCAGGGAACATGGTGAAACCACAATAAAAATCTTTCATCGCAGGTCGCCATGTTTTCCCATTGGCGTTGCGCGCCCGCGGCGTATTGGGAAAGTGCATTGCTGCCCGTAGCAGTTCTGTCGAATCCGATGCCGGTGGAATCTGCGCGATGATAATAAACCGAAGTCCAATCTGCACGTGGTTTATTCGCCACCCATGGGCCGGGTCCATAATGATGACCATAAGCCATGATATGGTGCAGGCCGAGCGGCGTCATGTAATTGACCGCCGTCTCGCGGCTTTGCAAAAGCATTGGTGTGAGTGTATTGACGACAGTGGCGTTATTTCCAAAAGTTAGCTTAATCCACTCTTCCGCAATTTGTTTGGATGATGTGGTTGGATTCCAGGCAAGGCGACCGAAAGCAAACCAGTTGGATTGGGCAAAGGGATGGCCACACCAGTTGCGTTCATCACCGATATTAGCCACGCCTGCGATACCGCCGTTTTTATTTTTTTGTAAAACGGAGGCGACAGGGTTGCCGGCAACAGGTTGATAAGTATCTGCATCGAGTACTTCTTTAAACAACGGTGCGAGGTAAACAAGATGTGAAGCGGCACCCAGGTATTCCTGCGTCAGTTGTACTTCCATCATCAACGGTGTATGCGGCATGGCGCCGAAGAGTGGATGAAAAGGTTCGCGTGGTTGAAAATCGATGGCGCCGTTCTTTACCTGCAGGATTACGTTGGTAAGAAACGTTCCATCGAGCGGTTTAAACTCGGTATAAGCCTGTTTGGCTCTGTCGTCGGGCGTTTCATGGCTATAAACGAAAGCGCGCCACATTACAATGCCACCGTGCGGTGCCAGGGCTTCGGCCAGCATATTGGCACCGTCTGCATGCGAACGCTGATAATCCTGCGGACCAGGCTGTCCTTCGCTGTTGGCTTTTACGAGGAAGCCGCCAAAGTCGGGAATGAGTTGATAAATTTCGTTGGCTTTATTCTTCCACCATTTCTTTACTTCCGGGTCCAGCGGATCGGCCGTGCGCAGGCCGCCGATTTCGATCGGTGCACTGAAACGGGCAGTTAAATAAACACGGATATGATAAGGGCGGAAAATATCGGCGAGTGCCGCTGCTTTTTTCAGATAAGTATCGGTGAGTACACGCGCATTGGCGTTTACATTGGTCAGTACCGTACCATTGATGCCGACAGAAGCGTTGGCTCTTGCATAATCACGGTACCGTGGATCGATATAACCGGGAAGCAGGTGCCATTTCCACAACGACTGACCGGCGTAACCGCGCTCGACGCTTCTGTCGAGGTTATCCCAATGATTGAGAATACGGTGGTGCAGCGAAGGTGAATTGGTTATAAAAACATTGTTCAGCGATTCATTTTGCTGCATGAGTTGGAGTAACCGGAAAGTTCCATACAACAAACCGGCATTCGTGTTGGCAGTGATGAACAATTTGTTGTGTTGCCAGCCGATTATATATCCTTCTTCGTTGAGAGCGTTGAGTGCGGATTTTATTTTTTTATCGGAAATATTTTTTGCGCTGGTAACGACGAGCCTGGCTGCTGCTGCGTTGGTGAACACCGGTTTTTTTCCCAGCAAACCAGGCAGTGCAATTATCAGTTCGTCTTTCGCCGCGGTGTTTTCTTCATCTATGTAAATGGAAGACAACTGAGAAACATACTGTTGCCGTTTTACCTGATCTTTTATGGCGTCATAGCGCAGCCAGAGCCGGTAGCCATCTTCGGCGTGCAGCGGCGTTAACGCAACGCCCAGCAGCAATAAAAGCAACCAGCAGCGCATGTTTCAGGAGCTCCGGACAGAAGATTCGCGGATGATCAAATCGGATTTGATGATGATTTTATTCGTGTGTGTCAGTGTGGCGCTGCCATCGAGATGGCTGATGAGGTTGCGGGCCGCTATTTCTCCCATTTGCACACCGGGATAGTCGATGGTGGTGAGGCGGGGCGAAATAATTTTCCCCATCACATCATTATTGAAACCGCCGATGGCGATGTCTTCAGGAATGCGGATGCCTTCTTCCTGCAGGTGGTGCATGATCACGGCAGCGCAGAAATCGTTGGTGATAAACATGCCATCAGGTTTCTTTTTCATACGCAATACGCGTTGTGCGGTTTCGATACCGTCGCTTTCTTCCAGGCCATTGACCACCACCAGGTCGTCGTCATACTTTATGCTGTTGTCGGCAAGTGCTTGTTTGTATCCGCGTAAACGATCGGCGTAAACGTTACGTTTCAGGCTCGCGGTTACGTGCATGATGCGTTTGCATCCCTGGTTGATCAGGTGTTGCGTCATATCATATCCCGCTCTGAAGTTGTCGATCACTACTTTGGCGCCTTCACTGTCTTCGAACACGCGGTCAAAGAAAATAAGCGGGATGCCTTTCTTCACGAAGGGATCGAAGTGCGCGAGATTCTCCGTATCAAAAGAAAGTGAGGCGATCAATCCATCCACGCGTTTGTGAAAAAGGTTATTGGCGTTGGCGATTTCTTTTTTCGCCGACTCGGAAGACTGGGCGATCAGCAGGTCATAGTTGGCTTCGGTGGTTACTTTTTCGATGCCGGCCAATACAGAGGAGATGAATCCGCTATTTAATTCATGTACCAGCACACCAATAGTATTGGTACGTCCGCGACGGAGATTACTGGCGAAATTATTAGAGCGATAGCCGAGTTCGGTGGCGAGATCGTTGATTTTTTTCTTGGTTTTGGAGTTGATAGCAGGATGATCTTTGAGTGCGCGGCTGACGGTGGCGGCCGACAAATTGAGCTGTCGTGCTATATCATATATAGTAATATCTGCCCTGCTGTCTGTTTTCATATTTATTACAATCGTTTGCGGCTTGATAATAAAGCAAAGTAAAGGATATTTTTAAAAAATTTATGCAATCGGTTACATTTTTCATTTTTTTTCCTACTTTAGCAATCGTGACAGGGAAATAAAGCTTTTCCCGCAACGATTGCCCTAACGAACAGCCAGACGATTGCCATTATGAAAAAGCGTTTCTTATCTGCTTTGCTTGTACCGCTTTTGCCGCTTGTAATGTATGGTCAAAAGCAACCCGCTTTCCGGAATACTGCTTTACCGGTACCACAGCGGATACAGCACCTCATTTCCCAACTTACATTGGAAGAAAAAATTGGTCAGCTCATTTATGATGCACCTGCCATTCCGCGGCTTGGTATTCCTGCCTACAATTGGTGGAATGAAGCTTTGCATGGTGTTGGCCGCTCCGGCAGCGCTACTGTTTTTCCGCAGGCAATCGGTATGGCCGCTACATTTGACGATTCGCTCATCCGCAAAGTAGCCGATGTTATTTCCACCGAAGCACGTGCCATGAACAATGTGGCGATCGCCAAAGGTTATTATATGAAGTATGGCGGTCTTACTTTCTGGACACCCAATATCAATATTTTCCGTGATCCACGCTGGGGCAGAGGCCAGGAAACCTATGGGGAAGATCCGTTTCTTACTTCGCGCATGGGCGTGGCCTTTGTAAAAGGTTTGCAGGGAAATGATCCGCGTTATCTGAAAGTAGCAGCCTGCGCAAAACATTATGCTGTACACAGCGGTCCCGAACGTTTACGGCATGAGTTCAATGCTTCGGCGTCCATGCACGATTTATACGATACTTACCTCCCGGCTTTTCATTCTCTGGTGGATGCAGGTGTGGAAGCCGTGATGTGTGCCTATAATGCCACCAACGGCGAGCCTTGCTGCGCCAATACTTATTTGTTGCAGGATGTGCTCCGTACAAAGTGGAAGTTCAAAGGCCACGTGGTCAGTGATTGCTGGGCACTCGTAGATTTTTATAACGGACATAAGATCGTCAAAGATGCGCGTGAAGCAGCCGCACTCGCTTTGCAGCGAGGTGTTAATCTGAATTGCGGAAGCGTATTCGGGGACGGTTTGCTCGATGCAGTAAAGTCCGGCCTTATTTCCGAAAAACAGATTGATAGTTCCCTCGCTGTTTTGATGAACACGCGTTTCCGCCTGGGTATGTTCGACGATGCTTCAAAAAATCCATACGCACGCATTCCCGCTTCGGTGATCAACAGTGCCGCACATCGCAAGATGGCGCGCGATGTGGCCGTGAAGTCGATCGTTTTATTAAAGAACAACGGCATTCTTCCGTTGAAGAATGACCTGCGTAAATATTTTATCACCGGTCCTAACGCCGCCAGCATCGATGCTTTGCTGGGAAATTATAATGGTCTCAACAGCAATCTCGTGACCATTCTCGAAGGTGTTTCGGCTCAGTTGAAGCCCGGCAGCCAGTTGCAATACCGCCCCGGTGTTTTGCTGGATCGACCCAATGTGAACCCGATCGACTGGACCACCGACGAAGCCAAGAATGCAGATGTAACGATTGCTGTATTGGGCATCACCGGTTTCCTCGAGGGGGAAGAAGGAGAGTCCATTGCTTCGCCTCATTTTGGTGACCGTCTTGATTACAATCTTCCCGCCGCGCAGATAGATTTTTTAAAGAAAATGCGCAACAACAATACTAAACCGATCGTGGCGGTGATCACAGGCGGTTCACCGATGAATTTGTCTGAAGTGCACGAACTCGCAGACGCCGTTGTGCTCGCCTGGTATCCGGGTGAAGAGGGCGGACATGCAGTAGGGGATGTATTGTTTGGCAAAGAATCCCCTTCCGGCAGATTACCGATCACTTTTCCCAAATCATTGGAGCAGTTGCCGCCTTACGAAGATTATTCGATGAAGGGCCGCACTTATCGCTATATGGATGCCGAGCCGATGTATCCGTTCGGTTTCGGCCTGAGCTACAGCAAGTTTGCTTACAGCAATCTTATTGTCAACAAAGGAAACGTGCTGAAGGCTTCCGTAACCGTTACCAACAACGGAACGCGTGAAGCGGAGGAAGTGGTGGAGTTGTTTGTGTCTTATCCTGATTTGAAAGATGCACCGCTTTATGCCCTGAAAGGATTTCGTCGTGTGAAACTGAAACCAGGTGCTTCTGCAAAAGTTGATTTTGTACTGGAACCGCAACAATTGACCGTGATAAATGAAGAGGGCGACGCTGTTGCTGTAAAAGGAACGGTACGCATTCATGTTGGTGGAAGCCTGCCTGGAAAGAGAAGTCAGGAACTTGGTGCAACACCTGTTGTTACCACCGATGTGCAGATGGGTCGATAAGCTGAATTACGTATTCGCGATTATTATACTCATTCTTTAAACGATTGCTATATGAACTCTACCTGACTGCCACCAACGCCTGCCTGTACGTTGAACTACATCTCTTTCTTCATCTAAAACTAACTGATCATGAAATTCATGGTTATGCGGAAAGCCAAACCAATCGTCTCCGGCGCCTTGCTTCGCCGATCGCCGGCAGTCATACTTTTTCTGCTGCTGCTTTGTCCATCCGTATTGTTTGCGCAGCAACGCACCGTTCGAGGCCGCGTCAGCAACGATGCGGGCGAGCCCGTTCAGGGTGCCTCCGTTGCTATTAAAGGAAAAACAACCGGTACCAGTACTGCTCAGAACGGAACGTTTATGCTGCAGGCCAATACAGGTGATATACTTGTTGTGAGCAGCGTAAATTTTGAAACCGTTGAAGTGACCGTTACGACCACAGGAGATATCAATGTTCAATTGAAATCAACCTCCGGTAGTTTAAGTGAAGTAGTGGTAGTTGGTTACGGTCAGCAGCGCCGTAAAGATGTAACGGGTGCTATCGGTTCCGTGCGCGGTGAAACCTTGCGTGAAGTGCCTTCGGCAAACGCCGTGCAGGCATTGACAGGCAGGGTAGCCGGTGTAGACATTGCCCGTACCGGTTCCAGACCCGGCGCCGGCGGACAAATCCGGATTCGCGGCAACCGCTCACTCAGCGGCAGCAACGATCCTTTTATTGTGGTAGACGGTATTCCTTTTGGCGGAAGCATCAATGACCTGAACCTCGATGATATCGCCAATGTGGATATCCTGAAAGATGCGTCTGCAACAGCCATCTACGGTTCGCGTGGTTCCAACGGTGTAATATTGGTGACAACCAAACGAGGCCGCTCCGGCAAGCCGCAGCTCAGCATCAATTCTTATTACGGTTTCGCCAATGTAATGGGCACTTATGATATGTTCAATGCAAGCGAGTTCAAGGATTTCCGTGATCTGTCGCAATACAGTGCGGGCTATTCTCCGGCAGAACTCGCTGGTATTGCCAAAGGCACTGATACAGATTGGCAGGATTATCTGTACAAACAAGGTTCTGTTACGAACCACGAGCTCAGTGTTTCCGGCGGAAGCGATGCTGCCACCTACGGTATCGGTGGTGGTTATTTCAAAGAAACAGGCGTGATCACGGGTCAGTCGTTCGAACGTTTTTCGCTGCGGGCAACCATCGACGCAAAGGTGGGCAAACGCGTAAAGATCGGTTTGAATTCATTGAATACATTAGGTTATACGAATGGTGAAGGCGTGAATCCGTTGTACGGAGCCCTGCGCATTCCACCGTTTGTTTCCGCTTACAATGATGACGGCAGCGTGAACCCTTACCCGATGACCGGTACGGTAGACGCTACAGCCACCATGAACCCGCTGACATTGAAGGACCGCGACATGATCGTCGACCGCCGCCGCCGTTTACGTACATTCAACAGTCTTTATGGTGAGTTGCAAATTTTAAAAGATCTTAAGTATCGCCTCAATGTCGGTCTTGATTTCCGCCAGGAAAACCGCGGTATTTTCAATGGTCCGAATACCATCCAGAATCCTTCCGCCAGTTCTGCCGCGCAGGCCAATGCCTCCTTGCGCAACGCAGAAGGATGGACGTATACAATCGAGCATCTGCTTAATTACGATAAAACAATTGCCAATCGTCACCGCATTGGTTTCACCGGCCTTTACAGTATTCAGCAGGATCGCGGATTTGGCAACCGCGTAGATGGAAATGATTTTCCCGCGGAAGTGATTCAATATTATAATTTCAACCTGGCCAAGAATGTAACAGTGCCGGCCGCAGATAATTATTTCAATAAATCCGGCCTGGTGTCGTTCATGGGGCGTGTGAATTATGTTTTTGATGACCGCTTTATGTTCACGGCCACTTTCCGTCGGGACGGCTCTTCTGTTTTCCCCGTTGATAAATACCTGAATTATCCCGCATTTGCTTTGGGATGGAATATCGGCAACGAAAAGTTTATGCAGGGTGTTGACTTTGTCAATTCACTGAAGCTGCGTGGTGGATATGGCGTTACCGGTAACCAGGGTATTCCTGCCAATGCAACCACGGGTTCCTTGTCGAGCAACCGCTACAATTTCGGTTCTACCAACGCGCTTGGTTATTTTGTTAGTTCATTACCCAACCGCAGTTTGCAATGGGAAAAAACGGCGAGTTGGAATGCCGGTGTAGATTTCGGTTTGTTCAACGACCGCATCACCGGCTCGATCGATGTATATCGTCAGACGACAGATAATCTGCTGGTGCAAAAAAGTCTTCCTGCCAGCAACGGCGCCGGAAGTTATTGGACCAACGCTGCCAAAACAGAAGGCAAGGGTATAGAGATATCTCTCAGCACCGTTAACGTGCGTAAGAACGACTTCACCTGGACAATGGATGTGAACTTTTCCCTGAACCGTGAAAAGATACTCGCACTCGAAGAACCGGGTAAAATGCAGGATATCGGCAACGGATGGTTTGTTGGTTATCCTGTTAACGTGATCTATGATTTCAACAAAATCGGTATCTGGCAAACGAATGAGGCGAATATCGCTGCCGGTTATGGTTCGTCAGATTTTGCTCCCGGAAAAATTAAGCTTGAAGACCTCAATGGTGATGGCCGCATTACGGATGCGGACCGCAAAGTGATCGGCACCTTCCAGCCTGATTGGATCGGCGGTATGACACACCGGTTTGCTTATAAAAATATTGATCTGTCATTTGTATTGTTTGCACGGATGGGCGGCACACTTGTAGCAACCTACCTGCAAAACAACGGTACGGGCACCGGTTATTTTGGCTTTGGCAACAGCCGCGCCAATCAATACAAAGTTGATTACTGGACGCTGCAAAACCCGACCAATGCATTCCCTAAACCGGATGGTACCACAGACCGCATCAATTATTCGTCTACGCTCGGTTATTATGATGCTTCGTTTATCAAAGTGCGCAGCATCAATCTTGGCTACACGTTGCCGGGTAAATGGATGGAGCGTGCGGGGTTGAGTTCGGTTCGTGTTTATTTCTCTGCACAGAATCCGTTCATTCTTTATTCACCATTTGTGAGAGCCGGGCTGGGCTTCGATCCGGAAGGTACGGGCACCGGAGGCGCGGTGCAAACGCAAGGCGCCAATGCCAATACCGGTGTAACGACGCGCGCCATTACCGTCGGTCTTAATACGCCTGCCACCCGTCAATTCATTTTTGGTCTCAACATCAAATTATAAGCGGTTCTCAATCAAAAAATACCTGGTATGAAAAAAAATAAATTAATAAAATCAGGATTTGCACTTTGCCTGCTGGCGTTGCTGGCTACGCCGATGAGCTGCCGCAAAGTCCTCGATTCGGAATACCGTTCCGAACTTACACCCGACTATTTCTCCACACCAACCGGTCTGGAAGCGGGCGTCACGGCCTCCTATGCCGTATCACGCTACTTCTGGGGAAGTGAAGGTTTTGCTTACACGGCTTGTTCGGGTACGGATGAGGTGAACAAGGGTGGTGATGGCAACGATAATTTTTTCCTGTATAATATTTTGCCGACAGACGGATCCATACAATCCATCTGGAACAACAGCTACCTGGCAATCAACAACCTCAACGGTGTATTGCAATTCGGTCCCAATGCCAGCATCGATGCGGCACGCAAGACGGTATTGTTGGGTGAAGCACATTTTCTTCGTGCATTCTATTATTTCTTATTGGTGCAAAACTTTGGTGATGTGCCGCTGAACCTGACGTTCATCCAGGAGCCGAGCACATCGGCTACCCGCCAGCCGATCGCGCAGGTGTATGATGCCATTGTGCAGGATCTGATCGATGCAACTGCTATGCTTCCCGCTATCTCCGGTTCACCGGCTTCGCCTGTAAAAGGCCGCGCTACCAAAGCAGCCGCCCTGCATTTGCTGGCGAAAGTTTACCTGACGCGTGGCTGGTCTGCAGCCGCAAAAGCGGATGACTTTTCAAAAGCGTATACCACGGCCAATGATCTTATCACCAACAGAGCTACCTATGGGCTGGATCTCGAACAGGATTTTGCCAATGTGTACCGCGATGGCAATGAGTACGGTAAAGAATCCATTTTTGTGATGGACCGCAATACAGATCCATTGTTCTCTGAAAGCGGGTATAACAATACCACTGCAGCGGATGGTAACAAAGAAAATCGTTCCAATCACTACTGGGTTTGTTTCTATACGCTTACCCGAAATGTGAATGCCGGTATTGCGGGTACAACTGCCAGCACACAACAGGTAGTGACGCGCGACCTGGCAAATGGCCGTCCATTCCGCCGTTTCCGCCCAACGAATTACACCTACAATGTGTTCAGCAATCGTGACAACGATTCGCGTTATGATAAGACGTTTCAGAAAATATGGTTGTATAATCGTCCGACCTCCGGCGCACAGGGACAGGATGCCAGCAACAATCCGATTACCATTACTGTGCAGCGAGGTAATCCGCTCACCAATTACACATGGGTAAAAGGAGTGGACACGGCGCTGTGGATGCCGGGTGTAGAAGTAACCGAAGCACAACGCCGTGCATCGAAAGCGGTGATCGTTGCGCCATCGGAATACACTACTGAATGGTTTCCTACGATGGTAAAACACCTCGATCCCACGCGTCAGCATTTCAATGACCCGTCTGACCGTCCGATCATTTTATTCCGCCTGGCGGATACCTATCTGCTGGCGGCGGAAGCGGCTTTTAAAGACAACCGTCCCGGTGATGCCGCTACCATGATCAATGCAGTACGTCAGCGCGCGGCTTATCGTGCTACCAATACACCTGCACAAAATGCAACGGCTGTGACGGCTGTGACGATCACCGGTGTAACCGTTACACTCGATTATATTCTCGATGAGCGTACGCGCGAATTGTATGGTGAATACAACCGCTGGTATGATCTGGTGCGCACAAAGTCGCTGCTTGCACGTGTGCAGGCCTACAACTCCATTTCTGCTGCAGGTATCCGTCCGTTCCATGTATTGCGTCCTATTCCGCAATCCCAGATCGACCTGGTAACCACGGGACCGCGCTTTCCGCAGAATGACGGGTATTAACATCAAACACCACCAACTAAAGTGTTATGAGAACAATCAAAAGCTTGCTTATACTGACAACGGGCGTACTGCTGACCCAACTCTATGCCTGTAAAAAAATAGACATGGGTGCCAGCCAGGTCGACACATTCGATCCGGCGGCCAACCAGCAAACATTGAAGGAAGCCGCAGACTTTCCCATTGGCGTAGCCATCGACTACACGCCGATGATGGGCAATGCGAACTATGCCAACCTGGTCAAAACAGAATTCGATAACGTAACATTTGGCTACCAGATGAAACACGGCGCTATTGTCCGCGACAACGGCACGATGGATTTCACAAGGGCCGATGCACTGGTGAATGCGGTCGGCGGGCTTGACGTCTATGGTCACACCCTCGGCTGGCACCAGAATCAGAATGCCACTTACCTGAAGAGCTATGCCGGCATCACGATTCCTGCCGCTACCAATCTGATGCTGAACGGAGATTTCGAGGCAGGATCGGGTAGTACGTTTACCAACTGGAATGTGTACAATACGAATGGCGCCACTTTCAGTGAAGGCGCAGGAGCATCCGAAGTGCATGGCGGTACGCGCTCGCTGAAAGTTGTTAACCCGAATAACAATGCCGGCAATCAGTGGCGGGTGCAATTTGCGAGTGACCTGATGAATACCACCATCGGTACGCAATATGTGCTTTCATTCTGGGTGCGTTCGCTGGCGGGAGGTTATATTATGCGCACCTCCACCCAACCTACTGCGCAATACCAGGGTAATCAGACCGTCAGTAATTCCTGGACACAGGTCACCTGGACGTTTACCGCACAGGATGCGCAAACGCGCATTCTATTTGACCTCGGGGAAACTGCGGGAACACTTTTTATTGATGATGTGAAATTCAGTGTGCTGGTAACACCTCCCACGGGCGCGCAGGTAACACAAAAGGTAGATGAATCGCTCAGCTCTTTCATTACTACAACCGTGAACCGTTACAAAAACAAAGTGCGTGCATGGGATGTGGTGAATGAATTATTTACCGAAGACGGTAACATCCGCAACAATACCAACACGCCTACGCCCGGCAACGTAACGGATCAATTTGTATGGTCCGAATACCTGGGCAGGGATTATGCGCTGAAAGCCTTCAACTATGCCAAAGCCGCCGACCCTACGGCCCTGTTCTTTATCAATGATTTTAACCTGGAAAGCAGTCCTGCCAAGCTCGACTCGCTGATCAAATTTGTAACCGAACTGAAAAACCGTGGTGCGAAAGTGGATGGTATCGGCACACAGATGCACATATCCATCAATACACCGTTTAACGGCATCGCCACGATGTTCCGCAAGCTGGCGGCAACCGGCCTGAAGATCAAGATCACGGAGCTGGACATACGCGTGAACCCGAACAACTTTGCGTGGTATGCGCCAACGGAAGCGCTGTTGAATACCCAGGCAGCGATGTATAAATATGTGGTGCAGGAATACATCAGAAGTGTGCCTGCCGATCAGCGCTATGGTATCACCATCTGGGGTATCGATGATCCGGGAAGCTGGATTGTGGTGACCCAGAACCGCACCGATCATCCGTTGTTGTACGACAAAGACTTCAAACGGAAAGTGGCCTACGACGGCGTTTACCAGGGGCTCAAGAAGTAAACAAGCATAGCAGGCGTTTTAGTACGAAGCAAATCCCGCTACTCCGGTAGCGGATTTGTTTTATAGAGTACAATCCTGTACTGTCCGGCCCTTCAGAACAGCGGGATAGTAAAAAATATACCGTAATTGCTTTACATTTAAAACCTGATCAACAAGGCCCGGCCTGTTGTTAACTTAACGAATCGCAACAACCATATGAACAATCTCTCAACTCCCGACTACGTAATATTCTTTATCTACTTCGTATTGGTAGCCGGGTATGGTTACTGGATCTACCGTCGTAAGAGGAAGTCGACAATGAATACCAAAGACTTTTTTCTGGCGGAAGGATCGCTTACCTGGTGGGCCATCGGCGCCTCGCTGATTGCGTCGAACATCTCTGCCGAGCAGTTTATCGGTATGAGCGGTGAAGGATTTTTTGTGGGAACGGCGGTAGCCGCCTACGAATGGATCGCCGCTATAGCACTGATCATTATCGCGATTTGGTTTATTCCCATTTACCTGAAAAATAAAATATATACGATGCCGCAGTTTTTGAAAACGCGGTATAATGAAACGGTGGCGCTGATCATGGCGGTGTTCTGGTTGTTTCTGTATGTATTTGTAAACCTTACGTCCATTCTTTATCTCGGTGCCGTAGCGATCAATGGATTGCTGGGCGGCGGGCACCTGCATATCATCATGATCGTGCTGATGGCCATGGCCCTGCTCATCACGCTGGGAGGTATGAAAGTGATCGGCTATACCGACGTAATACAAGTGGCTGTGTTGATCATCGGCGGATTTGCCACCGTATACATGGCGTTGCAAATTGTGGACGAACGCATCAACAACGTGGCCAATGGTGATGCCATCGCTGGTTTAAAAACACTGTTCGGACAGGCACCGGAGCACTTTAAAATGATCCTGCCCAAACCGGAAGTAACCACTACCACGATCGACATGCCGGAAAACCTGGATGTACAGAAATATGTGGTGTTGCCCGGCATCGCGATGTATTTTGCCGGTCAATGGATCGTGAACCTGAACTATTGGGGATGTAACCAATATATCACGCAACGTGCACTGGGTGCGGATTTGCAGACGGCACGTACCGGTATTCTGTTTGCCGGATTTCTGAAACTCTTCATGCCGGTGATTGTAATGTTGCCAGGTATCGCAGCTTATGTATTGCATAAAAATGGTCAGTTGCCAGGATTTGATGGTGTAAAAGACAATGCATATTCAGCCATTCTTGCCTTCCTGCCTACCGGGCTGAAAGGGCTGGCGGTAGCGGCACTGACGGCGGCGATCGTGGCATCGCTGGCCGGTAAAGCCAATAGTATCTCCACCATTTTTACATTGGATGTATACAAGAAATACCTGAATAAAGATGCCGAAGAAAAGAAGATGGTATGGATTGGCCGCGCAACCGTAATTGTGGCGATGCTGGTAGCGCTGATCTTTACCTGGGAGGACCTGCTGGGTATTGGCGGCGAGGGTGGATTTACCTTTATTCAAAAATATACCGGCTTTATCAGTCCGGGTGTATTTGCGATGTTTATCCTCGGTATGTTCTGGAAACGAACAACAGGTACTGCCGCGCTTGTTGGTGTGATACTCGGATTTGTGCTGGCGATCTTCTTCAACAACTATGCAGTATCGATCTTTGGAAAAGAAACCTGGTTGTATACGGCATTTGAATACCAGAAAATGGAGAAAGGTGTCGTGCACACGATAGTAGAAATTCCTTTCCTGATCAACATGGGCTGGTCGTTCTTCTTCACAGTGCTGACGATGGTGGGCATAAGCCTGGCCGGTCCGCGTGTGAATCCGAAAGCGTTTGAAATCGATGCGGAAATGTTCCGTGTGAAGCCGAAGACCGTAGTGATGATCGTGATCACGCTGATGATCCTCGGCGCGCTCTATGCACGATTCTGGTAAAAACGTTTGGAAAAATAAAATACCTTTATGCGGCATCTTACAAAAAGTAGGGTGCCGCTTTTTTTTTTAAATAAATGAATTATGAAAAAAGGAATGGTTTTGTTGTTGATGCTGGTGATGGTGATGGGTGCTGCTGCGCAAGACAAGAAAGTAGTAGCTGTAACGGCGGCTGCGGAAAAATTGCGGGTAGCGATGATCGATGCGGACAGTGCCACGTTGAGTTCACTGGCGGATGAGCAACTGAGCTATGGTCATTCCGGAGGTGCTGTTGAAAACAAAAAGGAATTCGTAGCAAAAATAATCAGTGGACGGTCTGACTTTGTCACGATAGCGATCACCAACCAGACGGTGGCTATTGCTGGCAATACAGCCATTATCCGTCATCATCTGGAAGCAACGACAAATGACAGCGGGAAGCCGGGTGCTGTTAAACTGCAGGTGATGCAGGTGTGGTACAAAATGAAAGGCAAATGGAAATTACTGGCGCGTCAGGCGGTTAAAGCTTCCTGATCATCCTCCGATCGAGCCTTCTATTTTCTTCTTGGTGAGGAACACATATTCCTCCATGGTGATTTTTCCCTGAAATAAATAATTGTAGAGTATTTCGTGGTCAGGACGTACCGGCTTATCGGGCATGTCCTGGTTATGCTGCTCAATTGCTTGTTGTTCCAGTGGTGTTTGTTCGGTTGTAGTGCACATGATGTATTCGTTTTGGTGATGGGATAACCCGCACGAGGCGAACTTAATGTGTATAATATACACGAAGGTAGTGTGTTTTATCCGTCCGGCGTTGTTAAAAAATGCACATTGGGGTAAGAAGCTGATTGTGAAGGATGTTCGTTTTATATTAAGTAGTTCTTCACCGGCTAATGGGTTGCGTCCGGTTATTTTTACACCGCCATCTTCCATTTTTAAAATCAATTAAAATGGAACTCAACCCACAGGTACTTCAACAGGTGCAATCAGTCATTCATCAGGCAAGAGAAAATGCAGTCAGAGCTGTAGATACGCAGCGCGTACGCATGTATTGGGAAATAGGACGCATAATATTCGAAGAAGAGCAAAAAGGACAACAACGGGCTGCATACGGAGAATTTTTAATACGCAGCCTTTCGCGCGAATTAACACCCGCTTTTGGCAGCGGGTTTTCTACAAGACAATTACATCTATACAGACAATTTTATAAGGCTTATCCAATTGTGAACGCACTGCGTTCACAATTCAATTGGACACATTTTCGCATATTTATCAGGATTGAAAATCAATCTAAAAGAGAATTTTATATGGCTGAAACGATAAAAAACTGCTGGACTGCCAGGCAACTGGAGCGGCAGGTCGGCAGCCAGCTTTATGAACGACTTTTACTCAGCAATAACCCGGAAGAAGTGCTGGCCGTAGCAAAAAATCTGAAGGCGCCGGAAAATGCGACGGAAATTATAAAAGATCCCATGGTACTCGAGTTTCTGGGATTAAAGAGAGAATCTGCTTATTATGAAAAGGATCTTGAACACGCCATCATTACCAACCTGCAGGAGTTTATGCTGGAAATGGGAAATGGTTTTTCTTTCGTAGCAAGACAAAGACGTATTCTTTTGGAAAGTGATGAGTTCTTTATCGACCTCGTGTTCTACAATCGCCTTCTTCGTTGTTTTGTTATCATGGAAATAAAGACGCATAAACTCACGCATGAAGACCTGGGCCAGTTGCAGATGTATGTCAACTACTATGATCGTAAAGAAAAACTATCTGAAGAAAATCCAACTATCGGCATATTATTATGTGCGGATAAAAACAATGCGGTGGTTCAGTACTCACTGCCTGAAAATAATAACAGGATTTATGCAAGCCAATACCAACTGTATCTTCCGACAGAACAGCAATTATTGACCGAAATGCGCAAAAACTGGAGCCGGTAATATGTTGTGAGCCGGCCCTGTTTCCCTTCAGCCGCTATTTACAAAACTCCACTCATCTATCCATCCCGCACTGTTATTTCCGGCAACGATTGCGTAAATAAATGGTTCTATTTGCTTCACGGTCAACTATTTTGGGGGTAAACTTGTAGCTCATAACCCCGGGTTGCCCGGTTACTAAACGGATTGCGTGCTATGAATAGAAACTTTTTTCTCCTTGCCTTTTTGCTATTGTTTTCGTGGACGTTAACGGCCCAGACCCCACCCAAACTGCCGGTCATCACCGCCGCTAAATTGAAGGCTACACCGTTCCCCATTACCCGGTATGGTGCTGTGCCTGACGGCAATACCCTCAACACAAAAGCTATCCAGTCCGCCATCGATGCCTGCAGCAAAGCAGGAGGCGGTAAAGTAATCGTGCCCTCAGGCCTCTGGCTCACCGGTCCCATCGTACTGAAGTCTTACGTAAACCTCCACCTCGAAACAGGCGCTACCTTACTTTTTACCAAAGACATTAATGAATACCCCCTTGTAAAAACCAACTGGGAAGGTCTGGATCAGATGCGCAACCAGGCTCCCATCTCCGCCGAAAACGCCGTACACATCGCCATTACCGGCAAAGGTATTGTAGACGGCAACGGCGATATCTGGCGTTCGGTTAAGAAAGACAAGCTCACCGAAAGCCAATGGAAAAGACTTGTTAATTCCGGCGGTGTACTGAGTGACGACAAAAAAACATGGTACCCTTCCGAGAAATCAAAGAAAGGACACCAGATGCAGCATCCCGGTGCTATCAGCCCCGAAAAAGACGAAGCGTTTTACAACAGCATCAAAGATTTTCTCCGTCCCAATCTCGTAGTTCTCACAAGCTGCAAATACGTCTTGCTCGAAGGCGTTACTTTTCAAAATAGTCCCGCCTGGTGCCTGCACCCGCTCATGACCGACCACCTCACAGTCAGAAACGTTTCTGTTAAAAATCCCTGGTATGCACAGAACGGCGACGGCATCGACGTGGAAAGTTGCAGCAACGTACTCATCGAAAACAGCGTATTCGATGTGGGCGACGACGGCCTCTGCATTAAGAGCGGCCGCGATGCCGAAGGACGTAAGAGAGGCAAGCCTACGCAAAATGTGATCATCCGCGGTTGTACCGTTTACGCTTCTCACGGTGGTTTTGTAATCGGTAGCGAAATGAGCGGCGGCGCACGTAATATTCACGTAAGCAATTGCACATTCGTTGGTTCCGATATCGGTCTGCGCTTCAAAACAACCCGCGGACGCGGCGGTATCGTGGAAGATATTTTTATCAGGGATATCTACATGAAAGATATTCCCGGAGAGGCCATTCTGTTCGACATGTATTACATGGCCAAAGATCCAATTCCCTTGTCAGGAGAAAAACGCGAGCTGCCAAAAGTGGAAATGAAACCTGTAGACGAGTCTACACCGCAGTTCCGCAATTTCCATATCAGCAACGTGTATTGCAACGGCGCCAGCAAAGCCGTCTTTATCCGCGGCCTTCCCGAAATGCATATCAACAACATCACCTTGGAGAACATGGTATTGCAGGCCGATCAGGGCATCGATATCCAGGAAGCAACCGGTATCCGTTTCAAAAATGTAAAAGTGATTTCCAAAGACACCAACCCGGTGGTGGATATCATCAACAGTGATAATATTTCCTTCGATAAACTCACTTATCCCGATCAGGCCGAATTGTTGTTCCGCGTGAGCGGTGAACGCAGCAACAAGATCAATACCAGTGGCACAGATGCCGGTAAAGCGAAGAAGAAAGTGAGTTTTGAGTTAGGCGCTAAAGAATAATGATTGCTATGATCAGATCCCTGAAAAAAATACTCGGTTTATTATTGTTGTTGACAGGCTCCACCGCTTTTGCGCAGGAGCCTTATTCGCAAAGACTGGCCAACACAGCCATTCATATCTGGCCCGATTCTTTTTCTATGCGGCCCGGTACGCCCGCCCGCTGGAGCTACGATCAGGGCGTGATCCTCAAAGGTGTTGAACATATCTGGGAAGCTACCGGCGACCCGAAGTGGTTCAATTATATCCAGACAAGCATGGATCATTATGTAAACGATCAGGGCGAGATCAAAGATTATCATCCCGATACTTACAATATCGATCATGTCAATAACGGCAAGTTGTTGCTCACACTTTACCGCGTAACCGGTAAAGACAAATACCGCAAAGCTGTCGAGCGCCTGCGTCAGCAGCTAATTACACATCCCCGCACCAAAGAAGGCGGCTTCTGGCACAAGAAGATTTATGATTGGCAAATGTGGCTGGATGGTTTGTACATGGGCCAGCCTTTTTATGCCGAGTATGCACAGGTGTTTGGCGAAGACACCATCTTCAACGATGTTGCCCGCCAGTTTATATTGATGGAAAAGAATGCACGCGATGCAAAAACAGGTTTGCTTTATCATGGTTACGATGAAAGCCGCACACAAAAGTGGGCCGACAAAACCACCGGCCGCTCTCCGCACGTATGGGCACGTGCCCTCGGCTGGTACGGCATGGCCATGGTAGACGTACTCGATTATTTTCCCGCTAATCATCCCGGCCGCGACAGCATCATTGCTATTCTGAATCGTTTTGCCGCCGCCGTCACCAAAGTGCAGGATGCAAAAACCGGCCTGTGGTATGATATTGTGGACATGCCCAAAGAGAAACGCAATTATTTCGAAGCGTCCGCGTCCAGCATGCTGGTGTACACATTAGCCAAAGGCGTTCGCAAAGGCTATCTCCCTGCTTCTTACCAGGCAAAGGCACAATTGGGTTTTAAAGGACTCGTCAATAAATTCATTCAGAAAGACAGTGCAGGTCTTACCAATCTTTCCGGCACAGTGAGCGTTTCCGGTCTCGGTGGTAAACCTTACCGCGATGGCAGCTTTGATTATTATATGAGTGAAAAGGTGATCGTGAACGATCCTAAAGGCATGGGCGCTTTCATCCTGGCCGCCACGGAGATTGAAATGATCCCAAAGCTTTCAACAGGTAAAGGCAAAACCGTTCTGCTCGATAATTATTTTAACAACGAATGGCGTAAAGATGCCTCCGGACGTACCTGGAGCTGGCATTATACCTGGGACGATCGTTCCAATGGCGGGTATAATTTCCTTGGTCAGTTGTTTGAACAATACGGCGCGTCAACGGCTACCCTGAAAGCAGCTCCTGCCGCCGCCAATCTGAAAAATGCCGCTGTTTATATCATCGTAGACCCGGATACGGAAAAGGAAACGGCTAAACCCAATTATGTCCAACCCGCCGATGCTGAAGCCATCGCCACCTGGGTTAAGAATGGAGGTGTATTGGTTTTATTGGGAAATGATGCCGGTAATGCAGAGTTTACTCATTTTAATACGCTGGCGAAAAAATTCGGGATCATTTTCAACGAAGACAACAAACTGATGGTGCAAAACAACCAGTACGATCAGGGGAAAGTGATTATTCCGAAAGGCAATCCCGTTTTCCGCACCGCGGCAAACGTTTACCTGAAAGAGATCAGCACGCTGCAATTGAGTGCGCCTGCTACACCCTTACTCAAAGCGGGTAACGATGTGGCCATGGCAACAGCCCGTTATGGCAAAGGCGTTGTTTTTGCCCTCGGCGATCCCTGGATTTATAACGAATACGTGGATGGCAGAAAATTACCGCAGCAGTACGAAAATTTCAAAGCCGCAACAGACTGGGTGCGCTGGCTGCTGCAGCAAACAAAGAAGAAATGATTTTGTTTTTATAAAGGATACTTATGCAACTTTCGAAGAAAATAGTAAAAGATATACAACCCGCTGATGGATTGGTGCTGCCCGATGAAAAGTTATTGGCACTGCCTGAAAAAGTTTTACAGTTCGGTACAGGCGTGCTGCTGCGCGGCCTGCCCGATTATTTTATCGATAAAGCCAATCGCCAGGGAATTTTCAACGGCCGCATCGTTGTGGTAAAGTCTACGGCCAGCGGCGGCACCGACGCCTTTGAAAGCCAGGATGGTTTGTTCACGCTTTGTGTACGCGGCATCGAGAATGGTCAGGAAAAACAGGAGACGATCGTCAACTCTTCCATAAGTCGCGTGCTCAACGCCGCCACTGCCTGGAAAGATATTCTTGCCTGCGCCGCTAACCCCGACATACAATTGATCATTTCCAATACAACGGAAGTGGGCATCGTGCTCACGGATGATGATATACATGCAGCGCCACCGGCTTCTTTTCCCGGAAAGTTACTCGCCTTCCTCTATGAACGTTACCGCGTATTCAAAGGAGCGGCCAACAGCGGCATGGTGATCGTGCCCACCGAATTGATTGTGGGTAACGGCGATAAGCTGCGCGAAATCGTATTGGAACAGGCACGCCGTCATGACCTGGAAACTTCTTTCATCGACTGGCTCGAACAATCCAACTATTTCTGTAATTCATTAGTGGATCGCATTGTGCCTGGTAAACTTTCACCGGCCGACCAGGAAGCTACTACCAAACAGCTAGGCTATACCGACGACCTGATGATCATGGCCGAAACCTTCCGTCTCTGGGCTATCGAAGCTTCAGACGATCGCGTACACGAAATATTGTCTTTTGCCGCAGCAGATGAAGGTGTAATCATTGCACCCGATATCGAGAAGTTCCGCGAACTGAAATTGCGTTTGCTGAACGGTACACATACATTCAGTTGCGGCCTGGCTTTCCTCGCGGGTTTTACCACCGTGAAGCAAGCGATGGCCGACGAACAGATGAGCGTGTTTGTTCACAACCTGATGATACAGGAAATGGCAAGAGCCGTGAGCAATGAGACGATTTCATACATCGAAGCATGCGAGTTCTCGGCACGATTGCTGGATCGTTTCCGCAATCCCTTCCTCGAACATCAATGGATTGCCATCACGCTGAACTATACTTCGAAAATGAAAATGCGCAACATCCCGGTATTGCTGCGTCATTATGCCAATACGGATAAAGTGCCTGCACACATGGCGCTTGGTTTTGCTGCTTACCTGTTATTCATGAATGGTAATGCCGTAGCGGATAACCGTTTTGAAGGAACGCTCAATGGTGTGAATTATCCGATACAGGATGATCAGGCGGCTTACTTTGCCGCTAAATGGGAGCAAGCCGGCAACGATGCAACGGCACTCGTGGAAAGTGTATTGTCAGACAAAGAACAGTGGGGAACCGATCTTACCCAACTTTCCGGCTTTGCGCAGGCCGTTACAAATGAATTGGAATCATTGCAGCAGAAAGGAGCCGCTGAAACGCTCCGCAATGCTGTGCTACAAAAAATATAACTGATGCAACAAGTGTTAAAGGTCCATGCCAAAGACAATGTGCTGGTGGCATTGCGGGACCTGGCGAAAGGACAGGAGATTGAATTCAACGGTGAAAAGTTCACCTTGCAGGATGATATTCCTGCCAAACATAAATTTTTCACGCAGGACATGCAGGTGGGTGATGAGATCACCATGTATGGCGTGCTCGTGGGAAAGACACAGGTGTTTGTGCCTTCGGGAGGTCGCATGACAACGGAGAATACCAAACACGCGGCAGACCCGTTTTTCTTCCGTCCTTATAATTATAGCTGGCAGCCGCCGGATGTTTCGCGTTTTGAAGGACGCACATTCAACGGTTATCATAGAAGTGACGGACGGGTAGGCACTGCCAATTATTGGCTTTTCATCCCAACCGTCTTTTGCGAAAACCGCAACCTCGATGTGATCCGCGAAGCGATGCACAATGAACTTGGTTATTCCGTTACGGATAAATACAAACAGAAAACACATCACCTGCTCGAACTGTACCGCGAAGGCGCCGACCTCAGCAGTGCCGATCTCGATCTGCGTGAGTCCGTTTACCCGGTGAACCGCGTGTTTCCGAATGTAGACGGTATCAAGTTTTTGAATCACCAGGGTGGATGCGGCGGTATACGCCAGGATGCGGCTATTCTCAGTAAACTGCTGGCCGCTTATGCCGATCATCCGAATGTTGCCGGTGTAACAGTGCTCAGTCTTGGATGTCAGAACCTGCAGGTGGCCGATTTTCTCAAAGACCTGAAAGAACGCAATGCAAACTTTGACAAACCACTGCACATCTTCGAGCAGCAGCAATCGCAAAGCGAAGAACAACTGATCACCGAAGCGATCCGCCAGACCTTTCTGGGTCTGATCGAAATAAATAAATTCGAACGCCAACCTGCAACGCTCGATAAAATGGTAGTGGGTGTGAAATGCGGCGGCAGTGATGGTTTCAGTGGTATTTCTGCTAACCCGGCTGTTGGCTATTGCAGCGACCTGCTGGTTGGATTGGGTGCGAAAGTATTGCTGGCAGAGTTTCCTGAACTCTGTGGGGCCGAGCAAAACCTGATCGACCGTACCAAAGAAGAAGCTTCTGCAAAGAAGTTCATGCACCTCATGACTGCCTATAACGATGCGGCACATAAAGTAGGTTCAGGTTTTCACATGAATCCATCACCGGGTAATATCCGCGACGGGCTGATCACCGATGCGATCAAGAGTACCGGCGCGGCTCGTAAAGGCGGCACTTCACCGGTGGAAGATGTGCTTGATTATACAGAACCCGCGGTGAAACCCGGTCTTAACCTTGTTTGTACACCCGGCAATGATGTGGAAGCCACTACTGGTAAGGCAGCGAGCGGCGCCACACTTATTTTATTCACTACTGGTTTGGGCACACCAACCGGTAATCCCGTTTGTCCCACGATTAAAGTGGCTACCAATACTGCATTGGCTCGTCGTATGAGTGACATCATTGATATCAATACCGGCCCTATTATCGATGGCGAAAAGACCATTGAACAAATGGGTGAAGAGATACTGGAATACTGTATCAAAGCGGCGAGCGGTGAAGTGACACCGAAAGCGGTGCTGTTGAACCAGGATGATTTTATTCCCTGGAAAAGAGGTGTATCATTATAACTAACCGGCAGTCCGCTGCCACTGTAAATATGTAACCGATGAAAAAATTTCTCGACGAAAACTTCCTGCTGCATACCGCTACGGCGCAACGTCTTTACCATGGATATGCGAAAGACATGCCGATCATTGACTATCACTGTCACCTGCCGCCACAGCAGATAGCAGAGGACACGCGTTTCGAAAACATCACGCAGGCATGGTTGTACGGCGATCATTACAAGTGGAGAGCCATGCGCACGAATGGGATAGATGAAAGTTATTGTACCGGCAACCGCGGTGACTGGGAGAAGTTTGAACAGTGGGCGGCAACCGTTCCCTACACGTTGAGAAACCCTTTGTATCACTGGACGCACCTCGAACTGCAACGTTATTTCAATGTACACGATATATTGAGTCCGAAGACCGCGCGTGATATTTATGAAACCTGTACATCACTGATACAAACACCGGAATATTCGGTTCGCAACCTGCTCCGCAAAATGAATGTGAAGGTAGTTTGTACCACCGACGATCCTGTGGATTCGCTGGAATACCACCAGCAAATGAAAGCGGAAGGATTTGAAATTCCGATCCTGCCTGCTTTCCGTCCCGACAATGCGATGAACGTAAGCGATCCGCAGAAGTTCAATGCTTATCTGAAAAAACTGGAAGGTGCATCCGGCACGTCCATTTCATCTTTTGATGATTTTCTGTATGCCTTACAAAACCGCCATGATTTCTTTGCGTCGATGGGTTGTTCCGTTTCGGATCACGGCCTGGAGGAAATTTATGCGGAAGACTTTACGGGTTCGGAGATTGATGCCATTTTCAATAAAGTACATGGCGGAAAAAATCTGAACGACAGTGAGCAACGCAAATTCAAATCGGCGATGTTGCTGCACTTTGCAGAATGGGATTGGGAAAAAGGCTGGGTGCAGCAATTCCACCTGGGTGCGCTGCGCAACAATAACTCGCGCATGATGCAAACACTCGGACCCGATACAGGCTGGGATTCTATCGGAGATTTTTCGCAGGCGCGCGCCTTATCAAGATTCCTGGATAAACTCGATACCGATAACCATCTTGCCAAAACGATTTTGTATAATCTCAATCCATCCGACAATGAACTGATGGCAACTATGATCGGCAACTTCAACGACGGATCTGTTGCGGGCAAAGTGCAATTTGGTTCGGGCTGGTGGTTCCTCGATCAGAAAGATGGCATGACGCGTCAGTTGAATGCGTTGAGCAACATGGGGCTGCTGAGCCGTTTCGTGGGCATGCTCACAGATTCACGCAGCTTCCTTTCTTTCCCGCGTCACGAATATTTCCGCCGCCTGTTGTGTGATCTGCTAGGAACAGAAGTAGAAAACGGAGAACTGCCCAACGATATCGAATGGATCGGATCGGTGGTGAAAGATATTTGTTTCAACAACAATAAAAATTATTTCAACTGGCAGTTGGAAACAACGCCGGTTGTAGCGGAAAAATAAGCGCTGACCTGATGGCGCCGGCACATTTCTTTTTGTGTTGTGCGCGGCACATCGTATTTTTCACCTTTCCGGCGAAACCCGCCGTGGTATTGAATTTGAGAAAAAAACACCGGTAACGTTTCCGGTGACCGGGTTAGGCTTATGAATACAACTGTTTTTTGTTTTGGAGAACTGTTGCTGCGCATGTCGCCGTCATTAGGCGGAGAGTGGATCGCGCAAAACTCCATGCCTGTTTATATCGGAGGAGCCGAGCTCAATGTAGCTACCGCACTCGGCTGCTGGAATGTACCCGTACGATATGGTACGGCGCTTCCTGATCATTATCTCACCGACGAAATACTGACTTACGTTCGCTCACGCGAAATCGATACATCCGCCGTTCACCGTTCAGGTGAGCGCATTGGCACTTATTATCTGCCGCAAGGCGCCGACCTGAAAAATGCAGGTGTTATTTACGACCGTGCTTACTCTTCTTACTGGCAACTGAAGCCGGGCATGATCAACTGGAAAGAAGCATTGGCCGGTTGCGGCTGGTTTCATTTCAGCGCTATCAGTCCTGCATTGAATGAAGATGCCGTGGAAGTATTGGAAGAAGCATTGGAAGTAGCCACAGCAATGGGTTTGAAAATATCCGTTGACCTGAACTACCGGGCCAAGTTGTGGAAATACGGCAAGACGCCGCAGGAGATCATGCCGCGCCTGGTGAAATATTGCGATCTGATCATGGGTAATATCTGGGCCGCAGGAAATTTATTGGGGATACCCGTTGATGCCGGCGTGCATTTGCAGGATGATAAAAATGTATTCCTGGCACATGCAACAAAAACGGCAGCAGCGATACGTGAACAATATCCGCGTTGCGAATGGGTGGCCAACACCTTCCGGTTCGACGAAGGCAAGGGCATCCGTTACTATGCATCACTTGACAGTGCAACAGGACAATCGGTATCGCCTTTATTTGAAACACAATTGGTGGTTGATAAGATCGGCAGTGGTGATTGCTTCATGGGCGGACTGATCTACGGTTTCTGGAATGAACTGGAGCCCGTGCAGACAATCGGTTATGCAGCAGCAGCGGCGTTCGGCAAGTTGCAGGAAAAAAGTGACGCCACGCGTCAGACAGAGAACGATGTAAAACGCCTGCTCAATGCACAGGCGGTAAATCCATAGAGCGCTTCGCTCAGTTAATGAATGATCATGGAATACCAGGAACAAATTATTGAAGCGGTAAAACAACAAGGAGTACTACCGCTGTTTTATCACGCCGATCCGGATGTATGTTTGAGCATAACCAGTTCGTTATATGAAGCGGGCATACGGGTGATTGAATTCACCAATCGTGGCCCTCAGGCGCTGGCCAACTTTCAGTTGCTGGTGAAAACGCGTGATGAAAAATGGCCGGGCTTATTGCTGGCAGTCGGTACAATCCGTTCTGCGGAGCAGGCGGTAAAATTCATTGATGCAGGCGCTGATTTTCTGATCAGTCCTGTATTTGATGCAGACGTATGTGATATAGCATATCTGCATAAAAAGCTGTGGATTCCGGGTTGCATGACGCCAACAGAGGTGCATGTGGCAGAAAATGCGGGATGCAAATTTGTAAAACTGTTTCCCGGCAATGTGCTGGGTCCCGATTTTGTCAGTGCCATCCGTGAACTGTTCCCGGAAATGTTGTTCATGCCTACGGGCGGAGTGGAGGTGACTCACGAGAATATCGGCAGTTGGTTTAGCGCAGGTGTATGTGCGGTAGGATTGGGAAGTAAGCTGATTAGTAAAAAACGAATTGCGGATAAAGACTATGCGGGTATCGGGCAGGCGACCAAAGAAGCCCTGGCCATCATCCAATCACTCAAAAACTAAAGATTATGCTTGCCAACGGAAATGTGAAAATGACGAATTACCGGTGGGTGGTTTGTTCGATGTTGTTCTTTGCCACGACCATCAATTATCTTGATCGCCAGGTGCTCTCACTCACCTGGAAGGATCATATTGTTCCGGAATTTCATTGGAACAATACCGACTACGGTAACATCACTTCTATTTTCTCGTTGGTCTATGCGGTGTCCATGCTCTTCGCTGGTCGTTTCGTTGACTGGCTGGGAACGAAGAAAGGATTTTTATGGGCGATCGTCATCTGGTCTATCGGCGCATGTTTACACGCGCTTTGCGGCATTGCCACTTCGGGCTGGATAACCGGTGATTGGTTTGTCAGTTTTGCCGGAGCGAAAGAATCATTAAAACAAGTATCCGATACGGTATTGGTAACAACAACCAGTGTGATGTTTTTCATCTTTGCACGTATTGTGTTGGCGATAGGTGAGGCGGGCAACTTTCCGGCGGCCATTAAGGCTACGGCAGAATACTTCCCCAAAAAAGACCGCGGGTTTGCAACCAGTATTTTTAATGCAGGGGCAACCATTGGTGCGATGGCGGCACCTGCCACCATTCCTTATATCGCTAAATGCTGGGGTGGTTGGGAGATAACGTTTATTATCATCGGCGCCCTCGGATTTATATGGATGGGTCTCTGGATCTTCGTTTTCAAAAAACCGGAAGAACATCCAAAGGTTAATAAAGAAGAACTCGCCTATATACAACAGGATGATGTTGGATATACAGAGCACAAGGTTCAGACGAAGCGCATGCCTTTTTTGCAGGCATTCAAATACAAACAAACCTGGGCATTTGCCGTGGGCAAGTTCATGACGGATGGTGTATGGTGGTTTTTTCTTTTCTGGATGCCGGCTTACCTGAGTTCTGTTTATAAATTATCAGGTACCGAAAGTGCTATTTATCTCACCGTATTGTATGCCATTACGCTTTTGTCAATTATCGGCGGATGGTTACCGACATTCTTTGTAGAGAAAAGAGGCATGAACCCTTATTCAGGCCGTATGCGCGCTATGTTGATTTTTGCGTTTATTCCTTTGCTGGCCTTGCTGGCGCAGCCGCTCGGGTACTATTCGATATGGGTACCTGTTATCATCGTTGGTATTGCAGGTGCTGCGCACCAGGCCTGGTCGGCGAATATATTTTCTACGGTGGGAGATATGTTTCCTAAATCTGCGGTGGCAACAGTTACCGGTATCGGCGGTATGGCCGGTGGTATCGGATCGTACCTGATCAATAAAGGTTCCGGTGTATTATTCGACTACGCGGAAAAAACACAAATGAAATTTTTCGGCTTTGAAGGCATCGAATCGGGTTACTTCATCATCTTTTCCATTTGTTCCATTGCCTATCTTATTGGCTGGGTGATCATGAAGTCGCTGGTACCGCAGTATAAAGTGATTACGGATATCTGAGAAGGGATTAAGGTGTAAGGTTTAAGGCCTGAAGTTTCGGACCGAAAGGTAGGCAGCAGGCTGTTACATTTTCACATTTTCAAATCTTCAAATTTCCACATTAAAAAAGGCCCCGCTAGCGGGGCCTTTTTGTTTATATCATTTCAACACTTCGTTTCACAAACGCGGTGAGATCGGAACCGGTGAGCATGCCTTGTGACAGCAGCGCCAGGTCGATCGCCTGTTTGGCCATGCGTTGTTGTTCGCTCTCCTCTGCCGAAGCGATCTTGCTGATCAGCGGATGGTTGCCGTTTACGGTAACGGCATAATTGTCGGGCAATGTGCCGTAGAAATGCATACCTGCACCTCCGCCCATCTGTGCCATGTCTTTCATGCGACGCATGAACTCATCCATCGTAATGGTAACAGGCAGTTCCTGTGGCGAAAGGCTTTCCACGCTTACCTGCATGCCGGGTTTGCTGATTTGTTTTTCAAAAGCAGCTTTGACGGCGGCAGCTTGTTCCTCTGTGAGGATAAGCGGAATGGTCTCGTCTTTCTGGATCAGCGTGTCCACGGTGCCGGAGTCAACACGTTTAATGCGTGTCTTCTCCAGTTTATGTTCGAGGTGACTAATGAAATGATTGTCCAGCGGAGAATCCATTTTCAATACATCATAACCTCTTGTAGTGGCAGACTGGATATAAGCATCCTGTTTGCCCGGATCGGTTGTGTAGAGATAAACCAATTCACCGTTTTTGTCTGTCTGCAACGGAGTAGTCTTCTCTTTGTATTCGTCCAATGTGAAGAAGGCATTATCTGTATTCGTCAACAACAAAAACTCTTTTGCTTTATCATAAAACTTCTCATCGGTGATCATGCCGTACTTCACAAACATGCCGATGTCTTCCCATTTCTCTTCGTATATTTTTCTGTCTTTGCGATAGAGTTCTGAAAGCTTGTCGGCTACTTTCTTGGTGATATAGGTGTTGATCTTTTTCACGTTGCTGTCGGCCTGCAGGAAACTCCGGGAAACGTTCAGCGGAATATCCGGAGAATCGATTACGCCGTGCAGCAGCATCAGGAATTCGGGAACGATGTCTTTCACTTCATCGGTAATGAATACCTGGCGTGAAAACAGTTTGATCTTGTTGGGGCGGAGTTCCATTTCCTTTTTCACTTTGGGGAAATACAAAACGCCGGTAAGGTTGAACGGATAATCCACGTTGAGGTGGATCCAGAACAGCGGATCTTCCGCCATCGGGTAAAGTTCGCGGTAGAAAGAAAGATAATCTTCCTCTGTCAGTGAAGACGGCGACTTGGTCCAGATGGGTTGGGTATTGTTGATGATGTTATCAACTTCTTCCTGTTTGTATTGTGGTTTGCCTTCGGCATCTTCTCCGTCGGGAACGGAAGTGGTGCGGGTACCGAATTTGATCGGTACGGGAAGGAACGCGCAATATTTGCTGAGAATCTCCTGGATGCGGTGTTCTTCGAGGAACTCTTCGGACTCGCTGTTGATGTAAAGGATAATGTCGGTACCGCGTTCGGTGCGGTTGCCTTCTGTCAATTCAAACTCGGTGCTGCCGTCGCAGATCCAGCGGGCGGGCTGCGCGCCGTCCTGGAAAGAAAGCGTTTGAATCTCTACTTTTTCGGCCACCATGAAAGCGGAGTAAAAGCCGAGACCGAATTTGCCGATCAGTTCGTTGGCGTCTTTCGCCTCCTGGAATTTTTCCACGAACTCGGTAGCGCCGGAAAAGGCGATCTGGTTGATGTATTTTTTGATTTCATCGGCCGTCATGCCAATTCCGCGGTCGCTGATCGTCAGGGTTTTCTGCTCTTTATCGAGCTTTACTTCCACCTGCAGTTCACCGAGCTGTCCCTGGTATTGGCCAAGAGACGACAGGCGTTTGATCTTTTGCGTGGCGTCTACCGCGTTGGAAACCAGCTCCCGCAGAAATATTTCATGATCCGAGTAAAGGAATTTTTTGATGATGGGGAAGATATTCTCCGTGTGTATGGAGATGGTACCTTTTTCTTGCATACGTATCGTTTTTAGGAAAATGAAGGTTTGCCCGAACTAAGCAAGCCTTGTTCCAATCGGGTTATTGTTGCCAAACTGACAGTAGATTCAGGGGTTGTTGCGGTCTTCGCGGATCATTTTGCTGATGCTGGCCATCATTTCCGCCTGGAGCTCCTGTATTTCCAGCAGGCGTTTATTCTGGTGCAGCAGCAGGTGGTCGATTTTTTCGTGGAGCATCCTGATCTCGACTTCCGCCTTGAGATTAACCTTATAGTCGTGTTCTGCTCTTTCGCGGTCTTTGTCCTCCTGCCGGTTCTGGCTCATCATAATGATGGGGGCCTGTATGGCTGCCAGGCAGGAAAGGATGAGATTCAGCAATATGAAAGGATAGGGGTCGAAGCCGCGGTTGTGAAACCACCAGAAGTTGAGGATCATCCAGCCGGTGATGATCAGGAAAAATATAATGATGAAGTTCCAACTGCCACCGAAAGAGGCCACTTTATCGGCCAGGCGTTCGCCAAACGTTGGTGGAGAATCCTCGTTATTGCCGAGTGCTTTGGCGAGCAGCTTTTTCTTGCCGATGCTGGAAGCAACGGTTTTTTCCACTTCGGTCAGTTCGCCTACTTCTTCCTGTAATAATTTTTCAATGTAGGCTTTCCGCAGGAGGTTCATCTCCGCGGCGGGAACGGCAGTGCTTCCGTCGTATCCCGGAACCTGCTCGCGCAAAAAATCGTAGAAGGAGTAACTGCTTTCCAAAGTGAATAGTCAATAGTGAATAGTGAATAGTGAATGGTGAATCGTCATCCCGAATTCTCGGGAGTGAATGGTGAATGGGGGCGTATTGAAACTTCAGGCTCTTTGCAGGTTTGTGTATACACGAACCTGGGCGGCCGTTTACACTTCGGCAGGCTCAATACGACGTTTAAAACCTACAACCTATTACCTTATACCTTAAGCCTTCTTCCTTTCAACTTCACTCACGCGTAAATCCGCTCGATCGCATCCCTGTGTTTCTCCATGATCACCTTACGCTTCATGGAAAGTTTGGGCGTCATTTCACCGGTATCAACGCTCCACTCATTGGCCAATAGTTCAAATTTTTTGATCTGCTCCACATGGTTGAAGTTTTCGTTATAGCGATCAACCGTTTCGCGGAATACTTTTAATACCTGATCATTCTGAATGGCTTCCTGCCGTGTAGTGAAGGGGATATTGTGTTCCTGCATCCAGTCCTGCACAGCGGTAAACGAAGGAACGATCAGCGCTCCCACAAATTTACGTTCCGAACCCACTACCATGATCTGCTCGATGAAACGGCTTTCCTTCATTTTATTTTCGATTGGCTGAGGCGCCACGTACTTGCCACCGCTCGTTTTGAACAACTCTTTTTTGCGATCGGTAATCTTCAGGTATTTGTTGTCTATCCATACACCGATATCTCCGGTATAAAGCCATCCGTCTTTCAACGTCTCTGCCGTGAGGTCGGGACGTTTGTAATATCCTTGCATAACGCTTGGTCCTTTCACCAGGATTTCACCGTCTTCCGCCAGTTTTACTTCCTGTCCGTCGATTACAAGACCAACGGTACCAAACATACTGAATGCGCGGCGGTTCACGCTGATAACGGGGCTGTTTTCCGTAGGACCGTATCCTTCAAACACGGGAATACCTGCTGCACTGAAAATACGGAGCAGTTTCTCGGATGCCGCGGCGCCACCGGTAACGATGAAAGAAATGCGTCCGCCCAATGCTTCACGCCATTTGCTGAAAACCAATTTGCGTGCAATGCTCAGTTTTATGCGATAAAAAATACTGCCTTTGTTGTTGAAGTCGTAATGTGTACCGAGTGCTACGCTCCAGAAGAACAGGGCTCGTTTGATGCCTTTCAGTTCGTTGCCTTTGGCCATGATCTTCTCGTACACTTTTTCCAGCAGGCGGGGAACGGTGGTGAATCCATCAGGTTTTATTTCTTTCAGGTTATCACCGATTGTTTCCAGGCTTTCTGCATAATAAATACTGATGCCGCTGAAAAGATAAACGTAAGTGATCATCTTTTCGAAAATATGGTTGAGCGGCAGAAAGCTCAGTGCTTTTTGCGCAGGATCGTCGTCGAAGGGAAAGCTGGCTTTTGAGAAAAAAACATTGCTCACGATATTGCCGTGGCTCAACACTACACCTTTCGGCTTGCCGGATGTGCCCGATGTGTAAATGATGGTAGCTGTGTGCGTTTGTGGAATAGTAGTTTTGATACGTTCTACTTCCAGCAGCGCATTATCGTCTGCGAGATCGAGCAGTTCCTGGAAATGACGGGCACCTTCTATTTTTTCAAATGTAAAAATTTCCTGCAACAGGGGAAGTTTGTCGCGGATGCTCTGCACTTTTTCAAGTAAAGCCGCATCGCTGACAAACATGTATTTAACACCGGCATCGCTGAGAATAAATTCTAATTCTGCCATACCGGTTGTGGGATAAATAGGAGTAAGAATGGCACCGATCTGTTGTGCTGCGAGATCGGTAAAAACCCATTCTGGTCTGTTGTTGCTGATGATGCCGATCTTATCGCTCGACTCTGCAGTGAGATCATAACCGCTGACGCCCAACTTTAACAAGCCTGCGGAGAAACGGTTAACTATTTTTTCAACCTCTGCAGTCGAATAGTTTTTCCAGGTACCGTTTACCTTGGCATTGAGCATGTCGGGCTTGGGAAACTTTTCCAACTGATTACGGATGGCATCAAAAAGGCGAAAGGCAGGATATTCCATATGGTTCGTCGTTGTCGTTATGAATGTGCGGCTCTGTTTCATGCCCTCTTACAAAGTAAGGAAAAAGCGGGGAAAAATGGTTGGGATTAAAACTTTTTAACCTTATTCCAATGCATATAAAAAGAAAGACCATCGGGTGATGGTCTTTTATAAATCAGTTCGATTGATAATTCTGATTCGGTGGCATTTTGAAAACGCGTGATTTCTGAAAGTTGGAAAATTTCTCGTACGCTTCGGCATGAGATTTTGTCCAGTTGTCATACGCAGCGAGGTCGTGTACCGTGCCAAACAGCCATTGGTTGTACGCTTCAAACATTCCGTCCTGAATAAGTTGTCGTTGGTAGTCGAAAAGACGGTAAGGAAATTTTGTAGCGTTGGGGCTTTGAAACCAGTCGAGGATGAAACGTGTACGGATCATCGTGAGTGTTTCCGGTGTCAGGCCCTTTGATGCCAGGGAAGATTGTTTGTTCATGGTTTCGAGGAAAGCGCGGCTGAATTCATTTTTATTTTTTTCCTCACCTTTCATCAGGTCGCTGCCCGCGAAGAGTTTTTCCTTGTAAGATTGCAGGAGCAATTGTTTCATGGCCGCTGCACGTTCGGAAAGACTTTCCATGTTGATGAAGATTTCGCCATAAATCACACTCCATGTTTTATCATGGGTAAAGAAATAATGACGTGCGGCGTTGTAATAGTTACCGGCATACGACGGAGCATTGCGGATACCTTTTTCCCAGAGATCGATGGCGCCGGTTATGTTTTTTGTTGCATACAGCAATTCGCCGTATTCACTGTAGAGCGGACCGCTTTGGGGAAATTTCTTCAGTCCTTTCTTATACATTTTGTCACATTCCTTCACTTCTTCCAGTGCCTTCAGCACATTTCCTGCTACCTGGTAGCAAACAACGTCTGCATCATCGCGGTCGATCAGGGCTTTCGCAAGCGGAAGTGCTTTGTCATAATCACGTTTCAGGTAATACGACATCACGAGATCCTTCTGCAACTCGAGGTTGTTTTTGTCTTTTTCCAATGCCCGGTTCAGCACCATGATGGCATTATTGAAGTCTGAGGCCCGCATAAAGGCGCGGGCATTGTCCTGCATGGTTTTGATATCGTCGTCCTGGGCAAAGGCTCCTGTAACCAGGCAACCTGTAAGCAACAAAAGAAAAAGTTTCTTCATAATCGGGTATTATTCTATCAAGCCGGGGCTAACCGGGCGGCAAAATAGGCATATTAAAGGCCTCCATCAAACAGGAAGCGTATTTTTTAGCGTTCTGTTAAGACAGCCTACAGCAGGTGTGTCAGCAGTCCATCGCGGAGTTTGGGTTCAAACCAGGTACTCTTCGGCGGCATGACCTTTCCGCTGTCGGCAATGTCAAAAAGCTGGTGAATGGTAACGGGATACAAACTGAATGCAACCTTCATTTCACCGCTGTTTACACGTTTTTCCAGTTCGGACAGTCCGCGGATGCCTCCTACAAAGTCGATACGCTTGTCGGTACGCTGGTCTTTGATGGCCAGTACTTTGTCCAAAATGTTCTCGGAAAGAACGGTTACATCAAGGACGCCAATGGGATCGTTATCGTTGTATGTGCCTTCACGGGCCGTCAAAAGGTACCACTGGTTATCCAAATACATGCCGAACTCATGGAGTCTGGAGGGCTTCACCGGTTCGTCGCTCAGGGTAACCAGGAAGTCTTCCTGGAGTGCGCTGATGAAGTCGTCTTTGGAATGGCCGTTGAGGTCTTTTACCACACGGTTATAATCCATGATGGCGAGTTCGCTGGCGGGGAAAATGGTGGTGAGGAAATAACGGGCATCTTCGCTGTCGGGCAATG